>VFQP010000016.1_pt1 | contig 487760 bp, 391 predicted proteins | sample 3512351 | NCBI WGS metagenome assembly VFQP01 (sample SAMN10412372, study PRJNA504923) | tailings metagenome | isolation source: Relicate 1 Philex TSF1 revegetated site | place: Philippines: Tuba, Benguet | collected 2017-08-29 | reverse complement strand
AGAAACAGTTATTAAGCTAAATAGAAATGTAGCTAAGTTATAAAACACCTTACCTAACAAAATGACAAACAACTTTGCGTTCTTAGCGACACCCTTCTTTTTCTTTGCGGCTATTTTAAAGCAAAGGAATTTTAAGTTTTCGCAAAGTACCGCAAAGACAAAATCAAGAAACAATTATTAAGATATCTTCGTTATTGGAGCGGGTCTCAAAGTATCTTCTTTAAGTAACTTCTGCATCAGATAAGCAATAATCACTACAGCTAAGCAGCCAATTACGTTGAGCCATAAATAGGCTACAACGTCTGTAAGATAACATCCCAGAACAACACCCTCTGCTAATATAGCGGCTATAAACACAGCATTACTCCCCACTTTTTTGAAATAAAAGGCTACCAGGAATACACCTAAAATAGTGCCATATAATAACGAACCGAGAATATTCACCGCTTCAATTAAATTTCCGATTTTACTGGTAAACAACGCCATAATAATGCAAACCACACCCCATAGAATAGTTGCCCATCTCGAGGCATTTACATATTGACCATCGTTGCCTGTTTTATTGATTAAGCGCCTATAAATATCCACCACTGTGGTAGAAGCTAAAGAGTTTAAAGCACTAGCCGTAGAGCCCATAGAGGCTAAGAAAATAATTGCAATCAACAAACCAATCAGCCCCTTTGGCAAATATTCGGTAACGAAACTTAGGAAGATATAGTTGTTGTCATTCGTAGAAGCATTGGCATCGTTCTTCTTCATTAGGGCGGCCAGTTCTTCGCGAATTACTTTTCCATCATCGTCAGCTTGCTTAACCAAAATGCGCTGTTGGTCAATTAAAGCTTGGTTATCTTGCGACAATGCCACATCTAACCTTTCTATTTCTTTTTTCTTCCTCTCAAATAATTGGTCGTATTTTGTTTGAATTTGAGCTAATTCTGCTTTGTGCGGACTGTTTTCGAGTTTATTCAGTTCGTAGCTATTGAAAAACAAGGGCGCTTTATTATATTGATAAAAGGTAAATACCAGCACCCCAATCAATAAAATCAAAAACTGCATCGGTATTTTTACCAAACCATTCATCAACAAACCTAACCGGCTTTGGCTCACAGAAGAACCTGTTAAATACCTGCCCACCTGACTTTGATCGGTACCGAAATAAGACAATTGCAAAAAGAAACCACCAATAATACCACTCCAAACATTGTAGGGATTGGTCCAACTGAAATCGAAGTCTATAGCGTTAGTTCTACCCATTTTTCCGGCAATGCTGATGGCCTTTCCAAATCCAACACTTTCTGGCAAGAGGTGTACTACCATCACTCCCGCAGCGAATAAACCGCAAAAAATGATGGTCATTTGCAGCAATTGTGTATAAGATACGGCTTTTGTTCCACCAAAAACAGTATAAAAAATTACCAAACCACCCATAAACAAAGTGGTGTAGGTAACGTTGATGTTTAAGATAGTAGAGAGGATAATTGCAGGTGCGTAAATGGTAATTCCGGTAGATAAACCACGTTGAATTAAGAACAGAAATGCCGTTAAGGCACGGGTTTTAAAATCAAACCTTTGTTCTAAGTATTCGTAAGCGGTGTACACTTTCAATCGATGAAAAATAGGCACAAAAGTGATACACAAGACGATCATCGCTAATGGCAAACCAAAGTAGAACTGCACAAAACTCATCCCCGAAGAATAAGCCAAACCTGGCGCCGAAAGAAAGGTAATGGCACTGGCCTGTGTAGCCATCACCGAAAGGCACACCGTGTACCAAGGCATACTTTGTCCGCCCAATAAATAGGCATCCATGCTCTTCGTCCCTCGACTTTTATAAATGCCGTAACCAACGATGCCCAATAGGGTTAATAATAAAACCGCCCAATCTATATTGCTCATTGGAAATATTTAGTAAAAGCGTAAAACAAAGCGATGAGTAGTACTAACCAAAAGATAAGGAGGTAATAAAACTGTTTCCAGGTTTTTACGAAAGGGGGTAACTCGTTAGGGTTTTCTTGCATGGTATTATTTTTATGTGGTAGCAGCTGCATTAAATACTGCGTCATTTCGAACGTATGTGAGAAATCTGCAAGCTAAGCACTTTTAACAAACAGATTTCTCAGTCGTACCTCCTTCGAAATGACGACAGTGCTATTTGGCCAAAAAATTCGCAAATAAACGATATGCTCCTGGCACACCTGCCGGCAACTGCCTAAAAAATGATAAAGAAGTGTAAACAAACTTCCCTTTGCCGTAATTGGCAATGAGCAGCGAGCCATCATTGGCCGTCTCCCCAGTATCATTCATTCTTAAAATGGTTTCATATTGCGGGTCAATATTATCGGCAAAGTACAAGCCTCGCTCCTGCACCCAGCCTTCAAAATCTTTTGCCGTAATCTTATTGGGAGAATTTAAGGCCACATGATTAGGCTTGATAAAGGTAACCTTCGCATCCTCTTCGGTTACCCTTTTGTTAACCAACCTAAAAGGATAAGGTCCAAAGTTAGCTGATTTCAGCCCGTTGTTAACATTGTACTGCTCTAACAAAACACCTCCATTTTTCACATAATCCATCAGCTTTGTATGTACATTTCTTGCTTCCTCATTTACATTGAAAAATCTAACACCGGTAACAATGGCGTCGTACCCAGAAAGCTCGCTTAGCATCACTTGCGAAGTACTCAAATGCACCACCTCATAACCAATTTGTTGTAATGCGCCCGCTACCAAATCTCCGGCACCATCAAGGTAAGCAATGCGTTTACCTGCAATTTTTATATCCACCAGTTCTAACTTAGCCGTAGCATTGGGAAATAAAGTAATGTTGGGAATATGGTCATAACGAATAGTTTTGAAACCTTTGCTTTCGGTGTCGCCTGCAATGTTAACGTCGAGGCTTAGTACCGCTGAGCTAGCATTTGCAGCCGGAGTAATCGTAAAGATAGCGAGTTGTCCGTCTCCCTTTTGGGTAAGACTAAAGCTAATTTTCTCCGGGCTACTTTTCCATCCGACAGGTAAAACAGGAATTAAATCTCCTGCTACATTTTTGGTAAAACTTTTTAGGTTTACCTCTATCGCCTTTGGCTGCCCGTTTACAAAAAGATAAGCCTGATCGCTCAACGTTGCCGTTACTTTTGGCGCAATGACTAAGGGTTGGTATTGCTCACCTTTAATTGGATCGGTTGATTTGAAAAGGATGGATAAGTTGGTTTCTATTTGCTGGCCATCAATGTCAAACTGAACTTTAGCGGTTAAGCCATTTGGATTTTCGGGATGGCCTATTTGCTCTTGTTTATGGATGATATAGTAACCGATGGGATGCTCATTTTGCAAATAATACGGCTGAGTAACATCTGAATTTGATGCTTTTACCGCATACTTCATCGATGAAAGACGATTGTCCTGCAAATTGATAGTGCTACCTTTCAGTTGACCGCTAACTTTAACTGGACCTGAAGCTCTGTAAATCGCATTTACCGTTACAGGAATGCTATCCCCCACGGCATAATTCACTTCCGGAACAACTGCTTCTGCCCATAAGCCAGCACAAGCCATAATCATTTCATTTAATAATTGATGATTAAAGTGCTGTTCATTTGCAGCTAACTTTTTCAGCTTCAACAAACTTGGTAGTGACGCCGATGGCTGACTGATTTTGTATTGTTCTTGTATTTGCTTTAATAAGGCTAAAATCTGTTTGTTTTCGACAGAGATATTGATTCCATCGAACAAAGAAGTTTTTGCAGGCTCTCCAGCTGTATGACTGAAATACTCGAAAGCTTCGCCACGTTGTAAAGCAGAACCAAACCCCTGACTTTTGTGGTTAGTACGACTAATAGCCGCAATTTCGCCGTAGTTTTTTCCTAATAAGGGATTGAAAAGCCCAACGTTAATCTTAAGTTGGTCGGGAGCGGTTGTATTGTTGTTGCCAAAGTTATAAGTGTTCCATAAAATACGTTTTGTCCGCCAAACCGTTACTCCATTTTTTAGCTGCTCTGGAAACATTTTTGGATCTGCCGCAGCCACAAAAGCTTCTCTGGCAATAATTGCCGAAGCAGCGTGATGACCGTGTCCTGCTCTGGCATCTTCTGGAAAGCGGGTAATGATCACATCTGGTCTAAATTTTCGGATAACCCAAACCGCATCGGCCAAAATCTGTTCTTTACCCCAAATTTTAAAGGTTTCATCTGATGTTTTAGAGAAACCAAAATCATTTGCTCGGCTAAAAAACTGCTCGGCGCCGTCTACTTTTCTGGCAGCCAAAAGCTCTTGTGTTCTTATCTGCCCCAACAATTCTGCCTGTTCGTTGCCAATTAAGTTTTGGCCTCCATCGCCCCTGGTTAGAGATAAATACGCCGTTCTAACTTTGGCTTCCTTGGCCAGATAAGCAAGCAGTCGGGTGTTTTCATCATCGGGATGGGCGGCAATATACAGCACACTACCTTTTACCGAAAGGGTAGCGATGCCTTGAGCAATTTCTGCACTATTTAGCTGTTTCATTTGCCCTATTGCAAAGCAAGGCCAAAGCATAACGGCAAGAAAAAATGTCTTAATATTCATTTATGTATCGGTTGTATGGCTAAAATAGTTAATTTTTGCAAAAGCGTTTGGAAATGGAACACTGTTTGCATGACTGACACTATATTTTTACAAGCCTCAGATGCACAAATGATAATTGATGATGAAAAATGAATTTGCGCATCTGTGGCTAATCTAAACACACATAAAATGAAAAATTTACTTTTAGCCTGCTTTATCATCCTAGGTTTAGGATCATGCGGTATCAACAAGCAAGCACAACAGATTAAAGCGCTAGAAAACTGCGACTATCGGTTGACCGATGCAACTAACATTACCATAGCAGGCGCTGATGTTAAAAAAATAATCGAAAGCGGTGGCACCTCGGCAGCAAACTTACCCGGTTTGGCCTTGGGCTTACTGAGAAAAGACATCCCATTGAGAGCTAAGCTAAACTTGGAAATCACTAATCCCACTAACGCCTTGGCGGCGATCAACAACTTCGATTATATTGTACTTATTAACAGACAAGAAGTTTTTAATGGCTCGGTTGATCAAAGTGTAAGCATTGGTGCCGGACAAACCACCCAAGTGCCGGTACAAGTAAATGCCAATATTTATCGGTTTTTAACAGATAATAAAATGATCGATGAGATTGGTGCATTTATTAGCGGTGCTAACAATGGCACAGAGAAAAAAGGATTGGTAACCTTAAAAATTCGTCCATCAATTAAAGTTGGAGGAGGCTTGGTTAAATATCCAGGCTATATTACTATTGATAAAGAAGTAAGTAGTAAGATTTTGTTGTAGAAATTAAGAAATTAAATCAATAGATAAAACCGCATGAGATTTACTTGTGCGGCTTTTTTTGTTTAAGGCTATAAAACTAACTTCTAGAGTTTATGCAACATTACGCTTCACCTTGCGTCTTGTGGTAAAATAAAATTCATGAAGAAAACTCTACTACTTATCGCTCTCTTTTCTTGCTCACAACTTTTATTTGCACAAAAAGGCAGTGTTACTGGCACCTTACTAGACAGCGCCAACACCAAAACCACACTAAATTTCGCTACAGTCTCCGTTTTTAAAGGGGCCGATACCGTACTTCACACCTACAAACTATCAGACGACAAGGGTGTATTTAAAATCAACAATCTCGAAATAGGTGTGAGCTACCGCTTGGTCATTAACGCATGGATGTACAATGTGCATCGGAAAGAAATTCAGTTAACAGCCAGCCAGCCCAACTTAAACCTAGGTAACATCCTACTTTCTGAGAAAACCAATACGCTGAATGAGGTGGTGATCCAATCAGAGCGTCCGCCCATTATTGTGCGCAAAGATACCATTGAGTTCAATGCAGAATCTTTTAAAACTTTGCCAAGTGCAGTAGTTGAAGATTTACTGAAAAAACTTCCAGGTGTTGCTATAGATGGTGATGGCGGTATTATGGTAAATGGAAAATCAGTAAGTAAGATTTTGGTAGACGGAAAGGAGTTTTTTGGTGGCGACCAACAAATAGCAACGAAGAATTTGCCCGCAAATATTATCGATAAAGTACAGTTGACTGACGACCCCGAGGCGAAACGTAGAGACCCTGATATTGTTGCTGGAAATATCCCGCAGATCATCAATTTAAAACTTAAAAAAGCTATTAAAAGTGGGGCTTTTGGAAAACTTTATGCTGGCGGCGGACCTAACGACCTTTTCGAGACGGGCGGTATTATGAGTTTCTTTAGAGATACCACACAAGTAAGCGTACTGGGTTACGGCAATAATGCCAACAAGCCGGGTTTCAGTATATCGGATGTGATGCGCATTGGCGGCATGCAGAGAGCGGGTGTAAACTCTACTTCGATCAACTCAGATGGTGCCTTTAGCTTAAATGGGATTTCTTTCGGAGGCTCTATGAACGGAGGGGTACAACAATCTGCAGGTGGAGGTGCAAACTTTAATACCCTCACTAAAAAAGGAGTTAAGATTAACGGAAAATACTTTTTAGGTTACAGTGATAACTTCACTAACCAAGAAACCGACATCGATCAAACGCTGGGCACTAGAAGATTATACATCAATACCAATTCACTACAAACCAATAGAAGCTATAGCCACAACTTTGGCGGCAGAATAGAGGCCAAGCTAGATAGTTTAACAAAGTTGACCATAGAGCCAAATGTGTCTATCGGGCTTACAAATAACAATGGCACCTTAAAAACTAGCACGTTTAATAATAACTTGGTATTAGAAAGCGATGGCGATAATACCAGTAAAGTAAAAGGAAATAGTAACGACATTAATTTAAGTACAAGCCTTTGGAAAGACTTTAAAAAAACAGGCAGATCGTTGAACGTAACGCTAAATCTTTCACGTAGAGAAAACCTAACGGATAATTACACCCTAAACCAGAGCAATTTTTACGATCCGGCTAACCCATCAGAATTTTTAGACCAATGGAGGGATAACAACATTTCTTATTTTAATGTTAACCTAAATGCAAATTACAGTGAGCCGATAAGCAAAGTGTTAACTTTTAATATTGCGAGTAATGCTAATTATATCGACAATAAGAATGCCTTGGCAACCTTCGTAAGAAATCCGAGCAACCAAGCTTATGATATCGCCATACCAAACCTAAGCGAAACTGTAATGCAGAGCGGCTATAAAACCAATAACCGCGTAAGCTTAAGATGGAAAATAAATAAAGACCTAAATATACAACCAGGCTTTGTCTTTAACACCATCGACCTAAAAAATGAATTTAATACTGCCGAAGGTTTTAACCAGCGTTTTCAATTCTTTGCCGGGCAACTTACGGTACGTTATAAAAATCTAAACCTAAGCTATTCGCCATCATTTAGAGAGGCTTTGGTAACATACCTACAACCCGTAGCAAATAATACCAATCCTTTCTTTATCCAAAACGGTAATCCTAACCTAAAGCCATCAAAAACACATCAAGTTAATTTGAACTTGTATAAATACGATACGCAGAAAACATTAAGCTATAATGTGTATCTAGGCGGAAGTGTACAAAATGACGGCGTAATTATGTCCAGAGAAATTAGTGACGGTGGTGTGCAAACCGTAACGCCAATTAATCAGGATGGGATTTGGCAGTTTCATAGTAATGGTAATATTTTTAAAGATTTTAAGGGCACCAAACGACAGTTTACCGTGAGTACCGGATATTGGGGAAACTACAACAGAAGCTTTGTAATTGTAAACGGAAATGCAAGTACTAGTCAACTTATTAACGGTGGACCTAGACTTGGGGGTAGGATTAACTTGAACGATAAATTCGAATTGGGCGAAACTTACAGTTTTGGTTTCAACAAGAGTTTCTACGAAAACGATTTCTACACCAATTTGAACTACTACAACCACAGCAGCGATACTGAAGTGATTCTCCGCTTCCCTAAAAAAGTGGTTTGGGAAACTAACTACCGCTTGCAACACAATACACAAACCGTAAACGGGCAAAACAACACCATTAGCTTTTGGAATGCGGCGGTTACTTTTCTTTTCTTGAAGAATGATAGGTTGCAGTTGAAATGTAGTGTAAACGACATTTTGAACACCAACAACAGACGCTACATCTACCTGAGTGAAAACACTGTAAGAGATATGAGAATAAATAATTTAGGCAGGCACGGGCTTTTTACCCTCACTTATAACATCCAAAACTTTGGAGGTAAGGTTGGCGGTAAAGACACCATGTTTAGGTTCTAAAATGGTTAATAGTTAATTAAGATCAAAGACCGTGGATGCGGTCTTTTCTTTTTTTTGCTATTTTTAATATTCCTCAAAAACCTATGGAAGATGGCTGAGAAATTCCAAAACAAATACCGAATTCCGTCGGCACGTGCCGCTTGGTGGGATTATGGCCTAAATGCCACTTATTTTATAACCATTTGTACCAAAGACCGCAAGCATTACTTTGGCAAGATTGCCAATGGCGAAATGGTTTTATCTCCCATTGGGAAATTTGCGCAGCAATGCTGACTAGAAATACCTCAACATTTTCCTTTCGTGATATTGGATGAATTTGTGGTGATGCCCAATCATATTCATGGGATTATCATTATTGATAAATTGGATATTGATACGCTGGGTGTACAGACGCAATATTTTGCGTCTCCTAATGATATCGCATCTCCGGATGACATCAAATTGGGCCATAATGAGACACAAGATTTTGTGTCTCTACCGGACGGTGCAAAAAACACATTTGGCCCACAATCGCAAAATCTCGCTTCGATAATCCGTGGATTTAAAATTGGCGTAATCAAATTGGCTCGTACGCAAAATCCAAATTTTGCTTGGCAACCTCGCTATCACGACCATATTATCCGCAACCAAAAGGCGCATGAAAACATTTCAAATTACATCATTAACAATCCTGCAAACTGGCAAAAGGACAAATTTCATTAACAAAAAACCCCGAAATAACTTCGGGGTTTCCACTATATTTTTTCGCCTTTTTCCAGCTTTTCTTTTCTGTGCTCTTGCGATAGGTAATGTAACAAGGTATTTAAAACCACCGCATTCCAATCGTTATGCAAACTTACATTGATATTCTTTTTCTTGTCGTACATATCTTGCACATGCAAAATGCCTTTGTCTAAGAAATATTTGGTTTGGCTCCAAGGCAAAATGGTTGTTTTGGTCTTACCTAAAAACCATGTTTTGTACGACACTTCAAAACCTCGATAATCAAATTTGGCAGCACCAACTTCTAATTGCTCTTGGTTATTCAGCTTCTCTATAAATTCATTTACCAAGTGTTTTTTTACATACTGCCACAAACCCGACATGATGTAATAATACGTATGATCTTCCTCCAAAAGTTCTTCAACCTTGCTACTTTCGAACTGCACACTTAACGATTTACCATCCTTACCTTTTACGTCAATGGTATATTTCTTTTTAGTAGGTTTTTTTACCGGCCCAATTAAAGAAACCCCATATTTTACCGCAGCGACATCTGCGCAGGCAATACGGGTTTGATTTACCTCAATAACTTCGGCTGTAATTTTTACTTTTTGCTTTGATGAAGGAATGACGATATCTACGTCGAAATTGTGGTGTTGCATGGGTTCGAATATACAGATATTTTAGGAATACAAAATACCTATTAACTGTGATTTTTTAAATTTCATCGATACGTTTACCGGTATAAAACAAGTACCTTCTGTGTTTCGGTTCGCCAATAACCTGTTGGCCGTAAATACCAGTATGTCCAGACAATAGGTAGGAAACGATACAAGCAATCCCCGCGTAGATACCACATTGCGCACCAAACAATTCTATAGCCATAAGTGTACAGGCGATGGGTGTATTGGTGGCGCCCGCAAACACAGCCACAAAGCCTATTCCGGCGGCCAAGGCTACCGGAAGGGGAATAAAGAACGCTAGGGCACTGCCTAATGTAGCACCAATAAAAAACAGTGGTGTTACTTCGCCTCCTTTAAAACCTGCAGATAGGGTGAGAATCGTTAATGCCATTTTTATCGCAAAACTGTACATCGGCATTTCGTGCTCAAACGCCTCTACAATGGTAGGTATGCCCAAACCAATATATTTTGTGGTGCCCGATAAATAGATAATTACAACTAAAATTACGCCGCCTACTACCGGCCGTATTGGAGGATAATTAATTTTTTTGAATGCCTTGGTAGCAAAGTGTATGCCTTTACTAAAAGCAGCCGCACACAAGCCAAAAATTACTCCTGCAATAACGGTATATGCGAGGTTCGCAAATGACATATCAGGTATAACATCAATATGGTAATGCGTATGCGGCGTGCCCCAAAGTTTAGTAACCACATCGGCGATAACGGCTGCAGCAAAAGCTGGAAAAATAGCGTCGTATTTTAATTTTCCAATCAAGAAAAACTCCATGGCAAATATGGCTCCCGCCAAAGGCGTACCAAACACCGAACCAAAACCGGCAGCAATAGCGGAAATGATCAAAATCCTTCGCTCTTCGTTACTAAGCTTAAAGGGCTTGCTCAACTGGTCGGCAATAGCACCAGCCATTTGTAGTGCAGTACCTTCTCGTCCGGCAGAGCCGCCAAACAAATGTGTAATGATGGTGCCTAAGTAAACAAAGGGCATCATCTTAAAAGGAATAGTTTGTTTGGGTTGGTGTATGGTATCGATGAGCAAATTATTACCTGCAGCTACCTCTTTACCATAATAATGATAAAGCAAACCAATAGCCAAGCCCGCTAGCGGTAGCAAAGCGATGATCCATAAGTGAGACTCCCGATAGTTAGTTACCCAGTTTAGCGATTGCAAAAATCCAGCCGATGCGGTACCAATAAGTACACCCACCACCGAGGTAATAACAATCCATTTGAATAGATACGGGACAGCACCGTATTGACGAAAGAAGGCTAAAAAACGAATTTTACTGCTTTTAGTAATTGATTTTGGCTTTTTTGACATGATTCTCCTGATTAAATGTGAAGCATTTATTAACCAGGCGCCATCAGCTTTTTAGGGCGGTTCAAATAGGAAGACACCATTTCCTTAGCACAAAGTAAATGAAAATTTGCCACAGATGCACAGCTATTTTTTTTCTTATCGTTTAAAAGATAAAATTCAGCACCAAATGAAAATTTTTGCACCTTTCAATTCTCCGCTATCTTCACGCTATTGCGATGGCAAAATGGCTATCTGTGTATCTGTGGCTAAAACTATAATCCCAACCTATGCTTTCTTAGTGTATCTTTTGCAATATCATAGCCAGCATCTGCATGGCGAATTACACCCATCGCCGGGTCGTTGTGCAATACCCGTTTCAATCTTTTAGCCGCATCTTCCGTTCCATCGGCCACAATTACCATCCCAGCGTGGATAGAATAGCCAATACCCACACCACCGCCGTGATGTAACGAAACCCAACTTGCGCCCCCAGCCGTGTTGATCAAGGCATTTAAAATTGGCCAGTCGGCTACGGCATCCGAACCATCTAGCATAGCTTCGGTTTCTCTATTTGGCGAAGCCACAGAGCCAGTATCTAAATGGTCACGACCAATAACGATAGGTGCTTTTACCTTACCTTCGGCTACCAATTTATTAAAGGCCAAACCAGCTATTTCCCGTTCGCCCTGCCCCAGCCAACAAATTCGGGCTGGCAAACCTTGAAAAGCGATACGTTCTTGCGCCATGGTAATCCATCGTTTCAAACTTTCGTTTTCTGGAAATAATTCTAAAATTACTTTATCAGTTTCATAAATATCTTGAGGGTCGCCACTTAAAGCAGCCCAACGGAAAGGCCCTTTACCTTCGCAAAACAACGGACGAACATAAGCGGGCACAAAACCAGGAAAATCAAAAGCATTTTTTACACCGACCTCTAATGCTCGGCCACGTAAGTTATTACCATAATCAAAAGTGATTGCACCTCTTTTTTGCAGCTCCAACATCTGTTCTACGTGTTTCGCCATGGTTGCGTAACTGCGTTTAACGTATTCTTCCGGATCTTTTTCACGTAAATCCGTAGCTTCAGCCACCGTTAATCCTTCCGGGAAATATCCAATTAACGGATCATGTGCTGAAGTTTGGTCGGTTAAAGTATCTGGAGTGATATCCCTATCGATCAATCGCTGCAAAAGCTCCACAGCATTGCAAACCACGCCGATAGAAATCGCCTTTTCTTCCTTCTTATATTGTAGTGCTTTGTCAATTGCCTCATCAATATCATAGGCAATTTCATCGATATACCGAGTTGCTAAACGTTTTCGGATACGCCATTCTTCTACATCTGCCGCTAGACAAACACCTTCGTTCATGGTAATGGCTAAAGGTTGTGCCCCACCCATGCCTCCTAAGCCAGCAGTTACGTTGAGTTTTCCTTTTAAATTTCCACCGAAATGCATTTTGGCCAAAGCTGCATAGGTTTCGTAAGTGCCTTGCACGATGCCTTGCGAGCCAATGTATATCCACGAACCAGCAGTCATTTGCCCGTACATCATCAAACCTTTATCTTCCAACTCGTCGAAATGTTGTTGTGTAGCCCATTTTGGCACCAATTGCGAATTGGATATCAATACTCTCGGTGCATCTTTATGCGTTGGCAAAACACCTACAGGTTTTCCAGATTGGATGAGCAAAGTTTCATCATCTTCCAAGTTTTTCAACGCTTTGATGATGAGTTCCAACGCTTCTTTGTTTCTTGCAGCTTTCCCTCTTCCGCCGTACACAATTAAATCTTCGGGCCTTTCGGCAACTGCCGGATCTAGGTTGTTCAACAACATCCTTAATGCCGCTTCTTGTACCCAACCTTTGCAGTTTAAAGTTGCTCCGTGCGGTGTTTGACTTTCTTTTAGGTTCATATATTTGGTTATATTTTTTTGTTTACCACCTTAGATACCTAAGAAAACCTAAGGCTGAGGTAAACTAAAGTGCCTAAGGTGGTGTATTTCATCAACGAATAGTCATAGAAATCTAAAATCGTAATTCTAAATTCGTAAATACCTTCATTGTTACAAATTCAAATCTAATGAATAATTATTATTTGATTAATTTTGCATTTGCATGCAAGCAAAGAAGCGTCAATTCTTAAAACAACTTTTTGCGGTGATAATCCTAGCGATATTTTCGTTGGCTATTACACCTTGGGGAGCCTTGCATCATCATGAAAGCGAAAGCATTGTTCATGAGAAAAACTGTACACATACGGTACATGTCAAAACATCTACTGAAACTTGTTTGATTTGTAAAGCACATTTTGAGAAAAGCTTTACCGCCGATTTCCAAAATTACCTGGCTTACTTAAAGAGCAATCAGGTTAAAACAGTATTTCCATTAGTTGGCAATTCCTTTACAGAAATTATTGCCAGTTGTCTGCGTGGTCCTCCTAGCGTTTCATAAACAAACTTTCATTCGTTTAGCTTATCTGTTGCCAAAGGCGATGAGATAGGCTAATTCAACTATTCATTATTTACTCCTCAATGGTCTAAATCCGTTGAGCTATATTTTTTCGTTTATGAAAAGGTTACAACTTTTAATAACTGCTTTTGGCGTATTGCTATCCTTAAATACGTTCGCTAATGCTCTGGTTAGCATTAAGGGAAAAGTGGTCGATGCCACCACACAAGCCCCTTTAGTTGGTGCAACATTATATATTTCTGATTTAAAAGCCAGCACCAGCACCAATAGTAATGGCGAATTTACTTTCAATAATGTTCCTGCTAAAGGCAAATTTTTGTTGGAAGTTCGTTATCTAGGTTACAAAACATCCTCAAAACTCATTGATTTGGCCGTACCGCAAGACATCAGCTTTGCTTTAGCGCCATCGGTAATTGAAAGTGCCGAAGTGGTCATCACTGGAACTCCTTTTAGCTCCAACAATAAAACCAATAGTTTGGCGGTAGTATCTGTTAGCCGTGATCAATTGGCTCAATCAGCTGCCACCAACTTGGTAGATGCGATTGCCAAAGTTCCAGGTGTTTCTCAAGTGACTACTGGTGGTGCAATATCTAAACCCACCATAAGAGGTTTAGGCTACAACCGCGTGCTAACCATGGTTGATGGTGCGAGAGAGGAAGGCCAGCAATGGGGCGACGAACATGGGGTACAGGTAGATCAGTTTTCTGCCGCCCGCATCGAAGTACTAAAAGGCCCGGCGAGTTTACTTTACGGCTCTGATGCTTTGGGTGGTGTAATTAACATCATCGATGATTTAGTACCTGCCGAAGGCACTTACAACGGCAACTTTACCACCAATTACAATACCAACGGTGGTTTAACGGGCTCTTCGTTAATGATGCAAGGTAATACCAATGGCTTTGTTTACCGTGGACGTGTTTCTTATAAAAATGCTTATGGCTTTGGCTACAAAGATCATGTAGTGCCAAATGCTGGCTTCAACGAAATCAATACCAGTGCCATGTTAGGCTTAAACAAAACTTGGGGTTATACCCATTTAAGTTTATCTCGCTTCGCCACAAACATTGGCTTGGTAGAGGAAGGCCCTGATGCAGATGGAAACTATGCCGACGAAGATGGAAATATCATTAGCAATAGCGATGCTAAAAAAAGATCTTTAAATCTACCTTTCCAAAATATCAATCACTATCGTGCGGCCTTAAATAGCAACGTATTACTTGGTGGCGGTCAGTTAAAATCTACCTTTGCTTTTCAGCGCAACATTAGAAAAGAGTTCGAAGAAACTAAAGACGAGCCGGGCTTAAACCTAGGTTTAAACTCTTACACTTACGATGTGAAATATTCTTTCGCCAACAATGGAGCATGGGAGCCTACCATTGGCTTACAGGGCATGTACCAAACTAACAAAAACAGTGGCGAAGAATTCTTAGTGCCAGATTACAACAGCAATAACGTTGGTGCTTTTGCTTATTTGAAACGCAATTTCGAGAATGGTGCTGTTAACGCAGGTGTACGCTACGATTACAAAAAAATTGACGGCAAAGATTTGGTTAACGAAGATGGCGACCAAATTTTTAATACCTTCAACAACAAGTTTTCTAACGTTACTGGCTCAGTAGGTTTTGCATTTGATATCGCTAAAAACTTGAACCTAAAAGGAAACATAGGCTCTGGATTTAGAGCGCCAAACATTGCAGAGTTAGGTGCCAATGGTAAACACGAAGGCACGTTTAGGTACGAAATTGGTAACAGTAACCTCAAACAGGAAACTAGCTTACAGTTCGACCTAGGGTTAACTTATCAAGCAGAGAATATCACTTTAGGCTTAAATGCTTACAGCAACAAAATCTACAATTACATCTATTTAAGTAACCTAAATAGCGAAACGATAGACTATACTGGCGAAGAAGGAGATATAGAAACCCTACCTGTATATCGCTTCTTGCAAACGGATGCCAGTTTGATTGGCGGCGAGGCTTCTGTAGATTTTCATTTGGTAAAAGCACTGCATTTTGAAAATACTTTCGCTTATGTAAAAGGAACCAACAACGCAACCAATTCACCTTTGCCTTTTATTCCAGCAGCAAGTTTAAATAACGAAATCCGCTTTGAGCCTCAGATTAAAGGTTTAAACGATAGCTTCATTAAAGTGGGTTTAACCAATGTATTTAAACAAGATAGAATTGATGCCTTTGAAACAGAAACTGATGGCTATACCTTGTTTGACGCCGGAATTGGCACTTCATTTAAGACCAAAAAAGGTAAGTTCAATGTTTGGGTAACCGGACAGAACTTAACCAATAAACTTTATTATAATCATTTAAGCCGCTATAAATTGGCTAATATTTACAACCCTGGCCGTAATGTAAGTTTTGGAATTAGTGTGCCGTTGTAAGCTAAACCGACTTTCATATCTACAGACTTACGAAGTTTTAGAAACTTCGTAAGTCTTCAAAAACAATCATTTTTCAAGCTTCTTAAGTGGATAAACCGAACAGCTGATTGTATATCCTTCGCCAATAACCTATCCGCCTCGTTAAAACTAACTACTGCTCTAAAATCGCTCAAGAGTTTTTCGATTTTTGGAGATGATTTTAAAGGCCTTCTCAACTCCAAAGCTTGGGTTGCTGTAATTAACTCAATGGCTAAAATGCGCTCCACATTTTCTGCTACACGCAAACATTTAGTGGCTGCGTTGGCACCCATACTTACATGATCTTCCTGCCCGTTGCTACTTACAATGCTATCAATCGATGCTGGCGTACACAATTGCTTATTTTCACTGGCAATAGAAGCCGCAGTGTATTGCGTAATCATTAAACCCGAGTTTAAACCTGCGTTCTTTACCAAAAATGGTGGTAAACCTCTCGTTCCCGAGATTAACTGGAAAGTTCTTCTTTCAGAAATAGAACCAATTTCGGCCAATGCCATACACAGAAAATCCAAGGTTAAGGCCAATGGTTGGCCATGGAAATTACCAGCAGAAATGATTAAATCCTCTTCAGGAAAAACGTTTGGATTATCTGTTACCGAATTAATCTCTGTCTCAAAAACCGATTGTATGTATAACACACTATCCTTACTGGCACCATGAACTTGTGGCACACAACGAAAAGAGTAAGGGTCTTGTGTTTGTTTGCCTGCTTGCACAATCAACTCGCTTCCTTCTAACCAGTTTTTAATATTTTCTGCGGTTTGCAGCTGCCCTTTATGTGGACGAATGATGTGGCTTTGTGGCAAAAAAGGATCAATTCTGCAATCAAAAGCATCAATGGCGGTAGCTGCAATCCCATCTGCCCATGCCAATAAATGCTGAGCTTTTAACAAGCAATACACACCATAAGCACTCATAAACTGTGTGCCATTAATAAGTGCCAAACCTTCCTTGCTTTGTAAAGTTAAAGCCTGCCAACCCAGTTGCTGGTACAATTCTGCAGTGCGGATTTTTTGGTCTTTATACCAAACTTCTCCCTCCCCAATTAATGGAAGGGCCAAATGCGCTAATGGAGCCAAATCTCCCGAAGCACCTAATGAGCCTTGCGTATAAACCAAAGGTAAAATGTTATGATTGTAGAAATCTACCAGCCGTTGTACCGTAGTTAAAGCAATTGCCGAATGTCCATAGCTTAAAGATTGAATTTTGAGCAACAGCATCAATTTGACAATAGGTTTCGGCACTTCGTGTCCGGTGCCGCAAGCATGAGACAAGAGTAAATTATGCTGTAGTTGGGTAAGTTGATCTGCCGCTATCTTTACATGTTGCAAGTAACCAAAACCTGTGTTAATGCCATAAATCGGATCTTCGGTTTTGCTCATTTTATCATCCAAATAAGCTCTGCATTTAGCAATTTTTTCTTCGGCAATGGCCGATAAAGCAATATTTTGCGACGATTGAATAATTTCTTGAATAGCGGAAATCGTTAGCCTATCAACGCCTATTTCGTACACGGTCATATCAAATCCATTTGGTCGCTCAAAAGTATAAATAATGATAAATTTAAACTAATTTGTTGCCCTTGCGTTTATATAATTATTTGATTTCTCATGAAAAAACTATTGCTATTTGCCCTCGCTTTCGTCTACAACATCAACCTTTTCGCACAAAAAACGGATACTTTATCCATTACGTTAGAACAAGTGCAATACGCTTATCCAATCAAGTATTTCAAAATACAAATAGAAGGGCAGGATTTACGTATGGCCTACATGGACGTGGAACCAAGTGCAGAAGCCAATGGACGTACCGTAACGCTGTTTCATGGCAAAAACTTTGGTGGTTACTACTGGACAAATGTGATCAAGGTGCTAAGCGCAAATGGTTATCGAGTAATTATTCCAGACCAAATTGGTTTTGGCAAATCTTCCAAAGCGTTTATCCACTACAGTTTTCACCAAATGGCAAAGTGGAACAGCCAACTATTGGATAGTTTGAAAATTAACAAATCTATCATCTTGGGGCATTCTATGGGTGGGATGCTCGCTACTCGTTTTGCTTTGCTATTTCCGGAAAAAACAGAGAAACTGGTGCTTGAAAACCCTATTGGATTGGAAGACTACCGAGCTTTTGTGCCTTATGTAAATACGCAACAGCAATATCAAACAGAATTAAAAACTACGGCAGCAAGTGTAAAAAAATATTATCAGAATTCTTATTTTACCGAGTGGAGACCTGATTACGATGAATTGGTGCGCATTGCTGGTGGCGTAACTTTTAGCGCCGATTACCCGCGTTGGGCTAAAGTGGCTGCATTAACTTTTACCATGATTTACGAGCAGCCCGTTGTGCATGAATTTGCAAACCTGAAAGTACCTGCCTTGTTGCTTATTGGTAAAGAAGATAAAACCATTGTAGGCAAAGGATTGCTGAGCACCGAAGATCAGAAGAAATACGGGCAATATAAACTTTTGGGCAAGGCAACTGCGGCAAAAATACCAAGTGCCAAGCTAGTAGAATTTGACAACGTTGGACACATTCCGCATTTGGAAAAACCCGAGGAATTTATGAAAGCATTGATCGGAAATTTATAACTACATAAAAAAGCTGTCGTTTCGATGAAACAGATCCATTTACAAATCTAATTTCGCACCCGAAACGACAGCTATAAGCAGTTGAAGATATTAAATCAGCTACTTAACAATCTTTAAAAGGTATTCGCCATAGCCGCTCTTTACCAATGGCTTGGCAATTTCTCTTAACTGATCAGCAGTGATGTATCCCATACGGTAAGCTATCTCTTCAATACAGCCAATTTTTAGCCCTTGTCTTTCTTCTATAATTTGAACAAATTGGCCAGCTTGCATTAACGAAGCAAACGTTCCTGTATCTAACCAAGCTGTGCCTCTACTTAAAACGCCTACTTTAAGCCTTCCACTTTCTAGGTAAACCTTATTTACATCGGTAATTTCGTACTCGCCACGCTGAGATGGCTTAATATTTTTGGCAATTTCTACCACATCATTATCGTAAAAATATAAACCTGGCACGGCGTAGTCTGATTTTGGTTGTGCAGGCTTCTCTTCAATAGATATGGCCTTGTTATCTTTATCGAATTCTACCACACCATATCTTTCTGGATCTGATACTTGGTAAGCAAACACTACTCCGCCATCGGGATTAGCGCTATTTTGCAATAATTTGGCCATTCCATCCCCATGAAAAATATTATCGCCCAACACCAAGGCCACCTTATCCTCACCAATAAACTCCTCGCCTATTACAAAAGCCTGTGCCAAGCCATTTGGCTCTGGTTGCACTGCATAACTAAACTTACAACCTAGTGTACTTCCATCGCCCAAGAGCTTTTCGAAATTTGGTAAATCATGTGGCGTAGAAATGATCAAGATTTCATTGATACCGGCCAACATTAAAGTAGATAACGGATAATAAATCATCGGTTTATCGTAAACCGGCATCATCTGCTTACTACAGGCCAAAGTTAATGGATGTAACCTTGTGCCGCTTCCGCCAGCTAATATTATTCCTTTCATAATTGAATTGGATTTTTTGTTGTTTGGTTATTGGTTGTTTAGTCGAAGTTGCTCAATACATTCCTTTAAGCTGTCCATCCAATAGGGTACGCTTATGCTGTAATCTTTTTTAATTTTTGTTTTATCCATTACCGAAAAATGTGGGCGTTTTGCCCTAGTTGGATAAGCACTCGTAGGAATTGGATTTACCCTAACCTGCGTACCGCTAAAATCAAAAATGGCTTTGGCAAAATCGAACCAAGAAGTTACGCCTTCGTTACTGAAATGATACAGCCCATATTTTTTTTCTGGATTTTGGATGATATCGAAAATGGTATTGGCCAAATCTATAGCGTAGGTTGGCGTACCTACTTGATCTGCAATGATGTTTAATTCGTCACGCTCAGCGCCCAATTTCAGCATGGTTTTCACGAAGTTGTTGGCAAACTCAGAATACAACCAACTGGTACGAAGAATGATATGCTGATCTAGTTCTTCGGCGATAGCCAATTCGCCATCCAACTTTGTTGCCCCATACACACTAATTGGCTTCGTTACATCTTCTTCAATTAACAACTTAATTTCATTTCCTTCGAAAACAAAATCTGTAGAAATATGAATTAAGGTAGCTTGGTGTTGCTTGCATAATTGTGCTAAATTACTAGCTCCAGTTTCGTTTACCGCTTTCGCCAAATCGGCTTCGTCTTCTGCTTTATCTACTGCGGTATAAGCCGCACAATTGATTACGTAATTAGGTTGTTCTTGATGAAACAGCACCGAAAGGTCTGCTACATTTAAAATATTTGCAGCTCCTTCTTCTGGAAACACAACTGCTGTAATGCTTCGCTTAGCTACAATTTTTTTAATGCACTGACCTAATTGGCCGCCAGCACCTATCACCAGTACTTTAGCCATCTAATTATGATTGTATTGTTTTTCGTAGTACGATTGGTAATTACCCGATGTTACATTACTTAACCACTCTTCGTTAGCTAAATACCATTCTACCGTTTTCTCCAAACCTTCTTCAAATTGTAAGCTTGGTACCCAGTTCAGTTTCTCTTGCAATTTAGTAGAGTCGATGGCATAGCGCAAATCGTGGCCAGCTCTATCGGTAACAAAAGTAATCAGCTTTGCAGATTCGCCTGCTTCTCGACCTAATTTTTGGTCCATGATCTTACACAACAAGTGAATCAAATCAATATTCTTCCACTCGTTATGCCCGCCAATGTTATAAGTTTCGCCAGTTTTAGCTTCGTGAAAAATTACATCAATTGCTCTAGCATGATCTTCTACCCAAAGCCAATCTCTCACATTTTCGCCTTTACCATAAACAGGCACAGGCTTATTATTTTTAATGTTATTGATCGCTAAAGGAATTAATTTCTCTGGGAAATGGTGCGATCCATAATTGTTAGAGCAATTTGAAATTACGCAATCTAAACCATAAGTATCATGATAAGCCCTTACAAAATGATCTGAACTTGCTTTCGAAGCCGAGTATGGACTATGCGGATCATAAGCTGTAGTTTCGGTAAACATTCCCTCTTCTCCCAAGGCACCATAAACTTCATCTGTACTTACATGGTAAAATCTCTTTTTCTCGTAATCGCCTTTCCAGTATTCTCTGGCTGCGTTTAAAAGATTTACGGTACCAATCACGTTAGTCATTACAAATGCAGTTGGATCCGTAATGGAACGGTCTACATGGCTCTCTGCTGCCAAGTGGATCACTGCATCGAAATTTTCTTCTTTAAACAACTCATTGATTGCGGTAGCATCAGTAATGTCTATTTTAACAAAGCGATAATTTGGCTTGTCTTCAACATCCTTTAAATTAGCCAGATTGCCTGCATAGGTTAATTTATCAAGGTTTACAACTTGATAATTTGGGTAGTTATTTACAAACCTACGTACTACATGCGAACCAATAAAACCCGCACCTCCTGTTATTAATATTTTCTTCAAAGCGATATTTATGTTGTTGGTTGCAAAAATATAAGAAACTATCTATTAAATAGATGCTTTTGATTATTTATTAAGAATTTGAAGCAATATTGTCTTCGAGCTCGGTGTACCAGTCGGCACCATACTTTCTAATCAAGGGATCTTTTAAGAATTTGTAAACAGGCACTTTCAGTTCTCGGCCAAAAGAACAAGCGTCTTTACAGATATGCCACCTGTCATAATTTAGCACTTCAAATTCAGGGTATTTCGTAATTCGAATAGGATATAAATGGCAAGAAATGGGCTTTTTCCAATCTACAATTGCTTGCTCATAAGCTTTTTCTATAGCGCATTTGGTAATGCCATTTTCGAAGGTTACATAAGCGCATTCCTTATGTCCATCCACACATGGAGTAGTTAAATCGCCATCCAAATCTAAAACAGATGTACCATATTCTTCAATTGCGGCAATCCCTTTGGGTGCCAGCAAATGTTTAATTTTTGGGTAAATTTCCTCTAAAATTGCTTTTTCCGACTGCTCTAAGGGCGCACCTGCATCTCCTTCTACACAACAAATTCCTTTACACTTGCTTAAATTACATACAAAATCTTCATTAATCAGATCTTCATGCAATAAGGTACTTTGAACTTCTATCATTTTATGGTTAATTGTTTAAAACTCTGTAATTGGTTAACTGTTACTTCATTCAAAATCATCAGCGAAAAGTTCTGCTTAACCATTTTGCACTACAGCCAAGCGATTAAAACAATTAACCGATTAACCAAATCAACAATTAACCCTTTCCTATCGGGTACTTTAGGCCATCGGCCGATTTTATTTCTAACGTTACCGAACCTACCAAAATTTCCACCTGCGCTTTTACCGGAACTCGATTACCATCATCGGTAATCCAAAGGTACAACTTACTATCCTTTTTAAAAATTCGTCCGGGCTTAATAGATGGACTAAATTTTAGACAACTGATATTTCCCAACTTCGTTTTAATAGTTTCTTTACCTACATATTGGATCTCCAAAGCCGAAATTTCGTCGCTTAAAAAGTAATTCAACTTAAAAGTATCGTTTACTTTAATTTTTGACATATCTAAACTACGGGCAAAATAATAGGCAGAAACCAAATCAAAAGTTTGAGTGGTAGGTGCAGCAAATGTGCCCTTATTGGCTATTACCTTTTTACCATCTTGGTAAAACCTGGCTTTATCTTGCCTGCGATATTTGGCTTCTCTTACATCTTCTTGATAAAAATAAGGGGTTAATTCTGTCTTATCGATATACGAATCGTAGTGATCTCTAATTTTATAAAACACATCGAAGGTACCAGATGTACGAGCATCAACCACTAATTTATAGGTTGGCTTGCCATCAAATTTCATATCAGAAGATTCTACTTTTATGGTAGCTTCTGCCGCAGTAATAAAACCGTATTTTAATTTGTAGCTTAAAACTTCTCCTTCTTTAAATGCAGCTTCTTTCTTTACCGGAAGTTCTTGGGCAAGCACAAAACTAGCTATTGTGACCAAGGCTAATATCAACGACAATTTTCTCATACAGTTATTAAAACAAAAAGTAATCCAAACTTTTGTATGCAGGTTTAGTTGTTTAAATCACTCGAAGTTAAATATACATCTATCTCAATCAACGCCGTTATCTTCATTAATCCTTGCGTTTGTAGATTGGAACTGTAGAACAAGGTTCGCCATACATGATACTTTTAACCACTGGGGTAAGTAAAGCTGTAATTTCTACATAAGCAGAAACTGGAATTTGGGGATTTGCACAACCCTTAACCACCACTCGCTGACTAGCGTAATCTTCTAAATTTACTTTTGCCAAGGCCTTTGAGAACAAGATGGTATCTAACAAGTCTAAATCACCAAATACAATCTCGTTGGCGTAGGGCTTCATTTTGTTAGCCAACAGCATATATGCCCAAGTAGGTACAATTGCATCCGCAGAACAAGTTATTGCTACGTTTTTACCTTCGTATTGTTGCCAGTTGTGTTCTTTTACAAACTCACGAAAATCTTTCTCTCGCAACATCAATCCGTGAAAAAGATTGTCTTTTATATCATACAGTACACGCTCGCCTTTATCTAAATAATCCTCGAGGTTAAACGTGATCAATCCGCTAGCGGCAACTTTATTTACGATGTTTTCTTGAATATCCATTTTACAAAAGTCAAAAGTGTAAATGCTGTTTCGTTATTTCGACTGTAGCAAAGCGAAAGGGAAAAATCTTTTAAGTGTGATAAAACACAACTTTACGGGGCTACACAAAGGTTAAAGATTTCTCGACTACGTTATACTTCGCTCGAAATGACGACCAACAAAATAAAAAACCGCCACAACTAAAGCTGTGACGGTTACAAAATTAAGTAAATAAGCTTAATAGAATTTCACTCTATTGTCTTTTATATCGCTTTTTTCTTGCAATGCTTGGAAAGCACTACCCAATGCACGTTGGCTAATGTTCATTAGCATGCTTTCTTTTTGTTTAAATGTATTTGCCAAAGGCGCTGGATTTGTAAAACCTTCTACCACAAAAACATATACACCTCTATCGCCGGTAACAGCTTTAGATAATTTACCAACTTGAGAACCAAATACCGTACCCACCACTTTGTTTTCTTGTGATAAACCCGGAATAATTGGATTAGCAAACACCATATTTTGAACTGGAACGGCTGTTTTGCCAACTTTAGAGGCTACTGCATTGATATTTGAAGCACCTGACAAAGCTTTATCAAACTTCTCGGTTAACATTTTAGCTTTTTTAGCGTTTAAAACTTGAGGCTCGATTTGTTTCTTCACATCTTCTAAAGAAAGCTGTCCTTTAGGTTTAATGCTAGTTACCTGAGCAACTACATAAGCATTATCCATATTGTAAACTTGGGCTAAAACTTCGCCTTTATCTGCCTCATAGGCATCTCTAATTAACTGACGTGGATTATCTAAACCTGGAGCATAACCTTGAGTAGCTGTAATTCTATCTGCTAAACCAACGGTGTAACCTTGTTTTTGAGCTAAAGCACTAAAGTTGTCAGATTTAACTTCGGCTAAGAAAGCATTTGCTTTTTTATAGGCCGCATCTCTTGTTTTTTGGCTAGGAGCTAAAGTTTTTTCGATGTAAGCTAGCTTTACTACTTTAGAAGAACCTACTTGCTTTTCGATTTTGATAACGTGAACGCCAAATTGAGATTTAACTACTTTAATATCGCCAGGGCGACCATCAAAAGCTGCGTTTTCAAACTCTGGCACCATAGCACCACGTGCAAACGTACCTAAATCGCCACCTTGGTCTTTAGAACCATCAACACTATATTTTTTAGCTAACTCTGCAAAACTACTTCCGCCTTGTGCTAAGGCTTTTAAAGAATCTGCTAACTTAACGGCTTTATCATCGCCACCAACTTGAGCTGGGTTAATTAAGATATGACTAGCTTTTACCGAATCTGGAGAGAAACGGCTATCAATCACTTTAACTAATTTATATGAGTTGCCAGAGAATTTAGGTCCGTAGAAACTACCTGCTGAATAGTTAAAAATTACCGAATCTACGGCTGGATCTAATTTACCTTTAGAAAGGTAAGTATAAGGCACTTTGACATCTGAATTGTTAGCAGCAAACAAAGAGTCGTTTGGTGTGGTTTTGAAATCTGCCGCCAACTTCTCCACTTGAGATTTTACAATTGCACTGTCTGCAGCAGTTGGTTGGATACTGAAAGACACATATTGCAAATCTCTTGTTTCTTGAGGATTATCGAAACGTTTTTTATTTTCTTCGTAGTAAGCTTTATAGTCTGCATCTTCTAGCTTAACGTTAGCATCTAAGATAGAGCTATAGTCAAGGTTTACATATTTAAAGTTTACCAGTTTGTTACGATTGATATACTCGTCGTTAGCTTCTAAGCTAGAAACGTAAACAGAATTGCTGATCAACTTGGTGTATTTTTGTTGTAAAGCTTGTTTTTCGATTTCACTTTCTAGCAGCAACCATTGTTGAGCCAATTGAGGGTTTTGGCTTTTTGATTTTAAAGAAGAGATAACAGCAGCTCTATCAAATTCTCCAGTTTGTGGATTACCGAAATACTGCGTAATCAATGGACTAGGATTTTTGCCCTGTACCAGATCAAAAAGTTCATCTGCAGATACAGTTAAACCAACACGTTCAAATTCTTTACCCAAAACCACGGTAGCAATTTCAGATTGCCAAGCTTGATCTACCGCCATTGCTTGCATTTGCGGGTTCATTACACCACCATATTGTTGCTTAAATTGAGCAGAAGTTTGCTCTACTTTAGCATTAAATTGATCGTATTTAATAGCTTCGCCATCAATAGAACCTACTTCAGTTCTTGAACTTGCTCCAAATATTGCCGAACCTTGTTGCAATAATGGTTCTAAAACAAATAACGCCAATACTACTGCGATACCTCCTACCAAGAAATAGCCCATTTTGGTACGCATGAAAGTCATTAAACCCATATTATTCTTTATATTAATTTTATTTTAAGAGGGCGCAAGATACAAATTTGAAACAAATTAGGAAATATTAAATTTCAATTGTTTTTTGAGTTGAAAACTAAGGAGATACAGCAGCCAAATATGGTTCAAACTATGGCAGTTTCCCATTCTCTACATTAGCCTGCCCAGATGGCATGGTAATACTGTAGGTGCTAAAATCTTGCGGTGCCGAAAAACTTGTCCCATTAAGAATATTGCCATCTTTTGTGGTTACTGTACCTGCAGGAGAGGTATACAAACGTTTATTTTCGTCCCAAGTAAGTTCTTCGGTTGTAAAGGTCATGTTATCGGTAACTACTACCACGTTTTTCCGGAAAATGGTTATTCTTTCTGTTTCCTTATTTATAGCGTAATCTGACGTGATACTGCCCTTGGTTTTCAGAAAATCGTCTAAAAAATAGATTTTTACCCCTTTTGGCATTTCGCTGTAAACCGCACCAGTAGATGGCTTAACCTTATCTAAAATTGGAGCATAACCTTTAGCCTTTACTTTAGCAGAATCGCTGTAAATTACTTCTACGCCATAAGTGCGGTCTTTACTTAGCGTAACTTTTTTAGCATCAATGGCAGATACTTTTTTTAAGTCGTCACCTTCGCAGGAAGAGAGCAGAAGGACCAAAGACCAAAGACCAAAGGACAAGGAATATAGGAGTCTGACTTCCGGTTTTCGAAAACCGAAGATCAAACACCAAATACTAAAATCTTTCCTATTACCGCTATTCAATATGCTGTTCTTTTAACGCTATACTTCTTTGGTCTTTCAGCTTTTTGCTTTTAGCCTTGTTAATCAAACTTAAACCTTTGGAACCACTTATCGTTTAACATGAAACCTAAATGGAAAGTAACATAACGCTCTTGGATTAGCCCATTGGTTATTTTACCTCTTCTGCCCACCTCGGCAGAGACATTCATTTTGTAGAACGATGACCTTCCGTAAGCAGATTGAAGTGGCAAGCCTAACCCGAAAGTTACACCCATTTGCTTCACGTCTTCGTTATTCATTTGAATATAAGTTTTATCGTAAGTTAAACCTAAACGATAGTCTACTCTTTTGAAATAACCATTAATAGATGTGATATCTGGCGTAAACTGTCCACCAACAGAAAAGCCATAAGTATTTTGAAGCCCTTGATTTACATTATCGATGCTCATTTGAGACCACTTACCCATACGATAATCAGCTCCTATTAACCACTTGTTTTCTTTTTGCAAAGAGAAACCGAAGTTGTGCATCAAAGGGAGCTTAAGACCTGTTTTTCCGTTTTCGATGAAATCCAAAGTATCTAATGCCGATTGTGGATTACCTTGGGAATCTTTATTGTAAATGGTAGTGTATTGGCTTCTTTCCGAATTCAATTTAGAACTAGAAGATCCTGAATAACCTAGCACTAAAGAGGTTTTATTCCCTAAGCGAAAATCGTATTGCGCACCATAACTGAAGTTCATACCGTAAATACTATTCTTCACTTGGTCGCGAGAGTTAACTGCACCAACTTCTGCAATTTCGGTTGCTCTGCTTTGGATTAAGTTACCGAAAAGGTATTCTGCGTTGGCTCCTACTCTAAAATGATCGCCGAATTGAATGCCATAACCGATGTAAGCTTTTGACAAACCGCCTTCGCCATTGTATAAATAATCTACGGTTTTAGCGCTAGTACCTGTACCTATGGTTGTTGTATTTTTAAAATCGTAACCCAACTCTGAATAAGGCAAAATACCAATACTAACTGCCGATTTTTGAGTTATAGGGAAGGCAAAAGCTACATGGCTTAGCGAAGAATTAAAGCTACTTTCGCTTAAACCACTTGTTTTTAATTCGGTGATGCTACCAGACATACCGATATCCAATGTAGTAAGATTAATTCCTGCATAAGAAGCTGGGTTTTGCATATTGATATTACTCACATAGCTAGACCTGAAAACACCTGCGGAGATACCCGCCATACCTCTTTGTTGTGGCAAAACAGATCCTCTTAGGTTACCTAAACCAAACTTAGAATATGGAGATTGTACAGTTGTCTGCGCATAAGTGCCTAGCGAAAGCGTTAGCAAAGAAAGCGTTGCAATGTATACACACTTAATTTTATTGTTCATTTTATAATGTAATAACTTCATTCAAACCTTTTAAAACCAAATATGGTTCGTGAGTAATCTGGGCGGCAAATATGCTATTTTTTAATTGCTTGATCAAAAAAAGCGAGTCTCCTCCAGTTAATACCACTTTTAAATCTTTATTCTTTTTATGCTCTAAAGCAATAAATCCTTCTATTTCGTTAAGTGCTCCTTGCAAAACACCTCTCTTAATTGCATTCTGAGTATTCGTTCCCTCTACTATCTCTTCTTGCTCCTTATCCCATTCTACCAAAGGCAAGCGTCCTGTATAATAATTTAAAGCCTTAAAACGCATATTCAGCCCTAAACTTATACTCCCGCCAAAGTATTCGTCTTGTGCAGTAAGTACATCGTAAGTAATGCAAGTACCCGCATCAATCATTAAGGTATTGTCTCCATTGTGCAAGCAATGTGCTGCAATTACCTTTGCCCACCTATCCAAACCTAAAGTTTTTGGACTTTCGTAGTGGCTTTTAATTTTACCTGTTATCTCAGTACTAAAACGAGTATAATTGGTATGTGCTTTTAGCAATGCCTCTAGATTTTCTATTGCATTATTTACGCTAGAAACCGTCGAATTTTCTATCTGATATTCGCTAATTAGCTTTAAGAGGCTTTGCTCTTCAACCCTTTCAAGTTGCTGGAAATAAATGAGTTTTTTTTGCTCAAAGATTGCTAGTTTACTAAAGGTATTGCCAATATCTATGACCAGATTATGCATTAAATATTTACGTTACCAAACAACAAATTACAAACAGGAAGAAACATCGCTATCCGTTTCATGCCACAAAGCTATTAATCTTTGACAAGTTTCGAGGTATCAATTTGTTAAAAAAGGTTAAAGCAAGACGTTTAGTTAATAATACCAGCCACAGATGCACAGATTTATCATACTTAAATAATAGAACTAATGCGCCAATTCGTAACCTATACTAGATATCGGACGATGTATAATTATTTCTAACCAAATAAATCTGTGCATCTGTGGCAAAACCTAAACAAACAGAAAGTACTGGATACAGATAACCAGAATGGCGAAGAGCGTTTCGTAAAACCAGCGCTTTTTGGCATTTGAGAAATAGTAGGCCAACAAAACGGCGCCCGCAGGTACGCAAAGCAAGAAATGAGCCACGGTAACTCCTCTTTTTGTATAGAAACTAAATATGCTTACCAAAAACATAAAAAACAACATCTGAAAGGCTTTACGAGTACTGATAAAGCTCCTAAAAAAGTTTTCACGCAGTTGCAGAGCGGCCAATATCATGATAATACCTACTGGGATAAGCACTAGGTAATCGTCATAATTAATCTGCAGGTTATGAGGAAATTTGTTGGTTAAAGGTTGCCAAATATCAATGAAACGATGAATATTGTCATTCCAATAATAAAACACCGCTACAAACATAAAAATGGTTAAAAAACCGAGAAGACCAGAAATCCACTCACGCCAGCTAAAAGCACGATACATCAACAAACTTAACCACAACATTAATAACATGAGAATAAAAGGAAAGTAAATTAGTGTACCTATGGCAATGATCATTCCCACATCAAACATGATACTCATTGCACTACTGGTTTTAGATAACTTTAAGAATTTATCTATGATAATGATGAGGAGGAAATTACAAATTAAAGCGGGGCTCAGTATAAGAAACTGAAGAAACAAACTAGTTCCGGTAACGTAAAGCAGTGCTGGCAAATAGCTAGGCTTAGCCAACAAACCGTGGTTGTTTATAATTCTATTGAAAATAAGCGCTTGCACCAAAGTAATTAACGCGGCAAGAAACACATTTGCTTCAGAAGAAAGGGCATCTTTAGGAAGGTTAATGAACAGTTTGGTGTAAGGTTCTAAGATTTCGAAACTTAGCTCCGGAGGCAAATTTAAAAAGATAGCAATCCGCATAAAGATGAGGTATGCCACCAATAGCAATAAATTAAGAGGATGTAAGCTTCTAAACTGGTTAATCATGCTTTTTTAGTGCCAAAAGCTGAATGCTAAAAGCGGAAAGCGCCTTTACTCTTTTTTAAATCAACACTACTACAAAGTAAAGAAATTTATCTGGCAAAAGTATTTACCGTATGCGCAATAATTGCGGCAGTTTCATCAGGAAAATCGAATTGATGCTCTTGTGGCTTAGTTACAAAATCCTTTAAGATAGGCACCCAATTGTGATTACTACCCCAAATTACAGGCAAACCAAACTGCTTTAAAGCATAAGCGTTACACTGTTGCTCGTACTGAAAACGCATGGGCGCAACCATCAATTTTTTACCTAAATGCAGTGCCTCTGCCGGGCCTTCGAAACCACCACCTGTAAAAACCCCTTCGCAACTTGCCATGCTCTTGTTAAACTTTTCGTTATCGATTGGTTCTACAAAAACATTTCCATCAGCATAAGCTACTTTGGTGTGCTTAGAAAAAACCTCCCATCGCACCAGTGGTATTTGTTTCAGCACATTCACTAAAGCTTTGTCATCAATTGCTGGCAAATACACGGTGTAATGTCCCAAATTTGTTGGCTGCAACTGTCTAATCTCACTTCTGATTACAGGTTTGTAAATAAAATCATCGTACCTATCGAAATGGAAACCAATATGATGTGTGGTGGGCGCATACCTACTTAAAATGAGCTTACCCCAATCTACCGTTTTTGGGCGAGGAACCTTTTTTGATTTAAAAGAAGCCTGGTGGCTCAACGATACACTTTCCACGCCTTGCATCCTGCAAGCCCAAGCAGAAATAGGTTCAAAATCGTTCAAGATGAGGTTATAATCTTTTAATGGAATGGCATTCATGTCTTTTCTAAATTGAAAAAGATTCATGTTTTTCCAGGTTTTATAATGATCTACACCTCCTTTTTTACCAAAAACAAAGCTAAATCCATGAAAATTATACTTAATTTCTTGACTTAGTTTTACATCTACCTGTGTACCCGAAATCAGCAAATCTACCTCACCATGTTGCTGTAAAAGCGGAACTATTTCCCTTGCTCTGCTCACATGTCCATTTCCCGTACCCTGTATGGCATAAAGTATCTTCATTCGGCTTCTAATATCTAGATTTTTCGGCAGTATTTATAGTTTTAATTGATTTGACGCTATTAGCATTTTTTGGCCAATGATGATGATTTTAGTTCTTAGGCTATTTCTAACTTAATTTTTTGCAATAATATATTTACATCAAGCTTTCCATGTAGATCTTCACCATCAGAGAGTTCGCCCATTTCAACTTCATCTTTCACAAAGTCTTTTGCCTCATATTTAAAAATCTCCCAATTACCTTCGTAGTACTCTAAGGCAGTTAAATTTTCTACCCAATCGCCACTATTCAAGTACGTCACCTCTCCATTATTTGCAAAAATGTTTCTTTTTTCTGGCTGATGGATGTGCCCACAAACTACATACTGATACCCATTTTCTATAGCCAGCTCTGCTGCGGTTTCCTCAAAACTATTGATAAATTTTACGGCATCTTTAAATTTGGCTTTTATTTTTTTAGAAAAACTCATTTTTTCCCTACCAAAAAAAGTAAGCATAGCGTTAACTATGCTATTCAGTAGAATTAACGTATCATAACCCACCGCACCCAACTTGGCTAGCCATTTAGAGTGTTGCATGGTTACATCGAAAATATCGCCGTGAAAAAACCACGCCTTCTTCCCGTCTAACTCCAAAATGAGCTTGTTTTGTAAATGGAAAGAACCTAAATTCATATCTGCAAATTTTCGAAGCAGCTCATCGTGGTTGCCCGTTAAGTAGTACACGTTTACACCCTCGGCAACAAATTTCATCAGCTTTCGCAAAATTTTCATGTGCGTTTCTGGCCAATAACGCTTGCTAAACTGCCAAATATCAATAATATCTCCATTAAGAACCAGTGTTTTTGGCTTAATACTTTTGAGGTATTTTAACAATTCTTTGGCATGGCAGCCATAGGTGCCCAAATGCACATCAGAAATCACTACAATTTCTACATTTCTTTTCTCCATGAGTAAATTTTAGAGATAAAAATTTTAGGCCTTCTAAGCAGAAAGCTCCAATTTCTTTGTAAGACTTATCAATCTTCGTCTTCGCCAACGGTTAACTCGTAAGGACTAAAGAAAAAAGCTACAAAAAGAACCAAGCACACAATCAGAAATAGTTCAAGCATAGTATGAATAATATCTTTCACAAAAGTCTCCAACACTAATTAACTGATTGTTAAGGCACTGTTATTTTATTTTTTTTAGAAAAGCCAAAACTGTGCTTCTATCTGCTTAGGCCCTTCTTTTCGCTGCTCCCGATAAAAAAATCGGGATACGCTGCAACAAGGTTTATGTAACAACGTATGTACATCAAAACCTTGCCCAAGCCAAGCTAAATGCTTATTCTTGAAACTTATTCTAAAACAAATATGAGCGCAACTTCTTCATCCTATTCGTTAACATCCAAAGCACATTTCGAAATTTTAGATGGTTTGCGTGGTATAGCTGCTCTTGGTATTGTGGTGTTCCATTTTATTGAAATGTACACCCCTCATCCAGATGATTTGATTGCTCATGCTTACTTAGCAGTAGATTTTTTCTTCTGTTTATCGGGCTTTGTGGTTGCCTATGCCTATGATGATCGCTTGCCGCAAATGGGACTAAAAACTTTCTTCAAGCAGCGGTTAATTAGGCTACATCCACTGGTAATTTTGGGCACCCTTTTAGGCTTATTAGGTTTCATATTTGACCCATTTGGCAACCATTGGGAAGCCTACAGTGGATTAAAAATAGCATTACTTGTTGGCGCATCAGTATTGATGATCCCCTATCCTATTATTGCAGAGCGAGCTTTTAATAATTTTGGTTTAAATGCCCCTGCTTGGACACTTTTTTGGGAATATGTAGCTAACATTGTTTATGCCTTGGTATTACATCGCCTTAAAAGAATTTGGCTGTTGCTGTTAACCGTTGTAGCCGCAGCTGGTCTTTTTTACGTTGCAAAGGCGGTTGGCAACGTTGGTGGCGGTTGGGCAGGAAGTAATTTTTGGGAAGGTGGCGCAAGAATTGCCTTCTCATTTTTAGCAGGGATGTGTCTATTCCGCTATCAGTTCATCATCAAAAACAAATTAGGTTTTCCTTTAATAGCATTGCTGTTAGGCTTGGCATTTTTTGTGCCTTTTAGAGACAACTGGAACTGGCTTGTAGAACCGCTAATTATTGTGCTATATTTCCCTTTATTGGTTGCTTTGGGTGCCGGCGCAACTTTGAACCCAGCACACAGCAGCATTTGTAAGTTTTCTGGACAAATTTCTTACCCGCTTTACATTACCCATTATTTTGTACTTTGGGCTTTTGGCAATTATTACGCACAAGTGCAACCCAACCACCAAACTTTGGCTTGGGTAATTCCGTCGTTAATTACCGGACAAATTATAATTGCCTATTTGGCTATGAAATTTTACGATTTACCAATTAGGAAGTGGCTTTCGAGATAGTTATTTAACTTCTTCGTAATCTACAAATTCGCCTAAATTATCGGCATTGCCCTTCCTCTTCTCCTTTTTAGGCATGTGATCTATAGAAATCGTACCCTCTGGCCTAACCGGACGTTGCTGTTGACCCGTGGCCTGTTGTTGCATTTTGCTAAAGGCATTTTTAATTACCATAGGAAATATAATCCTCATCAGTAACCTAATTACCCATAAAACAATGATTGCTATTATTAAAAACTTAATTATACCCATTTTTATACTGTTACTACAAATATAGACTTTGCCTTGTGCTTTTTGTTTCAAATAACGATTTTCATTGCAATTTCATTACAATTCAATAATTGGTTACTCATTACGTACGATATCAGTTATAGACAGTAGCCTTTGAAGGGATCATCCCTCGGTGTGTTTCTTGCGCAAATGCGCAACTGCTAATCAGCGCAAATAAAAGTATCAATCGTATCACTTTTTAAGTTTCTAGAGAGATGATAATCTTTACCTATTTCCATAGCTTCAAAAACGATGCAATTTAAAATCGATTGTTATTCTTCTGTAACAATTTCGCAAACGCGACCTATTTGCCCATCATCTAAACGCACCTTAATTCCTCTCGAATGAAATGCTGAGGAGGTTAACAATTTTTCTACCACACCATAAGTTACGTTTCCGCTTCTTTGATCTTTCTTAAGGATGATGCCCACTTCTAAACCTGGGTAAATTTCGTTTCTGTTTTGTCCTTGCATTAGTTGGTTGTCTTGTTTTTTAGTTGTTTGAGATTTTGCTTACCAAGCATTGGTTTCCGATTTACCTACATGTGGAAAGTATGCTGATATTTCTTTAAAATTCATTGACTTTTTGATCTTCTAAATTCTATTTTTTTTTTTGCTTAGTTTTAAAACATTTAATAAAACCATGGCAAATCAACTATCCAAAATAAAAATAATTATAGTATTACTAATTATATCTACCCTCTATGAACTTGTAGACTACGGCAACGAAATGAATAGGGTTTTCAATCTAATTCAAGAAAGAAATCCAGAGCATTACAGCAGTTTTATTGATTTTTACCTTAGCTTAAACTGGGAGTCTTATATTTTCGCTAGTCTAATGCCCCTAAAGGTAGCTGCTTGTTTAGTATTTATCTTCAGCAAGTATAGCCATTCGAAATTACTAAGAGCTATATTACTTTTCAATTTGCTAATTAGCTGTATCTACCTCCCGTTCTCAATTCATCAATCGCTACAGACTCTATCCTCTATTCCAACATCTAATTTATTCACGCTATTAATAGGTATAGTATTCTTTGGATTTAACATTTATGTATTAATTTATTTGCAAAACAGTTTGGTTCCTCTTATAAAAACAGATGAAGATGGGCAACCAATATTTGTTGTAACTTCAAAAACACAAAGATTTTTTCATCGCCTTTTTGATTATTTCTTCTCAATCTTGCTCCTATATCTTCTTTTACAAAACTACCAGTCGTATTTTTTCAATAATGGAAGTCTTCGATTTAGAGAACCGTGGGATTATATTTTCTTTTTAGAATCGCGTTTCTTCTTCCACATGGCTTTTTCAAGTTTCTTTTATTACTGTTTCTCAGAAGTGATCTTCAAAACTTCTATTGGAAAAATAATTTTGGGTAACCTAATTATAACCTACTCTGGCGAATCTCCCTCTATTACCCAGAGAGTAGGACGGTGTTTTTGTAGGCTAATTCCATTGGAGGCATTTTCTTTTCTTTTGAGCACAAGAGGTTGGCATGATAGAATTACCGAAACTTATATTGTAAAGGCAGACAGACTTTCCACTCTAACAAAAGAAAATGAAGCATAAGCCTTTACTTCCCAAATCTCTCTTCAAACACTTTCTCTAAAGCAAACATTTCGTCACGTAAGCGGGCTGCTAGCAAGAAATCCATTTCTTTGGCTGCTTTTTGCATTTCCTTACGAGACTTATCTAATGCTTTTTGCAGTTCTGGTTTGGTCATGTACTGCACTACTGGATCTGCCGCTACACTTACCTCATTCACTTCTACGTAAGCCTTTGCCCTTGCTTTTTGTTTTTCGGACACTTCTAACACAGAAGTTTGCTCCATAATTTCTTCCTTAGATTTTCCAACCGTTTTTGGTGTAATGCCATGCTCCAAGTTGTAGGCAATCTGCTTTTCTCTACGTCGGTTGGTTTCGCTAATGGTACGCTCCATCGATTCGGTAATGTCATCCGCGTACATAATTACACGGCCTCTATCGTTACGGGCAGCACGGCCAATGGTTTGAATCAATGCCCTATCTGAACGTAAAAAACCTTCTTTATCTGCATCTAAAATAGCTACAAAACTTACTTCCGGCAAATCTAAACCTTCTCGCAGCAAGTTAATCCCAATCAATACATCAAACTCGCCCAAACGCAAGCCACGTAAAATTTCTACACGCTCTAGGGTCTTCACTTCAGAGTGGATGTAACGACATTTGATGTTCAATCGGTCCATGTATTTAGTCAGTTCCTCTGCCATTCTTTTGGTCAGTGTGGTTACCAAAACACGGTCGCCCTGCTTAATGGTTTTATCAATCTCGTCCAACAAATCATCTACTTGGTTTATCGCAGGGCGGATTTCGATCAATGGATCTAACAACCCAGTAGGTCTAATTACCTGCTCAATTACCACTCCCTCAGATTTTTGAAGCTCATAATCTGCCGGAGTAGCACTCACATAAATAGTTTGCGGCGCTAAACGCTCAAATTCTTCAAAGTTCAGCGGTCGGTTATCTAATGCTGATGGTAAGCGGAAACCATATTCTACCAATGATAACTTTCTAGACCTATCGCCACCGTACATGGCCCTAATTTGCGGAACCGTCACGTGACTTTCGTCTATTACCATCAAGTAATCATCTGGAAAATAATCTAGCAAACAGAAAGGGCGCATACCAGGTGTACGGCCATCGAAAAAACGAGAATAATTCTCAATACCCGAACAATAGCCCAATTCTTTCATCATTTCGATATCGAAATTAACACGCTCTTCTAAACGTTTGGCTTCTAAATTTAAACCATCTCCTAAAAGCTGTGTTTTACGAGCTTCTAATTCTTCTTGTATGCCCCAAATAGATTGGTTAAACCTGTCTTTTGGCGTAACAAAAAGGTTGGCAGGGTAAATGGCAATGTCCTCCAATTTCTCTAAAGTTTTTCCCGTAATCGGATCGATAGCTGATAGTTCTTCAATGTCATCCCCAAAAAATGAAATACGATAAGCGTAATCCATATAGGCTGGATAAATATCTACGGTATCACCTTTTACTCGGAAAGTGCCACGCTTAAAATCGTTGATGGTACGGGCATATAAAATTTCGACCAAATGGTGTAAAAATGCATTTCTACTTACCCTTGTACCTACGCCAAAACGATAAACCGACTTCGAAAAATCTTCTGGATTTCCCATACCATAAATACAGGAAATGGACGAAACGATAATCACATCTCTGCGGCCCGAAATTAATGAAGAAGTAGAACGTAGGCGTAATTTTTCTATCTCTTCGTTAATTTGTAAATCTTTTTCGATGTAAGTATTGGTGGTAGGCATATACGCCTCTGGCTGATAATAATCGTAGTAAGAAACGAAGTAGTTTACCGCATTTTCGGGAAAAAACTGCTTCATCTCGCCATAAAGCTGCGCCGCCAAAGTTTTGTTGTGACTAAGAATTAGTGTGGGCTTTTGCGTTTGCTCAATTACATTGGCTATGGTAAAGGTTTTACCAGAACCTGTAACTCCTAAAAGAGTTTGATAATGTTCGGCAGCATTTACGCCTTCTACCAATTGCTTGATTGCTCCGGGCTGATCGCCAGTAGGTTTATAATCTGAGATGAGTTTGAACTTCATTAGTACAAAGATACAGTTTAGGTATTATACGTTATTATTAAATCTCATCGTCATTGCAAGGCGCAAAACAATCTCTTTTGAAGAAGATTATAGCTTTAAGATTGATTAGTACCGAACCAGGACGAATAATAAAACAGCTGCTCGGATAAAATGTTATGAAAAAAAGAAAGCCCCGAAAAATTCGAGGCCTTCAGGGGTATTTATCCGAGATTTATTATTTGCTTTTTTTAACTTCCAACTGCATTGGGTTGATGCCCTCAGATTGACCTCTGCCCGCAGCAGCTTGAGCCGCCTTAAACAATTGAAATTTAGATGGGATAGCTTCTACCGCTCCCCAAGTATTGTTGCTCTCGTCTATATCGGCAGTTTCGCGAAGCGGATCAATTTTTATCGCTGCCACTTCCTTATCTAACGCATAAAATTTAGACGTTTTAATTTCGTTCAGCCTCCAAATTTGCGCTGGTATCTTATCCACAGTTTTAGTGCCATCTTTAAATGTAAACTCCACTATAATTGGCATTACCAAGCCACCTTTGTTACTAAAGTTAAGCTCGTAGAAATGCTTATTGCTATACTTCGCTTTCTCCTCGTTGGTAAACTCCTCTAGGGGCAACCTTATCTCTTGGGTTTTTACTTTGCTACTATCTATTTGTACCAAACCTCTGGCGTATTTCCAATAGAAATCTCTCGCTTCCAAATCCTGATCTGTATAGAACTTGATGCTTTTATCTGCTCTGTTTCTTTGCTTACTGATATCGTCATCCGTTAGGATAGGTTTGTCTACAGTTGGCTTTTGCTTGCTTGTTTTTGCCGGCTTCGGAAAATCAGCTTTGGCATATTTTACCTCGTCTAAAGAAATATCACAGGCATCGGTACTGTAAAACCAACCTCTCCAAAACCAATCCAAGTCTTCGCCGCTGGCATCTTCCATCGTTCTAAAAAAATCTGCTGGCGTTGGATGCTTAAAAGCCCATCTTCTCGAATATTCTTTAAAAGCATAATCAAAAAGTTCGCGGCCCATAATGGTTTCACGTAAAATATTTAAACCTGTTGCAGGTTTAGCATAAGCATTAGGACCAAACTGTACAATGTTTTCTGAGTTAGACATGATGGGCTCTAACTGGTCTTTTGGCAACTTCATGTAAGGCACAATGGCATAAGCCGGGCCACGTTTGCTCGGAAATTTATCATCCCAAGACGATTCGGTTAAGAATTGCGTGAAGGTGTTCAGTCCTTCGTCCATCCAGCTCCATTGCCGTTCATCACTGTTGATGATCATTGGAAAAAAGTTGTGGCCCACCTCGTGGATCACTACGCCAATCATCCCATTTTTTACTGTTTCGCTGTAAGTTCCGTCTTCGTTGGTTCTTCCATAGTTGAAACAGATCATCGGGTATTCCATTCCATTTGCAGCTTCGATACTTTGAGCTACCGGATATGGATAAGGAATGGTAAAATCGGAGTAGGTTTTGATACTGTGTGCCACCACCCTGGTAGAATACCTACTGTAAAGGTTGTAAGCTTCTTTTCCGTAAAAGCTCATGCAAAGCACATCTTTGTCTGCTACTTTTTGGTTCATGGCGTCCCAGATGTACTTGCGTGATGATGTCCAAGCGAAATCTCTCACATCTTTGGCGTGGAAGATCCAAGTTTTTTTAGCGGTCGATTTTTTGGCTTCTGCAGCTTTTGCCTCGGCTAAGGTTACAATTTCTACCGGAGCTTTGGCTGTTTTTACTGTATTAAAACGAGATAGCTGCGTTGGTGTAAGTACTTGGGCGTAGTTTTGACATTCGCCGGTTGAGCCCACCAAATGATCAGCAGGAACGGTCATTTGCACTTTAAAATCGCCAAAGGTTAAGGCAAACTCGCCACGACCGGTAAACTGGTGGTTTTGCCAGCCTTGGAAATCGCTATAAACACATAAACGTGGATACCATTGCGCCATCGTAAATAAATAGTTTCCATCTGCTGGAAAAAACTCGTATCCGCCTCTTCCGCCCTTGGCAATCCTATCTACAATTTTGTAATTCCAATCGATACTAAAAACGAACTTATCCCCAGATTTTAACACCGGGGTTTCTATACGCATCATGGTTTTATTGATGGTATATTTCAGGCTTTTGCCTTGTACATCGTTAATTTTCAGGATATTAAACCCAAAGCCATTATCAGCGGAGTTAAGCGCAAAATTTTCCAGTTGCTTATCTGTTGCTCTTGCAGGCATTTTAGTTGCGCTCTGATAATTGGCATTGTTAAGACTGTTATGCTGATTTTCATCTAACTGAATCCAGATGTAGGTTAGCGGATCTGGCGAATTGTTATGGTAGGTAATGGTTTCGCTACCTTTTAAGGTCTGCGTATTTTCATCTAGCTCGCATTTGATATCATAATCGGCACGTTGCTGCCAATACCTAGGGCCTGGCGCACCACTGGCGGTACGTTGCTCGTTGGGCGTAGGTAAAATGGTGCCCAATTGCTCAAACTTATTGCCATGGTTGCTCCCCGGATTATTTTGGATATTTTGTGCCACTGCTACCGAAGCGAACAAGATAGCACTTAAACAAAAACCGTAAACTTTTTTCATTTTGATTTTATTAAAAAGGTATGCGCTGTAAAGCCATTTGTAAAGCTAAAGCAAAAACAGCAGAAGATAAAAATATAACCCAATCTCTTTGCCTTATTTTAAAGAAATATAGGACCACACTAGAAATCAACAAAGTAAGTGCTACAAAAACAATTTGGCCTACTTCTAGCCCCAAGTTAAAGCCAAACAAACCCCAGCCTATATATTGGTCTTTTGCCAGCATCATACGGACCGAATTTGCAAAGCCCATACCATGAATTAAACCAAAAAACAGCGCTAAAAAATAATTGACTTGTACGTTTTTGCTCCTTTTTCCGTTCTTAAACAAGTTAACTAAAGCCGTAATAAAAATGGTGCAGGGAATTAAAAACTCTACCCATTTGCTATCAAAGCGGATGATATCTAAAACGCTTAGTGCCAAAGTAGCCGAATGGCCAAGGGTAAAGGCGGTAACCAATATCAAAATTTGCTTAATTTGTTTGGTAGTGTAAATGGCTACCAATGCCAATATAAAAAGTTGATGATCTAATGCTTCTAAACTTACAATATGCGACCAACCTAACTCAAAATAAAACATGAAATCGGAGAACGGCATAGTAAAGTTGAATTTTAGCTTGTGAAATATTACCTAAGTTAGGCTCTTTCTATTAATTTTAAAGTCTATTTCGTAAAATGAGCCCAATATCTTCAAAATTGTTACTTTTTTTCATCATTCCTTTTGTTTTTCTGTCTAAGGAAGCCAACAAAAGACATCCCTTTCACGTAAGCACCATTGAAATTACACACAAAGCAAAAAACAAATCTTTAGAAATTACTTGTAGAATATTTACCGATGATTTTGAAAACGTTTTGAGCAAACAATTTAAAACTAAAACTGATTTGTATGCGAAAAATAAAGAAAAGGAGATGAATGTCTTGATCAAGAGTTATATTGAGACTAATTTAAAATTTACTGTTGATGGCAAGGTTGCCAAATATAACTATCTAGGATTTGAGAACGATCATGAAGCGACCAATGTATATCTAGAAATTGGTAATGTGCCCGTATTTAAAACATTGACCGTATATAATGGTGTGTTGTATGATTTGTTTGACGATCAAATGAATATTCTTCACGTTGAAAAAAGCGGCAAAAGAAAAAGCACGAAAGCAAGTTTTCCTGAAAAGAAGATGAGTGTTGCTTTTTGAAAAACAAAGCCCCAAGTTACCTCGGGGCTCATTCAAATAATCACGTTAATTAAGTGATGATGATAGTTCTATTGAAATACCCTCACATAATCTACAATATATTTTTGCGGAAATACCGTGCTTGCATTAGGTGCACCTGGCCAATTGCCGCCAACGGCTAGGTTTAGCAACAGAAAATATGGGCGTCTGAACTCGTCTTTATTTGCACCTGTAGTATCGAAACTATAATATTCAGTGTTATCTAAATACCATTTGATTGAATTTGCCGTCCAAACAATGGAGAACACATGGAATTTATCGTAAAAATCTCCCGTTTGTAGCGTGGTCGAACCACCAATATACTTATGTCCGCCATCTTCGTAGTGTACCGTACCGTGTAGCGTATTGTCTTTTCCTGGGCCGCCGCCTACCATTTCCATGATGTCAATTTCTCCGGAGAATGGCCAATTTACCGTTGCAATATTGGCTCCCAAAGCCCAAAAAGCTGGCCAAATACCTTGGCCTTTAGGCAGCTTTGCCCTCATATCTATTCGCCCGTAAAGGAAATCTTTTTTATCCTGAGTTTTTATTCTCGACGAAGTGTATTCTTTGCCTCCGAAGCTTTCTTTTTTAGCCGTAATGGTTAGGTAGCCATTGTGAACTCTGGTGTTTTCTTTGCGATAATATTGTAATTCCCAATTACCCCAACCTTCGGTACCGTTTCCCTCTTCAAAAGTCCAAAACTTAGCATCAAGCGCATTACCATTAAATTCATCTTGCCAAACCAGACTCATACCGGGGTAAGTTTCTGGCGAAATATAACCCGTGTTATCAATCACTTCATTTTTATCTACAGTTATCTGCTTTGTGATTTCGATTGATTTATCGCTTGCAGAATAGGCGGTCACTTTTACAGTATATGTCCCTCCTTCTGGATAAACATGGGTCGCCTTTCCGTCGGTAGATCTGATGCTTTCATTGTTTGCACCACCAAATGTAAAAAAGTATCGATTTGCGTTAGTAGCCGTTGCGATAAAATCTACTCTGCCACTTCCATCAGCGCTTACAGTTGCTACCAAGCTTAAATCGGTAGGTTCTACGGCTTTTGCATCTTTCTTACAGCTGAAGCTAAAAACCAATAATGGCAACATCAGTAGCCAGTGCTTAAAAAACGTATGTTTCTTCATCTTTAAGATATTTATTTTACATAAAATGGAATGTTCGCCGTAGCCACTTTATTTTTCCCATCGGCAACATAAACAAATAAACGGTAAGCTCCCGAAGTTTTAGGTGCAGTAAAGCTAACTTTTCCTTTACCTGTTTCTCTGAAATTCGTCGCTATGGTTTCTGGTTTGTCTTCATGATCACCACCTTCGCCAACTTTTGTAGCTTCTGGCAATAACTCCCAACGATAAGTTAGCGCATCGTTGTCTGGATCGAAAGCATCTGCGGCTGCGCTATACGTTACTCCAGATTTAAGATAAACACTTTGATTTGACCGCCTGCTATCCAAGGTAAAACCATAGAGGTGCGGTGCTCTATTTTTTGCAAACGCACCACTCCAAAGATACTGCATTACGTCTACCACTTCACTTTCTTCGCCTTTGGCCGTAAAAAGACCATACCACGTTGGCGTTCTTTCTTGCTTCTGGCCCCATAAAAAAACATAAGATCCTAAACAAACGTCATTATCTTTCTCTACAGAATATTTATACCTGCTTAGGTAAACTGCTGCTTTTTCGCTGCTGGTTTCTTCTACTGGTGCTTTCCAGTCCGTTACCAAACCTTCCCAATGACCCGTTGGGCCCCACTCGGTAACCATATACGGGCCAGTCCAGCCAACACTTTTAACTCTGGCTGGGAGTACACTCAAATCAGCATAAATATTGATAGACAGAAAATCTAAATCGTTAGCTACTGCCTTAATATGATCTACTTCTTTTTTGTTGATACCTGCGAGCACAGTGGTAGCTGGATGGTTTGGATCTATCTCATGGATCATCTTTGCAATATCATTTACTGCTTGCCAAACTTTTGGGTTAGCATAAGAAAGGTTCAGCTCATTTCCAATACCCCAACTCAACAAAGCCGGATGATCTTTATATTTGATTACATCGGCCTTAACACGCTCAAACTGTTTCCTAACGGCAACAGAATCGTTGTAATCAAAACCGTGGCGCTCTGCCACAACAGCAAGGCCCATCATTACGGTTAATCCATTTTTTTGAGCCGAATCTAAGATGTTTTTTGCACCATTTGTACCCCAAGTACGTACAGAGTTGCCTCCGTATGCCGCTATCCTGTGATAGTAAGAGGTACCTCCAGCCCCTTTAACAAAGTAAGGTTTGCCGCCCCGCAGCAACTCAAATCCGTTTTGAGTTTTTCTAACTTCTACTTTAATAGGCTGCAGTGGGTTTTCTACGGGAGTAAGATCTTTGGCAGATGCTACGCTAGAGAACGTTAACATAGAAGCTACTATACCATAAATTATTTTTTGCATGTCGGCGGTTTCATATAAGGAAATTTGCCTTTCCTTTTAGGTTACAAAGGAAAAGGCAAATTTCATTTTTGTTTAAGGATTAGGTGTCAGTTTTCTATTTCTCTCTCTTTCTATTTGAGGAATAGGGAACAGGTTATAGGTTTCTTTATATACCCTGTTTTCTAATACCATTTTTGTGTAGGTAATAGAGCCGTCGGTATTTTTAATCACGTTCATTCTGTAAACAGGTTGATTAAAATAGGTCATTCCTGTTTTCCAACGACGAACATCGTAAACACGGTGCTCTTCGAAACAAAGCTCTACCCTACGCTCATTACGGATTTTCTCTCGCAAAGTAGTTTGAGTAAAGTTTCTTGTCAATAGAGGCAACCCTCCCCGTTGACGCACTTCATCCAAAGCATCATAAACAGTTCCGTCTGGACCGCTAAACTCGTTTTTAGCCTCTGCATAGTTTAAAAGTACCTCTGCATAGCGCATAAAAATCCAATCGTTATCGCCACCTTGATAAACCGCATCTGCAGTCATATTTTTTTCATCGATAAATTTACGTAGTCCATAGCCAGTTTTGGTTCTATCTCCGTTGGTACGGCCATTGGCATTACCGTCAGGAAAAACGTTCAAATCTGCACTTTGGAAAGTTTCTACTGTAATGCCTTTAAAAGCTGAACCATTCATCAGCATTGCTTTATCTAAACGAGTATCGCGATTAGCATAAGGATTTTGAGGATCGTAACCAGAGCCCGCTTCGTCTGGACGCAAGCCTGTTGTTTTCATCTCAAAAGCATCTACCAAATTTTGCGTAGCGTGGAAAGCGCCCCAACCTCCCCAACCTGTTGGTGTAAAACTCATGTGCAACATCCAAGCGCTTTGGTGTGTACGGTTAGGACGGCCAAATTTCTTGGCAAAAATTACCTCTTTGTTCCCTGCTTTATCCATAAACAACCTGTAATAATCTGGGTGTAAAGAGTAAGTAGCTGGAGACATATCCATTACCGCTTTAGCTGCTTTAGCTGCGTCATCCCACCTAGAAGCAACATTACTTGGGTTGTTAAGCGGACTAGCGTGATATAGCAATACTCTCGCTTTTAAAGCCAATGCAGCTCCTTTTGTTGCTCTTCCCAGCTCGGCATCAGGATAAGAAGGCGCCAATACCTCAGCGGCCTCGTCACATTCCTTAATGATAAATGCTACACATTCGTCATAAGTATTTCTTGGCACTTCTAAATCATCGTTTACATTTTGTTCTGTAATAATTAGCGGAACGCCGCCAAAAGACTTTACCAAATCTGCGTAAGCGAAAGCTCTTAAAAATTTAGTTTCTGCTTTTAAACGATCTCTTAATGCCGTATTGGTTGTTGGCACACCGTCTATACGTGCAATTAGGGTATTGGCTTTTCTAATTAACGTATAGTTTGCTGCCCAAAGTTGTGTGCCCATTGAGAAATTAGAATTTAAATCTCCTTCTTGCACTCGGTTCATTGGCAAATCATTGTGGCCCTCAATGTCATCGGTCATCATATCTAAATTGGCAAAGCCAGCTGCCCAACCTTCGGTATAACCAAAATCACGACGCTCGAAACCACTTAACAAAGTACCATAAATGTCGTTTACAAACTGATTGGTAAGTGTGATGTCTTCAAAAACAGCAGCATCCGACACGAAATCAATTGGTTTGATATCTAAGAGGTCTTTTTTACAAGAGAAAGTTGCTAGCGTAACCACCATTACGCCAACCAACCATTTATATCTTTTAATCATATCTTTTCTTTTAATATTCATTTCAACGATTGGTTATTAGAACTGTATGTTAACTCCAAAAGTGTAGGTCTTTTGTTGAGGATAATACCTACCGATGCCATTGGTATTCTCTGGATCTAGGTTAATGAGATCGGTAATGGTAAATAAGTTCTGTCCTTGCGCATAAATCCTTAAGTTGTTGGCTCCAATTTTAGATAACAGCTTAGATTTTAGTGTATAGGCAAACTCCACGTTTTTTAAACGCAGGTAACTTGAGTTTTGTACCCAGAAACTACTTACCAAATAGTTGTTACCATTGGTATTTAAGGTTAAGCGAGGTAGTGGGGCATCCGGACGTTCAGGCGTCCACCTGTCTAACCACTCCGCATTAACACGGCCACTGTTGTGGAAAGCCCATGCTGCATTTTGGGTAAACAATTGTTGCGACTGTGCTGCTCCTTGCAGTAAGAAATTTAACTCGAAACCTTTGTAATTTACACCACCATTAATACCATATAAAATTTGTGGCAGCGAACCGTTGCCTAAATAGGTGATATCGTTATCGTCAATAATACCATCTCCATTAACATCTTGGTATTTGATATCGCCAGGCCCAGTAGAGCTTAAATAAGCACTATGTTTTGGCGAAGCTGCATAGTCGGCAGCATCTCTAAATATACCTACGGCTTTGTATCCGAAAATACCTCCATTTGGTCTGCCTGTAATGCGTCTATATTCTGGAATGTTTGATGCTTCGGCTGCTTCTACAATCTTATTTTTTGCGTAGGTAAAGTTTCCGCCAATAAAATAAGAGAAGTTGCTAGACAGTTGTTTGTTGTGCGTTAAAATTACTTCTAAACCCTTATTGTCTACAATACCAAAGTTTTCGCTAGGTAAAGCAGCACCAAAACTTAATGGCACAGATAAAGATTTTGTTGCTAAAATATCTTTTCTTCTTTCTTTAAATAAAGTCACGTCTACGCCCAACTGATTTTTGAAGAATTTAGCTTCGATACCCGCATCCATTTTAATAGAAGTTTCCCAAGTTAAGTTCTCGTTAGCAATAGCACCAGGAGTTAGGCCTGTAACAAACGTGCCTCCAAATGGATAAACGTTTGGCACCAAGTTGTAACGGTTATAATAGCCAAAACGACTTGGGATACGATCGCTACCCAAGGTACCGTAAGATGCTTTCACTTTCAAGAAATCCACAAACTTTACGTTTTGCATGAAACTTTCTCTTGTTAATAACCATCCGGCAGAAAATGCTGGAAAATAACCTACTCTTTCGCTTGGTGCAAAGTTCTCCGACTCGTCTCTCCTTAAACTGGCCTGGAAAAGGTATTTGCCATCAAAATCGTAGTTGATACGGAAAGCAGCACTTCTTAATGCAGTTTTATCTTCACCATCGCTGAGCACTTCGTTTAATGCAGGCCCGAAATTTAAAATCTGCAAAGCCGAACTTTCGTAAGAATTTCTAGCTGCGTAAATTCCAGTACCTTGATTTTGTTTTTGCAGTATCAAGGCTAAAGCCGAAATACCATGCTTACCAAATCTTCTGTCGTAGTTGATATGACCTTGCAATTCTGTGCTTTGTCCTTCGCCATAACCTTTAGAAAGCGATGATTTTGACTGTGCATTGATGGTATAGGTACCGTCATTTGCTCTAGCATAAAGAGGCACCCACTGGTTCCAAGTTTTGTTTTGGTTAAAATTTCTATCGAAAGCTAAAACCCCTTTAATAGACAAGCCCTCTACCCCCGGAATTTGCTGTACCACCTGAAAATTACTCATAAAGAAGCTAGCATTGTTCCTATTGTAACCGCTCTCTTCGCTAATTAATGCTAAAGGATTTGGATAAACCCCTGGTGCGGCTAACAATCCGTTAGAGAACCTAGCCGGCTGCACTGGTGGATTACGCATAGTGTGTTCAAAAATATTGTCTACACTTGCCGGCGGAGATAGCTTGTTCTCAAGCCTTCCAGACAAATCAACCGAAATTTTAGTAGTAGAAGTAGCCTGAATATCTATGTTGCTTCTTACGTTGTACCTGTTGTAGTTTAAAGAACTGTACAAACCATCTTCGTTTAAATAACCAAACGAAGTAAAGTATTTGATTTTCTCACTACCACCGGATAAAGACAAATTGTGCTGCATTCTTGGTGCAGTACCTCCAAGCACTAAGTCCATCCAATCGGTATTGGGATTAGCATCTGGGTCGGTACCATTTCTAAATGCCTCTAAGCGCTCTAAAGAAAATTCTGGCGTTGCTAATGGGTTATCATTTAATTTAGCTTCGTTATACAAAGTAGCGTATTCAAAAGAACCTAAAGCATCTGGCAAGCGTGTAACTTGCGAGAAGCCATAGTTAAACGAATAATTTGCAGTTAACTGCCCAGCCTTACCACGCTTTGTAGTTACTAAAACCACGCCATTTGCTCCTTTAACTCCAAAAATTGCGGCAGAAGAGGCATCTTTCAAGATACTTACGCTTTCAATCTCGTTAGGGTCCATCTGTCCAAAATCACGGCCAGAACGTACCACCCCATCAATTACAAACAAAGGCTCCATGCTACCGCCGCCAAAGGTAGAGTTACCTCTGATGAAGATTTGTGTACCATCAGCCCCTGGCTCTCCAGAAGGTTGTTTGGTAATTACACCCGGGGTACGACCCGCTAGGGCATTACTTAAATCGCCTACTGGGGTTTGCACTAACTGCTTGTTGTTTACCGTAGCTACAGAACCAGTCACATTGCTTCGCTTCTGCGTACCAAAACCCACCACAACTACATCATTTAGGGTGTTGGCCGCATCGTCCATTACAATGTTAATCGTTTCTGATTTGGTAACGATGATTTCTTGGGTAGTCATCCCGATAAATGAAAACACAACTGTGGTACCTGGTTTGGGCACAGTAATAGCGTATTTGCCATCTGCTGTAGTAGATACACCAGTAGTAGTTCCTTTTATGATAACCGAAACCCCTGGAATTTCTTGTCCAGTTTTGTCCTTAACCACACCAGATACGGTGATGCTCTGGGCAAAGGCCTCTGGCAAGGCTACTGAAAAAATCAGTAACACGATTAATAGTCGAATTCTTTTCATATTTATATTTAGCTTTAATTAAAAATTTAATGTGCTCTTATTTTTTCACGAAACGCATGGTATGCACTGGTTCGTTAATTTTCCCCGAACGTAGAACCATTTCCGTATCTGAAATAGAAATAATTCGGTAATTGTTCGACTCAACATCGGTTACCCCAATAAACCTATTTGGTGGCGTGTTAGGAATTGTGATAGTAGCAATACCTGCGCCTTCTACTGCTGTACTAAATGTAAATGCAGATTCGTAAGACCTATCTGTACCACAATTATAGTTTGGATCTACGTTGCCTCCATTAAAGGTAGCCCCATTTGCTCGGTAGGTTAACTTAAAAGCATTGTTTGCAAAAGAAAAAGTATAGTCGTCATCAATTTGGCAATCTGCTAAACTACCCCCCTGAAAATACTCAGAAGGATTACCTTCTGTACCTACAATGATAGGGGCAGCACCTACAGGGTCTAGTTTCCAGGCGTGTGCTGTTAACAACTTGTAGGTTTCATTATTAAGCGTTGGCGTAAAATCGTCTTGTTCTACCACTATCGGTTGGGTTGCGATATCATACCCACCTTCGCCGTACGCATACAATTTCACGTTATACGTGCCTTTAAAAATAAAATAAGCTTCAATAGCGGCACCGCCAGATTTCAAACCTTCGTTTAAACCAAAATCCCATTGGTAACGATAAGCGTCTTGAGAAGTACTCTCTAAAAGATAGGTATTTGGTTTGCCTTGTACTTTGGTCACCTTAAATGATGCCTTTGCGGCAGTTCCTAATTTGCTAGCGTAATCTTCTTCTTTACAACCAGAGATGAAAAGAAAAAAGAATGCTACCAGCGGAAGACAATATTGCCTTACTAACAACTTGTAGTTCATACGATTTAAAAATTTGGTTAATGATTTTGATGTAAAATTATCTGTAAAACCATTAAGCTTCCAAATTTACAGCCCCTACAAAACTACATCAAAACCGCTTAAAATAACATAATAAAGCAGTTTGCACCTACAACATTTGAAGAAGAGAAGTTTTTACCTATTTTTATTTCAGTAATGAAAAGCCAAATATTTTCCATACTTCTAATATCCCTAAACATTTTGGGTTTTGCCCAAAATCCTATAGGTATGCCCGACATTGTAAACTACGACAACAATGTTTATAGTGCCGGCACACACAACTGGGATATTCAACAAGATCGCAATGGCGTAATGTACTTTGCCAATGATGAAGGTGTACTCACTTTTGATGGTAGCCGCTGGAAGATATATCCCCTACCAAACAAAACCATTGTAAGATCAATCAAAATAGGTTTCGATCATAAAATATATGCAGGTGGCCAAGGCGATTTTGGTTTTTTCTCTCCTAACGAAAGCGGCAAGCTGATATTTACCAGCTTAAAGGACAAAATACCAAGTCAACATCGTTCATTTGCAGATATATGGAATGTGCAAAGTGTAGGAAAAGCGATCTTTTTTCGTGCCGAAAACAATATCTTTAAATGGCAAAACGAAAAAATAACGGTCTTAGCAACAAAAACAAAGTGGCTTTACATGGGCATGGCCAACAACACCATTATTGCTCACGAAAAAGACAGAGGTCTGTTAAAACTTTCTGGGAACAATTGGCTACCGCTTTTAACCGAAGCCATTCCGTACGATTTCATGGTAAGTTCCATTTCTCAATTTGGAAAAGACACCATTTTGGTAAGTTCTTTTGCACATGGTTTACACACCATACAAGCCGGACAGATTACACCGGTAAAAGTATCTAACAATATCCTTAACATTAGCAACGCTCGCAGAATAAGTCCTAATTCGATCTCAATAGCCACCCTAAACAATGGCTGCTTTTTAATGGAAACAAATGGGAAATTAATTTACCATCTGTCTAAAAACTCGGGATTACAAAACAATGCAGTTATAAGCTCCTTTAAAGACCACAACAATAATATTTGGTTGGGCTTGGCAGATGGCATTAGTTTTATTGCCAACAACAATGCCATTAAGCATATTAACCCAGCAATATTTGACAATGCCGCAGGACACACTTCGATAATTTACAACAATAAACTGGTTGTAGGTTTATCCAATGGTATTTATAGCCTTCCTTTATCCACAGAAAAGGATATCAGTGCTACTCAGAATAACTTTACGGCAGTACCTAACACTGACGGGCAAGCCTGGGGAATGAATATCGTTAACGGAAAGTTACTACTTGGAAGACATGAGGGCGCTTTTGAACTCAGTGAAAAAGAAGTGCAACCAGTATCTACTGCCCAAGGTTATTGGAATTTCTTGGGTTACGATCGGCAAAAAGGCACTTCTCCGTGGGTTTTAGCAGGCAACTACAATGGCGTTTCCGTTTTCAATTACGAAAACAATAAATTTAACGTAGTTGGCAATATTAATAATTTTAATGAATCTGCCAGGTTTTTATTAGCTGATAATAAAAACAACATTTGGGTTTCTCATCCATACAAAGGTGTCTATAAAATCGCATTGGCTGATATGCGCACTAAAAGTGTAACACTTTATACTGATAAAAAAGGATTACCCTCTACCTTTAACAACCACATTTATCAAGTTAAAAATAAAATTGTAGTGGGTACAGAAAAAGGTGTTTACGAATATAATGCTGGTAAAAACCAATTTGAAGTTTCGAGCTATTTTAAACCTGTTTTTGGGAGTAAATACATAAGGTACTTGAAAGAAGATGCAAAGGGGAATATTTGGTTTATTGAAGAAAAGAAGCTTGGCGTGGCGCAATACAATGGTAAAACTTACAAGCTATTGTACATTCCAGAGCTTAACGGTAAAACCTTAGGCGGTTTCGAACACATCAACTGTGTAGACCAAAACAATGTATTTATTGGTGCCCAAAAAGGATTTTACCACCTTAATTACGAAAAATATCTAGCTAATGAAGGCAAACAGCAAGTACGTATCAGCTTGGTTAAGGCTTTTGGAAAATCTGATATTGGCTTATTTGGCGGCTACTTTGGCGAGGTAAATGAAAACATAGCGCAGAAAGAAATCCCTACAATTAAGCATGGTTGGAACTCATTTCACTTCGAATATTCATCAACCACTAATCAAAACAAAGAGAACACGTTCTACAGTTGCTACCTAAAAGGATTTGACGAGAAATGGTCGGCACTGGACAAAAAAAACGAAAAAGACTACACCAATTTACCAGCGGGGCATTACACCTTTATGGTAAAAACCCAGGATAACTTGGGTAACGAATCACCGGTTGCCACCTACGAGTTTACCATTTTACCTCCCTGGTACCAAAGCATTGTAGCTTATTTAGTGTATGGATTAATTTTCTTGGGTATTATCTATCTGGTTTACAAAAGGCAACAACGAAAAATTACCAACCAACGTATCGCTTTCCAAAGAGAGCAAGAGCATACCAAATATATGCACCAATTGGAGATGGATAAATCTGAAAAAGAAATCATCAAGCTTAAAAACGAGAAATTAGAGCTAGAAATCGAGACTAAAAACTCGGAGTTGGCATCGAACACCATGCATTTGGTGCAAAAAGCAGATATGATGTCGAAGATTAAGAATGAACTGTTTAAGCTAAAAAAAGAACTAAAAGACGATACACAAGCTGCCGATTTTAACAAAATCATCAGGCTGCTTAGCGCCGAAGAAAAATCTGACGAAAGCTGGGAACAGTTCTCTGTACATTTCGACAAAGTTCACGTTGATTTTATCAAACATTTAAAGGATACTTTTCCAAATATTACAGGTAACGAATTGCGTTTATCGGCTTACCTAAAAATGAATCTTTCTACCAAAGAGATCGCTACGTTAATGAAAATATCGCCAAGGGGCGTAGAAATTGGGAGGTATAGGCTTCGGAAAAAATTGAATATTCCAAGTCATGTAAATTTGTTTGAGTTTTTTAACGCGGTTTAAGTTTCTGTTTCTCTTCCACTACTTGTGATGGGTGTTACTACCAAACCACTTCAAATTAAACATTACAAAAATGTACTCCCCCGCGGTTGGCTTTATTACCAAGCCAATTAAACATCATAAAAGTGGGTGACTGGTGATAACACCAACCATAGGGAAATTTTTCAACGCAGTATAGACAAAATTAGAAATCGTAAGAATTTCCTCAAACCTTTTCGCTTTAAAACGCTTTATTCATTAACTTAGTGAATATGCAGCTGCTCGTTTATAGTCCTCAGGTTACCCCACGCATCAAATATATCTTCAACTTTATTTTTAGGGAGGTGTTGCATTGCGATTTTGATTTTACCAGCGTGGCCAACCAATTTACAGCTTACCATGGGCCAAAGTTCAGTTACGCAGAAAATCCGCTAGGGAACGAGCTTTTTTTTAGGGCTACGGGCTTGTTAGCTAAAAACAACATAGAGAAACAAAATATTAGCCTTACAGATTTTGGAAGCCAAAGCGTTCCGTTTGCTGTAGCAGATAGCGCATTGCCTTTCGATATTTTTGCGGCTTCTTTTTACTTTATCAGCAGATACGAAGAGTATTTGCCTTTTACAGCAGACCACCATTTGAGATTTACGGCAGAAGCCAGCTTACAATACGAACTTGGCTTACTAAAAACTCCGGTAATTGATCAGTGGTGCCTGATTTTAAAAAACCTGCTGCTTAGCAAACTCACTAATTTGCATTTTGGCAGCAGAAAATTTGAGTTTATCCCAACTATTGATATCGATCGGGCCTATCATTTCAAATCTAGTGGCGTAATTAAAAACACGGCACGCTTACTTAGGGCTTTAGTTAAAGGCGATACCGAGCGATTGAGCAACATTGTTAACACAGGTTTAGGTAAAAGGAAAGACCCTTTCGATACTTACCAATTTTTACATCAAATACACGAAAAACACGGTTTAGCACCGATCTTCTTCTTCCTGCTTTCTCATAAAGGAGATAAAGAACACGATGTCAATATTCATCCAAACGATGAACTATTACAGCAATTGATCAAAGACACGGCAAAAATCGCAAAAATTGGTATGCACCCCTCTTACGCATCTAATATCCATACCACAAAGTTGAGAGAGGAAAAAGCACTACTCGATGCTTTGTTAGAGAAAAACATTGATATATCCAGACAACACTACCTTAAACTTCATTTGCCTAAAACGTATCTGCAATTGATAAAAGCGGGAATTAATCACGATTATACGATGGGTTACGCAGCTCAAGTTGGTTTTAGGGCAGGCACTTGTACGCCTTTCTTTTGGTACGACCTGCAGCTCGAAAAACAATCCCACTTAAAAGTGCATCCGTTTGCCGTAATGGATGCCACCTTACAGAAATATTTAAAGTTACAGCCTAATCAAGCAGTCATGCTAATTAATGAACTCATTGAAAGTGTGAAAATGGTAGACGGCACTTTTATCAGTCTCTGGCATAATGAAAGTTTATCGGAAACAGGAAATTGGAAGGGCTGGAAAGCCGTTTATGAGAAGATGATAGCCCTATCAGCGAATAGTTGATAGTCTCAAATTCACATTTCAAACAATATTGCAACAATCATAATCATATTCCGATAGCTATCGGAACTAAAATCGTAAATTTAGAACATGATGTACGACCTAAGCAAGCAAAACTCTATCGCCAGAACGTTCATTGCCGAGCTGAGAGATGAGCAAATTCAGAAAGATGCCATGCGCTTCCGGAAAAATTTGGAACGTTTGGGCGCATTCTTTGCCTACGAGATCAGCAAAACCTTAAAATATAAGGAAGTAGAAACCCAAACGCCACTAGGCATTGCCAAGAGTTCGGTTTTAGAGCAGCAACCTGTTTTGGCTACCATTTTGAGGGCGGGCTTACCCATGCATCAAGGTTTGTTAAGTGTTTTCGATCATGCTGAATCTGCTTTCATCACCGCTTACCGCAAGACCAAAAAAAATGGAGATTTTGTGATACAAATGGAACATATTTCGGCTCCAGATCTAGAAGGGAAAACGGTTATTTTGGCTGACCCGATGTTGGCAACCGGCTTAAGCATTGTACTTTGCGCAAAGGAATTGATCAACACCTATCACATTGAAAAACTACATATTGTTGCTGCCATTGCTAGTACCGAAGGTGTAAAGCATGTTAGGGCTAACTTACCAAAAGCAGATTTATGGCTAGGCGCCATTGATGAAGAAATGACCAGCAAAAGTTATATTGTACCGGGCTTAGGCGATGCTGGAGATTTAGCTTATGGCGTAAAACAGTAGGAGTTAATGAAAATAAAAATCTTTATCTGTTTATTTCTTTCATTTATATACTTTTCAGCGTGTAATTACTCACACGAAGCGGAGCGTAAAAATGTAGCAGTAATACAAACTAACACTTCAATACAGAAAAGCAGGGTTAAAGTTTCGCCTAAAGATCGCACCAACTGTTTCTGTGATAAAGACACGCTAATGAATGGAGCAACTGTGTCTTGCGATACAACACAGTTTTCTAATCAATCGACTATTTACTGGCAATACAATTGCGATAAGATTTGGCTAACACTTGAAAACAAAAAGAAGGAAAAGTTTATATTAGATACTGTTGCTTTAGAATATTACGGCTATACCTATAGACTTAGCTATCATTTAATAAAAGAATTTAAATCGGGATTATTATTTAGAAGTGGATGCCCTGCTAATGGTCCTTGTATTTATACGCTAATTGATAAATACAATGGCAAGATATTGGATGAATTTAACCAATTAATATGTATCGAAAAACTTTATGACAACCCGAGATACAACTTTAATTTCATAGTATACTTTTCAGCTAACCAAAAGCATTTAATTATAGAATACCTTGATAAAAAGAAACGCTTGAAAATCCCATTTCAAGACAGACTAACTGCAACCGTTCCAGAGCAGCAATTTGAGGAAATGACTTTAGAAAATGATATTTTAACGCTAAAATACTCTTCCGATAGAAATGTCGCAAAGATTTTAAGGATTAGTCTAAATGACAAAACACACTTATTTTAATCATTATCCTTAACTTTGGTCTTACTTAATAAGCATGATCAAACACATTTTCTTCGACCTCGACCATACCATCTGGGATTTTGACCGTAATGCTCAGGAAACCCTGATGGAGCTGTACGAAATTTATAAGCTTAAGGAATTAGGGTTAACATCTGCGGAGGATTTCATTACAACTTATACTGTAAACAATCATCAGCTTTGGGCGCAATACCATGTGGGTAAAATCACTAAAGAGGCTTTAAGAGCAGAACGCTTCCGCAAAACCTTTATTGACTTGGGCTTACATCCAGAGTTGATACCTGCCAATTTTGAGGCAGATTATGTGGCCATGGGACCTACCAAAACCCATCTCTTTGACGGTGCCGAAAATGTATTGGCCTACCTGCAAAAAAAATACCATTTGCACATTATTTCTAATGGATTTAAGGAGGCCGTGGTAACTAAAATGACCGTATCCAAGTTAAATCCATATTTTAAAAATGTAGTGATATCTGAAGATGTTGGCGTAAACAAACCCGATCAAGCCATTTTTGAACACGCCCTAAATTTGGCAAAAGCAAAAAAGCCAGAAAGCATTATGATTGGTGATAGCCTTGAAGCCGATGTGTATGGTGCCCAGAATTTTGGAATGAGGGCTATTTTCTTCAATCCATTAAGAGTCGATAAACCAGATGATGTCAAAGAACACATCCATCATTTGGAAGAGCTTTTAAACCAATTTTAATAGTATTTTAAAAGATTTTGCCAAAATAGACGTTACTTTCGCTTATGAGCATCGAGAAAATATATCAATCTATTTTAAAAACCGCAGCAGCTTATCGGCAGAAATTAAATGGTTTTGGCGCCGCCGATTTCCAACTAGAACCGCCAATTGGTGGTTGGAGCTACAGCGAGGTTTATGCGCACATTTTCGATGCGAGCTTGCTTTCTTTGATGGCTTTGAATAATTGCATTAATGGAGAAGGGAAAAACAAACCTACTGCATTTGTCGTAAAATTGATTTTGTTTTTCGGCTCACTTCCCCCTGGAAGAAAATACAAGGCGCCTGCGAAGATCGCTGCTAGGGTGAAGAAAATCAGCGTTACCGCAGCCCAACAATTCATTACTGATTTTGAGCTACAGCTTGCACAAACTTTTCCAAAAATTGGAACCGCTAATCCCAAAATGAAGGTCAAACATCCCGTATTAGGCTATCTCGATGCCAAGCAATGGTTGCGATTTATCCAAATTCATCTCAATCATCATTACAAACAATTGAAACGTATCGAAAATAGTTTTAAGCAACAAAGCTAATTTTTGCATCTTTGCGCTATAAGGCGCCCTTGTACAAAATGGCTAAACCTATTTAAACATTCGGGCTTCAGCAGATATTAAAAAACACCACCGCAACACACTGATGAAACTGCCCCATATTAAAGGTTTTGACCAAGATGCCCTGCAAAAGTATTTGAAAAATACCGGCTGGTTAATACTAGCTCGTGTGGGTAGTTTATTAATTAAGGTTGTTGTAGGCTTTGCTATTGCAAATTACCTAGGCAAAGATCAAAATGGCTTACTCAACTACCCCCAAGCGTTTGTTGCTTTTTTTATTGCCGCCGCTGCATTAGGCCTAGATGGTTTTACCACTAGAGAGCTATTGAAACACCCCGAAAAACGAGATGAACTTTTAGGCACTTCCCTACGCTTAAAACTGATTGGAGGTTTAGGCGCAATGCCTTTGATTTACCTTGGCTATTTAATTAATCAGAGTTTCTTTACCCCAACACAAACCCCTTTAAGCTATATTTTAATTATAGGCTTAAGTGGCGTAAGCCAAGCTTTTTACATTACAGATAGCTATTTCCAATCAACGGTACAGGCTAAATATGTAACCTTTACCCAAATATTTGGCAATCTTGTTTCTGCGCTAATTAAATTAACACTGATTTTAAATCATGCAGAACTGATTTGGTTTGTTTGGGCCATATTTTTCGATACGGTTATTTTAGCTTTTGGTTATCTTCATTTCTATCAAAAAAAGGCAGATCGTTTATCGAAATGGAAATACAACAAGAGCCTGGGCAAGCACTTACTTGCTAATTCTTGGCCTTTAGCTTTTTCTGCCATACTCGTTTCATTATATATGAAAATAGACCAGCTCATGGTAGATAACTACCTCGGATCTGGCGAATTAGGCATTTATTCTACCGTGGTGCAACTGAGCGAAAGCTGGTATTTTATTCCAGTGGCTATTGTTACCTCGGTTTTTCCTGCCATTATGAACGCCAAACGAGACGACCCAAACCGCTACCAAAAACGGCTACAAAACATGTACGATTTAATGGTTTGGATGAGCTTGAGCATTGCCATAGTTACAACTTTCGTATCGCCTCTGGCTTACAGAATAATTTACAAAGAAGAATTTTGGAGTGGCGCACCGGTACTATCGGTACATGTTTGGGCCGGAATTTTCGTTTTTCTAGGCTCTGCCAGTAGCCAATACCTTATCGCCGAAGGCTACACCAAAATATCTCTGATTAGAACTGGAGTTGGTGCAGTTGTAAATATCGCGTTAAATATTTACCTCATACCCAAATATGGTATTATGGGGGCTGCCATTGCTACACTTGCAGCTTACTTCGTCGCCACCTTCTTCATACTCATTATCCCAAAAACACACCAACAAGGATTGATGATGTTAAAATCATTATTTTTGGTCACACTTTTTCAAAAAATATTTAAACGTTGAGCAAACTTAAAGCACTAGCAACCTTATTGGCTAAACCAAAGCGTTTGGCTGCCCTATTATCTTATGGTCATAAGGGCTATCTGGCATCTATTGGTTGGTTTACCGCTTTCGATAACCATCAGGCTGTAGATGCAAACAACCAGCCTATTCCGTGGGTTACTTACTCTTTCATCGACTTTATTAAAGCACGGCTGCACAAAGATTTAACCATTTTTGAGTATGGCTCTGGAAACTCAACGTTGTTTTACGCTAAAAACGTAAAGCGAGTAGTTTCGGTAGAACATGATGAAGCTTGGTATAAAAAGATAGTGAACGAAAAAGCGCCAAATGCAGAAATGATTTTCACTAAACTGGAAACCAATGGCGAGTACAGCCAAAAGGCAAAATTGTTAAACGAAAAGTTTGATGTGATTATTGTGGATGGAAGAGACCGCGTAAATTGTTGCAAACACAGTGTAGAGGCACTAACAGAAAAAGGAGTTTTGGTTTTAGATGACTCTGAACGTGAAACTTACGAAGAGGCAAGAGTTTTCTTGAAGAACTTAGGATTTAAAGAAATTTTGTTCTCTGGGATTTCTCCAGGTTTATTCTACAATAAGGCAACGTCTGTTTTTTACAAGAGCGAAAACTGTTTAGGGATATAAAAAATTAAAAACGTATTTTTGATTTCAATCGAAATGCAATGAATTCTCTAATTCGCAGTAAAATCAATGACCTTATCACGCTTTGTAAACTTTACAAGGTAAAATCTTTATATTCTTTTGGCTCCGCGAATACGGACACCTTCAATTCGAAAAGCGACCTCGATTTTTTAATCTCATTTGATAAAGATATCAGTATAGCTGAATACACTGATAATTATTTCTCTCTCCAATATCAACTTAGATCATTATTTAATAGAGAAATAGATTTAGTAACTGAAAACTCCTTGTCAAATCCATATTTTATTAATGAAATAGAACAAAGTAAACAATTGATTTATGGAGCCTAAGATTGAAAAATATTTATTCGATATTCAGGTTTCAATTCAATCCATTAATGAATACTTGGGTTTAAAAAAAGATTTTAAGGACTATCAAGCAAATAAACAACTACGACGTGCAGTAGAACGGGAGTTAGAAATCATTGGCGAAGCTGCCAATCGTATTTTACAAATCAATCCCGCTATAGCAATAAGTGATGCAAGAAAAATTGTTGATTTAAGAAATTGGGTAATTCATGGTTATGATAAAGTTGATGATGTAATTATTTGGGGCATAGTTTGTAATTACTTGCCAAAGTTAAAATTACAGATTGATAATCTTTTTAAAACTCTTTAATGCAAAACCTAGCTCCAATAGCTTTATTCGTATATAACCGTCCGCAACATACCGAGCGTACTATTAAATTTTTACAGCAAAATTTGCTTGCCGCAGATAGTCGGCTTTACATCTTTTCTGATGGTGCTAAAACACAGGCTGATGAAGACAAGGTAAACGAAGTTAGGAGTTTTATCAAGTCGGTTGAGGGTTTCAAGTCGGTAAAAGTGATCGAAAGCAAAAGCAATAAAGGCTTGGCAAATTCGATTATTGAAGGCGTTACCCAATTAAACCAAAACTACGGACAGGTGATTGTATTTGAAGATGATCTGGTTTCTTCTCCGCATACCTTAACCTATTTTAACGAAGCTTTAAACCGCTACCGCGAGGAAGAAAAAGTGATGCACATTGGCGCTTACATGTATCATTTACAGGAACAAAACCTACCAGAAAGCTTCTTTTATAGAGCTGCAACCAGTTGGGGCTGGGCTACCTGGCAACGGGCTTGGCTACACTTCGAGCCCAATATTGACACTTTATTAGCTCAATTTGACCGTCAGAAAATAAACGCATTTTCGATAGACGGCACCATGAATTTTTGGAAGCAAATGCGAGACTTCAAAAACGGCAGAAACAATTCTTGGGCTATTCGTTGGTATGCTTCTATCTTCCTTAAAGGCGGCTTAACATTAAATCCATCGCAGTCTTTAGTCAACAACATTGGCCACGATGGTACAGGCGTACATTCGGGAATCAACGATATTTACAATGTCATCATCAACCCTAAGCCAATTACCCAATTTCCTACTGAAATAGTTGAAGATCAAAAGGCTTATTCGGCCATTAAAAACTTCTTAGCAAATAGAAAAGGTAGCCTTTGGACTAGAATTAAACGTTACTTACATCAACGCTTTAATTAAACTTTTTTTGCTTCAATAACAATATAAGGCGATAGCTGCTTCGAATCAAACGGAAAGATTTTAGTAAACACCTTACCTAAAAGCCAAGTTGCCTTTTTAAACAATTTAACTCCTGTCGACTTCTCTTTTTCGTTTTCTAACCAAATACTGAACTTACCGAAATAACGAGCCTGCGAAACTTTCAATCCTGCTTTTTCTACAATATGCTTCAGCAAGATCGGATCCATGCAGTCGATATTGTGCTTATCGTAATTCTCCTTATCAAAATTCTTCTGGAACCAACCATTAAGCGCCTTAAAATTTGGCAGCGTGATGAACAAAGTTCCGCCTGGTTTTAAAAATTGGATGTGTCTGTTAATGATATCTGCAGTATCATTAAAATGCTCGATTAAACCGCAGCTTAATACCAAATCATACTGTTTTTCTGGCGTGTAATTAAATAAATCTGTTTCTATGATGTGGATATCATCTTTAGCTAAGACATTAGTTTGTAGTAACTGATGTGTAATTGGCTCATGTACGAAATAATCTAACAACGTCACATCCAGTTTCAAGTACTTTTTTAAAAAAACAGCATAATAGCCAGGAAATCCGCCCAGTTCTATCGCTGTTTTAACTTTATCTCGTTTTACTATATTGCCAAGTTGCTCATGAAACAAATAATTCTCCGGAATTACCACCGACAAATCGGTCTTGCTTTCCCAGTATTTTACCCAGAAATCTCTATCGGTTAATAAGTTTGCCATTTTATGCAGTAAACTTACGAAGTTTTAAAAACTTCGTAAGTTTCTATTTCAATTATGAGATGCTAAATTGCTATAATCCTAACAATAAAGCAATCCAACCATTGAACAATTTTTATTATTTCAAATCTTTCATAATCTCGGCTACTGCCCTTTCCAATTGTGGGTCCTTATTAGCCAACCTATCTTCAAACGTGTTCTTCACAAAAATATCTGGAGCTACACCTTCTTTTTCTAAGTTCTTTCCATCCATGGTATAGCAACCCCAAGAAGGCAAACGATAAGAAGAGCCATCTACCAAACCTTTTGCCGAAGTGAAGATGATCCAACGATAGGTTTCTGTACCAATGATTTTACCCAGCTTAAGATGTTTAAATCCAGCAGCGGTCATTTCGGCATCACTTAAAGATTGTTCGTTAATGAGCAAAACAATAGGTTTCACCGCCGGACCGAAATTGCTTTGAGGGGTTAACTTCCCACCACGATATTTCCATTGCAAATAGGGACGTTGCGATAAAAACTTCAATACCTCGTCATGCACATTTCCGCCAGTATTGTAACGCAAATCTAAAATGATGGCATCTTTGTTATTTTCCTGCTCTACCATATCTAGCAAAAAAGTTTGCAGCTCGCCAGTACTCATGTTCTTCATGTAAGTATACGCAATGCGATTTTTGCCCCAATCATCTACATTTTTACGGTTGTTGGCAATCCATTCATCATACAAATTCATTTTTAACGTAGCTGATGTTTGAGGATGGATATTTACGTTTACCGATTTACCATTACGCAAGAAAGTTAAGCTCATTTCCTTATCTAACGATGGCTTACTGAAATAATAATCTCGATCTACAGCTTGGTCTACTTTCACACCATTTACGTGGGTCAAAACATCGCCAACGGCTATTTTATTGCCCAGTAGCATTGCATTGCTTTTGGCCACCACCCTATCTACTTGGTAAGGTTTTTCGTTGCTGAAAATGATACCAGTTTCATTGGTCACATAATTCATACTCTTACGTTCTTCAGCACCAAAACTATTGAAACCCATGTGCGAAGAGTTCAGCTCACCCAACATATCATTCAGCAAAATGCGCAAGTCGGCACGGTTGTTCACGTAAGGCAAATAAGCCGCATATCGTGTTTTCATCTTCTCCCAATCTACACCGTGAAAGTTCTCATCATAAAAATTCTCATCCAAACCTACCCAAGTTTCGTAAAACATTTGATTAAACTCGGCATTTAGGTTTTTGCTAAATTTATAACTGACATCCAAGGCATCAACCTTGTTCATATCAATGTTGTACTTATTAACCACACCCCTCGACAGTAAAAAATGTTTACCCGCAGCTTCTACAATTCCGAAACCTCCAGGGGCAACTTTTTCAGTTTTGTTGTTTTCTAAAGGCTCGATAATGGTTCTGTAAGTGCTTCCCGGCACACCTTCGTGGCTAGACGAATAGAACACATAAGTTTTATCGCCCTTGGCCAAAACATCTGTTAAATATTGCGTGCCAAACGCCGGACTTACGAGTTCTACCCTGTCTAAAATGCGTTGGGTATTAATCGTTATTACCTTTGGCGCTGGCTTCGTTTCTACTTTTTTCTTCGCCGTATCCGTCGGCTTTTTTGCATCTTTTGCAGGTTTAGTTTCTTTAGGAGTTACGGGTGCACTTTCCTTAAACAATTCATCAAATTTATCGGCACGGTATGGTGTATCATAATAATCTAAAGCCATCCGGTACACATGCGCATCTTGCATCCCGAAAGGATAAGACGGCTTGGTGCGGGCACTGGTAAAATAAATGTATTTGCCATCTGGCGACCAAATTGGATTAGCTTCTGTGACACCAGTATTGGTTAAATTAGTGGTTTGGTTTGCTTTAATATCATGTACCAAAATGTCTTGCTCAAAATTGCGGAAAGCCGTAAAAAGCAAATATTGGTCGTTTGGCGAAAAGCTTGGTGCCGAATTTTGGATGGCCCAGAACTCGTCTTTTACCACCGTTTTACTCTGGAAAGTTTTCAAATCCATTACCCGCAACTCATTTCTACCGCTCAAATAAACCGCTTGTGTTTTGGTTTTATTAAAGGCAATATCGTGGTTATTTGCTTTGTCTTTAGTGATTTGTTTCACTACAGATTTACCATCGCCAACAATTGTAAACCAGTTTTGGTAACCATCTGCCGTTTGGCTAAACAAAATAGTTTTATTATCTGCCAACCATTTTAGCTCCAATGCACGTTCAGACGCTGTGCCGCTGTTGTTAATCTGGCGAATGAATTTACCATCCACATCGCTCACAAATAACTCTCCTCTAGAAATAAAAGCCATTTTTTTGCCATCTGGCGATACATCGAAGTTGGAAATATTAGCTTTAACCTCATATTCTTGCTCTTTGGTAAGCACTTGGTTTCTAAAAGAGCTGATGTTGATCTTCTCCGTTTTCTTAGAGGCCACATCGTACACAAACAATTGGTAATCTTTCTCAAAAACAACGGTTTGTCCATTTGCAGCTACAAAAGGGCGTTTAATAGAGGTATCAAATTGAGTTAATGCAGTTTTTTTTCCATCAACAAAAGTGTACAAATTATATTCTTCATTTCCTTCGTCAGATACAAAGTAAATATTTCCTTTTTGATCTACACTTGTCCAAAAATCCTTACCTAAATAATTGGTATAGCGCTTATAAGTTTTAGTTTTTGGATGGTAGGATTGGATATCTGGGTTAAAAGCACCCTTGTAATGTTTGCGATTGGCAAAATTCCTGCTTTCCCATGTATCACTAAAGAATAAGTTGCCGTCGGGTGCTTCGGCAATGTTATGGGTAGTGTTAAAATAATTATCGAATAACCGCACCGCTGTACCACCATTAATGCCTACTTTATAACTCGTATAGTTGTTGTAGCGGCTCGATGTGAAATAGATCGTCTTCGAATCCCAGCTCCAATTGTCTACTTCATCGGTTGCCTCATTGAAAGTCAACTGTTTAATTTCGCCACCAGTCAGCGGCATTAAATACACATCAAAATTTCCGTATTGGTTGGCAGAAAAAGCTAACCATTTGCCATCAGGCGATATTTTAGGATTAATTTCCTCGCCCTGCATTGCTGTAATTCTGGATGCTAAGCCACCTTTCACAGGCACTCTCCAAATGTCACCATCGTAACTAAATACTACCGTTTGCGCATCTGGAGATAATGCTGGATTGCTGGTAAAATAAGTTTGATTTTGAGCGATTGCAACATAAGGAAGCAACAAGAATGCAAAAGCAAGCTTGCTAAACACATTTCTATTTTTCATTTTTAATAATAAGTTAGTGCTGGATACTAATTTTTACTGTCGGATTGTTAACACATCAGCAATTTAGCCATGTATCAATCTAACAATTTTTAAAATATTACAAACGTAAACATAAAAATGTATTTTTGATTGATTTGAAAGTAGTACACCTAAACACTTATGATGGTAACGGCGGTGCCGGAAGGGCTTGTTTACGTTTAAGCGATGCCTTAATTGGCATGGGCGTAGATTCCCAGGTACTCGTGTATTATCAATTCGGGAACAATCCTCATATCCATAATTTAAGTAAAAGCCCTTTTGCTAAGGCCAAAGCAGTGTTTAATATCATGGCAGAGCGATATTTGGCTAAAGCTTTTTCAAAAGCAGAAGTAAAAACTCCCTTCTCGCTGCAATGGTTTGGTAAAAGCATCCTTAAAAACAAATTGGTTCAAGAAGCAGATGTGATCCACATCCATTGGATTAACCACGGCTTTTTAAGTCCGAAGTTTTTAGCAGAATTGGATGAATTGGAGAAACCAATTGTGTGGACTTTCCACGATAGCAATGCCTTTACTGGTGGTTGCCATGTACGTTACAGCTGCGAGAACTTTCGCAGGCAATGTGGCAATTGTCCATTGTTAAAAATAAGCGGATCTAGAGACATTTCGCACCAAACCTGGAAGCGCAAACAAAAGGCTTACTCTAGCTTAAACTTTCATGTAGTTGCCCCAAGTAATTGGATGGCACAATCGGTAAAAGAAAGTAGTTTGTTAGGTTTACGCCATACTTCCGTTATTCCCAACACCATCGAGGTGGATGTTTTTAAACCTTATGTAAAAGCCGAAGCAAAGAAAATATTGAAAATAGCGCCAGAAAAGTTTGTGTTAATGAGTGGTTTTATGCCATCTAAAAACGACAAACATAAGGGTACACAATATTTAATCGATGCTTTGTTTGAGCTTTCCCGCCGACCAGAAATTCCGAACGAGCAAATCGAGTTAGTTATTTTTGGAAATAAAAATGAACAAGACGTTCCAAAATTTCCTTTTAAAACTACTTTTTGGGGAACCATCAACAAAGATGAGCACCTGGCAAAATGCTACGCCGCCGCCGATGCTTTCATTACGCCTTCGCTAGAAGATAACTTACCGAATACCGTGATGGAAAGCTTGGCCTGTGCCACACCCGTAATTGCTTTTACTACTGGTGGTATTCCGGATATGGTAAAGCATTTACAAAATGGCTATTTAGCAAGGTACAAAGATGCTTCAGATCTAGCTGATGGCATAGAATGGCTATTCCTGCACGAACAGCAAGAAGAAATACAAAAAGAAGCCAGACGAACTGTTTTAAGCACTTTCGCTCCGCCAGTTATTGCCGAGCAGCATGCCACTTTGTATTTGAAACTATTGGACGACATGCCTAAATAAGGACCTTCGTCACTGCGAGGCACGAAGCAGTCTCCAACCTAAAAGCACAAAAACGAAAAATGCAAAGGGGCGGATTAGTCTACATTCTAACTAATAAATCTAATAAGGTGCTATATGTTGGTGTAACGTCTGATATTGCACATAGAATTTGGCAACATAAAAACCATATTTATCCAAATAGTTTTGCGGCAAAATATAACTGCGAAAAATTAGTTTATTATTGCTTTTATCCAACAATAGAAGAAGCAATTTTTGAAGAAAAACGTATTAAAAGCGGAAGCAGATTAGCTAAAATCACTTTGATAAAAAGGTATCAATCCGCATTGGAAAGATTTGTATGATGAAATCAATTTCTAACTCGGAGATTGCTTTCCCGAATAATCGGAACAGGCTGTGCCTCGCAATGACGACATAATTTTCGTCACTGCGAAACAAGAAATTTCCTTTCTTATCCTTAAACTTGCATTATGCTTCCCAAATTATCTGTCATCACCATCGTTTACAACAATGCCGCAGCTATCGAACGCACTATGCTTTCGGTACTTAACCAAAGCTATAAAAACATCGAATATATTGTTATTGATGGCGCTTCTACAGATGGCACGCTAACTATCGTTAAACAATATGAAAAACGTTTAGCAAAGCTGATTTCGGAAAAAGACAAGGGCATCTACGATGCGATGAACAAAGGTTTGGCACAGGCTAGTGGCGATTATGTCTTGTTTATGAACTCTGGAGATGAAATCTACGAGCTTAATACCGTGGAAAAGATTTTCGCTACTTCGCCAAACGCCGACATCTACTACGGCGAAACCGAAATGTATGATGAAAACTGGAACAGTCTTGGCAGGCGCAGGCACCAAGCACCAGATACCTTTAATTGGCGCAGTTTTAAATATGGTATGAGCATTAGCCATCAGGCGATTTACGTAAAACGTAGCTTAACTGAGCCTTACGATTTACAATACAAATACAGCTCAGATATAGATTGGATCATCAAAATCGCCAAAAAAGCATCGAATATTGTAAATACGCATTTGTACGTTGCCAAGTATCTGGTTGGTGGCATGAGCAAGCAAAAACATCGCGAAAGCTTAAAAGAACGTTTTAAAATTTTTAGCCATTACTATGGTTTTGTGGCGAATGTAATTAACCATGTGGTAATTGCGTTTAACTTAGGATTTTATTTTTTAAAGCATAGAAGAACAAACGATTAGCTTCATCATAATATGAAAACATTTCTTTCTTTAGCCCTCATCTTACTCATCTTCCATTATTCTTTTGCTCAAAAAACAGATTACAAATATTGGAGCGAAACCGACAGGCTAAAGAAAGAAGACTTCCAAATCAAAGCAGAAGCGTTAGAAAGCGGTTCATCTTTTGCCCAGCTTTCTTTTGAATACAAAGTAGGCGGATTCGATTTTCTCACAAAGAATTTCAATAAAAAAGTGAGAAACTATATGATAAAAAGCGCCTCTTGGATTGATACCAATGCCAATATGATTGAAACAATTTTATATCAACAAACGCTGTTCGATATTTCTGAGATATATGCTAGACAACTTAGAAAGGAATTGAGAGAAAATCGTTCAAAAATTCTAAAAGGGACTGGCATAGTTGAAGAGCTGAATATAAAGTTGATGACAGCCTTTTCGAAAAGACGCCTGTTATATACGCAGGAGACCAATTTTGCAAGATACTTAGCAGCTCAAACGAAATGGGAAAAAATAATTAAAAGTGAATTAGATGATTTAAAACAATTCGCTTACTAGAATACGAAGCAGTATCACTATTCTATATTTCCCAAAACAAACCCTTGCAACTTCTTGTATTTAATACGATTGTTTTATTAAATACATAAAGAAAATGGGAAAGTTAAGCAATAAAAACATCGCCATTCTATCAGAGAGTGGCTTCGAAGAATCAGAATTATTTGAACCACTAAATAGGTTAAAAGAAGAAGGAGCCAATGTGCAAATCATCTCCTCAAAAAAAGGAAGCATTAAGGGCATGAAAGACCACCAGTGGAGCAAAGAAATTGCGGTCGACAATGCGGTAGAAGAAGTAAATGTAAATGACTTTGACGGTTTGTTGCTTCCAGGTGGCGTAATTAATCCAGATGCGTTAAGAGCCAATGCAAATGCCGTTGCTTTTGTGAGAGATTTCTTTAAAAAAGGCAAACCTGTAGCGGCTATTTGCCATGGTCCGCAAACGCTAATTGATGCCGAAGTGGTAGAAGGAAGGAAAATGACCTCTTATGGTTCGATCAAAAAAGACTTGATCAACGCCGGAGCCAATTGGGTAGACGAAGAAGTGGTAGTAGACCAAGGCTTAGTGACTAGTCGTAACCCAGGAGATTTACCAGCCTTTAACGATAAAATGGTAGAAGAATTTGCCGAAGGCGTGCACGAAGAACAGCATGCTTAAACACTAACAGCACTTTGTCATTCCGAGGCTCGAGGAATCTACAGCTAGATTTCTCGCGTGCTCAGAATGACATCTATAACTTTACCTGCCTAATGATATTTTTCAAGTTCAGCTCGATGATATCAGTCATATTCTTGCATTCTTTATAAGCAGCATCTTGATAATACTCTGCCATGCTGCGCTTTAATTTCATGATATTTTCGGGTGTGGTAAGTTGCTCTTTACAAGATACGTCACGTAAATCTGTTAAGCGATGGCGTTCGCTACGCACCCGATGAACTAAAGACGAAAGCTCTTCTTGTTTGTACTGTTGCACCGTTTTTTCAGTAAGGTGCTCCATACACAATTTTACCAACGGCAAATTTTCCTTAAAAAACTGAGGCATGTACACTTTAATGTTTCCTTCATAAAACTGCTGATCAAAATCTATAGCCCGTATACGGAATTGGATATCATCAAAATCGGGTGTAATTTGCACCACAAAATTATACGAACGCATATCGCCCAGCAAGGTAACCAAGCAACGTTCGTTAAATTTCACAAACTCTTTGGCAATACGAGTTGGATTAAAATCATCTTGGTAAATTTTCCCTTTATTAAATACATCGCCTGGTATCCCTACAATATGCTCCTCAATCATGGTATCTCCATCAACCAAATAATTGACTTGGTTTGGCGATAAAACTTCTTCCAATTCGAGCCCATAAATTCTAGATGAATCTGCTTTTTTTACATAAAAATAATCGTAAACATCGTTTAAACGGTTTACAATTCTAATGCGAAAAGGATGTGTATTGCCGAAAGTGCAGTAATCAATTCTATCGATATATTTGTGCTCTACAATGCGTAAGTTGCCCGATGCTTTTAGCTTGGCATAAATTATTTTTAAGCCACTATGCAGTTCTTCAATTTGCGATTGCGCATAAATCGGACTTTCCCAAAGCGTATCTTTACCATCCCTATCCATAATGGGAAAACTTTCCGTAAAAGTCTTAAGGTCCTCGTATTTAATAGGCAAACGAGCATCACGTTGGTAAGTGCGTAAATACTTATGTAAATTTTCGCTAACTGGAAAAATGGGTTTTTTTCGGGAAATTTTTACGTCTTTACGTTCCATACACACAATTTACAGCAATTTAGCTCAATTAGCTAACTATTTTTGAAACTCTATACACACAAAAGCCCCGAAAAAAATTCGAGGCTTTTGATCCAATTTAGTAACAGGCTATAAACCATCGCCATATTTAAAGATACCATTAACCGTAACCGGCAGTTTTCCAGTAGGCATTAATTTCTTCGTAAATACTGCCGCAGCAGCTTTTTGCATAAAATCTTCTTTTTGGTAGGCTACTACAATAGATCTTGCCATTTCGATACCAGGTAGGTTAGCCAAATTGTATGGATTTGCAAAGAAAGCCACCATTGCATTTCTGGCTGACAAAGTAGTGATGAGGTCTTTCACGTCTTTACCCAAAGGGATGTTGTTTCCCGGACGCGTTCTCGTATCCACTATTGCCAACACAATTTGATCATCGTCTTGTATTTGCTTAATGATGTTTGCAATTGTAGCGGCATTTGCACTTTTATCTACGTTAAATGCGATCGAATTTTTGTACGTCCCTACAATTTCGTTTTGAAAAGTAGTAGCTTGTGTGGTGCCGACATTAATGATTACCGTTCTTTTCTTCGGTGTCAAGCTAGAAATGCCATCACGACTTTTGAGCAAGGTTATACTGGCATCGGCAAGCTGCTGCACCAATGCTTGGCTTTCTGGTCTATTAACATCCTCTACAATATTATTTTCATCAATTACTGGCTTCACATTTAAGCCCGCCCAATATTTAGCGGTAAGCACCTTTTTTACGCTTTCATCAATGCGCTCCATGCTAATGCGTTGGTCTTTAATGGCCTGTTTTACCTTTTTTACCGCTTCTTTGGTATTGTGAGCCAACTCTAAAATATCATTACCAGCAATTAAACCCATTACTTCGGCCTCGCCATCTTTGTAGTACTTGGTCACGCCTTTCATGTCCATTGCATCAGAAATAATCAATCCTTTAAAGCCCAATTCGTTTTTCAACAAATCGGTAACAATAGGTTTCGATAAAGTTGATGGCAAGTTCGGCGTAGCATCTAACGATGGGATATTCATGTGGGCAATCATCACGCCTGCTGCCCCCTTCTTAATCAGTTCCTTAAATGGATAAAGCTCCAAAGTATCTAAACGTTCTTTGGTAAATTTCAGTTGAGGCAAATCATAATGCGAATCTACATCAGTATCGCCATGGCCAGGAAAATGCTTAATGCTGACCAACAAACCACCTTCTTGCATGCCCTTCAAATAAGCAGCACTTTTTTCGGCTACATTGTATTTGTTTTCGCCAAACGAGCGGAAGTTAATTACCGGATTTTTTGCATTGTTATTTACATCTACATCTGGAGCCAAATTCATCTGTATGCCCAAGCGCTTAAAATCTTTAGCCACTTCCAAACCCATTTTGTACAACAATTCTTTGTTTTGCACTGCACCCAAAGCCATTTGGTAAGGATAAGAAATTGTGCTGTCTAAGCGCATGCCCAAGCCCCACTCGCCATCAATAGAAATGATTAGCGGAACTTTAGCTTTACTTTGGTATTTATTGGTTAAAACCGCTTGCCTAACGGGCCCTCCCTGAAAAAACACCACCCCTCCTAGCTTTTCTCTTTTAATTACCTTGCCAACCGAATCTTGATAGGCCTGGCTTAAGTTGGTATGTGCCCTAACAAAAAACAGCTGTGCAATTTTATGCTTGGTACTCAGCTTATTAAAAACCGAGTCTACCCAGTGGGGTTGTTGCTTTAGCAAATCTAGGTAAGAGGGTTGTTGTGCATTAGCTTTTCCTACAGTTAAAAAGGAGATTAAGCCAAATGCGTAAAGAATTTTTTTGTTCATTTTTGTGTTAAAAATTTTGATTGCTGATTTTTGCAATTGCTGGTTAATGCGGAAAATCTTTTAAAGATGCGGAATCAATTTGTTGTTGGCAATTATTTAGAATACATTTTTAGAAAGCGGTATAAAAAATACACTCCTATTGATTTTTTCCGTAGAAGTGTATTAAATTTGGTACACTCGTTATAAACAGATGCTAAAATAAACAAGCTTTATTTCTTTTGTATAAATCATTAAAAAACTGCGTTTTAAATACTCTAAAAAGGTGTAGCCTGCAATTTCTTCACTTCTCTTCTTTTTTATTTGGCACATTTATTTGAGAGAGATATCCAGATTGAGATAGCTCATTCGATTAACATAAATAATTTTAAAAAGATGAAAAAGATACTTATTCTAGCATTAGGTTTATTTGCTACAGGCCTTACTGCAAACGCTCAGTCGACAGATAATTTAATCAAATTTGGAGTTAAAGGTGGTGCCAGCTTTTCGAACATCATTAAAGACGATGGCAATAACGACTTTAAAACAGATTACCTAATAGGTTTTAACGCAGGTGTAACTCTAGACATCAAGTTGCTAGAAAACCTAGCTTTTACTCCAGAACTTTTATATTCTACTAAAGGTTATAAAGCAGAAACTTTGGGTGGCTCTTTTACGCAAACCACTCACTTTATTGACGTGCCAATTTTAGCAACTATTAAATTAGCACCAGGTTTTAACTTAGTTGCTGGCCCACAGGTATCATTCTTAATGTCTACCAAAAACAAATTCGAAAGTGGCATTATAGATGCAGAGCAAGAAATTATTGAAGACGAATCTGATCGTTTTAAAAAGAGCATTCTTGCTGGTGTTATTGGTACTAGGATAGATTTAAGTGATAGAGTTGGCATTTTTGGTCGCTATGCACTAGACTTCCAAAAAACAAATGAAAACGGCGACCGCAATACGCCAGAATTTAAAAATCAAGTGTTCCAAGTTGGGTTGGGTTTAAAATTCTAACCGCTTGTCGGTTTCAACATAGATTGAAGTCCCCGATAAACAGCTGTTTATCGGGGACTTTTCTTTTTATCAAAACCAAATAGGATTTATGTGGTTATGCTATAAATCTATTTTTAATCACTTAAATTTTAAAACGATGAAAAATACAGATCTTCCAAAAAATAACGGCTCAATGCATAAAAATACCGTTGCCGATAGGGCACACCATGATGTAAGGCAAGAAAAGAAGATGAACGGCATTACCAACGCTGGTGGCCAACGATCCGATCAGACATCAAATAAAGACAACGAACGCAAGCGTGGCCAGTAAAAACAAAAAGCATGGATTAATTTTCATGCTTTTTTTTGTAAAGCTCTTTTTACATCTAACTAACTATAGCCTAATTTAATATCTTTAAGAAAAATTATCTTTATGAAGTAGTCATATTTCAGAAAAAGCGGATAAAGGCTATCTTAACAACAACTAAAAATATCACTATAAACATATATGAAACTTCAATTTAAGCAACCTATAAAACTACTTTTGATATTAGCGGTTGTAGCTACATCTGGCCTATTAATGAGCCATTGCAATATTTCTCCTAACAATAAGGAACTTACCGAAAACAACCTAAAATCGGAAACTGTAGTGACTGGTTTAAATATGCCATGGTCTATGGCTTTTTTGCCCGACGGAAGAGTTTTAGTTACCGAAAGAGGAGGTAAATTACGTATTGTAAATGGCAGCCAATTAGATCCGCAAGAAATTACTGGCATTCCAAAAGTGTATTACCGTGGGCAAGGTGGCCTATTAGACGTGGCGCTTCATCCCAATTACAAAGAAAACGGGTGGATTTACATCAGTTACTCTTCTCCCAAAAAGGAAGGTGAGGCTGGTGATGACAATGGTGCCAATACGGCGCTAATGCGAGCTAAGTTAGATGGCCATCAGTTAACCAATATTGAACATTTATATAAAGCCAGTCCGAATGTAAGAGGCGGTGTACACTTTGGTGGTAAGATCTTATTCGACAATAGAGGCTATGTTTTCCTATCACTAGGAGAACGCGGACAAAAAGAAAACTCCCAAAATTTAAGCAAGGCACAAGGCAAAATGGTGCGTTTGCACGAAGATGGAAAAATCCCTACCGACAATCCGTTTGTAAAAACTAAAGATGCCCTGCCAGAAATTTGGAGCTATGGACACAGAAACCCGCAAGGTTTGGTAATGCACCCAACCACAGGTACAATTTGGGCGCATGAGCATGGCCCACAAGGAGGCGATGAACTCAACATTGTAGAAAAAGGTAAAAATTACGGTTGGCCTTTAATTACTTACGGAATTGATTATGACAACTCTATCATTTCTGATAAAACCGAAGCGCCAGGTTTGGAACAACCAGTAATTTACTGGAAACCTTCTATCGCTCCGTGTGGAATGACTTTCGTGAACAGTCCTAAGTTTAAAGAATGGAATGGCGATTTGCTAGTAGGCTCATTGAAATTCCAAAACTTGGAGCATTTAGTGATCAAAGGAAATAAAGTAGTGAAGAAAGAGGTTATCTTTGATAAAATTGGCAGAGTGAGAGATGTAAAACAAGGGCCAGATGGTAATATCTATGTGGTTGTTGAAAGTACAGGTGCTATTGTAAAAATTGGTCCTAAAGCATAAAAGTCTACGTCATTTCGACCCCGATTTTGCTTCGGGAGAGAAATCTGTTAAACAGAAGTGTCAACTTAAAGATTTTTCACTCCGATCGAAATGAAGGCAATATTTTTAAAATGAAAATCACATCTATTATAACCTGCGGAGCAATTTACGGTTTAACTTTCTTTTCTAATTCGCAAGAGGAGTTAACTAAAAGTATGGCCAGAGGCAAAGAACTTTATAAAGAAAGCTGCATTACTTGCCACCTAGCTAATGGCGAAGGTGTGAAAGGGACTTTCCCTCCCTTAGCCAAAGCTGATTTTTTAACCAAGTACCCTGAGAAATCCATTCGTGCCATAAAATTTGGAATGAGTGGAGCCATAAAGGTAAATGGTGTTGCTTATAATAATGCCATGCCCCCATCTGGCTTTGCCGATGATGAAATTGCAGATGTGATGAACTATATCAGGAATTCTTTTGGCAATAAAAACACGCAACCAGTTACCGAAAAAATGGTGGCGGCAGTAAAGGAGAAATGATCCTTTAAATTATAACTGTAGTCAATAAAAAATCTTTACTGTGCCAGAAATATTACTTTTATGTTTCTTAATGATCCAGCAATTGGTTGCTGGTATCTATGCCCACAGCATAGGCAAAAGCTTTTGGTTTTGGTTTTTTATTTCATTTCTTATTCCCATTATCTCGCTCATTGTCTTGTTACTTCTTGATAAAAAGCAATCGAAAGGAGTTACCGAAAAGAAAGCTGGTTATCAATTAGCAGATCATGTGCGGGAAAGGCAGAAAGAGCAACACAACGTTTAGGCTAAGCTTCATTTTAGAGATTTACAATAATTCGTTCCTTCATTTCGATGAGTGTAACGAAGAGAAATCTAGCAAAATAACTATGCAACTTGCTAGATTTCTCCTATCGTCGAAATGACGGCTATATTGTCTATTTCTGCAATTGATTTGCTCCTCTTAAATTATACTCTTTCGGAGTTTCCACGCCTTTTAAATGCTTCACAAAATAATCCCAACGGCGGCGCATCATGTAGGGGTTGTACGCCCCAAAACCATGTCCACTGTGCGGAAAGAGTACCAAATCATAATCTTTATTAGCTTTATTTAAGGCATCAATTACCAAATAAACATTATAAGGCGGCACGTTGTTGTCCATCATTCCGTGTGCCAGCATTAGTTTTCCTTTTAGGTTTTTAGCATAATTTTGGTTGGCCTGTGCCTCATAATCCGAGTTTTCTAGCAAGCCATTATATCTTTCGCCCCAATCGTCCTCATAGTTTCTGTTGTCATGATTGCCAGCTTGAGACACGCCTACTTTAAAGAAATCTGGATAGCGGAACAGCGCAGCTGCGGTAGCAAAACCACCGCCAGAGTGGCCCCAAATTCCAACTTTATCTAAGTCTATCGGGTATTTTTCTTCCAATTGTTTTATTGCCGTAACCTGATCTGGCAAGGTATTTTCGCCCATGTTGCCATAATTCATATCGTGGTAACTTTTTGATCGCATTGGATTGCTCGTTCCTTCTATCAGCACCACTATAAAACCTAGTTCTGCCAATGCTTGGTGGTCTGCTCTAGCAGCCGAGAAAGACCAACTGCCTACGCTTCCACCCTGCGGCCCTGGGTAAATATAATCTACTACCGGATATTTCTTGCCGGCTTCCATTTGTGTCGGCGTAAATACCAATCCGTAAATGTCCGTCTTCCCATCTGCAGCTAAAACTTTTACCACATCTGGCGCTTTCCATCCTTTGGCTTGCAACTTGGAAATATCTGTTCGGCCTAATTCTTCAATCTTTTTGCCTTTTATATCTCTTAAAAACGTAATACTTGGCACATTAGGCTGCGAATAGGTATCAATAAAATAACTAAAATCTGGCGAAAAAGAAACTTGGTGGTTGCCTTGGTCTGGAGTTAGCAAAGAGAGGCCTTTACCGTCAAAATCTATCTTATATAAGTAAGAAAAATATGGATTACCCTGCTCGCGACCATAGCCAGTAAAATAAAGCTGCCTGTTCTTTTCGTCTACTTTTAACAAGCGCCCTACCAACCAATTTCCTTTAGTAATCTGATTTTTTACCTTTCCCGTTTTAGCATCGTACAAATACAAATGCCCCCAATTATCACGCTCGGAATACCATAAAATTTCGTTGGTTTTAGGTAAGTAACGCCAATTAATTGCATTTACCCCCGATTCGAAATGCGTTTTAACTGTCTCCGTAAACACTTCTCTAACCGCTCCTGTTACTGCGTTTGCAATTTGCAACTTCGCAATTTTATGATCACGTGAGGTTGACAAAAACGCAAAATCGCTGCCGTCAGCATTCCAATCTATATCGGCCAGTTGACCTCCGTCGCTAATATCATCACTTAGGGAACTTCTATGCTCGTCTAATGGAATTTGTAAGCTAACTACCTTAGGGTTTTCGACATCAATAACCACTCTACGCAATTTGGCAATCTCTTTATCGCCCGGCAGTGGATATTTCCAAGCTTTTAAAGTTGGCGATCCAACGTTGGTGCTTACCAAATACATCTCCTTCAAATGACGTTGATCTTGCTGATAGGTGGCAAGTTTTTTAGAATCTGGCGACCATTTAACAATAGCCCTATCGCTGGTTTTCCAGCCCGCATTGTCGGTAGCATAACCGTAATCTTTCACACCATCAAAAGTGAGTTGGGTTTCTTTTTTAGAGGCGATGTCTTTTACCCATAAGTTCCAATCTTTAATAAATACGGCTTTTTTGCCATCGGGCGATATGGTCTCGGGAACACCACCCATCATTCTACCTCGCGGCTGTAGTCGGCTGTTAGTTACACCGCCCGTATTTTCGGTTAAGGTATTTGTTTTAATGTGATAGCTCCAAGATTGTTCGCCAGCAACAAATTTGATAGTTTCAGCAACTGCATCGAAAGCCAAATTTTGAAAAGGCAACTGTGTCGCTTCATAGCCTTTCCCTGTTGCCTTACCCAATGCCATCGCCAATTTTTGATGGTCAAACATCGGTACCTTGGTTTTCTTACCCGGATTTACCCACAAAAACTGACTTCCAGTATTAGTTTTGCTCAAATACCAAAACTGTTCTCCAACCCAAACTGGCCTGCTGGCTCCTTCAGTTACCAAAGGTTCGATGTTATAGCTTAGAAATTGTTCGGCCCTAGCATAATCCTGCTCGGTTAGCGGTTTATTTTGTGCTTTCAAAGTAAAAACAGTTAAAATAGAAGCGATAGTTAGGAATTGTTTTTTCATTTTCGAACTAGAAATTATGCCCTAAAATAAGATGCTTTTGCAATTTACAAATTAAGGTATTGATAATGATACAATGGTAAAAACTTCATTAATCGTTTGGATAGAAAATGAAAAAGCCCGACGACAATCGGGCTTGCTATTTTTGCGGAGAGAGAGGGATTCGAACCCTCGATACCCTTGCGAGTATACAAACTTTCCAGGCTTGCTCATTCGACCACTCTGACACCTCTCCGTTATATGATATTGTTTTGCTTCAAATAAACTACCCCTCAATAGATTTATAAAAATGCTCTCTCGTAAAAGCGTCACTCCTTGTTTCAAACATCTCAAAATAATGTAACACTAAAGGCCTTCTTCCTTTAGTTGATCTCACATCTCCTTTATTATGCTTTGCTAGTCTCAAATCAAGATTCTCGGTACTACCGTAGTAGTACTTCCCATCTTTTAAACTTTTCAAAATGTAGCTATAAAACATAAACGTACGAAACCCCTGCAAGTATACAAACTTTCTCTAAAGGAATCCTCTGGGCCAGGCTTGCTCATTCTTGCAAGTCCTTCGGACAACCACTCCCCAAAGGGGTCCTTCGGACTGACACCTCTCCGTTGGGGTCGCAAAAGTAATATTATTAATGATTATTTTCGCTAATTTTTAAAGTTGGGCTACCAATAGTTTTGTAAGAACCATCCCCATTTAAAATGGCCAACATTTGGCTTTGATTAGCAAATAACTGCTTGGCTCGAGCTATCTCTTTGTCATATTGGAAAGACTGCTCTATCCTTCCTTTTTCATGAAAATAGCGACTAATGATTTGTGTTTCCAACGCCCGTTTGATCTCCGCTTTATGCACCGTTAAGTCACTTTTCTTTGCCAAGCTCATTTTTGCTTTCAGAGCCTCTAAATCGGCCTTAACCTCAGCTGCCTTATTTTCCTTATCGGCTTCCTTATTTAGTTCGTTTAACAAGCGCTCTGACCTTGAGGTATAACTATAATCTTTGTTTTTTAACGATGCGATAAACTGTGAATAATCGGCATCGGTTATTTGAAATTCTTTGGCAGAAGCCACCGTCTTGTTGGATTTTTTGAAAGCATTGGCGTAATCGAAAAATAGGTTTTTTGTGAGCAAGGAAATGGTAATGGGGCTATATTTACTAGCCTCCACTTCTACATCGGGAAAAACGCCATTGCCATCGTAAACAGTTCGTCCTGCTTTGGTGGTAAAGGCTTTTAAAGTGCTATCGGCGAACTTCTCTGCCGTGCCATCTTCTTTCTTGTGGGCATAGTCTAACGCTTGGATACATCGTCCAGATGGTGTGTAATACTTCGCTACGGTTACCTTTACCAGGCTGTTATAAGGCAAATTAAACGTTTGCTGCACCAAGCCTTTGCCATAACTACGTTGGCCCACTACCACACCCCGTTCTAAATCTTGTATCGCACCGGCCACAATCTCAGAAGCCGAAGCCGAAGCGCCATTGATAAGCACGACTAGAGGTAAGGTTGGCGCAATGGCATTGGCTGTGGTTTTATAAGTAATGCTTTTTGCAGGATTACGGCCCTTTTGGGTAACCACCATTACATTTTTATCTACAAAAAGGTTCACAATTTTAACCGCTTCCTGTAAAATACCGCCACCGTTATTTCTCAGATCCAATATTAGGCCTTTTGGTTTTTGTTTATTGATTTGCTCTAGCGCATCTTTCACTTCCTGTCCAGAATTTTCTAAGAATTTATCTAAACGGATATAACCAATTTGATCATTCAGCATGCCCGAATAAGGTACATTGGGCTGTTTAATTTCTTCCCTTACAATGGTTTTATTGATTACTGCACCTTCCCTTAGCAAGACTAAGCTTACTGGCGTGCCTTTTGGCCCACGCAATAATTGGCTAATTTGCGACCTTTCTTTTCCTACGATGTCTATACCATTGATTTTAACGATTTGATCGCCTGGACGGATGTCATTTTTTTGGGAAGGATGCCCGTCACTAACTTCGTTGATAAACAACTTGCCATCAATGGTTAGCGTTCCAGCACCGATACCGCCATATTGGGTGCTGATGTACTTCATTTTATAGTCTTCAATTTCCGACTCGGGAACATACTCCGTGTAAGGATCCAAACTGCCCAACATCGCATCAATACCATGCTTCATCAAATCTGCAGAATTGGTTTCTTCTACATAATTGATATTGATTTCTTTATACAATGAAGCAAATACGTCGAGGTTTTTAGAGACCTGAAATAAATCTTCCTTAAAGGCTAAGGTTAGGGTAGTAACGGCAAGGGCAGAACTGAGGAGGATGATTTTTACTTTCTTCATATCGCTTATCATGAAAAAGCCATTTATTTGGTTACCTCTAAAATGGTAACCATACAATAAATAACCGAAAGTAAATTTAGCTAAACCTTATTGATTTTTCAAACTCATTGTTGCGAAGCCTGGAAGGAACGCTCGAGTTATGACAACCGATGTAGAACTTTTAGTGATTTAGCTGGTGGGTAGCTAACGGCTAAAGCCTGTTCCCGTCTGGATCTGCTAAAGCTTTACGAATGGTAAATTCGATATAAGCGTTGTCTCTATTAACTAACTTAGCCAATTGTTCTACCAACTGATCTTCTTGTCCAGGCACAAAAGAAAGCTCTACGGCGGCTAAATCACGGTATTTTCTTAAAAACTTTGTTTTTACTTTTTGCCAGGTTTCAGGAGTTAGGGTAAAATTTGCCATTGGATAAAAGGTTTTGGGCAAAGGTAGGGATTTTATTTGTTTTTGTATATGGATAAGACAAACCCGAATAGCAACAAAACGATATCGATGTAACCGATTGGTTTTTAAACAAATATTGAGTAACTTAAGGTTATTGTTAAACAAAATTAAGCATCATGAAAAATTTAATCACTAAAGCATTTTTAGTTATGCTTCTGTTCGCAACAACTTCCTTTAAAAACAAAACAAGTACAGGTATCGTGGTATTAGAAGTAAGCTACATGACGGTTATGGGCGGCCAAGCTACTATTTTAAACACCGACACCAACACTTACTACTACATTGACGCCGTAGATACCTATGGGTCAACAGAAGTCCCTTACGGCAATTATGAATTAGTATCGGCTTCAACAAATTCCTGTAATCCACCGTTGATGAGCAGTGTAACTACTTCTACAGGCTATACTAGTTTTGTAATAGACGAGAACAATTCATTTACAATTTTTGCTAGCTGCTATTAAAAATAAAAAGGCCTGTTCAAGTTTTTGAACAGGCCTTTTTAAATCGTTTAATTATTGAAGATAACCATCATATTCCTGATCGGTAGCACAGTCCCACCATACTGGTAGTGACCAAATATATAATTGGTTAGCGTGCGGATTAACGGCAAGAACATTGGTCGTATTGTACTGCAACTCCAACGTTGATGGTAATCTCCAACGACGCATCCAGTACTGCGGATCCGTTTTTGAAGCTCCAGGCAATTCTGCTGTACCCGTAAATAGCGGGCCTCTATCATATCCAGGATACACCACGCCAAAGCTGCCAATATTACCCGCACTGTAATTAAATCGGCGCATATCATTCCAATTCTCAATGCTACATCCCATAGCTACATATTTCTGTAACATAATATCACGCATGGTTAAGTCTCCTGCATTTTGCACTACAGCCGCACTTGCGAGATAGTTTGTAATATCCGTTTGACTCATTGGTGTCATATCGGGATTAACAGCACCGTAAGTGCTCTGCCACTCGGCTAATTTAGCTTGCATCATATTCAAGTGAGCTTCTATTCCCTTTCTATAAGCTAAATGAGCATTTCCCGCAGATCCTCGACGCATTTCGGCCTCTGCCTGAATGAAACACATTTCGTGATAGGTTAACACCTCAAAATCAGAAACTGGACGAGTTTGGAAAGACCCCGTTGAGCCTACCACACCAGCACTATATGCTTGTGCATTCGCATACCAATTTACGTCATTTTGAGGCTGCGCTGCATTACCTGATGTTGCAATCGAATTACTTCTCATATTTACGTAAGCCGTATCTCCAGCCAAAATATAATTAGTATTATTGATATACATTGAACCTGCTCGGTAAGTTACAATAACATTGTTTCCCGAAACGGTGTACGTTTTTCCCTTCGCTACTAAATCTGCTATAAAATTTGCACGATCAGTAGCATTCGCAATTGCGTAGGTGATATTTGTATTTGCAGTCGCAAAAGAAGGTAAAGCAATGGATGTTGCTGTTAATTTTTGCAACCTAGTAGCCGGACCATAAGAATCCACGCCAATAGAACGTGTCCAATCATAACTTTGAACTCTTCCGTTGCTACCTAACTTTACATTGGTCATCATCGCCGGAACAATTTTAGTCATTCGAGGGTCTAAAACGGCCGCACCACGCATATTTGTCAATAGATCATAGTGAAATTGAGAAATTCGTTGGTTATTACCGTATGCTGCATAATTAAAATTACCGTTGGTCACGATTGGATCGCCAATCAGATAATCAGTAACCATACTGTTGTTAAAACCTGGCATAACTGAGTTATCTGCGTTAGACTGAGGTGCTTTTGACAAAAAATACATTAAAGAGTCAACATTATACAAATCGGATTTTTTTGACAACTTAAGCATATATCTGGCTTTTAGTCCCCAGCATAGTTTTATCCATTTGTCTACATTCCCTTTATTCATCATGTCACCTGGTGCTAAAGCAGGTGCTCCAACTTCTTGTGTTTTACCAAATAAGCTAATTGCTTCGTTCAGCTTGGCGATACATCCATTATAAATCGCTTTACCTTTATCATACTTTGGACTAGGATTACCATAAGTTGCATCAGTATAAGGCATCTCCCCATAAATATCCAGCATCTGCATAAAACCTAGAGCATGAAAAACATTCGCCGCGGCCATATAATGATAGGCTCCCTGACCTTTAGCTTTATTGTACATATCTGTAAGGTTTGAAGAAACAGATACAAAAAAGGTTTGGTAAGGGGTTGTGGTTAAACCAGCTGCAGGCCTCCAAGTAGTTGTTACAGAGTTAGTGTTGGTACTATTACTATAATACACACCTGCTTGAGCCGCTGTACGGAAATTGGTCACACCGGCAGAGTACATATAAAAATGCTCTATCCAAGGCAACCTATTTTCTACCAATACACTTTCATTGTTTGGATTATCTATGTCCGTATTAACATCTAACCATTTTTTACACGATGTTAAACCAGCAATTAGCACTAAGGCTAATAATATACTTTTAATATGTTTAGTCTTTTTCATGAGCTGTCTTAATTAAAATTTAACATTTAATCCAAATGTAAAAGTAGCTACGGCCGGTACGCCAAGGTAATCTATACCTGTAGAACCAGCACCTCCAGTTCCGCCAGCAGCACTCACTTCTGGATCCATACCTTTATAGTTTGTCCAAGTCAACAAGTTGGTACCCACTACAGTAGCAGACAATCCTTTAATGAATTTAACTTGTTTCACCAGACTGCCAAAATCATAAGATAATGTTACCGATCTTAATTTTAACCAATTCACATTTGTTAAAAAATTGTAAGAGTTAGCCGCGTGGTTTGCCCAGTAACGTTGGATCATAGCTGTTCCTGCAACTGTAGTAGTACCAATGGTATAAGTTTGGTCTGCCTGATAAGTTTGATTAAATTCCGCACCCGTTACACTATTTACTCCAGTTACAGTTACCGATTGTCTATCGTTGAGCAAAGTTCTTTTACTTAACCCGTTTGATACTAGAGCATATTCAGTACCGTTAAATATCGCTCCGCCTTTTCTTACATCCAATAATACCGATAGCGACAATTTCTTATATCGGAAATTATTATTGATACCACCAATAAAACTTGGCTCACGGTTACCTACAATTGGATTGTTGGCATTTATTCTATACAAACCTGTAGTCGGATCAATCTGATAACGACCATTAGGTATTTCTTGTCCATTGGCGTCCAATTCACGATAATAAGATTGACCCGTTAATCCAAGGAAAAAACCTCCATTAGGTATTGACGCAGCCTTAACAGTTCCGAATTGGGCATCTGTAGGGTAAAAGTATGCTACACCTGGTAGAAAATCTCCTAACCTTCCTTTATTATAAGAAAAGTTCAGCAACACGTCCCAAGAAAAGTCTTTCTGATCTATAGGTTTACCACTTAAGGCAATTTCCATACCCTTATTAATTACAGAGCCGGTATTTAACGAACTAAAAATAAATCCTCCTGCGTTTGACAAACGCGGTTGTGCAATTTGATTTTTAGTTTGACTATGGTAGTAAGTGTAATCCAATCCAACTCTGCCTTTAAGAAATCTAAATTCGCCACCTATTTCCCAAGAACTTTGAATTTCTGGCTTAAGTATTGGGTTACCAGCAGCCCATTGATTTCCAACAGCAGTGTACGAATCAATGGTATAAGGCGCATTTACATAAGTTAATGTAGCATAGGCATTAGCATCTTTACCTACTTGTGCCCAACTTGCCCTCAATTTACCATAAGAAAGTATATTGTTTTTCGGTAAAAGTTCTGTGAAAATTACCGAACCACTTACCGACGGATAAAAATAGGATCTGTTTTCAATTGGCAAAGTAGAAGACCAATCATTACGTCCCGTAAAGGTTAAATAGGCTAAACTCTTGTAAGATACTCCGGCTTCTCCATAAGCGCCGAATAAACGCCTTTGAACCGTCCTATCACTAAAGAACTTATTTGTAATTTCAATATTGGCTAAGCTAATGGTTCCAGCAGTAATAAAATCATACCCCCAGTGATTTTGACTTAACGTTTTTATATCTTCACTAGTAGCCCCCACCATTAAATGAGTATCGAAATCTCCAAATTTCTTATGGAAGTTATTCATCACAGTTGTGGTTAAGAAAGAATAATCTACATCATTTTTACTTAGTCTACCATTTTGGTACATAGGCGCAACAGCAGATCCTGGCGCAATATAGGTGTAATCATCGGTAGTGTGTTGATCATACCCCAAACGAGCAGTTAAATCCCACCATTTAGTTACATTATAGTTCGCATTAACACCTCCCGTAATACGCTTCGTTTTAGACGTTAGCTTGTTCTGATTAATGATCCAGTAAGGGTTGTCAATGTCACTTTGCAAATCCAAAGTTGCCGCATAAGGACGATTTTGAGTTCCGTCAGTATTGATGTAGTTTCTAATATCAAAGACCGTTGGCCAACTGTACAAGGCTCCCATACTTCCTACACCGCCTCCTCCATACAATCCGGAAGTAGTTAATGTCCTGTCCATATCAGCAATGGAGTAAGCAACATTCGCATCAACAGTTAGTTTACCATATTTCTGTTGACCGTTTAAACGAAAGGTAGTTTTATTGTAGCCCGTATTTGGGACAATACCAGACTGATCAAAATTAGATGCAGATAAAAAGAATGTTCCTGTTTTGGATCCTCCAGACACGTTAATGTTATTATCGAAAACACCAGCATTTTGAAAAAAGGTCCCTATGTTATCATAAACTGGAGTAGTAGGGGTCAATTTTTTACCCCATGAACTGTACGAATTCAAGTCATCGAATGTCCCGTTTATCGCGTATGAACCCACACCAAACTCCGTTTGTACCTCTGGAAGTTTATTTGCAAACGAGGTACTTAACCTAGTACTGTAGTTGACACTTGTAGCACCTTCAGCACCTCTTTTAGTGGTAATAATAATCACACCGTCGGCAGCTCTTGAACCGTACAAAGCGGCGGCGGCCGCACCTTTTAATACTGATAAATTTTCAATGTCTTCAGGATTAATATCCATTACCCTGTTAGAGTAAGTGGTATTGCTACGAGACAAACCATCAGTTCCTGTATTTCCAGTACTTGACGTTGAGTTATCATAGATAATACCGTCCACAACAAACAAAGGTTGATTTTGTCTTCCTTCAGACGAAGACGTACCTCCTCTGATCGTTATAGACGCACCCGCTCCTGCAGACCCTCCGAATTGGGTAATGTTAACCCCGGGTACTTTTCCAACTAATGAATTTACAACGTTCGTATTTTTGTTCTTCATTAACTCTTCTGCATTCAAATCAGACACCGCATATCCAACCGCTCTCTTTTCTTTTTTAATACCTAAAGCCGTAACCACCACTTCGCCCAAGGCTTGGGTATCTGAGACCATAGAAACATTAATCACTGCTGCTGACCCTACTGTTTTTTCTTGAGTTACTGTCCCTAGAAAAATAAACTGCAGTACATCTCCTGACTTGGCAGAAATAGAATAACTACCATTTGTTTCTGTTTGCACACCTACGTTTGTGCCTTTAATTTTAATGGAAGCCCCCGGTATTGGTAGACCGTCCTCTGCTGAAGTCACTTTACCTGTGATTGTTTTTTGTTGTGCCATTACCTGAACAGCTAAAAAAAACAACCCAAAAAGCATTGTGAGTAATCTTTTCTTCATAAAACATGAATTAAATTAATGAGTTTAGTTGATTTATAGACAGATAAAAACGCATATTAACGCATTTCCTATCAAATCCTAAGTAAATATCACAAATGTTTTTCGTGAATGAAAGAAATTCTAATAAAATTTTAACAATAAGCAAGAGATATCTTGAACAAGCCTGCAAAAATGCGCAGTCTTAACCCATTATGTTGACTGTCTAATTATTCTTAAATATTACAATACAAAAAAAGGCCTATCATTACGACAGGCCTATAAATCTGCTAATTGGTCAGCAATCAACTATCTTTAATTTTACTTCTTCTCCACTAAGCTAGAAGGCTTGCTTTCTTGGCTGTCTACATTGATAGTTGACACCGCATAATGACCATTGGCTGCAGCTGGAGCACTATTAGATGAAGTGATCGCTAGTACCTTGCCTTCTTTTTTCAGATCGGAAAAATAATAAACTACCGATTTAACATTTCCCGAGCTGCCCCATTTCAGCTCGTTACCCTCTATCCTTACATTGGTCGCCGCCGCCGGAGCAGGAGCCACTGCACGACCAACAAATGGCATCACCGCAGGGGAGATGTAAATAGAAGTCAATTTATCAGTGATACCAATTTTGTTATCATTAAGATATTTAGCGCTATACATTACGCTGCCCACAACTTTAGTGTTTAATTTTGTGAGGTCAAATTGTCTTTGCAACTCTCCAGTAGATTGGAAAGCTGCTGGCATTTTCGAATCACCAAATTTATAAAATCCGTGGCCTATCATTAAAGCCGCCTTGTAACTATTGTTTGTCCACTCGGCAAGGCGTTGACGAAAATCATTGTATTGATTTCCAATTTCTTGGTATAATTGAGGGATTATAACGTCTACCCATCCTTCTTGGTTCCATTTCTTAACATCTGCATATAAAGAATTGTAGTTCTTGCTGATATCCGGACCCGGCGACACGGAAAATACCACACTAGGCTTAGTGTCGACAATAGCATCATGAACCCCTTTGATGGTTTTGTTTACGTTTTCTCTTCTAAAGTTTTCAATCGTACTAATACCGGCACGCTGCTCGGGACTCGCGTGGCCGGGCGAATACGCGCGCGTGCCCTCGCCCTCGCCGAGCAGTGCGGCGATGCCGAAATCGAGCAGGCGCGGCTGGCCGTCGGCGTCGACGAGCACGTTGCCGGGCTTGATGTCGCGGTGGATGAGCAGGCGCGCGTGGGCGAACTGCACGGCCTCGGCGACGCCGAGCCAGAGACGCAGGCGGTCCTCGAAGCCGAGGCCGGCACGCGCGCAGTGCGCATCGATGCGCTCGCCCTCGACCCATTCCATCGCGAACCACAGCAGACCGTCGTCGGCGCGCCCGCCGTCGAGCAGGCGCGCGATGTTCGGATGACGCAGGCCGGCGAGGATCTGGCGCTCGCGCAGGAACAGTTCGGTGCTCGCGGCGCTGTCGCGGTCGACGAGGCACTTGAGCGCGACCTGCTGGGCGAATGCGCCGTCGTCGCGCTCGGCGAGGTGGACCACGCCCATGCCGCCGCGGCCGAGCTCGCGCACGACGCGGAACGCGCCGAGCCGCGTTCCCGGGGCGAGCGCGTCGGTACTGACGCCGCCACGCGACACGAGGTCGCGGAACAGCGCGCCCGACAGCAAGGCCCCGGGCTCGAGCAGCGCGCGCGCGCCACGCGTCATCGTGCGTTCCCCTCAGCGTCCAATGGAATCATCCACCCGGTACGGTGGGCGATCCCGCCATCGCCGGCCCCGTCGCGTCAGGCGTCATCGCCGAGCAGCGTCGCGAGTTTCTCGCGCGCCTGCGCCCAGGCCCGCTGCGTGCTGCGCAGCGACAAGCCGAGCGCGTCGGCGGTCTCCTGCTCGGACATGCCGGCGAAGATGCGGCACTCGACGACGCGCGCGCAGGTCGCGTCGTCGGCCTCGAGGCGCAGCAGCGCGGAATCGAGCTCGATGAGGTCGCGTGCCTCGCCGGCGATCGCCTCGGCGTGCTCGTCGACATCGACATGGTCGGCACCGGCGCCGCGCTTGAGGGCGGCGCGGTCGCGTGCGTGGTTGATCATGAGCTGGCGCATCGCGCGCGCCGCGAGGGCGAGGAAATGCGCGCGATCGACCGCGCCGTCGGCGCCTGCGCGGGCAAGGCGCAGGTAGCAGTCGTGCACGAGCAGGGTCGGGTTGAACGTGGCGCTGCCGCGCCCGCCGAGCACGCCTCGCGCAATGCGCTTGAGGTCGTCGTAGACGAGCGCGACGACGCGATCCCACGCACGCGCGTCACCGTCCCGCGCCTGCGCGAGCAGGCGCGTGATGTCACTCGTCGGGGCGTCCGCGACCGGTTCCATGCCCGGCGATTGTAGGCATACCGCGGGGTTCCTGCGGACCGACACGCGTCGGGCGAGCGTGCGCCACGTCGCAGCTCTGGCGGGAAACGCCACGTGACCGGGTTTCCGACCGCACAGGCATGGCCGGCCCCGGCATCGAAGGGATCCGGCATGCCGCCCCTGCGGAGAGTCCCACGACATGTCATCCACGCTACGTTCGCTCGCCCTGATCGTCCTCGCCTGCTGCGTCCTCGCCGCGGGCACGCTCCACGCGCAGTCCAACGGAGGCTTCAAACCCGATCCCAACCTGGAAGCACGCGTCGTGGCCTGGCAGGCCGACGGCCGCATGCTCGTGGCCGGCGACTTCACGCAGATCGGCGGCGTGCCGATGGCGCGCATCGCGCGGTTGCGCGCCGACGGCAGCCTCGACACGAGCTTCTCGGTCAACGTGGTCGGCGGCGCGATCCGCGCCATGATCGTCCAGCCGGACGGCCGCATCGTGATCGCAGGCGACTTCACCCACATCGGCCCCACCGCGCGCAGTCGCCTCGCGAGGCTGCTCGCGGACGGCAGCCTCGACCCGACCTTCAATCCGGGCGCGAACGCGTTCGTGCACGACGTGGTCCGCCAGGCCGACGGCAAGTACATCGTCGCCGGCAACTTCACGCAGATCGCCGGCCAGGTGCGCAACTACATCGCACGCCTGCATGCCGACGGCAGCATCGACCTCAGCTTCCTGATCCAGGCCAACAACAACGTGTTCGAGCTGTACCAGCAGGCGGACGGCAAGATCCTGCTCGGCGGCAACTTCACCTCGCTCAACACGATCACGCGCAACCGCGTCGCCCGCCTGCATGCGCAGGGCACGCTCGACGGCAGCTTCAACCCGAATGCGAACGGCCCGGTCGAGGCCTTCGCCGAGACACCCGATGGTCTGCTCTACCTCGCCGGCGGTTTCACGACGCTGTCGGGCACCTCGCGCAACCACCTCGCACGGCTGCGCGCCGACGGCAGCCTCGACACGTTCCAGCGGCCCACGAATTCGACCGTGCTCAAGCTGGCCATGCAGGCCGACGGCCGCCTGCTGCTCGGCGGAGCGTTCACGACCGTCGACGGTCAGCCACGCGAACGCATCGCCCGGCTGACCGCCACCGGGCTGCTCGACACCACGTTCACGCCGCAGCCGGGCAACAACGTGACGCTGCTCGCCGAGCAACCCGACGGCCGCATCCTCGTCGGCGGAGGTTTCGCCACGTTCGCGGGCAAGCCGCGCAGCCGACTCGCCCGGCTGGAACCGGACGGGAACCTCGAAGACACGTTCGGCAGACCACTCGATGCCGATTCGCTCGTAACGGGCATGGTCGTGCGCGCCGACAACCGCGTGCTGATGGGCGGCGTCATCGACAGCCTCGGCACGGCCGGCTACATCGGCCTCGCCAAGCTGCTCGCCGACGGCACGTTCGACTTCGGTTTCGCCCCCCCGTTCCAGGGCGGCCTCTATTCGGTCACCGCACGCGACGATCTCCTGGTCGGCGGCGGCGTCTTCACCTCGGTCAACGGCGTGTCCTGCAGCGGCGTGGTCGGCCTGCGCGACGACGGCAGCTTCGCGCCCACGTTCAATGCCTGCGATGCCCCGGGCGAGGTCCTCAACGTCCTCGCGCTGCGCGACGGCCGCTACATCGTCGGCGGCCTCTTCGACCGTGTCACCGGCCAGTTGCACGAGAACATCGCGCGACTGGGCGTCAACGGCGTGGTGGACGGGTCGTTCGTGCCGTGGACCGACGACGCGATCCTCGGGCTCGCCGAGCAGGCCGACCGCAAGCTGCTGATCGGAGGAAACTTCTCGCAGGTGACCGGCGTGGCACGCCCGCACCTCGCACGCCTGCTCGCGAACGGCCAGGTCGACACCGCATTCAACGTTGCCGTGGACGCACCGGTCTACGCCATCGCCGTGCAACCCGACGGCCGCATCCTCATCGCCGGCGTGTTCGAAGTGGTCGCGGGACAGCCACGTGCAGGCGTCGCGCGGCTGCGCGCCGACGGCACGCTCGACCCGACGTTCACCTCTCCTCTCGAGATCAACAGCGAGGTCCAGGGGCTCCTTCTCCAGGCCAATGGCGACATCATCGTCACGGGCGACCTGCGCACGGCCAGCGGCCTGCCCAAGGTCGCGCGGATGCGTGGCGACGGTTCGATCGACAACGATTTCCAGATCCCTGCGAGCGCGGCCACGTCGATCGCACAGTTCGACGACGGACGCCTGCTCGTGGCCGGCGAGTTCTTCGGCGGAGGCAAGGGGTTCACCCGGTTCGGCCTGGTCGACGAGGGCGTCGACACGATCACGCTCGACGGCACGACGGTGACCTGGCGGCGCGGCGGCGCGATCCCCGAACTGTCCGCCGAACCGGTGCTGCAGTTCTCCACCAACGGCGGCACCTCGTTCGCGACAATGGCGACGATGGAGCGCATCGATGGCGGCTGGCGCGTCACGGGCGTCGACACGCCGATCGGCCAGGCGTTCCTGCTGCGCGCACGGGCACCGATGCGATCGGGCATCCTCAACGGGTCGACCGGCACGGCCGAGACCACGGTGCGCGTCCTGCGCCGCGACAGCCTGTTCCGCCACGGCTTCGAGTAACGACGACACAGCGTGTGCGGCGACGAGGAGCGTCGCCGCACACGCCACGGTGCGTGCTGCCCGCGCCTGCGCGGCCACACGCGATACGGCAGCCGCGCTGGACGACGAGCGTCGCGTCGCGTCCTCGCGGTGTGCGATCCCGGACACAGCTGGCATCATCGACGATGCGCCGCGTCCGGCGCGCCGTCCGGAGTGCCCGCATGACCCATCCGCTCGTCCTCGTCCTCGCCCGCGTGCTGATCGCCAGCGTGTTCATCGTCCTCGGCGCGGAGCGTCTCCTCGGGGCGGCAGGGATGGGACCGCTCGCCGGCACCTCGCTGTCCAACGGCGTGCTGCTGCTGAGCCTGTTCGAACTGATCGTGGGCATCCTCATCGTGGTCGGCTGGCAGGTCCGTGCGCTCGCGCTCGTGATGGCGGCCGTGCTCCTCGTCGACGCCGTGCTCGCGCATCCGTTCTGGCGCTTCACGGGCGCCTCGCAGCACGCGCAGCTGCTGCACTTCTTCAAGAACCTCGCCACGATCGGCGGCCTGCTGCTGCTCGCCGCGCTCGGTCGCCGGACGCGCTAGCATCGCGCCCTTCGCACAAGGGGACAGGTGATGGCGGTCGAAGGCGGCGCGAACGAACTGGTCAAGGTGGTCACGCTGCTCGGCGCGGCCGTGGTCATGGTGCCGATCTTCCGGCGCCTGGGCCTCGGCTCGGTGCTCGGCTACCTCGCCGGCGGCCTCATCATCGGCCCGTTCGGCATCGGCCTTTTCACGGATCCGCAGGCGATCCTGCACACGGCCGAGCTCGGCGTGGTCATGTTCCTGTTCGTGATCGGCCTGGAGATGCGTCCCTCGCACCTGTGGTCGCTGCGGCACGAGATCTTCGGCCTCGGCGCGCTGCAGATCGGCGTCTGCACACTGGCACTGAGCGGCGTCGGCCTCGCCTTCGGCTATCCGCTGCCGGTCGCGTTCATCGGCGCGGCCGGTTTCGTGCTGACCTCGACCGCGATCGTCATGCAGCTGCTGACCGAACGCGGCGACATCGCGATGTCGCGCGGACAGAAGATCGTCTCGATCCTGCTGTTCGAGGACCTGCTCATCGTGCCGCTGCTCGCGATCGTGAGCTTCATGTCGCCGGTGGTCGCGAGCGATCCGGGCGATTCGCGGCTCGCCTCGATCGGCATCGGCATCGCCGCGCTCGCGGGCCTCATCGCGGCCGGCATCTGGCTGCTCAACCCGCTGTTCCGCCTGCTCGCCGCGGCCAAGGCACGCGAGGTCATGACCGCTGCGGCGCTGCTCGTCGTGCTCGGCGCGGCGCTGCTCATGCAGCTCGGCGGGCTTTCGGCCGCGATGGGCGCGTTCATCGCGGGCGTGCTGCTCTCGGAATCCACGTTCCGCCACCAGCTCGAGGCCGACATCGAACCGTTCCGCGGCATCCTGCTCGGCCTGTTCTTCATCGCGGTCGGCATGTCGCTCGACCTCGCCGTCGTCGCCGCGAACTGGCCGGTCATCGTCGCCGGCGTGCTCGCGCTGATGGCCGCCAAGGCCTTGTGCATCTACATCGTCGCGCGCGTGCTCGGCACGCATCACGCCGACGCGCTCGACCGCGCCGTGCTCATGGCGCAGGGCGGCGAGTTCGCGTTCGTGCTGTTCGCGGCGGCGACCGCGGCCGGCGTCATCGACGCGACCGTCAACGCCAACCTCACCGCGATCGTCGTGCTGTCGATGGCGCTGACGCCGCTGTTCGTGATTCTCGTGCGCCGCCTCGTGCCCAAGCCCGTGCCGTCGCTCGAGGGCATCGACAAGGCCGAGGACCTGTCCGGCACCGTGCTCGTGATCGGCTTCGGACGTTTCGGCCAGGTCATGTGCCAGTGCCTGCTCGCGCGCGGCTGCGACGTCACGATCATCGACACCGACGTCGAGATGATCCGCAGCGCGAGCGAGTTCGGCTTCAAGATCTACTACGGTGACGGCACACGCCTGGACGTGCTGCACGCCTCGGGCGCGCATCGCGCGCGCATCATCGCGGTCTGCATCGACGACAAGGACGCCGCGACGCTGATCGCCGAGCTCGCGCGCGAGGAGTTCCCGCAAGCCGGCGTGCTCGTGCGCGCCTACGACCGCGAGCACGCGGCCAAGCTCGTCGCCGCGGGCGTCGAGTTCCAGATCCGCGAGACGTTCGAGTCGGCGCTCAAGTTCGGCGAGGCGACGCTGCGCGCCCTCGGCGTCGACGAGGACGAGGCCGCCGAGACGGCGGCCGAGATGCGCCGCAGCGACGCCGAGCGCTTCGAACTCGAGCTCGCCGCGGGCGACGTGCGCGCGGGGATCCCGCTCATGCTCGGCAACCAGCCCAAGCCGACGCCGTTCACGACGCCGCAGCGCCCGGCGCGTGCGCTCAGCGAGGAAACCGCCGCGGTCACGCGCCAACCCGCCACGGAGACCTGACCATGCACCACGCCCGAGAAGCCGCCGACTGCGTCGCGTTCTGGCGCGACGCCGGACCCGAAGCCTGGTTCCGCAAGGACGAGGCCTTCGACGAACGTTTCCGCGAGCGCTTCCTCGCGGCGCATTTCGCGGTCGCGCGGCGCGAGTGCGATGCCTGGCTCGACAGCCCCGACGGCGCGCTCGCGATGCTGATCCTGCTCGACCAGTTCCCGCGCAACGCGTTCCGCGGCAGCGCCCACATGTACGCGACCGATCCGCTCGCACGGCACGTCGCCGATCGTGCGATCGCGGCCGGCCACGACCAGGCCATCGCGCAGGAGCTGCGCGTGTTCGTCTACATGCCGTTCGAGCACTCCGAGGACCTCGCCGACCAGCACCGCGCGGTCGAGCTGATCCGTCCGCTCGGCGCCGAGCTGCTCGGCTACGCCGAACTGCACCGCGACATCATCCTGCGCTTCGGCCGCTTCCCGCATCGCCACCGCGAGCTCGGACGCACACCGACGCCCGAGGAACTCGCGTTCCTCGCCGAGGGTGGCTTCAAGGGTTGATCGGCGTATCCCGGCGCGACGCGTGTCGCGACGCAACGGCTACGACGAACGGGCCAGCGCGAGCACGAGCCGTCGCCATGCCTCCGCATCGACCGCGGCGCGATCGACGACGAAGCGGAAGCACGGCCGGTCGGGCACGGCGAAGTCGAGCGATACGAGCGGACCGAGGCGGGCATGGCCGCGCAGCGTGACCGGCACGACGCCGCTCGCGGCATCGACGAGCTGCCAGCCGGCGCGATCGCAGGTCATGCGCGTCCAGCCGGGTCGCAGGTGACGGCGAATCGACACCGCCGCAATCGACACCGCGACGAGCATCGACACGAGCTTGATCACGGGCGGCATGCCGCTCGCGGCAATCGCGACGAGGGCAAGCACGGCGATCGCGACCGCGCCGAGCGCGAGGCGCCGCGACGGCGCGAGGTCAAGCGTGATGGCGGGCGCGGATGTCATCAATGACGGCGGCTTCGCCAGCGTCGTCGGGCCTGCCGTGGCCGACGATCCAGTCCCACAGGTCCGGATCCTGCCGATCGAGCAGACGCGCGAATGCGGCGCGCGCCGCGTCGTCGGCAACGGGATAGCGCTCGTCGAGCCAGCCGCCGAGCACCTGGTCGAGTTCGCGCGTGCCGCGACGGCAGCGCCAGCGCAGGCGGGAGAGTTCCGCGCTCACGCGAGCCAGGCCACGCCGAGGCGGATCCAGAACGCCCACAGCGCAAGCGTTGCGAGGAAGTACGCGATGAAGCGGTGCATGACGCGGTTGTACGTGCAGTGCACGAGGCTGTGCACGGCACGCAGCGCGACGAACGCCCAGGCGAAGCCGAGCAGCCAGGTGTCGACGGCATTCGTCACGAACGCGGCGAGCGCGCCGACGTGGAACAGCACCGGCAGCTCGAACAGGTTGCGGAAGTTGTCGGACGCGCGGCGGTCGTCGAGCAGCGCCGCGGCGTCGCTGGCCGTGGCGAGGCGCTGCGGATCGATCTTCTTGCGGCCCATCTCGCCGAGGCGCTGCTTGTACAGCACACCCCAGACGAGCGCCGTCACGGCGACCATCGCGAGCAGCGGGACGAGGATGGCGTTCGCGGGCATGCCGTGCTTCCTTGCAGGTCGCGGCGGACGCCGCGGGACGGCGCCGCGCTCAGGCGCGGCGTTCGATCATGAGCTTCTTGATCTCGGCGATCGCCTTGGCCGGGTTGAGGCCCTTCGGACAGGTGCGCGCGCAGTTCATGATGGTGTGGCAGCGGTAGAGCTTGAACGGATCCTCGAGGTCGTCGAGGCGCTCGCCGGTGTCCTCGTCGCGGCTGTCGACGATCCAGCGGTAGGCCTGCAGCAGGATCGCCGGGCCGAGGTAACGGTCACCGTTCCACCAGTAGCTCGGGCAGCTCGTCGAGCAGCACGCGCACAGGATGCATTCGTAGAGGCCGTCGAGGCGCGAGCGGTCCTCCTTGGACTGCAGGCGCTCCTTCGGCGGCGCCGGCGTCTGCGAGCGCAGCCACGGCTTGATCGACGCGTACTGCGCGTAGAAGTGCGTGAGGTCGGGCACGAGGTCCTTGACCACCGACATGTGCGGCAGCGGGTAGACCGGGACGTCGCCCTTGCCGCTGCCGCAATCCTCGATGGCCTTCGTGCACGCGAGCGTGTTGGTGCCGTCGATGTTCATCGCGCACGAGCCGCAGATGCCTTCGCGGCACGAACGGCGGAACGTCAGCGTCGGGTCGATCTCGTTCTTGATCTTGATCAGCGCGTCGAGAACCATCGGGCCGCACGTGGCGAGGTCGACGTCGTAGGTGTCGACGCGCGGGTTCGCGCCGTCGTCCGGGTTCCAGCGGTAGACCCGGAACTGGCGCACCTGCTTCGCGCCGGGCTTGGCCGCGAAGTGCTTGCCCTTCTGGATCTTCGAATTTTTCGGGAGGCTGAACTCTGCCACGCTCGTTTCTCGCTCTGTTCGCTACGCCGTGAGGCGATGGCTCGATACGGGGAACACTGCTCAGTAGACGCGCGCCTTGGGCGGCACGGGCTGCACGTCGTCGGTCAGCGTGGTCATGTGCACGGGGCGGAAATCGAACGCGGGCTTGCCCTTGTCGTCGACCGTCACGAGCGTGTGCTTGTGCCAGTTCACGTCGTCGCGGTCCGGGTAGTCCTCGTGCGCGTGCGCGCCGCGGCTCTCCTTGCGCTGCTCGGCCGAGGTGATCGTCGCCACCGCGTTGTAGAGCAGGTTCTGCAGCTCGTAGGTCTCGATGAGATCGGAATTCCAGACCAGCGAACGGTCGCTGACCTTGACGTCCTCGAAGCTCGAGAAGATGCCGGCCATCTTGTCGCAGCCTTCCTGCAGGGTCTTCGACGTGCGGAACACCGCGGCGTCGTTCTGCATCGTGCGCTGCATGTTGAGGCGGATCTCGGCGGTCGGCGACGAGCCGTTGGCGTTGCGCAGGCGGTCGAGGTTCTCGAGCGCCTTGTCGCAGGCCGAGGCCGGCAGGATCTTGTGCGGCGCGCCCGGGCGGATCGTCTTCTCGCAGCGGTTGGCGACGGCACGGCCGAACACGACGAGGTCGAGCAGCGAGTTCGAGCCGAGGCGGTTGGCGCCGTGCACCGACACGCAGGCGGCTTCGCCGATCGCGTAGAGGCCCGGCACGACGCGGTCGGGATCGTCGCCGACCTTCTGCACGACCTCGCCGTGGTAGTTGGTCGGGATGCCGCCCATGTTGTAGTGCACGGTCGGCAGCACCGGGATCGGCTGCCGCGCGACGTCGACGCCCGCGAAGATGCGCGCGCTCTCGGCGATGCCGGGCAGCTTCTCGTGGATGACCTCGGGACCGAGATGGGTCAGGTCGAGCAGGATGTGGTCCTTGTGCTCGCCGACGCCACGGCCTTCGCGGATCTCGATCGTCATCGAACGGCTGACGACGTCGCGCGAGGCGAGATCCTTGTAGTGCGGAGCGTAGCGCTCCATGAAGCGCTCGCCGGACGAATTGCGCAGGATGCCGCCTTCGCCGCGCACGCCTTCGGTGATGAGGCAGCCCGCGCCGTAGATGCCGGTCGGGTGGAACTGCACGAACTCCATGTCCTGCAGCGCGAGGCCCGAGCGCAGCACGAGGCCGCCGCCGTCGCCGGTGCAGGTGTGCGCGGAGGTCGCGCTGAAGTAGGCGCGGCCGTAGCCACCCGTCGCGAGCACGACGCCGTGCGCGCGGAACAGGTGCAGCGTGCCCTCGGCCATGTCGAGCGCGAGCACGCCGCGGCAGACGCCCTCGTCGTCCCAGATCAGGTCGAGCGCGAAGTACTCGATCATGAAGCGCGCTTCGTGCGCGAGCGACTGCTGGTAGAGCGTGTGCAGCATCGCGTGGCCGGTGCGGTCGGCCGCGGCGCAGGTGCGCTGTGCGGGCGGACCCTCGCCGTACTTCGTGGTCATGCCGCCGAACGGGCGCTGGTAGATCTTGCCGTCGTCGGTACGTGAGAACGGCACGCCGTAGTGCTCGAGCTCGATGATCGCGGCCGGCGCTTCCTTGCACATGTACTCGATCGCGTCCTGGTCGCCGAGCCAGTCGGAACCCTTGATCGTGTCGTAGAAGTGGTAGCGCCAGTCGTCCTCGCCCATGTTGCCGAGCGCGGCCGAGATGCCGCCCTGCGCCGCCACGGTGTGCGAGCGGGTCGGGAACACCTTGGTGAGGCAGACCGTCTTGAGGCCCTTGGAGGCGAGGCCGAACGTCGCGCGCAGGCCGGCGCCGCCGGCACCGACCACGACCATGTCGTACTGGTGTTCCTGGATCTTGTAGGCGTTGGACATCGATCAGGTTCCCAGGGCGATGCGGACGACGGCGAACACGCTCGCCAGGGCCGCGAGGACACAGGCGAAGCGCACGGCGAGCTGCGAGGCGATCGCGAGCCACGGCGTGTGCACGTAGTCCTCGATGACGACCTGCAGGCCGAGCTGCGCGTGCCAGAACATCGCGAGCAGGAAGGCGACCAGCAGCACCGCGTTGGCGGGGTGCGCGACGGCGGCGCGCGCGGTCGCGTAGTCGGCGCCGGCCAGCGTCACGACGAGGCCGACGACGTAGATCGCGAGGAACAGCAACGCGACGGCGGTGATGCGCTGGACGATGAAGTGGTGCACGCCGTCCTTCGCGGAGCCGAGGCCGCGCGCGTTCTTGATCGGGGTGCGGAAGCGGTCGAAGCGGTTCATGCGAGGCCTCCGCGCGAGATCACCACGCCCCAGACGAGGCCGGTGATGACGAGGCTGCCGATCACGGTGATCCAGCCGTTGCGCACGAACTGGGCGATCGCGTAGCCGAGGCCGGCGTCCTGCAGCAGATGGCGGATGCCGTTGATCCAGTGGTAGGCCAGGGCCCAGGTCCAGCCGAACAGGACGAGCAGGCCGAACCACGAGCCGGCGAGGCCGGTCACGCAGGCCCAGGCGTCGGGGCCGGAGGCGAGGCAGGCCAGCGCAGCGGCGATGAGCACGCTGCCGACGGCCAGGATGATGCCGGTGCCACGATGCAGGATCGAGGTGACCATCTGGATCTGCCAGCGGTACACCTGCAGGTGCGGTGACAAGGGTCGGACGGGTTGGGACATGGGGCTGGCCTTGTGCTCGCGCCGTGGCTGGCGTCCTGGTGGTGGGCCTTGGGAATCCGCAGAGCCGATCAGAAATCGATGCAGCGGCCGTTCTTTTCCCAGTCGCCGTAGCGGACCGGGTCGGGGCCATCCCTGCCGCCGATCTCTCCAGGCCGCTCCGGCGCGCGCGCCTCCCCGCCCTGCTCCTTTTCGGGGACCGGGACTTCGGATGGCGACTCGATGACGGGATTCGACTTGGACATGAGGCTCGAAAGCGCCGGAAATTTTAACGCCCGGGGCCCGGACTGACAACCCGTGCTGCGGTGCACGATGATGGGTTGACGGCTCCATTACGATGTTGGCGATGATCGATACCTCTTCCCTGCCGGCCAAACTCGGCCCCGCCACGCTCGTCGGCTTCGAAGGCCGCGACGCGATCGCGTTCGCGCACGCGCAGTTCACGAGCGACGTCGCCGGGCTCGCCCCGGGAACCTGGCAGTGGAGCGCCTGGCTCGATGCCCAGGGCCGCGCGCGCGCGGTGTTCGCGTTGCTGAACGTCGCCCCGGAACGACTGGTCGCTTGGCTGCCGCGCGGCGATGGCGTCGCGTTCGCCGCCGAACTGCGCCGGTTCGTGTTCCGCTCGAAGGTCGCGATCGCGCCGATCGAAGGCTTCACCCTGCTCGATGCCGGAGAAGCCCGCACGCCGGCCGGAGTCGTCGCGACCGAGCACGACGGCTGGGCGATCGCGCTGCCGGGACACGGCGGTCGCACCGCCCTGCTCGCCCCCGCGACCACGCCGGCGCGCGAGGATGCCGACGCCGCCGCGAGCTGGGCACTCGCCGACGTGCGGGCCGGCCTGCCCTGGATCGACGGGACCACGACCGGAACCCTCGTCGCGGCCGCGCTCGATCTCGCCCGCCTCGGCGCCGTGAGCTACGACAAGGGCTGCTACCCGGGCCAGGAGATCGTCGCGCGCCTGCATTTCCGCGGTGGCAACAAGCGCCTTCCGGCCCTCCTCGTGATCGACGGCGACCCGCCCGCTCCGGGGGCCACGGTGATCGACGCCGGCATCGCCGGCACGCACGGTGTGGTCCTGCATGCCGCCGCGAGCGGGACCGGCAGCGAGGCGCTCGCCGTGCTGCCCGACGCTCTCGCGGATGCCACGGAGCTGTGCGTCGAGGCGACCGGCGCCGTCGCGCAACGACATGCGTTTGCCGCACCGAACCTCGCCTTGCCCTGAGCTTTGTGCTATCAGCGGCCGCACAGGGGAGACACCGCCATGCCCACGACCGCCACGCCATCGCTGCCGCTCCGCGCGGCGGCGCTCGTCCTCGCGGGGCTCTTCGCCACCGCAGGCGCCAGCCACGCCGCCGAGTATCGCTTCACCGCCGAGCCGATCTACCCACCCGAGACGGCGCGCGAGATGTATGCGCCCCTCATGACCTACCTCAACAAGGCCACGGGTGACACCTGGACGCTCGTGACGCCGCCGAACTATTCGGCGTACTGGCGTTCCTTGCTCGACGAGAACGTCACCGATTTCGCGTTCGAGGAAGCGCACTTCGCCGACTACCGCATCACGCGCGCGAAGTACGTACCGCTCGTGCGCGTCGCCGGCAACACGAGCTACACGCTCGTCGCCGATCAGCAGCTCGAAGGCGCCGGTCTCGACGGACTGCTGTCGAAGACCGTCGTGACGATGCCTGCCCCGAGCCTCGGCTATGCGCTGCTCGCAGGGTTCTATCCCGACCCCGTGCGCTCGCCGACGATCGCCTCGAGTGCGAACTCGTGGCGTGATGCCGTGCAGATCGTGTTCGGCGGCGAGGCTGGCGCGGCCATCATCCCGACCTGGCTCAAGGACACGTATCCGAACCTCGTGACGATCCGCACCTCGCGCGAGTTCGCCGCCGCCGGCGTGCTCGCCGCGCCCGGCGTGCCCGAGGAGGCGCGACAGAAGCTGCGCACGGCACTGCTCGAACTCGGCAGCCAGCCCGAGCTCGCCGAACTGCTGCTCGAACTCGGCATCAGCCGTTTCGTCGGCGCGGCCGCGGCCGACTACACGGGAAGCTCCGAGGTGTTGTCGGGCTTCTACGGCTACAAGCGCGAAGGCACGCCCTGATCGCGCGCATCCATCGCGCAGCGTGCGCGGTGGATGCAGCCCTCGACGATCCGCCGTCGCGCGGACTCGACGCGAGATCCCTCTTTCGCGAGAGGATCGGATTTCGCGAGAGGATCGGAAGACGCGACCGGAACGATGGCGTGCGCGACGCGCACGCATCGCGCGGCCGAGCCCGCGACGTGACACCACCACGAAGCCCGATCGCATCATCGACGATGCGACAGCACCTCACGCCGGCCATGCCGCGCATCGCACGCAGCAGGTCGCGACAGACACTCCAGACATCGACCGCACAGCCCAACAACACTCAACGCTAATGGACGTCCATACGTCCATACGTCCATACGCTCAATCCATCCCTTGAATTGCACATGCAACGATCGATGCTGCAGCGCATCCATACGCTGAACGCAACGTTCAGGAACGATGCGTCAAGGGGATGACAAGCGTGCTCCGGTTCGCGTACGCTCCGCCGGCCTCGAGACCGCTGCGCATCCTTGCGCGCGTTGCGAGGCGTCCCGAAACGGCTTTTTAACAACGCCGAAGGGACGACGCATCAGGTTCCAGCGACCGCCGCGACAGGCAGACGCAAGGAACGCAGGACACCTCGGCAGCGCGTGCGCGCCGGTGGCCACGATGCGGAATGGAAGTTGGCGGACCCCGCCTTCCATGCCCACCACCGATGATTTTCATGCCACGGGCCTCGGCCCGCGGCGAGGAACGCGTGGATCGCCATCACTGGCCCGCGCGCGTGTCAGAGGAGAAACGGTTCGATGAAACTAGCGTGGTTGTTGTGGCTCGCCTCCGTGGCGCCACACGATGTCGCCGAGCGCACCTGCCTCGCCGCGACGATCTACCTCGAGGCGAGGAGCGAGACCGAGCGTGGCCAGGCCGCGGTGGCCGAAGTGGCGATGCGTCGCAGGGAAAGTGGCAAGTGGGGCGACGACGTGTGCAGCGTGGTCAGCGCACCCGGGCAGTTCGCGGTGTCGACGACGAACAAGAACTACATGCTGCGCAATCCGCAGGCCTGGGAGAAAGCCTGGCGCGTCGCGGACCACACCATGAAGATGTGGGATCTTCCGACGGCGCAGCGCACGTTCGTGGTACCCGATGCGGACCACTTCGTGGCCGAAGAGAAGGCTTCGCCGAGCTGGAGCAAGGGCAAGGCGCAGGCCGTCGCGACGATCGGCGCACACAGCTTCTACCGCGTGAACTGAGTTCGCGCTGCATCGCTCGCGAAGCGACACACCCGATGCGGAACCGGAGCCGGCGAAAGCCGGCTTTTTCATGCCCGCGACGAACGTCACGAGGCCTCCGTGCGACGACGCACATCACGCGTCACGCCGATCATCGAGCGCATGCCGCGCATCGCGCCGCCAAGGCCTTCGACACGACGGAGCGCGTCGACAACCGCCCGCGTTCCCGATCACGACGCGGTATCGGGCCAAGCCGAATGTGCCCGCACGAACACCACCGCATGCCCGCGCGCGTCACTCCCGACGACCGCATCATCCGCGCATCACACCACCGTATCGATGCGGGCTCGGCGACGCGCAGGCGCCGCCGGCCTGTCTTGCCATGGAGAAAGGCATCGACGATCGCACATGTGCACATCGCCGACGAGCGACACCGCACGTGTCCGCCACGACATCTTGCGTCGGAGTTCATCATGCGGACGTTCGGCCATCCGTTGCTCCGCGCGCACAAAAAAGCCGGCAGGTTGCGCCTGCCGGCTTCGTGTCGTCGCACGGTGAAACGCGTGCGTCAGTACGGCGTCACGTAACCGCGATCGACCATGACGCGATCGCCGCGACGCAGGCCGTAGTCGTCGGACTGCTCGTACGAGCGCGTACGACCGTCGTAGTCCATGCGCACGTAGACGCGGTAGTAGTAATTGCTGCGACGGTTCTTCTTCTGCACGTTGTGGCCGATGACGCCGCCGGCGACCGCGCCCGCGACCGTGGCGGCCTTGCGGCCGTCACCACTGCCGACGCTGTTGCCGAGCGCGCCGCCTGCGATCGCACCGATCACGGCACCTGCGCCGACATGGTTGTCGCGACGGCCGATCGACTCGATGCGCACGACGCGTCCGCAGCTGTCGCAGCCGTAGCGGTCGCGCGAACCGCGTGCCTCGACGTCCTTGATGGGCGCGAGGCCGGCGACCGTCGCGGTGAGAAGACCAGCGAAAACGATGCGGGTGAACATGGTGGACTCCTCTCGGGAAAATGGGATCAACGGATCAGGTGGACGCGTTCACCACGGATGGCGACGCGGTCGCCACGACGCAGGCCTTCGCTCGAATCCTGCGTCACTTCGGCCCAGCGGCCGTCATCCATGTCGATCGTGATGAGCCAGGCATCCTCGCGATAGCCGCGCGTGCCGTTGCGTTCGACCGCATTGCCCGCGAAACCACCGGCCACGGCACCGGCCACCGTCGCAGCGCGACGACCGTCGCCCCTGCCGACCGTGTTGCCGAGCACACCACCGATGATCGCACCGAGCACGGCGCCGCCGCCGCTGGTCTGGCCCGGCTGGCGCAGCGTCACGCGCTCGACGCTCGCGACCTGCCCGCAGTTGGAGCAGACGCGACGGTCGTAGCGCACGCCGCGGTCGTAACGGTCGTAGCCGCGATCGTCGTAACCGTAGTGCGGGGACGTCGCACAGCCTCCGAGCACGAGCGCGCCGAGGAGTGCGGGGACGATGAGGGACTTGCACATGGCGGATACCTCCGGACAAGACCGGGTCGCAGCCCGGACGTGACGGCAGCATCGCGTCGCGGCGATGAATCTGAACGGAACTGCCGGAAACGGCCTCGACGGCGTTCACCTCGCGTATCCCCACGCGTGGCGCTGGGCCCGTTACCGGGCATCGGTTAGCATCGCGCGCATTCGATCCGACCTGCCGTCGCGATGCCCGACCCTTCCCTGCTGCTCGACGAATTGCGCGACATGGATGCCGCCGCCGCGGCACGCCGGCTCGACGCGCTGCCCGATGGCGAGATCGCCGACATCCTGTCCGCGCTCGGGCCGGGCCGCGCGCCTGCCGTGCTCGACCGTTTCGGCGCCGAGCGCCGTGCACGCATCGCCTCGGCGGCCGACGACAGCGAGCACTGGATCGCCAATCGCAACTGGCCCGAGGACTCGGTCGGCCGGCTCATGGAGCCCGCACCCGAGGCCTTCACGGCCGACGCGAAGGTCGCGGACGTGCTCGCCGCGCTGCGCCCGACGCTGACACGCACGCTCGTCACCTACGTGTTCGTCGTCGACAACGCCGGCAGGCTCGTCGGCGTCGTCACGTTCCGCGAGATGGCCTTCGCCGAACCGGGACAGACGCTCGGCGAGATCATGGTCGCGCACCCGTTCATGCTGCGTCCCGACACCGACGTCATCGACGCGATGCGCGAAGTCGTGCGCCGCCACTATCCGGTCTACCCGGTCGCCGACGCCGAGGGCCGCCTGCTCGGCGTCGTGCGCGGCTCGGTGCTGTTCGAGGAGCAGGCCTACGAGATCAGCGCCCAGGCCGGTGCGATGGTCGGTGTCGAGAAGGAAGAGCGCATCAGCACGGCATGGACGCGCAGCCTGCGCTTCCGCCATCCGTGGCTGCAGCTCAACCTGCTCGCGACGTTCATCACCGCGGCCGTGGTCGGCGTGTTCCAGGACACGATCAACCAGGTCGTGCTGCTCGCGGTGTTCCTGCCCGTGCTTTCCGACCAATGCAACAACACCGGCTGCCAGGCGCTCGCGGTCACGTTGCGCGGCATGACGTTCGGCGAGCTCAAGCCCGGGCGAGGCTTCGTGCTCGCGCTCAAGGAAGCCTGGCTCGGCCTCGTCAACGGCTCGATCACGGGCCTCGTCGGCGCGCTCGCGATGTACCTGCTCGCACGCCACCAGGGCAATGCGGACGCGGCGACGCTCGCGTTCATCACCTGGGCCGCGATGGCCGCGAGCTGCGCGATCGCGGGCCTCGTCGGCGCCGGCGTGCCGCAGATCCTGCGCCGCCTCGGCGCGGATCCCGCGACTGCGTCGAGCATCTTCCTCACCAAGGCCACCGACGTCGTGAGCCTCGCGATGTTCCTCGGCCTCGCCGCGTGGCTCGTGGTGCGCTGAGGCGCGCGAAACCCGCCACGCGCGTCACCGCGGTACGCGGCCTGAGCGCGTTACGCTGCACGCCATGAGGAACGGCCCCTACGTCTTCGGCAGCTGCACGCTCGATCCCGCCGCACGCGAACTGCATCGCGACGGCGAACTCGTCGTGCTGCCGCCGAAGGTTTTCGACTGCCTCGTCCACCTGATCACGCACCGCGACCGCGCGGTCGGCCGCGACGAGCTGATCGCGGCGGTGTGGGGCAAGGTCGACGTCAGCGACACGCTGCTCGGCCAGACCCTGCTCAAGGCGCGTCGCGCGGTCGGCGACACCGGCAACGAGCAGCACGCGATCCGCACGGTCCCGCGCTTCGGTTACCGCTGGGTCGCACCGATCGCGGGCGATGTCGACATCACCGAACCGGTCGTGCCCGCAGTACCGTATCCCGATGCGTCGCGGGTTGCGGAACGCCATGATCCGGAAAGATCGCCGGCACCGGATACGAGCGAAGGCACGCGTCGCCGACGCGTCGCGTGGCCGGCCATCGCCGGCTTCGGCACGGCCGCCCTCGTCGCGGTCATCGCCCTCGTCTTGTTCGCCACGATGCAGCGTGCACGCGGGCCGTCGCCTCCAGCCGCGACGAGCGTGCCCGCCGAGCGCCGCGATGCCGGTGTCGTGTTGCCCGTCGACGTCGCCGCCGGCGCCGAATGGGGATGGCTGCGCCTCGGCCTCATGGACCTCGTCGCGAGCAGGCTCGGCGCGGGAGGCCAGCGCACGGTGCCGGCCGACAACGTGGTCGCGCTCGTGAAGGATCTCGGCGAGCCTCTCGACGCACGCCTCGCCGAGGTGTTCGAAGCGACCGGTGCGAGCTTCGTCGCGACTCCGGTCGCGCGACGCGACGGGGGCACCTGGCATGTCGCCGTGGCGGTACGTTTCGCCGACGGCCGCCGCCTCGACGTCGAGGCGCAGGCGACCGACGCGGTCGACGCGGCGCGCGACGCCGCCGACCGCCTGCTCGTCGGCCTCGGCAGGCGCGTGCCCGGCGCCGCCGCCGACCTTCCGGCCGGCGAACTGCTCTCACGCGTCGAAGCGGCGCTGCTCGGCGACGACCTCGACGGCGCACGACGCCTGCTCGAATCCGCACCGGACGACCTGCGACGCTCGCCCGAAGCGCGTCTTCGGCTCGCGCAGATCGACTTCCGCGGCGGTCGCCTCGACGAGGCCCGTACACACCTCGACGCCCTGCTCGCCGCGCACCCGGCCGAAACCGAGCCGGTCCTGCATGCGCGCATCCTCAACGGCCTCGGCGCGGTCGCGATCCGGCGCGACGTCGCCGCCGACGCGACACGCGATTTCGGGCGTGCGATCACGCTCGTCGAGGACCGCGACGAGCCGGCCGTGCTCGGTCAGGCCTACACCGGACGCGGCATCGCCTACGCGGTGGACGGTCGCTTCGACCTCGCCTCGGCCGATTTCGCGCGGGCACGCATCGCCCTCGAACTGGCCGGCGACACGCTCGCGCTCGCGCGCGTCGAGGCCAACGAGGCGATCATCGACGCGCGACGCGGCCGCCACGCCGAGGCGCTCGCGATCTTCGAGCGCGCCGCCGAGCGTTTCGAACGCTTCGGTGCGATGAACGAGCGCGTCGGCATCCTCGCCAGCGCGACGCAGTCGCAGCTCGCGCTGCTGCACCCGGTCGAGGCGCTCGCGACCAGCGACCGCGCCTGGCCGTCGCTCGGCCGCCTCGACAACCCGCTCGCACGACGCTCGCTGCAGATCGAGCGCGCGCGTGCCCTCGCCGCGCTCGGTCGCCTGCTCGAGGCACGCGCGCTTGCGGGCGAACTGCTCGCGCTACCGGCCGATGCACCGCACGGCGCGATCGTCGCGCGGGCGGCGGCGCTGCAGGCGCGACTGGACCTCGAGGCCGGCGAGGTCGCCGCCGCCGTGCCGCTGCTGCGGCGCGCGGTCGACAGGCTCGCGGTGCCGGATTACCAGACCGACCGTGCACGTGCCTGGCTCGACCTCGCACGTGCGCTGCGCGCGACACGACACGACGACGACGCCGCGCGTGAGGTCACGGCGCTCGCCGACTGGGCACGCACCGCGCCGCGGGCTGCCGCGGCGTCCGCCCTCGCCACGGCCGAGCAGACCTGGCGCGACGATGCACCCATCACCGACCGAGAGGCCTTCGAGCAGGCGATCGCGATCGCCGAGGCTCACGGCGACCCAGCCGACCAGGCCGAAGCCCTCGTCGCCTACGGCACGCGGCTGATCGCGATCGGCGAGCTCGCGCGGGCCGCACCGATCGTCGGCCAGGCCGCACGCTGGGCCGACCGCGACTTCGGCTGCGCGCTGCTGCAGCTGCGCCTCTACCACGCGCTCGGGCGCGCCGACGCCTGGGAAGGCGCGCTGCGCACGGCGCGGGCCCTCGCCGGTGAACGGGTCTTTCCGACGGCCCTCACGGAGCCACCACGGCCCGACCGGCCGTTGCCCGCAACGCCTATGGCGCGATCCGTCACGTCGCGCGAATGAAACGCGAATGCCACGCGAGCGGCGTTCTGCGCCGCGGCGCGTAGCCTTCGGGGACCCCGTGCCCCTGCGCGGGATCGCCCGCCACGTCCGGATCCCGCTCGCAGCCGGCCGACCGTGTCGCCCCGCCACGCCCCACGCGGAAACACGCCCATGACGCTTTCGTTCCCGCCGCGCCTCGTGCTCGGTGCCTGCATCGCCCTCGCCGCCGCACCCGCCCTCGCCGGCTCCTTCACCACCATCGACGTCGCCAACGGCCAGGTCACCGGTCTCTCGCACAACGGCCGCATCGTCAACGGCATCGCCGGCGCCTCGGCCTGGCGCTGGTCGGCCGACCGCGGCGCCCTCGTCGTCGACGGCATGACCGGCGCCGCCGGCGCCAGTTCGTGGTCGCAGCCGTTCGCCGGCTCGGCCACCGACGGCGACGGCAACGAGGTCGCCGCGCTCGCCTACGGCAACAGCCACATCGTCGGTCCGACCGTGCTCGGCGGCCTGCCCGGCGCGGTCGCGCTGGACGGCATGCTGAGTTCCGCCTGGGGTGTCTCCGACGACGGCATCGCGGTCGGCCTCGCCTACGCCGCCGACGGCACGCCGTCTGCGTTCCGCTGGACCGCCGCGGCGGGCATGGCCACCCTGCCCGTGCAGCGTCCGGCCAACGCCTCGCGCGCGAACGGCATCAGCGGCGACGGCAGCACGATCTTCGGCTGGAACGACCAGGACAACGGCGCGCGCACGGCCGTGGTCTGGCGCAACGGCGTCGCCGGCGACCTCGTCGCAGCCGACGGCGAGCTGCCCGGCGAGGCGCTCGCCGCCAACCACGACGGCAGCGTCGTCGTCGGCGCGAGCCTGTTCAACGCCGAGACCGGCGCGAGCGAGGCCTGGCGCTGGACCGCGGCGACCGGCGTCGAGCCGATCGGCTTCCTCGGCATGATGGGCACCGCGTTCGCGTTCGGCACCAGCGACGACGGCGATGTCGTGGTCGGCGCGAGCGGCTTCGGCTTCAACCGCAGCGCGGTCGTGTGGACGCCCGGCTCGGGCATGGTGCTGCTCGCCGACCACGCCGCCGCGCACGGCGTGACGATCCCCGCCGGCTGGACGCTGATCACCGCGAGCGCGGTGTCGGCCGACGGCCTCACCATCGCGGGCTGGGGCCTCGATCCGTCGTCGGCGATGCGCTCGTTCGTCGTCGACCTGCATGGCGAACCGGCCACCGAAGCGGTCGTCGAGGCGCACGGCACGGTCGCGTTCAACGACCTCGCCGACGGTCCGTTCGCGGGCGTCGCCGGCGGCAGCGCGGTGACGATGACGTTCCGCATCACCACGGTCGACGCGACCGAGTTCGATCCCGGCCAGGCCACGCGCTACCGCATCGTGCCGGGCAGCTTCACGCTGCAGGCGGGCGGCGCGACCGACACGCTCGCCGAGACGAGCTCCGGTCCCGCCGTGATCATCGCCAACGACTACCCGATGTCCGACGGCATCCACCTCATGGAATCGCCGATGGCCACCGCCGGCCAGTCGATGGAGTTCGAGCTGTTCAACCCGGGCGGCAACCTGTTCGATTCGGACGACCTCGACCGCATCAACCGCACCTTCGGTCCCGAGCTGTTCGAGAAGATCGCGTGGTTCGTGGCCGGCGGCGGTGGCGAGCAGGCCATGATGATCGAGCTGCAGTCGGTCGGCGTGCACGATGCCGGTGGTGCCGACGCGATCTTCGCCGACGGCTTCGACTGACGGGCGCCGTGACCTGCCGCGCGCGACGCGGCAGGTCCATCCGCAAACCGCCGCCCGCATGCCTCGACGCCGGCGGCGACGCTTGCTAGCGTCGCCGCATGCTCGTCGACACCCATTCGCATTTCGACGTTTCCGCGTTCGACGACGACCGCGACGCCGCGCTCGCGCGTGCACGCGAGGCCGGCGTCACGCGCCAGATCGTGCCCGCGATCGCAGCGGCAGGCTGGCCCGCGCTGCGTGACCTCTGCGCGACGCAGGCCGGACTGTTCCCGGCCTACGGCCTGCATCCGCTGTTCCTCGCCGAGCATGCGGAGCATCACCTCGACGAGCTCGAACGCTGGATCGCCGACGAGAAACCGGTCGCGGTCGGCGAATGCGGGCTCGACTTCCACGTCGAAGGCCTCGATGCCGACGTGCAGCGTCGCCTGCTCGACCGCCAGCTGCGCATCGCGCGCGATGCCGGCTTGCCCGTGATCCTGCACGCACGGCGCGCGTTCGACGAAATCGGCCTCGCGATCCGCCGCATCGGCGGCCTGTCGGGCGTCGTGCACAGCTTCTCGGGCAGCGCCGAGCAGGCGAAGCGCCTTTGCGACCTCGGCTTCTGCCTCGGCATCGGCGGACCGGTGACCTACCCGCGCGCGGCGCGCCTGCGCGGCATCGTCGCGACCTTGCCGATCGCGCACCTGCTGCTCGAGACCGATGCGCCCGACCAGCCGCTATGCGGCCACCAGGGCACGCGCAACGAGCCGGCGCGGCTCGTCGACGTGCTCGAGGTCATCGCGACGCTGCGCGGCATGCCGCCCGCCGAACTCGCCGCGGCGACGACGCGCAACGCCGAGCGCGTGTTCGGGTTGCCGCGCGAGGCCTGAGCCGGTCAGGCCTTCGGCGGCGCCAGCAGGCGCTCGAGCGCGCGCGACACCGCCACGAACGCGAACGTCGCCGTGATGTGCGTGGCCGCACCGAGGCCACCGCCACAGTCGAGCTTGCCCGCGTCGCCCGCCTCGGGGCGCACGCCGCAGACACTGCCGTCGGCCTGCGGGTAGCGCACGTTCTCGAGCGAGTAGATCGCCTGCACGCCGAAGTAGCGCTTCGGTCCGCGCGGGAAGTTGAACTCCTCGCGCAGCTTCTTGCGCACGAGCGCGAGCATCGCGTCGTGCTCGGTGCGCGAGAGGTCGCGTGCGCGCACGAGCGTCGGATCGACGCGCCCGCCGGCCGAGCCGCAGGTGATCAGCGGCAGCTTGCGGCGCCGGCACCACACCACCGTCTCGACCTTGACGCGGAACGCGTCGGCGCAGTCGATGACGAGGTCGTAGCCGCGATCGAGGCGGTCGGCGAGGTTGGCCGGGGTCAGGAACTCGGCCAGCGCGTCGACCACGATCGCCGGGTTGATCGCGCGCGCACGTTCGGCCATGACCTCGACCTTGGCGCGCCCGTACTGGCCCGCGAGCGCATGCAGCTGGCGGTTCGTGTTGCTGACGCAGACGTCGTCGGCATCGAGCAGCGTGAGCCGGCCGACGCCGCTGCGCGCGAGCGCCTCGACGACCCAGGAGCCGACACCGCCGACGCCGACGATGCACACGTGCGCGGCGGCGAGCCGCGCGACGCTGCCCGTGCCGTAGAGGCGGTCGATGCCGGCGAAGCGTTCGTCGAAGAGGGCGGCTGACATGGTGCGGCGGTCGTGCAGGGACGCGGGGCGCGCGAGCCTAGCACCGCAGGCCACGCCGCGCGATCCGCCGCTGCCGTTACCATGGCCGGCCTTGTGGACGCGAAGCCATCGCCATGCGTTACCTCGTCTGCCTCGTCATCGGCCTCATGGCCGGCGCGCTGCTCGCCTCGACCGCCGCGGCAATCCTCGGCAAGCGCGATCCGTACCCGCGCGCGCTCATGTCGGTCATGCAGCACGAGCTCAAGCTAGCGCGCGACGCGACCGCGAACCGCTGCGAAGGCATCGCGAAGCCGCTCGACCTGCTCGCCACGCTGACCGAGGACATCGAGGTCGCGATGCCGCACGGCGAGAAGGTCGACCGCGTATTCCGCCAGTATGTCGTCGACCTGCGCTCGACGCTGGCCACGGTGCGCGCCGCTTCGGGCGACTGCGCCCGCCAGACCCAGGCGCTGACCGACGTCGGCAACGCCTGCAGCGCCTGCCACCGCGATTACCGCTGAGGTTCGGCCTCGACCGCGACCGGTTCCGGCAGGCGCTCGGCGAGCACCTTGTCGATGCGGTTGCCGTCCATGTCGACGACCTCGAAGCGCCAGCCTTCCCACTCGAGGCGGTCGGTCGTGTGCGGCATGCGGCCGAGCATGAGCATGAACAGGCCGTTGAGCGTGTGGTAGCGGCCGTGCACGCCCTCGGGCAGATGGCGCAGGTCGAGGCGATCCTTGAACTCCTGCAGCGGGATCAGGCCGTCGAGCAGCCACGAGCCGTCCTCGCGCTGGATCGCCCACGCGTCCTCGGGCGCCGACGGCGTGAACTCGCCCGTGATCGCCTCGAGCAGGTCGTGCTGGGTCACGATGCCCTGCACGTTCGCGTACTCGTCGACGACGAAGATCACCTCGACGCCCGAGCGGCGGAACTCCTGCAGCAGCTCCATGCCGGTCAGGCTCTCGGGAATGAACACGGCCGGGCGCATGTGCGCCTCGATGTCGAGCGACTCGCCGCGCAGCGAGCGCGACAACAGGTGGCGCGCGCTGACGATGCCGACGACGTGGTGCAGGCCGCCGCGCACGACCGGCAGGCGGTTGTGCTCGCCGCGCTCGAGGATCGCGCGGTTGACCTCCTCGGGCACGTCGAGGTCGAGGTAGACCACGTCCATGCGCGGCACCATCAGCGAGACGATCTGGCGGTCGTCGAGGCGGAACACGTTGCGCACGATCGCGTGCTCGTCGTGCTCGATGACACCGGCCTCGGAGCCCTCGCGCAGCATCGCGTGGATATCTTCCTCGGTCACCGCGGACGAGGCGTCCTGGCGGATGCCGAGGATGCGCAGCAAGGTCTTGGTCGACACCGACAACAGCATCACGAACGGCTTGGCGACGATCGCGAGCAGCGACATCGGCATCGCGACCGTGCGCGCGACCGTTTCGGGATAGGTCTGGCCGAAGCGCTTCGGCACGAGCTCGCCGACGACGATCGAGAAATAGGTGATGGTCGCGACGACGATCGTGGTCGCGATCCAGCCGGCGGAACCGGGCTGCACGCCGTAACCGGTGAGGATCTCGCGCAGCGGCTCGGCGAGCGCGGCTTCACCGGCGATGCCGCTCAGGATGCCGATCGAGGTGATGCCGATCTGCACGGTGGACAGGAAACGGGTCGGATCCTCGCCGAGTGCGAGTGCCGATGCCGCTCCCCGGTCACCGTTGTCGGCCAGCGCCTGCAGGCGCGAGCGACGCGAGGTGACGAGCGCGATTTCGGACATCGAGAAGATCCCGTTGAACAGGATCAGGGCGGCGAGCAAGGCGATTTCCAAGAGGGTTCCTTCTGGCGCGGCAGGGACATGCCGCGGCGCCCGAGCCGCGTGGAGGGGGCACCGCGCTGGTGCCCGGAGCGGGGATCGAACCCGCATGGCCTCGCGGCCGAGGGATTTTAAGTCCCTTGCGTCTACCGGTTTCGCCATCCGGGCAAGCGTCGAGCATGCCCGAGGATGCCGGCCCGCGCCAGCGCGGGCCCTGTTGCGTGACGTGCGACCGGCGAAGCGATCAGGCCTGCGCGTTGCCCGCGCCGGTGCCCATGCGCGGACGGCGCGACGGCATCTGCCAGTGACGCGTCGGCGAGGTGCGGGATGACGACAGGTAGCGCCACGCGGCCACGACGATCTCGCGGACCTCGCGCCACGGCACCGGTGAACGTCCGCACAGCGCTTCCCAGAGTGCGCGCTGCTGTTCCGCGGCATCGATGAGCGACTCGCCGCCCTGGGCCGACTGGCGCACGAGGTAGGCGAACGCGTAGACAGGGCAGTAGTCGAGCCAGCGCGCGGCGGGATCGCCGTTGCGGATCGTCGCGAAGTCGAGCTCGACGAAGTGCTCGTAGCCGCGCGCGAGCGGTTGCGCGGACAGCGCGCTGCGCGCGTCGTTCGTGCATCGGTCGGCCTGTCGGGACAGGCATTCCTGCACGGACATCTGCTGGTCGTTCACGGCGGGTCTCCTCTGGCGCAAGCAGATTGCCAGCGGCGCGATGGCCGGAAAATGAACCGGAGCAGCCCGCCGCGAGGCCGGACAGCCGGCCTTCATGGAACCGGCGCGGTGCTCAGGAATCGAGCAGCGAGCGCTCGAGCACGCAGATGTAGCGGTCGCGCCCGGCTTCGGGCGGCAGCGGCTGCACGATGATCTCCCAGCGCGGATCGCGCGAGTCGCCGTCGGCGACCGAGGCGGCGCGGAACGAGGTGCCGGTTCCGAGCCAGTTGTTGAAGCGCTCGCTGTCGAGCTCCCAGCGCCGGATGATCGAGGCGTGGTCGGCGATGCCCGTGCGTTCGCGGAACGCGTCGTTGACGTGCACGATTTCGGGCGCCGGCATGTCGCCGCGACGTGCGGTCATGATGAAGAGCGGCGCGTGCAGACTGTCGAGCGTCGCGTGCAGCATGCCGAAGCCGGCCTGGTAGTGGCGGCGGTCGAGCAGCTCGACGAGGATGCGCAGCGCGCGCGCCGACTCGAGATGGATCGGTTCCCACGGCAGCGAGCGGCCTTTCACCTCTTCCTGCCAGGCACTGAAACTCTGCCGCGGCGACAGGCGTGCACCCGGGTAGATCTGCAGCTTGGCCAGATACGGATTGCCGCCCCAGCGCACCGTGCGCACCTGCTCGACGCGCGTCCACAGGATCGCGCTGCGCGACTGCGCATCGAGCGGGATGTAGAGCACGCCGGCGACCGTCGAGGTGTGCGCCTCGAGATCCGGGAAGGCCTTGGCGACCTCATCGGAATAGATCACGCCCGGCGTGTCCGAGCGCAGCCGCGTGCCCTCGCCGTCGCGGATGCGCCGGCGCAGGTCGAGCAGGATCTCGTCGGGCGGCAGCACGCCGTAGCGGCTGCTCACGCGCTCGTCGATCAGCGCTACGCCATCGGCCTCGACCGCCTCGAGCAGCTCGGGCGCGAAATCGCGCAGGCCGTCCGTCGTGAGGTTCTCGACGCCGTTGAAGTGGCTGATGAGGTCTTCGCGCATCGACAGCAGGCGGCTTTCGCGCCAGATCGACTCGAGCTGCTCGACCGCGCCGATGCGCGCAGCGAGCGCGCGGCTGATGAGGTCGGCAGCGTCGCGCATCGCGTGGTCGGCGAACAGCGGCGCGTAGTGGTGGCAGGCCACGAGGCCCCACAGGCGCTCGTTGACGATGATCGACAGCACGAGCGTCGCCTTGACGCCCATGTTGCCGAGGTATTCGAGGTGCACGGGCGACACGCTGCGCAGCGACACGTCGCTGAGGTCGGTCGGCTCGTCGTCCTCCTGCACGAGCGGCACGGGGCGGTAGCAGCAGTCGGCGATCACGCGCACGCGGTTGCGCAGGTACAGCTCGCGCGCCTGCGCGGGGATGTCGCTGGCCGGATAGTGCAGACCCAGATAGGGCTCGAGGCCTTCCTGCACCGCCTCGGCGATGACCTCGCCGTGCCAGTCGCGATCGAAGCGGTAGACCATGACGCGGTCGTAGCCGAACAGGCGGCGCAGCGCGCGCGCGGCACGATCACCGACCGCGGCGAGCTCGCGCTCGGCCTCGATCTGGCGCAACAGCGGGTGCACGTCGAGCGGTTCGAAGCGCGCATCGTGGCTCGCGGCAGGCTCGATCTCGAGCAGCCAGTGGCGCTCGTACAGATGCCACGCGCCGACCATGCCCGTGAGTTCGGTGTTGTGCGGGAACGTGACCGGCAGATAGGCCAGATGCAGCGGGCGCTCGTCGTTCGGCGCGGCGTCGAGCGGATGGCGCGCGGTGCGCACGTGCTGCTGCCAGTCCTTGCCGATCAGCTCAGCCGCGGCGACACCGGCGATGACGCCGGCGTTGTCACTGGCCTGGGTGATGCGACCGCTCGCGGCGTCGATGACGATGAGCAGGCCATGCGGCTGGATCGCGCCGGGGATGTGGATCGGTTCCCGTGCGCACTCGTCGAGGCTCATGCGTTCGTCGTCGGCAGCCATGCGTGATCAGATCTCCGTGGTCGCCGCGGCGAAGGCCGAGAAGAAGGCACGTGCGCCGGCGATGGCGCGCGTGACGGAACGCTCGTCGACGAGCATCTCGTCGAGCGCGCGCTGGAAGCGCGGCCAGCGGGCCGGCTCGTTCGCGCCGAGCGAGAAGAAGCGCATCGCGTCGACACCGGGCAGGCAGGCCTGGAGCCGTGCCGTGATGATGCGGCCGCCGAGCGTCGAGCCTTCGATCACGTAGAGCATGCCCCAGCACGACGCGCCGTCGCAGGGCAGTGCTGGCGACGCGACGCGAGACGGACGAGCCCAGTGCGTCGAGGTCACGCGCGAGTGCGCCGGCGCGCGAGCGGTAGATCCAGCCCGGACGTCCGCCGATGCGGCGCACGAACTCGGCGTGATCGGCTTCCCAGCCCGCGTACAGCGCATAGAGTGCGGTCAGCAACCGGCCGTAGCGCGCGGGGTCGAGGCCCTTCGAGAACAGGTCGCGCATGACCGGCGCCGCTTCGGCGCGGTCGTGCTCCGTGCGCGTGGCCTCGCGCAGGCGTCGCGCCACGCGCTCGCCGTCGGCAGGCCGCGCCGACGCTCCCGGCGAGGCGGGCATGTCGACGAAGGCGGTGGCGGCGGTCAGTGACGTCATCAGGCAGGTATCCGGGCACGCGGACGGGCAAAAGCGAGCCGCAGAGTGCCCGTCGATGGCGAAATCGGCGCTGAACCCGTCCCTGCATCACGTGGCCGTGTCGAACATCCGATGGTGCCAGGCGAGCACGGCCTCGTCGACGCGACCTTCGAGCGCGAGGTCGACCGCCTCGAAGGCCTCGAGCACGTCGCGCAGCGCACGCGAAAGATGCTTCGCGCCCACGCCATCGCCAACCGCACGCGCCTCCGTGATCGCGGCGAGCATCGCCGACGCCCAGTCGTGCAGCACGACCTCGGCTTGCCAGCGGTCGCGCAGCCATGCCGCGAGATCGTGTCGCGGCAGCGCGTGCCCGGCCGCGATCGCGTCGAAGGCAAGTGCGACCGCGTCGCCCGCACCGCGGTACCACTCGGTACGGCCGTGCGCGGCGGCGCGGATCTCGAGCGGCGCCGGCGTCGCGTGGGCGGCCAGCATCTGCTTGAGCCGGCGCTCGATCGCACGCGCCTCGGCGACGCGCGGCGTCTCGATGAGCAGGCCACGCTCGAGCGCGAACCACGCATGGAAGCGGCGATGCAGGCTGCGCATGCGCACGAGCGGATCGCGCGCGAAGCCGATCTTGAGCACGTCGGCCTCGCGCGCCGGCAACGCGTAGACGTAGCAGCGGCCGCGCGTCGCAGGCCGCCATGGCGCCGGATCGTCGTCGGGGGTCGAAGCGCTCGTGATCATCGCCCGAGCATGCCATGCGGCATCCGTTCAGATCGCGGCCATGCGCGAGCGCCTACGCTGCGAGGGCCGACTGTCGCCGTTCCCAGGGGATCGCCCGTGATGGAGTCCAGCCGCCGCGCCGTGCGCGGCCTCGCCTGCCCGCCCGGGTGGCGTCCGTGACGCCGCGACGCCGGCGTCTCCTGATCATCCTCGCCGTCGTCGTGGCGGTGCTCGTCGGCGTCCGCCTTGCCCTGCCGACGATCGTCACGAACGCGGTCAACGCACGCCTCGCCAGCATGGGCGACTACCACGGCCGCATCGACGACATCGATCTCGCCCTGTGGCGCGGCGCCTACCGCGTGCACGGCCTGCGCATCGCCAAGGACGACGTCCGCGTGCCGCTGCTCGATGCACCGGTCATGCGCGTCAAGACCGAATGGGGCGAGCTGCTGCGCGGCGGGATCGTCGCGCGCGTCGTGTTCGAATCGCCGACCGTGCATTTCGTCGACGGACGCTCGAGCGCCGACAGCCAGAGCGGCCGTGGCGTCGACTGGCGCGACAAGCTCGAGGAGCTCGTGCCGACACGCATCGACGCGGTCGAGATCCACGACGGCACCGTCGTGTTCCACAACTTCGTGTCCGATCCGCCGGTCGACCTGCGCGCGACGCAGGTGCGCGCCACGATCGAGAACCTCACCAACGTGCGCGACGAAGCCGGCGAACGCGTCGCCCACCTCGTCGCACGCGGCGACCTGCTCGACGGCGCCGACATGGAAGCCGAGGCGCGCTTCGATCCGTTCGGCCGCCTCGATGCGTTCGAACTCGCCGTGCGCGTGACCGGCATCGACCTGACCCACGCCAACGACCTCATGCGCGCCTACAGCGGCTTCGACGTCGAATCGGGCCGTGGCGAGTTCGTCATGGAACTCGAGGCCAGCGAGGGCAAGCTCTCCGGCTACGCCAAGCCGCTGTTCCACGACCTGCGCGTGTTCGGCAAGCGCGACCTCGCCAAGAACCCGCTGCGCATCGCCTGGGAAGCGCTCGCCCAGGGCGTCGTCACGATCTTCAAGAACCACGCCGAGGACCAGTTCGCGACGCGCGTGTCGATCAGCGGGACACTCGACGACAAGCGCATCAGCACACTCGACGCGGTCGGCGGCATCCTGCGCAACGCGTTCGTCGAGGCGTTCAAGCCCTACTTCGAGAACCTGCCGACGCGGCGCGCGGAGGACGGGAAGGACTGATCCTTCCCCGGCACGGCGTCACCCGCGTGAACACGCGGCAACGCACGCGCCGACCACGCGTGCTGCGGCATCGCCATTCACCTCGCACTGGGCGTCGCGGCCGTCCAATCGCGCGCGCCGGCTGCCGGCGTGTCGGAGCGAGTCCGTGGGACACCATTCGTTCAAGGGTCACCATTCGGTCTTCGACCGCTTCGCCTCGGCGACCACGCGCATCGCGGGTTCGCCGTGGGCGTTCTCGTTCGCGCTGCTCGTCGTGCTCGCCTGGGCCGCGATCGGGCCGCTCGCGGGCTTCTCCGAGGTCTGGCAGCTCGTGATCAACACGGGCACGACGATCGTCACCTTCCTCATGGTGTTCCTGATCCAGCGCTCGCAGAACAAGGACAGCCTCGCCGTGCACATGAAGCTCGACGAGCTCATTGCCTCGTCGCGCCTCGCGAGCAACCGCATGCTCGCGATCGAGAAGCTCGACGAGGAGGACCTCGAGAACCTGCGCCGCTTCTACGAACGCCTCGCGAGGCTTGCCGAGAAGGAAGCCGACGTCGACGAGACGCACTCGCTCGATGAAGCCACGCGCCTGCACGCACGCAAGTCGCGCCTGCGCGCGCGGCGCCACGCACCGCCGCCTGACACGACGCACTGAAACGGTACGATCACGCGCGCCGCGCGAAGCGCGCGTTTCCGAGGCCGGTGCCGATCGTCAGCACGCCCCACTGATCCTCGTCGCGCAGCCAGTGCAACTGGCTGAGGCCTTGCACGACCGCGTCGTTGTGCAGCATGACCGCGCTGTCGCGGCCCGCGATCGTCGGCAGGCCCGTGCGCAGCTTGTCAGGCAGATGGAAGCGCAGATGGAACCAGTCGCCGGGCAGATTCTGCGTGCCGCGATCGATGCCGCCGTCGGGCCGGATGCGCCCCGGGCAGCCGACCCCGACGAACGGTGCGAGACCGAGCGCACGCGCCTTCTTCCCGGTCGCGAGCGTGTGCAGCATGTCGACGATCTCGGCGACGAGATCCTCGCGGTGCGGGCGGTCATCGTCGTGGCGCCAGCGCTTGGCCTGCACGACTTCGGGCCGCCCCATGCGTCCCGACTTGCCCGCACGCACGCGCACGATGCCGCAGCGAACGTTCGTGCCACCGATGTCGATCGCGAGGAACGCGCGGCAGCCGGCCATGACCCATTCCGGCAGCAGGTAAGCCGAGCCGAGCAGGCCGGCCTCGTCGGGATCGTCGCGGATCGGCACGAGATCCACGTCGACACCTGCCTCGGCGAGCCGCAGCCGCGCCTGCGCGATCACGCGCTCGCCGAGCGCACCGCGACGGAAGCCGCCGCCGACGACGATCGTGCGCACGCCTTTCCAGGCCTTGTGGAGATAACGCTGCACCACCCCGGCGAGATCGGCCGCGAATGCGTCGACGGCGAGCTCGACCGTCGTCGCGGCCTCAGGCGATCCCTGCTGCCACTGCTCGACCAGCACCTTGCGCCCGATGGCGTCGCTGGCCGTGTCGCCGAACGGATCGCCGCCATGCTCGCGCGCGATCCCGCGCCAATGGTCGAGATGCGCGAAGAACGCACGCTTGCTGGCCCGGTCGCCGACGTAGCGGCGCCCGTCACGCAGCTCGAGGTTGTAGTTGACGACATCGACCCACGGCAGGCGTGACGCACCGTGCGGCGGAAACGGCAACAGCGACGCGGCATCGACCTCGATGCGGCTGCGTGGCGCACGTGGCATGGGCGTCTCCCGGCGAGGATCCAGCCCGAAGCCTCGCGCGCGGCGACGCAAGCGCAGGTGAATGCGGATCCCCATGCTCGTCCGGCCTCCCGCTCCATGCCGCCGGTACACATGCCTACGCACCGTAGAAGATCGATGTCTTTCCCTTCTCCCTCCGAGGAAGAGCCGGCGTCCTGACCCGCGGCTCTCCCTTCTCCCTCCGGGAGAAGAGCCTGCCCCGTACCCCGATACGGGGTGGCCCGAAGGGCCGGATGAGGGTGCGGAATCGTACGAACCTCCAATTCCACCGGGGCCAACACATGCCACCCGGCAGGCCGTCTTCCCGGCTCGTCACGACGTTGTCAGGTTTCCCCGCAACTCCCCGTACGTGCCACACGACGGCGCACCACGCGTGCGCGAACGACCGGGGAACCACCGTGATGCCGACCACCCTGACCCTCGCGGCGCTCGCCGTGCTCGCCACCGTCGTGATCCTGCGCCAGCGCCTGCGCACCCCCGCCGCCCGGCCTCCCCAGGCGACCGAGCTCCCGCCCGGCATCGCGCGCCTCGTGCTGCCGCGCGTGACGACGACGCCACGCGGCGAAGCCGCCGACGCCGCCGCGCTCGCCGCGCTGCGCCGCGACCCGCGCGCCTCGGCGCTCATGATCGCGAACGCGCTGCGCCACCTCGGCCACGAGCAGCCCGCGCTGCAGCGTGGCCTCGTCGAAGCCGCGATCGTGCTCGCCGATTCCGCCGCCCTGCCCGCACTCGCCGACATCGCGCGCCGCACGCCAACGCCACGCGAAGACCTCGACACGGTCGCGCTGCGCATGACCGCGATGCGCGGCGTCGAGTCGTTCGCACGCCTAGGCGAACCCGTCGCGCTCGAGGTGCTGCTCACGCTCGTCGACGCTGCCGATCCCGCCGTCGCACGCGCCACGACGCTCGCGCTCACGCAAGGCGACTTCGGCACCGACCGCCTCGGTCGCCCGCTCTCGCGCCGCCGCGACTGACCCGCCTCGCGGCGTCGCGGCATTGCGGCATCGCGCTGCAGGCCTCCCTCCGGACGACAGGCATGAAAAAACCCGCTCGCGCGGGTTCCGTCGTCATAGTCGTTTTGGAGGCCTGGGCCGGAACACAAACAAATATGCTAACATTATATTTTATAAGTATAATACACCCTAACGAAAGAAACGAGCTCCCTATAGTCCCCAGCAAACCGAATCCCAACGGACGTATGCTTTCAGGATAGGAGTGCGCGAAGAGGTAGACCATGTCGCTTGAGAATGGCATCGAGCAGATCGCTAAGAAAATATCGGACGGCGAATTCTACCTAAGAATACGCCCATTTCTAGCGGAAGTTCCCGCTCAGGAATCCCAGATACTCCTAGAAAGTAAAATTTATTTTGGCCCAGTACTGGGCATGGACGACCCATCAGAGGGGCGCCCCGCTTTTCTATGGGTTGACGAAGACTTGTCAAGGCAAGATTTCCTGACGATGAGCATTAATGCTGATCCATTTTTATCTGCAGCAAGGCGCAAGGTGCTGGTGGACCGAGCCTACTTAGCGTACCGCGATCCGACCTCGAGAGCAGTTATCGCGGAGCGATGTATCGATCAGTATAGAGCAATGTATGCAGGCAGCAGCATAGCTTGCTTCACCGAGAACTTCGACCAGCAACGCATGTGGGCCCAGTACTCCAACAAAGGCTCTGGCTACGGTCTTGTCTTTGATTTTAATGTTGCATGGCCGCTGCAAAGCTTAGTAGGCCATCCAAAAATACCGAGCGTACCTTTCCAAATAAAATACGTTGAAAAAAGGCCAGAGATAGCGGTTACCTTCTCTCGATCTAAGTCTGCTGATCCTTGGCTAGAAGTTGAAAGTGCAATTTTGACAAAGTCATCCGAGTGGATAGATCAGAAAGAGAGCAGACTTTTCCGGATCGGCGTCCCTGCTGGTTTAGTTGATTTCCCAAAAGCGAGTCTAGTGGCTATTATTTTAGGACACTCAATCTCAGAAGAAAATCGCGCAAAAATAATTGACCTCAGAGATCTGAGGCAACAGAAAATACCTATTTATCAAAGCGTTGTCGATCTTTTAAGCTATAAACTGCGATTCACTTTATTATAAGTCATGAACGAGCACAGCGAGAAGGGCTCAACTATTAAGCACTGAGCACCTCGACTTTAGTCAATGCAATCAATTCGTTCTTACAGGTATAAATCCGACCGATGTATTTCCAACGACAGAGCTTCAATGAAAATATCTACTAAATTGTATGAATCACCTCTCGAAGCTCTCGTCACAGATTTCTATAAAACGATCGCGTAACGCCCTCCACGCGCAGGAGCAATGCCGAATCAATCACACTCAACACAGCCCGCTGGACCACACTTATGGCTTGGGAAGCAGCTCCAGCACTCTTTCGATCTTGGACTTCACTCCCTCAACTAAAGCGACGATACTCGATACATCCCTCCATGCTCGACCCACACCAAGAACCTTGATCCAAGCTTCCTTAAGCGAAATTACCGCAGGATCGTCCACGTTCTCAGCAAGCTCCTTCCCATTCCGAAGCATGTCGTCAGCTGCAGTCAGAATTACATCTGATAGCGCCTTCCCACCTCGCGCGGCGAATGCAGCAAGCGAAGCTCTGAACTGATCAAGTATATCCTCAATCGCAAACCGCAATGATGCAGGAATTTTTGTGTTATTCAATGAGGCTTGCATCGCATCCAGCAGCACATGGATTTCTACGATATCAGAGGCGGGAATAAGAATCTCATTCTTAGGAATATATCGAGCGTACAACTTGAGATGGGTGATAGTGTCACCTGAAAATGATGAATTAATCTGAGAAAGATGAATGTGCGGTGACTCAACCATTGCTCTAAATCCATTTCTCACTGAACCAACGACCCCCCTCCACTCGCCCTCAGGTGCGCCGGAGAAATTTTCGAGTTCATAGGAAACCGACTCTAGCTGCCGATCCATCTCATGGATGAATCTTCCGACAAGGAATACTTGCCTAGATCCTCCTTGAATACTCAACATGGCGCCTAACGCCTTGGTCGTGCTCATGTTTCCCGCCAAGACATTTATCTTTAGCAGATTATTGTACAATCTCTCGGTCGAGTTCGTCATCACATAACCCGACTCACCATGGTGGATTGAATCGCTCATACCGCTCCTTAAGGAAAATGAATTGAGATTTTATTTTAAGTCGGTAGCACCGGTTGATGCGCCAAGCCCCTGCAACTTGAGCTCTCATCGCGATAGCATGCAACGCATATTGCCTTCATTGACATACCTCGCTCAACATCCCTGAGCTACCTTGTCGATTGCCCGGAAATAGTGCGCACTTCGAAGTTGCGCTTGCGGCGAGCCAAGTAACCGGAGCGGCCGTCCTCCCGTTTCCTCCTTTGGATCGCGTCGGTGATACCAGCCCTAAGTGCGCGGCGTCAGCGTAAAAGACGATTCCCTGCTCAGCCGACAAGCCGTCTACAGTGGTCGACCGTCGCCTTGACTGAAGCTCCAGGTTCCGCATGCCCACCATCACCTCAGCCGGGCCCGACGTGCCGACGCATCCAGGAACGCTGATTCGGCTGGGCTTGCGACGGTGCTCGCGGTGCTCGCTATCTTCGCGCTGCTCGTTTGTGCCGGTGATTAGCTCGAACTGCTTCCGATAGCGCCGCTTTCCTGCCCCTCATCGCTCAGTGTTGCCTTCGCGTTAGACACGCGCAGTTGCTCACGCAGGCGCACGATCTCCGTGGACGCCATGGCTGCGGCCTTCGCTGCGACATTCTGCGACGTACAGCGAAGCCGCGCCAAGTACCACCCCTTTGCGCCGAGGGCGCGCAATGCGAAGGTTATCCGTCTGACCCGTGAGCATGGCAGAACCTACTTTGTGACTTCGGATGCACGTTACAGTCCGCGCAAGGCTCTCAGCCGCCGATGTAGGCTATTCGACCGCATGAGAGAGACAAAGCAACCCGACGAAGTGGGCGCCGCAAAGGAGAAGCTTCATGAAGTCCAAGTGCGTGATCGCGGTCGCGTGTTGGCTTGCTGCAAGTGCGCAGACAGGCCCGCGGTAACGGACACATAGAGAGCTGCCGCCCGACTAGACATCGGAGCGAGCCGCACTGAAGTCGCAAGACGCTCGATCCAGCGACATCGGCGTAGTGCCGCCGCATACCGGAGCTTTCCGCATCACCAATCCAGAAGTGGCTCTCGCTCTCTACTGGGCGAATCATCCGCGCGCGCCTGTCGCGGTCATCTTCGATCGATCGCTTCGCGTGGTTGGAATCGATGAGGCGCGCAGTATCTGCGGCACGGACGTCGATGTCATGCAGTTGGTGCCGCCGTCGCCACTGAGGTTCTGGAGCAACATGAATGCCGCGCGTCGAGTTCGATCTCTTACGCCTCAACCATCGGAAGGACGCCGACATCGAGCTCGCTTGGCTGCTCGCGAGAGAAAGCTGGCAGAAGGCTAAGATCGGTGAGTATCACCTTCAGCGCCAAGCGTTGAGCCGATTCTGTATAGCAGCGGCTCTCTTGTCCGACACCGTGCTCGACGTCGTCCGTCGCGAGCTCCGTTGTGTATCACCGGATGTTCGCACCGAGTCGGCCGAGATCGCCGAAGTGCTCAGAAACGAAGTCATTAAGCACGACGCGTTAGAGGGCGAGAAGGTTGACGCTGCCTGCAAAATGGTCGCGCGAGCCGCAAATCGAGCGCTGCGTGCCGGTCGAGCTGCAGCATCTGACGCGGCTAGTGAACAGACGGGGGCATGAGAAGCGCTTAGTCGCTCTATCAACGCCACCTGCCCTCCTAGCGAGCTACTTATTTCGCGAGAAGCACCACGCGGTGTCGGTGCCCAGCGCCGAAAAGCCGCGCTGGGCGGACGACTATGGAGGGGTAGCTCGGGAGCGAGCTGGAGGCCTGGGTCGGAATCGAACCGGCGTACACGGCTTTGCAGGCCGCTGCATGACCACTCTGCCACCAGGCCGGTGGGGTGGCCTGCACGAAGCCGCCACCTGAAAAAACAAAACCTCGGCGGACCGAGGTTTCGATGCGGCCCCTGCAGCGTGCTGCGGTGAACCGTGGAGCGGAGAAGAACGGCGATCCGTCGTCTTCACCATCGAATTGGAGCGGGAAAAGGGGCTCGAACCCTCGACCTCAACCTTGGCAAGGTTGCGCTCTACCAACTGAGCTATTCCCGCGTGGGAGGCGCATCTTACGGAATGGTGCGCAGGAGTCAACCCTTCTTCGTCGATGCGTGCGATCTTTTTTTCCCGACGCCACGTCCGACGCGCGCAACGCTCACACCTTGCCGCTGTCGGCGTCGCGCATCGCGGGCCACGCGGCGCGCACGTAGACGAGCGCGGACCAGATCGTCAGCACCGCGGCGACGATGAGCAGGCCTTCGCCGATGCGGTACAGGCGCAGCTCGGGCACGTCGCGCTGGTGCAGGCAGACGACGATCGCGACGACCTGCATCGCGGTCTTGAGCTTGCCGACCCAGGCCACGCCGACCTTGGCGCGCTGGCCGATCTCGGCCATCCACTCGCGCAGCGCGGAGATGCTGATCTCGCGGCCGATGATGATCGCGCTCGTCACGGCCATGACCGGCGTCGGATTCTGCTGCACGAGCAGCATCAGCGCGACCGCGACCATGAGCTTGTCGGCGACCGGGTCGAGGAACGCGCCGAACGCCGAGGTCATGTTGAAGCGGCGCGCGATCCAGCCGTCGAGCCAGTCGGTCGCGGCGGCGAGCATGAACACGCCGGCCGCGGCGATGTTGGACCAGCGCGCGCTCGCCGGGTGGAGCTCGGGGAGGTAGAACACCACCACGATGACCGGCAGCAGGAAAATGCGGAACAGGGTGAGGATCGTCGGCAAAGTCAGTCGCATGACCGCAGTCTACCCGTGCAAGGCCGCGTAGATGCGTTCGGCGAGCTCGCGGTTGATGCCGTCGACCTGCATGAGCTCCTCGACGCCGGCGCGCGTGACGCCGCCGAGGCCGCCGAACTGTCGCAGCAGCGCGGCGCGGCGCTTGGCGCCGACGCCGGGCACGTCCTCGAGACTGCTGGCCTCGCGCGCCTTCTCGCGGCGGCCGCGATGGCCTGTGATCGCGAAGCGGTGGGCCTCGTCGCGCACGGCCTGGATCAGGTGCGAGGCGGGCGATTCGGGGCCGGGCCACACGGCTTGGCCGCTGTCGCCGAGGATCAGGCTCTCGTGGCCGGAGCGGCGCGATTCGCCCTTGGCTACGCCGACCACGCGCAAGCCCTCGATGCCGAGCTCGGCGAGCACCTCGATCGCCTGGCGCACCTGGCCGGTGCCACCGTCGATGAGCAGCAGGTCGGGCTTCGGCGCCTCGCCCGACTGCACGCGCCGGTAGCGCCGCTCGAGCGCCTGACGCATCGCGGCGTAGTCGTCGCCGGGCGTGATGCCGCTGATGTTGAAGCGCCGGTACTGCGACTTCTCGGGACCTTCCGGACCGAACACGACGCACGAGGCGACCGTCGCCTCGCCCATCGTGTGGCTGATGTCGAAGCATTCGATGCGCGAAGGCACCGCGTCGAGGCCGAGCAGCTCGCGCAGCGCCTCGAAGCGCGCGTGCAGGGTCTGCCGGCTCGCCAGGCGCGCGGCGAGCGCGGCAGCGGCGTTCTTGAGCGCGAGTTCGAGGAAGCGCGCGCGGTCGGCGCGTACCGACACCTTGAGTTCGACGCGATGGCCCGCGTGCGCCGCGAGCGCCTCGCCGAGCAGCGCGTGCTCCTCGGGAGCATGGCTCAGGATGACCTCCTCGGGCACCGGGCGCTCGAGGTAGTACTGGCCCAGGAACGAGCCGATCACGTCGGACTCCCCGGCATCGAGGCCGAGGCGCGGGAAGAAGTCGCGCGAGCCCAGCGAGATGCCGTCGCGGAAGAACATCACGCTGACGCAGGCGATGCCGTTGGCGATCGAGCACGCGACGATGTCCATGTCGCGCCCCGCACCCTGCACGTAGTGGCGGGCCTGCACCTTGCGCACGAGCGCGATGCGGTCGCGCACGAGCGCGGCACGCTCGAAGTCGAGCTGCGCGCTGGCCTTCTCCATCTGCGCGACCAGTTCCTCGAGCAGGGCGTTGCTCTTGCCTTCGAGGAACATCGTCGCGTGACGCACGCTCTCGCGGTAGTCGTCGGGCGCGATCAGCCCGACGCACGGCGCGCTGCAGCGTCCGATCTGGTGCTGCAGGCACGGCCGCGAGCGGTTGCGGAAGTAGCTGTCCTCGCAGTTGCGGATGCGGAAGAGCTTCTGCAGCAGGCCGAGCGTCTCGCGCACCGCGAGCGCGCTCGGGTACGGCCCGAAGAAGCGCCCGCCGCCCGTGCGTGCGCCGCGGTGGAACGCGAGGCGCGGCGAGTCGCCGGGCGTAAGGTGGATGTACGGGTAACTCTTGTCGTCGCGCAGCAGGATGTTGTAGCGCGGGCGCAGCGTCTTGATCAGCTGCGCCTCGAGCAGCAGCGCCTCGGCCTCGGTGCGCGTGATCGTGGTCTCGACGCGCGCGATCTGCGCGACCATCGCCGCGATGCGCGGCTGCATGCTCGGCTTGAGGAAGTAGCTGCCGACGCGCTTCTTGAGATTGCCGGCCTTGCCGACGTAGAGCAGCTCGTCGGACGCACCGAACATGCGGTACACGCCCGGGGCGCTGGTCAGGTTGCCGACGAACGCCTTGCCGTCGAACGCGGGGTCATGCTGCATGCCGCATTGTCGCGCGCCGCCCGTGAACCGGGAACCCGCGCTACTCGCCGATGCCGATGCGGCGGCCGACGCCGCTGGCGAGGTCCACGCGCACGACCTCATGGGCGTTCGTGTTGGCCACCCACAGCGCACCGGCGCCGACCGAGAGGCCGCCCGGCTCCATGAAGCGGTAGTTGATCGTGAGCGGGCGCACGGCGCCGCTCTTGAGGCTCATCGCCTTGATGCGGTGGTTGTAGGTATCGGCAATGAAGACGATGCCGCGCGGGTCGATCGCGACCGCGAGCGGATTCTGCAGGCGCGCCTCGGCACGCCCGCCCGAGGCGTCGCCGAACGTGTAGAGGTCGGTGCCGACCAGCGTGGTCACGCGGCCGTCGAGCAGGCGCACGAGGCGCACCGCCGAGGCCGCCGCGTCGGCCACGATGAGCTGCTGGCCCGACATCACGAAGCCGCTCGGCTGGGCGAAGCTCGCCTCGAGCGCGATGCCGTCCTCGAGCGCGAGGCGGCCCGATCCCGCGAACACGTCGACCTTGCCGCGGGTCAGGTCGAGCAGCCAGATCTGGTTCTGGCCGCTCACGAGCACGTAGAGCTTGTCGTTGAGGATCGCGAGGTCGCCCGGCGTGCCGACACGCGTGGCCAGCGCATCGGCATCCTGCGGGCGCTGGCGTCCGACCTCGCCGGTGCCGAGCACGGTCTCCACCTCGCCGCCGTACAGGCGGATGCGCCGCACGGCGTGGTTGCCACGGTCGGCGACGTAGAGCATGTCGTCGCGGATCGCCATGCCCTGCGGATCGCGCAGGCCGCACTCGGAGAGGCGCCCGTCCCAGAAGCCGGGATCGCCCGAGCCGAACTGGCGCAGGATGCGGCCCTCGTGCGTGCATTCGAGCACGCGATGGTGGCCGCTGTCGGCCACATACAGCAGCGTGTCGGTCGCGAGCACCTTGCCCGGGAAGGCGAGCGTCATGCGCGGCTCGGGGCGCTGCGCGGTGGTGGTCGGGCCGTACTCGCGCAGGTCGCGCTCGGCGGCCTCGTCGAGCAGCTGGGCGACGCGGTCGTCGAGGTCGCGACGACGCCCCTCCCCCGGCACCACGCCCGCGACGAGGCCTTCGGCATCGATCACGACGACGGTCGGCCACGCATCGACACCGTAGTGCTGCCACAGCGTGAAATCGGGGTCGCTCGCGGTGGCGTGGCGGATCTGCAGGCGGTTCACGGCCTTGAGCACCGCGCCGCTGTCGTGCTGGTGCGGGTACTTCGGCGAGTGGATGCCGATCACGGTGACGCCGTCGTGATACCGGCTCTCGAGGAAGGCGAGGTCCGGCAGCAGGTTCCAGGCGTTGACGTTGTCGTAGCTCCAGAACCACAGCAGCACGACGCGCCCGCGCAGCGCGGACAGCGTCGGCGGTTCGCTGACGTTGACCCAGTCGAGTCCCGCCGGGAATTCCGGCGCCGGGCGCCTCGCGTCGATCATGGCGGTGGCCATCCTCCTGTCGATCACCGCCGGCCCCGGGCCGGTGGCGTGCCGCCGATTATGCCCCGCCGAACCGCCGTGCGAGCGCCGACACGCCGTCGCGGGCCAGATCGAGCGCCCGCCGGAACTCGGCCGCACCGCCGTAGTAGGGATCGGGCAGCTCGCGCTCGGCCAACCCCGCGAACGGCAGGAACAGTGCGACGCGCTCGCGTGCCGACGCCGGCGTGCGCCGCAGCAGCGCACCCAGATTGACCTCGTCCATGACCAGCAGATGGTCGAAGGCCTCGAAGTCGGCATCGGCGACCCGGCGCGCGCGATGCGCCGCCATCGGATAGCCGTGCGCCTCGGCCAGCGCGATCGAGCGCGGATCGGCACCGTCGCCGACGTGGTAGGCCTCGGTGCCGGCCGAAGCGACCTCGATGGCGAGCCCGGCCTTCGCGAACTCGACGCGCGCGACCGCCGCGACCGTCGGCGAACGGCAGATGTTGCCCATGCACACGAACAGGAGTCGCGTCACCGGCCGGCCTCGGCGAACAGGCGTTCGACGCGGACCAGGTCCTCGAGCGTGTCGACGCCGGCCGGGAACGGCTCCGGCGCGAGCGCGACCGCGATCGCGTGGCCGTGCTCGAGCGCGCGCAGCTGCTCGAGCGACTCGGCCTGCTCGAGCGGGGTGCGCGGCAGCGACGCGAGCGTGCGCAGGAAGCCGGCGCGGTAGGCGTAGATGCCGATGTGGCGCAGGAACGGCACGCCCTCGGGCAGATGATGGCGGTCGCGCGCGAACGCATCGCGCGCCCACGGCAGCGGCGCGCGGCTGAAGTACAGCGCGAGGCCATCGCTGCGGCGCACGACCTTGACGCCGTTCGGATCGAACAGCTCGTGGGCGTCGCCGACCGGCGTCGCGAGGGTCGCCATCGGCGCAGGCGTCGCGGCGAGGCAGCGCGCGACCTCGAGGATGCCGCTGGCCGGCGCGAGCGGTTCGTCGCCCTGCAGGTTGACCACGATCGCGTCGTCGCTCCAGCCGCGCAGCGCGGCGACCTCGGCGAGCCGGTCGGTGCCCGAGGCGTGGTCGGCACGCGTCATGACGACCTCGACGCCACTGCCGTCGAGCGCCGAGGCGATGCGCGCGTCGTCGGTCGCGACGACCACCTCGCGCGCGCCGGCCTCGAGCGCGCGGCGCACCACGTGCACGATCATCGGCGTGCCCGCGATCGGCATGAGCGGCTTGCCGGGCAGGCGCTGCGAACCGTAGCGGGCCGGGATCGCGACGACGAAATCGGGGGCGGCGGACATGGCCGGAACTCCTGGGACGAGGCGGTCAGCCTAAACGAGCCCCGCGGGACGCGACAGGGGCGGGTGTATGATGCGCGCCCCCGATGTCCGCGACGCCCTGCCCTTGAACGCCCCCACGGCTCCCGTGCCGGCCCTGCCCGCGCGGGCCGCGCTCATGATGGTCGTGAGCGCGTCGTTCTTCGCGCTCATGGTGATCGCGATCCGCTACGCCTCGCGCGACCTGCACGCGTTCGAGATCGCCTTCTTCCGCTGCCTGTTCGGCGCACTGTTCGCGCTGCCGCTGCTGCACGTGCACGGCCTGCGCATCCTGCACACGCAGCGCTTCGGCTTCTACGTCGTGCGCTGCGGCGTCGGCATGGTGTCGATGCTGTGCGGATTCTGGGCGCTCGTGCACCTGCCGCTCGCGCAGGCGGTCGCGCTGTCCTACTCCACACCGCTGTTCGTGACGATCGGTGCCGTGCTCGTGCTCGGCGAGGTCGTGCGCGCACGCCGCTGGAGCGCGGTCATCGCGGGCTTCATCGGCATCCTCGTGATCGTGCGCCCGGGCAGCGCGGAGTTCAGCAATGCGAGCATGGTCGCCCTGCTCGCCGCCGGCCTCAGCGGCATGGTCACGATCAGCATCAAGTTCCTCTCGCGCACCGAGCCGCCGGACCGCATCGTGCTGCTGACCACACTGCTGTGGGTGCCGCTCACGCTGCCCGGTGCGCTGCTCGTGTGGCAGTGGCCGCCGCTGCAGGCCTGGCCGTGGCTCGTGATGGCCGGCGCCTGCGGCACCGGCGGCCACTATTTCTGGACGCGTGCGCTCAAGCTCGCCGAGGCCTCGGCGCTCGCGCCGCTGAGCTACCTGCAGCTCGTCATCGTCGCGGTGCTCGCATGGCTGCTGTTCGACGAGGCGGTCGACCGCTACACCGCGATCGGCGCGACGATCGTGATCGGCGCGAGCGTCTACATCGCGCGACGCGAGGCACGCGTCGCCCGCGAGCAGCGCAAGGAAGCGGTCGTCGCCAAGGGCGAGCCGCAGGCCTGAGGCGTCAGGTGCGTGGTCGCGCGTGGCGCTCGAGCGTCCACAGCAGCGCGGCCGCGACGAGCCAGGCCAGGAAGAACGGCCCACGCGGCGCCGGGTGGCGCGGCGGTTCGACCGAGGCCGTATCAACGTGCGCCGCGAGACGCTGCGTGCGCTCGGCGGCTTCGGTGCGCGCGAGTCCGGGGGCCTCGTCCGCGGCACGCACGTAGACGAAGCGATCCGACGTCGCATCACGCACGACCTGCCAGCCCGCCTCGCGCGGCCACCACGCCGAGCAGCCTTGCGCATCGGCGTCGGCCACGAGCGGTGTCGCGGCGGCGTCCGGATTGTCAGCCCACGTCACGCGCGGCGCCTCGCCGAGCCCGCACAGCACGCGACGCTCGCCGACACGTGCCGGCGCGAGCGGCGGCAGCGAGGCCTCGCCGCGTGCACGCGCGAGCGTCGCGACGATGCGGCTCCAGGCCGCACCGAAACCCTGCGCGTCGCCGCGCAGCGCGAGGCGATGGCTGTCGAGCAGCCAGATCGCACCGACACGGCCGTGGCCGCGCGCCGTCCACGCCGCGAGCGGTGTCGCGTCGGCGGCGAGCACCAGCGGCACCGTGGTGTCGCCACGCAGGCGCAGCGGCCGGCGTGTCGCGACGACGGGTTCGCCGCCGACGCTCGCATCGAGCGTGACGGCCGGTTCGATCGCCGCGTTCTCGAGATCGATCCCGAGCGTCGCCCACTCGCGCGCGACGGGAGCCGGCAATGGACCGGTCGCGCGCAGCAGCAGGCCGAGCCCTTCGTCGACCGCTTCGCCGACGGCGGCCTTGGCCGGTGCGCCGAGTCCCGCCCAGCTGCGCTCGTCGAGCACGAGCAGGTCGAGCGCGCGCAGGCCTTCGGCGTCGAGGCGCACGTCACCGTCACGCATCACGATGCCGCGGCTCAGCGCGAGCCGGCTCGACCACGCGAGTCCCGCATCGCGGGCCCATCGCGCAAGCATCCGGAGTTCCGCATCGGGCGCACCGGCGACGACGCCGACACGCACGGCTTCGCCGCTGCCGACGACGAGCGGCACCGGCACGCGCTCGAGCGTTGCGTCGGCCTCGTCCTTGATCAGCAGCGCGAGCACGTCGCGACCCTCGCCCTTGGCGCGTGCGCGCACGACGAAACGTCCCTCGGCATCGACGACAGCCGAGCCGACGACGTCGTCGCCGCGGTCACGCAGCTCGATGCGCGCGCCATCGAAGCCTGCGACACGCCCGGACAGTCGCCATGCCGCGCCGGCCTCCACGCGTGCCGGCGCATCGAGCTCCACGAGGCCACGCGGCGGCAGGCCGTGCTCGAGCGTGACCGCGAGGCCGCGTGCGGCATCGACATCGCGTGCGGCGAGACCGTCGCCGAGCACGCGCAGCGTCGTCGTGCCCGGATGCGCGCGCAGCGCGCTGCCGAGATCGGGGAAGCGCTTGAACGTGGTTTCACCGCCGGCCTCGGGCATCGCTGCCACGACGGCGTCTCTCGGCAACGCCGCAAGGGCCGCGGAATCGGCCCCGGCCGTCACGACCACGAGCGGTGGCGCCTCGTGCGCGAGGCGTGGCGGCACGAGCACGAGAACGAGCAGCACCGCGACGACGGGTTGCAGCAGCAGACGCGGCACGCGCCACGTACGGCCGTCGCGCCATGTGCGCCACGACGCCACGAGCGTCGCGATCGCGACCAGTGCGGCGATGACGATGGCCGGCGTCATCGCGGTTCTCCCGCGCCGAGCGCGTCGAGGTAGGCGCGTCCTGCCGCATCGGGCGTCTCGCGCAGGCGCACCGCAGGTGCCGGTGCACGCAGCAGCGGCCACAGGCGATCGAGCACGCGTGCGCGGCAGTCGGCGCAGGCCGTGTCGCGGCGCAGCGCGTCGAATGCGGCGACGATGCCGAGCACGTCGTCGACGCGCTCGGGATGGCTGCGCATCCACGCTTCGAGCGCCGCGGTATCGGGCAGGCCACCGCGCTCGACCTCGCCGTAGACCTCGGCGACGACGGCATCGGACGGCGTCGCGGCGGCGAGGCTCGCGCGGCGGTCGCGCACGCCGGCGCGCTCGCCCGTGAGGCGGCGCGTCTCGTCGACCGGCGGCAGCTCGAGGCCGACGCGGGCGAGGTAGATGCGCGTGGCCTGCTGCACCTGCTTGATCGCCGCGAGCGCGCGGTTCTCGTGCGGCAAGGCTTCGCGCGGCTGGCCGCTGCGCAGCTGCAGCTCGGCCTGCCACATCGCATCGAGCGCGGTCTTGAGGATGCGTTTTGTCTCGGGATCGAGCAGCGTCGCGGCCTCGGCGTGGTCGTGCGTGTGGCCGTACTCGGCGATCACGCCGGCCGCGTCGCCGAAGCGCGGGGCCTCGGCGCCCGGCGCTGCGCCGTGATCGTGCCCGGCATGCGCCGCGGCGGCGTTCTCGCCCTCGTCGTGCGCCTGCGGCTGCGCGTGCGGCTGCCCGTCATGCTCGTCGTGGTCGTGGCCGTCATGCGACGCCTCGTCGTCGTGCTTCGCAGCGGCCGGTGGCGGTGTGGCACCGGACTCGAATTCCTCGCCGAGGAACTGGCCGTAGCGCAGGCGCAGGATCTTCTGGTCGACGCCGATCGCGTCGCTGCGCGCGAGGAAGCGCGCCTCGTCGAGCGTGCCGCGTTCGGCGAGCAGCGCTTCTGTGTCGATGATGATCTGGCGCTGGCTGCGGAAATACGCCGGCAACGTTTTCTGCACGATGCCGTCGATGCCCGAAGCCTCGGCGCCCAGATCGGGCGGCCAGCGCAGGATGAAGCTCGCGCTGCGCGTGACGTTCGGCTCGGGCACGCGATTGTCGGCGACCGCGACGCGCACGATGAGGTCGTCGCCCTGCGCGAAGCCGAGCGCGGCGAGATCGAGCGCGTGCGTGTAGCGACGCTTGCGCGCATCGCCCTCGCCACGCAGCACGACGCTGCTTTCCTTGACCGTGACCTGTTCACCGCTGCCTTGCGCGAGCGTGATCGACAGGCGCGCCGACGCGACGCCGTAATCGTCGCCGGCCTCGAACACGAGGCGCCAGGTCGGCTGCGCGCGATCGAGCACGCTGAGCGTGCGCTCGGGTTCGATCACGCGCACCTGCGGCGGCTCGTCGGGCACGGCGTCGAGACGATTGAGCCCCGCATCGGCGAGCGGCGCAATGCCGCCGACCTCGACGCGGTACAGCGTCGACGCGTCGAGCGTCGTCTCGCCGTTCCAGCCGTCACCGTCGCGCGCGAGTTCAAGGCGCCGGCCGTCGTGGAACGCGAGCGCGACCGTTTCAGGCATCGGCGCGATGCGCAGGGTCCAGCGCAGGCGCGAACCCTGCGGCGCACGCGCCTCGAGCGACGTCTCGCTGCGCGCAGGCAACGCCGTGTACGCGGGCGGCTCGATTGCGAGCGTGCTCGCGACGAGGCGGGTCGGCCCGGTCTCGATCGCCTCCGCCGGCGACGGCGTCTGCACCGTCGCGGCCGATCCGCCCGGCGATACGGGCCATGCGACCGCGAGCACGACCGCGACCAGCGCGACGCCCCACGTCGCGGCGAGCGCCTTCGTGGGCCATGGCTTGCGCACGTCCGTGCGCGCGCCGGCGAGCCTCGCGGCGACGCGCTCGCGCTGCAGGTGCGCGAGCGGAGTGAGGCCTTCCGGCTCGGCGAGCAGCAGGTCGCTGCTGTCCTCGAGCCCCGGCACGGCGGCATCAAGCGCGCGCACGATGTCGGCGAGGCCGATGCGCCGCGCTGCAACGATCGCGCAGGCGACCACGGCGACGAATCCGAGCAGCGCGACGGCGACGGCCGGCGTCGACCCACCGAAGCGTGCGGCGAGCGCGGCGACCGCGATCACGAGCGCGAGCCCGAGCGCGACGACGATGGCCGCGCGACGCCGGCGCGACGCGGCGAGCCTGCCGTGCAACGGGGCGCTCATGCGGCCTCCCTGCGGCGACGCGTCGCGAGCACGCGCTCGACAAGGAACACCGCCGCGATCGCAACGCCGATCCATGGATCGAGCGGCAGGCGCCACGGCGTCCCCGCCGCGGCACCTGTCGTCGGCGCGACAGCGGTCGCATCGCCGCGTCTCGGCGTCGCATCGGCCGCGGTGAACAGCCAGTCGTGCAGATCGCGCGCGAAAGACGCATCGAGCAGCTGCGGGATCGCCTGCGGCTCGAACGCGCGCACGAGCGCGAGACGTGTGCCGCTCCCCTCGGCAAACTCGCGCACGAGCGCACCGTCGTCGTCGCGCGCGAGCACGCGGCCTTGCGTCGTGCCGGGTCCGACGACGAGAGCGCGTCCGCCGGCCTCGATCCAGGCCTTCGCAGCTGCATCGGGTGCGTCGTCGAGCCAGACCAGCGCGTCGGCCGTGGTGGGAATCGGTGCGCCGGGCGCCTGCTCGTCGAGCACGACGGCGTCGGGCACGCCGCTGTTCCACGCCGCGACCGCGGCGCGCACGACGCGTGCGCCTTGGCTGTCGCCCGCGGTGCGGCGCAACGCGAGGCGGCGCTTCGTGCTCGCCGCTTCAACGGCCACGGTCGTCTGCGAGGCTGCCGTATCGACGACACGCCAGTCCACCGTGCGCGACAGCGTCAGCGCGCCACCGTCGAGTCCATCCAGCTGCGCGGGTACGACGACCGTCATCGCGGTACCGGCCGGCAGTCCGGCATCGGCCTCGCGCAGCAGGCTCGCGACGTCGGATCCGGCTGCGGGAGCCTCATCTTCGAATGCCGGGAAACCGTCGGCCAGCCACGACCACGTCGCTTTCTCGGACGCGGCCACGGCACGCGCCGCAGCGACCTCGACACCCGGTGCGACAAACACGTGTGGTCGCGCGAGACGCGGATCGCCATCGAGCACGGGACGCGCGAGCAGCAGCGCGACGAGCGCGAGCAGCAGCAGGCGCGTGGCGAGCAGCGGCAGGTCCTGCCAGCGCAGGCGTCGGCGCGGGCGCGTGCGTCCGCGAATCCAGCGCAGGGCCGCGAACGGCGTCGGCGTGTCCTCGGGACGTCGTACGAGGTGCACGACGAGCGGAACGATCCAGGCCGCGAGCGCGGCGAGGGCCAGTGGCACGAGCAGCGCGAGGCTCATGCGCGCCGCGCCGCGGGGCCGCTGCCGAACAGGCGGCGCAACACCGCATCGACGGGCTCGCCGAGCACATGCGTGTCGACGCGAACACCTGCCGCGGCGAGACGTGCGGCCAATGCGGCGCGTGCCGAAGCGAAGCGCGCGACGTAGTCGGCGCGTGCGGCGGGCGCATCGACGCGAAGTTCGGCGCCGTCCTCGGGATCGACGAAACGATGGCCGCCGCGGAACGGGAAGTCGCGCTCGTCGGCACCGATCACCTGGATCACGACGACTTCGCGACGCGCCGCGGACAGGCGCTCGAGATGCGCGACGAGCGCGTCGTCGAACATGTCGGACAGCACGACGACGAGCGCACCGGGCTCGATGCGTTCCCACAACGGGCGCAGCGCGGCCTCGGCGGGCATCGCCCCCGCGCCCGTCGCGCGCTCGAGATCGAGCAGGCAGCGGTCGCGCTGGCGCGTGCCGCCGGCCGGCGTGACCCACGTCGGCGCCGGCGAAGCGAGCAGCGCGAGGCCGAAGCGCTCGCCCTGGCGCACGGCGAGCTCGAGCACGCAGGCGGCGATCAGGCGTGCGTCGTCGAGCTTGGTGGTCGAGGGATCGGCACCGTCGGCGAGGCCCATCGACGCCGACGCGTCGACGACGATCCACGCGGTGAGCGGGCTGTCGCGTTCGGACTCGCGCACGAAGTAGCGGTCCGAACGCGCGAACAGTTTCCAGTCGATGCGGCGCGGCTCGTCGCCGGGCTCGTATCCGCGGTACTGCGCGAATTCGAGGCCGGCACCGCGGCTGCGGCTCGCGTGCAGACCGAGGCCACCGGCGCCCGAGGCGCCGCGCACGGCCAGGCGCAGGTCACGCAGGCGCGCGCGCAGGGCGGCCGGCAGGCGCATCGGCGCGTGCTCAGGCCGGCAGCGGCAAGGCGCGCAGCAGGGCCGCGACGACGTCGTCGGTGCTGCGCTGCTCGGCTTCCGCCGCGAACGAGAGCAGCAGGCGATGGCGCAGCACCGGCGCGGCGAGCGCCTGCACGTCCTCGCGCGTCGCGGCGAGGCGGCCGTGCAAGAGCGCTCGCGCCTTGGCCGCGAGCACCAGCGACTGGCCCGCGCGCGGACCGGCGCCCCAGCGCACCCATTCGCGCACTTCGGCGATCGCGCTGGTCTGCGGGCGCGTCGCGCGCACGAGGCGCGTGATCCAGTCGAGCAGGCCGTCGCCGACGTGCACGTCGCGCACGAGCTTCTGCAGTTCGATCACCTCGGCGCCGTCCATGACGGTCGTCGCGCGCGGGTTCGCGCGGCCGGTCGTGCGGTCGAGGATCGCGCGCTCCTCGGCCTCGCTCGGGTAGTCGACGCGGATGTGCAGCAGGAAACGGTCGAGCTGCGCCTCGGGCAACGGATAGGTGCCGGCCTGCTCGAGCGGGTTCTGCGTGGCGAGCACGAAGAACGGCTCGGGCAGCGCGTAGGTCGTGCCGCCGTAGCTGACCGTGTGCTCCTGCATCGCCTCGAGCAGCGCGGCCTGGGTCTTCGGCGGCGTGCGGTTGAGTTCGTCGGCGAGCAGCAGGCTCGTGAACACGGGCCCCTTCTGGAACGTGAAGTGGCGCTTGCCGGTGCCGTGGTCCTCCTTGAGGATCTCGGTGCCGAGGATGTCGCTCGGCATGAGGTCCGGCGTGAACTGGATGCGCCGGAACGCGAGCGACAGCGCGTCGCCGAGCGAACGCACGAGCAGCGTCTTGCCGAGTCCCGGCACGCCTTCGAGCAGGCAGTGGCCGCCCGAGAGCAGACCGATCAGCAGCTGCTCGACGACATCGTCCTGGCCGACGATGACCTCGGCGATCGCGACACGCAACGCTCCGAGGCGCGCGAGGCGCTGTTGCACGGCGGCTTCGGTGATCGGTTCGTTCATGGGCGGAATCCGGCGGGAGGCGGGGTCATCATCGCGGCGGCACGATGCGTGTGCACCTGCACAATGTCATGGTGCCGACCGGCGGGGATCAGTGGGTGAGCGCGTAGATCGCGATGTTGACCGCGAACTTCGTGTTGTCCTCGGCGAGGAAGCGCTTGTTGCGCCAATCGTAGTCCCACTCGCAGCCGTAGTCCTTGTTGCTGTAGAGCAGGCCGAGGCGGCCGTCGATCTCGATGCCCTTGAGGTAGTCGTGGACGAGGTCGTCGCCCCAGCCGTTGAGCTCGAAGGTGGTGGCGGGGGGGTCGTCGAACGTGAAGAAGCTCGAGTAGATCGCGTGCTTCTTCGGCAGCTTGCGCAGCGCGTCGCGGCCGAAGATCGAGGCCATCTCGCTCTCGAACGAGGTCGCGAACAGTCCGTCGATGTCGTGGTTGCAGTCGTCGACGAACACGAAGCCGCCGTTGCGCACGTAGGCCTCGAAGTGGCGGCGCTCGTCGGGATTGAACTCGACGAGCTTGTGCCCGGCGAGGTAGCAGAAGCTCGCGTCGAGCATGCGCGGATCGGCCAGCGGCAGCACCTGCTCGACCGGATCGACGCGCAGCGTCGTGTACTGGATCAGTGCGTCGATGAGGTTGGACGGCATACGCTGGTCGACATCCCAGTCGCCCGACTCGTACATGAGCCGCGTGAAGCGGAAGTCGTAGGCCGGCGGCTCCTGCGCACGCACGGCGCGCGGCAGCAGCGGGGCGACAGCCGCGGCGGCGAACAGGCGGAGGAACTCGGCGCGCGTCATCGCGGGGAACGGGCGCGGGAGCGGCGGTGCCGCTCCCGCGCCGGGGTCACACGGCGTCCGACAGCGAGGTGAACGTGAAGTCGCGCAGCTTCATCGGCGGGATCATCATGACGAACGGGGACTCGTCGTCGCCGACGCGCACCGGCTTGCCGATCTCCTCGATGTTGTTGAGCATGATCACGGGCGACTCGTTGAAGCGGAAGTTCTTGATCGGGTACTTGATCTCGCCGTTCTCGACGTAGAACGTGCCGTCGCGCGTGAGGCCGGTCAGCAGCACGGTCTGCGGATCGACCATGCGGATGTACCAGGTGCGCGTGACGAGGATGCCCTTCTTGGTCGACTTGACCAGGTCCATCGTCGACTTGTCGCCGCCGACCATGATCAGGTTGCCGGGCTGGCCGTCGGCGGTCTTGCCCTTTTCCTTGGCCCAGAAGCGCGAGTAGCGCATGTACTCGACCTTGCCCTTGGTGATGATCGGCGTGCGCTTGCGCGGCAGGCCTTCGTTGTCCCACGGCAGCACGGCGGAGCTCGCGTCGTTCGGGTCGGCGTAGATCGTCACGCGCGGGTCGAACATCTGCTCGCCGACCTTGTTGCCGCCGCCCTTCTTGGACAGGAAGCTGCGGCCTTCGTCGGCCTGGCGCGCATCGAAGCCGAACATCATGAACGAGATCAGGCCCGCGGTCGCGGCCGGCTCCATGATGACCGTGTACTTGCCGGGCTCGAGCGCCTTGGCCTCGCGCGACTCGCGCGCCTTCTTCATCGCGACCTGGATCTCGCTCTTGGCGTCGAACTGCGCGACGTCGGCGACGTTGCGCGCGACCCAGCCGGAGCCGGTCTCGTCATCGGTGCGCACCGTGCACGTGAAGTCGAGGTTGGTGCTCTTCTGGTAGCCGAAGTTGCCGTTGCTGTTGGCGATCGCCGAGTAGCGCGCGCTGTCGGAAAGGAAACCCGCGGCGACGAGCTTGTCCTTGCGGCAGGGCTCGATCGAATCGGCGGCGACCTGGGCGCGGTACTCGGGCGTGATCGCCGCGGTCTTGTCGAACCACGTCTTGGTCGCGGTGTATTCCTGCTTGCCGATCGCGGGCAGGAACTCGGGGTTCTCCGGCGCCAGCTTCGCGAGTTCCTCGGCACGACGCACGACCTTCTCGAGCGAGGCGTCGTCGAACTCGTTGATCGTCGCGGTGCCGACGCGCTTGCCGAATGCGACCTGCACGCCGAGCTCGGCGTTGCTGACGATGCCGCTGGTCGACACCGCGTTGCGCGCGTAGCGGATGTTGCCCGCCACCGAGCCGCTCAGCGTGGCCGTGCACTCGTCGGCCTTCGACAGCGTGATGACCTTGTCCAGGATCGCCTTGGCTTCCTGTTCGGTATGGATGCTCATGACCTTGCTCCCGTGATCAGCCGAGGCTGCGTGCCGTATTGATGACGTTGATGCCGTTGAAGCGCGCCGTGCTCGAGCCGTGCGAGACCGCCGAGACCTGGCTCGGCTGGCCCTTGCCGTCGAAGAACGAGCCGCCCATGCGGTAGTCGCGCTCGTCGCAGATCGCCGAGCACGCGTTCCAGAACTCCGGCGTGCGGATCTGGTAGGCGACGTCCTCGAGCATCTGCGTGACCTTGCCGTCCTTGATCTCGAAGAACAGCTGGCCGCCGAACTGCGCGTTGTAGCGCTGCTGGTCGATCGAGAACGAACCGTTGCCGATGATGTAGATGCCGTTCTCGACATCCTTGACGAGCTCGGCCGGCGTCAGCTTCGCCTTGCCCGGCGCGAGCGACACGTTGGCCATGCGCTGGAACTGCACGCTGTCCCACGAGTCGGCGTAGCAGCAGCCCTGCGATTCGGTCTCGCCGATGATGTGGGCCTGGTCGCGGATCGCCTGGTAGTTGACGAGGATGCCGTCCTTGACGAGGTCCCAGCGCTTGGTCTTGATGCCTTCGTCGTCGTAACCGACCGCGCCGAGCGAACCCTTCTGGGTCTTGTCGGCGAACAGCGTGACCTTGTCGCTGCCGTACTTGAAGTTCTTCGACTTCCACTTGTCGAGCGTCGCGAAGCTCGTGCCGGCGTAGTTGGCCTCGTAGCCGAGCACGCGGTCGAGCTCGAGCGGATGACCGACCGACTCGTGGATCGTCAGCCACAGGTGGACCGGATCGAGCACGAGGTCGTACTTGCCCGGCTTCACGCCCGGCGCCTTGAGCTTCTCCTGCGCGTGGCGCGCGGCGATCGCGGCGTCCTCGACGAGGTCGTACGAGTCGGTGTAGCCGATCGTGCCGCCGATCATCTCGACCTTGTGTTCCTTCTTGCCGTCCAGGTACTCGTAGCCCATGCCGACCGGCGAGGACAGGCCCGAGCGGCTGCGGAACTTGCCGGACGCCTTGTCGATCGCGGTGACGTTGAGCGGCACCCACAGGCGGTGCACGTCCTGGTCGATGTAGGAACCGTCCGACGAGGCGAAGTACTTCTGCTCGTTGACCTGGAACATCGTCGAGTTGACGAAGCTCGCGCCGGCCTTGATCGCCGCCGCGTTGGCGGTCAGCAGCAGCTCGACCTTGTCCTTGACCGGGACCTCCATCGCGTTGCGCACGATCGGCGTCGCCCACGACACCTCGCCGACGCCCTTGGCCGGCGCGAGGCGCACGGGCTCGACGGTCAGGCGCGCGTTGGCCTTGGCGATCGCGGCAGCCTGACGCGCGGCCTTGGCGACTGCGTCGTCGGACAGGTCATTGGTCGCCGCGAAGCCCCAGGTGCCGTCGACGATGACGCGCACGCCGATGCCGGTCGACTCGGTGTTGACGACGTTCTGGACCTTGTCTTCACGCGTGACGATGAACTGGCGCAGGTAGCGGCCGATGCGCACGTCGCAGTAGGTCGCGCCGAGGTCCTTGGCTGCGGCGAGCGCGGTGTCGGCGAGGCGCTTCTTGAGCGCGACCTCGAGCTTGGTCGTGAGCACTTCGGCGGCGACGACGCGGCCGTAGGCGGGCAGCAGCAGCGCTCCCATGCCGACGCCGGTCATCTTCAGAAAATCACGTCTTTCCATCTCGGACTCCATTCGGCAAGGGAACGCGACCCCACGTGGCCGCCCGCATCAGGATGCGCGACGGGCAGCGAAGGTTGCTCGCAACACGGATCGTGAACGCATCGTGAGGCAGCGCGACCGGGCCGTCCATGTGACGGACGGCATGGTCGCTCGCCCTCAGCCGAGGCTGCGTGCGGTATTGATCACGTTGATGCCGTCGAAACGCGCCGTGCTCGAGCCGTGCGAGACCGCCGAGGACTGCGGCGGCTGGCCCTTGCCGTCGAAGAACGAGCCGCCGAAGCGGTAGTCGCGCTCGCCGCAGATCGCCGAGCACGCGTTCCAGAACTCCGGTGTGCGGATCTGGTAGGCCACGTCCTCGATCATGTGGGTGATCTTGCCGTCCTTGATCTCGTAGAACAGCTGGCCGCCGAACTGCGCGTTGTAGCGCTGCTGGTCGATCGAGAAGGAACCGTCGCCGATGATGTAGATGCCGTTCTCGACATCCTTGACCATGTCGGCCGGCGTGAGGTCGCCCTTGCCGGCCGCGAGCGACACGTTGGCCATGCGCTGGAACTGCACGTTCGACCACGAATCGGCGTAGCAGCAGCCCTGCGATTCGGTCTCGCCGATGATGTGGGCCTGGTCGCGGATCGCCTGGTAGTTGACGAGGATGCCGTCCTTGACGAGGTCCCAGCGCTTGGTGCGCACGCCTTCGTCGTCGTAACCGACCGCACCGAGCGAGCCCTTCTGGGTCTTGTCGGCGAACAGCGTGACCTTGTCGCTGCCGTACCTGAAGGTCTTCGATTTCCACTTGTCGAGGGTGGCGAAGCTGGTGCCGGCGAAGTTGGCCTCGTAGCCGAGCACGCGGTCGAGCTCGAGCGGGTGGCCGACCGATTCGTGGATCGTCAGCCAGAGGTGGCTCGGGTCGAGCACGAGGTCGAACTTGCCCGGCTTGACGCCCGGCGCCTTGAGCTTCTCGCGCGCCTGCTTCGCCGCGGCGATCGCGTCGGCCGCCATGTCGTAGGAATCGGTGTAGGCGACCGCGCCGCCCGGCAGCTCGAGGCGATGCTCCTTCTTCGCGTCGAAATACTCGTAGCCCATGCCGAGCGGCGCCGACAGGCCGTCGCGCGTGCGGAACTTGCCGGTCGTCTTGTCGACCGCGGTCACGCTCATCGGCGCCCACACGCGGTGCACGTCCTGGTCGATGTAGGAACCGTCCGAGGAGGCGAAGTACTTCTGTTCGTTGACGAGGAACAGCATCGAGTTGATGAAGTCGGCGCCCGCGTTGACGGCACCGGCGTTGACGCCGAGCAGCAGCTCGACCTTCTCCTTGACCGGTACCTCCATCGCGTTGCGCGTGATCGGCGTCGACCACGACACCTCGCCGACACCCTTGACCGGCGCGAGGCGGACGGGTTCGACGGTCAGGCGCGCATTCGCCTTGGCGATCGCGAGCGCCTGGCGTGCGGCCTTGGCGACCGCGTCGGCCGAAAGATCATTCGTCGCCGCGAAGCCCCAGGTACCGCCCGCGATGACGCGGATGCCCACGCCTGTCGATTCGGTGTTGACGACGTTCTCGACCTTGTCCTCGCGCGTGACGACGTACTGGTTGAGGTAGCGGCCGATGCGCACGTCGCAGTACGTGGCCCCGCCCTCTTTCGCTGCGGCCAGCGCGGTGTCGGCGAGACGCTTCTTGAGCGCGACGTCGAGCTTCGCGACGAGCTCCTCGGCATGGATCGGCCGCGACCAGGCCGGCAGCAGCAGCGCGCCGGCCCCGAGGCCGGCCATCTTGAGCAGGGTACGACGGTCCATGGCGCGCTCGCGTGTCGGGACGGGAGCGCCGATGCTGGGGCAGCCGATGCCGCCCGGCATGTGCAGGACGGCAGGGGGCGTCAGGGCTCCTCGACCACCGGTCGGCGCGACCAGTCGAACTCGACCTCGACCTGCCCGCCGGAGGTGTCCTTCGCACGCAGCCGCGCGGGGCGGCCGTGACCTTCGCAGACCCACAGGCGCACGTCGCCGTCGGCCTCGGCGCCGGGCAGCTGGCCGCTCGCGCGGAACGCGTAGACACGCGCCTCGCATTGGGCTGTCGGCGACGGGCCTTCCTCGCGTACGTCGCGGATCCCCGCGATCGCGCGGCGCATCGCGGGCGGATCGAACTCGCTGACCGGCAGCAGGGAACGATCGGTCGGCGTCCAGTAACCGAGCGCCGCGATCCAGGCCCCGCCCGGCGTGACGATGAACTCGAGCCCGTCGCTGCGCACGTGCGCGCGGTCCGGATACAGCACGTCGACCGTGCCCGACACGGGCGGCACGTCGGGCCCGAACAGGTGCCCCGACACCTTCGCGCGGAACCCTCCCGCGTCGAGCACCTTGCCGAGCGCGGCCCGCACGTCGGCGGCCGGATCGGCGTGCGCGAGACCCGGCAGGGTCACGGTCGCGAGCAGGACGAACAGGAGCGTCTTCTTCATGGCGGGTCCGTCAGCGATGCGGGGCGGCGGCGAGTCTGCCGCAGGGCGCGTGAACGGGATGTTCGGGCTTCCCGTAACCACACGTTCGTTGGACGGAACCCACGCAGGGGCTCCACCATCGGAACGACGCCATGCTCCGCAACCCGACTGGGGTCAGGTTCATTAATCCCCGTCGGCAGCCACCATGTCACCGATGTCCATGGACAAATGAACCTGACCCCATTCTCGGACAGCCGATCAGCCTTCCTTGGTCATCATCTCGGCCGCGTCGTCCACGCACTCCATCTCCCAGGGCTCGAGCGCGATGGCGTGTCCCATGCAGGCACCTGCCGCCTCGTCGCCCCAGCTCTTGCGAACCCATGGCTGACCGTACTCGTCGATCTCGTCGACGGCGAGAACCTCGCCGATCATCGACTCGACCTGCCCGCGCTCGTCGCCCAGCAGGTCATCGAGCCAACGGCCGGAAAGACCGAGGATCCGGACGCGCGATCCGACGTGCACGAGGGTTCCGTGGCAATCCAGTGGTTGGCGGAGCATGACCTTCTCCTATCGTCATTCAGTCGGCTTTCAACAGCCGAATGGCTGGTCAAGCCCGAAACACCCCACCTACCGTCATTCCGGCGGAAGCCGGAGGCGCCTCACAACAGCGCGCAGCGCTGGTCATCCACTCAAGCGTGACAGAGGAAGAGCAGCCATCGTGCTCTTCCGTGAGACCCCCACTCAAGCAAAGCGCGCCTCGCGTTGCAGCGCTCAAGTGGATCCCGGCTTCCGCCGGGATGACGAAAACTCGAGGACACTGCATCGCGCAACGGTCGCGCCGAAAAGCCTAGCCGCCACGCCCTCATCGTCGTCATTCCGGCGAAGGCCCGAAACACCCCACCGATCGTCATTCCGGCGGAAGCCGGAATCCATTCAAGCATTACAGAAGAAGAGCGGAAATCGTGCTCTTTCGTGATGTTGATTCTTCGACCGAAGCACGACTCCTGTTGCAGCGCTCAAGGGGATCCCGGCTTCCGCCGGGATGACGGACACTCGAGAACACGCGTTGCGCATCGATCGCGGCGAAAGGCCACTAGCCGTCACGCCCCACCATCGTCATTCCGGCGGAAGCCCGAAACACCCCACCCATCGTCATTCCGGCGGAAGCCGGAATCCAGTCAAGCGTGACAGAGGAAGAGCGGAAATCGTGCTCTTTCGTGATGTTGATTCTTCGACCGAAGCACGACTCCTGTTGCAGCGCTCAAGGGGATCCCGGCTTCCGCCGGGATGACGGACACTCGAGAACACGCGTTGCGCATCGATCGCGGCGAAAGGCCACTAGCCGTCACGCCCCACCATCGTCATTCCGGCGGAAGCCCGAAACACCCCACCCATCGTCATTCCGGCGGAAGCCGGAATCCAGTCAAGCGTGACAGAGGAAGAGCGGAAATCGTGCTCTTTCGTGATGTTGATTCTTCGACCGAAGCACGACTCCTGTTGCAGCGCTCAAGGGGATCCCGGCTTCCGCCGGGATGACGGACACTCGAGAACACGCGTTGCGCATCGATCGCGGCGAAAAGCCTGGCCGCCACGCCCTCACCGTCCTCATTCCGGCGAGACTCCGACACACCCCACCGATCGTCATTCCGGCGATCGCCGACAGTCGCATGGCGGGCGGAGCACACCGTGACCACAGACGAAACAAGAAACTCGACAGCGAGCCTCACGAACTGCACGACAACATCGAGCACCCCGCTCGGTTGCGCGCCCACTCGGGGCGGCGCGCGGCGAAGCGTTCGCGGCCGGGCTGGTCGTCGTAGGGGTCGCGCATGACGTCGAGCAGGTCGTGGATGCCCGATTCGTCGCCTTGCGCGGCACGGTCGATCGCCTCCTGGGCGAGCCAGTTGCGCAGAACGTAGCGCGGATTGGTCGCTCGCATGAGCGTGCGGCGTGCGACGACGTCGAGCGGATCCTCCGCACGGCGCGCGGCGTAAGCCTGCAGCCAGTCGGCGAGCGGCGTCTCGATCGAGGCGCGGCGCGCATCGTGGTAATAGGCGTCGGCGAAATGCACCGGCGTGGCGTCGGACGGCTCGATCTCGCCGAGCACGCGGAAGAACAAGGTCATGTCGACCTCGCCCGCATGCAGCAGCGCGCGCAGCGCCTGCATGCGCTCGAGGTCGTCGTCGCGGCATTCGGCGAGGCCGAGCTTGGCGGCGGTGTCGCGCGCGTCCTGCGCCTCGTAGGTCGCGACGAACTGCGCGAGGCCGGCCTGCAATGGCGCGACGTCGTCGAACAGCGGGGCGAGCGCCTGGGCGAGGCGCGAAAGATTCCAGTACGCGATCGGCGGCTGCTGGCCGAAACGGTAGCGGCGGCGCTCGCGGTCGGTCGTGTTCGGGGTCCAGTCCGGGTCGAACGCGTCGATCCAGCCGTACGGACCGTAGTCGATCGTGAGACCGAGGATCGACAGGTTGTCGGTGTTGAGCACACCGTGCACGAAGCCGACGCGCATCCAGTGCGCGACGAGCACGGCCGTGCGTTCGCAGACCTCGGCGAACCAGCGCGCGCGCCGCGCCGTCACGTCCGCCTCGGCGCCGACCAGATGCGGGAAATCCCGCGCGATCGTGAAATCGACGAGGCGCGCGAGCAGCGCCGTGTCGCCGCGCGACGAGGGCAGCTCGAAGCTGCCGAAGCGCACGAACGACGGCGCGACGCGGCAGACGATCGCGCCGGGCTCGGCCTGCGGGCGACCGTCGTAGAACATGTCGCGAACCACATCTTCGCCGGTCGCGACGAGGCTCAGCGCGCGCGTGGTCGGCACGCCGAGATGGTGCATGGCTTCGCTGCACAGGAATTCGCGGATCGACGAGCGCATGACCGCGCGACCGTCCGCACCACGCGAGTACGGCGTCGGCCCTGCCCCCTTGAGCTGCAGCTCGAGGCGACGGCCGTCGACGCCGACCGCCTCGCCGAGCGAGATCGCGCGGCCGTCGCCGAGCTGGCCGGCCCAGTGGCCAAACTGGTGGCCACCGTAGTTCGCGGCGCTCGCCTGCATGCCGGGCAGCAGCGCGTTGCCCGCGAACACCTCGGCGAACCCGGGCGAGGCGATCCAGGCCTCGTCGAGGCCGAGCATCGCGGCGACCTCGGGCGAGTGCGCGACGAGCCGCGGCTGCGCGACCGGCGTCGGCTCGACCGCCGAATGCAGCGCGCCGACGACCTCGCGGCGGCGCGGGCCGGACTCGGCGTCGCCGGGGAGATCGCGCACGAAGGCATTGTCGAAGGTCAGGGCCGGCATGGCACACTCGCGGTCCGCAGCGGGGATCCGGACAACATCGGGGCCCCGCCACGCCGACGCAAGCCGGCCGGACCGCGCCCAGCAGGCCTTCCGGACCCGGGGAGTTCCCAAAACCCGATGGGCCGGATATACTCGCGGGCTCCGTGCAGCCCCGATACGCCCCGAGGTCATTCCCATGAAAGTGCTTTCTTCGCTCAAGTCCGCCAAGAGCCGTCATCGCGACTGCAAGATCGTCCGCCGCCGCGGCAAGGTCTTCGTGATCTGCAAGAGCAACCCGCGTTTCAAGGCCCGCCAGCGCTGAGCTGAGCCGCCCGGGTTGCACGTCGGAAAGGCCGCGCAAGCGGCCTTTCCTGCGTCAGGGCTCCGGTGCGCGCCTGCGACGGCCGACATGGAACTCGTCACGGGCTTCTGATACAACGGCGGTCCTGCGACATCCCCATGTGAATCAGGAGGTTCGGCGATGAACGTCAAGTCGGTTCTCGGTACCGCCGCCATCGCGGCCATCCTCGGTGTCGCCCCGGCCGCCCAGGCCGACACGCTCACGCTAGAGAAGACCGTCGTGCGCTCGATCGACGTGCCGCAGCGCGGCCTCGACATGAGCCAGGTCGAGCGCCGCTTCGGCGCGCCGATCGAGAAGCTCGCGCCGGTCGCCGGCAACAAGCCGCGCCATCCGCAGATCAACCGCTGGCGCTATGCCGGCTACACCGTCTACTTCGAGCGCAACCGCGTGATCCACAGCGTCCGCGACGGCGCCTGATCTCGATCCCTCCCGGAATCCGATGACCGACACCACGCTCCGCCTGCCCGCGGAATGGGAACCGCAGGCAGCGGTTCTCGTCGCCTGGCCGCACGCCGACACCGACTGGGCCGACCGCCTCGACGCGGTCGAGACGACCTATGTCGCGCTCGTGACCGCGATCGCGTGCTTCTCGACCGCGATCGTGTGCGTCGCCGACGAGGCCTTGCGCGACCGCGCGACGCGCCTGCTCGACGCGAACGGCGCGAACCTCGCCAGGGTGCGCTTCGTCGTGATCGCCTACGACGACACCTGGCTGCGCGACTCGGGTCCGATCACGCTGACCGGTGATGGCGCGTTCCGCCTCAACGATTTCCGCTTCACGGGCTGGGGCGGCAAGTTCGAGGCGAGCCGCGACGACGCGATCGTCGAAGGCCTCGTCGAACGCGGCCTGTTCGGCGACGCGACGCATCGCGCGATCGACTTCGCGCTCGAGGGCGGCGCGATCGAATCCGACGGCCGCGGCACGATCCTGACCACGTGGCGCTGCCTGCACCTGCGCCACCCCGCGCTGTCGCGCGAGGAGATCACCGCGACGCTGCGCGCGACGCTCGCCGCCGAACGCGTGCTGTGGCTCGACCACGGCTACCTCGAGGGCGACGACACCGACGCGCACATCGACACGCTCGCGCGCCTCGCGCCGGACGACGCGATCGTCTACCAGGGCTGCGACGACCCGACCGATTCGCACCACGCCGAACTCGCCGCGATGGCCGGCGAACTCGCCGCGCTGCGCACGGCCGACGGCCGTCCGTACACGCTGCACGCGCTGCCGTGGGCCAAGCCGATCCTCGACGACGGCCGCCGCCTCGCCGCGTCGTACGCGAACTACCTGATCGTCGACGGCGCCGTGCTCGTGCCGGCCTACGGCGATGCCGTGGACGAGGCCGCCGCACGCATCATCGGCCGCGCCCACCCGGGCCGCGAGATCGTGCCGATCCCGTGCCGTCCGCTGATCTGGCAGAACGGCAGTCTGCACTGCGTGACGATGCAGCTGCCGGCCGGCGTGCTCGCGCCCTGATCGCACCTGCGCGCCGCCCGGCGCGCATCCCTCGACATCAGTCCTTGCGGTCGAGCCAGATCGCGAGGCCTTGCGCGTTGAGTTCGATGTCCATCGCGAGCAGCGCGTGCATCGCCTCGCGCGACAGCATGCAGCCGTGTGCTTCGGCGCGATCGAGGTAGAGCGCGGCGAGGCCGTCCATGATGCGTGCGTGGCGATCAGATTCGGTGCCCGCGTCGCGTGCGATCGCGACCATCGCGTCGATCTGCGCGAGCAGGTCGGCGCCGAGCCGCGCGACGTCGGTGACGCGCCCGTAATGGGTCAGGAACATCGCCTCGGGCGCGAACGCGAGCATGCGCGTGATCGACGCGCGCAGCTCGTCGGGATCGAACTGCACCGGGCTCGTCGTCGGCAGGATGAACGCGCCGTTCGCGGTATCGAACTCGCGGTACGACAGGCCGAACGTGTCGCCCGTGAAGAACGAGCGGCTGCGTTCGTCCCAGACGCACAGGTGGTGGCGCGCGTGGCCTGGCGTATCGAGGCAGCGCAGCGCGCGCGAACCGACGTGCACGATCTGGTCGTCGAGCGCCTCGACGATGCGTTCGACCGGTACCGGCACGATGTCGCCGTACGTCTTGCGCACGACATCCTCGCCATACACCGCCGACGCGCCCGCGATCAGCTTGGCCGGATCGGCCATGTGGCGCGCGCCGCGCGGGTGGATCAGCATCGTCGCGTTCGGCAGCCGGCGCATGAGCTCGCCGGCGCCGCCGGCGTGGTCGAGGTGCACGTGGGTCGGGATCACCCAGTCGACCGCGTCGACGCCGAGCCCCTTGCGCGCGAGTGCGTCGAGCAGCGCAGGCACCGAGAAATTCGTGCCGACGTCGATGAAGGCCGCACGCCCGTCGCTGACGACGAGGTAGGCCGCGTCGAAGTCGGCGCGGAAGAAGTCGGTGTCGATCGCGGTGATGTCGTGCGCGTAATCCATCGGGCTCTCGCGGTGCGGCGTTGGCCCGCCCGATGATCGCAGAGGACGGCGTCGCGGGCGCGCGCCTGCGACGGAAGTCTAGGCCCCGCCGCGCAGCGCCGTGCGCAGCAGCGGTGCGAAGCCACGCGGATCGCAGCGCCGCAGCGTGACCTGCGGGGTCGCGTGCCAGTCGGCAGCAGCCTGGATCGCCGCGGCGATATCGGTCGCGAGCGCTGCGTCGGGCTCGACGCCGGGTTCGAGGAACAGTCGCCTGACCTCGAACACGCCGTCGCCGCGGTGCGCCTTCGCGTCGAGGCGACCGACCAGCTCGCCGCGGCGCAGGATCGGCAGCACGAAGTAGCCGAAGCGGCGCTTCGGCTCCGGTACGTAGCACTCGAGCGTGTAGTCGAAGCCGAACATCGTGCGCGCACGCTCGCGGTCCCACACGACCGGATCGAACGGCGACAGCAGTGTCGTGTGGGTCGCGCGCAGACGCCCTGCGCGCGCCGCATCGAGCAGCGCCGCGTGGTCGCGGTGCACGTAGCCCGACGCCTCCCAGCCCTCGACCGCGACGCGCACGAGTTCACCCGCGGCGACCAGCGGCGCGAGGTCGGCGTCGCGCACACGCGGCGTCGTGCGGTGCATGTCGGCGATCCAGCGCGCCTGGGTGACGCCGAGTGCGCGCACCGCATCGAGCACGAGCGTGCGCGCGACGTCGCCGTCGAACGGCACCGCCGGCGGATGCCGTGCGAGCACGCGTTCGCTGATGTCGTACACGCGCTGGAAGCGCTCGCGCCGCGCGACCATGAGCTCGCCGAGCGCGAACAGCGCTTCGAGCCAGCGCTTCTCGTCCTTCCAGCCCCACCACGCCGAGGCGCCGCGCGGGCGAGCGGATTCGAAATCCGCGGCACGCACCGCGCCGTGTTCGCGGATGCGCACGAGCAGCGCCGCGAGTGCGTCGGCGTGCGCGGCCTGCGTGCGCAGCGCGTTGCGGTACGACCAGTGACCCTCGCGCCCGCCACGCGCGAGGTGGGCACGATGCAGCGCGTGGTCGCGCGACGACGCGAAGCAGGCCTCGTGCGCCCACACCTCGAAGATCGCGCCGCGCTCGAGCAGGCCGTCGAGCCATTCGGAGCGGTAGTCGCCGAGGCGCGAGAACAGCACGAGGTAGGGACTGCGCGCGACGACGTGAATCGTGTCGATCTGCAGCAGGCGCATGCGCTCGATCGCCGCGAGTACGTCGGCCTCGCGCGCCTTCGCACGCGGTTTCGCGAGAAGGCCTTGCGCGGCGAGGTGCAGGCGCCGCGCCTGGGTCGCGCGCAGCACGGGAAGGTCGGCGTCGGTCGAGGTCATCCGCGCATCATGCGCAGCGCACGCGCGTCACGGCAACGGCGGATCGAAACCGTCGCGGAACACGAGGTCGTCGAGTTCGGCCGCACCGATGTCGCAGCGGCTCGCCTGCGGACGCGCGATGCCGCGTGCGTCGACGGGTTCGCAGGCGCCGGGCTCGCCCGTCGCGGCCGGACTGCCGCGCTCGACCGCAGGACTCGTCACCAGCGGCAGGAACACCTCGACCGTGCCGCCGTAGACCGCGAACGGCTGCAGGCGCGGGTTGATCGGCGCAGCCGGCGTGCCGGTCTGGTCGCTCGCCTGCGGCGCCAGCGTGCAGGCCTCGCCGAGCGTGCCGACGAGGTTGTAACCCGTCGACACGAGCGTGCCGGCCACGCCGGTCGCGCAGTCCGGGTTAACCGTCGATGCGCCGCCGAGGCTGAGGTCGAGGTTGCGCGCGATCAGCGTGTTCGACAGCGTGACCGTGCCGTTCGCCTCGAGCGCACCGTCACCGGTGTCGTCCGAATCGCTGTCGGCGACGTTCTGGCTCATCGTCACGTTGTTGAGCACCGCATCGCCGTCGAACGCCGCGGCCGATCCGGACTGGCTGCTGGTGTTGCCATCGAACGTGACGTTGCGCAGCTCGACCGACGAACCCGCCGCCGACCACAGCGCGCCGCCGCGCGTCGCGCTGTTGGCGTGGAACGCCGCCGCGGACACCGACAGCGCGCCCTGCACCGCGATCGCGCCGCCTTGCGTGGCGACGTTGTTGACGATCGAAACACCTTCGACGCGCAGGCCCGCGCCGCTGCCGACGAGGATCGCGCCGCCGAGCGCGGCTTCGCCGTTGCGCAGCGTCACGCCGGCGATGCGCACCTCGATCGGCACGGCGGGAATGCCCTGGCGCACGTCGAACAGGCGGTCGACGCGGTCGCCGCGGATGCGCGTGACGTCGGCACCGGCGCCTTGCAGCTGCAGGCTGCTGCGGATATCGAGATCGCCCGTGAGGTTGCCGTCCTCGTCCGCACCGGCGCGCGTAAGGCGGTACTCGCCGGCCGGCAGCACGATGATGTCGGCGCCGCCGCCCGCCGGGCAGCCGTTGAACGCGGCGTCGGTGTTGGCCGCCGTGATCGCCTCGCGCAGGCTGCACTGCGCATCGGCCGCGACCGAGTCGTTGGTCGTCGTGACCGTGATCGTCGCCGCCTGCGCGGACCCGGCCAGCAAAGCCGCCGCCACGCCTTTCCACACCACGCCACGCATGCCGACCCCTCCCGTCGTCGAGCGCATGCTTGGGCCGCCGGGGCCGCACGTCAAGTGCACGAAGGTCCAGCGCCCGCGGCCGGTCGCGCCGCGGGCGCCGTGCGATAATCGTCCGGTTCCCGCCGGCGCTTCGGTGTCGGTGCTCGACTGCATCCACGGAGGTTTTCGTCATGTCCGATATCGTCATCGTCGGCGCCAAGCGCACCGCGATCGGTTCCATGCTCGGCCAGTTCACGGGCGTGCCGACGCCCACGCTCGGCGCCGCCGCGATCAAGGCCGCGCTCGACCAGTCCGGCATCGCCGCCGACGCCGTGTCCGAGGTGATCATGGGCTGCGTGCTGCCGGCCAACCTCGGCCAGGCGCCCGCGCGCCAGGCCGCGCTCGCCGCGGGCCTGCCGACCGCCACCGGCTGCACGACGATCAACAAGGTCTGCGGCTCCGGCATGAAGGCGATCATGCTCGGCCACGACCTCATCAAGGCCGGCTCGGCCGACGTCGTCGTCGCCGGCGGCATGGAGTCGATGACCAATGCGCCGCACATGGTCTCGGCACGCCCGGGCCTGCGTTACGGCGACGCCAAGCTCGTCGACCACATGGCCTGGGACGGCCTGACCAACCCCTACGACGGCCAGTCGATGGGCGTGTTCGCCGAAGCCACCGCCGACAAGTACGGCTTCACGCGCGAGGAACAGGACGCCTACACGATCGAGTCGGTGCGCCGCGCGCAGGCCGCGATCGCCTCGGGCGCGTTCGCCGACGAGATCGTTCCGGTCAAGGTCGCCACGCGCAAGGGCGAGGTCGAGTTCGCGACCGACGAGCAGCCCGGCAAGTCCGACATCGCCAAGATCCCGACCCTCAAGGGCGCGTTCCGCAAGGACGGCACGGTCACCGCGGCGAGCTCGTCGAGCATCTCCGACGGCGCCGCCGCCGCGATCATCACCAGCGCCGACCATGCGAAGAAGCTCGGCGTGACGCCGATCGCGCGCATCGTCGCGCACGCCACGCACGCGCAGGAGCCGCAGTGGTTCACGACTGCCCCGGTCAGCGCGATCCGCAACGTGCTCGACAAGGCCGGCTGGAAGGTCGAGGACGTCGACGTGTTCGAGGTCAACGAGGCGTTCTCGGTCGTCGCGATGGCGCCGATCAAGGACCTCGGCATCCCGCACGAGAAGCTCAACGTCAACGGCGGCGCGACCGCGCTCGGCCACCCGATCGGCGCCTCGGGCGCGCGCCTCGTCGTGACGCTGCTGTACGAGCTCAAGGCACGCGGCGGCAAGCGCGGCGTCGCCTCGCTGTGCATCGGCGGCGGCGAAGCCACCGCGATCGCGATCGAGCTGGTCTGATCCACCCGGGGCGGCGTCACGCCGCCCCTTCGCGACATGCGTTACCACATGGGATCAGGTTCATTCGCCGCACGCGTCGCCCGGGAGGGCGCTGCGCCTCGGGCCCCATGAACCTGATCCCATGCTTTTCGGGCCTCGCCCCCACCCCTTCCCCGCACCCGCGCCGCCGGTTCAGAATCGCAACCTGAACGGGATGGCCACGGCGGCCGGCCATCCTGCCCGCCCTGCGTGCCGCCGACCATCGAAGGGGACCACCATGTTGATCCGTACCGCGCTCGCCGCTGCGCTCACGCTCGCCCTCGCCGCCTGCGGCGACGACGCCAACAAGCAGGCCCGCGAGGCCGCCGAATCCGCGCAGAAGACCGCCCAGGACGCCGCCGCGGCGACCCAGAAGGCTGCGCAGGACGCCGCCGATGCGGCCAAGGTCGCGGCCGAGGCGACCAAGCAGGCGGTCGGCGATGCGGCCGACGAGACCAGGCAGGTCGCCGCCGAAGCGGGCGATGCCGCCGTCGACGCTGCCGAGACCGCGAAGACCAAGGCCGGCGAAGCCGTCGAGGCGACCAAGGAAGCCGCGCAGGCCACCGGCGAAGCGATCAAGGAAGGCGCCAAGGAAGCATGGGAGGCGAGCAAGGCCGCCGGCCGCGAAGTGAAGGAAGGCGCCAAGGAAGTCGGCCACGAGATCAAGGAAACCGCGAAGGACGCCAAGGAAGCGGCCGACAAGGAACTCAAGAAGGATTGATCGTCCGCGAGCCGGCCGCCTCGCGCGGCCGGCTCGTCCCGTTCGACGGTCGCGACCACGCTGCAGCGCAGCGATTCCACGCACCACGCATGCCGCGCCCACGCAAGTCTGGCCAGCCATCGGACGCTGTGCTCAGATGCACGGCTCCATGGTCCAGGGTGCGACGATGACGGCGATCACCAGCAACATCGACCCGCGTGATCCGGCCTTCCAGGCCAACGCCGAGCAGCTGCGCGCGGCGGTCGAGGATCTCGATGCGCAGATGGCCCGCGTCGCCCTCGGCGGCGGCGACAAGGCCCGCGCGAAACACACCGAGCGCGGCAAGCTGCTGCCGCGCGAACGCATCCGCGCACTGCTCGATCCTGGCTCGCCGTTCCTCGAACTCTCCCCGCTCGCCGCGCACGGCCTCTACGACGACGCCGCGCCGTGCGCGGGCCTCGTCACCGGCATCGGCCGCGTGCACGGCCAGGAAGTGCTCGTCGTCGCCAACGACGCGACCGTCAAGGGCGGCACCTATTTCCCGATGACGGTCAAGAAGCACCTGCGCGCGCAGGAGATCGCGCTCGAGAACCGCCTGCCCTGCGTCTACCTCGTCGATTCGGGCGGTGCGTTCCTGCCGCTGCAGGACGAGGTGTTCCCGGACAAGGAGCACTTCGGCCGCATCTTCTACAACCAGGCGCGCATGAGTTCGCTCGGCATCGCGCAGATCGCCGTCGTGATGGGATCGTGCACGGCCGGTGGCGCCTACGTGCCCGCGATGAGCGACGAGACCATCATCGTGCGCGAACAGGGCACGATCTTCCTCGGCGGCCCGCCGCTCGTGAAGGCCGCGACCGGCGAGGTCGTCGACGCCGAATCGCTCGGCGGCGCCGACGTGCACACCGCGGTGTCGGGCGTGGCCGACCACTTCGCCGAGGACGACGCCCACGCGCTCGCGATCGCACGCGACGTCGTGCGCAACCTCAACCGCGTCAAGCGCATGCCGCTCGCGCTGGCCACGCCGCGCGAGCCGCTGTACCCAGCCAGCGACCTCTACGGCATCGTGCCGCGCGACACGCGCATGCCGTTCGACATCCGCGAGATCATCGCGCGCATCGTCGACGGCTCGGATTTCGACGAGTTCAAGGCGCGCTACGCGAAGACACTCGTGACCGGCTTCGCGCACATCCACGGCTACCCGGTCGGCATCGTCGCCAACAACGGCATCCTGTTCGCCGAATCCGCGCTCAAGGGCGCGCACTTCATCGAACTGTGCAACCAGCGCGACATCCCGCTCGTGTTCCTGCAGAACATCACGGGCTTCATGGTCGGCCGCAAGTACGAGAACGCCGGCATCGCCAAGGACGGCGCCAAGATGGTCACCGCCGTCGCGTGCTCACACGTGCCCAAGTTCACGGTGGTCACGGGCGGCAGCTTCGGCGCCGGCAACTACGCGATGTGCGGCCGCGCCTACGGCGCGCGCTTCCTGTGGATGTGGCCGAACGCGCGCATCAGCGTGATGGGCGGCGAACAGGCGGCGAGCGTGCTCGCCACCGTGCGCCGCGACGGCCTCGAAACCTCGGGCAAGAGCTGGAGCACCGAGGAGGAGAACGCGTTCAAGGCGCCGATCCGCGACCAGTACGAGGCGCAAGGCCACCCGTACTACGCAAGCGCACGCCTGTGGGACGACGGCGTCATCGATCCCGCCGATACGCGGCGCGTGCTCGGCCTGGGCATCTCCGCCGCGCTCAATGCGCCGATCGAGCGCGGACGCTTCGGCGTGTTCCGCATGTGAGGCGTGTGATCACGCGTGGCGCCTGCGATACCGCACAACGTCAGCGAGCACCCGACACCGCCACGAGTCACCGCTCCGCCTCCCGCACCGCCGACCTCGCTTGCGTTCCCGACGTGCATCGCGGAGTCGAGCGCATCTCCCCCCTCCCTTGAGGGAGAGGGGCCGAGGGAGAGGGGTACGCGTGTGCGGCAACATTGGCGTCTCGTACCTGCCTTGATCCGAGGTCTGGTACACCGTCGCACCGATGACAAGACAGACTTCTCTCCCGATGCAGAAGACGGGACGATCGCACCGGGTTCATGGAGCAAGCGTCACCGCCGAGAACCTCTCATCCCCAACGCCAGATGCCGCAACGTTTCGAAGACATCATGCTCCTCTCCACCGAGCCTCCACGGAATCCGAATCGATGACGCCTGCGTCCCACCCTCCCCTGCCGATGCGAAAGACGCTTGCGATCGCGGTCTGCCTCGTCGCATTCGCACCGACCGCGCACGCGCAATGGCTGCAGGCGCGCGACCAGAATCCGTTCGCGCTCGCGACGGGACTGCCGCTGCCGCCGGCAGCACCGTCGGCAGGCTGGCAGCTCGACGCGACGTTCCACGTCGCCAACACCGAGCTTGCGCAGCAACGCGGCGACAGCGCGCTCGTGTTCGATGCCGAAACCCGCGAGACGCGCGTCGCGTTCACGCGCGCGTTCGACGAGCGCTGGAGCCTCCGCGTGTCGCTAGGGCACGTCGCGATCGGCGACGGCGTGTTCGACGGCGCGATCTCGGATTTCCACCGCGCCTTCGGCTTCGACAACGGCGACCGCGACCGCCTCGGCACGCAGGCGCCGTTCGTCGAGGTGCGTGACGGCGACCGCGTGCTTCGCACGCTGACGCGCGGCCGCTCGGGCGCCGGCCCTACGCTCGTCGACCTGACGCGACGCTGGGATCTCGGCGACACGACGGTCGGCCTCACGCTCGGCACCAAGCTCGCCACCGGCAACCGCGCCGGACTCGCCGACAGCGGCAGCCACGACGTCTCCGCCAGCGGCTTCGTCGAGCACGCGCTCGGCGAACGCTGGACCGTCGCCGCACGCGCGGGCGTGCTCTACCAGTCCGACAACACGCTGCTCGAGGACCGCGCCCGCGAGGTCGTGCCGTTCGCGGGTGCGGCGATCGGCTACCGCCTCGGCGAACGCTGGCGCGCGATCGTCCAGGCCGACGCCCACGCCGAGCTCTACCGCGACCTGCCCGGCCTGTTCGGCGCGGCCAACCTGCTCAGCTTCGGCCTCTCGCGCGACAGCAACCGCCACGGCACGTTCTTCATGACGCTCGCCGAGGACGTGCCGCGCCTGCGCACGACCGATGTCGTGCTGCAGCTCGGCTGGCGCCTGCACGGCGGCCGCTGACGCCTCGTCGGCTCGGATTCGCTCGGGCGATGTGGGACAATCCCGCCCCGCTCGCATGGCCCCGTAGCTCAGCTGGATAGAGCGTTCCCCTCCTAAGGGAAAGGTCGCCCGTTCGAATCGGGCCGGGGTCGCCATGCCTGCCAGGGAAGACGACGATGCTCGCGTATCTGCGTGCGTTCCGCGACAGGATGCGGCAGAGGCTGCACGTGCTGCGTCACGGCGTCGTCGGCCAGCGCCTCGTCATGCACGCGGACGAAGGCCCGATGGCCGAAACGATCGATCGCCTCTTCCGCGGAACCGTCCATGCCGTGGAGATCGACCCGCACGGTGAGCCGTTCATCGTCGTCGACCTCGATATCCCGCTGCCGTGGCTCGATACCACGCACGAACGCCTGTACCTGTCCCAGCGCCACATCGGATATGGCCCCGCCGTGCTGTGGCGGACTTTCATCGCCGTGCATGCGTTTCCCGAACGGTTCCACGACGGCCGACCGCGGATCGTTGCCGACGAGGTCCTGTGCATCATGACGATCGGGCTCGAGAGGCCCGGACCACCCTCCGGCCCTGCCTCGAGGCCGGTCACGCCCTTGCGCTAGAATGGGCGGTTTCCGCGTCGCGCGATCGGCCCGCAAGGGCTCGTGCACCACACCGGCAGCGTGCCGGGTGAATGCCCCCGCCGACGCATCCACCGAACCTGGAGTCCCCGCATGTCGTCCACCCTCCTCAAGGCGCTCGACCTTGGCAGCAGCAATTCCGGCACGTACCTCGGCAACGGCGAGTGGTCGACCACGACCGACGCCGGCGTGCTGCAGTCGGTGAACCCGACCACCAACGCCGTGATCGGCGAGGTCCATGCGAGCAGCCAGGCCGACTACGAGACCGTGATCGCTCGCGCGCAGGCCGCGTTCAAGGTGTGGCGCACGACGCCGGCGCCGCGCCGCGGCGAAGCGGTGCGCCTGTGCGGCGAAGCGCTGCGCAAGCACAAGGACGCGCTCGGCTCGCTGGTCGCGCTCGAGATGGGCAAGTCCAAGCCGGAAGGTGACGGCGAAGTGCAGGAGATGATCGACATCGCCGACTTCGCGGTCGGCCAGAGCCGCATGCTCTACGGCTACACGATGCACTCCGAGCGCCCGGGCCACCGCATGTACGAGCAGTACCAGCCGCTCGGCCTCGTCGGCATCATCAGCGCGTTCAACTTCCCGGTCGCGGTATGGGCGTGGAACTCGTTCCTCGCGGCGATCTGCGGCGACATCTGCATCTGGAAGCCGTCGAACAAGACGCCGCTGACCGCCATCGCGTCGATGAAGATCTGCAACGAGGCGCTCAAGGCCGGCGGTTTCCCGGACATCTTCTTCCTGATCAACGACGCCGGCACCGAGCTCGCCCAGCAGTTCGTCGACGACACGCGCATTCCGCTGATCAGCTTCACGGGCTCGACCGCGGTCGGCCGCACGGTCGGCGAGCGCGTCGCGCGCCGCATGGGCCGCAGCCTGCTCGAGCTCGGCGGCAACAATGCGATCATCCTCGACGAGACGGCCGACCTGAAGCTCGCGATCCCGGGCATCGTGTTCGGTGCGGTCGGCACGGCCGGCCAGCGTTGCACGACGACGCGCCGCCTGATCGTGCACGCGTCGATCTACGACACCGTGCTCGCCTCGCTCAAGAAGGCCTACCAGCAGGTCGAAGGCAAGATCGGTGACCCGACCGATGCGGCCAACCTCATGGGCCCGCTCAACAGCAAGGCCGCGGTGCAGCAGTTCCTCGCCTCGATCGAGAAGGCCAAGGCCAGCGGCGGCACCGTCGAGACCGGCGGCACCGCGATCGAGCGCGACGGCAACTTCGTGCTGCCGGCGATCGTCACGGGCCTCAAGAACAGCGACGAGGTGGTCCAGCACGAGACGTTCGCGCCGATCCTCTACGTGATGAAGTACGACACGCTCGACGAGGCGATCGACATGCAGAACGGCGTGCCGCAGGGCCTGTCGTCGTCGATCTTCACGCAGAACCTCAAGTCGGCCGAGCAGTTCCTGTCGGCGGCCGGTTCGGACTGCGGCATCGCCAACGTCAACATCGGCACCTCGGGTGCCGAGATCGGCGGTGCGTTCGGCGGCGAGAAAGAAACCGGCGGCGGCCGCGAGTCGGGTTCGGACGCGTGGAAGGCCTACATGCGCCGCCAGACCAACACGATCAACTACTCGAACTCGCTGCCGCTCGCGCAGGGCATCAAGTTCGATCTGTGATCCGCGCAGGCGGACGCCTGTGGGCGTCCGCCACGCTGCATGACCGATCTTGACCCCACGCGCCGCTTCTCCGATCGCGCCGGCGACTACGCGCGCTGGCGGCCGGGTTATCCCGAGGCGCTCGTGCCTTGGCTGCACGCGACGTTCGGCATCGACGCGGGTTGGCACGTCGCCGACATCGGCGCGGGCACGGGTTTGTCGGCGCAGCCGTTTCTCGACGCCGGACATCGCGTGACGGGCGTCGAGCCGAATGCGGCGATGCGCGAGGCTGCGATCGCCGCACTGGCGCATGAGAGCCACTTCGCGATGGTCGACGGTACGGCCGAGACGACGCCGCTCGCCGAAGCCTCGATCGATCTGGTCGCCTGCGCACAGGCGTTCCACTGGTTCGACCGCGACGCCGTACGACGCGAGTGGTCGCGACTGCTCACACCGCGCGGCCTCGTCGCGGTCTACTGGAACACGCTCGTCGAGGATCACGGGCCTTTCGAGGCCGCCTACGCGTCGCTCGTGGCTGAGCATGGCATCGACCACGCTGCCGTCGCGGCCGCGCACCCCGACGATGCCGAGATGCACACATGGTTCGGCGACGGCCTGCGCGGCGCGACGCGTCTCGCCCACCCGCAGCGGCTCACGTTCGAGGCCTTGCGGGGACGCCTGCTGTCGTCGTCGCATGCACCACGCGAAGGCCACCCTGCCCATGCGCCGATGCTCGCGGCCCTGCGCGACCTGTTCGACCGCCACGCCGTCGACGGGTGCGTCGCGATGCGCCTGGATACGCGCGTGTTCGTCGGCGATCCGCGCGTCCGCTGAGCGTCGGCCGATCGGTTAGGATGCGCCTCCGTTCCCCTCCGGTCCTGCCATGAATCGTCGCCTGCTGCTCTGGACCGGTCTCGTGGCCCTCGTGCTCATGACCACAGGCCTGCTCGGCGTGGACTACCCGCTGACGCGCTGGGTCGCCGGCAGCGGCTACCAGAACGCGGCGTTCTTCCGCGAGCCGCTCGACCTGTTCGACACCGTGCTCGGCGTGCACGTCTGGTACTGGCTCGCCTGCAGCGTGCTCGGCGGCCTCGGCGTGCTCGGCCTGCTGCTGCAACGCCCGCTCGGCCTGCCGCCGCGCCTGCCGCCGTCGCTGATCGCGGTCGCGCTCACGCAGGCCGCGACGATCGGCATGATGATCCTCGGCAAGACCACCTTCGGTCGCATGCGCCCCGAGAACGTGCTCGCCTCGGGCAACTGGGATGCAATCTGGTTCATGGGCGGCGGCTCGTTCCCGTCGGGCCACTCGGCGTTCTACTTCGGCCTGTTCCTGCCGCTCGCGGCGCTCGCACCGAAGACCTGGCAGCGCGTGGTGCTGCTCGCGATCCCGGTGTTCGTGGTCTGTGCGCGCATCAACATGTCCAAGCATTTCCTGTCCGACGTCGCCGGTTCCGCGCTGGTCGCCGCGCTCGCGGGCCTGCTGGTGTCGGTGATCCTGCGCCGCTGGCTGGCCCCGCGCTGATGTAAACGCCTGCAAAGACGGGCAATCCGGCGCAAAGTCCGTGGCGCGCCGGGCCCGCTTGCGGCATGGTGGCGGGTGACATGAACGCTCCGCACATCCTCCTCGCCGACGACGACCACGAACTCGCCGGTCTGCTGCGCGACTTCCTGCACCGCGAGGGCTTCGAGGTCACGCTCGCGCACGATGCCGAATCGGCGATCACCGCCGCGCGCGCGCGCACCTTCGATGCGATCGTGCTCGACGTGATGCTGCCGGGCCGCTCGGGCCTGGACGTGCTGCGCGAGCTGCGTCGCGAATCGAACCTGCCCGTGCTCATGGTCACCGCGCTCGGCGAGGACATCGATCGCATCCTCGGCCTCGAGCTCGGCGCCGACGACTACCTGCCCAAGCCGTGCAACCCGCGCGAGCTCGCCGCACGCCTGCGTGCCGTGCTGCGCCGCGCACGCGGCGAAGCCGCCGAGGCGCTGACCGACATCCAGTGCGGGCGCCTCGCGCTCAAGGCCGCGGCACGCGCCGTGACCATCGACGGCAAGCCGATCCCGCTGACCTCGACCGAGTTCGACCTGCTCACGCTGCTCATGCGCGAGTGCGGCCGCGTGGTCAGCAAGGAGCGCATCTCGCAGACCGTGCTCGGCCGCCCGCTCGGCCCGTACGACCGCTCGATCGACGTACACGTGTCCAACCTGCGCCGCAAGATCGGCGAACTCGGCGACGGCAGCTCGCCGATCACGACGATCCACCGCAGCGGCTACCTGCTCCGCCAGTCCGAAGGCAGCTGACGTGCGTCGCCTGTTCTGGCGCATCTTCGCGGCGTTCTGGCTCGCCAACGCGGCGATCATCATCACGCTGGCGTGGCTGACCACGAGCAGCTTCGAGTCGCAGAAGATCCCGGGCCTCGAGATCACGCGCCTGCAGGCCGCGATGGACGAACAGCTCGGCCGCCTCGCGCGCGAGGCACGCCGCGGCGGCGCCGAGCGCCTGCAGCAGACGCTGCGCATCGCCGACAGCATGGGCCCGATCGAGTTCTACGCGCTCGATGCGAACAACCAGGACACGCTCGGCAAGCGCGTCTCGCGCGACGCGCTCGCGGCCGCCTCGGCGTTCCGCGCCGGCAACGCGATGCCGACCGACCGCGTGCGCGTGATGCCGGCCACGCTGCGCGAGGACCGCAGCGAGATCGTGCTCGTCGCGGCTGCGGAAGGTTCTCTGGTGGGCCGCATCATCTACAAGCGCGGCGTGAGCTTCTGGTCGCACCTGATCGTCGCGATGGTGGTCAGCGCGGTGGTCAGCGCGCTGCTCGCGTGGTTCGTGGCCGCCCCGCTCGCGCGCATCCGCGCGAGTACGCGCCGCTTCGCCGAGGGCGACCTCGACGCGCGCGTCGGCCGCCTGCCGTTCGGGCGCAGCACCGAGATCACCGCGCTGGCCGAGGAGTTCGACAACATGGCCGCGCGCATCACCGACCTCGTCGAGAACAACCGCCGCCTCGTGCGTGACGTCTCGCACGAGCTGCGCTCGCCGCTCGCGCGCCTGCGCGTCGCGCTCGAGCTCGCGCGCGACGGCGACGAAGCGACCGTCGCGCAATCGATGGCGCGCATCGAACGCGAGGCCGATCGTCTCGAGGCGATGCTCGCGCAGGCGATCGAGCTGTCGCGCCTCGCGACGCGCCCAGAGCGCCAGGTCGAGCGCATCGCGATCGTCGAACTGCTCGAGGACGTCATCGCCAACGCCGATTACGAAGGTGCGCCGAGCGGCCGTCGCGTCGTGCTCGAGGGTCGCAACGAAGCGTTCGTCGCCGGCTCGCGCGACGCCTTGCACAGCGCGCTCGAGAACGTGCTGCGCAATGCGCTCGCCTACTCGACCGGCGACGCGCCGATCGAGGTGCATCTCGCCGTCGACGAATCGACGACGCGCACGCTGTCGCTCGAGATCCGCGACCACGGCCCCGGCGTCGCCGAGGCCGACCTCGTGCGCATCTTCGAGCCGTTCTACCGCACCGACGCCGCGCGCGCGCGTTCGAGCGGCGGCACCGGCCTCGGCCTCGCGATCGCACGCCGCGCGATCGTCAACCACGGCGGCACGATCGTCGCCGCGAACGCCGACGGCGGCGGCCTTTCGATGCGCATCACGCTGCCGCTCGCAGCGGCCTGATCCGCATCCCGTCGCGCATCGCGAAGCGCGTTTCCCGACGCGCGCTGAACACTCCACGGACGTGCGCTGAATGACTGCCACTTAAGCCGTCGAATCGTGTTCCCTGCGTGCCAGTATCGGTCCACACGCTTCGCCACGAGCACCGAGCGAAGCCTTCCCCCGGACACGCAAGGAGACCGACATGAGCCACCACAACCATACCGATACGGCGAGCCTCAACGACCTCATCGAGGTGCTCAACGACGGCAAGTCGTTCTACGAGGAATCGGCCACGAAGGTGCGCCCGGACCTCGCCGTGCTGTTCCAGCGCATGGCGCGCACGAAGGCCGCGATCGCGGGTGATCTCGCCGCTCTGGTCGCGTCGAGCGGCGAGAAGCCGGCCGAGAGCGGCACGTTCGTCGGCGCGATGCGCAAGCTCTACGCCGAAGTGCGTACGAGCCTCGCGAGCGATCAGGACGCCGAGTACGTCGCGCAACTCGAGGAGTTCGAGGACCGTATCCTCGCCTCGTTCCGCAAGGTGGTCGAGAACTCGGACGATCCGGCCACGCAGGCCATCGCGCAGCGCCACCTGCCGGCCGTGACGCGCGACCACAACGACATGCGCGCGCTCAAGCAGATCGAGGCCGCGCATTCGTAAGCGCCGCACCCGGGCGAGGTCTCCTCGCCCGGGCTTTCCCGACATCGGGATCAGTGATTCTTTCCTGCACGCGCCCGAGGCCACGCCATGCTCAAACTCGCCATCATCTTCGCCATCATCTCGCTGATCGCCGGCGGACTCGGCTTCACGGGCATCGCCGGCGCCTCGGCCGGCATCGCCAAGATCATCTTCGGCATCTTCCTGCTGCTGCTCGTGCTCGCGCTGCTCGGCATCTTCCTCGGGGTGAGCCTCGCGTTCTGATCAGGAATGCGGTTGGCTGATTCGCCAACCGCCAGTCTCAGCAGATGCTCAACGGAACCCGGGGTCAGGTTCATCGACCTCGAAACGCGCCACGAGTCAACGACTCGTCGCCGGAGGAATGAACCTACCCCTGGCTTCGGGCACGCGCGGGAAACATCCGCATTCCCGGGCCATCCCACGGACGGCGGTATGATGGGCGGCCAAACGCCGCCGCCTTGTGCCCTGTCATGATCCGCACCGCCGTATCCCGCCTCGCCGTTCTGTCACTGCTCGCTTTCGCCGGCGCCTCAATCGCTGCGCCGCTCCCGGAGGCCTCCACGTTCAGCTTCGAGAGCCAGCAGCAGACGCTGCGGATGGCCTGGCGCGACATCGCGCCGACGGGCAAGGCCAATGGCCGCACCGCGGTGCTGCTGCACGGCAAGAACTTCTGCGCGGGCTACTGGGCCGATACCGCCGAAGCGCTCGCGGCGAAAGGCTTCCGTGTCATCGTGCCCGAGCAGATCGGCTTCTGCGCCTCGGACATGCCGCAGCGCTACCAGTTCTCGCTGCACCAGCTCGCCGACAACACCGTCGCCCTGCTCGACCACGCCAAGGTGATCGGCAAGGTCGATCTGATCGGCCACTCGATGGGCGGCATGCTCGCGACGCGGCTCACGCTGCGCCATCCCGACCGCGTCGCGCGGCTCGTGCTAGTCAATCCGATCGGCCTCGAGGACTGGCAGGCCAAGGGCGCGGTCTGGCGCGGCATCGACGCGGCCTACAAGGGCGAGCTCGGCAACGGCTACGCGCGCATCGCCGCCTACCAGAAGCAGAACTATTACGACGGCGAGTGGACGCCGGCCTACGACGCGCTCGCGCGCGAACTCGCGGCGATCTACGAGGGCCCCAAGGGCAAGGCCTACGCATGGAATGCGGCGCTGACCTCGGAGATGGTGTTCACGCAGCCCGTGATCCACGACGTGCACCGCCTCGCCGTGCCGACCACGCTCATCATCGGCGAACGCGACCGCACCGCGATCGGCCGTGACGGCGCGCCGGCCGACGTGGCCAAGGCGCTCGGCGATTACCCGACGCTCGGCCGCGATGTCGCCGGGCGCATCCCGGGCGCGACGCTGGTCGCGCTCGACGGCCTCGGCCACCTGCCGCACATCGAGGCCCCCGAGCGCTTCCGCGACGCCTTGTTCGCAGCGCTGCGCTGAGGCAGGCCGCGATGAGCGCCTTCATGCGCGGATCGAGCTGGTCGCACGGCCCACGCCAGCTCGCGGTGACGCTGGCCTGGCTGCGCCTGTGCGCGATCGCGGGCCAGGTGTTCACGGTCGCGTTCGTGTCGTACGGCCTCGGCCTCGAGATCCCGCTCGGCGCCTTGTTCGCGGGCATCGGCGTGCTGACCCTGTTCGCGCTGTTCGCGTTCTGGCGCCTCGGCATGGACTGGCCGGTCACTCGCCTCGAGCCGGTCGTGCACATCACGGTCGACACGATCGTGCTGTCGTACCTGCTCTACCTCACGGGCGGCGCGACCAACCCGTTCGCCTCGCTGCTGGTCATGCCGATCACGCTGGCCGCCACCGCGCTGACCGTGCGGCCCGTCGCGTTCGTCGCCACGCTGGCCGTGGTCGCCTACCTCGTGCTCATGCGCTGGTTCGTGCCGCTGCCGGCCGTGGCCGACATCGGCGAACCGGGCGGCTACACGCTGCACCTGATCGGCGCCGCGATCAGCTTCGCGATCACCGCGGCGATGCTCGGCTTCTTCATCACGCGTCTCGCGCGTGCACTGCGCGCGCAGCAGGCCGAGTCCGATCTCGAGCGCGAACGTGCACTGCGCGACGAGGGCATCCTCGCGATCGCGACGCAATCCGCGAGTACCGCGCACGAGCTCAACACGCCGCTCTCGACGATGCGCACGCTGCTCGGCGAGCTCGCGCGCGAGCACGCCGCGGACGCGCGCCTGAGCGCCGACATCACGCTGCTCGCCGGCCAGGCCGAGCGCTGCCGCAACATCCTGCGCGACCTCGTCGCCGTCGGCAGCAACCAGCTCGCCGGCATCGCCGAGCCGATGACGGTCGGCGAATTCGTCGGCCGCGTGCGCGAATCGTTCCACCTGCTGCGGCCCGAGATCGAGGTCGGCTACGCGGGCGAGGACGACGCCGAGGCGCTGACGATCCACGTGATCCCGGCGCTCAGCCACGCCCTCGTGAACCTGCTCAACAACGCCGCCGACGCCTCGCTCGCCCAGGGCAGCGACCGCGTCGAACTGCGCGCCGGCCGCCTCGGCGACCAGCTCAAATTCCGCGTGCGCGACTATGGCGCCGGCATGCAGGCCAACGTGCAGCGCAGCATCGGCATGCGCTTCCAGACCACCAAGGGCCACGGCCTGGGCCTCGGCCTCGCGCTGGCCAAGGCCACCGCCGAGCGCTTCGGCGGTAGCCTCGTGGCCTCCCGTGCCCAGGGCGGCGGTACCTTGCAGTGTTTGCTTCTCCCACTCGCTACGCTGGACAATCCCGCCCATGGCCACTGAATCCGCCGAGCGCATCCTCGTCGTCGACGACGACGAAACCTTCGTCCACGTGCTGTCGCGTGCCCTCGGCGCGCGCGGCTTCGAGGTCAGCAGCGCGCGCGACGCGACCCAGGCGCTCGCGGCCTGCACCGAACACCGCCCGCGCTACGTGGTGCTCGATCTCAAGCTCGGCAGCGAGAGCGGCCTCGCGCTGATCCCGCGCCTGCTCGCGGTACGCCCCGACATCCGCATCCTGCTGCTGACGGGCTATGCGTCGATCGCCACCGCGGTCGAGGCGATCAAGCGCGGCGCGCACGACTACCTCGCCAAGCCCGTCGACGCCGACCAGGTGGTCGCGGCGCTGCTCGGCGAATCGGCCAGCCACGTCAACGCCGCGGTCGTGCCCGATGCACCGCCGCCGCTCAAGCGCTTGGAGTGGGAACACATCCAGCGCGTGCTCGCCGAGTGCGACGGCAACATCTCCGAGGCCGCGCGCCGCCTCGGCCTGCACCGCCGCACGCTGCAACGCAAGCTCGCCAAGCGCCCCGTACGCGAAGCCCGGCGCGACGTCCCGCCCGGTTGATCGACGTCAACGCGCGTTTCGCGTGCGTGCGCAGAATGCAGGCTCCGTTTCCACGCAGCCTGCACCGCGCATGCCCACCGAGCTGTTCCGACAAGGCGATCACGCCTGCATCGCCTTCCACGACCTCGTGCGCGGCGACGACGGCGTCCACGCCAACCAGTTCCTCGTCATCGACGGCGCCGAATCCGCGCTGATCGACCCCGGCGGCGCGCTGCTCTACACGCCGCTGAGCCTTGCGATGTCGCCGTACGTGCAGCCGCGCGACCTCACCTGGATCGTCGCCTCGCACCAGGATCCCGACATCATCGGCTCGGTCGACCGCTGGCTCATGTACACGAAGGCGCGCATCGTGTGTTCGAAACTGTGGGGCCGCTTCATCCCGCACAGCGTGCCGCACTACCAGAAGGACACCGGCGCCGACCGCTACGTGCTGCTGCCCGACGAAGGCGGCGACATCCCGATCGGCCGCTCCTACCTGCGCGCCGTGCCGGGCCACTTCCTGCACAGCGTCGGCAATTTCCAGTTCTACGATCCGATCAGCCGCATCCTGTTCTCGGGCGACCTCGGCGCGTCGATGGCCGAGGTGCCGTACGAGCCGATCGACGATTTCGACGTGCACCAGCAGACCATGATCGGCTTCCACCGCCGCTACATGGCCTCCAACCGCGCCTGCCGCTGGTGGGCCCGCCGCGCCCGCCAGCTCGATATCGCGATGATCGTGCCCCAGCACGGCCCGCCGATCTCAGGCGCCGCCAACATCCGCCGGTTCATCGACTGGGTGGAGTCGCTGGTCTGCGGCGTGGATCTGCTGGCGGAGGATGAGCGGGAGCTGGGGTGGATGGGGAGGATGTGAGCACGCCTTCGATTGACAGCACCGCTCGCGAGTACGATTGGGAGAACGGAGGTGCACTATGACCCGGAACACCCGATCAAGTCTCGGTGATCACTTGGATCAATCCGTCGCTACGCAAATCGACAGCGGAACTGCGAGCGACCTAATCGAGGCCAAACTGCGGCCTTTCGAGACTGGAGAGAACAAACTCGACGTCTTGCGCGATGCAATGCTCGCGGGGGAGCAAAGCGGGTGCGCGGCTTACAGCTACCAGTCACTTGTCGTCGAGCTGGATGCCACACTGAAGTAATGCCGTACGGCATGCAGGGATATACAAGGGAGCTCCTATTCGCAAGCGGCGCATATCGACGTTGAAGCCACTCGCTAAGTGGGCCTTTCCACGGTTTTCTCCGTGCTCTTCAACGGCTGATTTTCGGCTGTGAAGCGGCGTACGGCTAACGCGCCGGTGCCGAAGAGGAACGAACTCTTCATGCGCGCAGTTGACTCTGCCGCTTCTCCTTGTTGGCGATCAGAGAGTCCACGCGGAGCACGGTCCGATACGTCATAGGACGAATGCATGCTGATAGCACCTACATTTCGCTCAATCTCATTCACTATGTCGTGAGGTGATCCTGATTTCCGCATCACGCTTTCCAAGAGCGAGCGTGGAACGGAGGAATCCGCCCTGATCGCGGCAGCGACATCGGCCATCACGTCGCGTGGAAAAAGTGACGAGCCCCCTGCAAAGCGTGCGTGAAGCCTCTCGCCGCACTCGACAACCTGATCGAATGTGTACACCTCTATCGGAAGTGCTTCGAAATCTCTCCCTAGAGCCATGGTCAAGGTGTACGCCTTCTGTTCTCCTGGCCGCGGAAGCACGTGTTTACCCAGACATTCCAACCGTTCCCCGAAGTGTTGTGAGAACGAAGCTGTGTGGAGCCGATAGACGACACCACGGCCGCTCGCAACCGGCGACCAGATGCCCCTATCCCTCTTGTTCGTCGCAAAGAACGCGGCGACTAGATGGTCTTGAGTCAGGTCGATGCGGTCTGTGGCGAGCTCGTAGTGCTGTGCCAATCCGTACGGTGAGGTTCGCAAACCGATCGCCTGCGCATACGCCATGGCTGGATGGGATTGCATGGCGACGACGAACTCCTCCAGCTTCACCCGATCAACCAGGCATCTCACCCAGTCTGCCGGAGAGAGGGCGTGCGGATGCTCTACGGCGGGTAGTCCACGAAACACGCCCGGCACGCAGGGCCGATGACGCTCTACCTGCCCGCGGTACAGATAGGGCGACGAGAACGATGACCCGACCGGAACGAGAACGCCATCTGCCGTCCACAGATGCTCGATGCCGTCGAAGTTGAACATGCCCCCGGCGTCAATGGCACTGACCTCTTCCTCGCAATGAGCCAGTACATCATCGATGGAGGTGAAGTGTTTTTCCTCGATCATTGTCACCCCGCTCCACCCGCGCATCCGAGAAGATTACGCCGCCGCGACATCAGCTCAACCAGCAATGGAAGCGAATAACCCTGGCATTCTTCGCCTAAGATGCCAAAGGATCGAGAATGAGCCGGAGGAATCGCTGTTACTCCTCTCGTCCATCTACCTACGCGTAGCAGGCCGACGGGTGTTATCTGACTGAAGTGGCGACGCTCGACAATGCGCGTACCGATTCATCGGATGGAGCGCTTAATGCACTCTCCCCGCGAGGAATCTCCTAGTCGAACACCCCACGAAAGATCACATCGACGATGTTCGTGTCGACCGCGCTGTGCACGCCGCTCGTGTCGACATACCACGGCGGGATGGCCACCTGTGCCATGACGGACAGCGTGCCGCCCGGGAATGGGACGATGCTGCCCCGCAGATGGACGGTGCGCTGGTCGTGCGCGCCCACGTCGATGCGCGTCGCGACGTGGCCGGCGCCGCCGCTAGGTGAGCAGGCGAGGTCGCATGACCACGACAGGCCTTCAAGGGCGACGGCGGGTGTGGCGGCGGTCGTGACGACGACGCCGTACGCGTGCTCGTCGCCGTCGTTGCGCACGGTGATCGTGTAGCCCGGGGTCGGGCCGTGGCCGATGAGCGTGGTGCCGTCGTCGATCGTGATCGAGACCGTCGCGGGCATCGTGGCGACGGAGCACATGACGGCGGTGTCCTGCATGGTGCCGTCGGCGACGCCGCTGCCCTCGGTGACGGTGCAGATCTGGCCCGTAGGCTGGGTCGCGACGGTGATGCTGTAGGGCGTACCGTGGTCGAGCGGCGCCTCGAACGCGAAGCGGCCGTCGGCCGCGATCGGCATCGCGTCGCCGCCGTTCAGCCGCAGCGCGAGGCCGCTGCCGACGAGGCCTTGCACGAAGCCACCGATCGCGTGCGTGTCGATCGCGAACGCGGCGTTGCAACTCCTCGTGCCGTCGATCGACAGGCGTGCGCTTTGAGGGTCGATCAGCGTGGCCATGCAGTCGCCGCTCCAGCCCGCGAGGTGCCAGCCGGCGGCGGGCGTCGCGGTGAACCAGAGGGTCGACGCGTCGTTCTCGCCGACGAAGGTCGCGTTGCAGCCCGCCCCTCCAGCCGACGTGCACTGCACGATGCCGCCGTTGCTGCCCGTGCCGGTCGGCAGCGGCAAGGCATCGACACGCCCTTGCCCGGTGACGGACGCCGCGATCGCGAAGCTGCCCTGGCGCACCTCGAACGCACCGATGTCGCAATGCGCGCCTTGTGGGCGCTCGCCGAGGCGGGCGTCGTAGGGCACGGTATCCAGGCTCTGGAAGAGCGTGATGGCAAGGATCGGATACGGCAGCGCAGGCACGGTCGTGCAGGTGACATCATCACCTGCATCGATCAGCGGGCTTCCTGCGAGCGGACGCATCGTGTGGACGTAGCCGCCGTTGTCCGCAAGCGGGCCGAGCTGCGGATCGCCTCCGAAAAGGTTTCCGGTGCCCGTGATGCGTCCGCGCGCGCGGCTGTCGAACATCGAGCCGGTCACGGTGCCCGTCACGAGCGCAGGCCCAGACGCGGTGCTGGGATCATCACGGCGCGAAGCCTCCGACGCGTCTGTTCCGTTGCCGCCGACGATGCTGTTCGCCACCGACAGGCTTCCCCACCCGGGAGCGGCGTCATGGAAGCCTTGTCCGTCACCGCCGGAGTTCCAGCTGATCGTCGCGTGGCGCAGCTCGACGTCCTGATTGGACTGGTAGATGCCCGAACCGCTGTAGTAGTACCCCGGTTCGTTGTTGAGGATCGCGTTGCCGGACACCGTGCTGTTCCAGAGCGCGAGCGGCTTGTAGGCCTGATCCGAGCCGGTGGCGTGCACGTGCACAGCCGCGATGCCGGCGCCGGAGCGCGTGCTGGCATTGTCGGAAACGGTCGAACGCAGAAGGATCGCGCCGGCATTCCGCATGTCGAGGCCACCGCCGACCAGACCGTAGTTGCCGTCGACCGTGCTGTCGACGAGCACCAGCAAGCCCATGTAGAAGCCGTTCGGAATGAACCACCCACGCATGGCGATGCCGCCACCGGCGCCGTCGGCCGCGTTGTCGACGACCCGCGATCGAACGAGCGTGAGGGAAATGAAGCTCTGCTCCACCAGGATGCCACCGCCGGTCTGCGGGGGTGTGAAGATGGGAACGACCGGAGGGTTTCCGACGCGGCCTGCGGTCAGCGTGAGGTCTTCGAGATCGAGCATGCTGGCGAGCTCGACGGCCGTGGAGCCCACAACACGGAGCACGCGCGATGCCCGGCGGGCATCCAGCACGACGCCATGGCCACGCACACGCCAGCGATCCTGTATGGGGTAGGTCGACCTCTGGTCGATGACCAGCTCGCCGCGCTCGAGCACGATCCGGCTGCGCACGAGCCAGGGCGCGAGCTCCACCGTCACGCGACGCTCGGTGGTCCGGACGCAGGTGCCGGTCGGGATGCGATGCATCGCCCTCAGCGCCTGCCGGAAACTGCACGTCGTCGGATTCAGGACATCGGGATCACCGCCGTCGGTGACCCAGATGACGGGCTCCGTCTGTGCGGACGCGTGTGAGCCGAGCAAGGCGAGCGAGAGGGCCGCGGCAAGCGTCCGGTGAGGCGGAAGGCGATCGACTCGAAGGCTCATCTCGGGCTCCTGGCATCGTGGGTGGCGAACGGGGTGCGCGCATCACGGCGCGCATCGGCATGCCGATCCACGGACCGGCTGCGCAAGGCAGCGGATGCGATGCAGGCGGTCATGCGATGTCCCCTTGACGACGCACGGCCGAGACGCGGCGTGTCGCCTGTCATCCGGTGAGCATCGTCGGCACGGTACCGGCGCAAGCGCCGGCCGCCCGTGCAGCCGCAACACGCACGGGAACCGTCGATGCGTCGTATCGGCTCGACGCTAGCGACCCGCCCGCGCAACGACAATGGGCCGACGGCCCATGCGCGCCGGCTCAACGCTTCGGGGAAGCCGATCTGCGGAGACTAGCCCTCGGGCCCGGGGCTGCTCGCGCGCTCGAGCAGCAGACGCGCATCGGCTCGCCCGGCGACGCCGAGCTTGGCGTAGAGGTTCTCGAGATGGCGTTTGACGGTCGCGGGCCGGGTGCCGAGTTGCGTCGCGATCTGCTGGTTGCGCATGCCGTTCGCGACCCACAGCAGCACTTCGCGCTCGCGCACGGTGAGGCGCGTCCGCGCCGCCGTATCGTCGTCCGTGGAGACGACGGCGCGCAGCCGTTCCTGTGCCTGCAACCGCTGCCAGGACGCCTGCACGTGGGCTTCGAGCAGGCACAGGCCGAGGCGCTCGGCATCGCGGAAACCACGCCGCGAGCGCGTCATGTTGAGCGTGAGCAGGCCGTTGCGGGCGAGCGGGATGTCGAGCCCGAGGCCATCCTGCTGGCCGAGGCGGCCGTAGGCTTCGGCGTACAGCTCGGTACGGTGCCAGGCGCGACGGCTGAGCACGTCGGAAATGCTGCAGACGCTGGCGATACAGCGGGTTCTGGTGCAGGTAGCGATGCACGGCCACATTGACCTCGGCGGGGATCGCACCGCGCGGGTCGTAGGCCGTCGACGAGGCCATGCCGTCGACGCCACTCCAGTCGACCACCGCGATGTCGCCGCTGACGACCAGACGCAGCACGTGCAGCAGGTTGCTGGGGAACTGCGCCAACGACGGTGTCGCGTGCACGGCCAGCACGGCCTGGTTGTAACGATGCAGTTCGATGCGGCTCAGCATGATCGTGCGACGTGACGGCGGCGCGATCGATCATCGCAAAAAGTCGCGGCGGGTGGGGTTGCGTGCGCGGGCTGACGAGCGCCACGGTCAGGGGCAGAAGATGGGCCCGTCAGAAACTGGCGTCAGGTTCATTCGCCATCGAACGACATCGCGTGGCGTGCGCAGTGCTACTCCGGGGAGGTCCTTGCAGCGCATCGTGCTTTCAGCAGAGCTGTCGCGTGGTGGCTCCCGGCGCTCGGCGTCGCGCGACGTCACCGACTCGGCGCGCCCTTCGGGAATCGCGTTGCGCTTGAGTCCCTCTCCCTCCGGGAGAGGGGTTGGGGAGAGGGTGCGAGATCGTGACCACCTCCAATCAATGTCGCGATCCCGGACCCTCATCCGGCCCTTCGGGCCACCTTCTCCCAGAGGGAGAAGGGAGGTCGATCGTGCCGCGTCGACCGAGACGCCCCGCATCATTGCAGTCGACACCGAGAGCCCGAAGCCGAGGCAATCGACTTCAGGAGGTCTAGCCCTTCGCCGCGAGGATCGCCGTATGCGCGCGACCGTCGCGGTCGATCCATCCGCGGTACATGCCGTCGGTGTTGTACGGCAGCGCGATGTTGCCGTCGCGGTCGACCGCGATGACGCCGCCGTCGCCGCCGAGGGCGGGGATCACGTCGTCGATGACGGCGTGGGCGGCGTCGGCAAGCGTGGCGCCGCCGTAGGCCATGCGCGCGGCGATGTCGCGGGCGACGCCGGCGCGGATGAAGTATTCGCCCCAACCGGTGGCCGAGACGGCGACGCGGTCGTCGGCCCAGGTACCGGCGCCGATGATCGGCGAATCGCCGACGCGGCCCCAGCGCTTGTTGGTCATGCCGCCGGTCGAGGTGGCGGCGGCGAGGCGGCGATGCGTGTCGAGCGCGACCGCGCCGACCGTGCCGTAGTGGATCGCGCGGCCGAGTTCGGCCTGGCGGCCGGCGCTCTCCTTCGCGATCGCGTCCTGCAGCTGCTGCCAGCGCGTGTCGGTGTGGAACCACGCGGGATCGACGAACGGCGTGCCGATCGATTCGGCGAAGCGCTCGGCGCCCTCGCCGAACAGCATCACGTGCGGCGACTGCTCCATGACGGCGCGTGCGAGCAGGATCGGATTGCGGATGCGGCGCACGCCCGCGACCGCACCGGCGTGGCGTGCGGCGCCGTCCATGATCGAGGCATCGAGCTCGTTGATGCCCTCGTGCGTGAACACGGCGCCATGGCCGGCGTTGAAGTGCGGCGAATCCTCGAGCACGACGACGGCCGCGGCGACGCCGTCGAGTGCGCTACCGCCGTCGCGCAGCACGGCGTGACCGGCCTCGAGCGCGCGAGCGAGATCGTGTTCGACGGCGGCCTCGATCTCGGGCGTCAGCGTCTCGCGGATGACGCCCGCGCCGCCGTGGACGAGCAGGATCGGCGGCGTCGCCGGGGTACGGGATGCGGTCATCGCGGGCTCGCGGGTCGGGTGACGGAATGTCGCAGGAAGGAGGCGCGTGCTCAGCGTTTCAGCAGCGGCTCGAGCGTCGGCCACACGTGGTCGAGCACCTTCGGCTGCGCCGCGGCGGTCGGGTGCAGGCCGTCGGCCTGCATGAGGCTGTCGTCGAGGGCGACGCCCTCGAGCAGGAACGGGACGAACGGCAGCTTGAATTCGGTCGCCAAGTCGCGATACATGACCCGAAGGCCGTCGCGGTACTGCGGCCCGTAGTTGACCGGAATCTCGATGCCGAGCAGCAGCGCCTGCGCGCCGGCGTCACGGACGAGGGTCAGGATCTTCACGAGGTTCTCGCGCGGCGCGCTCACCGGCAGGCCGCGCAGCGCATCGTTGGCACCGAGCTCGACGAGCACGATCGCCGGCGCGTGGTCCGCGAGCAGCTTCGGCAGGCGCGCGAGTCCGCCGGCCGTGGTCTCGCCGCTGATCGACGCGTTGACGACCTCGCGTGCGGGATCCTGTTCGGCCAGGCGCTTGCGCAGCAGGCTTACCCAGCCTTCCTCGGCACGGATGCCGTAGGCGGCCGACAGCGAGTCGCCGAGTACGAGCACCTTGCCGCCCGCCGCCTCGGCGCGCGGCGTCGCCATCGCCATCCCCGTGAACACCAGTACAGCCAGAAGGAACGCGCGCAGCATGACCATCGATTCCAGGATCGTCCTCTCGGCCGACAAGCTTAGCAAAGCCGTCGACGGCCCCGACGGCAGGCTCGTCATCCTCGAGGACGTCGGCCTGACGGTCGAACGCGGCGCGAGCGTCGCGATCGTCGGCGCCTCGGGCTCCGGCAAGACCACCCTGCTCGGCCTGCTCGCCGGCCTCGACCGCCCGAGCGGCGGCAGCGTCTCGCTGGCGGGCCAGCGCCTGGACACGCTCGACGAGGAAGCGCGTGCGCGCCTGCGCCGCCGCCTGGTCGGCTTCGTGTTCCAGTCCTTCCACCTGCTCCCGGCGCTCAACGCCGAGGAGAACGTGATGCTGCCGCTCGAGCTCGAGGGCCGTGACGATGCGCGCGAGCGCGCTGCGGCCGTGCTCGCCGACGTCGGCCTGCACAAGCGCCTGCACCACTACCCGCACCAGCTCTCGGGCGGCGAGCAGCAGCGCGTCGCGCTCGCGCGCGCGTTCGTGCACGAGCCCGAGGTGCTGTTCGCCGACGAGCCGACCGGCAACCTCGACCAGCGCACCGGCGCGGCGATCACCGACCTGCTGTTCGCGCTCAACCGCGAGCGTTCGACCACGCTCGTGCTGGTCACGCACGACCTCACCCTCGCCGCCCGCTGCGCGCGCACGATCCGCCTGCGCGACGGCCGCGTCGTCGAGGGCGACGCATGAAGCCGCTCGTGTTCGCGGCGCGCAGCCTGCGCCGCGAGTTCCGCCACGGCGAACTCGCGACGCTGGCCGCCGCGCTCGTGCTCGCGGTCGCCGCGCTGGCCGCGGTCGGCACGCTGGCCAACCGCGTCGAGCGCGCGATCCTCGCCTCGGCCTCGGAGCTGCTCGGCGGCGACCTCGGCGTCAGCGCGCGGCGCAGCGCCCTGCCCGACACCTTCACGACGCAAGCCGCCGACATCGGCCTGCGCAGCAGCCGCATCGTCGAGTTCTCGAGCGTCGTGTTCGCGGGCGAGGCGAGCCAGTTCAGCGAGGTGCGCGCGGTCGACGCGTCGTTCCCGCTGCGCGGCCGCTTCGCCGCGCTCGATGCGCAAGGCCGCGAGTTCACCGCGCAGGCGCCGCCACCGGGCCAGGTGTTCGCCGATCGCGCCGTGCTCGTCGCGCTCGGCCGCAAGGTCGGCGAGGCGCTGCAGATCGGCGGGCGCGACCTCGCGATCGCGGGCGAGATCGTCAACGCACCCGGCGGCGCGGTGTTCCAGTTCGCGCCGACCGTGCTCATGAACCTCGACGATGCGCAGGCCAGCGGCCTGCTCGGCATCGGCAGCCGCGCGAGCCATCGCGTGCTCGTCGCCGGCAGCGAAGCACAGGTGAACCGCTACGCCGAATGGGCGCGCGCGAATCTTCCGCCGGCCGCACGCGTGAGCACGGTCGAGGATGCGCAGCAGAACCTGCGCACCTCGTTCGAGCGCGGCGAGAGCTTTCTGCGCCTCGCCGCGCTGCTCGCGGCGCTGCTGTCGGGCATCGCGGTCGCGCTGGCCGCACAGCGCTTCGCGCGCCGCAAGACCGAGGACGTGGCCTTGCTGCGCTGCCTCGGCGCGAGTCGTCGCGAGATCGTGCTCGCGCTCGTTCTCGAACTCGCGCTGCTCGCGGTGCCGGCCTGCCTCGTCGGCATGGCACTCGGCCTCGGCATGCAGGAGGCCGCGTTCGCGTTCGCGCGCGACATGCTGCCGGGCGAGGCGCCGTCGATGCCGTGGGGCCCCGCGGTGTCCGCGTTCGCGATCGGCCTCGCCGTGTTGTTCGGCTTCGCGCTGCCGCCGCTGCTGCGCCTGCGCGACGTCGAGCCGATGCGCGTGTTCCGCCAGGACATGGAAGGCCGCACGCGCCGATTCGACGTGCTGTACCTGCTGCCGTTCGCAGTCGGCGCGGTGCTGATCCTCGTCGAGAGCGGTTCGGCGCGACTGGCCGGCGTGCTCGGTGGCGGCCTGATCGGTGTCGCACTCGCGACGCTGCTCGTGACGCTGCTGCTGTTGCGCGTGCTGCGCGCAGGCGGAAAGACACTGCGCGGTGCGCTGCGCTTCGGCCTCGCCAACCTCGTGCGGCGCCGTGCGCTCACACTCGTGCAGGTCGGTGCGCTCGCGCTGAGCTTGACCGCGCTCGACCTGCTCGCCGTGATCGGCCCGTCGCTGCTCGACCGCTGGCGCGCCGACCTGCCGGACGACACGCCGAACTACTTCGTGCTCAACGTGCAGCCGGAGCAGCGCGACGATTTCGAGAAGCGCCTCACCGACCTGCACGCGACGCGCGTGAGCATGCTGCCACTCGCGGCCGGCAAGCTCGTCGCGATCAACGGGCAGACGCCGCGCGCCTCGGACTACGCCGACGAGCAACGCGCCGGCAACTGGATCGAGGGCGAGGTGCGCGTGTCGTGGAGCGACGCGCTGCCCGAATCGAACCGCGTGATCCTCGGCCAGTGGCACGGCGCCGAGAACGCGACGCCGCAGCTGTCGGTCGACAAGAGCTGGGCCGAGATGTTCGCGCTCAAGCTCGGCGACACGATGACGCTGCGCTTCGGCGATGCCGAGATCACCGCCACCGTGGCCAGCGTGCGCGAGATCGACTGGGATTCGTTCCGCGTCAACTTCTTCATGATGCTGGACCCGCAGCATGCGAAGGACCTGCCGCACAGCCTCATCGCGAGCTTCCACGTGCCGGCCGGCACGTCGTTGTCGGCGTTGTCGCGCGAGATGACCAACCTGTCGCTGATCGACATCCAGTCGATCCTCGACCGCGTGCGCGACATCATCGAGCGCGTGTCGTCGGCGGCGACCTGGGTGCTCGGCTTCAGCCTCGCCGCGGGCCTGCTCGTACTGCTCGCCGCGCTCGCCGCGACCGCCGACGAGCGTCGTTTCGAGATCGCACTGCTGCGCACGCTCGGCGCGAACCGCCGCCAGCTCACGACCGCGGTGCTCGGCGAGTTCGCAGCGCTGGGCCTGCTCGCAGGCCTGGTCGCGGCGCTCGGCGCAGCGGGAACCGGTATCGCACTCGCACGCACGGTGTTCCGCCTGCCGGATTACCTGCCGCCGGTCGGACCGCTCGCGGTCGTCGCGATCCTGTCGGCGATCGTCGTCATGCTCGCAGGCCTGGCCGGTACGCGCCGCATCGCGCGCACGCCGCCGATGCTCGTGCTGCGCCGCGGCACCTGAGAGCCGCGTCACGCCGCGGGGCCGCCCGGGTTGCGCGGCCTCGCGGCGCGCGGCTAAGGTGCCCGCGATGAGCACGAGCGAGAAACGCCGCCATCCGCGATTGCCGATCTTCTCCGCCGCGCTGATCACGCGCGGCGGCGACGGCTGGCTCAGCGAGGTGCGCGACCTGTCGCAGGGCGGCGCACGCCTCGGCCGCCCGCGCCACTGGCGCGATGCAGGTGAAGAAACCTGCCGCATCTGGTTCGTGTTCGACCAGGAAACCGTGGTCGCGCTCGACGCGACCTGCGTGCGCGACGGCGAGGACGATCTCGGCTTCGCGTTCCTGCCCGGCCAGGAGGCCTCGATCGACTCGGTGCTGTACGAGTCGCGGTTCCTCGACAAGGATGATCCGTGAGGGGACGCCGGGTCGTCGCGTAGAACAGGACAGCCACCGGCATCCCGCCGTGGAGCACGATGCCACTTCGATGGCGGAATCCGCTTCGCGAGTTTCGCCCTACGGTCCCGACACGCCCAGTTTCATGGTCATCCCCTCAAGCGTCACCTTCAGCGTCTAGGTCTGCGCCCCACTGCAATGCTTGAATGGATGACCAGCGCTTCGCGCTGTTGTGAAGCGCCTCCGGCTTGACCAGCCATTCGACTGTTGAGAGCCGCCGGAATGACTGCGGTAGGGGCGTGTCGGCTGGGGGCCGTTCGCCGCGATCGATGCGCGACGCCGTGCTTTCGAATTTCCGTCGTCCCGGCGGAAACCGGAGGCGCTTCACAACAGCGCGCAGCGCTGTTCATTCCCTCAAGCCTCACATCCAGCGTCGAGGCATGCGCCCCGCTGCAACGCTTGAATGGATTCCGGCTTGACCAGCCATTCGGCTGTTGAGAGCCGCCGGAATGACGGCGGTAGGGGCGTGTCGGCTGGGGGCCGTTCGCCGCGATCGATGCGCGACGCCGTGCTTTCGAATTTCCGTCGTCCCGGCGGAAACCGGAGGCGCTTCACAACAGCGCGCAGCGCTGTTCATTCCCTCAAGCCTCACATCCAGCGTCGAGGCATGCGCCCCGCTGCAACGCTTGAATGGATTCCGGCTTGACCAGCCATTCGGCTGTTGAGAGCCGCCGGAATGACGGCGGTAGGGGCGTGTCGGCTGGGGGCCGTTCGCCGCGATCGATGCGCGACGCCGTGTTCTCGAGTTTCCGTCATCCCGGCGGAAGCCGGGATCCCCTCAAGCGTCACATCGAGCATCGAGGTATACGCCCCGCTGCCACGCTTGAATGGATTCCGGCTTCCGCCGGAATGACGGCGGTAAGGACGTATCGGCTGGGGGCCGTTCGCCGCGATCGATGCACGACGCCGTGTTCTCGAGTTTCCGTCATTCCGGTGGAAGCCGCCGGAGTGACGGGATGGGAAGTCGCCCTGGTTCCGGGCTTGTCGACCGCTTCGACGTTCGCCCTCCGTCCGCCCATTGCCGCCATCCCGCATGGGCCGCCTCGCGCTATCGTGCGCGCCAGCCGTCCCGCTCCGGGACGCTGGAGCGCTTTCGCATGTGGAACTACATCGCCCCGATCCTGCTGCTCGTGGGCTCGAACGTGTTCATGACGTTCGCGTGGTACGGGCACCTCAAGTACACGAACAAGCCGCTGCTGCTCGTGATCATGGTGAGCTGGGGCATCGCGCTCTTCGAGTACTGCCTGCAGGTACCGGCCAACCGCATCGGCTACACGGTGTACAACGCCGCGCAGCTCAAGACGATGCAGGAGATCATCACGCTCGCGGTGTTCGTAGTGTTCTCGGTGACATGGCTCGGTGCGCCGCTCAAGTGGAACCACCTCGTCGGCTTCGGGCTCATGATCGCGGCGGCGTTCTTCATCTTCCGCGAGTGAGGTCCCCCTGGCGTCGCGTCGATGCACGGATGCCTCATCGCTCCCGCCGGCCGATCCACGAACGCAACGCACACGATCCGATGAACGGCCGACACAACGTCCTCGCGCCGCGCGACGCGCGAACATGGCGTGCACGACCGTGCACGCCGATGCGCTTCCGCGGAAAGGATCATCCTCCGACGCCGACTCGGGACGGCGTGATGCGCCAGCCCCGCGACTCAGCGGCCGCGCCGCGCGCGCAGGCCGCGCAGGAATAGGCGCGGCGCGACGAGCACGAAATGCGCCCACAGCCCGCACCAGACCACGACGCGCACGGGGAGACGGCGCGCAGCAGGATCGAAACGGCGGAACCAGCGCCACATGCCGTGGTGCTTGTGACGTGCGACGAACACGGGGCGGCTGCGGCTCGAACTACCCTGCTCGTGCAGCACGCGCACGCCGGGCACGAAGACGACGGCGCACCCCGCGTCGCGCACGCGGCGGCAGAGGTCGAGGTCCTCGCAATGCAGGAAGTAGCCCTCGTCGAAGCCGCCGACGCGCTCCCACGCGTCGCGCGTGACGAACAGGCAGGCACCGGAGACGGCGTCGACGGGCTCGGGCGCGTCGCCTCCCGCGAACGGAGGCATCTCGACGCCCTCCTCGCCGGCACGGTGGAACAACGTTGCGAGCGCGCGCCGAAGGGTCGGATCGCGGCGGCGTATCGCGCGCTCGGGACGTCCGTCGGCATCGTGCACGTTCGCGCCGGCGAGGCCGATGCCGGGATCGTGCGCGACCACCGCACGGAAACGCGCGACGCTGTCGGGCTCGACGAGGCCATCCGGGTTGAGGAACACGAGCGCGTCACCGCGAGCGAGCACGGCGCCACGATTGCAGGCGGTGCCGAAGCCGAGGTTGGCCCCGTTGTTGACGACGCACACGCGCGCGTCGCCGGCGTACGTCGCCGCGATGCGCGCAGGCTCGCCATCCCGCGAGGCGTTGTCGACGATGAAGACTTCCACCGGCGCCGTCGAGGCGAGCACGCGCGCGACGCAGGCCGACGCGAGCGGCCCACTGTCGGCCGTGACGATGACGACGCTGGTCAGGCCCGGCTCGTGCGGCGAGGCCATCCCGAGCCTCAGAGTCCGGAGGTCAGGCGATCGCCCTGCTCGCGCGCGGCGGCCCACAACGCCGGCCAGTGACGCCACGCGGCGGCCATGTCACCGAGCTCGTCGGCCGCGGCGCGGGCACAGCCGGCCGTGTCGATGTCCTCGGCCCAGTCGCCGAGGCGCGGTGGCGAACGCTTGAGCAACGCATTGCCGTTGGCCTGCACGATCGTGCGCACGTCGGCCTGCCAGTAGACGGGCGCGTCGCCGAGCAGCTCGAACTGGTGCTGCAGGCGCTCGACGACATCGGCGCGCACGAAGCTCAGGTACTCGTCGAGCGTGGCGATCATCGTCGCGTCGTCCGCGGCTGCGAGGTCGCCGACGATGCCCGCGAGCAGCTCGAGGCGGCGCGCGGGATCGCCCGCCTTGGCCGTACCGGTCTGGTTCGACACGTAGTCGCGCAGGAAGTGGTTCAGGCGCGGCGTGTGCGCAGCCATCGTGACCTCGGAGCGACGTCGCGCCACTTCCTGCACGTGACCGATCGCGGTCGGCAGGTGCAGCGAGAGCGATCCCGGGCGGCAGAACTGCGTGGCCACGCTCGCGAGACCATCCTCGCCTCGGCCATCGGGGTTCGTGCACGGCAGGAGTTCGCGGTTGTCGAACGCGAACGGCGTGAACGTCGCGACACTCGCGGGCTTGGCGCGCAGCCAACCGTACCAGAGGCTCTGTGCCTCGATGTTGCGCAGGTAGGCGTCTCGATCGGCCCAGAACTCGGCGCGGCTGTCGGCGTCGAGCTGGTAGAGCCACAGCGCGCTTTCGGTACCGGAGCTGCCGCAGGTGCCGTTGAGCGTGTAGAGCACGCGTGCGTCGCCGCGCAGGTGTTCGAGGCGGCCCAGATTGAGGCCGTGCAGGCTCGATCGGTCGATGGCGTACTCGGGCCGTGCGGACAAGGCGCCAAAACGCTCGCCGCAGGCTTCCAGGTGCAGCTCGAACGGGTCGCGGACGTCCTCGTCTCCCGCGGCGAGTGCATCGTCCATGCGTCGGAAGAAGCGAGCCGAGGCCGACAGCGTGGCGTTCGGATCGATGCCGTCGCGTGCGTCGCCGTGGCGACGCAGCGGGAAGCGGAAATCCTCGTCGAGCAGCACGAACTGGCGCCCCGCCGACAGCAGCAGCGCGAGGTTCCACGAACGCCCGCCGCCGCCGCGGCGCGTGCGCGGGCCACGATCGACGAGCCACTCGAGGGTCGACTTCGCCTCGGGGACCGCCTTGGCCAGGCGCTCGCGGATGCGCGTGCGCTCGGCGGGGCCGATGTAGCTGACCGGATTGCCGACCGCGCGCGCGAACTCGCGCAGCAGATCGCGATTGCGGTCACGATTGGCGGCATCGAGCGAATCGTCGAGCAGCACGACATGGCGCGCGACACGGAAGCGGCGCTCGTACTCGGCGAGCGAAGCCAGCAGCGCACCGAGCTGCTGCGGGCGATCGCAGGCACGGATGTAGACCGCGTGCAGGGCCCGCGGCTCGGCGTCGGGCGCGCGCGCGAGGCCTTCGAGGAACTGGCTGTCGGAGATCAGCAGGCCGCTGCGCGCGAGACCCTCGAGGCCCTTGCGGATACGGTCGGGCTGGTTGAGGCCCGGCACCACCGACACGACGCGCGCGACGTGCTCGTCGAGCGTGCGGAATTCGCGGCACTGGTCCATCGACTGCAGCACGTGATGGGACAGCACGTGGCGCTCGCCGGAGTCCTTCGCGATGAACGCGAACTCCTCGCTCGACAGCGGTGCGACCACGGCATCGACCGCCGCATACAGAGGCGCGCCCTGCGTGGGGCGCGCCGCCGGCGAGGCGATCTGGAGGTTGCCGTAGTTGATCTGGAAATCGGGCGTACTGTTCATGGATCCTGTCGTGTCGTCAGCGGGCGCCGAGCAGGCGCCGCCACCATGGCGCTGGCGTGGGGGCGGAGGATGCGTTGCGCAAGCGCTCGACTTCGGCCTCGAGCTCGAGGATGCGCGCGCCGGCCTGCATGTTGCGCCGCACCTCGCCATTGTAATGCGCGTAGACGGATTCCTCGCGGTCGCCGAAAAGCGACACCCCGGGCAGCCCGTCCGGCAGCGGATCGCGCGAGCACATCGCCACGTAGTACAGAGGGGCGTAGCCGAAGCCTTCCGCCACCTCGGCACCGTCCTGCGACGCCGTGGCGGCCACGCCGGGGCCGTCCGACGCGTCGAGTGACCACATCACCGACTGGAACAGCAGCTTCTGCGCGTAGAGGCGCACGTACGGGAAATGGCGGGCCAGCAGCGCGGTGAACTCGTCGCGGTAGAGCTCGCGGACGTGGTACTCGTTGCGGAAGCCGGCGACGTCGCTGTAGGTCGCGCGGTCCGGTGACGAGATCAGCAGCAGGCCGCCCGGGGCGAGCATGCGCGCGAAGCCGGCGACCAGGGCTTCCTGCTCGTGCAGGTGCTCGAGTGTCTCGAACGACACGACGAGGTCGAAACCGGCGTCGTCGAAGCGGAGCGCGGAGGCGTCGCCTTGCGCGTAACGCAGGTTCGTCCGCGTCCCGTAGCGCGCCCGCGCGTGGGCGACGGCCTCGTCGGCGATGTCGACGCCCGTGACCTCGGCCGCGACCGAGGCCAGCAGGTTCGATCCGTAACCCTCACCGCAGGCCGCATCGAGCACACGGCGCCCGCGCGCGAACGGCAGTGCGAAGGCGTAGCGATGCCAGTGTTCGTGCCAGATCTCGCGCACGCACTCGGGCGTGAACCGCTCGCCGGTGAACGCCAGTGCGGGCGACGGATCGGTCATGCGTCCTCCTCTGGACTCCAGCGGTGCGCAAGGCGCACGAGGCCGAACTCGCGCGACTCGCCGCGCACGGTCAGTACGCGTTCCTCGGTATCGAACAGGCGCAGGCCCTCGGTGTCGAGCACGTGCACGCGCAAGGTATAGCTGCCGGGCAGCAGGGCCAGATCGTCGAACACGATGTCGGCGACGTAGTGGTCGCCGTCGCGGCGTGGCTGGATGCCGTCCATCTCGCTGCTGACGCCGTAGACGGCGGTACCGTCGGCACGGACGATCCCGAACATCGCGATCGGGATACGCCCCTCGCGCGAGCGCAGCCGCGCGCTGACGTGGACGCGGGCACCCGTCATGACGACGACCGGTTCCCCCGTCTGCACGCCACCGACCGACACGGAGGCGACGGAGAACTCCTGTCCGGCGGCAGCCTCGCGTGCGCCGGAACCGTCACCTGACTTGCGTTCGTGCCAGGCGAGGTAGGCCTGGGTGACGTCGTGGACGTCGCCTTGCGCGGCGATCGTGCCGTGGCTCAGCCACAGCGCGCGGCTGCAGAGCTTCTGCACGTGGTACATGCTGTGCGAGACGAGCAGCAACGTGCCACCACCCTCGAGGTAGGTCTCGATCCAGCGCACGCACTTCTTCTGGAACGACTCGTCGCCGACCGCGAGCACCTCGTCGGTGATGAGCAGGTCCGGTCGCATCGAGGCGATGACCGCGAAGCCGAGGCGAACGACCATACCGGACGAGTAGTGCTTGACGGGCTCGTCGATGTACGTGCCGATGTCGGCGAACGCGATGATGCCCGGGAGGCGCTCGCGCATCGCCTCGGCATCGAGCCCGTGCAGCGCGCCCGCCATCGCGATGTTGTCGCGACCGCTGTATTCGGGATGGAAGCCGGCGCCGAGTTCGAGCAGAGCGCCGACCGTGCCGTCGACCGCCACGGTTCCGGTGGTCGGCGTGAGCACGCCGGTGATGAGCTTGAGCAGCGTGGACTTGCCTGCGCCGTTCTCGCCGATGATGCCGACCGACTGGCCGCGCACGATCTCGAGATCGACGTCGCGGACCACGTGCTGCGCGTCGACATCGCGCCTGCCGGCCAGCAGGCGGCCGAGCGCGCGCAGGCGGTCGGCATGGCGGAATGCTTTCGGATACGCCTTGCCGAGGCCCCGGGCACGGACGAGCACGTCGCTCACAGGAAGTCCTCGAAGTGCGGATCGAGCCGGCGGAACACGAACAAGCCGAACGTGAGTACGGCCGCCGCGACGAGCAGGCCGACGAGGATGCGTGCCGGATCGATCTCGCCGTGACCGAGCAGCAACGCGCGCAGGGTCTCGATGTAGACCGTGAACGGATTGAGATCGAGCCAGTGGCGATACGCTTCGGGCAGGGTCGCGCGGTCGTAGAAGATCGGCGACGCGAACATCAGCAGCGTGATCACCTGCGCGAGCGCCTGCACGAGATCGCGAACGAATACCTGGATGCCTGCACAGAGCAGCGCGATGCCGAACGCGAGCGCGTACAGCGGCACGTAGGCGAGGAGCGCGAAGGGCAGCATGGCGAGGTTCACGCCCTGCCCCGCCAGCGCGAGCACGACGAGGATCGCCACATAGCCGCCGAGATGAAGCAGGAAGCTCGCGCTGCTCGGTGCGAGCACGAGCAGCTCGCGTGACAGCGCGACCTTGCCGATCAGCGCGGCGTTGTCCTGGATCGCCGTGGTCGAACGCAGGATCGCCTCGGAGAATGCGATCCACGGCCACATCGCGACGACGAGGAACGGCACGTAGCCCGGCGCATCTGCGCCGGGCACGCGTGCCTTGAAGATCTGCACGAACACGAACGCGTAGATCGCGAGTTGCAGCAAAGGCTGCACGAGCGCCCACCCGAAGCCCGTGAAGCTGCCCCGGTAGCGCTCGCGCAGTTCGCGCCTGATGAAGTGCGCAGCAAGCCTCGCGGCCTTCATGCCCGTCCTGGTTGCATCGTCAGCCGGCTAGTGTAGCGCCGTCCGGGCCTCGTCGACGATGCGAGCCGCACGAGGCCTCAGTCGGCCTTCGCGGGTGCCTTCTTCGCGGCGCCGGCGTTGGTCTTCACGGCGGCCGCGGGATCCGGCAGCAGCGGCGCAGGCATGTAACGCGTGCGCAGCGACGCGACCGCGTCCGGGTTGGCGTCGAGCGACTCGCTGCGCAGCTGGTCGACGTACTCCTTGACCTTCTGTTCGGTCAGGCCGTTACGCAGGTTGTCGATCAACGTGAGGCGCACCTCGTCGTAGCTGCGGCGACGCGATTCCTCGCGCTTGTCGAGCTTGATGACGTGGTAGCCGAACTGCGACTTCGTGACCGGGGAAAGTTCGCCGGGCTTGCGCAACAGATCGGCCGACTGCGCGAAGTAGCGGTCCATGCGATTGGAGCTCGCGTCGTTGATGAGGCCCTTGTTGGCGGCCTTCGACGGATCGTCGGAGAACTCCATGACGAGCGCCTCGAAGTCTTCCGTGGCCGCCCGCGTGCGGATCTTCTCGGCCAGTGCCTTGGCCTCGTCGTCACTGCGCGTGTTGAGGTCGATGAGGATGTGGTGGACGGTCACGTGCACAGGCGTGTCGAACGCCGTGGGATCGGCGTTGTATCGCTCGCGGGCGAGCTTCTCGACATCACCGACATCGAGCTTGTCGCGGAAATCCATGATCGTCTGTGCGCCGATGACGTTCTCGGCGGACATCTCCATCGCGTGCTTGACCACGGGATCCTTGTCGAGGCCCTTGGCGACGCCCGCATCGGCGAGCTGACGCGTGAGCAGGATCTGCGTGATGAGCTCCTCGATGCGCTTGGGGCTGTTCATCGTGTCGGCGCGCTGGTGCGGCGGAATGCGCAGCATCGAGGCATCGATGTCGGCGAGCGTGACGGTCGCCGTTCCACGCGACGCCACCACGGTCTCGGGGGGCAGCTTGTCCTGCGCGTGGAGTCCACTGGCGACGAGCGACGCGATCACGATGGCGGCGCCGCCGGCGGTGCGGGCGGCGAAACGGGAGAGCAGCATGAATTACCTCGAAGACGGTGGGTCGTTCAGGTGGAGAACGTTGGCCGCTTGGGACTGTGCGGCGCGGCGCGAGTTCAATGCCCGCGCCACAAAAAGAAAGACCGCCGGAGTGGATCCGGCGGTCCTGGTGAGGCTATTCGATTTACTCGTGAGCCAGCGGGAGGCGCTGGACACGCGCGTTGCAGAATGTACCGTTGGTGACGCACAACGAGTTCGCCGTCGCGTTGGCCGGATTCAATGAACCCGGCTGGGCCGGATCGACCGCCATGATGTTGAGATAGTACGTCTTGCCGAGCTCGAGCGGGCACAGCGAGCCGTTGTACGTTGCCCCGGGGGCGATGAACGTCGTCTGCAGGCGACCGAGCTCGGTACCACCGGCAGCCGACATGACGCATGCCGCTCTCATCGGCGCGAGCGTGGTCGTGCGGAACTGTCCCGGGCACGGCGCCACTGTGGCGGTGTAGACCGTACCCGGATTGGTGGAGGCCGAGAACGGCTTGAGCGTATTCACGACACCGAGCCACGAGGTTGCGCTGACCTGCGGTGCGCGCAGCTGGAGCGCGATGAACTTGGTCCTGTCCAGCGTGAAGCCGAAGTTGCTGCCATGCGTTCCGGGATGGCCATACCCCTCCGACACCGAACCGGGACTCTGCATCGTCACACCACCCACCTGTCCGCCACCCGCATTAGCACCGAACAGCGTCGTGTACAGCAATGCCGACTTCACACCGGTTCCGCCCAACGCATCGCGGTCGGTGGTCGTCGTCTGCTGGCGGCTCGCCATCGTGAGGCCGTCGTGATCGTCCGTCGGAACCTGGTCGCCGTACGGGCAGTTTCCGACCGCGACGGCACTCGGTTCGACCGTCACTTCGGGACTCTGGATCACCGGCGACTGGATGGCGTAGCCGCCACTGGAAAGCGAGCACTGCACCTGCAGCTTGAACTTCCACTGCGCGGTCGTGCTGGCATTCGTCAAGGACAGGACACGATTGACGCTGGTGCCGCAGTTCGTGCACAGCGACGTGCCGTCGGCCCAACCCGCGCCTGCCACCGAGCCATTGCCCGACGTGTTCACCACGCCACGGAGCGTGCAACTTGCACCGGACGGAATGCCCTGCACGGTCGCGGTCACACCCGTGACGCCACTGGCATGCGGCCCCGCCGGAACGGTCACGCTGATCGTGCTCAGACCTGCCGCGCCATCGGGCAGGCATGTCATGCCCGTGACACCCTCGAGGGTCACCCGGCCACTGGCCGGATCGACCGACATGCGGCTGGCCGTCATGTTGTCGCAGACACCGTTGTTGCCGGCACGCTCGATGCGCACGGGGAACGTCTGCGCCAAGGCGACGACGGGCAGCAACAAGACTGCCGAGAGCAGGATTCTTCCTGAAATGAAGGCTTTCATGAACGCGGGCTTCCTGAGAGTACCGAAAACTGTCGGTACCTTAGCCCCCGGACGCCCAAAAAGAAAGCCCCGCCGGAGCGGGGCTTTCCCTACAACATCACACTAACGCGATTCGATCAGGAGCAGGCGGCCGTAGCGGTGCCGGTGCAGCTGCGCGAACCCTTGTGCTTCCACAGACCCGAGTAGTTCGACAGCTTGCCCGGAGCAGCGTTCGCGTTGACGTAGTTCGTCGCAGCGAAGCCCGTGATCGGCAGACCGAAGAACGTCACGCCTTCCGCCGAAGCCGGCAGCGCGTGGATTTCCGTCGTCGGGTTCAGGCCGATGCGCATCCAGCCGGCGCTGAGGCCGTCGGCGCGGACGTCGACGTTCTCGGCGAGAGCCGAGCCGAGGACCGGCGAGGTGCGGTCCGCGACGAAGTCGGCGGTCGACTGGAACGAGATGACCTGCGTCTCGTAACGGAGGACCGGGATCAGCTCTTCCGGGTTCTCGCAAGGCGAGAAGCAGAGGTCGCACGCCGGGTTCTGCGAATCCGAACCCGTACAGGCGCCCGGACCCTGCTCTTCACGATCGAACGGGGTGAGCGTCACTTCGACGCGCGAACCCTGGTTGTAGACCTCGACGAACGGAGCGCGCGCCACACCGGTCGCACCGAGGCGGTACGGACGGTCGACGTAGAAGCCCTTGGTCGGGAACGTCACGGCCCAGTCGGTCGTCGCCGCGGCGCCGCCACCCAGGACGTACTCGTTGAAGATCGCATCGTGCGTGAACAGCGCGCTGAACGCGTCGATCGGCAGCGTGCCCGGAGCCGTGCCGTAGGTCGCGGTGACGACCTGGCCGTTGCGGAACACGTACGCCGTGGCCGTCGGGGACGGGAAGCCCACGTCGGCGAGCGACGGGCTCGTGTTGCCCGGGTTCGAGTGGTTGAAGCCACCCGCGCCGAAGAAGCCGTCGACCGCGTCGGCCGAGTACGGCAGCAGCACGCCGTTCGCACCGTCGATGATCGAGGCCGAGCCGAACAGGCCGCCCGTGGCCGCGCTCAGGTCAACCGTGTTGTCGACGGTCCAGTAGCCCGGCGTCGGGTACGACGTCCAAGCAGCATTGACCTTGTCGCAGTTCAGCGGAACGCCCGTCGCCGGGACGTGCGTGATCGCGGCGATCGAGTTCTGCGCCGCAGCGCCCGACTGGCCGACGTTGTTGCCGACGACGCCCATTTCGATGATCTCGAAATGGCCTTCACGCGTGTTCGCGAGCGAACGACCCGCGCTGCCCGAGGCACCGTAGTTCGCATCGGTCGAGTACAGCGCGCTCGAGAACTTCACGTACGACTGGCCGTTCGGCAGAACGCCGATCGCGCCGTTCGACGAACCAGCGGCCGCGCCGCGGATCTTCGGCACCGTGCACGACGTGTCCGTCGTGGTCAGGTTGGCCTGGTCTTCGCCGGCGAGCTTGAAGACGGTGGCGGTCCACACGTCGTACGGCGACAGGTAGAGGTTGAAGTCGCGGACTTCGCGGCTGTTACGGCCTTCCAGGAAGCGGACCTTGACGGCCTTGCCCTGGTTCGTCGTGTTGACAACCGAGAACGCCGTCGTGAGGTTCGACGGATCTTCGAGCTGGTTCTTCGCGACGTTGACCGTGTAGTACGGATAGATCAGGACCTGGCCGAGGCCGTCCGGATTCAACGTGACGGCGGTCGCCAGGTTAGCGATGCCAACCGTGCCGGCGATACCGGCGACGACGGCGGTCGTCAAGCTGTTTCTTTTCATTGCAACACTCCTAATTTTGACCACAGGGCTTTGCTTACGGTTTTGCTTTACGGCTAACCCCACTCCGCAGCGTTATTGCGCCTTGTATAGGGCAAGGTTAGGCAACAGCGCCGCAATCGTACGGCAAGGTCTGGACAGGTGCAATCCCTCCGCACCCCTCCCCGGGGCGGGTCGCGGAGACCTCGGATCCACCCGTTTCCAGGCCTCTCCCGAGCTCCCCTGACCCCACTTGCTTCCCCCGACTCTAGCAGATCAGGGCTCCTTCGACTCGGGCTCCTTCGCGTCGGCTCCGGTCGACTCCCAGTTCTCCTTCCCCTCAACGGGCCTGGCGGCTCCGAGGAAGTACCACGAGCCATCGGCATCACGGATCCAGCTTTCGCTCAGGAAGCTCAGCGACGACACCATGCTGCCGCCGATCGGCACCGTGATGTCGAGCTGCAGGTTGACCACGCAGGAATCCGCCGTAGAACACTCCGTACCCGTCACGACGACCTTCTCCCAACGCACCGGCCGGTTGTTCATGCGCTGCGCGTAGTCCTCGCGCTTGTCGGTCGCGCGCTTGCCGGGCGTCATGTAGTCGTAAGCCTTCTCGGCCTGCTTGGCGATGAGCAGGTTCCAGCGCTCGACCGCGCGAACCTCGGGCGGCGCCTTGCTGGAAGAACGCACGCCGCCGCCGGCGGCGCAGGCGCCGAGCAGCAGCGCAGCGGCGAGGACGAGCATCGTGCGGAGGAACATCGTGGGCGTCATGGCATCTCCTGGATCGTGTACTTCGTGGTCGCGCGGCGCGCGAGGGCGTCGGTAGACGCCCCGCGCAGCCGAAGGTTCCCCGCGCGCGTCAGTCCTGCGGCTCGGCAGGCGGCGGCGAGCGGTCGAAGCCGCCCTTCATCTCGCCACGCAGCGGGGCGAGGCTCTGGAACTGGCGGCGATACTGTTCGGTGACCTCGCGCGCTTCCTCGGCGTTGGTCATCACCTCGGGCGTGATCAGCACGATGAGTTCGGTGCGCTCGTTCTGCTTGGACGTCGAGCCGAACAGGCGGCGCAGCACCGGCACCTTGTTGAGCAGCGGAACACCGCTCTCGGACGTGCGATCGTCCTCGGAGATGAGGCCGCCGAGCAGCACCGTCTCGCCGCTCTGCACGGCGATCTGCGTGTCGATCGTGCGCTTGTTGATCGGCGGGTTCTGGCCTACGGCCGTCGTCGAGCCGGGCTTGCTCACCTCCTGCGACACCTCGAGGTAGACGAGGCCGCCCGGATTGACGCGCGGCTTGACCTGCAGGATCACGCCCGTGTCGATGTACTGCACCGAGCCGTAGCCCGAGTTGATCGTGGAGGATCCCGTGCCTGTGCCGTTGCTCGTCGGGAACGAGGACACGCCGATCAGCGACGTCGTCGTGATCGGGATCTGCGTGCCGACGTTGATCTGCGCTTCCTGATTGTTCGTCACGACCAGCGACGGCGCCGACAGCACCTTGGCCTGGCCCGACTGCTCGAGCGCGCTCAGCGCGACCTGGAACTTGCTGTTGACGTACGACCAGAACATCGTGCCGCCCTCGCCCGGCCCCGTGCGACCGAGACCGCTGCGCTGGCGATCCGAGCGGTTGAGCACGTCGTAATCGATGGCCGCATAGGGATCCGCGCTGCCGCGAGCGCCCGCGAACCACCACTGCACGCCGAACTGCAGGTCGCCGGTGAGACCGACCTCGAGGATCTTGGTCTCGATGTGGACCTGCAGCGGCGAGATGTCGAGGCGACGGATCGCGCCCTGCATCGCCTCCCACTCCGCAGGCGTGGCCATCACGAGGAGCTGGTTGCTCTCCTCGACCGCGGTGATGCGGATGTCGTTGTCGGCACTACCGGACGAGCCGCCTGCCGCCGGGGTCGACGGCGTCGAGCCTGCCGCACCACCCGGTGCAGCCGCGTTGATCGATGCCGCGCCGTTGCGACGGCTCGAGAAACGCGAGCCCGGCGTGCGGCCGCTGCCGCCGCCACCGATCGTCGCCGACGACAGGCCCGGCGCAACCGAGCCCGAGGTGCTCGACCGGCGCGAACCGCCGCTGCGCGAACCGCCCACGAAGATCTCGTTGAGGTAGTCGGCGAGGTCGAGCGACTTGATGTTCTTGACGTCGTAGACGTAGAGCTGGGTAGTCGCTTCGTCACCGGCGCGGTCGAGGCGGCGCAGCCACTCCTCGGCCTGCTTGAGGTACTCGGGCTGCGGCGTCAGCGCGATGATCGCGTTGGAGCGTTCGATCGGGATGAAGCGGAACATGCCTGCGAGCGGCGACTCGCCCGTCGCACCGAACACCTTCTCGAGCTCGGGAAGCAGCGTGCCGACCTCGGTGTACTGCAACGTGAAGACGCCGACCGACATGCCCTTGAGCCAGTCGACGTCGAAGATGTCGATGGTCTGCTGATAGTTCTCGAGCTCGGCCGCGGTGCCCGCGAGCACCATCATGCTGCGCGAGGTGTCGGCGTTGACGATGGCGTCCGGCTTCGCATACGGCTTGAGCAGCTTGGCCATCTCGCTCGGCGACACGTAGCGCAGCGGGAACACGCGCACCTCGTAGCCGCGCGCGAGCTTGGGCGGTGCGACGCGCGGTGTCAGATTGCCCGGCAGCGCATCCTTGATCTGCAGCACCGTGTAGCGGCCGTCGCGGTAGACGAGCGTGTTGCCGGTCCACGACAGCAGCATCTCGAGCACCGACATGGCCTGGTCGGCACGGATCGGCCTGGACGTCGAGAACGACACGTTGCCGCCGACGTTCGGCGCGATGGTGTAGTTCTGCTGCAGGAGGTCGCCGAGAATCGCCTTGACGACGGCCTGGATCGGATTGTTCTCGAAGTTGAAGTCGACCTGCCCTTCCGGACCCGGCGCGGCAGGAGCCTTGCGTGCGGCGGCCTCGTCGAAGAACTTGCCCGTGCCGACCTCGACCTGAGGCTTCGGCGGCTCGATCTTGTTGCTCTCGTCGTTGTCGAGGCGAATGCCCTCGAGCTTGGACGGTTCCTCGGGACGCACGGCGGTCTTGGCACCGAAGTTGTCGGCGGTCAGCGGCGCGGCGTGCAGGGCATGGTCCTCGGACGGACGCGTGGGCGCGCTCGAGCAGCCTGCGAGCACGGTCAGGCTGGTGGCGAGCGAAACGAGGAGCGCTCTCGAAGGCACTGGCGTCACTCCATCACTGTTTCTGGTCACTGGGACTGTTTCCTCTGCGTTCTGCCCGCATGCGCTCGGCTTCCTCGCGCATCTGGCGACGACGTTCCTCGATGCGCTTGGCGAGATCGGTATCGGCTCCGCCGGGCTTGGCCTCCGGTGCGACGGCACCGGGCGGCGGCGGCGGGGTGCCGGGCACCGCCGGCGGCGCGCGCGGCGGCGTCATCGGCTTGCCGGGAGGCGTCGCGGCGGTCTGCAACTCGACTTCGGCCGTCTCGTCGGCGGCGTTCGTGAACACCGCGACACGAGGCTCCAGGCGCGTCAGCGTCCAGCCCGACTGGTCGCCACCGAGCGGCATTCCGACCTTGAGGCTCATCGTTTCGTTCCGCGCGTTGTCGCGCACCATCGCGACGCGCAGCTCGGGCTGGCTTTCCGTCTTGCGTACGACGATGACGCCGGTCAACGTGACGTTGAGCGGCACGGGCGGCGGCTGGTCGGGCAGCACCTCGACATCGGCGACCGGCGTCGGCTTGCGGTCGTCGTTGAACAGCGGCCGCTCGCTGACCTCGCTGAAGCGCGTCGCGGCGGGCAGGCTGAAGGGCTGGCGGTCGATCGTGCCGGCGAGTTCCTCGGGAGCGGATTCGTCCGGCGGCAGCCAACCGTAACCGCGCCCGTAACCCGCCAGCTGGATCAGCGCGGCGAGCACGAGCAGGCCGCACAGTCCCGCGAGTCCGAGCGTCGTCATGCGTGCGAGCTGGACGTCCATCAGGCCCCCGCCGCCTTGCCCGGCACCCGCAGGTAACCGGACACGTTGAAACGCACGTCGAGGGGCGCGACCACGGCCTTGCCGCCGGGCGGCACGTAGGTCTGCTGCTTGTAGATCATCATCTGGTCCACGAACAGGTACGGCTTGCCGTTCTCGAGGTCGTAGAGGATGTCGGCGAGCGACTCGAGATCGCAGCGCAGGCGCACCTGCACCGTGATGCGCTTGTAGAGCTCTTCCTCGCCGCCGCTGTAGGACTGCGTACTGACGATCGAGCAGCGCTTGGCGTCGGTATGGTCGGTCTGCGCCTGCTTGACGCGCTGGATGAGGCCCGCCGAGGCCGCGTTCGCATCGGCGTCGGCGAGGAACGCCTGGTTGCCCTGCTCGTAGGTGCGAACCTCGGCGAGCTTCTGCTCGATCAGCGGTCGCTCGGCCGCGATGCGTGCGAAACGCTGCTGCTGGTCGCGCAGCTCGCCCATCTCGTGGAAGTAACCCAGGTGTGGCGCGACGAACCACCAGTGCACGCCGAGCACGTACACGAGCAGCAGCACGATCGCGAGCAGCATGACGGCGAGCGGACGTCCGTCCTTCGGGGCCTTAGCGAGCGCCATCGGCGGCCTCCTTCTGCGCACGCACGTCGGCAGCGTGGTCGGCGGCCTTCTTCGCGGCGGCGTCTCCAGTCGCGTTCTCGATCACGGTGTCCTTCACGGCAGTGCCGACGGCTTCCTTCTCCTTGCCACCGCCATCGGCGGCGCCGCCCTGCCCGGCCGGCGTGTCGGCGGCATGGCTGATGTCGACCGGTCGCGGGTCGGCACTGATCGTGAAGCGATCCTTCGACGTGCGCGGATCGGGCTGGATCTGGCCTTCGAAGCGCGGGCTCCCGAGATACGGCGACGAGGACAGCACGCTGATGAGGTTCGCCGCCTCCTTGCTCTGGCCCTGGATCTGGATCTGGTTGTTCTCGATCTGCAGGCGCTCGAGGTAGGTGTCGTCGTTGAGGCGATGGGTCAGATCGTTGAGCAGGCCGATCACGACCGGCCCCTTGCGCTTCTTGTCGCTGAGGAAGTTCGCCCCGCCGATCGAGTCCTGCAGGGTCTTGCGCAGTTCGGTGACCTCGGTCGCCGCGGCGCGCGCCTGGTCGACGGCCGCGCTCATCGCCTCGACGGCGGCGGCGCGGTTGGCGAGCGACTCGGACATGTTGAACACCAGCAGCGCCAGCGCGGCGGCCGCCAGGCCGAGGTTGAGCGGCAGGCGCATGTCGCGACGGCGTGCGCGGCGCTCGGCCGGCAGCAGGTTGATGTGATGCCGCCCCTCGCCCGGGATGCCGCGCCAGATGTCGACCGCATCGAGCTCGGCCGTGCCGTTCGCGAATGCGGCGAGCTCCGGATCGAGGCTCGTGCGCGGCATGACCACCAGTTCCACGCGCATGTTGCGCGCGACGGCATCGCGTGACGCGATGCGGCTGTCGAAATAGACCTGGTCGGCCTTGAACGGCGTCTGCCGGTCCATCTCGAACGCGAGCACCTGGCGGAGGTTGTCCTCGGCCGCGGCAGGCAGCGTCATCGCACGCGTCAGCGCGCGCGTGCCGGGGATCACGAGCACGGTGCGTGCGTTGGGATTCTCGATGCGCGCACGCAGGCGGCGGAACGCGTCGAGCTGGGCCTCGGGGAGATCGTCGAGCGAGAGGCGACCGAACTCGGCCACCCTGCCGGCGCGCTCGCGCCAGACGACGAGCTCACGATCGCGCACTTCGAGCAGCAAGGCCTCGGATCGCCCCGCCAGGCGCTTGCGCCAGTGCTCGGGAAGGCACGCCAGCAGCTCGCCGCCCCACCACGCGAAGAAACGCGGCAAGGGGGTCTTGGCAAGGCGTGTCCGCAGACGCGCCAGTTGTCTGTCCAGGGCTTCGTTCACGGCAGGCTAGGAATTTTCGCCATCACGCCAGCGAAGCACCACGAAGGGCCGCCCCGCCGAGTTCATCCCGCCCATGCGGATCGTCGCATCCAGCATGGCGCTCGCTCCGTTCGGGAGCTTGGCACGGGACTTGACACTATACGTCAGCCCCCCGCCGTCCGCCATGAGGGGCGTCCCGTCCGGAAGGACGAGACCCGAGGCCCCCATGTTCAGCTCGCCCGGCGCCAGTTGCTGGCGCTGCTCGATGAGCTGGTTGGCGTAGTCCTCGGTCATGCCGGGCATCGCCATGAGCGCCTCGAACGGCGCGAAGGCCGCGCTGGGCGTGCCGCGTCCCGAGTACATCGTGATGGCGGGTTCGATCTTCATGTAGATGTCGTAGGTCATCCCGAGGACTTGCTGCAGTTCGGACAACGTCTCGAACGGAGCGTTCCGCGGTCCGTAAGGAAGATCGATCGCCTTGTAGTCGTCGAGCTCGGCACCGAAGGTCGAGCGCAGGTCGTCGGGGTCGCGCCAGTCCTGCACGGCGTCGGCGAGTTCCTCGGCCTTGTCCTCCTCGACACCGGCGCCCATGAACAGGTTGCGCAGGGTCATCGGATCGGCCGTGTTGATGTCGATCTTGCCGGAGTCGTCGGTGATCTGGATCTCGATCTGCGCATCGTCGAACGTGAACGTGTACGGCCTGCCGTCGGCCATCCATTTCTCGTCGGGCGAGGTCTTGCTGAGACCGACCACGGCCAGGTTGAGGCCCGCCTCCGCCGCGTAGCGTGCGGTGGTCGTGTCGAACAGGTGGCGCGACTGCATGCCCTCGGTATGCGCGATGAGCGCGAAGCTGCCGAGCAGCACCGACATCATCGCGATGACCCACATGACGAGCACGAAGGCGACGCCGCGACGGCGGCGAGGGGGCGCGATGGCGGTCATCGCGTCTGCATCCCGCCGCTCTGGCTGCGCCGCAACGCCGCGGGATCGGCGGCATCCTGCGGAAGGATGTCGTTGAAGCTCGGACCGAGCTGCGAAGCGCGCGCGGCACCGACATCGAGCAGCAGCGGGATCTGCATCTCGGGCCAGCCGACCTTCGCGTCGGGACGCATCTTCAGGACGATGCGCACCATCACCGGCGTGAGGCTCGGGTCTTCCCAGTCGTCGGACCACTTGTCGAGCTTGCCCTCCTCGTCGAGCTTGCGGTACTCGAACCGGCCGCTCTCGATCTGGTCCATGAGGACGACGGGGTCGGGATCGTCCGTGCGCTTCTTGCGGAGGTCGAAGCCGTTGAGCATCGAATGCCCGAACATGAGCTTCATGCCGCCACGATCACGCGCGAGCTCGAGCGTCTGCACGTAGGCACCGCCGTGCGACAGGTAACCCGGCATCGGCGCGACGAAACGCATGAGGTCACCCTCGCCCTGGAACAGGAAATTGACTCCCGTACCCTGCTCCTGGCCGAACGGCAGCGGCAGCACGCGGCTGATCTGGTGGCGCAGGAACTCCTGCGCGACGCGCAATCGGTTCGTGCGGTCGATGAGCTCCTCGCCGACCTCCATGCCCTTCACGGCGGAGCGTATGCCGCCGTAGGCGGCGGCGAGCAGCACCGCCAGAAGGAGGATCGCGAGCATGACCTCGATGAGGGTGAAACCACGGGAGCGGGACGACACGGTCACGGCGATTTCCCTCCGCTGCGCGTCGTTCCGGACGACGACGAGCGCGAACCGCTGCGCGACGACGATGCCCCGGCGCTGCCGCGCGAACCTCCGCCGAGCGTCATGCCCTGCGAGGGATCGGGCATGACCGCACGCATCGTCGTGAAGGTCGCCTGGTGCCCTCGTGCGCGCGGATCGCCCCAGGTCACGGCGAGCGTGACGTGGTAGAGCTCCATCTGCGCGACGTCCACGATCGGCGAAGCGCCGCCGCTGCTGTTGCCCACTCCGGCGACACCACCTTGAGCAGCCTGCAGCATCGCCTCGTTGCCGCTCGCCTCGAACGCCTGCGGATCGACCGGCTCGATGTCGAGCTGCCAGCGGTAGCGGTCGTCGAACTCGCCGCTCGAGGAACCGGCCTCGATGCGCTCGCCGATGCCGACCACGTCGAGCAGCGACTGTGCCCACAACGCGGCGCGCGTCTCGTCGACCGAACGCCGCGCGTTGTTCATCGACATCGAGAGGATCTGCATGAGGGAACCGACCGCGATCGCGAAGATCACGAACGCCGCGATCATCTCGATCAGCGTGAAGCCGCGCGGGCGCATGCGCGGCAGCCCGCGCGGACGACGCGCGACGACGGTGCCGGACGTCGGCGGCATGGCGATCATCGCTGCTCCGGCTTGTCGAGCGTGATCTCGCCGGTGAGCCAGCCCACGTTGATCTTCCACTCGCGCTCGCCCATCACGACGGCGATGTTGCCGCCCGTCGAACTGCCGTCGGGAAAGAACCGGATGCCTCCGGCGTTGTCGCCGACGAGCTCCTGCTGCGCCGTGGTCAACCGCAGCACCATGTTCTTCGGCAGCTCGATGCTGCCCTTGCCCGGCGCCTGATACGAATGATTCTCGAGATCGATCATGAGCACCTTCTGCTCGCGCTTCACGATCGCCTGCCCGCGCGTGTAGCGCAGCGCGGCGACGAGATCGCGACTGGCCGCCTGGATCTTCGCGCTGGACAGGCTGCTCGAGAACGACACCGCCGCAACGGTCGCGACGATGCCGACGAGCACGATGACCGCAACGGTCTCGATCAGCGTGAAGCCGCGCGTCCGCACACCAACCGCCACGGCACCACGTCGCCGCGCACGCGGCGACATCACGCCCGCCGCTGCGCACATCGTCGTCATTGCCAGTGTCCGTGATCGAGGTTCATGCCGTCACCGCCGGGCTTCCCGTCCTTGCCGAGGAACACGACCTCGAAGTCGCGCCCGTCCTCGCCGGGTGCGCGATAGGCGAACGCGTGACCGTAGGGATCCTTGAGGTCGGATTCGCGCGCGAACGGACCGAGTCCGTCGCGCTTGAGCAGGTCCTGCAGGGTCGACGGCGCATGACCAGCCGACATCGCGTACTGCGCGACCTGCTCGCCGAGCTTCTTCGCAGCGATCGTGCCGGCCTGGTACTTGCTCTTGTCGAACGATCCCATCACGTTGCCCCCAACGATGGCGATGACGATGCCCAGAAGCACGATCACCGCGATCATCTCCATGAGCGTGAAGCCACCGGCGCGGGACGGAATCAGGGAAACACGACGACGAAGCGCGCGCATGGCGAAGTCCTTCTCGAGGGATGACGGGGAATGCCGTCAGACCTCGCGCACGCATCGAAAGTGCCCCGTCACTCCCAGCTGCCGTAATCCTTGTTCGTACCGTCGCCGCCGGGCTTGCCGTCCTTGCCGAGGAACACGATGTCGAAATCGCGACCGGCGTCGCCGGGCCGCTTGTAGACGAACGGATTGCCGAACGGATCCTTGAGGTCGGCTTCCTTCGCATACGGCCCGAGGCCGTCGCGCTTGAGCAGGTCCTGCAGCGAGCCGGGATAGGAGCCCACGCTCATCTGGTACTGCTCGACCGCATTGGAGAGCTTCTTGACCGCGATCGTGCCGGCCTTGTACTTGCCGCCGCCGAACGTGTCCATCGTGCCGCCGCCGACGATCGCGATGACGATGCCGAGCAGGACGATGACCGCGATCATCTCCATGAGGGTGAAGCCGCCGCTGCGCGGCAGCGCGCGGTGGGAACGCGGGAAACGGGTATTCATCGTGGGGTCCTCACTGGATCGAACTCGTCAATTGCAGGATCGGCAGGATGATCGCCATCATGATGATCGCGACCACCACGGTCATGAGCACCGTCGTCGCCGGCACCAGCGCGGCGAGCAGGCGCTCGAGGGTGTTGCGTACCTCGATATCGAACGTATCGGCGACCTTGAGCAGCATGTTGTCGAGTTCACCCGACTCCTCGCCGACGCTGATCATCTGCAGCGCGAGCTTCGGGAAGCGCTTGGATTGCGTGAGCGCGAAGCCGAGACCGCTGCCGGTCTTGACCTCCTCGCTGGCCTTGCCGACCGACTCGGCGAGCGCGGCGTTGCCCATGACGTTGCGCGCGATGGTCAGGCCGCCGAGCAGCGGCACGCCGTTCTTGAGCAGAGTGCCGAGCGTACGCGACAGGCGCGCGGTCTCGATCTTGCGCAACAGGTCGCCGACGATGCGCCAACCGAGCACGCGCTCGTCGAACGCGAGCCGACTGACCGGATCGGCGAGCTTGCGGCGCCCCCAGGCGACGCCGCCGACCGCGAGGATCAGCATGAGCCACCAGAAATTCTGCAGCGTCGAACCGATACCGACGACGATGCGCGTGATCAGCGGAAGCTCGACGTCCATGTCGGAGAACATCTGCTCGAACTGCGGCACCACGACCACGAGCAGCACGAACAGCGACACCACGACCATGCCGATCAGGAACGCCGGGTAGATCAGCGCGTTGACCACGCTCGACTTGAGCTGGCGAGAGCGCTCGAGGTAATCGGCGAGGCGGCGCAGCGTGTCCTCGAGCGAGCCACCGGCCTCACCCGCGCGCACCATGTTGATGTAGAGCTTGGAGAACGTGTCGCGCTCGGCCTCGAGCGCGTCCGACAGCGTCGCACCGCCGCGCACGACATCGCGCACGCGCTCGAGCAGGCTGCGCGCCTTCTCGCTCTCGGGCAGGTCGAGCAGGATCTGCAACGCGCGGTCGAGCGGCTGGCCGGCGCCGAGCAGCGTCGCGAGCTGCTGGGTGAACTGCACGATCTGCGCGTCGTTGAGCGTCGCGCGCCTGCGCAGCATGCCGAGCAGGCCACCGCCGTCGGCCGTGTCGGCGTCGCGCACGTCGAGCGGGATGTTGCCGGCGTCCTGCAGCTTGGTGACGACCTCGTCGTGCGAGGCCACGTCCATGCGCCCCTCGAGCATCTCGCCCGAAGCCGTGACGGCCTTGTAGTAGTACAGCGTCATCGCGCGCGGCCACTCGTCGAAGGAAGCATCGCCACGATCAGCCCTCCTGCGTGACGCGCAGGATTTCCTCGATCGTGGTCTGGCCGGCAAGCGCCTTGACGAGGCCGTCCTCGTACATCGTGCGCATGCCGTCGGCGCGTGCCTGTGCCTCGATCTCGCCCATGCCCGCGTGCTGCATGACGAGGCGGCGGATCGAGTCGGTCATGACGAGGAACTCCATGATCGTCGTGCGGCCGTGGTAGCCGCTCGGATAGTGCGGCGTCGGCACCGGCTTGTAGAGGCGGATCGGGCGCTCGCTCGAGAACTTCTCGAGGCCGAACTCCCTGACCACCTCGGGCAGCGCTTCGTACGGCTCCGCGGCGGCGAGGTCGAGCCGGCGCAACAGGCGCTGGGCGAGGATGCCGTTGACCGTCGAGGTGAGGAGGTAGTCCTCCACGCCCATGTCGAGCAGACGCGTGATGCCGCCCGCAGCATTGTTCGTGTGCAGCGTGGACAGCACGAGATGGCCCGTCAGCGCGGACTGGATCGCGATCTTCGCGGTCTCCAGGTCGCGCATCTCGCCTATCATGATGATGTCGGGATCCTGGCGGACGATCGAGCGCAGCGCATGCGAGAAATCGAGGCCGATCGACGGCTTGGCCTGGATCTGGTTGATGCCTTCGATCTGGTACTCGACCGGATCCTCGACCGTGATGATCTTGACGTCCGGCGTGTTGAGCTTGGACAGCGCGGTGTAGAGCGTCGTCGTCTTGCCCGAGCCGGTCGGGCCGGTGACGAGCATGATGCCGTGCGGCAGCTCGAGCACCTTGTTGAACTTGGGCAGGAACTCGTCGGTGAAGCCGAGCGTCTTGAAGTCGAACACGACCGCCTCGCGGTCGAGGATACGCATGACCACCGACTCGCCGTGCGAGGTCGGCACGGTCGACACGCGCAGGTCGAGCTCCTTGCCCTGCACGCGGATCATGATGCGGCCGTCCTGCGGCAGGCGGCGCTCGGCGATGTTGAGCTTGGCCATGATCTTGATGCGCGAGATCACGGCGGCGGTCGAGGCCGCGGGCGGCGACTCGACCTCGTGGAGCACGCCGTCGATGCGGTAGCGCACCTTGAGGCGACTCTCGAACGGTTCGATGTGGATGTCCGACGCGCGGCCTTCGACGGCGCGCTGGATCACGAGGTTGACGAGGCGGATGACCGGCGCCTCGGACGCGAGGTCGCGCAGGTGCTCGATGTCGTCCTCGCTGCGCGCGTCCTCGCTGAGGTTCTCGACGATCGCGCCCATCGCCGAACGACCTTGGCCGTAGAAACGCTCGATGAGGTCGTCGATCTCCGGACGCAGGCCGACCGCGAGCTCGACCTTGCGACCGGTCGCGAGCTCGATGGCCTCGATGGGATAGGGATCGGCCGGATCGGCGATCAGCAGCCGCATGGTGCCCTCGCCCTCGGCGATCGGCACGATATGGTGCTGCTTGAGGAAGCGCGTCGCGATCTGGATGCTCGGCGGCGGCGCCTCCGGAAACTCCTTCGCACCGACCAGCGGCAGCTTCATGATCTCCGAGACCGCCTCGGCCATGTCGCGCTCGGACACCAGTCCCAGGCGGGTCAGCAAAGCGATCAGGCGTCCGGAGGGATCCTCCTCGTGGAGGCGGCGGCCACGCGCGAGGTCGGTCTCCTTGAGGCGTCCGCCCGCGACGAGGAACTGGCAGATGCGCTCGTCGAGCGTCGGCCCGCCGTCCGCGAGAAGGGCACCTTCCAGTTGGTTCAGTTCCGCGACCGCCGACATCGTCTACTCCTGCACGTCCAGCTTGTGACCCGCGGAACCCCCTCCGGGTTCCTCGGAAGGATGCACCAAGGCTTCGATGAAGTCGCGGTTGAGGCCCAGCCACAGCGCGATCGGCACCACGGCGGGCAGGATCAGGTAACCGAACTGGTAGGCCAGCGCGATCGCATCGGGCTGCAGGCCGGCGGCCGTCACGGCGTTGGCACCGGCCGCGCCGCTGTCGAAACCGAGCACCTTGAGGCTCTCGCAGACGACCCCGAACGCCTGGGTCAGCCAGATCACGGTCAGCGCGATCGCGAAATGCAGCGTGCGCCGCCAGCCACCGATCGGCGTGGCCATGGCCAGGCCGCTGAACAGCGGCAGCGAGTAGCCGTAGATGAGCGGGTTCTGCGTGAGCACGAGCTCGCCGACGCCGCTGCGCCCATCCGGCCCGGCCTGGTTCACGAGCACGCGCGTGACGACGTCCATCGTGTGACCGTTCTGGATCACCTCGGTATAGAGGTTGGGCCAGATCGACAGCAGCGCGAGCTTGGCGAGCTGGATGACCGGCCACACCAGCGGCGAGGACAGCACGAACCACAGGAAGAAGGCCATCGGCAGCCACAGCACCGCCTTGAGCCCGAACTCGCGGATCGGCGACAGGCGCATCAGCCGAGCCAGGTGCGCGCGTTGCGGAACATGCGCAACCACGGCGAAGCCTCGCCCCACTCGCGCGGATGCCAGCTCAGCTGCGCGGTGCGGTGCACGCGCTCGGGATGCGGCATGAGGATCGTGGCGCGGCCGTCGGTGGTCGTGAAGCCCGTCGCGCCGCCCGGCGAACCGTTCGGATTGAGCGGGAAACGCTCCGTGGGCCGGCCGTGGTTGTCCACGTAGCGCAGACAGGTATCGACCTTGCGCGCGTCGGCCGAACCCTCGAACACCGGTCGGCCCTCGCCGTGTGCGACGACGACCGGGATGCGCGAACCCTGCATGCCCGCGAACAGCAGCGACGGCGATTCGAGGACCTCGAGCGTGACCAGGCGCGCCTCGTACTGCTCGGAGGCATTGCGACGGAACACCGGCCAGTGCGCGGCACCCGGGATGATCTCGTGCAGCTGCGCGAGCATCTGGCAGCCGTTGCAGACGCCGAGCGAGAACGTGCCGGTATCGGCGAAGAATGCCGCGAACTGGTCGCGCAGCATGTCGTTGAACAGGATCGACGCGGCCCATCCGCGACCGGCGCCGAGCACGTCGCCGTAGCTGAAGCCGCCGCAGGCGGCGAGGCCCTTGAAGTCGGCGAGGCGCAGACGGCCACTGGCGAGATCGCTCATGTGCACGTCCACGGCGTCGAAACCCGAACGCGTGAACGCTGCCGCCATCTCGACCTGGCCGTTGACGCCCTGCTCGCGAAGGATCGCGATGCGCGGGCGCGCACCGCGCGCGATGAACGGCGCGGCGACGTCGTCCGCGGGATCGAACGCGAGTTTCGGCGTGATGCCCGGATCGGCGGCGTCGCAACGCCAGGCATGCTCGGCGTCGGCGCTCGCGGGATTGTCGCGCAGGCGCTGCATCGCGTGGCTGGTCTGCGACCACGCCTCCATGAGTTCGGACCAGTCCCAGCGCGCGACGTGCTCGCTGCCGTGGTGGAGCTTGATGCGCGGCTTGGCCGCCGGCGCGCCGACGCGATGGGTCATGCCGGCGAGGCCATGGCGCTCCGCGATCGCGATGAAGGCCTCGCGGTCACGTGCACGCACCTGCACGACCGCGCCGAGCTCCTCGGCGAACAGCGCGCGCAGCGCGTGATCGGCCCAGCCCGCGAGGTCGATGTCGAGGCCGCACCGTCCGGCCAGCGCCATCTCGATCAGCGTGACGATCGCGCCACCGTCGGCGCGGTCGTGATAGGCCAGCAGCAGACCCGCGGCATTCGCTTCCTGGATCGCCTCGAACAGACCACGCAGGCGCGCAGGATCGTCGAGGTCGGGTGGCAGATCGCCGGCGCGCAGGAACACCTGGGTCAGCGCCGAACCGCCGAGGCGGTTGCGTCCGGCCCCGAGGTCGATCAGCCAGAGGTCGGTGTCGCCCTGATCGAGGAGCAGCTGCGGGGTCAACGCGCGGCGCACGTCCTCGCAGCGCGCGAACGCGGTGGCGATCAGCGACACCGGTGCGACCACGCGCTGGCTCGCGCCGGCCTCGTCGGTCCAGCGCACCTGCATCGACATCGAGTCCTTGCCGACGGGAATCGACACGCCGAGTGCCGGGCACAGTTCCATGCCGACGGCGCGCACGGCGTCGTACAGCGCAGCGTCCTCGCCGGGGTGGTCGACCGCGGCCATCCAGTTCGCCGACAGGCGTACCTCGCCGAGCACCGCGGGGGCCGCAGCGAGATTGGTCAGCGCCTCGCCGACCGCCATGCGTGCCGACGCGGCCGCGTCGAGCAACGCGAGTGGCGTGCGCTCACCCATCGCCATCGCCTCGCCGGCGTGGCCGGCGAAGTCGGCGATCGTGACCGCGCAATCGGCCACGGGCACCTGCCACGGACCGACCATAGGGTCGCGCGAGCACAGGCCGCCGACGCTGCGGTCGCCGATCGTGACGAGGAACGACTTGCTGCCGACCGCCGGGAAGCGCAGCACGCGGAACAGCGCCTCCTCGAGTTCGACGCCCTCGGTATCGGCGATCACGGAAAGGTGCGCGGGAACGCGGCGCGTGTCGCGGTGCATGCGCGGCGGCTTGCCGAACAGCACCTCGAGCGGAAGATCGATGACGGCGGGCGCCTCGCGCGCGCGCGCATCCGAGAGCACGAGACGGCGCTCGGCCGTCGCGCGGCCCACGACCGCGAACGGACAGCGCTCGCGCGCGCAGATCGCCTCGAAGCGCGCGAGGTCGGCGTCGCGGACGCCGAGCACGTAGCGCTCCTGCGACTCGTTGCACCACAGCTGCATCGGCGAAAGCTGCGGGTCGTCGCTCGGGATGCGGGCGAGATCGAGCACGCCGCCGACGCTGGAATCGTTGAGCAGCTCGGGAATCGCGTTGGACAGGCCGCCGGCGCCGACGTCGTGCACGGACACGAACGGGTTGGCGTCGCCGAGCGACCAGCACGCGTCGATGACTTCCTGGCAGCGCCGCTGCATCTCGGCGTTGTCGCGCTGCACCGAGGCGAAGTCGAGCTCGGCCGAGCTCGAGCCGGCGGCCACCGACGACGCGGCACCACCGCCGAGGCCGATCAGCATCGCCGGGCCGCCGAGCACGATGACCGCGTCGCCCGGTGCGAGATCGCGCTTCTGGACGTGGTCGCGGCGCAGGTTGGCGAGGCCGCCTGCGATCATGATCGGCTTGTCGTAGCCGCGGCGCAGGCCTTTTTCGTCGGTGGCCTGCTCGAACGTGCGGAAGTAACCGCCGAGGCAGGGGCGACCGAATTCGTTGTTGAACGCGGCGGCACCGATCGGGCCGTCACGCATGATCTCGAACGGCGTCGCGAAGCGCGGCGGACGCGGGCGCTCGGGCTCCCACGGCTGCTGCAGGCCCTCGATGCGCAGGTGCGAGGTCGTGAAGCCGCTGAGGCCGGCCTTCGGCTTGCCGCCGCGCCCGGTCGCGCCTTCGTCGCGGATCTCGCCGCCGGCGCCGGTCGCGGCACCCGGGAACGGCGAGATCGCGGTCGGGTGGTTGTGCGTCTCGACCTTGATCGCGTACGGAACGGATTCCTCGTGCGCGGCGAACACGCCGGTCGCCGGATCGGCGAAGAAGCGCTGCGCGATGCTGCCCTCGACGACGGCAGCGTTGTCCTTGTACGCGGACAGCGTGTGCGCGGGAGACACCGCGTGCGTGTTGCGGATCATCGCGAAAAGCGAGCGCGGCTGGGGTTCGCCGTCGATCGTGAAGTCCGCGTTGAAGACCTTGTGCCGGCAGTGCTCGGAGTTCGCCTGCGCGAACATCATGAGCTCGGCATCGGTGGGGTCGCGACCGAGCTGCGCATACGCATCGGCGAGATAGGCGATCTCGTCGTCGGCGAGGGCGAGGCCGAGGCGGCCATTGGCGGCGGTGAGCGCAGCCTTCGCGTCGTCGCCGAGCTCGATGTGCACGAGCGGCCCCGCCGCGCCGGTCGCGAACACGCCGTCGAGCGCCTCGCGCGCGACGATGACCGACTGCGTCATCGGATCGTGCAGGGCCGCCGCGACCGCGGTCCACGCCGCGGAGCCGGGTGCCGGCGCACCGTCGAGTTCGACGGCGACGCCACGTTCGACGCGCTCGATCGCGAAACCGCAGCCGCGCAGGATGTCGGTGGCCTTGCTCGACCACGGGGAGATCGTGCCGATTCGCGGCACGATCCAGAACGTCGCTGCGCGAGCCTCGCCCGGTTCGGCCTCGAGGATGCGCTGCAGGCGGGCAGCATCGGGCGTCGTGCCGGCATCCGGGGAGACGAGATGGACATGCCGCGCGGCACGCAGCGCGCATCCCGGAGCGAGCCGGGCGAGCACGGCGTTGAGGCGATCGATGCGGAACGCGGAGAGGGCCGGCTGGCCGTCGAGGACGATCATGGCGGGCGGTCGGAAAAGGCCGCGCATGATAGCCGATGCAGCGCCGATGCGATAACGCGACGGCGCCGCGAAGCGCCGGGAGCAGGTCTCCCGGCGCAGGCAGGCGGCGTCAGGCGCCCGGCTTGGCCGGCGTGCCCGAGGAGGCGAGACGCTGCAGCTGGGCCTCGAGCTGGTCCGGCGTCAGGTAACCGCCGATCTTGCTGCCGTCCGGCGCGTACACGGCCGGCGTACCGTCCACACCGACGGAGATGCCGAGCTGGTACTCCTGCGTGACCGGGTTGTCGCACTTGAGCGGGCTCGGCGTCTGGCCGGCCTTGGCGTCGGTCAGCGCCTTCTTGCGGTCGGCTGCGCACCACACCGACACCGCCTTGTCGAACGACGGCGTATTCGGGCCGCTGCGCGGGAAGAACAGGTAGTCGACCTGGATGCCGCGCGCGTTGTACTCGGCGATATGCTCGTGCATCTTGCGGCAGTAGCCGCAGTCGATGTCGGTGAACACCGTGATCCTGTACTTCGGCTTGCCCTGCGGGGCGAACGTGATGCGCTGCGATGCCGGATAGGCATCGAGCTTGGCGACGTGTTCGCGCGACAGGCGCGCCGCGGTGAGGTCGAGCCTGGCCTCGGCGTCGTACAGGCTGCCCTGCATCACGTAGCGGCCATCCTCGCTGACGTAGACCAGCTGGCTGCCGACGATGACCTGGTAATAGCCCGCGATCGGCGACTTCTCGACCGTATCGACCTTGACGTTGGGCACGAGCTTCTGCACGGCGGCGCGCACCACGGCCTCGCCCTTGTCGGCGGCATGCGCCATGGGAACGACCGCGAACGCGGCGAGTGCGGTCATGAGGACGAGACGTTTCATCGTAAATCCTTGCAGGGCGGGGGCGCGGGATCAGTGCGCGGAAACGGGATTCTTTTCCAGCCGGGACAGTTCGGCAAGCAGTTGCTGCGGGGACATCGCCACACCGGGCGCGATGCGCGTGCCGTCCGCCGCCAGGGTGGTCGGGGTCCCGTTGATGCCCATCTGGCGCGCGAGCCGCGTCGTCTCGGCGACCGGATTGGCGCAGGCGGCCGTACCGGTGTCGGCGCCCGACATCGCCGCCGTGAAGGCGGCCTTGCGGTCGCCGGCGCACCACACGGCCTCGGATTTCACGTCGGCACCGGGATGGATGTCGAGCGGCATGAACACGTACTCCACCGAGATGCCGAGCGCGTTGTACTCGGCGATACGGTCGTGGAACCGGCGGCAGAACGGGCAATCGACGTCGGTGAACACGGTGACCGTGTACTTGGGGTTTTCAGGGGCGAACACGATGCGCTTGTCGACACCGATCTGCGCGAGCGTGGAGCGACGCTGTTTAGCGTGCGCGGCCTCGGTGAGGTCGCGGCCCGCCTGGACGTCGGTCACGCTGCCGTCGAGCACGAATCGCCCGTCCTTGCTCACGTAGACGAGCTGGTTGCCGACGATGGCCTCGTAGAAACCGGGAATCGGCGACTCCTGCGCGACCTCGACCTTGACCTGCGGGGCGAGTCGCGCCATCGCCGCGTTGACGGTCTCGGCCGGCGTCGCGGCCGCGGCCGCAGTGCACGCGAACAGCAGGGGCAGGATGGACATGAAACGCATGGCGACGACTCCGAATCAGCGTGACGGGGAGGATTCCGCGGCATCGGCCCGCTGCAGTTCGGCCAGCAGGCGCTGCGGCGACAGCAGCACGGTCGCATTGACGACGCGCCCGGCCGGAGTGATCGCGGTCGGCGTCGAGTTCACCCCGATCTCGGCCCCCGCGGCCATGGTCGCCGACACCGGGTTCGGACAGTTCAGCCGGTCCACCGACTGGCCCGACATCGCGCGATCGTAGGCGATCTTCCGATCCGCCGCGCACCAGATCGATGCGGACTTCTTGTCGGCGTCGGGATGGATGCTGAGCGGGAAGAACACGTAATCGATCGCGATGCCGAGGGCGTTGTACTCGGCCATGGCACCGTGCAGGCGCCGGCAGTACGGGCAATCGGGATCGGTGAACACGGTGATGCGGTACTTCGGATCACGCGGCGCGTAGCTCATGCGCTGACCGGCGCCGATGCCGGCGAGCACTTCGAGGCGGCGCGCAGCCATGCTGGCATCCGTGAGGTCCTCGCCGTCGGCAGCGCGCTCGACCTGGGCACCGCGGACGACATAGGCGCCGTCGGGTGTCGCGTAGACGACCTTGCCCCCGATGATGCCCTCGTAGAAACCCGGCAGCGCCGACTTTCCGAAGGCCTTGATCGGGGCCATCGGCGCGGTCTTCTGGATGGCGCGACGCGCGGCATCGCCCTCGGCGGCCTGCGCCGTCGAGCCGGCCAGCATGATCAGGGCAAGGACGTACGGCAGGAATCGAAGCATGCGGCGGATGTCGGGGAGGGGCGTGATCCGGGCATGGACCGCGCCGCACGGCTTTGGTTCCGCGCGGGGCCGCCATTCTCGCACGCCCGCACGGGACCGGCCACGACCGGTGCCGTGCATCGGTCAGCCGCGAGGGTGATGCAGGGCATGCAGGCGCTTGAGCCCTTCCTTGGCGACCAGCGTGTAGATCTGCGTGGTCGACAGCGAACTGTGTCCGAGCAGCATCTGCAGCGCGCGCAGGTCGGCGCCGTGGTTGAGGAGGTGGGTCGCGAACGAATGGCGCAGCACGTGCGGCGAGATGCGCGCCGAGGCGACGCCCGCCGCGAGTGCATGCTTCTTGACCAGCGTCCAGAACATCTGCCGCGTCATCGCGGCGCGGCGCGCGGTCACGAACAGGGCATCGGCACGACCGCCCTTGAGCAGCGCGGGCCGCGCTTCGGCGACGTAGCGCTCGAGCCAGTGCTGGGCCTCGCCCCCGATCGGCACGAGCCGTTCCTTGCCGCCCTTGCCGGTCACGCGCAGCACGCCCTGGCGCAGGTTGACCTGTTCGGCGCGCAGGTCGACGAGTTCGCTGACGCGCAGGCCGGTCGCGTACATGAGCTCGAGCATGCTGCGGTCGCGCAGGCCGAGCGGCGTCTCGGGCGGCGCGCGCAGCAGCGCTTCGACCTCGCCCTCCGCTAGGGCCTTCGGCAGGCCGCGTGGCAGCTTCGGCGCGTCGACGAGCAGGGTCGGATCCTCGGCGATGCGGCCGTCCTGCTGCAGCACACGGTAGAACTGGCGCAGGCTCGACAGCAGGCGCGCGTTCGAGCGCGCGTGGTAGCCCTTGCCCGTCGCGCCGCCCGCACCCGTACGCTCGGCCAGGTAGCGGAACACGGCCGCGCGGTCGCAGGCATCCAGCCGCATGCCCTGCCCCGTCAGCCACGCCGCGAACGCGACGAGGTCGCGCCGGTAGCTCGCCAGCGTGTTGTCGGCGAGGCCGAGCTCGGACCAGGCACGCTCGAGGAAGCGCTCGACGAGGGCCAGGTCCGCTGGATCGGCGGCGGGACGCGGGGAGGATCGGGGCATCGCGAGGGTTGCGTCGGAACGGTCGAGACGCGAGGCTATCGTGATTCGCCTCCGCGCACGATCATGCCCTCCGAACCTCCCGCACCGCTGTGGCGTCGCCTCGCCGCCGCCTCCTACGACCTGCTCGTGCTGATCGCCGTGTGGATGCTGATCGCCGCACTCGTGCTCGCGGCGTTCCACGGCGAGGTCGATGTCGCCCGACAGCCGCCGCTGTACCACGCCGTGCTGCAGGGGGCCCTGCTCTGCGCGACCGCGCTGTACTTCGCCGTGTCCTGGTCGCGCGGGGGCCAGACCATCGGCATGCGCGCCTGGCGCGTCCGCGTGGTCGGTGCCGACGGGCGCTCACCTCCGTTCACGCGTGCGCTCGCCCGGTTCGTCGTCGCGATCGCGTCCACGCTCGCGCTCGGCCTCGGTTTCGCCTGGTGCCTCGTCGACCGGCGGGGCCGCGCGTGGCACGACATCGCTTCGGCGACATCGCTCGTCCAGCTGCCCGCACGCTGAAAACGCGCGACCGCATCACGCCCGTCGAGGGCGCGGCTGGTGCGATGCCCCGATGCGGCCTAGGCTTCGGGGATTCCACGCGAGGTGCGTCCGCATGCCACGACTGCCGCTGCAGATCGCCTTGTCCTTCGCACTCGGCATCGCTCCTGCCACGGCCGCACCGCCTGCGGGCGAAGTGACGCCCCCCGCGCCCAAGCCGCTCCCGGCGACCCGCGCCACGCCCGACACGCTCGATCCGACGGGTTACCGCGCCGAGGGGCCTCGGCATGTCGTGCGGATCGACGCCGCACGTCGCGCCATTCTCGACGGCGTCGCCGTGATCGCGCGCCAGGACTACGAGGCGTTCACCCACGCCGAGATCGCCACGACCGACCTCGATGCACTGCTCGCACGCGGCGCACGCCTCGACGACGCGCACTTCCTGCTGCTGCTCAATGCCGGCATCGTCGACACCTCGACGGAGGATGCCGCGCGCCTCGCGGAGACGCCGGCGATCGTCAGCGCGGGCCGCAGCCTGCATCTCGTGCAGTTCGCCGCACCGGTACGTGCGGCATGGCATGCCGAGCTCGTCGCGACGGGCGCCCGCATCGTCACGCCGCTGCAGCGCGACGCCTACCTCGTGCAGGCGGATGCGACCGCGCGCGCGCGCCTGCAGTCGCTGCGCGGTGCCGCACACGTGCGCGCCGTCATGCCCTACCTCGCCTCGCAGCGCGTGCATCCGTCGCTCGGCTCCGACGCCGGCGGCCCGATCGTCGTGCAACTGGTCGAGGATGCCGCCGCGAACGCCGCCACGCTCGAGCGCCTGCGCGGCAGCGCCCGCGATGTACCGCGCATCGGCCGTCGCGCCGGCTACGTGAACGTGCAGATCGACGCCGGCCCGGGCGCCATCGCCGCGCTGGCCGACCGCGGCGACGTCGTCTCGGTCAATCCCGACGGCCCGACACACCTGCACGACGAACGCCAGAACCGTCTCGTGACGGGCTTCGTCTCCGCCGGCGCGCCGGTGGCCGGCGACCATCTCGGCTGGCTCGCGGCGCGCGGCTTCACGCAGGCGCAGTTCGACGCGAGCGGCTTCGTCGTCAACGTCGTCGACAGCGGCCTCGACAACGGCACCGTCGTGCCGAACCATTTCGCGCTCTACACCTCGGGCGACCCGACCTCGCCGAGCCGCGTCGCGTTCTCGCGTGTGGTCGGTACGCCCGGATCGTCGGGTGGGCGCGGCGTCGACGGACACGGCACGCTCAACGCGCACATCGTCGGCGGCTACGTGCCCGGCGGCGCACCGTTCACCGCAGCCCCTCACGCCGATGCACAAGGCTTCCGCTACGGCTTGGGCGTCGCGCCGTTCGTGCGCCTCGGTGCATCGACGGTCTTCGATCCCGACTACACCGAACCCGACGCCGGCGCACTCGAACGCGCCGCCTGGGACGACGGCGCGCGCATCAGCACCAACTCCTGGGGCAACACGTTCAGCGGCGCCTACACGCCGCGTGCGCAGACCTACGACGCGCTCGTTCGCGACGCCGCCGACGACCTGCCGGGACTGCAGGAACTGGTCATCCTGTTCTCGGCCGGCAACGCCGGCCCGGCTGCGGAAACCGTGCGCGAGCCCGGCGTCGCCAAGAACGTCCTCACCGTCGGCGCCTCGGAGAGCGTGCAACCCTTCGGCGGCTTCGACGGTTGCGCGATCACCGACAACGGCGCCAACCATGCCGAGGACATCATCGGCTTCTCGAGCCGCGGACCCGCGATCGGCGGACGCCACAAGCCCGACCTCGTCGCGCCGGGCACGCACATCAGCGGCGGCGTCTGGCAGGATGCCCCGCCACCTTCGCCATGGAGCACGGGTGCAGCGGCGCCGGGCTTCACGGGTGCGACGGTCTGCGGCGGCCCCTCGCCGAGCCTGTACTGGCCGCTGCAGCAACAGTGGTACACGGCCTCGAGCGGCACCAGCCATTCGACACCGGCCGTGGCCGGAGGTGCGGCCCTGCTGCGCCAGCATTTCCTGAACCAGGGACGTGCCGCGCCGAGCCCTGCGATGACCAAGGCGATGCTCATGAACAGCGCGCGCCACCTCACCGGCGTCGGCGCCAACGACACGCTGTGGTCCAACCGCCAGGGCATGGGCCTGCTCGACCTCGGCAGGGCACTGGATTCGACACCGCGCCTGCTGCGCGACCAGGACCCCGCCGACCGCCTCGTCGGCTCGGGCGGCACGCGCGCGTTCACCGCCACCGTCGCGCGTGACGGCGAACCCCTGCGCGTGACCCTCGCGTGGACCGACGCACCGGGGCCGACGAACGGCGCACCGCAGCTCAACGACCTCGACCTCGTCGTCGACATCGACGACCGCACCTACTTCGGCAACGTGTTCAGCGGAGCCGCGTCGACGACCGGCGGCGATCCCGATCGCGCCAACAACGTCGAAAGCGTGTTCCTGCCGGCAGGCGTCGCCGCCGGCACGCGCATGGCCGTACGCGTCCTCGGGGCCGGTCTCGTCGCCGACGGCGTGCCGGGCAACGGCGATGCGATCGACCAGGATTTCGCACTCGTGGTGCACAACGCGGCGGCCGTCGACCTGCCTTACGTGCGTGAAGCGGGACTCGATCTCGTGTCGGAAAGCGCGACGCCGGCCAACGGTGCCCCCGATCCCGGCGAGCGTGTCGTCTACGCACTCGGCCTCGACAACATCGGCGTGCTGGCGAGCACCGCGACCACCGCCACGCTGCGCAGCGGAGGCGGCGTGCATCCTGCCGGTGCCGCGCAGGCCTACGGCACGCTTCAGCCCGGAGCGGCGGCCGTCGCACGCGAGCATGCCCTCGTCGTCGATCCCGCGACGAGCTGCGGGTCCGAAGTCACGGCGACATGGGACATCGCCTCGTCGGGCACACCGCTCGGCACGATCCGGCACGTCCTGCGCACGGGCGTGCTCGAGATCGCCCTCGAAGAGGGCTTCGAATCGACGCAGAGCCCTTCGCTGCCGGCCGGTTGGCTGGCCGACATCGCGATCGGCGGCGCGACATGGCGCACGGTCACCGATGCCGCCGCGGACGGCGCGCAGTCGGCGGGCGTGCAGGCGCCGACGACCGTCGCCGACACGCGGCTCGTCTCACCCGTGTTCGCCGTCGACACGGCGGAGGCGGTCCTCTCGTTCCGGCAGCGCTTCGCGCTCGAGAACGGCTTCGACGGCGCGGTGCTCGAGATGCGTGTCGACGGCGGCACGTTCGTCGACGTGCTGTCGGCCGGGGCGTCGTTCCTCGAGGGCGGTTACGGCGGTGCCGTGTCGGCCGACTGGTCCAATCCGCTGGCCGGCCGCGCCGCATGGACCGGCGCGAGCGGCGGCTGGCGCGACGTGCGCGTCGCATTGCCGGCATCGCTCGCAGGCCACGTCGTGCAGTTCCGCTGGCGCGTCGGCACCGACGAAAGCCTCAGCCCGGCAGGTTCGGGGCAATGGGTCGACACGGTCGAACTGCGCGACGGCTACCGCTGCTCCCCGCAGCCCGATCGCCTGTTCGCGGACGGCTTCGACGCCGCGACCTGATGCCGCGTCAGGCGTTGCGGCGGAAGTACGCCGCCGCGAGTGCGACGAGCAGCACGGGCGGGATCAGGTTCGCGACGATCGGCGAGAAGCCGTACACCGAACCGAGGTTCACGACCGCACGTTGCAGGAAGTAGAAACCGATCGCGAGGATGACGCCGAGGAACAGGCGCTTGGCGAGGCCTCCGCTGCGCAGCGCACCGAACGCGAACGGCAACGCGCAGAACGCGAGCACGAGCACGTTGAGCGGATAGAACAGGCGCCCCCAGTAGGCTTCGCGGAAGGCGCGCGAATCCTGTCCGTTGCGCTCGAAATAGGCGATGTTGCGCGCGAGGTCGCGAAGGCCGAGGTAATCGAGCTTGACGATGCTCAACGCGAGCAGGTCGGGATCCAGCGTCGAGGTCCAGGCCTCCTCGGCCATCTGCGTGCTGGTCGCGGAGTTCTCGCCGAACACCGTGCGGCGCACCCCGAACATCGTCCATTGCCCGCGCGCATGCGTCGCGCGCTCGGCCACCGACAACACGGCAAGGCGTCCCGCCGGATCGAACTCGAACACGCGCACGCGGTTGAGATCGACCGCGACACCGTCGTCGGTCGGATAGGTGCGGCCATTGCCGGCGTTGATGACGGTGCCACCATCGCGCGCCCACACGCTGCCGCCGCGCGCGAGCGTGACGTCGCTCGAGGTCGCCGCCAGCGCGACCTCCTTGGCCTTCTGGTCGCCGTAGGGCGCGAGCGTCTCGCCGAGCACGACCACGCCCGCGGTCAGGACCACGAGCGTCAGCACGACCGAGGCACAGATGCGCAGCTTCGACATGCCTGCCGCACGCAGCGCGGTGAGCTCGCCGGTGCCGGCGAGGCCGCCGAGGCCGAGCAGGCCGCCGATCAGCGCGGCGTAGCTGAACATCTCGTAGAGTCGCCGCGGCATCGTCAGCAGCGTGTAACTCGCGGCCTTGGCCAGCGTGTAGCTGCCCTTGCCGACGTCGTTGAGCTGGCCGACGAAGATCGTGAACGCATCGAAGCCCACGAGCACGAACCACGTCAGCCCGACCGCGCCGAGCACCGACATCGCGACGAGGCGATCGACGCGCAGGAAGCGCGGCAGCCTCATGCCGCACTCCGGCGCAGGCGCGCACGCGGGCGACGCAGCGTCTGGCCGCGGCGGATCAGCACGATCGCGATGACGAGCGTGGGCAGATACACCCACCACAGGCCGAACGCGAACGACAGCTTGCCCTGGATCATCCAGGAGCGGCCGAGGGCGAGGAAGTTCGCGTAGACGATGTAGCCGAGCACCGCGACGATCATGCTCGCGTAGCGAGGCTGGCGCGGGTTCGAGCGCGACAACGGCAGCGCCAGCAGCGCGAGGATCAGCGCCGACAGCGGCGGCGCGAGACGCCAGTGAAGCTCGGCGCGCTGCACCGGGTCGTCGCTGGCCCACAGCACCGGCGTCGGCGCGGAGCGCTTGGCACCATAGGTCGCGTTGTCCTCGGCGTCGTTGTCGGGCAGACGCAGGTCGTTGCGCGCGAAGCGCAGCAGGCGGAAATCGTCCTGACCCGGACGCCCTTCGACGCGGAAGCCGTCGCGCAGCACGAGGTAGCGGTCCTCGCCCGCGGTATCGCGGTACAGCTCGCCGGTCTCGGCGGTGACGATGTCGATCTGCGTCGTGCCGTCCGCGGCGAGGCGCTCGTTCTCGACGAAGATGCGACCGAAGCGGGTACCGTCGGCCGACATGTCGCCGACGTAGATCACGCCCTCCTGCCCCGGCAGCGACACGAAGCGACCGGCCTCGAGGCCCGCGATCAGCAGCGAACGGTTGGCCTCCTCGACGAGACTCTGCGACAGGCGCACCGCCGACGGGGCGAGCCAGAACGACACGCAGCCGAGCAGGATGACGATCGGCACCGCGAGCAAGGCGAGCGGCCGCAAAAGGCCGGTCACGTCGAGTCCGGACGCGCTCAGCACGGCCATCTCGCTGTCGCGGTAGAGGCGCCCGTAGGCGAGCAGCACGCCGAGGAACACGGCCAGCGGCAGCAGCACGTTGAGGCTGTCGACGGCGCGCAGGCCGATCATCGAGAACAGCACGTCGGCCGGCAGCTTGCCGCGCGCGACGCGACCCAGCACGTCGGCGACGGTCTCGCCGATGCTGATCATCAGCAGCACCACGCCCACGGCCAAGAAGCTCAGCAGCAGTTCGCGCAGCAGGTAGCGGTCGAGGATGCGCAGCACCGGTTGACTATGCCTTAGAATCACGGGTTTCGCGCCGCGGATGCACCGCGCACGGCCGCCCAGTCTAACGGCTCGGCACGGCCACGCGGCGACGGCGCGACATTCTCCCTTCGTTTGCGGAACCGTCCATGACCCTGAAGTTCAGCCTCGCCCAGGCCGCCCCCGAGACCGTCGACTCGCCGTGCATCATCGTCGGCCTCTACGAGGACCGGGTGCTGACCAGCGCCGCCGCGCGCCTGGACGAAGCCACCGGCGGCGGCATCAAGCGCCTCGTCGCGAGCGGCGACCTCACCGGCAAGGCCGGCAGCACCACGCTGCTCTTCAATCTCTCCGGCGTCACCGCCGCGCGTGTGCTCGTGGTCGGCCTCGGCGATTCGAAGAAGTTCGACGCCGCGGCGTTCCACCGCGCCGCGAACGAGTCGGCGCGTGCCCTCAAGGGCTTGCCGGTGGCCTCGGCGACCTCGTGGCTGACCGAAGTCGACGTGCCGGGCCGCGACGCGGCGTGGAAGCTGCGCACCGCCGCGCTCGCCGCCGATCTGCAGGCCTACCGCTACACGGCCACGTTCAAGCCCAAGGACAACGCGCGCGCCGTGCACCTGGAGTCGATCGCGTTCGCGGGCGACGGACAGGACCGTGCACTCGTCGAGGCCGATGCCATCGCCGGCGGCGTGCGCTTCGCGCGCGAGCTCGGCAACCTGCCGCCCAACATCTGCAACCCGGCGTGGATCGCCACGCAGGCGAAGACCTTCGCCGACGCGCACGACGGCGTGAGCTGCGAGGTGCTCGAGCGCGACGACATGCAGGCGCTCGGCATGGGCTCGCTGCTCGGTGTCGCCCAGGGCTCGGCCAACCCGCCCAAGCTCGTCGTGCTGCAGTGGAACGGCGCCGGCAACGGCGTCAAGCCGTACGCACTGGTCGGCAAGGGCATCACGTTCGACACCGGCGGCATCTCGATCAAGCCGTCGGCCGGCATGGAGGAGATGAAGTTCGACATGTGCGGCGCCGCCGGCGTGCTCGGCGCATTCGTGGCCGCCGTCGAGCTCAAGCTGCCGATCAACCTCGTGTGCGTGGTCGCCGCGGTCGAGAACATGCCCGACGGCAACAGCTACCGTCCGAGCGACGTGCTCACGAGCATGTCGGGCCTCACGATCGAGGTGCTCAATACCGACGCCGAGGGCCGCCTGATCCTCTGCGACGCGCTGACCTACGTCCAGAAGTTCGAGCCGCAGGTGATCATCGATGCGGCCACGCTGACCGGCGCCTGTGTGGTCGCGCTCGGCAAGCACGCGAGCGGCCTCATGACCAAGGACGACGAGCTCGCCGACCAGCTGCTCGCCGCCGGCAATGCCACGCACGACCGCGCCTGGCGCCTGCCGCTGTGGGACGACTACCAGGGCCAGCTTGATTCGGGCTTCGCCGACGTCGCCAACATCGGCGGCAAGTACGCCGGCGCGATCACCGCGGGCTGCTTCCTCGCGCGCTTCACCAACGGCTACCGCTGGGCCCACCTCGACGTCGCCGGTACGGCATGGGACGAGGGCCGCAAGGGCCTCGCCACGGGTCGCCCGGTACCGCTGCTCGTGCAGTACCTCATCGATCGCAGCGCATGAACGACGACACGCCGCAGCTGCCGCCCGCGCCACCTCCGCCGCCCCCCTCGCCGGGACCTGCGATCGAGGTTATCGAGCGACAGAAGGCCTCGACGATCGCGGCGATGCTCGGCGCGTCGCTCGTGTTCAGCATCCTCAACGTGGCGCTGAATCCCGATCTCGCACAGCAGCCCTCGATCACGGGCACGCAGCTGATCGCCAACGTCACGCTGATGCTGCTCGGCTTCCGCTGGCTGCACCTGGACAGCGCGCAGCTCGAGATCCGCCGGCCGATCTGGCTCAACGTCGGCATCATCCTGCTCGCGATCGTGTTCGTGCCGTACTACCTCTACAAGACGCGACAGCCCGGTGCGCGCCAGGCACCGATCCTCGGATTCTTCGGCCTCGTCGTCGCGATCACGGTCGTCTCGGCGGTCGGCGGTGTTCTCATGATGGCGTTCAGTGGCACGCCTGCGCCCACCAGCCCGGGAATCTGAACCGATGCCGCGCGCGGACTTCTACCTCATCGCCAAGCCGCGCTTCGCCGAGGATCCGCTGCTGCTGGTCTGCGAGCTCGCCAGGCGCGCGTTCGCGGCCGAGCAGCCGACCGTGATCCTCGCACGCTCGCTCGACGAGGCCGAGGCGATCGACGCGAAGCTGTGGGAGTTCGACGAGGACGCGTTCATCCCGCACCAGATCGCCGGCGACGACGACGACGCGGTGACCGCCGTGCTCATCGTGCCGCCCGATGTCGAGGCCGAGGAACGCCCGCTCGCGATCAACCTGCGTGACTACTGTGCACTCGGCCGCCACGAGCGCGTGCTCGAGGTGGTCGCCGCCGATCCGGCCGAGCGCGAGGAGTCACGCCGCCGCTGGACCGAGTACAAGCGCCGCGGCTACGAGATCGCCAAGCACGACATGTGAGTCGCGCCGCGGCGCGTCACTTGGTGCCGAAGTAGCGGTCGCCCGCGTCGCCGAGGCCCGGCACGATGTAGCCGTGGTCGTTGAGACCCTCGTCGATCGCCGCGGTGTAGACCGTCACGTCGGGATGGTGCGCGTGCAGGTGGGCGATGCCTTCCGGACAGCTCACGAGGCTGACGAAGCGGATCGAGCGTGGGGCGGTCTTCTTGAGGCGGTCGAGCGCGGCCACCGCCGAATGCCCGGTCGCGAGCATCGGATCGACGACGATCGCGTCGCGCTCGCGCATGCCACGCGGCATGCGGAAGTAGTACTCGTTGGCGACCAGCGTCTCGGGGTCGCGCTGCAGGCCGATGTGGCCGACGCGCGCGCTCGGCACCACCGCGAGCATGCCGTCGAGGATGCCGATGCCGGCGCGCAGGATCACCACGAACACGGTCTTCTTGCCGTCGACGAGGCGCCCCGTGGCCGGGCCGACCGGCGTCTGGATCGCGACCTCGTGGGTCGGCAGGTCGCGTGTGACCTCGTAGGCCATCAGCGTCGACAGCTCGCCGAGCAGCGCACGGAACTCGCTCGTGCTGGTGCCCTTGCGGCGCAGCAGGGTGAGCTTGTGCTGCACGAGGGGATGCGTGACGACGTGGACCTGCGCGCTCATGCGGGCTCCTGTGGGAAAGGGGACACCGCACGATAGCGCGACGGGTCCTGCCTGCGCACGCGACACCGGCGCGCATGCGGCACGCAGCACGGCGACGCTACAATGCCGCCCCCTTTTCGAGAACCGTGCCCGCCGTGCGGGCAGCGCACCGACCATGGACAAGAGCTTCGAACCCGGCCAGATCGAACCGAAGTGGTACGCACGCTGGGAGGCCGCCGGCACGTTCGAGCCGGCCGGCGACGGCACGCCGTACTGCATCCTGCTGCCGCCGCCGAACGTTACCGGCACGCTGCACATGGGCCATGCGTTCCAGCAGACGATCATGGACGCGCTGACGCGCTACCACCGCATGCGCGGTTTCCGCACGCTGTGGCAGGGCGGCACCGACCACGCCGGCATCGCGACGCAGAAGATCGTCGAGAACCAGCTCGCCGCGCAGGGCCAGTCGCGCCACGATCTCGGCCGCGAGGCCTTCATCAGCCGCGTCTGGGAGTGGAAGGAACAGTCCGGCTCGACGATCACGAACCAGATGCGCCGCCTCGGCGCGTCGGTGGACTGGTCGCGCGAGCGCTTCACGATGGACGAGGGCCTGTCGGCCGCGGTGCGCCGCGTGTTCGTGCAGTGGTACCGCGACGGCCTGCTCTACCGCGGCCGCCGCCTTGTCAACTGGGATCCGGTGCTGCAGACCGCGGTGTCGGACCTCGAGGTCGACAACCAGGAGAAGGACGGCTCGCTGTGGTCGATCCGCTACCCGACCACCGACGGCGGTGACGGCCTCGTCGTCGCGACGACGCGCCCGGAGACGATGCTCGGCGACGTCGCGGTCGCGGTGAATCCCGAGGACGAGCGCTACGCGCACCTGGTCGGCAAGACGCTCGTGCTGCCGCTGACGGGCCGCGAGATCCCGGTCATCGCCGACGACTACGTCGACCGTGATTTCGGCACCGGCTGCGTCAAGATCACGCCCGCGCACGACTTCAACGACTGGCAGGTCGGTGCGCGCCACGGCCTCACGCCGATCGTGATCCTCACGCTCGACGCGAAGATCACCGACGACGCGCCCGAGGCCTATCGCGGCCTCGATCGCTTCGCGGCGCGCAAGCAGATCCTCGCCGACCTCGAGGCCGCCGGCCTGCTCGTCGAGACGAAGAAGCACAAGCTGCAGGTGCCGGTCAGCCAGCGCACCGACGCGGTCATCGAGCCGATGCTGACCGACCAGTGGTTCCTCGACCTCACGCGCGACACGCGCATCGACGGCAAGCCCGGCCCGGGCGGCCGCAAGGCGATCACCGAACCCGCGCTCGCCGCGGTGCGCGACGGCGACATCCGCTTCGTGCCCGACAACTGGTCGACCACCTACAACCAGTGGCTCGAGAACATCCAGGACTGGTGCGTGAGCCGCCAGCTCTGGTGGGGCCACCAGATCCCGGCGTGGTTCGACGAGGCCGGCAACATCTTCGTCGGCGAGGACGAGGCCGACGCGGTCGCGAACGCCGAGGTCGCGCCGGTCGGTGCGCTCGTGCAGGATCCCGACGTGCTCGACACGTGGTTCTCGTCGGCGCTGTGGCCGTTCTCGACGATGGGCTGGCCGTCGGCGGGCCCGACGCTCGAGAACGGACACCTCGTCGCCGACTGGTCCGAGGACCAGGTGTTCGTGCCGAGCGCGGTGCTCGTGACCGGCTTCGACATCATCTTCTTCTGGGTCGCGCGCATGGTCATGGCGACCCAGTACTTCACCGGCAAGGTGCCGTTCCGCGACGTCTACATCAATGCCATCGTGCGCGACGCCGAAGGCCAGAAGATGTCGAAGTCCAAGGGCAACACGATCGACCCGCTCGACCTCATCGACGGCATCGACCTCGAGTCGCTCGTGGCCAAGTCGACCGGCTCGCTGCTGATCCCGCAGGTGCGCGAGAAGGTCGAGAAGCGCATCCGCAAGGATTACCCGGACGGCATCACCGCGGTCGGCGCCGACGCGGTGCGCTTCACGTTCGCCGCGCTCGCGACCTACGGCCGCACGATCAACTTCGACCTCAAGCGCGCCGAGGGCTACAAGAACTTCTGCAACAAGCTCTGGAACGCCGCGCGCTTCGTGCTCATGAACACCGACGAGGCACCGGTCGCGTCGCCGGGTTCCGCACCGGTGACGCCGGCCGAGCACTGGATCCTGTCGCGCCTCGCCGCGACGCTCGACGAGGTGCACGCGCAGTTCGCGGCCTACCGCTTCGACCTCGTCGCGCAGGCGCTCTACGAGTTCGTCTGGAACGACTACTGCGACTGGTTCCTCGAGCTCGCCAAGCCCGCGCTCAACGGCGATGACGCGGCCGCTGCGGCGTCCACGCGCGCGACCCTGCTGCGCGTGCTCGAAGCGATCCTGCGCGCGCTGCACCCGGTCACGCCGTTCATCACCGAGGAGATCTGGCACGCGGTCGCACCGAAGCTCGGCATCGCCGGCGACACGATCTCGACGCAGCGCTACCCGGTCGCCGCCGACGTCGGCGAAGGCCTCGATGCCGCCGCGATCGCCGATATCGAGTGGTTCCGCTCGGTGCTGTCGGGCGTGCGCCGCATCCGCAGCGAGATGAACATCGCGCCGGGCAAGCCGATTCCGCTGTTGTACGCGAAGGGTGGCCCGGCCGACCGCGAGCGCACCGCGCGCTTCGCCGCGCAGGTCGCGTTCCTCGCGCGCGCCGAATCGCAGCGCTGGCTCGAAGCCGGCGACGACGAACCCGCTTCGGCCGCCGCGATCGTCGGCGAGCTGCGCGTGCTGATCCCGCTCGCCGGGCTCATCGATCTCGGTGCCGAGAAGGCGCGCCTCGAGAAGGAGATCAAGCGCGTCGAGGGCGAGATCGGCAAGTGCAACGGCAAGCTCGCGAGCGAGACCTTCGTCGCCAACGCACCGGCCGCCGTCGTCGAGCAGGAGCGTACGCGCCTGGCCGATTTCACGACGACGCTGACCGGCCTGCGCGAGCAGCTCGCCCGCCTGCAGTCGGCAGGCTGAAGACCACGGCACGACGCGGCCCACGCGGCCGCGTCAGTGGCCGAGCAGCTCCATCGCCATGACCAGCGCATCCTCGCGACCGCGCTTGGCGGGGTAATAGTTCGGGCGGCGCCCGATCTCGTTGAAGCCGGCGCTGTCGTACAGCGCGATCGCCTTGCCGTTGGACGGCCGCACCTCGAGGAACACGCGCTCGGCGCGGTGCCAGCGCGCGAGGTCGACGAGGCGAGCGAGCAGACGCCGGCCGAGACCGCCGCCCTGCGCGCCCGGCGCGATGCACAGGTTGAGGATATGCGCCTCGCCCGCGGCGACCGACAGCACGCCGTAGCCGACGATCGCCTGCGCGCGCACGAGCACCCAGCACTCGTAGCCGGCATTCATGCAGTCGCGGAAGATGCCCCAGGTCCACGGGAACGGATAGGCGAGCAGTTCGACGCGCGAGACTTCGTCGAGATCCTCCGCACGCATCGCGCGGAACGTCGCGAGCGGCATCGTGTCGGGTTGCGCGGCCATCGTCGCTGCCCCGCTCAGCCGCGCACGGCGCCTGCGCCGACGACGCGGGCGAGGCGCTTGATCTCGCCCCACAGCGCGCGCTTCGCACCGGCGCTGCGTGCGACGTCGGCGGGTTCGGCGGCGACGACCCACTCGACCGCACGCAGGCGCTGCGCCGGAAGCTGAGCACCGAGTCCGCGTGCGACCGACTCGCCGAACACGATCCACGCACGTGCCGCATCGAGCGCGGCGAGGTCGCCCGCCTCGGCGACCACGGCATCGAGGCGCGCCGCGCGCAGCGTGCGCAGCAGGTCGGCCGACAGGCGCGGCGACGGTGCCGAGCCGAACACGACGACCACGCGCGTCGCGGCGACCACGTGCGGTGCGGCATCGGCTACCGCGTCGGCAGACCTGGCAGGTTGCGCCGCACCGGCCTGTGCAGGCGCGAGTGCAGCGGGCGCCTGCACCGCGGAACCGCGCGGCACGTAGGCGTCGACACCGATCTCGGCGAGCAGGCGCAGGCCGTAGTCATCGAACATGGGCGGCCTCCTTGCGCTGTTCCTCGAAGAGGTCGGCGTGGAACTCGGCGAAGATGCGGTCGACCGCGAGGCCGAGCGCGGCGACCGTGTCGCCGAGGCGACGCCCTTCGGCCGGCACTTCGGCGCGGTAGAACTCGTCGACCAGCGGCGTGCCGTCGGGGCGGTCGATGCGCAGCTTGATCACGACCGCGGCGATGCTGCCACCGTCGGTGGTCGGCACGCGCTCGAAGCGCAGGATCACGCCGTTGACGCGGAACGCCTGCTGGCTCGCCGCGAGTTCGTCGACGACCAGCGGCGCGATCGCCGAGCGGCGCAGCATGCCTTGCAGGCGACGCTGCAGCACGCGCGTCGGCGGATCGGTCCACAGCTGGTAGTGGTACTGGCGCAGCTCGTTGGCTTCCGCATCGAGCGCGTAGACGAGCGCGCGGTCGGCATAGAGGCCGTCGGCCGCGAACAGGCCGACCACGACCGGCAGCTCGAACACCTGCGCCTGCGCGACCGGCAGCTCCTGCGGACGCGGCATGCGGTAGTAGGTGTGGTCGGGCACGGTCGGCGTCGCACCGCAGGCCGCGAGCACGAGCGCGAGACCTGCGACGGACACGACACGCAGCACGCGGGCGACATCGCGCATCACGGCTCCTCTTCCTCGAGCTTGTCGCCCTGCGGCGAGCGCAGCAGCTGGCCCGGGTTGCGGCGGATCTCGCGGCTGAACTCGTCGAGGTTGCGCGTGGCCGACTCGAGATGGTGGGTGATCACTTCCATGCGGCTGGACAAGCTGCCCATGACGGTGGCGAGGTCGGTGACCGCATTGCGCACATCGGCGCGGTTGTCCTTGACCATGCCCGACAGCTCGCCGACCGTGTCGTCGAGCATGCGGCGCGTCTCGCGCAGCTCGACGCTGAGGCCTTGCACGTTGCCGAGGATGCCCGCGACCGCGGCACGGTTCTGCGGCTTGAGCAGGTCGTCGAGCGCGCCGGAAGCGTCGTTGAGGCGGCCGAGCAGCGTATTGGCCTGTTCGAGGATCTGCGGCGTGCTCTCGTCGAGCGCGCCGGTGATCGAGTCCACGCGCTGCGAGAGCAGCGCGACCAGAGGCGTGAGCTTGTCGCGCGTGAGCTCGGAGACCTGGCCCGCGAGTTCGCCGACGGCCATGAACACGTCGGCGTTCTCGGCCCCGGCGATCTCGGCGCCAGCCGCGAGCACGTCGGCGCTGCGGCCCTCGCGGATGCCGATCGACATGTCGGCGAGCAGGCCGCTGGACTGCAGGCGCGCGACGCTGTCGGCAGGAATGGTCCAGTCGCGGTCGACCGACAAGGTCACGCGGTAGCGCGTGCCTTCCGGCCCGCGCTCGGGCTCGAGGCCGCCGACCTGGCCGATGCGGTAGCCCTCGTAGAACACCGGTGCGCCGTAGCGCAGCCCGGTCACGTTGCGGTAGCGCACCGTGTAGTCGGCGGTCGCGCCGCTGCGCCCGGTGATCAGCGCGAGCCCGACCAGCAGCAGCACGAGCGCGAGCGCGACGACGGCGCCGACGAGGGTGTAATTGACGGTATCGCGTTTCACGTGGGCAAAGTCCGCTGGGACGCGGCCATTCTAGCCGGCCGGCCGCATGGTGCGTGTCGTCGCGCGAGGCGGCTCATGCGGCCTCCTCGCCGGTGAGTCGGCGCAGGTAGGCGTCGGCGTCGACGTGCACCTCGCGCGGACGGCGGTTGAGCAGGTCCTGGATGCGCTCGTTGTCGGCCGCGCGCACCTGCGCGGTGGTGCCGGTCATGAGCACGTCGCCGTGATCGAGCACGGTGATCGTGTCGGCGATCTTGAACGCGCTCTCGAGCTCGTGGGTCACCACGACGATGGTCATGCGCAGCGCGTCGCGCAGGCGCAGGATGAGCTCGTCGAGCTCGGCCGACACGACCGGGTCGAGGCCGGCCGAGGGCTCGTCGAAGAACAGCAGGCGCGGATCCATGACGATCGCACGCGCGAGCGCGGCGCGCTTGACCATGCCGCCCGAGAGCTGGCTCGGCATGAGGTCCTGGAAGCCGCCGAGGTTGACCACCTCGAGCTTGAGGCGGCTCATGATGCGGATCGTCTGCTCGTCCAGGCGTGTGTGCTCGCGCAGGGGCAGCGCGACGTTCTCGCCGACCGTCATCGAGGTCAGCAGCGCACCACCCTGGAACGACACGCCGATGCGCTTGCGCAGCTCGAGCTTCTCGCGCGCCGTGGCGCGCGCGATGTCGGTACCGAACAGGCGAACGCTGCCCGAGACGGGGCGATTGAGGCCGAGCATGTGGCGCAGCAGCGTGCTCTTGCCGGAGCCCGAACCGCCCATGATCACGCGGATCTCGCCCGCACCGACACGGAAATCGACGCCGTTGAGAATGCGCCGGCGACCGTACCAGGCCTCGAGCTTCTCGACCTCGATCAGCGTTGGCGAGGCGGCGTCGGTCATCGGTTGAGGAAGAAGCTGAAGATCATGTCGGCGACGATGATCCAGCAGATCGACAGCACGACCGCGCGCGTCGTCGCGCGGCCGACGCCTTCGGCGCCACCGGTGACCGAGAAGCCCGTGCTGACGCCGATCAGCGTGATCAGCAGCGCGAACACGACGCTCTTGGCGAGGCCCTGGCCGACGTCGCCCGGCTCGAGCAGCGCGAGCGTCTGCAGCACGTAGGCGGTCGGCGTGACGTCGAGCGCGGGCGCGCTGTACAGCGCGGCACCGAAGATCGCGACCGCGTCGGCGAAGATCGTGAGCGCGGGCAGCATCACGAGCATCGCGATGAGCGCCGGTGCGACGAGGTAGCGCACGGGCTCGATGCCGATCACGGCGAGCGCATCGACCTCCTGCGACACCGTCATCGAACCGATGCGCGCGGCCAGTGCCGAGCCCGAACGCCCGGCGACGAGGATCGCCGTGATCAGCGCGCCGAACTCGCGCGTGACCGACTTGGCGACGGCGAGCACGACCTGCGACTGCGCGCCGAACTCGCCGAGCGCGGCGATGAACTGGATGCCGAGCATGAGCCCGACCGTGAACGCGAGCAGGCAGACGATCGGCAAGGCATCCACACCGACCTGCCGCATCTGCTCGAGCACCGCGCGCCAGCGCACGGGCTGGCCGTGACGCCATCCGGCGAACGTGTAGTACAGCGATTCGACCAGCAGCAGGGCCGCGTAGCCGAGCCCGCCGAGGACGGCGAACGTGGCACGGCCGAGCCGCGCGAGCGGCGAGCTCAGGGCTTCCAAGCCGCGCCGCCGACAGGTTCGGGAATCGCGTCCGCGTCGGCGACGATCGGGAACACGCGATCCAGTCGCGCGAGCTCGAGCACCGCACGCACCGCGTCGCTGATCGCGACGAGCGCGAACGCACGCCCGGTCGAACGCGCATTCTGGAAGCCCTCGACGAGCGCGGCGATGCCGGACGAGTCGATGTAGCCGACGTCGCGCAGCACGACACCGACGCGCGGGCTCGCGGCGAGCGCGTCGAGCACCGCCTTGCGCACCTGCTGCGACCACGACAGGTCGACCTCGCCGCGCAGGTGGATCAGCACGCGTCCGTCGGTGGTTTCCTGCTCGATCCCGTTCACTCGTCGTCCCCTGGTTCATTCCTTGCCACGCGCTTGCGCATCGTCAGGCAGTTGCCGTCGCCGCCGGGCAACGCGGCGATCCGCCAGTCGTCCATCACCGAATCGATGAGGGCGACGCCGAGCCCTCCCGCACGCACCTCGCCGAGCGGTTTCGGACACACGCATCCCGGCTCGACCGGCGGCGCCGAATCGACGAGGCGGAATTCGAGCACGTCCCCTTCACTGGCCACGCGCAGCGCGATGTCGCCGGTGCGTTGCGGCCCGTAGGCGTGGCGGATCACGTTGCAGCACGCCTCGTCGACGGCGAGCACGAGTTTATCGCGCAATGCGGTGTCGACGCCCGCATCGTCGAGCGTACCTCGCAGTACGGAGCGCATCTCGCGCAGCTCGCAGGGATCCGCCGCGAAGCATCGCTCGAGCAGGATTTCGGGACCGCGCGCGCGCGGCCGCTCGATCAGCAGCACGGTGGTGTCGTCGACGAGGCGCAGGTGCTTGAGTGCGGCGACCAGCGCGCGCAGGCGCGGCTCGGGAGAAGCCCCCGCATGCGTCGCCACGAGGTCGCGCACGCCTTGCGCGCCGATCGTGCGGCGCTGCGCGTCGCGCACGTCGGTGACGCCGTCCGAAAAGCAGTACAGCGCACCGTCGCCGATCTCCACGACATGCTCGTCGTAGACCTGTCCCGACAGGATGCCGAGCGGCGGGCCACCGGAAGGAAATGCCTCGAAACGGCCGTCTCGATGCAGCAGCGCCGGCGGGAAACCCGCTCCGGCGATGCGCGCGTTCCCGCCATCGCGATCGCAGTCGCCGACCAGCGCGCAGACGAAACGCCCCTGCGAGCGCGTCTCGCACAGCTCGTCGTTGACGCGCGCGAGCCACTGGCCGGGTGCGAGATCGTCCTTGCCGACCCAGCGCAACAGTGCCGCGGCACGCACCATGAGCAGGGCCGCATCGAGCCCCTTGCCCGACACGTCGCCGATGACGAAGCCGACGCGACGCCCGGGAAGGTCGAAGAAATCGTAGAAGTCGCCCGAGATCTCGTTCGCGGGCAGGTTGACGCCACGCACCGGGAAGCCGTCGCGCCGACGCTGCGGCAGCAAGGACTTCTGCAGGCGACGCGCGAGATCGAACTCGCGCCGCATGCGCGTCTGCTCGACCAGTTCCTGGGCCATGCGCGCGTTGTTGATCGCGAGCGCGGTCGGCGCCGCGATCAGGCGCAGGATGCGGGCTTCATGCGCCGAGAACGTGCCACCACCGCGCTTGTTGACGACCTCGAGCGCACCGATCGGTCCGCGCGCGGTCGACAGTGGCGCGCACAGCACGCTGCGCGTGTCGAAGCCCGAGGTGGCGTCGATCGTCGCGTCGAAGCGCGGATCGCCCGACGCCTCGTCGACGACGATGCTCGTGTTTTCGGCGACCGCACGACCGACCGCGCCCTGCCCGACCGCGATGCGCACGCCCTTGAGATCGACGGGACCGACGCAGACGCGGCATTCGAGCATCGGCTCGTGCGGATCGAGCAGGAACAGCGAGGCGGCTTCGGCCTGCATGAACGATGCGATGCGCGTGATCGCCTCGGTCAGCGTCTGGCGCAGGTCGAGCGAGACCGCGAGCGCCTGCGAGAGATCGGCGAGAAACGCGAGCGCGAGCGCTTCGCTGGCACCGGCCCCTGCATCACGCACGGCCGGCACGGCGTTCACGCGTCGCCGCGCTCGCGCTGGGCACGCTGCTCGCGCGTACGACGACGCCCCCACAGGGTCATGATCGGCCCCGACAGCACGTACAGGCCGATGACGCCGAACAGCACGCGCGGCGGATCGATCGCGAGCGCCACGAACACCAGCAGGGCGACCGGGATCCAGAAGAACGGCACGCGGTCGGACATCGGCCATGCCTTGAAGCTGAAATAGCGCACGTTGCTGACCATCAGCAGGCCCGCGACGACGGCGACGACCGGCGTCACGAACTGCACGTCGAGGCCGCTCATGTCGAACTTCTCGATCGTCCACACGAACGACATGCACAGCCCCGCCGCGGCGGGGCTCGCCAGGCCCTGGAAGTAGCGCTTGTCGGCGACGCCGACCTGGGTGTTGAAGCGCGCGAGGCGCAGCGCCGCGCAGGCCGCGTAGAGGAATGCCGCAGCCCAACCCACCTTGCCCCACATCGAACCGTAGGCGGTCAACGAGGACAGCGACCACGTGTACATGACCAGCGCCGGCGCGAGGCCGAAGCTGACGAGATCCGACAGCGAGTCGTACTGCACGCCGAACTCGCTCTGCGTGCCGGTCATGCGCGCGACGCGCCCGTCGAGGCCGTCGAGCAGGCCGGCCACGAACACCGCGATCGCCGCCTCGGTGTAGCGCCCGCCGATCGCCGCGATGATCGCGTAGAAACCCGCGAACATCGCGCCCGTCGTGAACAGGTTCGGCAGCAGGTAGATGCCGCGGTGCGGTTTGCGCGCGGTCGTTGGGCGTTCGTCCATGCGGTGGGCCAGTGCGGGAATCGCGCCGAGTCTACCCGATGCGCCCGGAACCACGACGCACGCCGGGCCGGCGTTCAGGGGCCGGCTTGTCAGGCGCGTACACTAATGCTATCCAGTGGCCCGGTCAGGGGCCCATCTCGACGGCGCCACGCGCCACGGAGTGCATCATGAAGGCCGGTCTCGTTTCCCTCATCCTGCTCGCGGGCGCCTGGGCAGGTGCCGCCACGGCAGCCCAGGTCTATTCGTGGACCGACGCCAACGGCGTGAAGCACTACTCCGACTCGCCGCCGCCGTCGAACGTCGACGCCAAGAAGCTCAACGTACGTACGGGCGTCAGCAGCCCCGCTCCCGAGGCCCAGGCCGCACAGGCCGCCGAAGACGCCAAGGCCGGCCCGAAGATGGCCGCCGCCGCGGGTTACACGCCCGAGGCGATCCAGCGCAACTGCACGACCGCGCGTTCGAACGTCGGCATCATCGAGCAGCAACCGCCCGCGGAGGACGCCGACGACGCAGCCCGGTCGCAGTATCAGGAGCGCCTCGACAAGGCTCGCCAGCAGGTCCAGCTGTTCTGCGGCGGCTGATCGCGTACCGACCGCCGCTCTGCGGCGGTCCCTCGCTAGCGTAGAATGGCCGGTTCCGCCCGAATGCGACGCCCGCCATGCGCCTGTCCCGCTTCCACCTGTCCACCGTCAAGGAAGTCCCCGCCGACGCGGAGATCGTGAGCCACAAGCTCATGCTGCGCGCGGGCATGATCCGCAAGCTCGCCTCGGGCATCTACACGTGGTCACCGCTCGGCCTGCGCGTGCTGCGCCGCGTCGAGGCGATCGTGCGCGAGGAGATGAACCGCGCCGGCGCGATCGAGCTGCTGATGCCGTCGATCCAGCCGCAGGAGCTGTGGGAGGAGACGGGCCGCTGGGCGAAGTTCGGCGGCCAGCTGCTCAAGATCCGCGACCGCAAGGACGCGCTGTACTGCTACGGTCCGACGCACGAGGAGGTCGTGACCGACTTCGCGCGCAACGAGCTCAAGTCGTACAAGCAGCTGCCGGTCAACTTCTACCAGATCCAGACCAAGTTCCGCGACGAGATCCGCCCGCGCTTCGGCGTGATGCGCGCGCGCGAGTTCCTCATGAAGGACGCGTACTCGTTCCACGCCACGCAGGAATGCCTGGCGCGCGAGTACCGCAACATGTACGACGCCTACTCGCGCATCTTCACGCGCCTGGGCCTGACGTTCCGCGCGGTCGACGCGGACACCGGCGCGATCGGCGGCAGCGCCTCGCACGAGTTCCACGTCATCGCCGACTCGGGCGAGGACGCGATCGCGTTCTCGACCGGCTCCGCATTCGCGGCCAACGTCGAGAAGGCCGAGGCCGTCGCCCCGGCCATCACGCGCCCCGCACCCGCGGCGTCACTCGAGGCCGTCGACACGCCGACCCAGAAGACGATCGACGACCTCACGGCCTTCCTCGCCGTCGACGCCACGCAGTGCATCAAGACCCTGCTCGTGCGCGGCCGCGACGGACTCGTCGCGCTGTGCGTGCGCGGCGACCACGAGGTCAACGAGATCAAGGCCGCGCGCCTCGACGAGATGCCCGGCGAATCGGCGCTCGCCGACGAGGCGGAGATCGTGCGCGCACTCGGCTGCAAGCCCGGCTTCATCGGTCCGGTCGGCCTGCCCGACTCGATCCCGGTCATCGTCGACCGCTCGGCGGCCGTGCTCGCCGATTTCGTCTGCGGCGCGAATGCCGACGGCAAGCACCTGCGCGGCGCCAACTGGGAGCGTGACGCACGCGTCACGCGCATCGCCGACCTGCGCAAGGTCGTCGAAGGCGATCCCTCGCCCGACGGCCAGGGCACGATCGCGCTCGCGCGCGGCATCGAGGTGGGCCACGTGTTCCAGCTCGGCACCAAGTACGCCGAGGCGCTCGGCGCGACCGTACTCGACGACCAGGGCAAGGCACGCGTGATGTCGATGGGCTGCTACGGCATCGGGGTGAGCCGCATCGTCGCCGCGGCGATCGAGCAGAACCACGACGAAGCCGGCATCGTGTGGCCCGAGGCCATGGCACCGTGGCGCGTCGTGATCTGCCCGATCAACTTCGCGCAGAGCGAGCCCGTGCGCATCGCTGCCGAGGCGCTGTACGACGAACTGGTCGCGCTCGGCATCGAGGTCGCGCTCGATGACCGCGGCCAGCGTCCCGGCCCGATGTTCGCGGACGCGGAGCTGGTCGGTATCCCGCACCGCATCGTCATCGGCGACCGCGGGCTGGCCGCCGGGACCTACGAGTACCGTCGTCGCGGCGAGGCCGAGAACCGCACGCTGTCCCGCGACGAGCTGCTCGCCCTGTTCGCGTGATGCCGAAGCCCGCCGCGCGCTGCGCGGCGGGCCGCCGCAAGGACTCTCAGGAGCTCTTGCGGCTCACAAGGCCGCGCAGCTTGTCCATGGCACCGCCGAGCCGCGCGAAGCGCGCGGTGATGCCGTACTCGCGCTTGAGCATCGCGACCTCGGCCTGCTGGCGGTCGCTGATCTGCGCTTCCCAGCGTCGCCGGATCTCCTGCCGCTGCACGCGTTCGCGCAGCTGTGCCCGGTAGTCGTCGGGCAAGGCCTCCCGCATGAACTCGGTCGGCTCGCGCATGAGGTAGCGCCCGATCTCGTCGTAGAGCGCCTCGTTGACCTGGTCGGGCGGGACGAGCTTCGTCGCCATCGACAAGTCGTCGAAATTGTTGAAATCGAGCCGGAACTGACCGATCGACGCATCGGCGTGGAAACGCGCCGCGAGCGTGATCTTGCCGCGCGCCTTGAACGTACCGGACACGATCTCGCCGGAACCGTCCTTCGCCGGCGCGAGAATCGCACCGAGGCGATGGCGCTGGAACAATGCCGCGAGCGCACGCACGCGCGTCGCGCCCTCGACCTGCACGGCGGGGCATTCCTGGCTTGCGATCGCGCACGGCATGGTCAGCACGACCGTCCGCGCCGAAGCGTGGCGCTCCATGCGCAGTTCGTACTCGTGCTCGACATAACCGACCACGTCGCCGTAACCGGGAACGGCGTAACGCATCGCGATGCGTGGCTGCAATTCCCTGAGCTTGGCGACGAGCTCGCCGAGATACCCGTGCAAGGCCTCGAGCGCCGGCTCGAGCGTGGTGCGGTACGCGGCCTCGCGCGCCGCCTTGCGCGCCGCGGAATCGTCTTCGTCCGCGCGGCGCTTCTGCGCCTCGCCCTCGAGATCGTCGAGCAGACCCATCGTGACTGTACCTCCACCGCGGTGGTGCCGGCCCGCGATCACGCTCGCGCCGGTTCCGATGACACATGCCGGTCGGGATCCCGGCCCCCTGACGCACACGATAGTCGGCAGCGGCGGGCCGGGCAACCCGCCGGGAGGCCGCGCGTCGGCAGGCGGTCACCGCGCATTCTCGATTATCCGGTTATACGGGGCATACCGGCGGCGATAAACCACGGAACGCAAACGGGGTTTATTTCAAACAACGCCAATGTCATGCTATCGGGGTCCGAATAACATCCGATCGGACCACCGTTACAGGAACCCATTGCATGGCCATCGACATCAAGAATCTCAATCACAACCAGCTCGGCGAGTTGATTTCACGCGCCCAGCAGCGCCAGAACGATCTGGCCGCGGAAAAGGTCGTCAAACTGCGCGAGAAGGTGCATGCCCTCATCAAGGCGGAAGGTTTCACCGTCGAGGACGTGCTCGGAACGGGGGGCCGTGCCAAGGCTCGCGCGAAGGTCAAACCGAAATACCGCAATCCCGCCGACAAGAGCCAGACGTGGTCTGGCCGCGGCAAGCGTCCGCGCTGGTTCGCCGACGCGCTCGCCGCCGGCAAGAAGGAAAAGGATTTCCTGATCGGCTGAAATGCCGGTCGATGCAATACTCCAGCGCCGGCCTCGTGCCGGCGTTTTTTTGCCGCATCTGCGGGCGCGACGACCACGTTGTTGCGTCCACGCACGACGTCGGCGACACGACGTGCATGATCCACGATAGTGGCGCCCCCGCGCGGCGGGATGCGATCATGAACGATGCACAGCCAAGGAAGCTTCGCGAGTGTTGAGTGTCGAACGGCAACTCCAAGGCAAGCGGATCCTCGTCACGGGGCACACGGGCTTCACGGGAAGCTGGACATGTCTCTGGCTTCACGCGATCGGCGCGCAAGTCCATGGCCTGTCGCTTGCTCCTTCGACAAGCCCCTCGCTTTACGAAGAGTTCGGCGATATCGAGGGGGTCGATTCGACGTTCGGAGACATTCGTGATCCCGCACTCGTCGCGCACACGGTCTCGCGCGTGCGGCCCGAGCTCATTCTGCACCTCGCGGCGCAGCCGCTCGTGCGTCTTTCGTACCGCGAGCCGCTCGAGACGTTCGCCACGAATGCAATGGGCACGGCCCATGTACTCGAGGCGGCGCGATGCGACGGCAACGTGCGAGGCGTGGTTTGCGTGACGACCGACAAGGTCTACCGGAACAACGAGTGGGCATGGCCTTACCGCGAGAACGATCCGCTCGGCGGCAAGGATCCCTACAGCGCTTCGAAGGCGGCCGCCGAGATGATCATCGAAGGCTATGCCGCCTCGTTCGGCAGGATCGACGGCAGCGGTCTCGCGATCGCCACGGCACGCGGTGGCAACATCGTCGGCGGCGGCGACTGGTCCGCGGACCGGCTGATCCCGGACTACGTCCGCGCGGTGACGACGGGCAGCCGGCTCGTGCTGCGCTATCCGGACGCTACACGGCCGTGGCAGCACGTGCTCGCGCTCGTGCAGGGCTATCTTCAGCTCATGGCCGGGCTCCTCGCGTCGCCGGCACGACATGCACGTGCGTGGAATCTCGGACCACGCGAAGCGCGCCAGTTCAGTGTCCGCGACGTCGTCGGCATCCTCGCCGGCACCTGGACGCAGGCGAACGTCGAGCTCATGGACGCGCCTCTACCCGAGGCCGGCGCGCTCGCGCTCGACAGTTCGCTCGCGCAGAACCGGCTCGACTGGAACCCGCCTTGGGACACGCGCCGCACGCTCGTCGAGACGGCGGCGTGGTACCGCGATTTCCACGCCGGCGCGCCGGCGCAAACGTTGTGCCTCGCGCAGCTCGAGAGCTGGCGTGCCGCCCTGCGCGACGACACGATCAGATGACGATGCGCGTGGTCGTCACTGGCGTGTCCGGATTCGTCGGACGCCGCCTGGCCCGCCGCCTCGCTGCATCGGGAGATCGCGTCGTCGGCCTCGCACGACGCGCGTGCACTCTCGACGGCGTGGATGTCCGTATGGCCACCTCGCTTTCACCGGGTGATCTCGACGACGTCCTCGGCGACGAGCCGTTCGACGCGGTGATCCACCTCGCCGCCGCGGGCGTGCATCCGGGCGATCGCGATGCATCCCGACTGCTCGAGACCAATGCCCTGCTTCCCGCATCCATCGTGGCGTGGGCTGCACGGCACGGGATCGGCGCCGTGGTGATCGCAGGCTCCAGCGCCGAGTACGCCGCCGACGCGAGCGGAACACCACGGCGCGAAGGCGATGCGCTCGAAGCCGTGCGCGCGTACGGCGCAAGCAAGGCCGCAGGCAGCGCCCTGGCGCTCGCCCAGGGGGAGGCGCTGCACGTGCCCGTCGCCGTGCTGCGCCTGTTCAACGTCTACGGACCCGGCGAAGCGCCGCACCGCCTGTTGCCGTCGCTGGCCGGCCCGCTGCGGCGCGGCGAGCGCGTGGCGCTGTCTGCCGGCACCCAGGTCCGCGATTTCATCCATGTCGACGATGCCTGCGACGCGCTCGCGGTCGCCGCGCGCACGCTGCCGCGGCACCGCGAGCGCAGCGGCGTCTACAACCTCGCGACCGGGCATGGGCACAGCGTCGCGACGTTCGCGAGATTCGTCGCCCACGCGCTCGACGCGCGAGAGGACCTGCTCGATTTCGGGGCTTTGCCGATGAGACCCGATGACCTTCCCGTGCTCGTCGGCGATCCCGCGCGCCTGCGCCAGGCGTTCGCGTGGTCGGCCTCGATCGCACCCGACGCGGGCATCCGCGCCTCACTCGCCGACACCACGGCCTCCGATCGCGAGGTGGCATCGACGTGACTCCGCTCCCCGCCCCGCGCGAACGACCTCTGGTGTCGATCGCCATTCCCGTGCTCAACGAAGCCGACAACCTCCATGCACTTCATGCACGGCTGGAAGCCGTCGCCGCGCGCATGGCCGATCGTTGCGATCTCGAGTTCGTGTTCAGCGACAACCATTCGACGGACGCGACCTGGGACATGCTGCGTGAGCTCGCTGCACGTGACCCGCGCGTGCGCGCAATCCGGTTCTCGAAGAACGTGGGCTTTCAGCGCTCGATCCTCGCCAACTACCTGCACGCGCGCGGCGACGCGATCATGCAGATCGATGCCGACCTCCAGGATCCACCGGAGATGCTCGAGTCGTTCTTCGAGGAATGGCGCGCCGGGGCAATGGTCGTCTACGGTATCCGCCGCAAGCGCAAGGAAAGCGCTTTGATCAACGCGTTCCGCCGCTTCGGCTACTGGTTCATCGACACGATCAGCGAGCATCCGATTCCGCGCGACGTCGGCGATTTCCGCCTCGTCGATCGACGCGTCGTCACAGCGCTCGCCAAGCACCGATCGTCTGATCCGTACCTGCGTGGCCTCATCGCCGGCATGGGCTTCCGCCAGGTCGGAATACCCTACGATCGCGAGGCACGCGTGGCGGGCCGCAGCAAATTCAGCCTGCTTCAGCTCATGCGCCTCGGCCTCACCGGCGTGTTCAACCACTCCGTCGTACCCCTGCGTCTTGCGACCTGGGCCGGTGTGCTCCTGCTCGGCCTGAGTCTCGCCGGTGCGATCTACTACCTCTACCTGCGCATCGCACACCCGGACCTGCCGCAAGGCCTCGCCAGCGTACACATCCTCGTGCTGTTCGGTATCGGCTTCCAGTCGTTGCTGCTCGGCATCCTCGGCGAGTACTTGTTGCGGATCTACCTCATCGCGCGTTCAGAGCCCGTCGCGATCGTCGAGCAAAGCCTGAATTTCCCGGAGGATCAGCTCAAGCTATGAACCCGCCGCCCACCCGCATGAAGGCCGTCATTCTCGCCGGCGGTTTCGGCACGCGCATCGCCGAGGAATCGGACCAGCGCCCCAAGCCCATGATCGAGATCGGCGGGCGTCCGCTGCTCTGGCACATCATGAAGCACTACGCACACCACGGCATACGCGACTTCGTGGTCTGCCTCGGCTACAAGGGCTACGTGATCAAGGAGTTCTTCTTCAACTACTACCGCCACATGGCGGACCTGCGGATCGACCTGCGCGACGGCACCCACAAGATCCTCGGCTCCCACGCGGAGGACTGGACGGTCACGCTCATCGACACCGGCCAGGACACGATGACGGGCGGGCGCCTCAAGCGCATCGCGCCACACCTCGGCGACGGCACGTTCTGCCTGACCTACGGTGATGGCCTCTCCGACATCGACATCGGCGCAGAGCTCGAATTCCATCGTCGCCACGGCAAGCTCGCGACGGTCGCCGCGGTGCGGCCCCCGGGCCGCTTCGGCGTGCTCAACATCGATGCTGCCGCGAGCGTGACGAGCTTCGAAGAGAAGCCCAGCGACGAGTTGGGCTGGATCAACGGCGGCTTCTTCGTGCTCGAACCCGGCGCGATCGACTACATCGAAGGCGATGCCACGTCGTGGGAACGCGAGCCGCTCGCGAACCTCGCCCGTGACGGCCAGCTCTCCGCCTATCAGCATCATGGGTTCTGGCAGCCATGCGACACCCTTAGAGACAAGCGAGCACTCGAGGCTCTCTGGGACAGTGGCCGCAGCCCCTGGCGCGTCGGCGATGCGTGAAGGCCGCACCGTCGGCGCCGGGCGTTCTCGGATACGACGCTGGATCAAACCGCTGGCGGGCGTCGCCGTATCGATCGCCTGCCTCGCGTTCATCGCATCACGCATCGACCTGCACGCGCTCGGCGATGCGCTCGGCGCATTCCACTGGCTCTATCTTCCGGCAGCGCTCCTCGCACTCGCGTGCGACTACGCACTTCGAGTCGTGCGCTGGTCGGTGATGCTGCGCGCCGCAGGTGCTGATGTCACGGCGACGCGTTGCGCGCCGGCATTCCTCGGATCGATGGCTCTCAACAACATGCTCCCGCTGCGTGCCGGCGACGTGGTGAGGGCACTCGTCTTTCCCGCATCGCTCGGCGTGCGGCGTGCGACGTCGACGGCGAGTCTCGTGCTCGAACGCCTCGTCGACCTTCTGACGCTGCTCGGCTGCCTCGGCATCGGCCTCGCGCTCGCCCCGCGACTGCCGCTTCCGGAATGGCAGAAGGACATGCTCGCCATGCTGAGCCTCGCCGGTGCCTTGGCGCTGACGGGCTTCATCGTCCTCGCCGCGCCGGTGGCGCGACTGGCCGAGCACGTCGGTGCCAACCTGCAGGCACGTGGCAGGCCGCGCGCAACGGCCGTCGCCACACAGGCCGGCAACCTGCTCAACGGACTCGCGAGCATGTCGCGCCCACGCACACTGATGGCATTGGGCGCACTGTCGGTGCTGATCTGGTGCGGCGAGGCCGGTCTTTTCTTCGCGCTGCTGCACGGCTTCGGCATCGTCGCGAGCACCCCGGAGGCGCTCGCCGTGATGGCCGTCGCGACCCTGGCGACGCTCGTGCCGTCGTCGCCGGGCTACGTCGGCCCCTTCCATCTCGCCGCGTTCACGGCCGCCGGCATGCTCGGTGCGAGCGAAGCCCAGGCCGCCGGATTCGCACTCGTATCGCATCTCGCGCTGTGGGTGCCGGTCACGCTGGCCGGCCTCGTCGGCATCCTCATCCAACCGCAGCTGTTCCGCCAGCGCACTTCCACGGACACCTCCACGACATGACGGCACCCCACGACATCCACGACGTCGCGATCATCGGCGCAGGCTTCACCGGCCTCGCAGCGGCGCTCGAACTCGCTCGCGCAGGGCGCAAGGTCGTCGTATTGGAAGCCGACGACGCACCCGGCGGTCTCGCAGGCACGTTCGCATTCCACGACGGCGTGCGCATCGAGAAGTTCTACCACCACTGGTTCAACAACGACGCCTACGTGCCCGCGCTCGTGCGCGAGCTCGGTCTCGAAGGCGACATCGTGACGCTGCCCTCGCGCACGGGCATGTACTTCAACGGGCGCATGTGGCGGCTGTCGACACCGCTCGACCTGCTGCGCTTCAGACCGCTGTCGTTCGTCGACCGCATCCGCCTCGGCCTGCTCGTGTTCCGCGTGCGCCAGGTGCGCGACTGGAAGACGATCGAGCATCTGAGCATCCGCGAGTGGCTCGAGCCACTGTGCGGACGCGAGGTGTTCCGCGTGGTCTGGGAGCCGCTGATCCGCTCGAAGTTCTCGGTGTACGCCGACGACGTCAACGCGGTGTGGTTCTGGAAGAAGCTGGTCCTGCGCGGCAGCACGCGTGACAGCAAGGGCGGCGAGCAGCTCGCCTACTTCAAGGGCGGCTTCGGCAGGCTCGCCGAGGCGATGGTCGAGGCGATCCGACGCGCCGGCGGCGACGTGCGGCTGTCGACGCCGGTGCGCGGCATGCTGTCGAGCGACGGCAGGCTCGATGCGGTCACGACCGACGATGGCCCCGTGAACGCCCGTGAGTTCCTGTTCACGCCGGCCTTCCCCATCGTCGCCGACCTCTTCGAAGGACACGCCGATCCCGCGACGCTCGCGCGTTGGCGACGCGTGAACTATCTCGGCAACATGTGCCTCGTACTCGAACTGGACCGCAGCCTCTCCGACACGTACTGGCTCAACGTCAACGACCCGGGTTTTCCGTTCGTCGGTGTCATCGAGCACACGAACTTCGATCCGCCCGAGAACTACGCCGGCAAGCGCATCGTGTTCCTTTCACGCTATCTCGCGACGAGCGATCCGGTGTGGCGCTACAGCGACGAGGAATACCTCGACTTCGCTCTCGGCCACCTGCAGCGGATGTTCCCCGAGATGCAGCGCTCGTGGATCACCGACCATCGCGTGTGGCGCGCCGAGTACGCGCAGCCGGTCACCGAACGCGGTTACTCGACCTACGTGCCCGGCCGTGAAACGCCGTTCGCCAACGCGGCGATATCGACGATGGCGCAGATCTATCCGGAGGATCGCGGGACGAATTACGCGATTCGTGAGGGGCGCTCTATCGCTGCGGAAATCGACGAGAAATTCGGATGAGGAGCATGAGCGAAAGCATGGAGGCTTCTTCAGGAAGTCGACTCGCCATCCTCTGCATTCTGGTCGCATGGGCGATCGTCATTGCATCCTTCACCGTTCCCGGTGTCGACGCCATCCATTCGGCGAGTGTCGATTTCGCACATCATGCCGCGCTGGTGGCGCGCCTTCTCTACGACGGCCACGTCGTCGCCGGTGATCCGAGCCTTGGCGAGATGGCGTCGTATCCACGAGGATCTCACCTGCTCGCAGCCTGGGCCGGACATCTGTCGGGCTCCGCGATCGTCGGCATGCAGTGGGTCTCGGTCGCCTCCTACGCATTGGCGTGGACGGCACTCGCCGCGAGCCTTCTGCTGCTCGAAGGCAGGATGCGCACGACCGCGATCGCGATCTGGATCCTACTCCTCGTGTCGAATCGATGGATAGGTGTGGAATGGTTCGGAGACGAGATTCTCCGCCCCTATCATTTTTCGCAGCTCGTCGCGCAATCGCTCGCACTCGCGGCTCTGGTGGCCGCATCCGCCATGGAGCGCAGAGGTGTCGCGAGATGGGCGACAGGGATAGGCCTGATCGCTGCAGCGTGCGCCCTCGTGGACGTCCATCTGCTTCCTGCACTCGAGCTCTTGGGCGCCAAGGCGTTTCTGGACGCGCACGACCTCGTGCGAGCCAAGACGGACCGACTGAAGCCGGCGCTGTTCGCCGGCGCGATGCTGGCGACAGCCTCGGCGTACATCGTGACCCACCCGGCGTTCAGTGCGATGCGCAGCATCGCTGCGCACAACGGCGCGATAGAGCTCCGCTTCATCCACGACCTCCCGGAAATGGCGATCCTGGCTCTGATCGCGGGCGCACTGTCCATCGCAGTGATGCTCGTGAGCGAAGGGCTGCGACTTGCGCACCGACGCGACGGCGCCGCGGCACTTTTCCGACACATGGGTGCGTTCGGTACATCAGCCGCCGTTCTTTGCCTCGTCCAGATGGCGGCTCTGGTGATAGGAGGTGTGGGATCTCCATACGCCGTCTACAAGTACGCGTTCGCGCTGCAGGGCTTTATCGCGGTAAGCGTCGTCTTGTTGATCGTCGCGCGGTGCGGCGGGAACGGGACGTTCGCTCCCCTGCATGCTCTCATCGCACTCGTCATCCCTTGCGTCGCACTCTCCTCCCTGAATCGCGCGCCTCATTCATCGACGTCGGTCATGGCCGTTGCCGAGCGCGAGACACGGGAACTCGCTCCACTCATACCCTCGATCGGCGACGGAAGGTGGACGTACGTGCACGGCATCTCGTCCATCGCCGCGGTGGGGAACTACTACCTCACGATCGCGATGTTCCACACGCCCAGGGACGCCAACACACTCGATATCCTGGCTGGCGACCCGCCATCCGATCCAGCGAGCGTGGGATACATCGTCACCAGCCTCGATACGACGGCCGACATCGGCACATGCCAGCGGGCCGCAGTCGGCGGCGTCGTCGCCATCGATCAGGTCTGCGCGAGAGAGGCAGGACCGATCGCATGCAGGGGGCAATGGGTACTCTCGAGCACGCGCTTCGGCAGCATCGAATTGCAGGGATTCTCACAGGCCGAAGCGGACGGCAGATGGACATCTGGAAAGGAGGCGACCCTACGATGCAAGAGGCCGTCGCCGGAAAGCCCGATGCGCATCGCCATGCAGGTTTCTTCACTTGTCGCGTCCGGGCGCCCCCAGAATCTCAAGGTTCGAATCGACGGAGGGCAGGAGGCATCCTGGACGTTCGACGAGGCTACACCGGCGCGCTTGATCGAGCTTTTCGCGCCGTCATCGGCCTCCGACATGCTGACCTTGACATTCACGACACCGGACGCGATCTCACCCTTCGCCGTCGGTCTCGGCGCCGACGACCGTATCCTCGGAATCAAGCTGCACACGATCGATTTCTCGACGCGGTAGAGAGTGACGCCGCGCAGCTCGAAGAGCTACGCGGCCGAACGCAGATCGATACCCAAGCACGCACGCAGCCAGCATCAGCGCAGTGCAGAATCCAGTTCCGCGGTCAGATCCGCCACGTCCTCCACGCCCACCGACAACCTTACCAGCCCGTCGGAAATGCCGAGCCGCTTTCGATTGGCCGGGGGCACGGAAGCATGCGTCATGATCGCGGGATGCTCGATGAGGCTCTCGACGCCGCCGAGCGACTCGGCGAGTGCGAACAGTTCGCAGCGTTCGAGCATGCGTCGCGCCTTGCGCAGGCCGCCTTTCACCTCGACCGAGATGATGCCGCCGAAGCCGTCCATCTGGCGTTTCGCGAGTGCATGCTGCGGATGCGACTTGAGCCCCGGATAGATCACGCGCTCGATCGCGGGATGCTTCTCGAGCCAGCGCGCGATCTCCAGCGCGCCCGCACAGTGTGCCTGCATGCGCAGGTGCAGCGTCTTGAGTCCACGCATCGCGAGGAACGAATCGAACGGCCCCGCAACGGCGCCGACCGAGTTCTGCAGGAACGCCATCTGCTCGGCGAGCGCGGCATCCTCGCCCGCGACGACGATGCCGCCGACGATGTCGGAGTGACCGTTGAGGTACTTGGTCGCCGAGTGCAGCACGAGGTGCGCACCGTGCTCGAGCGGTCGCTGGAGCATCGGCGAGCAGAACGTGTTGTCGACGACGAGGATGAGGCCGTGCTTGCGTGCGAACGCGCCGATCTTCGCGAGATCGACGAGCTTGAGCATCGGGTTGGTCGGCGTCTCGGCCCAGATCATGCGCGTGTTGGGCTTGAGCGCGGCCTTGAGCGCCTTGTCGTCATTGAGGTCGATGAAGGTGAAGTCGAGGCCGGCCGAACGGCGGCGCACACGCTCGAAAAGTCGATAGCTGCCGCCGTAGAGGTCGTCCATCGCAATGACGTGGCTGCCCGAGTCGAGCAGGTCGAGGACGGTCGCGGCGGCGGCGAGGCCCGACGCGAAGGCGTAGCCCTGACGGCCACCTTCGAGGTCGGCGACGCAGCGCTCGTAGGCCATGCGCGTCGGATTCTGCGAGCGCGAGTACTCGTAGCCCTTGTGCACACCCGGGCTTTCCTGGACGTACGTCGAGGTCGCGTAGATCGGCACCATGATCGCGCCGGTGGACGGATCGGGCGACTGGCCGGCGTGGATGGCGCGCGTGCCCAGTGCGTGCGGGCGTTTTCCTGCAGTTTTCATGCTGTCTCGATGTCTTGGGGAATTCGGATGTGCGCGCAGGGCTACTCGAATCCGTGAGAGAAGATCACTTCCGGTCGATGAACACCGCTGTTGACGGCATCGCGGCGGAACATCGGCCAGTCCATGTAGCGCGGATGGGCGATGCTGTTCGGGAACGTCCAGGCGTACACGGTGACGAACGTGCCGGAATGTCCCGGCACGTTGCTGTTGGCGCCCGCCCCGATCACCTCCAGGCGGCCGTTGCCGTCGAGATCGGCGATGGCGGCGGAATTGTAGAAGCCGTCGCTGTTGGTGGACAGGTTGAGGCTGCCGGCGGGAATCGGGCACCCGGTCGGTGCCGTCAATTGCTGGCCGCTCCTGTTCCAGATGATGAACTCGTTGGCCGACGGGAGGACGATCTCGGGATCGGTGTCACCGAGAAGGTTCGCCACGACGGGCGAGGCCACCGTTCCGTAATGCAGCGAGTTGCCGGCGCAATCGGCTGGAATGTTCGGCTGGACGGGCCATCCCGGCAGTTCCGAGCCGTCCGGACGGAAAGCGTGCACGACACCGTTCACGTCGTCGTTGCGCATCGTGTTGATGATCGAGACCAGGCCATTGATGCCCGAGAACTTCGCGAGGGCGGGAGAAGCCGTGCGCGACGCCTCTCCAGGTGTCGGGCGCGGCCAGTTCGGCAAGGCCTGCCCGGTCGCGGTGTAGGCGAGGACCTGTTTGGTCACGGGCTGCACCACCGCGCAACTGGGCATGTCCCAGCAGCGCCCGCTGCCGACACTTATCGCAGGCTGCCCGTTGCCGAGGAGGTCGCCGATGGCGGGCGAGGAATAGATGACGTCGTCGAACAGCAGGGGAAAGCCCGGCAGGTCGCCGGAACCGTTGCCGTGGATCGCGCGAAGCATGCCGCCATTGGGAAGCGTGATCCCGGGGAGGTTGTGCAGGTTGCTGTCGGCACCGATCACGATGTCGAGGGTGCCGTTCCTGTCGAGATCGACGATGGACGGTGACGACCAGATGGTGTCCACCACGTACTGGTAGACACCCATCTGCCACCAGACGCTGCAGTCGTGCCTGAGCGCGCGCAGGCGGAAGTCGAAGCTCGCGGCCACGATCTGCATCTTGTCGGGCGTCGAGGGATCGAGCCGGCCCACAGCGGGCGAGCTGTACATGCCCTGCGGATGTTCCGGGTTGAGGTTCGTGAACGAGCATTTCCTCTGTCCGGTTGCGCTGATGACGTAGATCCCTCCCCCGTTGACATTGACCTCGCCGGAGCCTGCGCCGACGATCACTTCCAGCTGGCCGTCACCATCGATGTCCGCCACGGCCGCTTTGCTGTGCACCGGTACGGATCCCGTGGAGTGCGACCACATCAACGTGCCGTTGCGACGTACCGCGACGACCTTCCCGCGCTCGGTGCCGAAGACGATCTCGGGCTGTCCGTCGCCGTCCAGGTCCACGATCGTCGGACTCGAATACATGACGCGGTCGTTGCCGAGCTCGGTCAATGCCGAAGGGAACCCGGCCTGACAGGGGGGATCGTTCGGAACGCCGGGATGGCTGCGTGTGGGGCACGGCAGCGTCACCGCCGCCTCGGCAGCGATGGGCGCCGCCCCCAGCAGCAGGAGCAGGATGTAGCGTTTCGCCGTCGACGTTCGTGGATTCATGTTGATGATCCTCCGGCTTGCCCGATCCTGACCGTCGACACGAGCGCTGGCGCGCCACGGTGTCAGCCGATCGCCTTGACCGTCCAGGTTCCGTCGGCGGCTGCCCGCAGCGCAAAGCGCTGGACCGGCGTACCCGCGATCTCGAACCACATGATGCCTTCCGATACGAGATCGATCACGATCTGGTAATCGCCGCCTGCTTCCGGGAGCGGAATCGACACGTCCAGCTGTCTGGACTCGCCTGGCCTCACGACGGACTCCGACACCGCCGCGCGCGCATGATCGGCGTTGAGCAGTTGGCCGTCGAGGCCGAGCAGATGGACCCCAAGGTTGACGCCGCCGAGCCCGCTGAACGAAGGCAGCCACGAACTGGAGCCACGGTTGGCGACATGGCCTCGCAAGTTGATCGATCCACCGACGATCTTCGCATCGAGCGCGATCTTCGCAAGCAAGCCCACCGAGGAACGGCTGTCCATGTGCGCAAGCGGATCGCCCTTGCGCAGGAAGAACGTGCGCCGGTTCTCGAAATCGGATGCGGTACGGAAGCACATGTCCTTGCCTACGGAGCTTCCTGCAGGGGACGCCAGGAATGCCTGGAAACCCTTGAGGCTGGTATTCACGGGACGCGAGTAGACGACCAGGTCGGAATGCGTGAAACCCGCCTGATGCGCCGTCTCGAGCAGTTTCTCGACGTGGATGTCGGCCTCGATGACGCCGTACATGCGCATCTCGTACTGCGACTGGGCCGACGTCGAGTGGGTGGGACCCGGCTCGTGCAGGGCTGCGATACCGCCCGGTTTCAGCACGCGCGAGAACTCGCGTATGGCGCGATGCTGGTCGGGAACGTGGTGCAAGGCGTCGAAGCAGACCACGCGGTCGAACGTCGCGTCGGCGAAGGGCAGGTCCGGGCCGGGAAGCGGCACGAAGTCGACCTGCAACTGGTCACCGATCGGGTCCTTGCGGATCAGGGTTTCGCCGACCTCGAGTGCTTTGCGGGAAACATCGACAGCGGTGACCTCGCATCCCAGCATCGCGAGCAGGCGCGACATCCAGCACGTCCCCGAACCGAAGTCCAGAACCTTGGCTCCGCGGAACAGCATCAGGTCCGGCAGCAGCGCGGAGAGCCCCATGCAGAGGTCCGCGGCTTCGTGCGGCGATGCGAACGGCTTGCGCGCGACAGGTGATCGCAGATCGAGTGTGGAGAAGTAACGATCGGCCTGCGCCGCGTGCTCCTCGAAGGAGTAGCGCGCGACGATGTCCCTGTAGTCGATGTGCGTCATGGCGATTCCTCGATGTCTTCCGTGTTCGTCACCGCCGCGGCATGGAGCAGGCTGGCGATGGATGGGGGGCCGGTACGCCGCAACGGATGATCACGGCACGCGCCGGAGGATGTGCCGTACCTGTTGGCGCGTCTCGACCGGATGGCACGTCGTCACGCGCTGCGCGGCTCCACGAAAAGATCCAGGTGGAACGTACCTTTTCGTGCAGCGAAGCGCGCGTCGTACTCCGCCCACGCGGCCATGACCTCGTCGGCGTCCACGCAGGGCACGAGGCCGCGTCCATCGACCGTCACGATCGACACGCGCGCCGCGTAAGCGAAGATCATGGCGAGGTAGTCGTGCGCCTCGATTCCCGAGTTCTCGCGCATCGCCAAAGGATGAAATTCCGTGAGGATGCGCGGCTGGCAGCGTGACAGGAGTGCCTCGGCCCCGCGCAAGGCGAACACCTCGTGCCCCTCGATGTCGATCTTGACGAGATCGACGCGATCCACGTGACACAGCAGCGCGTCGAGCGGATGGGCATAGGCGTAGAGGGACGGACGTCGCTTCGACGGCACGGCCTGCACGAGCGCGTTGGACGTGCCTTCGTCGGTCACGATCGGGATCAGGTGCGCCCGATCCGAGGCGCCCACGGGAAGGACGAGGACCTGCTCGAACCCGTTCGCTTCGAGCCCCGCGTAAAGACACTGCAGGTTCTTGTCGAGGGGCTCGACCGCGATGACGCGACCGTCGGGCCCGACCAGATGCGCGGCGAGCATCGTGAAGTAACCCATGTTCGCGCCGATGTCGAGGAACGTGTCGCCCTTGCGCAACTGGTTTCGGACGACCGCATCGACATGGGGTTCGTAGCCCCGTCCCCCGGCGATCGCACTGCCGATGTCGCGGTCGCCCGACGGTACGACAAGCGTGTAACCGCCCATCTCGACGGGGACACGCGACGCGGCCGCAGGACCCGACCGGCCGTGCCGGTTCTTGAATTCGTCGGACTGGATGATCGCCGCAGCGATCGCCTCGGCATCGGCGCCGCCGCGCAGGAGGCCGCCGAAGTGGGCGAGGCCCGCCGCATCGGGCTTTCGTCCGAGCAGAAGCCGATAGACGAGGGCGACGTCGTGCTCGGGATCGGACGCATCGTTCGACGACGTCGATGCGACAGGCACCGAAGCCTTCGGCTCGAACCAGTTGCGCAGGCCGCGCAACCACGCGTGATCGGCCGCGCGCGGCGGCGGCTTGCGGACAGGTGGTGGAGTCGACGCCCGGTCCTTCGCTTCGCCTGCGACGGCGACGATGCCGAAAGACGTCGTCGCGTGGTCGCCGAGCCATATCTTGAGACAGGGGTATCCCTCGTACGGAGGGTGCAGGACGACCTTGTCGTCGGCTTCGCTGCCGATGTCGAAATCGAGCGGTGCAACGCGGTGCCCTTCGGCTTCGAGGCGTTCGACGAGCGCCTCGAGGTCACGACGACGCGGAATCACGGTCGGGCCTCGCGCCGTGGTGGCGTCGTTGGAACCGATGTTGTACTCGGTCGTATGCACGGCGACGCCGCCCGGCTTGAGGCAGTGCATCATGCGCGACACGACGTCGGCGGTGGCGTCGAGGCTGCCGACGTGCTCGATCGCGCACGAGGACCAGAGGAAATCGAAGCCCTCGAGATCGTCCGCGATCTCCGTCATGTCGACGACGCGGAACGACACACGCTCGGCGAAGGCATCGGGTGGGCACAACCCTTTCGTGTTGAGCACGCTGACGTCGTGTGCGTGCTCGTTGCTCGAGGTCCATCCGGCCTCGTGCGCGGTGATCGGGTCGAGGTCGCTCGCGACGATGTCGCAACCCTTGGACGCGAAAAGCGCGACCAGCGGCTCGCGTCCGACCGCGAAGCCCAGTCCCCTCTTGCCCGGCTGCAACATGCCGCGCTCCTCGAGCGCCTGGGCGATGTAGGCCCACTCCCAGAGCTTGCGGTGCATGATCATCGGCGCATGGTGGATCTCGCCCATCCAGCGCTGGAACGACGGCGACTTGAGCTGGCCTGATGTACAGGCCTGCGACGACAGCAGCGGGGCCGATGCCACCTGGGGCGATGCACTCATGCCACGCGCCTGCGCAGGTAGTTGAGCAGATCGATGCGCGTGATGAGGCCGAGGAACGCGTCGCCGTCCGTCACGATCGCGACGTGGCCCGCGTCGAACACGGGCAGCAGCGCCTCGATCGGCGACTTCACGTCGAGCTTCTCGAGGCGGCTGACCATCGCGGTCGAGACGGTGTCGCGGAACTTGGTTTCATCGCCGTAGACGTGCATGAGCACGTCGGACTCGTCGAGGATGCCGACGATCACGTCGCCTTCGAGCACGGGCAGCTGCGACACGTCGTAGAGCTTCATGCGGTTGTACGCGGTGACCAGGAGATCCTTCGGCGACACGACGACGGTGTCGCGGCGCGAGTACGGGCGCAGGATCAGGTCGCGCAGGTCGCCGTGGTGCTCGCGCTCGAGGAAGCCGTTGTCGAGCATCCAGTAGTCGTTGTACATCTTCGACAGGTATTTGTTGCCCGTGTCGCAGACCAGCGTGACGACGCGCTTGGGTTCGGTCTGTTCGCGGCAGTAACGCAGGGCCGCGGCCAGCAGCGTCCCGGTCGACGAACCACCGAGGATGCCTTCCTTCGACAGCAGCTCGCGCGCGGTCAGGAAGCTCTCCTTGTCCGGGATCGCGTAGGCGTTCTTCACGCGCGAGAAATCGCTGATCGACGGCAGGAAGTCCTCGCCGATGCCTTCGACCATCCAGCTCGCGGACTTGTCCGACAGCACGCCGTCGTTGATGTACTCGGCGAGGATCGAGCCGACCGGGTCGGCGAGCACGAACGCGGTGTCGGGCGAGTGCTCGGCGAAGTAGCGCGACAGTCCCGTCATCGTGCCCGATGATCCGCAACCGAACACGATCGCGTCGACGCGGCCGTCCATCTGCTCGAGGATCTCGGGGCCGGTCGTCAGCGTGTGCGCGAGCGGGTTGTCGGGATTGCCGAACTGGTTGATGAAGTACGCACCGGGCGTCTCGCGCGCGAGGCGCTCGGCGAGGTCCTGGTAGTAGTCGGGATGACCCTTGGCGACGTCGGATCGCGTCAGCACGACCTCGGCACCCATCGCCTTGAGGTTGAAGATCTTCTCGCGGCTCATCTTGTCGGGCACGACGAGGATGAGGCGGTAGCCCTTCTGCTGTGCGACGAGGGCGAGACCGATGCCGGTATTGCCGGCCGTGCCTTCGACGAGCGTATCACCGGGCTTGATGCGACCCGCACGCTCGGCCGCCTCGATCATGCTGAGGCCGATGCGGTCCTTGATCGACCCGCCGGGATTGGCGCACTCGAGCTTGAGATACAGCTCGCACGGTCCGGTATCGAGGCGCTGCGCCCTCACCATGGGCGTCTGGCCGATCAGCTCGAGGATGCTCTGGTGAACCGGCATGCGGGCTCCGTCGGGTCCTGGGTGGCCCGCGATGATACCCGAGCGACCGCTCGCGTCGCCGCTGCGCGGGATCGGCGGCAGCGGCGCGCGAACGGTGGTGGATCAGTGGGGCTTGCCGTCGCGCAGGCTTTCCCACATCACGGTGAGCTTGTCCTTCGCCCAGAGCTTCTGCTTCTTGAGGTTGTGCAACGTGACCTCGTCCATCGGCAGGACACCGAGTTCCGCGTCGCGAACCTTGTTGTCGAGCTCCTTGTGCTTGTGGACCAGCTGGCGGAACTCGGTATTGCGGTTCATCAACGACTCGACATCTTCGATCTCGTGCTGCTCGAACATCGACTGACCTCCTCTCGGTGCAGGATGCGCAGACGGCTCGGCACGGCGCCGCAGGGACGCTGCGCCGGGCTTGACTGCGGGGGTTGGAACGACGTGGCGCGCAAGGCGCCGCCGGGGCCTGGAGTCCGGCACGGCCTTGGAGGCCGTGGATCGGGAAGAGGCGCCACTGCCAGGCACCGACCGCACCGGCCCGCTCAGCGTAGCTGAGGCGGCGGCATCCTCGGTCTCGTGCACAGGACTCATGGGCTCGGCGTGATCCCATGCCAGGCCGACGACATTGTCGACCTGCATGGGATACCGAAGCTACTCCTTCGGGTTGCCTTGCGCAACCTCGACGAGCGCTCGTAAAGCAAGAGTTAAATCATTGTTTCTGCTCGAGAATGATGTCGACGCGACGGTTGCGCGAGCGACCTTCGGCGGTGTCGTTGGATGCTACCGGACGCTCCGAACCCACACCGATCGTGGTGATGCGCGCGGCGTCGACGCCGGCGCCTTCGAGGGCGGCACGCACCGCGTCGGCACGACGCTGCGAGAGCGCCTGGTTCGCGCTCGTGCTGCCGGTCGAATCGGTGTGCCCCTCGACGACGATCCGGGCGGAGGGATCGCGATCGACGAACGCGACCACGGCGGCGATCGATTCGCGCGCCTCGGCTTTCAACGTCGCACCGCCCGTCGCGAACGCGTTCGCATCGAGCGACATCTGCATGCCGCGATCGCCACGCGTGGCCTGCGGCGGATTCAGGCGTGCACGCAAGGCATCGGCGGTGGCGCCGGCGAGCTGCGCCTCGCGACGCGCGAGCGCGGCTTCCTCGGCCTGCGCGGCGGCGAGGCGACGTGCCTGGTCGGCCTCCTCGAGCGCAGCCGCGGCTTCCTGTTCGCTGGCGAGGCGCGCGGCTTCGGCCAGGCGCTCGGTCTCCTCGGCGCGGATCTGGTCGTGCATGCGCTGGCGTTCGAGCTCGCGGCGCGCGACGTCGGCCTCGTGGCGTGCGACGGCGAGCTGCAGGCGATCGTGCTCGCGACGCAGGTCGCCCGTCTGGCGCTGCACGTCGGCGACCTGCGCGGCCGCCCATGCGATGTCGACGCGACGCTCGGCAACGTAGAGCAGGTGGTCACGCAGCTTGCGCTTGCTGTTCTCCTCGAGCGCCTGCAGCGCCGCGCGTGCACGCGTGACCTCGCCGAGCGCGAAACCACCGAGCTTCGGATCGGACTCGAGCTGCGACAGGCTGCGCGCAAGGCGCTCGTGGTCGACATCGCGGGCGTGGGCCAATGTAGCCGACACGGCGGCGAGGCATGCGAACGCGAGGGACAGGATGCGGAACGCGGTCATGGCGTGCCTCCGGCGGGGCGTCCCGATTCCGGCAGGCCCTCGAGCAGGCGCGCGTTGTCCTGGCGCAACGTGTCGACATCCTCGCGCGCCTTGCCGAGCCGCGACTTGACGATCGCGAGCTCGCTGTTGACGGCCGATTCCGCCGCGAGTCGCGCGGCGACGTCGTAATCGCGACCGGCCATCGCCGACGACGCGGCATCGAGCCGCTCCTCGGCGAAACGCACTTCCAGTGGCGCATAGGTCGCCGCTTCGCCGGCGCGCGCCTCGGCGAGCTTGCGCGTGGCCTCGCCAAGCACGTCCGGCGGCGGCTTCGTGGGTCCGCACGCCGCGAGCAGCAGCGTCGAAACGAGGACCACGACATGGATTTTCGCAAGGCTTGGTGTCATAAACGCGCTCTGGATCAGGCAACACCCTATTGTGGGAAGCATGATCCGCATTTGGCAACGTTCGGCGCGCCATGGGCCGCGCCTCCAAGGGGATGACGGATGGATATCGGCTACTTCCTGAAGCTGATGACCGAGAAGGGCGCGTCGGACATGTTCCTGACGACGGGCGCACCCGTGAACATCAAGGTCGAGGGCAAGCTCTATCCGCTCGGCAACACCGGCCTCCCCGGCGGCATGGTCAAGAAGATCGCCTACTCGCTCATGGACGAGGGCCAGGTGCCGCAGTTCGAGCGCGACCTCGAGCTCAACATGGCGATCGCGGTCAAGGATGCGGGCCGTTTCCGCATCAACGTGTTCAAGCAGCGTGGCGAAGTCGGCATGGTGATCCGCGCGATCAAGAGCGAGATCCCGACCATCGAGCAGCTGCGCCTGCCCGCGCTGTTCAAGGAACTGATCATGGAGCCGCGCGGGCTCATCCTCGTGGTCGGCGCGACGGGTTCGGGCAAGTCGACGACGCTGGCGGCGATGATCGATCACCGCAACATCAACACGTCGGGCCACATCCTCACGGTCGAGGACCCGATCGAGTACCTGTACCGCCACAAGAAGTCCGTCGTGAACCAGCGCGAGGTCGGCCTCGACACGCGCAGTTACCACGAGGCGCTCAAGAACGCGATGCGCGAGGCGCCCGACGTCATCCTCATCGGCGAGATCCGCGACGCCGAAACGATGGAGGCGGCGATCTCGTTCTCCGAGACGGGCCACCTGTGCCTGGCCACGCTGCATTCGAACAACGCCGACCAGACGCTCGAGCGCATCCTCAACTTCTTCCCCGAGAGCGCGCACCGCAACATCCTCATGAACCTCGCGCTGAACCTGCGCGCGGTCATCTCGCAGCGCCTCGTGATGGGCAAGGACGGGCGCCGCCTGCCGGCCGTCGAGGTGCTGCTCAACACGCCGCTGATCCGCGACATGATCCGCCGCGGCCAGATCCACGAGATGAAGGAAGCGATGGACCGCAGCCTGCAGGAAGGCATGCAGACCTTCGACCAGGCGCTCTACACGCTCTACAAGGACGGCAAGATCGAGCTCGAGGAAGCCCTCGCCAAGGCCGACTCGCGCGACGGCCTCGCGCTCAAGATCCGCCTCGCGGAGGGCGGCGAATCACCGATGGACGAAGGGTTCGAGAGCGCGCATTTCTGACGGCGGAAAGGTCCCCGTCACATCACCGTGGCGGCAACTGCGCCGGAGCGTTCGTCCGCGAGTTGCTCGGTGGCGTCATCATTGACGGCCACGTCGGTGACCAGGCGACGTACCGCATGCGCCAGACCTGCGCCATTGCGCAGCTTGATGCCGGCAGCGATGCGTTCCAGCTCCTCGGTGAACGCCTTGGCCGAACCACGATACTCCGCCCAGCCCTCGCTCGATTCGCCGAAGATCGCCCACAACGCGCGCCAGTGGCGGTGGAAGTAGCCGATCACCTGGCTCACGTTCCCTAGCGCGGGGTGCGGCAAGGCGTCTTCGAGTACGAAGGTGAGGTGTTCCTTGACCTCCCAGGGCGTCATGACGACCGGCACGTTGGTGGATTCGAACATGAGTCCGCTCGCGGGCGCCTGTTCGGGCAGCACATGCCGCGGACTCCACGGACGCGTCGCGCCACCCGGTGCACGGCCTCGGCCGAGATGCTCCCAGAACGAGGGCCCGCCGACCGTGTCGGCGACGAGGTGGATGCGCGCGCGATCCGCCGCGTTGATCACCTTGTGCATGCGCCACGTGTCGAAGATCCAGCACTCGCCCGCCGCCATGTGCACCGCGGCATCCCCGCAGTGGAAGCGCACCTCGGGCTGCGTGACGATCGGAACGTGCACGCGCATGTGCTCGCGCCAGTAGTAGTCGATGTCGACGTGCGGCGTGACTTCGGCATTGCCCGACAGCCGCATCAGACGGCTGCGCCCCCATACGCCACCGATCGCGTGCAAGGCCTGCATGAGGTACGGGCAGGCTTCGAGCTGGGGCGTCGGGCGCATCGCCCCCTGTACCGCATCGCTGAGCGGATCGCCGTCACGCGCAACCAGTGGTATCGCGGAGTTGCCCGGGAATCCCTGTGGATGCGGCCTCCAGGCGGATTCTCCGAGCCGTGCGATCTCGTCTGCGAGGACACCCGCATCGAACGCAAGCGGCAACTGGATGAAGGGGACCTGCAGTTTCATGGCGGTGCCGGCGAAAACGGAAGCGTCCATTGTAGCAACCGGCGTCGGCGTGCCTGTCGCGGTGAAGCGGCGCTTACCGCATCGCACCGAATGGGGCACCATGCAGCATTCCGCACATCCATGCCGCGCACGTGATCATCTCGCACAGACACCGCTTCATGTTCTTCGCGGTACCCAAGACCGGTACGCACTCGGTCCGCCAGGCACTGCGCCCCCATCTCGGCGACGAGGACATGGAGCAGGTCGGCCTGTTCGTGCGCAAGGAATTTCCGTACGAGGCGCTGCGCGCCCTGGGACACGGCCATCTCGGTGTGACCCAGGTCAAGCCCGTGCTCGGCGAGGCACTGTTCGACGGCTTCTTCAAGTTCGCGTTCGTGCGCAATCCGTACGACCGCTTCATCTCCTACTGCGCATTCATGAGCCGGCAGACGGGCCAGTTCGAGGCGAACCCGCAGGCGTTCATGCGCTACGTGATCCGTGACCGCCCGCCGCTGCAGCACATCCTGTTCCGGCCGCAGCACGAGATGCTGTGCGATGCGGACGGCAAGCTCGCCATGGACATGGTGGGCCGTGTCGAGCGCATGCAGGACGACTACGACGCGATCTGCGCACGCGTCGGCATTCCGGCGGAGAGGCTCGAGCAGGTCAATGCATCCAGGCGCGGCACGTACGCGTCGTACTACGACGACGAGCTCAAGGACCACGTCGCACGCATGTACGCGCGCGACCTCGAGCTGTTCGGCTACACGTTCGGCGACTAGCGCACCGCCCCATCAGTCGACCGTGTAGCCCCAGCGCTCGAGGTAGGGACGCAGGTGCGGGATCGCAGGCGCGAGCTCCCCACGGTAGCGCTCCCAGCGCGCGAGCCCCTTGCGGTTGATCGGCTCGACGACCTGGTGATAGCTCGGCGTCGCGATGTAGCCGCGCGCCTTCGCACGCTCATGGAAGTTGACCATGCCTTCGTGCCATTCGAGACCCAGGAAATCGGCGATGCGCCGTGACTGCGCCTCGATGTCGTCGACGACATCCTCGTAGCGGAGCTCGAGCACGTCGGGCTGCAGGGCCTGTGTCTGATCGATCCAGAAGTCGAACGTCTCGGCGTAGCCGCGTGCGGTCGATTCGATGCTCTGGGTCAGTGCGATGTAGGCAGGCGCACGGAACGTCTGCATGTAGTTGCTGAGGACGACGTCGCAGGGATGACGCAGGGCGAGGATGATCTTCGCGTGCGGGAACAGGCGACGGATCAACGGCAACCTGAGGATGTTGAGCGGGTTCTTGTCGACGAGCCGGCGCGACGGGTCGACCTTGCCGCGCGTACGCACGAGGTTCCAGTACGAGCCGCGCAGGCGTTGCGCGAGCGCGTCGTCGATGCGGCCGATCTCGAGCGGATAGTCGATGCCTGCCGCCTGGACTTCCTCGACCACGTCCTGGATGAAGCGCCGCTCGTCCATGCCGGCGAGCGCGGGATGCGCGTCGAGCATGGTCTCGAGCATCGTCGTGCCCGAGCGCGGGAACCCGACGACGAAGATCGGCGACGCTTCGGCCGACGGCCCGGAAATCGGCAACCAGCCGGCCACGTCACCGCGGGCGATGCGCTCGCGCGTGATGCCCAGAGGATCGGCCCCCTCCTCGAACCACTGAGGCGAGTGGCTGCGCAGCTCCTCGATCTGGATGGCGTGCGCGCGTTCGAGCCAGGCAAACGCCTGTCCGGCATCGCCGTTCTTGTCGTGCAGTCGCGCGATCGACTTGAGCAGCTCGGGATGGCGACGCGCCGCGGCGGGATCGGCGACGATCGCCTCGTACTGCCGGATGGCCTCGCCGCGATCCTCGCCGCGCGCGGCGATCTCGGCGCGGACGATCGCGAGCTCCTCGGTCAGGCCCTCGCGCGCGGCCGCCTGTGGCTGCACCTGCGCGAGCAGCGTGCGGGCCTCGTCGACGCGGTTCGAGCGCTCGAGGAACGCCGCGCGCCGCACGAGGACCTTGGGATGATGGGGAGCTCCCTTGGCGGAGGCCTCGAGCGCCAGTTCCGCATCGCCGGCCTGCCCCAGGCGGGCATACAACCAGCCGATCTCGGCCAGCACGAGCGGATCATGGCCGGCCCACACCGGCCAGTCGGCGAGCAGGCGATCCGCGCCACCACCGTCGCCGCAAAGGAAGGTCGCGTTCGCCGCCGTCACGCGTATCGTCGCGTCGTCCGGAACGGCGTGCATCGCTGCCTCCAGGACAGCGCGTGCCGCGTGGGACTCACCCTTGTCGAGACGCAACAGGCCCAGGTTGAACAGCGCGCTGGGTTCGCCCGGATCGAGCGCGAGCGCCCTCTCGAACGCCTCGATCGCGGCGGTCTCGTTGCGCAGTGAACGCTGCACGTTGCCGAGGTTGTTCCAGTGCGCCGAGGCATGCGGGTGATCGCGCACGAGTCGCTCGAAGTACGGCAGGGACTCGCTCGTGCGCTGCTGCGCATCGAGCGCGAAGGCGAGCACGAGCAAGGCACCCTCGGCATGCGGTTCGCGCTCGAGCACGCTGCGTGCGATCGCTTCGGCACGCGCGGCGTCACCGGCCTCGAGGGCCTGGTAGGCGGTCTGGATCATCACGGGTCGTCCGATGCGGGGTGAGCCGCACAGTATCGGTCGTGCGACAGGGACGGGCAACGATGCCGCAAACAAAAGGGCCGCGTGGCTTGCGCCACGCGGCCCCGGACCTTCAGATGGAGCGATGGATCAGAACTTCACGCCCACGCGAGCCCAGTAGTAACGGCCCACGACGTCGTAGGTACGCTCGTCGGTGTTGCCGTTGAAACCGAACTGCCACAGCTGCGGCGGCTGCTTGTTGCCGACGTTGTCGACACCCACTTCGAAGCGCGTGTTGATCGCTTCGGCGTTGAAGCCGAACTGCACGTTGTGGAACGTCGAGGCACCCATGCGGTACGCGTTGTTGGCCGGATTGTTCGACGGATCGACAATCTGGTAGCCGTCACCCGCGACCGTCGTGAAGCCGAAGCGCGACGCACCGATGAAGCGGGCACGCCAGCTCGCGTCGAACGCACCGAGGCTCCAGCTCAGCGAGCCGAGGGCACGCCAGCGGGCCAGGTTGCCCGGGCCGCCGAACGCCGAACCGAAGTACGAACCGGCATAGTGCGACTCGGTCGAGATGTCGTCGGCGACGAGGCGCTCGTCGTACTGCTTGAAGTACGTCGCGTCGAGGCCGACGCGGAAGTTGCCGAACGACGTCTCGGGCAGGCGGTACTTGATGCTGAAGTCGACGCCCGACACGTCCGTGCGACCGAGGTTCGAGAGCGGATTCGAGACGAGGTCGATGTCACCGCTGGCGTTGCGCGAGAACAGGTCGCAGAACTCGACCTGACCGGCGTAGCAGAGGTTGAGGATCGTCTGCGTGCCGTAGTAGGACATCGTGTCCTTCAGGTAGATCTTCCACACGTCGATCGAGGTCGACAGGCCCGGCAGCCAGCTCGGGTCATAGACCACGCCCCACGTGAAGGACTTGCCCTTCTCCGGGGTCAGCAGCGGGTTGGCCGTGTAGACCGACGTCGTCTGCGACGTGACCTGCTCGTAGCCCGGCGGAACGCCGATGCACGCGGGGTTGTTCGGGTTGAAGCCGGCACCGTCGCACGGATCCGAATAGGTGTCCGAGCTCGCCTGCGAACCGCCGTACAGATCGCCGATCGTCGGCGCGCGGAAGACTTCCGCGACCGTGCCGCGCAGCATGAGGTCGTCGAACGGACGCCACTCGATACCGATCTTCGAGTTGACCGTGTCACCGAACGCCGAGTAGTCCGAGTAGCGCGAACCGAGCGTGACGTTCAGCGACTTCGCGAACGGAACGTCGGCCAGCACCGGGACCAGCAACTCGGCGTAGAACTCGCGCACGTCGAGCTCGCCCTTCGACGGCGACGAGCACGCGTCGGTGAAGGTGAGACAGGTGCCGGCGGCGGGATCCGTGACCGTCGAGACGAAGTCGGGCTGGAAGTACTCGTAGTCCTTGCGGTACTCGCCACCGACGGCGATGCTGACCGCACCGGCCGGCAGCTGGAACAGCTCGCCCGTGAGGTTGAACTGCGCGCCGCGGGCAAGAGCATACGAATGCTTCTTGACCAGCACCGAGATGTCGTCGAGCGCGGCCATCGCCTCACGGCCTTCCGGCGTGTTCGGATCGAGGCCGAAGAAGTTGATCGGCGTACAGCCGCTGATGATCGCACCCGGCGTGCCGCAACGCGCGACGCCGTTGGCGTCGATGAACGACGGACCGACGGCCTGCGCGAGCGCCGAGCCGAGGTAGTAGCCGTTGTTCCACGAGTCCTGCGACGTGCGGCCCCAGGTGATGCCGGCATCCCACTGCCAGGTGTCACCGAACGAGCCACGGAAGCCGCCGCTGAACTGGTCGGCGAGGGTCTCGTAGCCGCCTTCGCGGTTGCCGGCAGCCGTCATGCGGATGCCGCCCGTGGTGACGGTCACGCCGAACGGGTTGTAGACGCTGTCGGCGCTGAGGTTCACACCGGCCTGACCGAAGATCAGCGGCAGCGGCGCAATGATGTAGCGCGAACGGGTCTTGTTCGTGAAGCCTTCGACGTAGGCTTCGATGTTGTCCGTGATGCGGTAGTTGCCCGTCATGAACAGGCCGCCACGCTCCTGCGGGGTCAGCTCGAGGTTGTACGGCGAGAAGTCGTACGCATCGGCGCCCGTGTAGCAGCGGAAATCGGCGCCCGACGCGCCGGACGTGCCCGGAATGCGCATGACGTTGACGGTGGGCGTCGTGCCCGCGCAGTTGATGCCGAGGTTCGTGGCGGCCGCGCGCGGAATCGTGAAGCGACCGGTCGGGATGAAGCTCGAGCCGTAGCTGAACACGTCACCGTAGGAGTTGTAGAGCGCCGGCGACGAGAACTTGCGGTCGCCCGCCCACACCGGCTCGGTCTTGTTGTAGTTCGCGCCGATGACGAGGTTGCCGCGATCGCTGGAGTGGCCGATCGTCAGCGAGAAGCCCTTGCGCTCGCCGTCGTCGGCGTCCGAGATGCCGTAGTCGGCAGTGGCTTCGATGCCCTGGAAGTCCTTGCGCAGGACGAAGTTGACCACGCCCGCGACGGCGTCGGAGCCGTAGATCGCCGAGGCGCCGTCCTTGAGGATGTCGATGCGCTCGACGAGGCTGATCGGAATCGAGTTGACGTCGGCGTAGGCCAGACGGCGACCGTTCACGAGCAGCAGCGTGCGCTGCGAGCCGAGACCGCGGATCGAGACGGTCGACGCACCCGAACCACCGCCGTTGTTGACGGACGGGTTGGTCGCGGCGCCGGCGATCGACGGCGATTCCTGGATGAGGTCACCGATGGTGAGCTTGCCGCTCTTCTCGATGTCGGCCTTGTCGATCGAGAACACCGGGCTGGCGCTTTCGATGTCGACGCGACGGATGCGCGAACCGGTGACGACGATGGTTTCGAGCTTGTCGCTGCCCGCTTCGCTGCTCTGCGCGAAAACCGGGAGGGAACTCAAACCGACAGCTGCGGTGGCGCCCGCATACAACGCGAAACGCACGGCTTTGAGAAGCTCGTTGTTCGTTAGCCTCATTACGCTCTCCAACGTTTTAGAGTGGTGTCACACTTCGGGACGGGATGAATGGTGCACTGGGAAAATTCGGGACTCCGTTCCCACGGAAATAGCCGTATCGACGCCAGATGCCGTCGAAAGTGCACCCGATACTAACAAGATTCTCACGACATGGGAATCCCGTCCGGAGCGCTTAACAAGACCTCGCAAAAGCGTTAATTCCGCTTGCGGAACAAGGACTTGGCCATCAAGCCATCCGCGCGACCACGCGCGGACACGGACCTGACAGGCCGCGACGGGTGGTCCAGCGGGGAAGAGGCCGGCCGTGCGTGCCGGCGAGGACGCTGAGAGGCGTCAGAGGTCCTGGCGGTACTGCACGTAGGGCATGCGCGACTGCGCAGCCTCGGTGGCCTCGCGCGGCGCGAGATCGACCGGTGACGACCACAGGTTCTGCGCGCCGACGCTGAGCTCGCCGCGCCAGGACGTGCGCCACGAGACGCCGAGATCGAGACCACTCCAGCGACGCGCGCCGAGCAGCGACGGATCCTCGAGGCTCACGACATGGCCGACGATGCTGCCACGCAGGCTGCCACTGCGGATGCCGAACCCGAGGGATGCCTGGCTCGCATCGAGCCCGCCACCCGGCAATCCGTACCACGGCGCCAGCTCGAGACGCCCCACGCCGGCCGTCAGGTCGAGCACGGGGCCATCCGCCAGATGCCAGCTCGTACGCGCATTGAGCGTGTTGCCGCCGACGATCTGGAACGGGGTCGTTCCCGGATACGACAGCAACGCCACCGGATTGCCCTGCCCCTCGAACGAGGGCAGCACGATCGGAGCAGCCTGCTCGCCGCCACTGCGGCCGAGCCAGGAAAGCCCGAACGACAGGTCGACATCGGCCGACGTCGGCAGGGCGACGCCGAAACCGAGCGTTCCCGAGAACAGCGTGGACGCCGAGCCGTCACGGAAGGTCGCCGAACCGAAGCGCGAAGACGTCTCCTGCATGCCGAGGACGACATCGGCGTGCGCCGACTGGCCGACACGCCAGCGAAGTCCGGCGGAGAAGAGGTCGGTCGCGTCGATCACGCGAAGATCGGAGCCTCCACCGAACGCCGGCGACGGCGGCAGCGCGGGAGCGCCTGCCGAATGCGTCTGTGCGACGATCGCGAGCAGGCGGCCATCCTGGCTCGCCCAGAGCGGCACGACCTGGGTCGACACGCCGGACGCGTCGGACGCACGCACCGTGAGCAGCTCCTCGACGAGACGCGGCGTCGCATGGCCCACGGCAGGCACGACCGGACCGGCCACCGCGAGAAGCGGGGCCAGCGCGACGAGCAGCGTGGTGGCGGCGCGAGCGAACATGCGGGTCCAGAGCGGATGGAGGATCGAACTGACTGCGTCAGGCCTTCGCGGGTTCCCTTCGACCGCATCCGGTCGACCAGGTGCCCGCAGCGGCACGTGAAGGTCATGATACGCGCATTTACATTTCACTAACAGCGACGGCGCGCACAGCCCGCGCGTCGTTCAGCCTTCATTGGCGCGTCCCCGACGCCTCCATCACGACGCCCTCGCCGGCGAACATCGCAGCCATGTCGACGGCGTCGAACCGGTAGGCCTTGCCGCAGAATTCACAGATCACCTCGACCACCCCACTCTCCCCGGCGGCGGCCCGGGCCTCGTCCTCGCCGAGGAAGCGCAGGACGCCGGCGACACGCTCGGTCGAGCACGAGCAGGCGAACTGGATCGCCCGACCGGGCTGGAGACGCACGCCCTCTTCGTGGAAGAGGCGCGTGAGCACGGTCTCGGCGGAGAGCCCGAGCAACTCCTCGTCACGAAGCGTCGCGAGCAGATGCCCGGCGCGATTCCAGGCGTCGGCGTCGACCGCCGCCGCGCGCCCGCCCTCGGCAGGCGCGCGCTGGAGCAGCAGTCCGGCGCACCGTGTGCCTTCCGAAACCAGCACGATGCGGGTGGGCAGCTGCTCGGAACGCTCGAAGTACTGCTCGAGGGCCGCGGCCAGGTCCTCGCCCTCGACCGGCACGAGACCCTGCTGGCGGGTCTGACGCTGCGCGTTCTCGATCGTGATGGCCAGTTGCGCGTCGGCGCCCGCATCGGCGATCGAGCGCGGGGCACCGTCCCAACGCGCGATGCCGCGCACGGTTCCGGCGTGCGTGGCCTCCGCGAACAACAGGCGCAGATCGCCCGACCCGCGAAGCTGGATCGAGAGCTTGCCCTCGAACTTGACGAGCCCCGTGAACAACGCGGCGGCGGCCACCGTGGAGCCGAGCAGACCCGCCACGGGCTCCGGATAGTCGACGTGGCCACGCATCGCCGCCCAACTGGACTCCATCTGCACAAAAACTCCATGAATGCCCGTGTCACCGAGCTGGAAGCGATGCATCACGTCGACGGGCATGGAGATTCTCGGGGACAGGAGGCGATACGGTCAGATGCGGCCGCGCCGGGCATTTGCCAAGACGCGATCCGTGGTCGTCCGAAGCGCCGGAGGTCACTCGATATCGGCGCGGGAACGGCGTTAGGATCGGGAGCCGCCCGGGCCCCGATCAGGGCCCGCGACCGTCTGTTCGACGACGCAGGAAAGAACGCAGCACGGATGCCGCCACGCTCGATCATCCTCTGGGGAGTACCGACTCAATGACATTCTCACTGCGCCGAACCGCGCTGGCGGCGGGCCTTGCGCTCGCGCTGTCGCAGGCCTCCGCGGCCACGCCCGACACGCGCGCCGCCGTCTCCGCCCATCGCCAGGACGCCGCCGCGATCGCGGCTTCCGCGGCCGATCCCAACCTCGTCCTGCTGCGCGCGGGCGCCTACGATCCCTCCGTGCAGCGACTCGATGCCGGCGTGACCGGAGGAGCGGAGTCGCTCAGCACGAACTACGCGATCGTGCAGTTCGCACCCGACCGTCTCGAAGCGGGCCGCAAGGCACTGCTCGCCCAGGGCGCGGACATCGTGGGCTACATCCCGAACAACGCGTTCTACGTGCGCCTCAACGGCAAGGCGCTCGATACGCTGCGCCAGACCACCGGTGCCCGCGCCGCCGAGCCGTATGCCGCGGCACTCAAGGTCGATCCGCGCCTGTGGACCGATGCCCGCAGCACGCTGCTCCAGCAGCAGCCCGAGGACGCGACCGACGCGACCCTGGTCCTCGACATCGTCGACATCCGCGGCTTCCGCGGCGAATCGTCGGCGGCCATCGAGGCGGCCCTGCGCAAGCTCGTGCCGGACGTGCGCATCACCGGTCGCAGCCAGCGCGCCGAAGCCGCGCCGTACGTCCACGCGGCCGTGACGCGCGACCGCCTCGACCACCTGCTCTACGTCGCGAGCCTCATTGACAGCGTGTCGTTCATCGAGCCGTGGATCCCGACGCACACGCACAATTCCGCGGCGATCGGCGCGATCCAGGGCAACTCGCTCAATACCACCTGCGCCGGCAACGGCGTGGTCTGCGGCCCGGCGCCGATGTTCGACCACGGCCTCTTCGGCACCGGCCAGATCGTCGCCGTGGCCGACTCGGGCACCTCGCCGTGGGTGGCCAACTTCACCACGCTCGACAAGGGCACGGGCCCGCTGACCGAGATCACGCTGTCGCAGAACCCGCCGCCGGTCCTGCCGAACCCGGGCACGCTGTTCCCGAACCGCAAGATCGTCGGCTACTGGCTGCAGCCCAGCCAGGGCGGCACCGGTCCGGTCGACTACGACTACACCTCGGGCCACGGCACGCACACCACCGGCACGGTCCTCGGCGACCTGCACGGCACGTTCAGCCCCAACACCTACGTCGCCTCGACGCCGACGGCCGCCAACCACGAGCAGGCCGACGGCATGGCACCGAACGCCCAGCTGCTCATGCAGGACATCGGCGGCACCGCCGCGACGGCGGTGTACATCACCGACTTCGCCGGCACGCTGTCGCAGGCCTACGCGGGTGGCGCGCGCATCCACAACAACAGCTGGGGCGGTTCGACCGCGGGCAACTACAACGGCAACGACGCCGAAGCCGACAGCGTGACCTGGCGTGACGAGAACCTGCTCGTGGTCGTGTCCGCGGGCAACGACGATGCGGGCCCGGTCCAGACCGGCTCGCCCAGCAATGCCAAGAACGTGCTCTCGGTCGCGGCGCTCGGCCGCGCCGGCAGCACCTCGGTGGCGGGCTACTCGAACCGCGGCCCGGCCGCCGACGGCCGCATCAAGCCGGACATCGCGACGCCGGGCTCGCAGATCCAGAGTGCGCGCAACGCGACCACCTTCAGTGCGACCCCGGTCTACACGGCTCCGGCGTCCAATTCGGGCACGTCGATGGCGGCGCCCGTGCTGAGCGGCAACGCCGCGCTGATGCGCCAGTTCTTCGCCGACGGCTTCTATCCGCGCGGCGAGAAGACCGCGGCGGATGCGTACAACCCGAGCGGCATGGTCATGAAGGCGACCCTGCTCAACGGCACGAACCCGCTCGGCGGCACCGGCTGGCCGAACGCCAACAGCGGCTGGGGCCGCGCGTGGATCGACGGCAACCTGTGGTTCAAGAACACGATGACGGGCGGTGACGACTCGCGTCGCCTGCGCATCTTCGAGCGCACCCAGGCTACCGGCCTCAAGACCGGCGACACCCACGAGTACACGATCGCCAACGTCGCCGCGGGTACCGAGCTGCGCGTGACGCTCGCCTGGTTCGACCCGGAAGCCTCGGAAGGCGTCGCGATGACGCTGATCAACAACCTCGACCTCGAGGTCGTCGGTCCGGGCGGCACGTACAAGGGCAACGTGTTCACGAGCGGCGTGTCGACGACGGGCGGCAATGCCGACGTCCGCGACAGCGTCGAGCAGGTACGCCTGACGGCGCCTGCCGCGGGCAGCTACACGCTGCGCGTCAAGGGTACGGCGGTTCCCGGCAACGGGCGTGCGGAGACCAACGTGCAGGGCTACGCGCTCGTCGCCTCGGGCGGTTTCGGTCTGCCGGATCCGACGCCGTTCGCCGCACCGACCGCCGTCGCCGTGACGAGCAACAACACCTCGGGCGTGGCGGTCGGCTTCACCTCGGCCGCAGCCCCGCAGGGCTTCCAGCTGTACCGCGCCAACGGCACCTGCGCCTCCGCTGCGGCCGGTGACTTCCGCCTCGTCGCGAGCGGCAACGCCTCGCCGATCGTCGATACGCGCAGCCAGGGTGGCCAGCAGTACGCCTACAAGGTGCGCGGCGTCTCGGGCGACGTCGAGGGCGCCGTCTCGACCTGCGTGGACGTGATCTCGGCCGACGAGTGCACCCTGCAGCCGAACATCGTGCGCAACTCGCTGCAGCTCAACGCGGCGAACAACAGCTGCGCGGTGAACCTGTCCTGGCAGGCCGCGACGACGACGTGTCCGTCGGCGACGTCGGCGACGTACAAGATCTACCGCTCGACCGATCCGTTCATGGCGACGTCGACGCTGATCCAGAGCGGCGTCACCGGCACGAGCTACGTCGACACGAGCGTCGTCAACGGCACCACGTACTACTACCGCTTCCAGGCCACCGACAACATCGGCAACGATTCGCCGCTGTCGCTCTCCGCCGGCGCCACGCCGACGAGCGCGCTCGGACCGAACCCGGATCCGTTCGTCGACAACGCCGACGGTGCGTCGTACATGCGACCGGAACAGCCGTGGGGCATCAGCAGCCTGTCGGCCTCGCAGGGCACGCTGAGCTACCACACGGGCGGCCAGAGCTCGAACCATCCGGACATGGCCTGCGCGAGCATCGAAACGCCCGCGCTGACGATCCCGGCCAACGGCGTGCTGAGCTTCAGCTCGAAGTACAACCTCGAGTTCCAGTGGGACGGCGTCGTCACCGAGATCTCGACGAACGGCGGCACGACGTGGACGGACCTTCCGCCCGACGGCGGCTACCCGACGACGTTCAACACCGGCTCGACCGGCGTGATCAACGCGTGCGGCTTCGCCAACGGCAAGGGCATCTACAGTGGCGTCACCACGACGACGTCGAACGCCTTCTCGAACAACGACACGGGCGTCGCGGTGTTCAAGCCGTTCACGATCAACCTCGCCAGCTACGCAGGGCAGTCCGTGAAGGTGCGCTGGCGCCTGTCGTCGGATCCGGGCCTCAACTACCCGGGCATGTTCCTGGACGAGATCCGCATCAGCAACAGCACGATCCTGTTCCGCGACGGCTTCGATCCCTCGCAGTACATGTGCCAGTAAGCGTCACCCGCCGATACTCGGCTTCGATCCGGCGCGGGGTTCTCCCCCGCGCCGGTTTCGTTTCCGGGGTCCGCATGCTCGACGGCCACAAGCAATGACGCGCAAACGCCCTCGCCTGCTCCGCCGCCTCGTCCGCTGGACACTGTTCGCCGCCCTCGCCTGGGTCGCCTTCAGCGTGCTGCTGGTCGCGGCATTGCGCATCGTGCCGCCCCCCACCTCGGCGGTCATGATGGCGCGCGCGCTCGAGGCGACGACGTCGGGCGAGAAGGATTTCCGCCTCGATTACCGCTGGGTCCCGCTCGAGCGCATCGCCGCGCATCTGCCCGTGTCGGTCGTCGCGGGCGAGGACCAGCGCTTCCCGAGCCACAACGGTTTCGACGTCGAGGCGATCCGCACCGCGCTGGCCGAATCCGAGGACGGCGGCCGCCTGCGCGGCGCCAGCACGATCAGCCAGCAGGTCGCCAAGAACCTGTTCCTGTGGAACGGGCGCAGCTTCGTGCGCAAGGGCCTCGAGGCGTATTTCACGGTGCTGATCGAGACGATCTGGCCGAAGCGCCGCATCGTCGAGGTCTACCTCAACATCGCCGAGTTCGGTGACGGCGTGTACGGCGTCGGTGCCGCGAGTGCGCGCTACTTCCGCACCACACCCGATCGCCTCGACGCACACCAGGCGGCCCTGCTCGCCGCCGTGCTGCCGAGCCCGCGCCGCCTGCACGCCGACCGCCCTTCCGCCTACGTGCAGCGCCGTGCCGCGTGGATCCAGCGCCAGGTGCGCCAACTCGGCGGCCCTGCCTACGTCGAACGCTGAGTGCCGATGCGCATGCGCGCGTCACGGGCTTTCCGCTAGCATCCATGCTCCTCCAAGGATTCTCCGCGCCATGCAGAGCCTCACCGTCGTCGTTCCGGCCTACAACGAGAGCGAAGGTCTGCGCGAGTTCCATGCGCGCCTCGCCGCGGTGTTCGACCAGCTCGACCTCGCCTGCTCGGTGCTCTACATCGACGACGGCAGCCGCGACGACACCTATGCCGTGATGTGCTCGCTGCGCGATGCCGACACGCGCGTCGCGACGCTGCGGCTGTCGCGCAACTTCGGCAAGGAGCTCGCCCTCACCGCCGGCCTCGACCACGCCGATGCCGACGCGGTCGTCGTCATCGACGCCGACCTGCAGGATCCACCGGAACTGATCCCGACCTTCGTCGCGCACTGGCGCGAAGGTTTCGACGTCGTCTACGGCACACGCGAGTCTCGCGCCGGCGAGACGCGCTTCAAGAAGTTCACGGCTTCGACGTTCTATCGCGTCATGGGCCGCCTGAGCCAGACACCGGTGCCACGCGACACGGGTGATTTCCGCCTGCTCTCGCGACGCGCACTCGATGCGCTCAAGACCGTGCGCGAACGCCAGCGCTTCATGAAGGGGCTGTTCGCCTGGGTCGGCTACCGCCAGAAAGCGGTTGTCTATCCGCGCGACCCGCGCTTCGCGGGCGAGACCAAGTGGAACTACTGGAAACTGTGGAACTTCGCGATCGACGGCATCACCTCGTTCTCGGGGGCGCCGCTCAAGATCGCGACCTACCTCGGCATCGGCGTCGCGATGCTCGCGTTCGTGTTCGGCATCTGGATCGCGATCAAGGCCCTGCTGCTCGGCGATCCGGTGCAGGGCTACCCGACGATCATGGTGACGATCCTGTTCCTCGGCGGCGTGCAGCTGATCGCGCTCGGCGTGATCGGCGAATACCTCGGCCGCCTCTACGTCGAGGCCAAGCAGCGCCCGCTCTACCTGGTCGACGAGTACCACCCGCCGACGCCGCGCTGACGCGCCGCGGCGGGCAGTGCCGGCACGGCCGCGCTAGACTGGCCGCGCCACCCGCCGGAGGACCGCCATGCTCCAGGTCAAGCACCTTCTCGAAGGCAAGGGCAGCGCGATCGTCGCGACGACGTCCGACGCGCCCGTCATCGACGCGATCCGCGCGATGGCCGAACACCACGTCGGCGCCCTGCTCGTCATGCGCGGCGACGCGCTCGAGGGCATCGTCTCGGAGCGCGACTACGCGCGCAAGGTCGTGCTCAAGGGCCGCTCGTCGTCGGACACGCCCGTGCGCGAGATCATGACCGCGCAGGTCGTCACGGTGTCGCCCGACGACACGATCGACCACTGCATGCGCGTGTGCACCGACAAGCGCATTCGCCATCTTCCCGTCGTCGCGGGCACGAAGGTGGTCGGCGTGCTGTCGATCGGCGACCTCGTCGCCGCGGTGATCAGCGAGCAGAGCGAACGGATCGAGCAGCTGCAGCGCTACATCGCGGGCTGACCGCCCCGCTCAGGTCGGTCCCGGCGCGTCGGGCTGGTTCTCGGGGCGCGCCGCGTCGAACGCCGGCAGCGCCAGGCATTCGGCCTCGATGCGCGCGATCGTCGGAAACGCGCTCATGTCGACGCCGAAGCGCCGCGCGTTGTAGACCTGCGGCACGAGGCAGGCGTCGGCCAGCGTGGGCGTGTCGCCGTCGCAGTACAGGCCCGTCGAGGAGTTGCCCGCGAGCAGTTCCTCGAACGCGCGGAAACCGTCCTCGATCCAGTGCCGCGTCCAGCGGTCGCGCTCGACCTGTGGCGTGCCGAAATCGCGCTCGAGGAACTGCATGACACGCAGGTTGTTGAGCGGATGGATGTCGCAGGCGACGAGCTGGGCCAGCGCGCGAACGCGTGCACGCTCGCGCGCGGTCGACGGCAGCAGCGCCATCGCGCCGGTGTAGGCCTCGTCGAGGTATTCGATGATCGCCATCGACTGGCGGAACACGCGCGCGCCGTCGAGCAGCGTAGGCACGAGTTCCTGCGGGTTGATGCCGTGATAGGCCGCAGCGTGCTGCTCGCCGCCGTCACGCACGAGATGCACCGGGATGATCTCGTGCGGCAGCTGCTTGAGGTTGAGCGCGACGCGCACGCGGTAGGCGGCGCTCGAGCGCCAGTAACTGTAGAGCTTCAACGTGCCGGCCATGCCGTTCCCCCCGGACGGCCGCCGAGGGGCGGCCGCACGGTGCCTAGCTTAGCGCGTTGCGAGGCGTTCGACGGTCTGCTCGATCGCGCCGAACACGCTGCGGCCTTCCGCGTCGAGCATCTCGATGCGCACGCGGTCGCCGAAGCGCAGGAACGGCGTGGTCGGCTTGCCGTCGCGCAGCGTCTCGACCGTGCGCTGCTCGGCCAGACACGAGGCGCCGAGACTCGTATCGGCGTTGGCGATCGTGCCCGAACCGACGATCGTGCCGGCCGACACCGGGCGCGTCTTCGCGACGTGCGCGACGAGCTGGGCGAAGCTGAACTGCATGTCCACGCCGGCCTCGGCCGCGCCGAACCACGCGCCGTTGATCCAGGTGCGCATCGCGAGGTGCAGCTTGTCGTCGCGCCAGGCGTCGCCGAGTTCGTCGGGCGTCACGAACACCGGCGACAGTGCCGAACGCGGCTTGGACTGCAGGAAGCCGAAACCCTTGGCGAGTTCGCCCGGGATCAGCCCACGCAGCGAGACGTCGTTGACGAGGCCGACGAGGCGGATCGCCGCCGAGGCTTCGGTCGGCGTCGCCCCCATCGGCACGTCGGCGGTCACGACGACCACCTCGGCCTCGAGGTCGATGCCCCAGTCCTCGCTCGAGGCGAGGATCGGGTCGCGCGGCGCGAGGAAGCCCGCGCTCGTCGCCTGGTACATGAGCGGATCGGTGTAGAAGCTCTCGGGCACCTCGGCGCCACGCGCACGGCGCACGCGCTCGACGTGCGGCAGGTAGGCGCTGCCGTCGACGAATTCGTAGGCGCGCGGCAGCGGCGAGGCGAGCGCGGCGACATCGAGCGCGAACGCGTCGGCGGCAGTACCTTCCTCCAGCGCCTTCGACAGCGCCTCGAGGCGCGGCGCGACGTTGTCCCAGTCCTCGAGTGCGCGTTGCAGCGTCGGCGCGATGCCGGTCGCGCGCACGGCGCGCTGCAGCGCGCGGTCGACGACGACGAGCGTGCCGTCGCGGCCGCCTTCCTTCAGTGAGCCCAGTTTCATGCGTGCGTGTCTCTCATGCGGGGATGGGGTGTGGTCGCGTCGCGCCTCGTTCGGCGCGCGTCACGCGCCGGGCGTGCGCCGCGCCGGATCGAAATGCTTGCGCAGGCCTTGCCAGCAGGCCTGGTAGTCGCGCTGGCGATGTGCGGCGTCGAGCGCCTGCGCAGTCGGACGGATCACCGCGCGCGTCTCGAACATGAAGGCCATCGTGCCGGTGATCTCGTCGGGTTTCGAGAGGTCCGCGGCCGAGGCCTTTTCGAACGTCGCCGCGTCCGGACCATGGCCCGTGAAGCTGTTGTGCAGCGACGAACCGCCCGGCACGAAACCGCCGGCCTTGGCGTCGTAGGCACCGTGCACGAGGCCCATGAACTCGCTCGCGACGTTGCGGTGGAACCACGGCGGACGGAACGTGTCCTGCGCGACCAGCCAGCGCGGCGGGAAGATCACGAAATCGAGATTGCCGACGCCTTCGGTGTCGCTGGCCGAATGCAGCACGAGGAAGATCGACGGATCCGGGTGGTCGTAGCTGATCGAACCGATCGTGTTGTGGCGGCGCAGGTCGTAGCGGTACGGCGCGTAGTTGCCGTGCCAGGCGACGACGTCGTTCGGCGAGTGGCCGAGATCGGCGCGCCACAGGTGGCCCTGGAACTTCACGACGAGCTCGAAATCCCCCTCGACGTCTTCGTACGCGGCCACCGGCGTCTCGAAATCGCGCGGATTGGCGAGGCCATTGCTGCCGATCGGACCGAGATCGGGCAGCTTGAGCAGCGCGCCGAAATTCTCGCAGACGTAGCCGCGCGCCTCGCCGTCGGGCAACACGACGCGGAAGCGCACGCCGCGCGGGATCACCGCGATCTGCTGAGGCGCGATCTCGATCACGCCGAACTCGGTCTCGAGGCGCAGGCGCCCGGACTGCGGCACGATCAGCAGCTCGCCGTCGGCGTCGTGGAACCAGCGTCCCTGCATGTCGCGGTTGGCGGCGTAGAGATGGATGCCGACGCCGGTCTGCGCCGCCGGACTGCCGTTGCCGGCCATCGTGAACAGGCCGTCGACGAAGTCGGTCGGCGCCTGCGGCGACGGCAGCGGATCCCAGCGCAGCTGGTCGGGCGTGACCGGGCCGTCACCGAACGCGTTGTGGAACGCCGGCTGCGCATACGGCGTGAACGTGCCGTGCATCGCGGCCGGGCGCATGCGGTACAGCCAGCTGCGCCGGTTCGCGTGGCGCGGCGCCGTGAACGCGGTGCCCGACAGCTGCTCGGCGTAGAGGCCGTAGGCGACGCGCTGTGGTGAATTGCGCCCTTCGGGCAACGCGCCCGGCAAGGCTTCGCTCGCGAACTCGTTCGCGAAGCCGCTCATGTACCCCGCGGAAGCGGTCATGCCCGATCTCCTGCCATCGCCGACGACCGCGCGGCGGTCACGCGTGCCGTGCGCCGCGGATCGCGCGGCGCCGACACGATACCCGAGGTTGCCTCGCGCGGGTCAGAGCACGCCGCGGCGCATCTGGTCGCGTTCGATGCTCTCGAACAGCGCCTGGAAGTTGCCTTCGCCGAAGCCTTCGTTGCCCTTGCGCTGGATGATCTCGAAGAAGATCGGGCCGAGCGCGTTCTGGGTGAAGATCTGCAGCAGCTTGCGCTGCTTGGTCTCGGGATCGGCGTCGATCAGGATCTTGTTCTTCGCCAGCCGCTGCACGTCCTCGCCGTGGTTCGGAATGCGCTGGTCGATCACTTCGAAGTAGGTCGCCGGCGTATCGAGGAACTCGACGCCCTGGGCGCGCATGGCTTCCACCGTGCTGTAGATGTCGTCGGTGAAGCAGGCGATGTGCTGGATGCCCTCGCCCTTGTACTGGTCGAGGTATTCGTTGATCTGGCTCTTCGGGTCCGAGGACTCGTTCAGCGGGATGCGCACGATGCCGTCCGGGGCGGTCATGGCTTTCGACACCAGGCCGGTCTTGGCGCCCTTGATGTCGAAGTAGCGGATCTCGCGGAAGTTGAACAGACGCTCGTAGTAGTCGGCCCACTTGGCCATGTTGCCGTGGTAGAGGTTGTGGGTCAGGTGGTCGATGAAGGTGAGACCGAAGCCCTTCGGCATGAGGTCGACGCCGGGCAGGTACTCGTAGTCGGGGTCGTGGATCGTGCCCTGCTCGTCGTAGCGGTCGACGATGTAGAGCATGCAGCCGCCGATGCCCTTGATCACGGGCGCAGCGGCGGCCTTGCTGAGTTCGTCGCGCTGGTCGAACGATTCCGCACCGTTGCGCAGCGCCTGCACGCGCGCCCACTCGGCAAGCTTGTTGACGCGGATCGCGAAGCCGCACGCGCTCGGGCCGTGCTCGGCGGCGAAGCGCGCCGCGAACGAGTCCGGATCCTCGTTGATCAGGAACGTGCAATCGCCCTGGCGATACGTGCTGATCGGGCGCGTCTTGTGGCGTGCGACCTGGACGAAGCCGAGCTTGCGGAAATAGTCGTGCAGGTGGTGCGCCTGGCCCTGCGGCGCGGCGAACTCGACGAACTCGAAACCGTCGATACCCATCGGGTTGTCGAACGTCGTAACCTGCATGCCGGCATGCGGGTTCTCGGGCTGGGCGTTCATGGCGACTCCTGGCTGGGGCCGCGGATTCGCGGCATGCGTGCTTTATAGTTACAATTGAAACCAGCCGCAAGGGGAAACTGCCCGATGTCGGGTCGCGCACTGCTCGAGCTCGAAACCTTCCTGCCGTATCGCCTGAGCGTGCTGTCGAACACGCTGAGCCAGGCGATCGCACGCGTCTACGAGAAACGCTTCGGCCTCTCGATCACCGAATGGCGCACGATGGCCGTGCTCGGCCACCGCGCCGACCTGTCGGGCCGCGAGGTCGCCGAGCGCACGGCGATGGACAAGGTGGCGGTAAGCCGCGCGCTCGCGCGCCTGCTCGAGAAGGGCCTCATCGAGCGCGGCACGGCTGCGAACGACAAGCGCCGCTCGGTGCTGCGTCTCTCGGAAAAGGGCTGGGAGATCTACGACCAGGTCGCGCCGCTCGCGCTCGAGCACGAGCAGCGCCTGCTCTCGCACCTGAGCACCGACGAGCGCGAGTGGCTCGCGCGCATCCTCGACACGCTCTGGAACGCCGAGCTCGTCGAATCGCGGCGCTGATGCACCGGGCGGCGCCTGATCGCGATCAGCGCATCATTTGGCGCACGAGCGGTACGCGAACGGGATGGTCTTCGTCTTGCCGTCCCGCCCGGGCCCGGCGATCGCGGCCTGCAGGCGATCGCCCTCGCGCCGATACTCGATGCGGTTGGGAAAATCGTGCGCGGGATTCTCGAAGCGGATGCCGGCCTCGTCCCGCGACGTCATCGTGAACACCGTCGGCGGCGCGCCGTTGGGCTGGACATGGAAGTCGTAGCGACCGTCCTGCGCCACGATGCGCATGAACTCGAACGTCTCGATCCTGCCGTCGCGCAGCGTGCGCGACATGCCCAGCAAGGCACCGCCCGCCTCGGGCAACCAGACTTCCTCGATGTGGCGGCCGCCTTCCCCGCCGCACCAGTGGCCCGCCAGCCAGTCGAGCGCGGGCGGTGCGGACAACGCCTGCCCGGCACCGAAGAACCCGCCCATCGCGAACACGAACGTCACGTACCGCATGCCCAGCCTCCCGTCGTCCAGGTGACGCAGAGGCTAGCGGCGCCGCGTGGCCAACGCTTGAAAAAACGCGCCGGGCAGCATTCCATGTCGTGATGGACTTCCTCGAGATCCCGCCCCCCGCCGACCTCGCCCGGCTCGTGCAGTGCATGTGGGAGCTCCGTGACGATGCGCCGGACCACACCATCCAGGTCGTCTATCCGGACGGACGCTGCGAGCTTCTCGCGGAGCTGGCCGTACCGATGCGATTCCATGGCGCCGACGGACACGTGCGCAGCGATCAGGACCTGTGCTTCGCCGGCCAGCAGCGCGGCCCGATCCGCCTGCAGGCGGCCGGCCCCGTGCACTGCGTCGGCGTGCGGCTGACCGCCATCGGCGGCTCGCTCGTCGCGCGAACGGGACTCGCGGCGCTTCGCGACACCGCACCCGACCTGCGCACCTTGGACGCCGTCTTCGCCGATGCGTTCCTGCATGCCGCCAGGGCCTTCGTGCGCACGCGATCCGCCGAACCGCTGTGGCAGCTGCTGCGTGCACGGAGTGCGGACTTCACCGCGGATGCGCTGGCCGAAGACGCTGTCGCGGCGCTCGACGCACGACACGGTGAAGCGCGCGTCGCCGACCTTGCGCGCGAGCTCGGTGCCGGTCTGCGCACGCTGCAGAAGCACTTTCTGGACGCCGTCGGCATGACGCCGAAGGAGTACGCCCGCGTGCGTCGCCTGCAGGCCCTGCTGCGCACCCTGGATTCCGAACCGACGGCGATCGCCGACGCCGCGGCCCATCATGGCTTCAGCGACCAGGCCCATGCCACGCGCGATCTGCGCCACTGGACCGGCACGACGCCCGCGCGACTCGTGCGCGCCCTGCGCGGCGACCGCGACAGTGACCACGCCATACGCCTGGCGATGGCGTTCGTGCGCGGCACGTCCGCACGCTGACGCCCATCGACCCGATCACCGCGATCCGCGATGTCAGCGCATCGTCGCCTCTTCGACGCGCTCGAACCGCCACAACCGCCACGCGAAGAACAGGCCGAGCGCAACGAGCGCCGTGTAGAACCACATGCCGCCCGCATAGCCGTCCGGATTCGTGGGGCCGGCACCAGCGCGGTCGTTGAGCAGGCCGACCACGGCCGGCACCGCGGCCCAGCCGATCTGCTGGACGAACGTCATGAGCGCGTACGCCGAACCGAGGCGCTTTTCGTCGACGAGCGTCGCGACCGCCGGCCACAGCACGGCCGGGATCAGCGAGAACACCGCGCCGAGCAGCACCGCGACGACGAGCAGCGTGAGCGGGATCGCGGGGCCACCGAACGGCATCGCCATGGGCGGCCCCGGCGGCAGGTAGGTCACGGCGAGGAACAGCGGCAGCATGATCGCGGTGCCGACCAGCATGAACAGGCCGCGGTGGCCGACGCGGTCGGCCCACAGTCCGAACAGCGGCGTGAGCACGATCGCCGACATCGGCAGCAGGCTGCTGAGCATGCCCGCGGTGCCGCGATCGAGGCCGTGGGCCTGCTGGAAGTAGTCGATCGCGAACGTGCGGAACGGGAAGATCGTCGCGTAGAACACCACGCACAGCGCGACGATGTACCAGTACGCGCGGCCGAACACATAGAGGCTGCGCAGGTCGAGGCGATCGCCAGGGGCTTCGGCGGCCGGCACGCCCTGCCCTTGCGCACGCCGCTCGAGCATCGCGTAGAGCACCGCCGCGGCGAGTCCCGCGGCGGCGACGCCGGTCGCGAGCCACAGCGGGTCCTGCCAGTTCGCGTACAGCGGCTCCGCGAACGAGGTCGACCAGTCGGTCGACGCCGAACCGAGCCGCGACACCGACAGGTTGAGGCCGAACGCGAAGCCGAGCTCGCGCCCGCTGAACCACTTCGCGAGCACCGTCGTCGCCGCGACGATGAGGGGTTCGGCACCGATGCCGAGCAGGAAGCGGCCGGCGAGGATGGTCTCGTAATGCGACGTGGCCGCGGTCAGCGCCGCAGCGGCGACGCAGATCGCCGCGAACACGGGGATCGCGAGACGCGTGCCCCAGCGGTCGATGACGTAGCCGCCGGCGAGCAGCACGAGCAGCGCGGCGATGTTGTACGCGGTCGACAGCACGCCGATCTGGCCGTACGTGAAACCGTTCTGCTCGCGCAGCAGGTCGACGACCGGATTGAGCGCGTCGTAGGCGTAGTAGTTGCCGAACATCGCGAGGCTGACCAGCAGCAGCACGATCCAGCGCTGCGACGTGGTCGGCATCGGAGGTGTCGCGGTCATGGCGGTCATCGTTCGAACTCCTACGTGGCGGCGACGCGTGCGGCCCCGCAAACGACGACGGCGGCCCGAAGGCCGCCGTCGCGTGGATCACATCCCTACATCGCCGGCGTCACTTCACGCCGTGCATGAGCTTCTGGATCAGCGGCGCGATCAGGAACAGCAGCACGCCCGGGATCACGAGGGCCCAGAAACCGAACGTGTAGCCACCGAGCGCCGACGCGACGCTCATGCCGCTCTCGCCGCTGACGTGGCTCGCGAAGATGCCCGAGAGGTTGTTGCCGATGCCGGTCGACAGGAACCAGCCGCCCATGCCGAAACCGACGAGGCGAAGCGGCGCGAGCTTGGTCACCATCGACAAGCCGATCGGCGACAGGCACAGCTCGCCGACGGACTGGATCACGTAGACCATGAACAGCGTCCAGAACGGGATCTTGCCGAAGTCGTCGACGAGGCTCGACAGCGCGAACCACAGCAGCGCGAACGCGAGGCCATTGAAGATCAGGCCGAGGCCGAACTTGCGCGGGATCGACGGGTTGGCGCTGCCCATCTTGACCCACAGCCAGGCGAGCACCGGCGCGAGCGTGATGATCGCGACCGAGTTGACCGACTGGAACCACGCGACCGGGAAGATCCAGCCACCGAGATCGCGGTTGACGATCTGCTCGGCGAGGAACGTGAAGCTGCTGCCGGCCTGTTCGAAGAAGCACCAGAACAGCACGTTGAACGCGAAGATGATCAGCATCGCGATGACCATGTCGCGCTGCTTGGAGCCTTCGCGGATGCCCTCGACGAGCAGCAGCACGCCGAGGCCGACGAACATGATCGTCAGGATGATCTGCAGCCAGTTGGCGCCGAGCGAGAGCAGCGCGTAGATGACCGGGATCGCGACGACCACACCGATGGCGGTGTAGAGCACGCGTGTCGTGCTCTCCGCACCCGCGGGCGGGCGGCCGATGCCGTTGAGCTGGCTGCGGCCGATCCAGAACCAGACGAGGCTGACCAGCATGCCGACGCCGGACGCAAGGAACACGACCTTGTAGTCGGGCATCGACTCGGTGCCGAACACCTGCGCCGCGAGCCAGCCCGTGAGCACGGGCGCGATCATCGCGCCGAGATTGATGCCCATGTAGAACAGCGTGAAACCCGAGTCGCGACGGCCGTCACCGGCCGTGTAGAGCTTGCCGACCATGGTCGAGATGTTCGGCTTGAACAGCCCGTTGCCCGCGATGATCGTGGCCAGGCCGAGGCGGAAAACCTGCTCGTTCGGCATCGCGATCATGAACAGGCCGGCCGCCATGACGACGGCGCCGAGCAGGATCGAGCGCTGGTAGCCGATGACCCGATCCGCGACGTAGCCGCCGAAGATCGCCGCGGCGTAGACGAGCGCGAGGTAGGCGCCGTAGGTCTGGTTGGCCGGCGCCTGGCCGGTCGCCTCACCGCCGTGGAACTGGGCGACGATGTAGAGCACCAGCGCCCAGCGGATGCCGTAGAACGCGAAGCGCTCCCAGAACTCGGTCATGAACAGCATCCACAACGGACGCGGATGGCCCATGACGGTCGAGAAATCGGGCACGGGTGGTACGTCCGGCGAAGGAATCGGCTTGCCGCTCATGCGGTGCTCCCCTGGTGGCAGTGGCTAACCGGCCGAGGATCACCGACTTGTCACGGGGGCGTCAACGCCCGGACGCCGTGCCGTGCGCCGCTCAGGGCGGCGTGGAGGGCGCCGCCATGCCGCTGCCGATCACCGTGCGCACCTCGAACAGCTCGGGGAAGAACGTGAGGTCCAGCGCCTTGCGCAGGAAGCCCACGCCCGACGATCCGCCCGTGCCGCGGCGGAAGCCGATGATGCGCTCGACCGTCTTCATGTGGCGGAAGCGCCAGAGCTGGAAGCTCTCCTCGATGTCGACGAGCTTCTCGCAGAGGTTGTACGCGGCCCAGCACTCGTCGGCGTGCTCGTAGATGTGCTTGAACACGTTGACGAGCTGCGCGTCGCGGCGGTACGGCTGGGTCCAGTCGCGCTCGACCGAGGTCGCCGGCACCGCGTGGCCGAGCCGCGCGAGGTGGCGCAGGAACTCGTCGTAGAGGCTCGGCGACTCGAGCGCGGCGCGCAGTTCGGCCTGGATCGGCGGATCGTGGTCGAACACGGCGAGCATGTCGGCGTTCTTGTTGCCGAGCAGGAACTCGATCATGCGGTACTGGTAGGACTGGAAGCCCGACGCCGGGCCGAGCACGTCGCGGAACTCGAGGTACTCGCTCGGCGTGAGTGTCTCGAGCACGGCCCACTGCTCGAACAGCTGGCGCTGGATCTGCTTGACGCGCGCGAGGATCTTGAGCGTCGTGTCGACCTCGTCGCGCGACAGGTTGGCCAGCGCCGCACGCAGTTCGTGGATGACGAGCTTCATCCACAGCTCCGAGACGTGGTGCTGGGTGATGAACAGCATCTCGTCGTGGTGCGGCGGATCGCTGAGCGGCTTCTGTGCCGACAGCAGCGTGTCGAGCTGCAGGTAGCCCGAGTACGTCAGGCGGTCGCGGAGGTCGATCTCGACCCCCTGCTCGATGTCGCGGCGGTTGTCCATGCAGGGCGAGGACCGTTCGGGGGACCGCGCACGCTACCCGAGCGGCCACGCCACCGCCACTCCCATGCGCCCCGATGGCCGTGCTCGCATGGGCAAGGGACCCTGCGCGCGCCGCCATCCCGCGGAGCCGCGACGGACCTCGCCTTGCTGCGCCGATCCTTGCGCCGGACGGTTTCACTTGTTATCTATCGCGGACCGTCGTGGCGCAGGGCCACGCTCGGCGCAGCCCCGCGCACCGGCACTGGATCCGGATCCCGCGCGCCGCCTTCGCGCCGTTCCCAGCATTCCGTCCCGCGCGACGGAGCGTCGCGACGGGCACACCCCAGGCCATGACGATGGCCGGCACGCTCCCTTGACGACGCGTGCACCCCGGAGACCCGCCGTGCCGACAGCCGCCACGTTCGAAATCGACTACATCCAGTTCCTCGACGCCGAGGGACAGCTCGTCCGCAACGACCTGCCCGCGTTCGCGCGCGACACCAAGCAGCTCGTCAAGCTCTACCAGGAAATGGTCATGGCGCGCGTGTTCGACGCCAAGGCCATCGCGCTGCAACGCACCGGCAAGCTCGGCACGTACGCGCCCTGCCTCGGCCACGAGGCCACCTACCTCGCCATCGGCAGCGCGATGCAGGCCGACGATGTCCTCGCCGTGAGCTACCGCGAGTACGGCGCGCAGTTCCACCGCGGGGTGAAGCCGCGCGAGCTGCTCATGTACTGGGGCGGCGACGAGCGCGGCAACGACTTCTCGGGCCCGGCGCACGACTTCGCCTGGTGCGTGCCGATCGGCACGCAATGCCTGCACGCGGCCGGTTCGGCGCTCGCGTTCAAGATCCGCAAGGAAGCGCGCGTCGCGGTCTGCACGATCGGCGACGGCGGCTCCTCGAAGGCCGACTTCAACAGCGCGCTCAACGTGGCCGGCGCCATGACGCTGCCGCTGGTCTCGATCATCGTCAACAACCAGTGGGCGATCTCGGTGCCGCGCGGTGCGCAGACCGGTGCCAAGACGCTCGCCCAGAAGGGCATCGCCGCGGGCCTGGAGTGCGTGCAGGTCGACGGCAACGACTTCATCGCGATGCGCCACGTGCTCGACCACGCGGTCAAGCGTGCGCGCCACGGCCACGGCGGCATGTGCATCGAGGCGGTCACCTACCGCCTGTCCGACCACACCACCGCCGACGACGCGCGCCGCTATCGTCCCGAGCAGGAGGTCAAGGACGCGTGGCAGCGCGAACCGCTGCGCCGCATGAAGGCCTACCTGCAGTCGCTCAATGCGTGGACCGAGGAGGAAGAGACCGCGTGGAAGGAGACGTGCACGAAGTACGTCGACGCCGAGGTCAACGCCTACCTCGAGACGCGCGCGCAGCCGGTCGAGGCGATGTTCGACTACACCTACGCGGACCTGCCGCCCGACCTCGTCGCCCAGCGCGCCGAAGCCGTCGCCCGCGAAAAGCGCGCCTGACGCGCCGCTCCTCCGCCCTCATTCCCGGAATTCCCATGGCCCAGATCACCCTCATCGAAGCCGTCACCCAGGCCCTCGCCTGGGAAATGAAACACGATCCGAGCGTCGTCGTGCTCGGCGAGGACGTCGGCGTCAACGGCGGCGTGTTCCGCGCCACGCTCGGCCTCATCGACACGTTCGGCGCCGACCGCGTCATCGACACGCCGCTCGACGAAACCACCATCGCCGGCCTCACCGTCGGCCTCGCCGCGCAAGGCATGAAGCCCGTCGCCGAGGCGCAGTTCGAAGGCTTCATCTACGCGATGCTCGAGCAGATCATCTGCCACGCCGCACGCCTGCGTAACCGCACGCGCGGCCGCATGACCGTGCCGGCCGTGTGGCGCGCGCCGTGGGGCGGCGGCATCCGCGCCCCCGAGCACCACTCCGAGGCCAACGAAGCGCTGTTCACCAACGTGCCGGGACTGCGCGTCGTGCTGCCTTCGTCGCCCGCGCGTGCCTACGGCCTCCTGCTGGCCTCGATCCGCGATCCCGATCCGGTGATCTTCTTCGAGCCCAAGCGCATCTACCGCCAGTACAAGGAAGAAGTGCCCGACGACGGCGAGGCCTTGCCGCTCGACGTGTGCTTCGTGCTGCGCGACGGCAGCGACGTCACGCTCGTGACCTGGGGCGCCCAGGTCAAGGAGACGCTCGAGGCTGCCGACGCGCTGGCCGCCGAAGGCATCAGCGCCGAGGTCATCGACGTCGCCACGCTCAAGCCGCTGGATTTCGACACGATCCACGAGTCGGTGCGCAAGACCGGCCGCTGCGTGATCGTGCACGAGGCGCCGCGCACCGCGGGCTTCGGCGCCGAGATCGCCGCGCGTCTCGCCGAGCACGCGATGTACGACCTCGTCGCACCGGTCGAGCGCGTGACCGGCTACGACACGCACATCCCGCTGTTCCGTCTCGAGATGAAGTACCTGCCCGCGGTGTCGACGATCGTCGAGGCCGCCAAACGCACGCTCGCGGCGAGCTGAGCACAGGACCGAACGACCATGAGCGAGACCAAGACCTTCCTCCTGCCCGACCTCGGCGAGGGCCTTCCCGACGCGACGATCGTCGAGTGGTTCGCCAAGCCAGGCGACGTGATCCGCCTCGACGAACCGCTCGTCTCGATGGAGACGGCCAAGGCCGTCGTCGAAGTGCCTTCGCCTTTCTCCGGCAAGGTCATGAAGCAGTACGGCGGAGCCGGCGACATCATCGTGACCGGCACGGCGCTCGTCGAGATCGCTCTCGATCCGAACCTGCCGCAGCGCGCCGACGCCGAGGACACCGGCCACCACCACGGCCCGACGCATGCAGCGCCGGCCAAGCCCGCGACCGCCACGCCCGCGCCGGCGGCGCCGGGCAAGGTCGTCGCTTCCGACGAAGGCGGCGAGATCCGCGCGGGCGGCGCTGCGGCGCGTCCCGACTCGGGCACCGTCGTCGGCGCGATGGAAGCCGGTGATCGCGTCCATGCCGAGCAGGCCGCGAGCATCGGCGGCGTACGTGCCGTGCCGGCCGTGCGCGCACTCGCGAAGAAGCTCGGCGTCGACCTCGCCCGCGTCAAGCCGATCGGCGACGGCGGCGTCGTCACGCTCAAGGACGTCAAGCAGGCCGCGGCCGACGGCAGCGCGCGCATCGGCGCCGCAGCACCTGCACCGTCGCGCGCCGCCGACGCGCCCGCACCCGTCGCGCGTGCACCGCAGGCGCCGGCACCGTCTGCCGAACCGTCGCGCACACCGGTCTCGGCGTCGGGCCGACCGATGCGCACCGCGCCGCCGACGCAGTCCGCCACGGGCCAGCCCGAACCGCTCAAGGGCGTACGCCGCAACATGGCGCGCGTCATGGCCGACGCGCACGCGAAGGTCGTGCCGACCACGCTCTGCGACGATGCCGACATCCATGCGTGGGTACCCGGCAACGACATCACCGTGCGCCTCGTGCGCGCGCTCGTGAAGGCGTGCAAGACGGTGCCCGCGCTCAACGCATGGTTCGACGGCGACACGCTGACGCGCACGCTGCACCCGCACGTCGACATCGGCATCGCGGTCGACACCGACGACGGCCTGTTCGTGCCTGCGCTGCGCAACGCCGACGTGCTCGACGCCGCGGGCCTGCGCCAGGCCATCAACCGCCTGCGCGACCAGGTCGTCGACCGCAGCATCCCGGCCGACGAACTCAAGGGCTACACGATCTCGCTGTCTAACTTCGGCGTGTTCGCCGGCCGCTACGCCACACCTGTCGTGGTGCCGCCGACCGTCGCGATCGTCGCCGCGGGCAAGGGCCGCCACCAGATGACGCCGGTCATGGGCGGCTTCGAGGCGCACAGGATCATCCCGCTGTCGCTCACGTTCGACCACCGCGCCGCGACCGGCGGCGAGGCTGCGCGTTTCCTCAAGGCCATGCTCGACGATCTCGCCAAGGCCTCCTGAGCGCGCGCGAAGGGGCGTTCGGCCACGTCAGTGAGCCGTTCGTCCCTGTCGTGGCGGGGCCTCCGCCCCGGGAGTACGCTGCGCCCCGTCACGTCCGCCGGATGCGACGCAGCGTGCCGCCGAGGTGGCGGCCACCGGAAAAGGGAACCCGCCATGTCCGTGCCGTCGAAGGTCTCGTTCCAGTACGCGGCACGCGCCGCGCTCATCGTGTTCGCCCTGGTCTTCGCGCCACAGGTCGCCGCCGTCGACGATCCGGTCTCCGGCGCCCGGCTCGTGCTCATTCCGGATCCGCCACCGGCCGATCACGCCTTCGACGCCATCCTCTACCGGTTCGGCAACCCCGCATCACTCGGTTTCTACAGCCCCACTCCGGGCGCTCCATCCTTCCATCGCGTGACCGCCGAAGGCGTCGAGGTCCTCTACGATCTCGGCTGCGGCTTCCTGTGCCCGCCCGGCCCCGAAGAGGTGTACGCGTCGGCGCTGGTCCTGCCTGCCCTGTCGGCGGGTCACCATCGCGTCCGCATCGTCTCGAATTTCGACGCCAGCCCGACCGTGCTCGCCGAATTCCCGATCGTCGTCGGCGGCGGTGCGCCCGAGGTCGCGATGCTGCCGGTCGGCGGCGGCGTCGCCGGCGGTCTGCTCGCCGCACTCGTGGCGATGGCGGCCGCCCTGCGCTTGCGTCGACGCGCACACGCCTGACCCGGCAGCATCCTCCGTGACGGCGCGGCGACGCCGTCGCGGATCACCACGGATTCTCGAGGCCGCGAAGGCCACGCAGAGCACGCACGCCACTCGTCACGCGAATCTTCTACACTCTCCGGCCGACGGTGCGGAGGGACGACGATGAGCAAGCTGCTGCGCGTGCTGGAGAAGGTGGGGCTCGTCGAAACCGACGATCCGCCGCGCCCGGTCTCCGCGCCGGTGGCCGAGCCGGTCGTCGCCACCGAACCCGAGCCGGCGCCTGTCGCCGAATCCGAGCCCGTGTCCGAGGTCGTCGCCCCTTCGGGCGGCATCGTCGAGCAGCGCGCGCTCGAGGAGATCTACGCCGAGCAGAACGTGGCGGCCGTGCCGTTTTCGGCCGAGAAGCTGCTGCGCGTGCTCGACGGGCTCGCCGCGCTCGATCCCGCCGCGCGCAAGGCCGCCGTGCTCGCGCTCGATGCCGCCGACGACACCTGGGCGATCGAGGACGTGCTGCTCGACGCCGAACGCAAGACACGCGCACTCGACATGGCCAAGCGCCAGCTCGAGGCGCACGCACGCGACCAGCTGCAGCTCGCCCGCGAGGCGATCCAGGCGCGCGACCAGCGTCAGCAGGAGGCCGTCGCGCGCATCCGCCAGCAGATCGGCGATCTCGAGGCGTTGCTCGAACGCGAAGTGACGCGCTCGACCGAGGAGAAATCCGGACTCGAGGCCGAGGCACGCGCGACCAAGGACGCCTGCCAGCGCGAGAGCGCCCGCCTCGACGACGAACGTGCACGCCTCGCGCGCATCGCCGCGATCTTCGGTACCGGCACCGGCACGACGCCGGCGTCGCCCTGATCTTCCCTCTCGACTCACAGGAGCCGACATGGCCAAGCTGACCCCTCTCGCGAAGGGCCTCGTGACCCTCATCATCCTCGGCGGCACCGCCGCGGCGGCGTGGCATCTCGGCGTCAAGGACATGGTGCAGGGCAAGGGCACGGGTTCGTCGACGGCGAGCAACACGCCGACGGCCCCGGCCGCGACGCCGGGCGCACCCGCACAGCCGGCCGCGTCGACGACACCCGCCGCGACACCTGCGGCCTCCGCACCGCGCGGCGGCGCGCTCGGCAGCGCCGGCAACCCGCTCAAGGTCAGCATCGTCAGCTTCCACGGCTACGCGCCGGCGCTGCTCGCCAACGGCAAGTCGCTCAAGACCGCGCCGGGCTCGATCTTCGAGCGCAACGGCGTGCACGTGGAGTTCGTGATCCAGGACGACATCCCGACGCTGACGACGATCTTCGAATCGAAGACCGCGCAGTGCGCGTGGCGCACCTCGGACTTCTGGGCCCAGGAGCAGCCGAACCTGCGCAATTCGGGCCATGACGGCCGCGCGATCATGATCGTCGACAACACCCAGGGCGGCGACGCGATCATCGCGCGCGACCCGAAGATCCAGCGCGTCGAGGACCTCGCAGGCCGCAGCGTCGCGCTGCTGCAGTTCACGCCGTCGGACGGCATGACGATCGACGCGATCGAGAACTCGAGCATGACCGCGCGCGCCAAGAGCTCGGTGCGCTACGTCTACATCAACGCCGAGGAAGGCACCGCCGGCGTGCGCGCCGCGTTCACCGCGGGCAACGTCGACGCCGCCGCGCTGTGGGATCCGGACCTCTCGCTCGCGCTCAAGTCGACGCCGGGTGCGCATGTCGTCTACTCGACCAAGACCGCGACCAACCTGATCTACGACGTGATCGTCTGCGACCAGCGCGCACTCGCCGAGCCGGCCAACGAGAAGGCGTTCCAGGGCTTCGTCGCGGGTTGGCTCGAAGGTGTCGACGCCGCACGCAAGGCGCCCGACGAAGCGGTCGACGCGCTCGTGCGCACCGAGGAGTTCTTCACCCTGCTCGCCAAGGATCAGGGCCGCGACTTCGTGAAGGGTCTGTTCCAGAACCTCGTCTGGACCGGCCTGGAGGACAACGCGCGCATCCTCGGCCTGGTCGGCGGCACCAACCACTACGAGCGCGTGTACCGCCGCTTCGACGGCATCTACCGCCGCGCCGGCGCACTCGCCAATCCGAACAGTCCGGTCATCGCGCCGCAGGATTCGGTCGACACGCGCTTCGTGCGCAATCTGCTCGCCAAGAGTCAGGCCGCGCAGCAGGCCGCGGCCAAGCCCGAGTTCACCTTCAGCGAAGGCGAGCGCGAGCAGGCCGCGACGCGCGAAGCCAGCGTGACCAAGCCGGTCACGGTGAGCTTCTCGACCGGCTCGGCCGACCTCACCAAGCGCGCCCAGAAGACCCTCGACGACGAGATGGTGCCGTTCGTCGAGAACAACGGCTCGGCCTACTTCGAGATCTCGGGCAACACCGACTCGACCGGCTCGCGCGAGACCAACATGCGTCTGTCGCGTGCCCGTGCGCAGGCCGTCGTCGACTATCTCGTCTCGCAGTGGGAATTCGAGCGTGCGCGCTTCCGCATCGTCGGCAACGGCCCCGACAAACCGATCTGCGCGGAAGGCAATGCGCAGGCCGAGGGTCTCTCGCTCGAGGACTGCCGCGCGCTCAACCGCACGACGCGCGCGGCCGTGCTGGCGCGCTGAGGCGACGATGAGCGACGCCTCCTCGACCTGGAACCCTTACGCGCCGCTGTCGGCGTCGACCGCGCGCGCGCTCGGCGTCGGCGCCGTGCTGACGGTTCTCGTGGTGTGGGCCGTCATCACCGGCCTCGATCTCGTCAGCGCCAACAAGCTGCCGTCGCCGTGGCAGGTCGCCAAGGCGTTCGCCTACCTCGTCTGGGACGGCGAGAACCAGCGCAGCCTGCTCTGGAACGCGACGATCGCGTCGCTCGGCCGCGTGCTCGCGGCCGGCGTGCTCGTCGTCGCGATCGGCATCCCGGTCGGCGTGCTCATGGGCGCGTCGACGCGCGTCAATGCCGCACTCTCGCCGCTGGTCGATCCGTTCCGCTCGGCCCCGGTCGTCGCGCTGCTGCCGATCATGGTCATGTGGTTCGGCATCGGCGAGTGGATGAAGATCCTGTTCCTCTACGCCGGTGCGGTGGTCTACCTGATCCCGCTCGTGCGCGACGCCGTACGTGCGGTGCCGCAGGCGTACTGGATCAGCGCGCGCGACCTCGGCGCGACGCCGTGGGAATGCATCCGCCTCGCCGTGCTGCCGCTCGCGATGCCGCGCATCGCCGATGCGGTCATCGTCGCGGTATCGGTCATGTGGACCTACATCACCGTCGCCGAATACGTGAACGCGGGCGAAGGCCTCGGCCAGCTGATCCAGAACGCGCGACGCTTCTCGGCGATGGACCAGGTCTTCGCCGGCATCATCGTCATCGTTGCACTCGCCCTGCTGAGCTACCACTTCATGCGCTGGATCAAGGGCCGCCTGTATCCGTGGGAGACCCGCGTATGACCGCCACCGACGCCACGCAGGTCAGCCTCGACCTCCGCGACATCGTCCAGGAATATCCGCAGCGCGACGGCACCGGCACGGTGCGCGTGATCGACGGCATCAGCCTGCACCTCGAGCGCCCCGGCATCGTCATGCTGCTGGGCCCTTCGGGCTGCGGCAAGTCGACCCTGCTGCACATGATGGGCGGTGTGCGCCCGATCGGCACGAAGACACCGACCCAGGGCGAGGTGCTCATCGACGGCGTGCCCTGCCACGGCGCGCACGACGACGTCGTGATGGTGTTCCAGCGCTACGCGAACCGCCCCGACCTCAGCGTGCGCGAGAACGTTGCGTTCCCGTTCCGCCTCGCGTGCTGGCGCGAGCGCGTGCCGAAGGCCGAAGCCGAGCAGCGCATCGACGCGATGATCGACGCGGTCGGTCTCGGCGGGCACCGCAACCACCTGCCCTCGCAGCTGTCGGGCGGCCAGAACCAACGCGTGGCACTCGCACGCGCGCTCGTGCTGCGCCCGCGCATCCTGCTCATGGACGAACCGTTCGGTGCACTCGATGCGCAGACGCGCGCCGAGATGCAGACGCTGCTCGTGCAGCTGTACGAACAGAACCCCTGCCTCATCGTGTTCGTCACCCACGACGTCACCGAGGCGCTGACGCTCGGCGACCGTGTGCTCGTCATGTCGACCGCGCCGGCCAAGATCGCCGACGATTTCGCGATCCTCGAACCGCGCCCACGCTCTTCGGCATGGCAGCGCTCGACCGAGGCCGTGCGCCTGGAAGAACGCATCCTCGACCAGCTGCACGCCAAGAGTTCGCGGCGCGGCAGCGTGACGGTGTCGATCTGAGGGCCGCCCGCGCGTGAACACGCCCGCCGAACGCGACGACGACCAGCCGTCCTACCTGCGGGCGATGCTGACGAGTCCGCTCAACATCAACCTCGGCCTCGGCACGGTCGCGCTCGGCACCCTGCTCGCGATCCCGTTCGGCCTGCCCGGCATCGCGCTGCCGCTGCTCGCATTCGGCGCGGGCGAGGCGATCGCGTCGATGTTCGTGCCGTCGTCGGCGACGTTCCGGAACCGCGTCGACCGCGCCCACCGCAAGAAGCGCAACGACCGCGCCGCGGCCCACCTGTTCGGCGAGATCGAGCGTCGCGTGGTCGCCGACCATCCGCGCTGGCGCACGTGGAAGCGCATGCGTGCGCGCGTCGACTCGCTGCGCGAGATGGGCCGCCACACGCGCAACTCGCTGACCGAGCGTGACATCGAGCGCGTCGAGGACAGCGGACTCGACTTCCTCGGCCTGTGGCTGGCCGAGCTGTCGATGGTCGAGCGCCTCAAGGCGGTCGACGAGAAGAGCCTCGAGAAGCGCATCGCCGAACTCGGCGCGCGCATCGACGCGGGCGCACCCGAAGCGCGCAGCCTGCGCAAGGCACGCGCCGACCTCGAGGAGCTGCTGCTGCGCCAGCGCCGCACCGCGAGCCGCCTCGTCGCCGTCGAGGCGGCGCTGCTGTCGCTGCCCGACACGGTCGAGGAGATCTACCAGGCCGTGGTGTCGACGCCGGCCTCGGGCTCGGGCGGAACGCGCCTGCAGGAGGCGATCGACCGCCTGCGCCTCGAGGAAGAGCTGGAGTCCTCGTACGGCAGCGAGGTCAGCGAACTTGTCCCGAAATCCGCATCCCGTATGCTTGCCGCGAATCGCCACTGAAGGACCGACGATGACGACGATCACGCGCGAGATGCTCGAGGGACTCTGCGACTTCGCCGCACACCAGGCCATGGTCGAGAACGCCGTGCGCCAGGCGCTCGCCGACCCGCGCCAGCGCGTGCGCTTCCTCGGCCGCTACGCGAGCTGGAACGGCTTCTTCGGCTCGGGCGTGGCCACGCTGGCCGGCAAGATCGGCCGTTCGCGCGGCCTGTTCCTCGATCCCGAGCAGCCCGTGCGTGCGCTCGCCGACCGCAGCGTCTACGTCGCGAGCTACTTCTTCGACGCCGCGCGCGACGAGTTCGACGACCACGACACCGTGCACCGCGACACGCATCGCTGCCTGGCCCAGTCCACGCTCAAGGGCCTCGTCGACTACGAGGCCTCGCAAGGCGCCGAAGGCATGAGCGACGCGCGTGCGCTCAACGCGCTGCTCGACGACCCGGCCTGGCTGACCGAGCTCAACGCCAAGGTCGCGCACGGCTACGGCGCCGGCAGCGCCGACGAGCTCGCGCCGATCTTCTCGGCGATCGGCTACCACCTCGGCTCCGAGCTGCTCGCCGACGCCGAGTTCTCGATCATCGACGCGACGCTGCGCACCGAGGCACCCGAGCTCGTCGAGCACCTGCTCACGACCACGGTCAACGTCGCCGGCCAGGACCACATCGCCTACTACTGGATCGCGATCCATTCGGGCCACGGCGGCGGTGCGGAAGCCGATCACTTCGAGTGGGCGACGCAAGGTGCGCGCCTCGCGTTCCGTTTCGTCGCGCCGGCCCACCATGCCGCCCTGACCGGCCAGCTGCAGCAGGGCTTCGAGGCCTTCGCGCGCGACCACCGCCGCTTCTTCCAGCGCGTCAACGCGTCCGAGGACTGAGCGCGCCACCGCCACCGTTTTCCCAGGAGAGCTCCATGGCCAGCATCAATTTCTTCGCGCGACTCGGCAACCTCTGGAAGGGCTTCGTGTCGCTGTGGATCGCCGACGTCGAGAAGAACCATCCCGAGATCGCCTACGAGAACGCGATCAACAGCATGGTGAGCAAGTACACGCGCCTGAAGAGCGCCACCGCGGCGATCATCCGCCGTCGCGAGGACATCGACGCGCGCGTGGCCAGCGAGACGCGCGCGCTCGAGCAGGTCAACGCCGACCTCGAGACCGCGCTCGCGACCAACCAGGACGACCTCGCGCTGATCCTGCTGCAGAAGAAGTCGGCGGTCGAAGCCGAACTCGCGGCGATCGGCGTCGAGGCCGAGCAGGCCAAGGTCGACGCCGACGACGCCAAGAGCGCGCTGCTCTCGGTCAAGACCGAGATCGGCAAGCTCAAGGCCGAGCGCGACCGCATGCTCGCCAAGATGCAGAGCGCGCAGGCACGCATCCAGATCCAGTCGCAGCTCGACGGCCTCAGCGTCGAGGCCGACGTGCAGGCGCTCGACAAGGTGCGCGACCACATCAAGACGACGATCGCCGAAGCCAACCTCGGCAAGGAACTGCGCGATTCCGACCTCGACGTGCGCCTCGACAAGCTGCGCCAGAGCAGCGGCAGCGTCACCGCGCGCGCGCAGCTCGACGAGCTCAAGCGCCAGCGCGCCGCGCAGGCGCAGGCCGCCAACCGCCAGATGTGAGCACGATGGACGCCGCCACCGATGTGACGCCGCTGCCGCGCTGGGCCGAGACGGTCCGCCGCAAGTACGTCGGTGGCGAGGCCACCGTGTTCGTGCTGCACAACAACGTCTTCGACGAGATCCTGCACGGCGGGCGCACGTACACGCTCGTCGACTTCCTCGTCGAGGTGCTGCTGCGCGACAACAAGGACACGATCCTCGTCTACGACCCGTCCAGCGGCGTGCGCTACGCGAAACGCACGAGCGCGGCCGGTGCCGAGCCGCTCGGCGCGAACAAGCCGCCCGAGGAAGCGCTCGCGGCGATCGAGCAGGAGATCCTGCTGCGCAACAGCGCGGCGCTGATCATCCCGTACGCGGGCAGCGTCGCGCCGCCCGGCGACGAGAGCTTCCTGTCGCTGCCCGACCGCATCGCGGCGATCCGCCTGCACCGCTGGTCGCTGAGCACGCAGCTCGCGAACAAGGACAACGTGGTGTTCCTGCTCGTCGAGTCGCTGCCCGAGCTGCACCCGCGGCTCGTCGCGAATCCGCGCGTCGCCGCCGTCGAGGTGCCGCTGCCCGACCGCGAGGCGCGTGCCGCGGTGATCCGCCATGCCGACGCCTCGATCGACGCCGCGCACGTCGATCGCCTCGCCGAGCACAGCGCCGGCCTGCGCGCCGTGCAGCTCGCGCAGATGCTGACGCCGCGCACGAACGCGGGCCTCGCCGACGGCGAGCGCCTCGCGCTGATCCGCCGCCTGCTCGGCGACAGCGCCGACGCGGCCGAGCGCGCGACCAAGTTCGCCGCGATCACGCGCGGCATGGATACCGACGAGATCCGCCGCCTCATCAACCCCGCACACCCGCTGCCCGAGACCGACGCCGGCGATCCGTACGCCGAAGTCATCGAACTCGTGCATCGTCGCAAGCGCGAGATCATCGAGAAGGAGTGCGCGGGCCTGATCGAGTTCGTCGACGCGCGCCTCGGCCTCGAGGCGGTCGGCGGCAACGCGCCGATCAAGGACGAGCTCATGCAGATCGCGCGCGCGATCCGCGCCGGCGACCGCAACCGCGTGCCGATGGGCCTGCTGTTCGTCGGCCCGATGGGCACCGGCAAGACCTTCGTCGCCAAGTGCTTCGTCAAGGACTCGGGCCTGTCGGCGGTCACGCTCAAGAACTTCCGCTCCAAGTGGGTCGGCTCGACCGAGGCCAACCTCGAGAAGGTGCTCGGCATGGTCCGCGCACTCGGCCCGATCATCCTCATCATCGACGAGGGCGACCGCAGCTTCGGTGGCGATTCGGGCGACGGCGACGGCGGCACCTCGTCGCGCGTGATCGCGCGCCTCAAGGAGTTCATGAGCGATCCGGACAACCGCGGCAACGTGCTGTTCATCCTCATGACGAACCGCCCGGACAAGCTCGACATCGACATCAAGCGCGCGGGCCGCATCGACCGCAAGATCCCGTTCTTCTACCCCGACAACGCCGCCGACGTCGAAGCCGTGCTCAAGGCGCTGTTCGCGCGCTACAAGCTCGGCAACGTGATCGACTGGGACGCCGAACGCGAACGTACCTCGGCGCGCCTGGTCGGCTACTCGAATGCCGACCTCGAGGCCGTCACCCTGCTCGCGCTCGAGTTCGCGGGCGACGCGCGCGCGGTCGACGCCGACGCGTTCGCACGCGCCGTCGAGGATTACGTGCCCGCGCGCGATGCCGCGATGCTCGAGTACATGGAGACGCTCGCGGTGTTCGAGACCTCGCGCAAGAGCATGCTGCCGCTGCGCTTCCGCGACGTCACCCCCGACGTGCTGCACGCGCGCCTGCGCGAGCTGCAGCGCGAGCTCAGGATCCGCTGACGCCGGCGCGCCGCCACACGCGGCGCCGGCCCACCCCGACACGAGGAGAATACGATGACGTCCCTGCCCCCTTCGATCGAACTGCACCACGTCCAGGCGATCGTGCGCGCGATGTACGCCGTGGCCCAGAGTGACGGCGTGCACGCGACCGAACTCGTCATGCTGCGCGGCTTCTACGAGAGCTGCCAGCAGGATGCCGGCGCGCTCGCCTCGTTCGAGGATCTCGTCGCGACGCCGTTCGATGACGACGCCGCACGCGCGTTCGATTCCGCCGAGCGCAAGGCCGTGCTGCTGCAGTCGTGCGTGCTGCTCGCGCACGCCGACGGCAAGTACACGGCCGGCGAACGCGACGCGGTCGCCGGCATCGCCAAGGCCATCGGCGCCTCGCCCGACGAGCTCGCCGCGATCGAGGAAGGCATCGCCGACCACCTCATCCAGCAGATCTCGCGCATCGGCAACACCGATGCACTGCGCGAGGTCGCGGGCGAGCTCGCGGCGAAGTAGGCCTCCCAGCAGCGTCAAGGATGACGACCATGCGGACGAACTATGTCCTCATCGACTACGAGAACGTGCAGCCGACCTCCCTCCGCTCGCTGGATCGGGAGAACTTCAGGGTCCTCGTTTTCCTGGGAGAGAACCAGAAGAAGATCAGCGTCGAGTTCGCCTCGTCCCTGCAGGCGCTCGGCGATCGCGCAAGGTACGTGACGATCTCGGGCAATGGGCCCGATGCGCTCGATTTCCATATCGCGTTCTATATCGGCGAACTTGCCGCAGCCGACCCGAAAGGCTTCTTTCACATCATTTCCAAGGATTCCGGGTTCGACCCGCTTGTCGCGCACCTCAAGACGAGGGACATCTTTTCCCGAAGATCGGTAGACATAGGCGACATTCCTGCACTGAAGGCGGAGCCGCTCGGAAAGCCACCCGCAAGCGACGAACGACAGTCGAAGATCATCATCGACCTCAGGAAGCGCGGGGCAGCCAAGCCTCGAAGCATTGCCACCCTGAAGAACACCATCAACACCTTGTTCCAGAAAACCCTGGACAGCACGGAGCTGGATGCCTGCGTCAAGCAACTCCAGGATACCGGCGTGGTTCTCGTGTCGGGAACCAAGGTGTCCTATGCACTGCCCTGAGCGTGCCGCATGCCGCTGGACCCACACCAACTCCACTCGCGAATCCCATGCACGCCCCACGCGGTGACTTCGCCCACGGCTGGCGCTGGGGCGAGCTGCTGACGACGGTCGCGCTCGGCGCGCTGATCCTCGTTGCGTGGCGACTGCCGTATGCCGAGGTCGTCGCGTACCCGTTCCGGCTGTTCGCGACGTTCGTGCACGAGCTCTCGCACGGCCTCGCCGCGGTCGCGACGGGCGGGCGCTTCGAGCGCTTCCTCGTGCACGCCGACCTCTCGGGCACGGCGTGGTCGGCCGGCGGCATCCGCTGGATCGTCGCGAGCGCGGGCTATGTCGGCTGCGCGCTCGCGGGCAACGTGCTGATCGTGCTCGCCGCGCGGCGTGTGTCCTCGCGCGGCCTGCTCGTCGTGATCGGCGTCGCGCTCGCGCTGGCCTGCCTCGTGTTCGTGCGCAACGCGTTCGGACTCGCGACAGGACTCGCGCTGGCCGCGACGCTCGTGCTCGCCGGCTGGCGGCTCGCCGCGGGCTGGCGCGACGCGTTCCTGCTCGTGCTCGCCGTGCAGCTCGTGCTCGACGGCTTCAACAGCCTGCTCGATCTCGTGATGCTCGCGGGCGATGCGAGCATGCACACCGATGCGCGCACGCTGGCCGAACTGAGCGGCCTGCCGGCGATCCTGTGGGCGCTGCTGTGGTCGGCGCTGTCGCTCGCGATGCTCGTCGCGAGCCTGCGCGTGGCCTATCGCGGCCCCCGCGCGACACCACCTCAGCGCGGCGTCGCGTCCTCGTAACCGACCACGTCGAGATCGAAACCGGCGAGGCCGACCAGCTTGCGCGGCGTACCGAGCACGCGCAGGTGGCGCACGCCGAGGTCGCAGAGGATCTGCGCACCGAGGCCGTGGCGGCGCCATTCGCGCGCCGGATCGGCCGCCGTCGGCACGATGCCGGCGAGGCCGTCGAGCAGGGCTTCGCTCTCGCCGGCCTCGCTGAGCACGACGACCACGCCGCGTCCTTCGTCGGCGACGCGGCGCAGGGCCGAGGTCACCGTCATGCCGAGGTCGTCGCGCTGCACGTGCAGCACGTCCGACAGCGTGTTGCGCACGTGCACGCGCGTGAGCACGGGCGTGCCGTCGTCGACCGTGCCGCGCACGAGCGCGAAATGCAGCGTGCGCTGGACGACGTCGCGGTAGACGACGAGGCGGAACGCGCCGAACTCGGTATCGACCGCGGCATCGCGCACGCGCTCGACGGTCTTCTCGGTCTGCAGGCGGTAGCGGATCAGGTCGGCGATCGTGCCGATGCGCAGGCCGTGGCGCTTCGCGAACGCCTCGAGCGCGGGACGTCGCGCCATCGTGCCGTCCTCGGCGAGCACTTCGACGAGCACGCCGGCCGGCTCGAGGCCGGCCATCGCGGCGAGGTCGCAGGCGGCCTCGGTGTGGCCCGCGCGCACGAGCACGCCACCGGGCTGCGCGGTGAGCGGGAAGATGTGGCCGGGCTGCGAGAGATGCTCGGGACGCGCGTCGGACGCGACAGCGGTGCGGATCGTGTGGGCGCGATCGTAGGCCGAGATGCCCGTGGTGACGCCTTCGGCGGCCTCGATCGACACGGTGAAGTTGGTGTGGTGCGGCGACGTGTTGTCGAGCACCATCGGCTTGAGGCCGAGCTGGCGGCAGCGTGCGGCGGTCAGCGACAGGCAGACGAGGCCGCGCGCCTCGCGCACCATGAAGTTGATGTCCTCGGGCCGCACCTTGCCCGCGGCCATGACGAGGTCGCCCTCGTTCTCGCGATCCTCGTCGTCGAGGATGACGACCATGCGCCCGGCGCGGATGTCGTCGAGGATGTCGGGGATCGTGTCGAAGCTCATGCGTGGCATCCGGTGCGACGCGCCATGCGTGGCGCGCGGAAAGGTCAGTCGCGGGCGTCCGCGGGGATCGAGGCGAGGCGCTCGGCGTAGCGCGCCATGAGGTCGACCTCGAGGTTGACGCGGTCGCCGGCGCGGCGGGCGCCGAACGTCGTCACGGCCTGCGTGTGCGGGATCAGGTTGACGCCGAAGCGCGTGCCGTCGACCGCGTTGACCGTGAGGCTGACGCCGTCGAGGCAGACCGAACCCTTCGCGGCGATGTAGCGCGCGAGCGCGGCCGGCACCTCGAAGGTCCAGCGCTGCGAGCGTGCGTCGTCGTGCACGTCGACGACCGTCGCGAGGCCGTCGACGTGGCCGGAGACGAGGTGGCCGCCGAGGCGGTCGCTCAACCGCAGCGCCTTCTCGAGGTTGACCGTGTCGCCGACCTGCAGCGCGCCGAGTGTCGTGTGCTCGAGCGTCTCGATCGAGACATCGGCCGCGAACGTTGCCGCGGTGACGTCGAGCGTGGTCAGGCAGACGCCGGCGACCGCGATGCTGTCGCCTTCGCGCACGTCGTCGAGACCGAGTGCCGCGGCCTCGACGATGAGGCGACGGTCGCCGCCGCGCGGTTCGCTCATCGCGATGTGGCCGAGGGCCTGGATGATGCCGGTGAACATGGTGGACCTCATTCCTCGGGGCGCAGCAGCAGGCGTTCGTCGGTACCGACTTGGCGCCGGTCAACGACGCGCAGGCGCGGACGGTCGGCCATGTCGGCGAGCGCCGGCAGTGCGAGCAGGCCGCGCGCCGTGTCGCCGAGCAGCACCGGCGCGACATAGACGAGCAGCTCGTCGACGAGGCCCGCCGCGAACAGCGCGCCCGACAGCGTCGCGCCGGCCTCGACCTGGACCTCGTTGGCGCCGCGTGCCGCGAGCAGCGCCATGACCGCCTGCAGATCGAGCCGGCCCGAACGCATTTCAACCGTCGCGCGCTCGACCGCGGCGAAACGCGCATCGACCGCAATGCCGTCGCGGTACACGAACAGCGTCGGCGCGTGGCCGTCGAGCACGTGTGCGCCGGCGGGCGTGGCGAGGTCGGCATCGAGCACGACGCGCAGCGGCGCGACCGTGCCGGCCGCGGCGTCGACACCGGGCGTGTCGATGCCGTCGAGGCGCAGGGTCAGGCGCGGATCGTCGGCGAGCACGGTACCGCGTCCGGTCAGCAGCACCGAGCTGCGCGCGCGCCAGCGCTGCACGTCGGCACGCGCGGCCTCGCCGGTGATCCATTGCGAGCGGCCGTCGGCCAGCGCGGTGCGCGCATCGAGGCTCGCGCCGAGCTTGACGCGTACCCACGGCCGGCCACGCTCGACACGCGAGAAGAACCCCCGGTTGAGCTCGCGTGCTTCGCGTTCCATGAGGCCAGGTTCGACGACGATGCCGGCCGCGCGCAGGCGGTCGAGCGCACCGCCTTCGCGCTGGAACGCATCGCGCGCGGCAACGACGACGCGCGCGACGCCAGCGGCGACCAGCGCGTCGGCGCACGGCGGCGTGCGCCCATGCAGGCCGCAGGGCTCGAGCGTGACGTAGGCGGTTGCACCGCGTGCGCGGTCACCGGCGTCGCGCAGCGCGTGCACTTCCGCATGCGCTTCGCCGGCGCGACGGTGCCAACCCGTGCCGACGACCATGTCGGCGTGCGCGATCACGCAGCCGACGCGCGGATTCGGAGCCGTGGAATGCAGGCCGCGCGCGGCGAGGCGCAGCGCATGCGCCATGTGCGCGTGGTCGAGCGCGGAGAACGGTCCCACCATCGCCGGCTCAGGACTTGCGCTTGCGCGCCGCGACCGCTTCGGCGAGCAGCGGCAGCTGCAGGCCTTCGATGACCGGCAGGTCGCGCTCGAGGCGCTCGATCTCCTCGCGGAACGCCTGCACGTCCTCGAAGCTGCGGTAGACCGAGGCGAAGCGCACGTAGGCGACCTGATCGAGCTTCTTGAGCTCGCGCATGACGAGTTCGCCGACGCGCAGCGAAGGCACCTCGCGCTCGCCGCTGCGGCGCAGGTCGTCGATGACCGCGCGCACCGCGACATCGACGCGATCGCTCGCGACCGGGCGCTTCTGCAGCGCGCGGTAGAAGCTCGTGCGCAGCTTGTGCTCGTCGAAGGCCTCGCGGCGGTCGTCGGTCTTGACCACGGCCGGCAGCTTGATCTCGGCCGTCTCGAACGTGTTGAAGCGCTCGCCGCACTGCGGGCACTCGCGGCGACGACGGATCGTCGCGCCGTCGTCGGAGACGCGCGAATCGATCACGCGCGTGTCCTCGTGCGTGCAGAACGGACAATGCATCAGCGTGCCGCCTCCGCTGCGGCGGTCGTCCGCGTCACCACGGACGATCCTGTGTCGTGGTCGCGGGCGACCGTATCAGCCATACACCGGATAACGCTTGCACTGCGCCGTGACCTTGGCGCGCACGTCGGCGATCACCGCGTCGTCGTTCGGTGCGTCGAGCACGTCGCAGATCCACTGCGCGAGCTCGGTGCAGTCGGCTTCGGTGTAGCCACGCGTGGTGACGGCCGGCGTGCCGATGCGCAGGCCCGAGGTCACGAACGGCTTGCGCGGATCGTTCGGCACGGAGTTCTTGTTGACCGTGATGTGGGCCTTGCCGAGCGCCTCTTCCGCATCCTTGCCGCTGACGTCCTTGCCGATCATGTCGACCAGCATGAGGTGGTTCTCGGTGCCGCCCGAGACGATGCGGTAGCCGCGCTCGATGATGACCTTGGCCATCGCCTTCGCGTTCTTGACGACCTGCTGCTGGTAGGTCGTGAAGGCGGGTTCCAGCGCTTCCTTGAACGCGACCGCCTTGGCCGCGATCACGTGCATGAGCGGACCGCCCTGGATGCCCGGGAACACGATCGACTGCAGCTTCTTCTCGATCTCCTCGCCGGCGCCCTTGGCGACGATGATGCCGCCGCGCGGACCGCGCAGCGTCTTGTGCGTGGTCGAGGTGACGACGTGCGCGTGCGGCACCGGATTCGGGTAGACGCCCGCGGCGACGAGGCCGGCGACGTGTGCCATGTCGACGAACAGGTAGGCGCCGACCTTGTCGGCGATCGCGCGGAAGCGCGCCCAGTCCACGACCTGCGAATACGCCGAGAAACCCGCGACGACCATCTTCGGCTTGTGCTCGACCGCGAGACGCTCGACCTCGTCGTAGTCGATCAGGCCGGCGTCGTTGACGCCGTACTGCACGGCGTTGAACAGCTTGCCCGAAGCGTTGACCTTGGCGCCGTGGGTGAGATGGCCGCCGTGGGCGAGGCTCATGCCGAGGATCGTGTCGCCCGGCTGCAGCAGCGCGAAGTAGACCGCCTGGTTGGCCTGCGAACCCGAGTGCGGCTGCACGTTGGCGTAGTCGGCGCCGTAGAGCTGCTTGACGCGCTCGATGGCGAGGCGCTCGGCGACGTCGACGTACTCGCAGCCGCCGTAGTAGCGCTTGCCGGGATAGCCCTCGGCGTACTTGTTGGTGAGCTGGCTGCCCTGCGCCTCGAGCACGCGCGGGCTGCAGTAGTTCTCCGAGGCGATGAGCTCGACGTGGTCTTCCTGACGCTGCGCCTCGGCGGCGATCGCGCCGGCCAGTTCAGGATCGAAGCCTTCGATACGCGAATCCCTCGGAAACATCGTGTGACCAGCCTTGCGACAGGGGAAAGACGCCCATGTTACCGCGTTCGGGCGGGTGGTCCCAAAGGGTGAACCGCCGCGGCGGAGCGCGGGGTCGAGTGGCCTACGCTGCGGCAGCTCGCCGCATGTGACCGCCGGCGTGCACGCCTGTCCCGGCGGGTGCGGCAGCCCGCACGAACGCGCCGCGACAGCCCTGCAGGACACCTCGCGCACGCGTGACGCCGTGGCGCCGCTCGGGGATAATCGCCGGCTTCCCAGTCCACCGGCACGAGCTCGCGATGCAATACATCTACACGATGATCGGGGTCAGCAAGATCGTCCCCCCGAAGCGCCAGATCATCAAGGACATCTCGCTGTCCTTCTTCCCGGGCGCCAAGATCGGCCTGCTCGGCCTCAACGGCGCCGGCAAGTCGACCGTGCTGCGCATCATGGCCGGCGTCGACACCGATTTCCAGGGCGAGGCGCGCCCGAACCCGGGCACCAAGATCGGCTACCTCGAGCAGGAGCCGCGCCTGGACCCCGAGGCGACCGTGCGCGAATCGGTCGAGGAAGGCGTCTCCGACGTGATCAACGCGCAGAAGCGCCTCGACGAGGTCTACGCGGCCTACGCCGAGGAAGGCGCGGATTTCGACAAGCTCGCCGCCGAACAGCAGCGTCTCGAGAACCTGCTCGCCGCCAACGACGCGCACGCGCTCGAGCGCCAGCTCGAGGTCGCCGCCGACGCGCTGCGCCTGCCGCCATGGGACGCCAAGGTCGGCAACCTGTCGGGTGGCGAGAAGCGCCGCGTCGCGCTGTGCCGCCTGCTGCTGTCCAAGCCGGACATGCTGCTGCTCGACGAACCGACCAACCATCTCGACGCCGAATCGGTCGAGTGGCTCGAGAACTTCCTCGCCGACTTCCCGGGCACGGTCGTCGCGGTCACCCATGACCGCTACTTCCTCGACAACGCCGCCGAGTGGATCCTCGAGCTCGACCGCGGCCGCGGCATCCCGTGGAAGGGCAACTACTCCTCGTGGCTCGAGCAGAAGGACGAGCGTCTCAAGCAGGAAGAGAACCAGGAGAAGGCACGCCAGAAGGCGATCCAGCGCGAGCTCGAGTGGGCGCGCAGCAACGCCAAGGGCGGCCGCAGCAAGGGCAAGGCGCGCCTCGCGCGCATCGAGGAGCTGCAGTCGGTCGACTACCAGCGCCGCCAGGAGACCAACGAGATCTTCATCCCGCCGGGCGAGCGCCTCGGCAACTCGGTCATCGAGTTCCGCAACGTGACCAAGTCGTTCGGCGACCGCGTGCTCATCGACGACCTCAGCTTCGTCGTCCCGGGTGGCGCGATCGTCGGCATCATCGGTCCGAACGGCGCCGGCAAGTCGACCCTGTTCAAGATGATCACGGGCCAGGAAACGCCGGACAAGGGCGAGATCCACAAGGGCCAGACCGTCAACATCGCCTACGTCGACCAGAGCCGCGACAAGCTCGAAGGCAACCACAACGTCTTCCAGGAAGTCTCGGGCGGCGCCGACATCCTCAACATCAACGGCATCGAGATCCAGTCGCGCGCCTACATCGGCCGCTTCAACTTCAAGGGTCCGGACCAGCAGAAGCTCGTCGGCACGCTGTCGGGCGGTGAACGCGGCCGCCTGCACCTCGCCAAGACGCTGCTGCAGGGCGGCAACGTGCTGCTGCTCGACGAACCCTCCAACGACCTCGACATCGAGACGCTGCGCGCGCTCGAGGACGCGCTGCTCGAGTTCCCGGGCAACACGTTCGTGATCTCGCACGACCGCTGGTTCCTCGACCGCATCGCGACGCACATCCTCGCGTTCGAAGGCGACTCGCACGTCGAGTTCTTCCAGGGCAACTACCGCGAGTACGAGGAGGACAAGAAGCGCCGCCTCGGCGAGGAAGCCTCCAAGCCGCACCGCCTGCGTTACAAGAAGCTCGCCTGACCACGCCCGCGCGGGGCCGGCACGCGCCGGTCCCGCGCCTGCGGCGCGAGGAGACCACGATGTCGTTCATGCACTCGCTGCACCAGGCCTGGCAGCGCAGCGGTTCGCTCGTCTGCGTCGGCCTCGATCCCGAACCTGCGCGTTTCCCGGCCGCCTTCCGCGACGATCCCGATGCGGTGTTCGCGTTCTGCCGCGACATCGTCGATGCGACCGCCGACGTCGCCTGCTGCTTCAAGCCGCAGATCGCGCACTTCGCCGCGATCGGCGCGGAAGACGCGCTCGAGCGCCTCGTCGCGCACATCCACGCGCACCAGCCCGGCGTGCCGGTGATCCTCGACGCCAAGCGCGGCGACATCGGCTCGACCGCGCAGCACTACGCGCACGAGGCCTTCGAGCGCTACGGCGCCGATGCGGTGACCGTGAATCCCTATCTCGGCCGCGATTCGGCGCAGCCCTACCTCGACCGTGCCGACAAGGGCGTCGTGATCCTGTGCCGCACCTCGAATCCCGGCGCACGCGACCTGCAGGACCTCGACGTCGGCGGCCGCCCGCTCTACCAGCACGTCGCGGCACTCGTGGCCTCGGAGTGGAACGCGAACGGCAACTGCCTGCTCGTGACCGGCGCCACCTACCCTGCCGAGCTCGCCGCCGTGCGCGGCCTCGTCGGCGACATGCCGCTGCTCGTACCCGGCATCGGCGCACAGGGCGGCGATGTCGAGGCGGTCGTGCGCAACGGCCGCAGTGCCGACGGCACGGGTCTGCTCGTGAGCTCGTCACGCGCGATCCTCTACGCGAGCAGCGGCGAGGACTATGCCGCCGCCGCGCGCGCCGAGGCGATGCGCATGCGCGACGCGATCAACGCGTTCCGCTGACGACGCCTCACGTGTACACGATCGCGCTTACCGGCGGCATCGCCTCGGGCAAGAGCGAGGTCGCGCGCCGCTTCGTCGCGCGCGGCGCGGCACTCGTCGACGCCGACCGCGTCTCGCGCGAGCTCGTCGAACCCGGCATGCCCGCGCTCGCCGAGATCGCCAAGGCGTTCGGTGACGGCGTGATCGATACCGAAGGCCGCCTCGATCGTGCCGCACTGCGCGCACGCGTGTTCGCCGATCCGGCCGAGCGCGTGCGCCTCGAAGCGATCCTGCATCCGCGCATCCGCGCGACGATGCGCGAGCGCGCGAGAACCGCGACAGCGCCGTACGTCGTGCTCGACATCCCGTTGCTGGTCGAATCGCATGCCCACTATGCGTGGGCCGATCGCGTGCTCGTCGTCGACGTGCCGCGCGAGATCCAGATCCGGCGCCTGGTCGCGCGCGACGGCATCGACGCCGCGCTCGCCGAATCGATGGTGGCTGCACAGGCGACGCGCGAGCAGCGCCTCGCGATCGCCGACGACGTCGTCGACAACAGCGGACCGCTCGAAGCCCTCGATGCGCGCATCGATGTATTGCACGCCAGCTATCTCGAGGCAGCGGGCGCGAGGCGCTGATATCCCGGCGGCCACCCGGTCCGTCCCGAGCCGGGCCCTCGCCTCTACGACACGGCGGAATCGCCTGCGGTGGTTCCGCACTACCCGTGAGTGATCTCGCGAAGGGCGGAACCCGCGCAGCGGATTCCGCCGTGAACGAAGGTGTACGCAGGCGACTGCCGCATGCATGGGGGTCAAGCAGGCGGAGATCGGGGTGTCAGTCGAGGAACGCGCGCACCGCGGCGATGCCTTGTGCACCGCTCTCGCGCGCCTGCGCGAGGTCGTCCGTGCCGAGACCACCGAGCAGGTAGACCGGCAGAGGCGTGCGTGAGACGAGCATCGCGGCGCGTGCCCATCCGAGCGGGTGCGTGCCGGGATGGCTGGGCGTGTCGCGTACCGGCGAGAGCGTGACCGCGTCGGCGCCGATCCTTTCGGCGTGCACGAGCTCCGCCTCGTCGTGGCAGGACACGACGACGAGGCGATGCGACGGCAGCGGTCGCTGTGCGAGCGTCGCGGCGGTCGCCGCAGGCAGGTGCACGCCGTCGAGGCCGAGCACCTCGGCGAGTGCCGAGTCGTCGTTGAGCAGCAGGCGTGCGCCATGCGCGTGGCAGGTCGCGCGCAAACGGCGCGCGAGCGTCGCGACCGCCGCGCGCGGCAACGCCTTGGCGCGCAGCTGCACGAGCCTCACGCCGCGTTCCAGCGCATGCTCGACGCGCGCCACGAGAGCCTCATCGTCGGCGCCCGCAGGCTCGGGCGTCACGAGGTAGCGGTCCGGCAGGCGCAAGGCGGTGACCACGGGACGATCGGCTGGCGGCATCGTCGCCGGATCGATGCCGTCGGCATCGATCCAGGCCAGCGCCTGGCCTTCACGGGACGTCGGTGTGCCATGCCAGGCATCGACGTCCCACACGTCGAGCACGATGCGGCCGTTCGGAACCTGGATCAGCGGGCGGGCGGATTGCACCGCGACGCCGAGTTCCTCGTCGAGCTCGCGCGCGAGGGCGTCGCGGGCGGACTCGCCGCGCTCGACCTTGCCGCCGGGGAACTCCCACATGCCCGCCAGCGACTTGCCGGGCGGACGTTCGGTCAGGAGGATGCGGCCGCGGGCGTCACGCAGGACGCCCGCGACGACATGGATGGTCTCACGGGGTGCCGGCATGCGCGCGACCGGTCAGGTCAGCGCGCCGTGACAGTGCTTGTACTTCTTGCCGGACCCACAAGGGCACGGATCGTTGCGGCCGACCTTGGGCGCGTCACGCTGCACCGTCGCAGCGGTGGCCTGCACGGCCGGCAGCTGCGCGGGCTGGCCTTCCGGATCGGCTCCGAAGCCGGCCGGCTCGGCGTGCTGGAACTGCATCGAGCGCGCCTGCTCCTCTGCCTGCGCGCGCTGCTGCGCCTCGAGTGCGGCGACCTCTTCCTCGCTGCGGATGCGCACGCGCGACAGCAGCTGCACGACTTCATGCTTGATGCGCTCGAGCATCTGCTCGAACAGCAGGAAGGCTTCGCGCTTGAACTCCTGCTTGGGCTGCTTCTGCGCGTAACCGCGCAGGTAGATGCCCTGGCGCAGGTAATCCATGCTGGAAAGATGCTCCTTCCAGCAGTTGTCGACGACCGAGAGCATCACGTGCTTCTCGAGCGAGCGCATCGTGTCGGTGCCGAGCAGCGCTTCCTTCTCGCGCAGCAGGCGCGCGGACGCCTCGTCGACGCGGCGCTGGATGCCGGTCGGGTCGGTCTCTTCCTGCTCGGCGATCCAGCCCTTGAGATCGAGCTGCAGGCCGTACTCCGCTTCGAGCTCGCGCTCGAGGCCGGCGATGTCCCACTGCTCGTCGATCGAGTTCGGCGGCACGAAGCGGCGCACGAGCTCGGCGAACACGTCGTGGCGGATGCCGTCGACGGTCTCGCCGATGCCTTCGCTCTCGAGCAGTTCGTTGCGCTGGTCGTAGATGACCTTGCGCTGGTCGTTGGCGACGTCGTCGAACTCGAGCACGTTCTTGCGGTAGTCGAAGTTCTGCGCCTCGACCTTGCGCTGCGCGTTGAGGATCTGCTTGCTGACCATGCGGTCCTGGATCGCGTCCTCTTCCTTCATGCCGAACATGCGCATGAGGCCGGCGACGCGCTCACCCATGAAGATGCGCAGCAGGTTGTCCTCGAGCGACAAGTAGAAGCGGCTCGAACCCGGATCGCCCTGACGGCCCGAGCGGCCGCGCAGCTGGTTGTCGATGCGGCGCGACTCGTGACGCTCGGTGCCGATGATGCGCAGGCCACCCGAGGCCTTGACCTCGTCCTGGCGTGCCTTCCACGCGGTTTCGGCACGCTCGCGCTCGCTCTCCGGCGCGTCGGCCGGCAGCAGCGAAAGCTCGGACTCGAGGTTGCCGCCGAGCACGATGTCGGTACCGCGGCCGGCCATGTTCGTCGCGATCGTGACCGCACCCGGACGGCCGGCCTGCGCGACGATGATCGCCTCGCGCTCGTGCTGCTTGGCGTTGAGCACCTCGTGCGGCACGTTCGACTGGTTCAGCAGGTTCGACAGGTACTCCGAGGTCTCGATCGAGGTCGTGCCGACGAGGACCGGCTGGCGGCGTTCGTAGCACTCCTTGATGTCGTCGATGATCGCGTCGTACTTGTTCTTGGCCTTGAGGAAGACGACGTCGGCCTCGTCCTTGCGCACCATCGGGCGGTGCGTCGGGATCACGACGACCTCGAGGCCGTAGATCGACTGGAACTCGTAGGCCTCGGTGTCGGCCGTGCCGGTCATGCCGGCGAGCTTCTTGTAGAGGCGGAAGTAGTTCTGGAACGTGATCGAGCCGAGGGTCTGGTTCTCGCGCTGGATCGGCACGTTCTCCTTGGCCTCGACCGCCTGGTGCAGGCCGTCGGACCAGCGGCGGCCCGGCAGCGTGCGGCCCGTGAACTCGTCGACGATGACCACTTCGCCGTCGCGCACGATGTAATCGACGTCGCGCTGGTACAGCGCGTTGGCGCGCAGCGCGGCGTTGAGGTGGTGCACGACCGCGAGGTGTTTGGAGTCGTAGAGGCTTTCGCCCTCGCCGATGATGCCGTCGCGGCGCAGCAGGTCCTCGGCGTGCTCCATGCCGGCTTCGGACAGGTGCACCTGCTTCTGCTTCTCGTCGACCCAGTAATCGCCCTCGGCGTCTTCCTTGGCCTGGCGGTCGAGCTTCGGGACGATGCGGTTGACCTTGACGTAGAGCGCCGGCGAATCGTCGGCCGGGCCCGAGATGATGAGCGGCGTGCGCGCCTCGTCGATGAGGATCGAGTCGACCTCGTCGACGATCGCGAAGAACAGCGGACGCTGGTAGCGCTGCTCCTTCGAAAGCGCCATGTTGTCACGCAGGTAGTCGAAGCCGAACTCGTTGTTGGTGCCGTAGGTGATGTCGGCCTCGTAGGCGCCACGCTTGTCGCCGTGGTCCATGCCCGGGTAGACCACACCCACGCTCATGCCGAGGAAGTTGTAGACGCGGCCCATCCAGCCCGAGTCGCGGCGCGCGAGGTAGTCGTTGACGGTGACCACGTGCACGCCCTTGCCGGCGAGCGCGTTGAGGTAGACCGGCAGCGTGCCGACCAGCGTCTTGCCTTCACCCGTGCGCATCTCGGCGATCTTGCCCGAGTGCAGCACCATGCCGCCGATGAGCTGCTCGTCGTAGTGGCGCAGGCCGATGACGCGCTTTGCCGCCTCGCGCACCACCGCGAACGCCTCGGGCAGGATCGCATCGAGCGACTCGCCCTTGGCGATGCGTTCGCGGAATGCGACCGTCATGCCCTTGAGCGCATCGTCGTCGAGCGCCTCGAAGCGCGGCTCGAGCGCGTTGATCTTCGCCACGGTCTTGTTGAGCGTGCGCAGGATGCGCTCGTTGCGGCTGCCGAAAATGCCCGTCAGGAAACGCTGGAACATCGGTCGAGGTCGTCCGTATGAAGGTGCCGGACCGCGTCGGCGGGTCCGTCAGAAAAGCGAAAGCCGCCGATGATACGGCGGCGGGCGGCAGAACACCAAGCAGCTGGGTCCCGCCGCGGCGGATTCAAGCCATGCAGCGGGCCATGGGGCCACGCCGCGCGGCGCCGGGGCGGGTGGTACTCAGGTACGCGTCGTACGTGCCTGGCGCACGTAGACCATCGGGTTGACGGGGCGGCCGTTGAGCCAGACCTCGAAATGGCAGTGCGGGCCCGTCGAGCGCCCCGACGAGCCGACCTTGGCGATCTTCTCGCCGATGCGAACGCGCGAGCCGACCTCGACGAGGTTGCTCTGGTTGTGCGCGTAGCGCGTCATGTAGCCGTTGCCGTGGTCGACCTCGACCGTGTTGCCGTAGCCCGAGCGCACGCCCGAGTAGGTGACCACGCCTTCGGCGACCGCGAGGATGTCGCTGCCGAGCGGGACGTCGAAGTCGACGCCGAGGTGCTGGGCCTGGCGACCGTTGATCGGATCGGTGCGGCGACCGAAGCCGGACACCATGTAGCCTTGAGCGACCGGCATGCCTGCAGGCAGCAGTGCGTTCTCGACCTTGCGGTCCAGCAGCAGGTTCTCGAGCATGCCGAGCTGCGCCTCCTGGCGCAGGAACTCCGCGCGCAGGCCGTCGATGCCGGCACCGAGTGCCTGCGGCGCGGTGGTCGCGCCGAGAGGCTCCTCGGGACCGCCGAGCGCGGGTTCCTCGGCGAAATCGAACTCGCCGCCCTCGAGCTTGCCGACCTGGGTCAGGCGGTCGCCGAGCGCGTTGAGGCGCATGGCCTGGGCACGCAGCTGGCCGAGCTGCAGGGCGAGCGCGTCGAGGTCGCGACGCGAGTCGGATTCGACGACACCGAGCGCCGAGCGCTGGTCGGCGAGCGCCTCGCGCAGGGTCAGCAGATCGCTCATCGCGGCATCGCGCGGGTTGATCGTGAGAAGCGCCGCGCCGAAGCCGACGGTCGCACAGGCGAGGAAGGCGACGCCGGCGGCGGCGATCGCGATGAGCTTGCCGCGGCGACAGCCGAGGTCGAGGCTGCGCGGGGTCGAGTGGGATTTCGCGACTAGAATGATGTTCATGCCGTCTTTGCCGATGGGGTTCCGCCTTGCAGCACAAGCCACCACCTTCCCGACCGCCACGCAGCGGGCCCGTGCCCGTCACGCAGTGCGTCGACCTCCAGTCGCTCGCCGCGAGGGCGCGCGCACTGGATGCGCTGGATGGTCGCTTGCGCCACCTGTTGCCCGCCCCTCTGGCTCGCGAATGTCGCCTCGCGGACCTTCGTGACGGACGCCTCGTCTTTCTCGCGACGAGCCCGGCCTGGGCGACCCGCCTGCGGCTGCATCAGGCAGCGCTGCTGGCGGAGGCCCGCGTCGCTTGCGGCGACACGGTCGGGCACGTCGTTGTGAAAGTGGCAGCCCTGCCGCCCGTTCCCGTGGAAACGGCAAGACGGAAGCCTCTTTCCGCAACCGCCGCGATGCATCTGCGTACGGCGGCACATCACCTTTCGGACCCCGAACTGCGGGCCCTCTGTCTCAGTTTGGCGTCCCTCGCCGACAACGATCCTCCCGCGGAAGCCTGAAGGCTCCTCTGGTGTCCATGCGGAGTTTTCCCCAGGACGCCCGGGGCCGGGCGTCCGTACCTCTACCTCGCGGTCAGATCGCGTGCGCCGGATGGGCGTACGAGATCGGTGCCTTGCTCTCGTCCTCGAAGCTCACTTCTTCCCACGCGGTCTTGTCCGCGAGCAACGCGCGCAGCAACGTGTTGTTGAGCGCGTGACCGGACTTGTAGCCGTAGAACGCGCCGATGAGGCTGTGCCCGAGCAGGTACAGGTCACCGATCGCATCGAGGATCTTGTGCTTGACGAACTCGTCCTCGTAACGCAGGCCGTCCTCGTTGAGGACGCGGTAGTCGTCGAGCACGATCGAGTTGTCCATCGAACCGCCGAGCGCGAGGTTGCGCTCGCGCAGCATCTCGATGTCGCGCATGAAGCCGAACGTGCGCGCGCGGCTGACTTCCTTGACGAACGAGGTCGTCGAGAAGTCGATCTCGCTGGTCGAGGTGCGCTTGGCGAACATCGGATGGTCGAAGTCGATCGAGAAGCCGACCTTGAAGCCGTCGAACGGCTCGAAGCGCGCCCACTTGTCGCCGTCGCGCACGGTCACCGACTTCTTGATGCGCACGAAGCGCTTGGCCTTGGCCTGCTCCTCGATGCCCGCCGACTGCAGCAGGAACACGAAGGGACCGGCGCTGCCGTCCATGATCGGCACTTCGGGTGCCGACAGGTCGACGTAGGCGTTGTCGATGCCGAGGCCCGCGATCGCCGAGAGCAGGTGCTCGATCGTCGAAATGCGGACATCGTCCTTGACCAGTGTCGTGGAAAGACGCGTGTCGCCGACGTTTTCGCAGGAGGAGCGGATTTCGACCGGTTCGGGGAGGTCCACGCGCCGGAACACGATACCCGTGTCGACGGCGGCGGGGCGAAGCGTCATGTAGACCTTGTCGCCCGTGTGGAGACCTACGCCCGTCGCCCGGATGACGTTCTTGAGCGTGCGTTGTCTGATCATTTCTTTTGTGTGCGTCCCTTGGGGCAGGAGCATCGTTGGCCGCTCGATGCTAGCACACGGTTCCAGTCAGTAGAAGGCAAGTCGACGCGCCGAGCCAACACCTGTTGCGAATGTGCAACAAATGGGGAGGTCCACGGTCGGGGGCACACCGCGCCTGTCCGGACGGAGACGGACAGGCGCGGTGCGGGGACGTCACCGCCGCGACGCCACGCGGCGGTGTTCCGGGGACGCGACGACACATGGCCGGGTCGGCGGGTGTCGCGCGACAGCCCTCGGCCCGCGCGTCCGGCGCGGGCGTGGACCTCGGGAGGGGGCGTAAAGTCCTCGATCTCTCCTCAGTCGGCCTGGCGGCGCAGGAACGCCGGGATGTCGAGATAGTCGATCTGTGAATCCGCCGCACTGCTCGCCTGCGGAACGGCCGCCGCTTCCGGAGCCGCCTGGGCACGCGAGGCGCTCATGCGCGGGATGCCGGCGTAGTCGATCTCGCCCGTGGTCGCGTTGCGCACGACGCGCATCGGCGGACGCGGCGCGGTCATGACCTCGCGCTCCGGCGCACGCACCGGCTGGCGCGCGGCACCGCGGTTGAGGCCCGTCGCGACGACCGTCACGCGCACCTCGTCCTGCAGCTCCGGATCGAGCGCGGTGCCGACGACGACCGTGGCGTCCTCGCTCGCGAACTCGTGGATGACCTGGCCGATCTCGTCGAACTCGCGCATCGTGAGGTTCTGGCCCGCGGTCACGTTGACGAGGATGCCGCAGGCGCCGGCGAGGTTGACGTCCTCGAGCAGCGGGTTGTTGATCGCGGCCTCCGCGGCGGCCACCGCGCGGTCGTCGCCACGCGCCGAACCGCTGCCCATCATCGCCATGCCCATCTCGGCCATGACCGTGCGCACGTCGGCGAAGTCGACGTTGATCAGGCCCGGGCGCGTGATGAGGTCGGCGATGCCCTGCACCGCGCCGAGCAGCACGTCGTTGGCCTGCTTGAACGCGCTGAGCAGGGTGACGTCACGGCCGAGCACCGTGAGCAGCTTCTCGTTCGGCACCGTGATCAGCGAATCGACGTGCTGGCTGAGGTCCTCGATGCCCTTGAGCGCCACCTGCATGCGGCGACGGCCCTCGAACGGGAACGGCTTGGTCACGACGGCGACGGTCAGGATGCCCATCTCCTTGGCGAGCTGCGCGACCACCGGCGCGGCGCCGGTGCCGGTGCCGCCGCCCATGCCGCAGGTGATGAACGCCATGTCGGCGCCGTTGAGCAGCTCGACGATGCGCTCGCGGTCCTCGAGCGCGGCCTGCCGGCCGACCTCGGGGTTGGCGCCGGCGCCGAGACCCTTGGTCACGTTCGCGCCGAGCTGCAGCGTGTGCTTGGCGCCGCTGTTCTTGAGCGCCTGCGCGTCCGTGTTGGCGCAGACGAACTCCACGCCGTCGACGTGCGCATTGACCATGTGGCTGACGGCATTGCCGCCGCCGCCGCCCACGCCGATGACCTTGATCACCGCGTTCGGTGCCATCTTCTCGATCAGTTCAAACATGTTCCCGTCCTCCGTCGGCTCGAGCCGTACTTGATTTGTGTGTGTTGCCACCCGCGCGGCCTCCTGGCCGGCGACCGTCCGACGGGCGGCTGGCGCGCCGCCCGCTTCGCGACCGTTTCGGTCGCCGCCCCGCGCGTCCTGCGCAAGGCGTGGAACGTCCCGCACCGTGCCCGTGCACGGCTCAGAAATTGCCCTTGAACCACTTCGAAACCTTGTCCCACATGCCGCCGACCGCCTCGACGCCGCGGCCGCCCGGGAGGCGCGCCTGCTGGCGGCTGCCGTACAGCAGCAGGCCGACGCCGGTCGCGTGGATCTGGTTGGAGACGACGTCGGCGAGGCCGGTCACGTGCTGCGGCGTGCCGAGGCGCACCGGCATGTGGAAGATCTCCTCGGCGAGCTCGCTCGCGCCTTCCATCTTCGCGGCACCGCCGGTCAGCACGATGCCGGCGGCGACGAGGCTCTCGTAGCCCGAGCGACGCAGTTCGGCCTGGGCCAGCGAGAACAGCTCCTCGTAGCGCGGCTGCACGACCTCGGCCAGCGTCTGCCGTGCGAGGCGACGCGGTGCGCGGTCGCCGACGCTCGGCACCTGGATCGTCTCCTCGGCGTGTGCGAGCTGCGCAAGCGCGCAGGCGTACTTGACCTTGATCTCCTCCGCGTGGGCGGTCGGCGTGCGCAGCGCGACGGCGATGTCGTTGGTGACCTGGTCGCCCGCGATCGGCAGCGACGCCGTGTGGCGGATCGCGCCCTGCGTGAAGATCGCGATGTCGGTCGTGCCCGCGCCGATGTCGACGAGGCAGACGCCGAGCTCGCGCTCGTCCTGGGTCAGCACCGCGAAGCTCGAGGCGATCTGCTGCGGCACGAGGTCGTCGACCCGCAGGCCGCAGCGCGACACGCACTTGCGGATGTTGGCGGCCGCGCTCATCGCACCGGTGACGAGGTGAACGCGCGACTCGAGGCGCACGCCGCTCATGCCGATCGGATGGCGGATGCCTTCCTGGCCGTCGATCACGTAGTCCTGCGGCTCGACGTAGAGGCGCTCCTGGTCGGCCGGGATCGCGACCGCGCGTGCGGCTTCGATGACGTGCTCGCGATCGGCCTCGGTCACCTCGCGGTCGCGGATCGGCACGATGCCGTGCGAGTTGAGGCAGCGGATATGGCTGCCCGCGATGCCCGCGTAGACCGAGCGGATCTCGCAGCCGGCCATGAGCTCGGCTTCCTCGATCGCACGCTGGATCGACTGCACGGTCGACTCGATGTCGACGACGACGCCGCGCTTGAGCCCGTGCGACGCGTGCGAGCCGATGCCGATGATCTCGACCGGCTGGCCGGGCTCGTGCTCGCCGACGATCGCGACGATCTTCGACGTGCCGATGTCGAGCCCGACGATGAGGTTCTTTTCCGACTTGCGATTCATCGTCAGGCCTGTCCGGCCGGCGTCGTGCCGGGCGTGGGGTGCGGGGACGCGGGAGGTGTGTTCGGTGCGCCCGGCGCGGGCAACGCCCAGCGCAGCGCGAAGCCGTTCTCGTAACGCAGGTCGACGTAGACGGGCGGCCCCGCGGCGCCCGAGGCGAGCTGCGGCCACGCATCGAGGAAGCGCTTGAGGCGCTGACGCGGCTCGACACGGCCGAGCTCGATCAGCGCGCCGCTGGCCAGCGTCAGGCGCCAGCTGCCGCGTGCACTGAGGTCGACCGCGCGCACGCCGAGGCCGCTGCCGGCGAACTCGCGCAGGCATTCGGCGTAGAACGCGAGCACCTCGGCGAGGCGCTCGTCCGGACCCGACAGCGCCGGCAGGCCCTGCATGCCGTCGGCGCCGGGCACCGAGAAGATGTCGCCGGTGCGGCTGATTAGGCGTGCCTCGCCCCAGCGCGCATACGGCTGGCGCTCGTAGACGGTCACCTGCAAGGTGTCGGGCCACTGCTTGCGGGCCTCGACGCGCTCGACCCACGGCAGGCCCATGACGGCCTGCTGGACCTCGCCGAGTTCCATCGCGAAGAAGCCCGTGCCGAGCTCGCCCTGCACCGCCCCGCGGATCTGCTCCGCGCTGACGTGGTTGTATTCGGCGCGCAACTCGATCTTGCGCACCGGCCAGCGGTCCGACGCGAACCAGCCGTTGAGCACGCCGACGATGGGCAGCGCGACGAGCGTCAGCGCGATGCCCCAGGCCAGCAGCTTGAGCGGCAGCGGCGTCCTCATGCGGCGCCGTCCTCGCGCGCGAAGCTCGTCTCGAGGATGCGCCAGCACAGGTCCTCGAACGCGATACCGACCGCGCGTGCGGCCTTCGGCACCAGCGAATGGCTGGTCATGCCCGGCGTCGTGTTGACCTCGAGCAGGAAGTTCGCGCCCGAGCGGTCGCGCATGACGTCGACGCGGCCCCAGCCCGAGCAGCCCGCCGCCTCGAACGCCTTCACCGCGAGCGCACGGATCGCCGCCTCGGCGTCGCCGTCGAGACCCGGGCACAGATACTGCGTGTCCTCGGCGACGTACTTGGCGTGGTAGTCGTAGAACGCGCCCTTCGGCACGATGCGGATCGACGGCAGCGCCTCGCCCTCGAGCACGCCGACCGTGAGCTCGTCGCCCTCGATGAGCTGCTCGATGAGCAGTTCGCCGTCGTAGCGCGCGGCGTGCTCGACGGCTGCGGCGACGTCGGCCTGCGCGAACACGCGCGTGATGCCGACGCTGGAGCCTTCATGCGACGGCTTGACGATCGCCGGGAAGCCGATGCCGGCGATCGCCGCGGCGATGTCGTCGTCGGCCGACACCTTGGCGTAGCGCGGTGTCGGCAGGCCGACCGCCTGCCAGACCTGCTTGGTGCGCACCTTGTCCATCGCGAGCGCGGAACCGAGCACGCCGCTGCCCGTGTAGGGGACGCGCAGCGCGTCGAGCGCCCCCTGCAGCATGCCGTCCTCGCCACCGCGACCGTGCAGGATGTTGAACACGCGCGCGTAGTGGCCCGCGCGCAGCGCGTCGAGCAGTGCGGGAATGCCGTCGACCGGATGCGCGTCGACGCCGCGCGCGCGCAGCGCCTCGAGCACGTTGCGGCCGGAATCGAGCGAGACCTCGCGCTCGGCCGAGGTGCCGCCGAGGGCGACGGCGACGCGGCCGAAGCGGCGCGGATCGGTGGTGCGGGACGTCATGCGGGACTCCTGAGTTCGCCGAGTGCGGCGAGCTCGTTGGCGGCGGCGCCGATGTCGCCGGCGCCGAGCAGCAGCAGAAGGTCGCCGTCGCGCAGCAGCGCCGGCAGCACGCCGGCGAGTTCGCGCGGATGGTCGACGAGGACCGGATCGACCTTGCCGCGCGCACGCACGGCGCGCGCGAGCGCACGGCCGTCGGCGTTCGCGATCGGCGCTTCGCCGGCCGGGTAGATCTCGGTCAACACGAGCACGTCGACGTCCGCGAGCACGCGCGCGAAGTCGTCGAGCAGGTCGCGCGTGCGCGAGTAGCGGTGCGGCTGGAACGCGACCACGAGACGACGCTCGGGCCAGCCGCCGCGTGCCGCCGCGAACACCGCGGCGAGCTCGCTCGGATGGTGGCCGTAGTCGTCGACGAGCAGCGCGCTGCCCTCGTCGAGCGCGAGTTCGCCGCGCAGCGTGAAGCGGCGGCCGACGCCCTGGAAACCGGACAGCGCGGCCTGCATGGCGGCCGCGGGCACGCCGAGCTGCCAACCGACCGCACACGCCGCGAGCGCGTTGAGCACGTTGTGGCGGCCCGGAAGATTCAGCGTGACCGGTACCGTGGTGTCGTCGTCGGGCACGTGCAGGTCGAAGTGCATGCGCGGCCCGTCCTGGCGCACGTTGCTCGCGCGCAGGTCGGCCGGCTGGTCGATGCCGTAGGTCAGCACGCGGCGCGGCGTCGCCGCGGCGAGCTCGGCGACTTCAGCATCGTCGACGCACAACACGGCCAGGCCGTAGAACGGAAGGCGATGCAGGAAGTCCTCGAACGCCTTCTTCACGCGACCGAAATCGCCGTCGTAATTCTCGAGGTGGTCGGCGTCGATGTTGGTGACGATCGCGACGACCGGCGACAGCATCAGGAACGAACCGTCGGACTCGTCGGCTTCGGCCACGAGGTACTCGCCGGTACCGAGGCGTGCATTCGCGCCGGCCGCGGTGAGCTGGCCACCGATCACGAAGGTCGGGTCGAGGCCGGCTTCGGCGAGCACGCTCGCGGTGAGGCTCGTGGTCGTGGTCTTGCCGTGCGTACCCGCGACGGCGATGCCGCGGCGGAAGCGCATGAGCTCGCCGAGCATCTCGGCACGTGGCACCACCGGGATGCGGCGCTCGCGCGCGGCCATGAGTTCGGGGTTGTCCTCGCGGATCGCGCTCGAGACGACGATCGCGTCGACGTCGGCGACGTGCGCGGCGGCATGGCCGGGACGCACCTCGATGCCGAGGCCTTCGAGGCGCCGCGTCGTCGCCGACGTGCTGCGGTCCGAGCCCGACACCGTGTAACCGAGGTTGTGCAGGACTTCGGCGATGCCGCTCATGCCGACGCCGCCGATGCCGACGAAGTGCACGCGGCGGAAGTCCTGCATGATGTCGCCATGGCGTGGCAGGCGTTGCGGGGTCATGCGGCCTCCGCGAGGCAGCGGTCGGCGATGCGCGCCGCCGCGTCGGGGCGCGCGAGCGCACGCGCCGCGGTCGCCATCTGCACGAGGCGGAAGCGCTCGCGTCCTATCGCGTCGAGTTCGCTGCCGACGCGCTTGACGAAATCGTCACCCTGCGCCACGAGTTTCGCGGCGCCGGCCTCGACGAGGACTTCGGCATTGCGCGTCTGGTGGTCGTCGACGGCGGCCGGATACGGCACGAGCAGCGCACCGACACCGGCCGCGCACAGCTCGGCGAGCGTCAGCGCCCCGGCGCGGCAGATCACGAGGTCGGCCCAGGCGTAGGCCGCGGCCATGTCGTCGATGAACGCGTCGACGCTGGCCTCGACCTCGGCCGCGGCGTAGGCGGCCACGGTCTTGTCGAGATGGCGCGCACCGCACTGGTGGCGGATCGTGAAGCCGACCGCATCGCCGCGGCGCTGGAACACCAGCGGCAGTTGCGTGTTGAGCGCGAGCGCGCCCTGGCTGCCGCCGAGCACGAGGATGCGCAGCGGGCCTTCGCGATCGTTCATGCGGTCGCGCGGCGCCGGCAATGCGGCGATCTCGGCGCGCACCGGGTTGCCGACCCATTCGGCACCGGGCAGCACACCGTCGAAACCGCCGAGAACGACGCGCGCGACGCGCGCGAGCAGTCGGTTGGTGAAACCGGCGACGCGGTTCTGCTCGTGCACGAGCAGCGGCAACGCGAGCATGCGCGCGGCGAGTCCGCCCGGCGCGGCCGCGTAGCCGCCCATCGACAGGACGCTGCGCGGAGCCACCCGACGCAGGATCGCACGCGCCGCGAACACCGCACGCAGCAGGCGCCACGGCGCGAGCAGCAGGGTCAGCACGCCCTTGCCGCGCACGCCCGAGAACGCGAGCGCCTCGAGCGGGAAGCCGGCTTTCGGCACGAGCGTGCCTTCGAGGCCACCGCGGCCACCGAGCCACACGACCGGCACGCCACGCGCGGCGAGCTCGCGCGCGACCGCGATGCCCGGGAAGATGTGGCCTCCGGTGCCGCCGGCCATGATCACGACCGGTGCGTTGGCGGACGTCGCGGTCATGCGCGTACGGCCTCCGCCGGAACGTTCGGCATCGCCTGCGCCGCCGCGCTCTCGGCACGCGAGAGCTCGTAGCTCGCGCGCGCGAGCAGGCCGACCGCCGCGCAGGTCATGAGCAGGCTCGAGCCGCCCGAGCTGATCAGCGGCAGGGTCAGGCCCTTGGTGGGCAGCACGCCGAGATTCACGCCGATCGAGACCAGCGCCTGCAGCGCGATCATCAGCGACACGCCGAACGCGCAGAAGCCCGCGAAGCGCTGGCCACCTTCGACCGCACGCATGCCCGTGCGCAGGCCGCGACCGACCAGCCAGGCGAACAGCGCGAGCACGATCACGATGCCGAAGAAACCGAGTTCCTCGGCAATCACCGCGAGGATGAAGTCGGTGTGCGCCTCGGGCAGGTAGAACATCTTCTGCACGCTCGCGCCGAGGCCGACGCCGAACCACTCGCCGCGTCCGATCGCGATGAGCGCCTGGGTCAGCTGGAAACCGTCGTTGAACGGATCGACCCACGGATCGAGGAAGGTCTTGAGGCGCTTGAAGCGGTACTCCTCGAAGATCGCCGCCCACGCGATCGCGGGCGTGGCCACGCAGCCGAGCAGCGCGAGATTGCGCAGGCGGGCACCGCCGAGCCAGATCATGCCGAGCGTGACCGCCATGAGCAGCACGGCACTGCCGAAGTCGGGCTGCAGCAGCAGCAGGCCGACCAGCAGTCCGGCGATGCCGAGCGGCTTGATCACACCGAGCAGGCTGCTCTGCACGCTCTCGCGGTGGCGCACGAGATAGCTCGCGAGGTAGGTGATCAGCACGAGCTTGACGACCTCGACCGACTGGAAGCCCGAGATGCCGACATGGATCCAGCGCCGCGCGCCGTTCACGCGCATGCCGATGCCGGGCACGAACACGAGCAGCAGCAGGCCGATGCCGCCGAGCAGCAGCAGCACGGCGTGCTTCTCGATCCAGGCGAGCTCGATGCGCGCGATCGCCACCGCGAGGCCGATGCCGAGGCCGAGGAAGAGGAGGTGCCTGAACAGGTAGTAGAACGGACCGATGCGCTGGTTGTCGGCCACCGCGATGGAACTCGACGCGACCATGATCACACCGACGCTGACCAGCGCGAACGCGGCCAGCACGATGCCGGCATCGTATCGACCCTGGGGTCCGGTGCGTCGCGTGGCCTGGGAGGTCATGCCGAACATCAGCGCACCTTCAACGTGGCGAGGCCGACGAGGACGAGCACGACCGAGATGATCCAGAAGCGCACGATCACGCGCGGCTCCGGCCAGCCCTTGAGCTCGAAGTGATGGTGGATCGGCGCCATGCGGAAGATGCGCCGGCCGGTGAGCTTGAAGCTCGCCACCTGCAGCATCACCGACACCGTTTCCATGACGAACACGCCGCCCATGATGATGAGCACGACTTCCTGGCGCACGATCACCGCGATCGTGCCGAGCGCGGCGCCCATCGCGAGCGCGCCGATGTCGCCCATGAACACCTGCGCGGGATACGTGTTGAACCACAGGAAGCCGAGCCCCGCGCCGGCCATCGCGCCGCAGAAGATCGCGAGCTCGCCCGCACCCGGGATCGACGGGATCTGCAGGTAGTTCGAGAACACCGCGTTGCCGGCGAGGTAGGCGAACGCGCCGAGCGCGGTCACGACGAGCACGCTCGGCATGATCGCGAGGCCATCGAGGCCGTCGGTGAGGTTCACCGCGTTCGAGAAGCCGACGATCATGAAGTAGGCCAGCGGCACGAACAGGATGCCCAGCGGGATCGCGACGGTCTTGAACACGGGCAGGTACAGCGCGGTCTCGGCCGGCGTGTCGGCGGTCATGTAGAGGCCGATCGCGACACCGAGACCGAACACCGACTGCCAGAAGTACTTCCAGCGCGCGGCGAGACCACGGCTGTCACGCAGCACGAGCTTCTTGTAATCGTCGTAGAAGCCGATCGCGCCGAACGCCATCGTCACGCCGAGCACCATCCACACGTAGCGGTTGGACAGGTCCATCCACAGCACGGTGGCGATGACGATCGCGAGCAGGATCAGCGTGCCGCCCATGGTCGGCGTGCCGGCCTTGACGAGGTGCGTCTGCGGGCCGTCGCTGCGCACCACCTGGCCGGCCTTGAGGTCGGCGAGCTTGCGGATCACCGCGGGACCGATCAGCAGCGACACCGCGAGTGCGGTCAGCGTGCTCATGATCGTGCGGAACGTGAGGTACTGGAACAGATGGAAGCCGCTGTACCAGCTGCGCAAGAGGTCGGCGAGTTCAAGCAGCATGTCGCCCTCCCGAGGCGTCGGAGGTGCCGAGCAGCGCGCGCACGACGCGGTCCATCGCGGAACCGCGCGAACCCTTGACGAGCACGACCGCATCGGCCGGCAGCGAAGCGCGAAGCGCCTCCACGAGTGCGGCCTGGTCGGAGAAATGGGTTGCACCGTCGCCGAACCCGCGCACGGCCGCTGCGCTCAGTGCGCCGACCGCGAGCAGACGGTCGATGCCGGCCTCGCGTGCGAGGGCGCCGGTGTCGGCGTGCAGGCGTTCGGCATCGGCACCGAGTTCGCGCATGTCGCCCATGACGAGGATGCGTGTGCCGGCCTCGGCCGCGAGCACGGCGATCGCCGCGGCGAACGAACCCGGGTTGGCGTTGTAGCTGTCGTCGACGAGCCGCGCGCCGTTGGCGAGGCGATGCCGCGTGCTGCGGCCCGCGACCGGATCGGCCGACTCGAGACCGGCGACGATCGTCGCGAGCGGCACCTCGAGCGCGACCGCGAGCGTGGCCGCGGCGAGCGCATTGAGCACATTGTGACGACCCGGCAGCGCGAGCGTGACCGCGGCCTCGCCGGCCGGCGTGACGAGCACGAAGCGTGAACCGTTCGCGTCGGCTTCGACATCGCGCGCGCCGACGTCGACCGTCGTCGCGGCGAGACCGAAACGCAGCACGCGGCGCGGCGCGGCGAGTCCCGAGAAGTACCCGGCGAACGCGTCGTCGGCATTGATCACGGCCGTGCCGTCGGCCGGAAGCGCCGTGTAGATCGCCCCCTTGGTCTCGGCGACGCCCTCGAGGCTGCCCATGCGCTCGAGATGCGCGGGCGCGACGTTGTTGACGAGGGCGACGCGTGGCTGGCCGATCCCGGCGAGCCAGGCGATGTCGCCGGGCTGGCCCGCGCCCATCTCGAGCACGACGAACTCGACGGAAGCCGGCATCGCGAGCACGGTCAGCGGCAGGCCGATCTCGTTGTTGAAGTTGCCGGCATTGACGTGGGTCGGCGCGTGGCGCGAAAGGATGGCCGCGAGCAGCGTCTTGACCGTGGTCTTGCCGTTGCTGCCCGTGATGCCGGCGACGCGCACGTCGCGGCGCGCACGCACGGCGCGCGCGAGCGCGCCGAGTGCGACCTGGGTGTCGTCGACGACGACCTGCGGCAGGTCGAGCGGCAGTTCGCGCGCGACGAGCGCGGCGGCTGCGCCGGCATCGCGCGCAGCAGGCACGAAATCGTGGGCGTCGTGGCGCTCGCCGCGCAGCGCGACGAACAGCGCGCCCGGCGCGATCGCGCGGGTGTCGGTCGACACGCTGTCGATCGCGACGTCGGGGCCGACGCGACGGCCGCCCGTGGCGCGTGCGACGTCTTCGAGGCGCAGGCTCAGCATGGGCGCCTCGCAAGCGCGGCGGCGGCCACGGCGAGATCGTCGAACGCATGACGCACGCCGGCGATCTCCTGGTAGGCCTCGTGGCCCTTGCCGGCGACGAGCACGACGTCGTTGACGTCGGCGGCGCGCACGGCGCGCGCGATCGCGCGTGCGCGGTCGCGTTCGATCGTGATGTGCTCGACCGCCTCGAAGCCCGCGACGATGTCGGCGACGATCGCATCGCCGTCCTCGCCACGCGGATTGTCGTCGGTGACGATCACGTGGTCGGCGAGGCGCTCGGCGATCGCGGCCATCTGCGGGCGCTTGCCGGCGTCGCGCTCGCCGCCGCAGCCGAACACGCAGACGAGCACGCCGGCACAGTGCGCACGCACGCTCGAAAGGGCCTGCTCGAGCGCGTCGGGCGTGTGCGCGTAATCGACGACGACGAGCGGCTGGCGGCCATCGCCACCGAGGCGGCTCATGCGGCCGACCACGGGATCGAGGCCGGCGAGCGCCTCGCGGATCGCGTCGAAGCCCGCGCCGAGGGCGCCGAGGCTTGCCGCGACCGCGAGCAGATTGGACACATTGAAGCGACCGAGCAGGCGCGACTCGACCTCGCCCTCGCCCCACGGCGTGTGCAGGTGGAAGCCGAGGCCGCGCGCATGCGACACGATGCGCGTCGCGCGCACGTCGGCATCGGCCGAGTCGACGCCGTAGCCGACCAGGCGCACGCCCGGCGCGAGCCCGCGCGCGATCGTGTCGCCGAACGCGTCGTCGCGGTTGACCACGGCGACGTCGAGTCCGGGCCACGCGAACAGGCGCCGCTTGGCCTCGCCGTAGGCTTCCATCGTGCCGTGGTAGTCGAGGTGGTCGCGCGTGAGGTTGGTGAACACCGCGAGCGTGAAGTGCACCGCGTTGACGCGGCCCTGCTCGAGCGCGTGCGAGGACACTTCCATCGCGACATCGGTCGCGCCGGCATCGCGGAACGCCGCGAGCAGGCGCTGCACGCTGATCGCATCGGGCGTGGTGCGCTCGCCGGATGCGAGCGCGCCGCGCAGGCCTGCGCCGATCGTGCCGATCGTCGCGGCGCGACGGCCGAGCGTCTCGAGCGCCTGCGCGAGCAGCTGCACGGTCGAGGTCTTGCCGTTGGTGCCGGTCACGCCGACCACGCGCAGCGTGCGCGAGGGATCGCCGTGGAAACGCGCGGCGATCGCGCCGACGCGTTCGCGCAGGCCGTCGACCCACACGGTCGGCAAGGCCGTCGCGGCATCCGTCGCCGGCGCCTCTGCGAGCACCGCGACGGCGCCGCGTGCAGCCGCGGAGGGCACGAAGCGGATGCCGTGGTCGCTGCCGCCGCGCAGCGCGACGAACACGTCGCCCGCGTCGAGCGTGCGCGAATCGAGGCCGAGGCCGTGCACGTGAACGTCAGCGGCCATGCCGGCATCGGCATGGCCGTCGAGCAGGTCGCCGAGGCGCATCGAGGCGCTCATTCGGGGATCGCCTCCTCGTAGTTCGGCTGGTCCGGCGGGTAGTCCGGCGGCGGGCTCATCGGCCCGATACCCTGGTTCACCGCGGCGGCGCCGGCGTACCAGCGCTGCACGTTGTCGGGCGGGATGTCGAGCAGGCGCAGCGCGCCGTCCATGACCTTGCCGAACACGGGCGCGGCGATGAGGCCGCCGTAGTAGACGCCATGCCCGCCGTGCGGATCGTGGATCACGACGACGCCGACCAGGCGCGGGTTGCTCGCCGGCACCATGCCCGCGAACAGCGAGGCGTAGCGCTTCTCGTAGCCGCCGCCGACGGCACGACGCGAGGTGCCGGTCTTGCCGGCGACGCGGTAGTTCGCGACCGCCGCCTTGAGGCCGCCGCCGCCCGGCGACACGACGGTCTCGAGCATCTTCACGACCTGGTCGGCGATCTGCGGGTCGATGACCGCGCTGTCGGGGTTGCTCGCGCCCTTCACGAACGTCGGCTGGCGCAGGCGGCCGTGGTTGGCGAACACCGAGTAGGCCTGCGCGAGCTGCATCGGCGTCACGCTGAGGCCGTAGCCGTACGACATCGTCGCCTTCTCGGTCGGTCCCCAGGCCTTGGCGATCGGCAGGTAGCCCGGCGATTCGCCCGGGAAGCCGCAGCCGGTGACCTCGCCGAGGCCGAAGCGCTGGAACACGTCGCGCATGTGGTCGGCGCTCATCGTCATCGCCATCTTGGCCGAGCCGACGTTGCTCGACTTGGTGATGACATGGGTGACATCGATGAGACCGTAGTTGCGGATGTCGCCGATCGTGTAGCCGCCCGGCAGCATCATCTTGCCCGGCGTCGTGTCGATCGGCGTCTCGGGCTTCCACTTGCCGCTCTCGAGCGCGGCCGCGACCGTGAACGGCTTCATCGTCGAGCCCGGCTCGACGACGTCGGTGACACCGCGGTTGCGCCGGTAGGCCGGCTCGCTGGCCGCACGCGAATTGGGATTGAACGACGGCTGGTTGACCATCGCGAGCACTTCGCCGCTGGACGCGTCGAGGATCACCATCGAACCCGAGGTGGCCTTCTGCTCGAGGATCGCGGCCTTGAGCTCGCGGTAGGCGAGATACTGGATGCGGCGGTCGATCGACAGCGTGAGGTCGCGGCCCGGCTGCGCCTCGCGCAGCAGCTCGACGTTCTCGATGACGTGGCCGAGGCGATCGCGGATCACGCGCTTGACGCCGGGCTTGCCGGCCAGCCACTCGTCGAACGCGAGCTCGAGGCCTTCCTGGCCGCGGTCGTCGATGTTCGTGAAGCCGAGCGTGTGGGCGAGGATCTCGCCGCTCGGGTAGTAACGGCGGAACGCACGCTCGCTGGCCACGCCGGGGATCTGCAGCGCGAGCAGCTGCTGCGCGGCATCCGGATCGACCGGGCGCTTGAGGTAGAGGAATTCCTTGTCCTTGCGCTGCAACAGGCGTTCGGTCAGCGCATCGGTGGTCACGCCGAGCCCCTCGGCGAGTTCGGGCAGGCGGTCCGGGTTCGCGAGCAGCTCCTTGGGATTGCCCCAGATCGACTCGACCGGCGTCGACACGGCGAGCGGCTCGCCGTTGCGGTCGAAGATCGTGCCGCGCGAGACCGGGATCGGGATGTCGCGCAGGTAACGCGCGTCGCCCTGCTCCTGGTAGAACTCCTTGCTGACCACCTGCAGCTCGAACGCACGCGCGGCGAGCAGCGTCGACGACAGCGCGAGCACCATCAGCACGACGTACAGGCGCCCGCGCAGGTTGGCCGGCTTGCCGCGCGTGTTCATGGCGTCACTCCGGCGCGCGGGCACGCGAAAGCCTGCGCGGCTGCGCAGGCTTTTCGACGCCCCGGTCGGACCGGGGCCGCGGACGCGGCCTGTACGGCCGGACCTGCGTTCATGGCTGTGGGTTTCCCCCTCACTGCCGTTTTCAATGTCGCTTGACGATCATCTCCGCGGCGCTCGGCGAGACCATGCCGAGGCGCCCGCGGGCGACCTGTTCTATTCGGTTGTTCTCGGCTGCGGTCGCCTGCTCGAGCTGCAGGCGGCCGAACTCGAAATTGAGGTTGTCTCTCTCATCCGTGAGACGGTTGAGCTCCACGAACATGCGGCGGCTGTCGTGGCGCGTGTACACCACCGCGATCGCACTGCCGATCACCGCGAGCATGAGCACGAGCATCGACACCACCCGCACCACGCTCATCGCCGCTTCTCCGCGACACGCAGCACGGCGCTGCGCGAACGCGGGTTGTCGGCGAGCTCCCGTTCGCCCGGAAAGACCTTGCCGAGCGCGACGAAGGCCGACTCGGGCGCTTCGACCGGAGGCAGGTGGCGCCGTGATGCCGGCTGCCCTTCCCGTCCCCGCATGAAGCGCTTGACCACGCGGTCCTCCAGCGAATGGAAACTGATCACCACGAGGCGCCCGCCCGGCCGGAGCCGCTCGAGCGCGCCTTGCAAACCTTTCTCCAGCGCACCCATCTCGTCGTTGATGTGGATGCGCAGGCCCTGGAACGTGCGTGTCGCCGGATGCTTGTTGCGCTCGCGGTAGCCGATCGTGCGGGCGACCAGATCGGCCAGCTGCGCGGTCGTGCGCAGCGGCTCCTCGGCGCGGCGCGCGACGATCGCGCGGGCGATGCGGCGGCTCAGGCGCTCCTCGCCGTACTGCCACAGCACGTCGGCGATGGCGGCTTCCGGAGCCTCCGCGAGCCAGTCGGCCGCGCTGGTGCCCGAGGTCGGGTCCATGCGCATGTCGAGGGGACCGTCCGCCTGGAAACTGAAACCGCGCGTGGCATCGTCGAGTTGCGGCGACGACACTCCCAGGTCAAAGAGCACGCCATCCAGGCCTTGCGCCGTCTCCGGCCAGCCCGCGAGTTCCGCGAAGCTGTCGTGCCGGATGCGCACCCTCTCGTCCTTGCCGAACGTCTCGCGGGCCGTGGCGATCGCCGTCGGATCACGATCCATCAGCAGCAGCCGTCCCGCGGGGCCCAGCCTTGCGAGCACCTCGCGCGCGTGACCACCGCGCCCGAACGTGCCGTCGAGGTAGGTTCCGTCCGCACCGATCTGCAACGCCTCGAGAACCTCGGCGAGCATGACCGGTACGTGCCTGAACTCCTTTTCCTGCATCACCCGCTCCGGCTAGAAATTGAGATCGAGCATGTCCTCCGTGATCTGCTCCTCACCGATCGCCTCGCGGATGTTGGCGAGGTGCGCCTGTTCGCTCCACAGCTCGAGCTTGTTGCCCATGCCGAGGAGCACCGCCTTCTTCTCGATGCCCGTGCCGGTGCGCTGGCTGGCCGGCAACGAAATGCGTCCGTTGCCGTCCGGCTCGACATGCGCCGCGGCGCCGACGAGCCGGCGCTGCAGGTTGCGGTGCACGGCCTTGGCCTTGTTGAGCCCGTTGACCTCGTCGCGAACCCGCTCCCACTCCTTTTCGGGGAAGATCCACAGGCAGCCGAGTTCGAACGGGTTGTAGGTGACGACGAGGCGGTTGCCGCTGAGCTTTTCGACGGCGTCACGATGCGCGGAGGGGATCGAGATCCGCCCCTTGTCATCGACTGAAACCGAGGTCTCGCCCTGGAACATGCCCCACCGATCACCACGAAAAACCACTTCTCACCACCTTATGCCGGAGGTCAGGGGGTGTCAAGGAAATTCAGGCAAAAACCGCTGGATTTTCGGCAGCTTGGCGTTCATTCAGGTAGGCACGTACAGGCGTACGTCGCCGACTCGGGAGGTGTCGGGAACGCCGGTCGCCGTCACACATACATGGGTTCGTGTCACAAACGACCATTGGCGTCACCGTCCAGAGGCGTGCCCCCCCCTGCGAACGCGTTGTCGGGAGCAGCGGTCGCCGTCACACAGACATGGGTTCGTGTCACGAACAACCATTGACGTCATATGTCGGGAGCAGCGGTCGCCGTCACACAGACATGGGTTCGTGTCACGAACAACCATTGACGTCATAGTCCAGAGGTGTCCCTGCTCGATGAGCCGGCGCGCGGTGCGCTGGACGTCGATCGCGTCGCGACCCGGACGGTCGACGGTTTAGACGTGGATCATGTCGCCCTAGCGGGCGTAGGCGAGCAGGGCGGCGAAGCCGGGGCCGTCTTCCGCGAGCGCCCCACCGCGGACGCCCTCGTCATGAAACGACTTTTCGAAGGTGCCGACCATGGCCCCGCGCTACGCTTCGATGGAGTGACCGACAGTCGAGGCGCAGAAGTACGCTAGGCGCGACAGGTGGCCTCCGTTGGCTCGAAAGATGCCGAATATTGTGCGCAGGACCGTAACGGCGAGACCCTATGATTCACGCCATGCTACGCCCGTCGACTCTGGGTGCTCGGAAGGTACAACTTTCGAGCTGATGGCTAACGCCGCGGCTGTCATCGCCGAACTGGAGCGTAAATCTTCGATCGACGGACGTTTTCGAATCCAACCTTCTTCAATTTTTCCTGCAGCAACTTTGCTCTGGGGATACGATCCTCAACTACCGGGCCGATCATAACTCCGGTTATGACATCACCTATGTTGAATGGAATTTCCAAGTGATCACTTGCTGGAAACGTACTCTTGAAAACGGATCGCTCTAAAAGTATTTTGTCGTCAGTGAGGGAGTATCTTTGTCCGTCATGTGATGCGCGAGTTAGCCTGTAGTCCCGGTGAGTATAGATGACCCGAATCTCGCTCTCGAAGGTGAAATGCGATCGCTTGAAAAGCAGCGCGTGCGCCGCTTCCCGCTCCAATTCCGCAGGGTTCGTGTCGAGCGAATTCATATGCTTCTTCAACGCACTCTCGGTGCAGTACTGGACCTTTCCGAGAAAGATTTTGGCGCGCGCATGATTCACGGAGTTAACGAGAGCATCCGTTAAACGTCCCACCGTTGATTCAATTCGAACTGGCGGGTCAGATGGCGGGTGCTTTCGAGAACAACGATCGGAATACAGCCTCCAGTATGGCTCGTCCATTTTACGGCGCGTCCAACAAGAGCCGTAAGCGAGGATACCCTCAAGAGGCCCATCCTCCCGAAACAGGAAGTTGTTCCACCACGCTTCGTAAGGGTCGTCCCACGAGCTCACCTTGTTCAGCCAGAGCTTGCCGCGCCTTGCGATAGTCAAAGCCCTGCGTGCCGGCATGTAACGGTAGATGATTTCGTCTGGCCTTAGCGATCGATGTACGAATACACCTCGTCGATGACGCTCCGGCTTTTCCGAATGCATATGGGCGACGCTGTTCCAGTCCGCGATTTTCGCCGGGGGAATGGCCCTGATCAGCATTGGTCCCTCAACTGTTAGTTGCTATCTAACTACAGCCGTGTCTTACATCGAAATTGAACTAATTATTAATGCATATCACAGGCGATATTTCACGCCTCACCTATTCCTTGGTCCGACGCGAAGAGCCGCCATCAACACCGAGTTCGCCACGCTGAAGTTGTTGCGCTGGTCCACGAGGCCGTGCTCCCACTTCGGACCGTGGAATAAGTTGTTTCGTAGGCGGTAGATCACAAGAAGAAGGCCCGCGATTACCATCTCCGGCTCATTACCGGTTCCATCAAGAAACGACATAACACGAGCGATGTTGGTCTGATTGTAGCGATGCAAATGCAAATAATGCATATGACGTGTTTCATGGCCATTGTGCCAATACCTATTTCGGAAGTAGCCGATGGCCTCATTAACAGACAGCTCATCTTGGAAAACGAGATCTGCCAACACCTTAGCGTGAGACGTGAGCTGGTCAGGAGAGGCACACCCGTTAAGAATAGCGCCCTCAAATGCGCTCCACAACAGAGTGAAGTCGCGAACAGCTTCAATATCCTCTGGCGTGGCGTCCACGAACGGAGTGTCTTCGAAGTATTTCTTTAGAAAGTCGATTGCATTCATAAAAAGATGCCTCAGCCGGTTTTGCATGGGCGACTCATCTTACAAGACGCCAATCTTATAACGCTTCGGATCTGCCCCAGCAATCTCTCGCCCCTTTTCTATCCAAATGCTTTCAAAAAAGGTATGTCTACACAGCCGCTCCCGCGTACATGAGGGACCCGAGGGTACATTCCGATCTGGGCCGAACGGATAGCACTGGATCGCCGGTCCATCGCAGAACCCTCGGGCTTGCTTGAAGCCTTCTTGGGAGAATCCCTCTATCGCCGCCCGTTAGCAACTGCAAGTGCCCGATCAATCGTGCATCTGAGCTGATCAGGCCAAGCAAGCGACTGACGCTTAAGGCTTAGCCTCTGTTCTGCTGGCACATTGCTCACCACCGTGGCCCAAGCGCACGAGCTGCAACAGAAGGACGGGTAGAGCGTTCTCTGTGTTCGAACGAAGAACGCACCGCCCTCGACAAGTAGGGAGGTCAACCACAAGACGCTCCTGCGCGCCGATGGAGCAAGTTCCTCAAACTGAGGCACTCTTCCCAGAGGCGATCGAAGTAACGATGGGCCATACAACCAGCTACAACTTGTCGCCGGGCCCAAGCTTCGCCGGTAGCTATCACGGCCCGGCTTTCCATATGACTGCAGGATGATCGTCACCACATGCTTCACCAACCCCACACTCAATGGATCGTGAGGGTTCGATCTCGCAAGCACCACCCTCTTTATCCTCCGCTCGAAGGCGATCTGATGTCGCCAAAGGAGCTGATCCTCATTGGCAGTGCGTCCAGACCTATCCATGAGACGCCTGGTCAATTCCAGGTCACGACGAAGCCCCTTCATGTACATGACGGATTGCGCACGTCTGCCCAACCACGGCCGTGGAACAGGCAGCACGCGCTGACCGTCGCCTCGTAGCTCGTTCCATGAACTTAGGGGGCATCCGTGTTGGGTGCAGTGCGTGCTCCAAGCGGCCGTCCATTCGCGTTTGAAGTGAGGTATGCAGCCCGCCCTCAGTTCCTCGTCGAAGCAATCGGGACAGTACGCGTTGCGCGCTCGAGGCGCCAAGATCCACTTAGGCAGAGAAGCTGTAGCTCGCCGAAGCTTCGTGATGGTGACGTTTACCGCGGATGCACAAACATGTGACGCCCAAAGATCGATGTCCTGGTCTAGATCCGCGCGGCGCAGACGAGCGACCCTCGCTTTAGACAGCGCCATGTTCGTTTCACCCCAGAACTCATCGCGACGGAGTCCGTAGAGCGCCATCACTCTATCGAGCCATGAACTCGGTGTCTCTCCGCGTGCAAGTGCTGGCGCACCAGGCAGGGCGGCTCGACGAGCTTGGAGTGCCTCGGCATCGACACTAGTCATCGAACGCCCCGTCACCCGAGGGGCCAGTGATCGCTCTCGATGCGGCTATGCTCGATCGCAATGATGCTTCCGTGACCCGCTCTTCTCCACACTCAATCGCGCTGGCTGCGGCGTCGCACAGCATGCCAACGATTCCTACGGTTAGCCCACCCGATTCTCGCAGAAGAAGCTTAGCTACAGATGGCGTGTTTAACCGCGAGGGCCTCCGAAGAGGAAGTGTCCGCTCGAACGCTGCGAGCACGCTGCGGAGCGCTGGGCCATCCTGCCATTGCGCGATGTCGACACGCTGAAAGCGCAGCTGCAGCTGCGGGTCGATGGCGATCGCGATAGCTGCCTCCTCAACCCCGAACGCCACAATCGACACCTGAAGTGCGTTTCCCAGGAGCTTGAGGAAGTTCATGCATAGCCGCTGTTCCCGCGGCGAACCAAGCAGCACATCCTGCAGCTCATCAACGATGATCATCCTCAAACCCATTTCTCGCAGGATGTTGATCGTGACGGTCTCGAGTATGTCGGTGTTCTGCATCCTTCCGAGCGGAGCGCGCAACTCGTCGAGTATTCGCAAACAGATGCGTCTCGGCGACGACACGTTCGTCATCTGTATCGCGATAACTGGAGTTGCACTGACACTCTGACCTGGAAGAAGCCCAGATGGATGATCCCTGAGAAAGCGCTTCACCAGCATCGTCTTCCCCATGCCGGACGATGCCGTCACCAACAGACATGGCATGCGCCCCCTACGCGGCATCGAAAGCAGCTTCTTCATACGCCCCAAGATGGCGTCCGTGTGAGGGAAGCTGATCCAGCGATCTGCCAAGATGCGCTGGACTCTTACCTCGGAAGACTCCCCGGCCTGGGGCCTGGCCGTCGGATCCAAGTGAAGAACGTCGTGGGCGAGGCTCATGCTAGTACCACTCCTCGACGAGCAACTCGGTTACCGCCATAGAGTCCACCGCCTCATCAGATTGCGCGGTCGCGACTTCGGTCTGTAGGTTCTCGGCTGAGGATGGCGCCAACAGATCGACGCTGCGTTGAGCAAGCGACCTTGCCTCCAGAGCGCGCCGCGCTCTCTTGCTCCGTTGAGCTGCCGCGCGTTCTAAATCTCGCTGCTCGACGATAGCCTGCTGGCGTAGCACGCCGTTGCGAGGGTCATGATTCCGCTGCCGGAGTTCCTTGGCGGCGCGCCTGATCTCCCCTAACGATGATGACCGCAGGCGAACATCGGCATATGGCACATCAACGTAGTCACCGTCCGGAACCTTTGCGTAGACGCGCGACATGTCGCGTGGGTCGTAACGCACAACGATAGGAGCCTTTGCCCCGATGTAGTGAGAGAGTGCGCCCGTCCAGTACTTCCCGGTGAAGAGTTCGATGCCCCCGCGCGTGACCTTCCTCTTCTCGAAGGGTAGGAAGTCCAAGAACAGCTGCCGCTGCATCGCGATCGATCCGGCAACGGGAACACATCCTGCTGCTTCTAGTGACGCGTCCCATGCCTGAAGAGGCGTCGAACCCTCAAGACCACGATGAGGGGTACGGTGGTAGATCTCGATCTCGTGGATCAGCCACCGCTCGAATTCTCGCAGCGTGAGCGCGGCCTTCCCTTCGCTGTCGTATGTGCCGCGTGCTTCGATCGACGAGAACGTAGCGCCCTTGAGGATCTTGATCTTGCGGCTTAGTGTTCCTATCAGTCGCTCAATGTGTGCACCGTAGTGCGGCGTCTTGACGGGTCTGTACTCCAAGATGATCTGATGAGCGCTGCAGCCAGCCTTCACGGCGTCACTGCAGAACTCTCTCGCGTTGTCAAAGTGAAGCGTCTTCCAGTGGCCGAAGACAGGCCACGTCGACTTTACTTCCCTATCCCGCAGCCACTTGTCTTTCGGCAGGAATGCATGGCTCACGCAGCTAGCTACGGCGACTGACGATGGGTAATCGAGGCTTAGATAGATGCCTCCGATCACGCGGGTAGCGCAGTCGATGCCTATCGTTAGCCAAGGCCTTCCGATTGGAGCTCGACTGTCGCTGTCCACGAGGATCAAGTCGACCAAAGCGTGATCGATCTGCAGCAGATCGAGTGCACGCTCGACGACGAACGGCTTCGCGGCGGGATCGAACCGGTCACGGGCGGCCTTCTTGCCGCGTCTCCGTGCAAGGGCGAGCCGCTCGTCGACCATATGGATGCGGCGACGCACAGAAGCGGCGGCTGGACTCCTTAGACCCGCTGCATGGCACCGATACGCTACTTCTTCGCTTACAGCCTTCATATCCCGCTGCTGATCATCGAGCCATAGTGACTCGATGCACTGGTCAATGATCTCTTCGACCTCCGGCCGAAGGAGGCATGCACCGGGTGCAGGACCCGTCTTCTTAGGAAGATGCGCCCCGACGCCCGACTGCAGGCGATGCTCACGCAGGTGACGCCGGACCGTCCTGATGGAGCACCCCATGTCCCTAGCTACCTGATGAATGCTTGCTTCCTCCGACTCGATCGCATTCATCGCGTCGCGCCACCTACACGCGCGCGCCAGGTCTTCCGCGTCTTCCGTTGCCAGATCTACGGCGGCTGGCGACGACTGATCGGGAACGTCTGACAGCTCACCTGCCCCTACCGTCTGCGTATCACCATTCGCAACGTTGCGAACGACCACCTCGGACGTCGAGCCGATGCTTACAACCTCGACGAGCCGTTCTCCCAGAGCAACCCTTGCCCCCACCCTTAAGCCGGCACTAGTCATGACGCACCCGGCCCTGCGGGCGCAGATCTCGATCGGTGACCACTAGAAGGGGAGCGCCGAGAACTTGGCCAGCAGCGAGAAGCTGTTGGGTCAGCTGCTCCGCAGCCGAAGCCTGCCAGTCAACCTCGTACTTGATCTCTACGAGGCAGGTGGAGTGTTGCCAAGGCGGCGCACGATTGCTTCGTTGCGAGGCGCTGGACGAATCACCGGTAGCGAAGTCGACGCGGAAGTCCGGCGTGTACCGTGTCCTGCCGTCGGCCAGCCAGAGGGTAAACGGCTGTGACTCGATAGCCTTGAATCCCGGCTGCAGTACCACCCACGAGATGAAGTCTCTCTCGAGGGTCGACTCGAACGAGACAGGCTCGTGCCCTCTTCTGACCGGGTGCCATCCCCTGACATGCCCCCGGCGAGACAGCGGGATCTTCCGATAGCCGTGCACAACCTTGCAGACTGCAACTAGCGGGTGTTTTTCATTGAATTCGTACATGCGCGACCTCTCACAGCGTGGCACGCCGCAACTTCGGCGTGAGCGTTAACTGGAGGGCCAAAAGCGAGTGCACGCGCATGGATCCATGGCCGTTGACAGGGCTAGGACGCGGTGCCATCATGAAGTTGTCGTGCGACCACCAAGTCTCGACAACATCAAGAAAGCCCGAGCTCGCTGCTCGGGCTTTTTCGTTTTCGGCCTTTACACTCGGATCGGCCTCACTTTTGGTCTAGCTCATGAGTTTGTCCTCCGACGGCTCGGCCCACCGCGGCTTTCCGCATTCGGCGGCGCGCTGCCTCTAGCGAGCTCTCGGCTGGCCGCGAGCCAGGCGGCTACATCCTTAGCGAATGCAAAATGGCCTCTTCTACGAGGGATGAGGAATACGGGCACAGGAGCGATGCCGCGCCATATCGCCTGCCGCATGGAGCCCGTCGTTGAGTAGCCGAGAAGCCCTCTCAACCTCTTACCACCGATAACGTAGCCGTAAAGCTCGATGAGCTCGCGCTCAATCGAGAGGACCTCTTGTTCCAAATTTCCGACTGGGATCTGACCGCTAGGAAGCGTCACCGACGTCACCGGCTCGTAACTACACGGTACGAATATTTATTTAGACGAAGGTGATTGTCAACGATTACCGAAACGGTTACGCAAGCGTCCAATCTACTGTTATGGTTAATCTACAAACCACAGTTGTAGATTATAAATAAACGAGATTGGAAACCCAGCACTTAAGTGCCACGCGGTCTTGAAAAAGACGTGAATCAGCGGTTCGTGTCCTCTCCCCACGAGCTAAACTAGTTGGCGTCCTTTTCCCTAGTTTTTCGAAATCGGTGCATCAATCGAGATAGTCGTTCACGTCAATTTCTGAGCGATGCATGCAGTATCTAAATATCAAAATCAATCACTTGACGCTCGAATCAGCTGCGGTGACACGAACCTTGAATCCCGACAGGAGGGGTTCGAAGGGGTGAGACCGGGGGAGCCCGCCGGGAGGATCCGGACAGGCGCGGCCGATCGCGTGTCGGACCGGCGCGCGGGCCGGACCATCCGGCCGCGGGAAGGCTAGACGGCGGCCGCGAAGGCCGCGCGCGCGTGCGTCGACAAGGTGAGCAGGAGGCGGCCCTCGTCGTCCTCGACCTCCACCCAACCCTGCCCCGTGGCGTCGGCGCCGAGCAGGGTCAGCGTGCGCAGCAGCACGCTCATGCGCACGCCGAGGCGCTTGCACAGGCGCGCGGCCGAGACGGGCGCGTCGGCCGCCGCGAGTTCGGCGAGGACGAGCTCAGCCAGTGACGGTGGCGGCGATGTCACGGGAGATGCGTACGGGCGCGGCGGTCGCGTCGTGCGGCACGAGCACGACCGGGATCGATTTCGAGGTCGGCGTGCGCGCCTCGTCGGCGAGGCTCGACAGCGGCACGAGCGGATTGGTCTCGGGGTAGTACGCGGCGAGGCAGCCGCGCGGCAGGTCGTTGGCGACGAGCAGGAAGCCACGCACGACGCGCTCGATGCCATCCTCGGCGAGGCTGCGCACGTCGACGCGATCACCCGCGCGCAGGCCGAGCAAGGCGATGTCGTCGTTGCCGATGAACAGCACGCGACGTTCACCGCGTACGCCACGGTAGCGGTCGTCGAGGCCGTAGATCGTCGTGTTGTACTGGTCGTGCGAGCGCGTCGTCGCGAGCGTGAACACGCGCTCGGCGCTGGTCGCTCTCGCGCGGTGCACGGGCGTGTCGCGCGCGATGGCATGCGGCATGAACACCGCGCGCCCGGCAGGCGTGGTCCAGCGCCGTTCGCGCGCGGCATTCGGCAGGCGGAAACCGCCCGGCACGCGCACGCGTGCATTGAAGTCGTGGAAATCGTCGAACACGCGCGCGATCGCGTCGCGGATGCGGTCGTAGTCCTCGACCAGCCACGTCCAGCGCGTGCGGCTGCGCTCACCGAGCGTCGCGGCCGCCATGCGCGCGACGATCGCGGGCTCCGAGAGAAGCTCCGTCGACGCCGGCGCGTTCATGCCCGAGGACAGGTGCACCATGCTCATCGAATCCTCGACGGTCACGGCCTGCGGGCCTTGCGCCTGCAGGTCGATCTCGGTGCGGCCCAGACACGGCAGGATCAGCGCGTCGCGGCCGTGCACGAGATGGCTGCGGTTGAGCTTGGTCGTGATGTGCACGGTCAGCGCGCAGCCACGCAGGGCTTCGGCGGTCGCGTGCGTGTCGGGCGTGGCCGCGGCGAAGTTGCCGCCGAGCGCGACGAACACCTTGGCGCGACCATCGCGCATCGCCTCGATCGCACCGACCACGTCGCAGCCGGGCTTGCGTGGAGGGGTGAAGCCGAACACCTCGCCGAGACGGTCGAGGAACGCGGCCGCGGGCTTCTCGGAGATGCCCATCGTGCGGTCGCCCTGCACGTTGCTGTGCCCACGCACGGGACAGGCACCGGCACCGCGACGCCCGATGTTCCCGCGCAGCAGCAACAGGTTGCCGATCATCTGGATCGTCGCGACCGCGTGCTTGTGCTGGGTGATGCCCATGCCCCAGCAGCAGATGACACTGCCCGCACGCCGGTAGACCTCGGCCGCACGCGCGAGCTGGGCACGCGTGAGGCCGGATTCCTCCTCGATCAGCGTCCAGTCCTCGGCGGCGATATCGGCCGCGAACGCCTCGAAGCCGGTCGTATGCGCGGCGATGAAGTCGAGATCGACGACGCGCGGCGCACCTTCGGCGAGCGCGCGTGCATCGGCTTCGAGCACATGCTTGACGATGCCCTTGAGCGCGGCGAGGTCGCCGCCGATGCGCGGCTGGAAGTAGTCGGAGGCGATGCGCGTGTCGCCGTTGCGCAGCATCTCGAGCTTGTCCTGCGGATCGGCGAAGCGCTCGAGCCCGCGTTCGCGCATCGGATTGAACGCGACGATCGCCGCACCGCGCTTCGAGGCCTCGCGCAGTTCGCCGAGCATGCGCGGATGGTTGGTGCCGGGGTTCTGGCCGAAGATGAAGATCGCGTCGGCGTGCTCGAAATCCTCGAGCGTGACCGTGCCCTTGCCGACGCCGAGCTGCGCATTCATCGCCACACCCGAAGGCTCGTGGCACATGTTCGAGCAGTCCGGGAAATTGTTGGTGCCGTACTCGCGCACGAACAGCTGATAAAGGAATGCGGCCTCGTTGCTCGCCCGGCCCGAGGTGTAGAACATCGCCTCGTCGGGCGAATCGAGCGCCTGCAGATGACCCGCGATGCACGCGAACGCGTCGTCCCACGACACCGGCACGTAGTGGCCGCTCGCGGCGTCGTAGCGCATCGGCTCGGTCAGGCGCCCCTGGCCTTCGAGCCATTGGTCGCTGTAGCCGGCGAGCCTTTCCACGCTCTCGCGCGCGAACAGCTCGCGCGTCGCACGCCGCTTCGTCGCCTCGGCGGCGACGGCCTTGGCGCCGTTCTCGCAGAACTCGAACGTCGAGGCGTGCTCACGATCGGGCCATGCACAACCCGGGCAGTCGAAGCCGTCGGGCTGGTTGGCCGACAACAGGGTTTTCGCACCCAGCGCGGGAACGCCTTGCTCCAGGAGATGGCGCGCGACGCTGCGCAGCGCGCCCCATCCGCCGGCGGGGCCGGCGTAGGGCTTGATGACGGGTGTGCTCACACGGAACCTGCGGATGGCCGGTGGCGCGTCGGGAGCGACGGCGGACGCGCCGGAAGGAGGCGCATCGTGCGCAGCCCACGCACGTCAGGCAATCGGCGCGACCTATCACGCGATAGGCCGGTCGATGTCCTGCGGATCGCGGAGGCGTCAGTGGCCGCGCGCGGGCGCGGGTTCCACCGTCGGAACGTCGTCGGCACCCTGCGCCTTCACACCGGCCGACACGGGCTCGTCGTCGATCGGCAGGCCTCGGTCGAGAAGCCAGAGGCGCATGTACTTGCGGTAGACGTTGTCGGCGCCGACGCAGGCCAGCGCCCAACCGCGCCAGCCGTCGAGGAAACCGAAACGCAGCACGTATCCGCGCAGGAAGCGCAGCAGCGGGCTCAGGCACAGGTTCCACCAGTAGGCGCGACGCCCCTCGTGGTGCAGCGCGCGCGCCATCAGCGTCGCGTAGCGGTCGCGACGTGCCCATTGGTCGCCGATGTGCCGGTAGGCGTGGTGCTCGATGTCGCCGCGCAGGGACTCGACCGTTCCGTCCGCGACGACCTTCTCATGGATCTCGCGACCGCCCCAGCGCGCGCGGCGCCGGTCGAACAGGCGCAGCTTGCGGTCCGGGTAGCCGTTGCCGCGCCGGATCGGGCGGCCGTAGTACTCCGTGCAACGCGCCATGCGGAATCCTGCGGCACCGCCGAAGGCCTTCGCCCTGACCGCATCGATCGACGCGCGCAGCGTCCCGCCGATGCGCTCGTCGGCATCGAGGCACAGTACCCAGTCGTGACGCGCGGCGTCGACGGCCGCCTGCTTTTGGCTGCGGTAGCCCGTGAACGTGCGCGTGATCACGCGCGCACCGAACGATTCGGCGATCGCGCGCGTCTCGTCGGTGGAATGCGAGTCGACCACGACGATCTCGTCGCAGAACGACAACGATCGAAGGCAGTCGGCGATGTTGGCGGCTTCGTTGCGCGTGATCACGCACGCACTGAGGCGTGGGAGCGGCGCATCCGCGTGGGGGCGGAGCATGGGGAAAACCTCGTCGTTCATCGAAACAGTGTCCACGGCGCATGTCGTCCCCGCGTCGAAGCGTGAACGAGCGAAGCTAAACGCCGGTTGACTCGCGCGTTCATGACGCGTTTACGCGACGATCCGTCGCAGCCCCTGCCGTCCGGCCCTGCCTGCCGACGCGGCGACGCGGCACAATGGACGTTCCCCGTGAGGACACCGTTCGATGGACAGCCGCCACCCCGACCTGCACCCGCTCTACGACGAGCATCTGGCGACGCTCCGACAGCGCGCCGATGCGGCCCTCGCTCGGGGAGGCTTCGACCATCTCGTCATCCCGGCCGGCCATCCGCGCTACCAGTTCCTCGACGACCGGCCCTACACGTTCTACGTGAACCCGCATTTCAAGCACTGGGTGCCGTCGACCAAGGCGCCGGGCTCGTGGATCGTCTACACGCCCGGGCACAGACCCAGACTGGTGTTCCTGCAGCCACACGACTACTGGCATGCCGTGCCGGAAGCACCGGCCGGCTACTGGGTGGACCACTTCGAGATCGTCGTGATCCGCGAGCCGGCCGAGGCGCGCGCGCACCTGCCGGCGGATCCCGCACGCTGCGCGATCCTCGGCGAGGCCGAGTGGGCGGTCGGCGACGCCGTGCCGAACAACCCGCGCGCCGTGCTCGACCACCTGCACTACCACCGCGCGTTCAAGACCGCCTACGAGCTCGCGATGATGCGCGTCGCCAGCCGCATCGGCGTGCGCGCGCACCGGGCTGCCGAGGCCGCGTTCCGCGCCGGCGAGTCGGAGTTCGGCATCCACATGGCCTATGTCGCCGCGGCACGCCAGACCGAGGCCGACCTGCCCTACAGCAACATCATCGCGCTCAACGAGCATGCGGCGATCCTCCACTACACGGAGTTCGACCACGCGCCGCCCGCACACCCGCGCTCGTTCCTGATCGATGCGGGCGGTTCGTTCCACGGCTACGCCTCCGACATCACGCGCACCTACGCCGCGCAGCGCGACGGCGCGTTCCAGGCCCTGATCGACGCGGTCGACCGTGCCCAGCTCGCTTTCTGCGACGGCGTGCGCGCGGGCCGCGACTACCGCGACCTGCACGTCCACGCGCACCACGTGCTGGCCGGCATCCTCCGCGAGCATGGTGTCATCCGCATGTCGGCCGAGGCGGCTGTCGAGACCGGCGTGTCGGCGGTGTTCTTCCCGCACGGGCTCGGCCACGGCATCGGCCTGCAGGTGCACGAAGTGGCCGGCTTCGCCGCAGGCGAGGACGGCGGCACGATCGCGAAACCCGAAGGCCATCCGTACCTGCGCCTCACGCGCGTGCTCGCGCCCGGCATGGTCGTGACGATCGAGCCGGGCCTCTACTTCATCGACATGCTGCTCGCCGAGCTGCGCAAGCGCCCCGAGGCTGCCGATATCGACTGGGATCGCGTCGAGGCGTTCCGGCCCTACGGCGGCATCCGCATCGAGGACGACGTGGTCTGCACGGCCGACGCGCCCGAGAATCTCACGCGCGACGCCTTCGCCGAGGCGACCTGAGGCAGCGTCCCGCGCAACGGCTCGAAGCGCTCATTCGAAGCCGTGGCCGAAGAGGCGGTCCTGCACGAAACGACCGGACACGAAGGCCGGCGGATACGGCGAGGTCGGCGTGACCGACTGGCCGCCGACGAGGATGCGACCGGCCGCGTCGGTGCCGACGGATCGCACCGCGGCATCGAGTTCGGGTGTGGCGTCGCCGTCGGGGTAGACCACCGCATGCGTACGCAGCGGATCGACCACGGTGCCGGACACGGCATCGAGCACGAGCGTCTGCAGCTCGCTGTGCGAGGTGCCGCCGAAGTCCTGGTAGACGCGCGCACCGCCGATGAACAGGCGACCGCCCGACAGCGCCGCGCCTTCCGTCACATCGGGCCCGTCATTGAGGAAGCACACCGGCGTCGTGCCCGCGCCGCCGTCGTGACCGCCAACCAGGACCCGGCCCAGCGTGCCGAAACCGAGCGTGACGCTGCCGTCGTCGCCATCGAAAGCCATCGCGCCGATGCCGGCCTCGCAGCGGCGCGCGACGTTGCCGGTCAGGTAGACGGTGTACGCGTAGGCACCGAACGTTCCCGACCGCCGCACCGCGACGCCGGTGGCACGATCGACCAGTGAGCCGCCGTTGTCGAACGATCGCCGTACGAAGCCGCCGTTGCCGAATCCCGTGCATGGCGTGCCGCCGGCGCCGATGCACAGCAGGCCGTAATCCCAGTTCTGGCCGTTGACGCGGATCGCACCGGCCACATACAGCACCGGTGCGGCGCCTATCGTGGGAGTCGGCTTGGTCGTGATCCTCGACACCTCCATCGAGCAGGCTTCGTTGTACGGTGCGCAGAGGCCGCCCGGCACCGGGATCTGCACGTAGCCGTTGGTGTCGCCGATGCTCGTGTCGCGCACGAGCGTGTCGCCTTCGAGGCGCGCGCGGGTCAGGAACGGATTGCTCTCGACCGAGTCGAGCACGCGATGACCGACCACGCTGACCCAGGTCACGGTGCCGCCGCCTAGCGGGAACGTCTGATACGCGGCCAGTCCGGCGCCGTACTCGTCGCGGAAATCGCCCATCGCGACGTGGCTCGACAGGAACGTGCCGTCGAGCCGGAACACCAGCACGACGACGTCGTTGGTGGTCACCGTGGCCGAACGCTGGCGGTTCGCGAGCACGTAGAGGCGGCCGCCGAGCACGGCGATGTCGGTGACGCTGCGAAACGCGAGGCCTTCGGCGGAAGCATGGCGCAGCAGGCCTGCATTCGGCTCGCCGGTGACGGGCCATGTGCCGCGCAGCCCGGCACTGGTCACGCGTTGCAGCACGACGTCGCCCGACACGACACCGCCGTAGACGATGTCGCCGCCCGCGGCGAGCTCCGCCACAGCGGTCGCACCTGGCGTGGCTCCGCCGACGATGATGTCGCGTCGGCTCGTGAGCGGGAAGCCCGGGTCGGGCGCGAACGGGACGTCCGCGAGACCGGCCGTCGCGTCGGCAGCCGCGATCGCGGGAAGTGGCGTTGCCCCGAGCGCGAGGAACGACGATACGGTGGCCGCGCGGAAGGCGACGTCGATGAGGCGCATGGTTCGGCTCCGGAGGCGGCAGGTCGACTGCAGGTGTCCGGGTTACGCGCGAATGCGCGCGGAGCGGACATCGCATCCGCGGGCCACCGTCGTTCACGTCCCCTGCCGCCCACGCGCGCCATAAGGGCACATCCGCGCCTGGCGCGGATTTCCGGCAGAAAAAAAGCCCTCCCGCGCGCGGGAGGGCCAAGACGCGGACGGCAGGGAGAGCCGTTCCGCGTCAGTCGCGCTCTTCGCGCACCACAGCGCCCGTGTAAGGGTCGATCGTCAGCTCGACACGCTGGCCGGCCGCGTTGCGTGCGTCGGCTTCCCAGAAGCCGTCGTCGAACTCGAGATCGCGGATCTGCGTGTAGCCGGCCGCGGTCAGCGCCGCGCGGATCTGGTCGGCGGTCAGGATCGTGCCGCCCGGCGTGGTCCCGCCCGGACCGTCGATCGTCTCGGCGAGGATCGCACCGGTGACCGGATGCAGCACGAGGTCGACGCGCACGCCGTCGGCACGACGCGCCTCGGCTTCCCAGAAGCCGTCGTCGAACTCGATGTCCTCGATCTGCGTGTAGCCGGCCACGACGAGGCGCTCGCGCACCTGCACGGCGGTCAGGAACGGCGTCGTCGACCCGGGGGCGTTCGTCCACAGGGCACGGGTCACGCCGTCGACGACGACGTCGACGCGCACGCCGTCGGCCGTCGTCGCATCGGCGCTCCACAGGCCGTGGCGGAACGCGAGGTCGTACGGCGCGTAAAGGCCGCCTTCGGCGATGCGCGCGAGCGCCTCGCCGGCACTGGCGACCGGCTCGACGGCCGTCGCGTTCTCCTCGGCAATGGCGGGGACCGCCACGCACAGGGCGAGTGCGGCGGCAAGGGAAAGGCGGGTGAGGCGCATCGTCGGTGTCTCCACGGGTTGGGGTGGAGGCACTCTGGACGGCGCGCCGTAAACGGGTTTTGACGGTCGCGTTCACAACGCGTTTAATCCGGCGACCCGAGCATCCGTTCATGACGCGCCTCCTTCTCGCCCTCGCCCTGCTCTGTGCGACCGACGTCCACGGCGACGACCACGACGCCGTGCGCGACGCCGTGGCGGCCGGACGCATCAAGCCGCTCGCCGAGATCCTCGCTGCCGTGCAGGCGCGCTATCCGGGCCGCGTGCTCGACGTCGAACTCGAGCGCGCCCGCGACGGCCGCCGCATCTACGACATCGAGCTGATCGGCGCGGATGGCCGCAAGCAGGACGTTCACGTCGACGCCGCCACCGGCACGATCCTCGACTCGACCGCGGAGGGCGTCGACCCCGCCGCGATGCTGCCGCTCGCGACCGTGCTGCGTGGCGTGCTGCAGCGCCATCCGGGCGTGGTCGTCGACGTCGAGCTCGAGCGCGGCCGCGACGGACGCGACGTCTACGAGATCGAACTGCAGCTCGCCGATGGCCGCCGACTCGAACTCGCTGTCGATGCCGCCAACGGCGACATCGTCGACGACGACGCGCACCGCGCGATCTCGACCGAGGCGCTCAAGCCGCTGCCCGAGATCCTCGACCTGATCGCCGGGCGCTACCCGGGCCTCGTCGTCGAGGTGGAGCTCGAACGCGAGCGCAGCGGTCGCCGCTTCTACGAGATCGACGTACGCGGCGCCGACGGGCGCACGCTCGAAGTGCGTGTCGACGCCATGACCGGCGAGGTGCTCGGTCACGGCGAGGCCGATTGATGCGCGTCCTCGTCGTCGAGGACGACCGCGAGCTCGCCGAACGCCTGTGCCGCGTGCTCGGCGACGCGGGCCTGCTCGCCGAGCACGCCGCCGACGGTGACCAGGCCGCGTTCCTCGGCGCCACCGAGGACTACGACGCCGCCGTGCTCGACCTCGGCCTGCCTGGCCGCGACGGCATCTCGGTGCTGCACCACTGGCGCGAGCAGAAGCGCGATTTCCCGGTCCTGATCCTGACCGCGCGCAACCGCTGGAGCGACAAGCTTTCGGGCTTCGGTGCCGGCGCGGACGACTATCTCGCCAAGCCGTTCCACCTCGAGGAGGTGGTCCTGCGCGTGCGCGCGCTGCTGCGTCGCGCACGCGGCCATGCCGATGCCGTGCTGCGCGTCGGCCCTCTCGAATTCGACACCCACAGCTCGCGGTTCACCCTCGACGAACAACCGCTCCAGCTGACCGCGCAGGAGCAGCGCATCCTCGCCTACCTGATGCACCGCACCGGCCAGGTGGTCAGCCGCAGCGACATCGGCGAGCACGTCTACGCACGCGACCTCGAACCGGATTCCAACACCGTCGACGTGCTCGTCGGGCGGATCCGCCGCAAGCTCGGCAAGCCGCTGATCCACACGGAGCGCGGGCTCGGGTTCCGGCTCGCGGCAGAGGACTGAGATGCGGCGTTCCGGCCTCGCCGCGCGCCTGCTCGTGCTCGGCATCGTCGCCGCGCTCGTCGTCGCCGGCATCGGTGGCTGGTGGCTGCGCGGCAACCTGCACGACGTCGTCACGCGCAGTTTCGAGCAGCGCGTGCTCGCCCAGGCCGATCGCATCGCGGCGCGCATCGTCGTCGACGCCGATGGGCACGCCCTGTTCGACGACCCGCGCGCCGCCGACGAGTTCACGCGCATCTTCTCGGGCTGGTACTGGCAGGTCGACGGTGGTCCCGCGCCGTTGCGCTCGCGCTCGTTGTGGGATGCCGGCCTCGATGCGACGCCGGCACCCGAGGCGACAGGTGCGGCGTTGCTGCGCGCCACCGGTCCGCGCGGCGAGTCGCTGCTCGGGCTCGCGCGCCCGCTCTCGTCCACCGCGCCCCTGGTGCTGCGCGTGTTCGGTCCCGCCGATGACGTCGACCGCGAACGCCAGCGCATCGACCACGTGCTCGCCGCGACGCTGCTCGCGCTGGTCGGTGCGCTCGCGCTGACCACGTTCGTGCAGGTGCGGTTGGGCCTGCGCCCGCTCGCGCGTCTGCGCGACGCGGTCGCCGCGATCCGCGACGGCAGCCGCGAGCGCGTCGGGGAAGGCTACGGCAGCGACCTCGATCCGCTCGCCCGCGAGCTCGACGACGTGCTCGCCCGCAGCGCGCGCGTGATCGCGCGCGCGCGCGGCCACGCCGCCGACCTGGCCCATGCGCTCAAGAAGCCGCTCGCGGTGCTCGAGGCCGACGCCGGCGGCCCTTCCGACGTCGCCGCGCCCGTCGTGCGCGCCCAGACACGCGACATGGTGCGCCTCATCGATCGCCACCTCGCGCGGGCCGGCAGTGGTGCCGGCGAGCGTCGGCGCCTGGACGTCGGCGAACGCGTCGCCGCACTCGTCACCCTGCTCGCGAAACTGCACGAAGGCCGCGGCCTCTCGTGGGAGGACACCACGCCGTCAGGCCTCTACTGGCGTGGGGAGCCGACCGACTTCGAGGAAATGCTCGGCAACCTGCTCGACAACGCCGGCAAGTGGGCACGGTCGCGCGTGACCGTGCGCGCACGCGGCGGCCCGGAACGCCTCGAGATCGCCATCGAGGACGACGGCCCCGGCCTCGACGACGACCAGCTCGCCCGCATCGCGCGACGCGGCACACGCTTCGACGAGCGCGTCGAGGGCTCCGGGCTCGGCCTCGCGATCACGCGCGACATCGCCGAGACCTACGGCGGCTCACTGACGTTCTCGCGTGCCGCCGGGGGCGGCCTGCACGTGAACCTCGGCCTTCCGGCCTGAGCGACCGCTGCGACCTTTCGGCGGCGAGCGCCGTCCATGGCACCATGGCGCGACACGCGCGCCGCTGCACGAGGTCGTCATGAACCGAACCTTCCGCCCCCTCCTCGCCGTCGTCTTCACGATCGGCGTCGCCACCGCGATCTCGCCCGCCGCCGCGACCGCGCCGCAGCCCGCCGACGGTGCACGCGTCCACGTCGACTGGACCGATCCCGCCGCGTTCACGGAAGTCCGCGACAGCCACGGCCGCGGCATGCTGCGTGCGACCGACTGGCTCGGCCGCCTGCAGAAGCACGTGGTGACGCGCGCCGACACGCTGCTGCCGCCCGGCCAGAGCCTCGACGTCACGTTCACCGACATCAAGCTCGCCGGCGCCTTCGAGCCCTGGCGCGGCCCGAACTTCGACGACGTGCGCATCGTCAAGGACATCTACCCGCCTCGCATCACGCTGCGCTTCACGCGGCGCGGCGCCGACGGCCAGGTCATCGACGAAGGCGAGCGCACCTTGCGCGATGCGGCGTTCCTGTCGCGCGGCACGCCGAACACGAGCGACACGCTGCGCTACGAGAAGCGCCTGCTCGACGACTGGCTGCGCCGCGAGTTCAAGGCGGCCTGACGTTCACTCCTCGCCGGTCGAGGATTCCGGCACGCGCCCGTCGTCGCGCATCCAGCCACGCCGGTAGGCGAACTCGCCGAGGATTTCGTGCAGCGCGGCGTCGGTCTTGGCCAGCGCACTGGTCGCCGGCAGCAGGTAGCGGAAACGCCCGCCGCTGGCCGACATCCGTTCCGCCGGCCATGCGCAGACATCGAACCCCGCCTCGCGGAACGAGAACTCGGCGCGCGCCATGTGCAGGGCCGACGTCACCAGCCAGATGCGGCGCGGTACCGAGGGTTCGAGCTCCGCCGTCAGGCGCGCGTTCTGCCAGGTCGTACGCGAGCGCGATTCTTCGCGTATCGCCTCGCGCGGCACGCCGAGCCGTTGCAGCAGCGCGGCCATCAGCGCGCTTTCGGTGACGTCGGTGCCGGCATACGGTCCCGGCCCACCGCTGACCACGATCGGTGCCGGCACGAGGCCGTAGCGCTCGGCCGCGGCAAGGCTGCGCCGCAGGCTGGCCGGCGACAGCGCCATGACGTCGGTGGCATCGCGCGGACGCATCGAGAAGCCGCCGCCGAGCAGCACGATCGCGTCCGGCACAGGCGCGGCGCAAGCATCGGGGGACGAAGCGCGCGCTTCCTGCCAGCGCACGAGGTGATTGGCCGCCCAGGGCGTGGTCAGCACCGCGCACACGACGATCACGAGAACCGCGAGCACTCGCAGACTGCGCGGCAGCCAGCGCCACAGCAGCACCGCCACGATCACCGCGAGCACGCCGAGGCGCAGCGGCGAAAGCAGCCAGCTCAGCATGCGCGCACGTCCGTGTTCAGAGCCGGTGGCCCTGATCGATGTCGGCCAGTCCGGCCGGCAGCGCCGACGGCGCGATGCCGCGTGCGAGCAGCAGCAGCTTGAAGCGCTCGCCCATCTCGGACGGCAGCGTGAGCCGCTTGACCTCCTGCGCGAGGCGATAACGCATCACCTCGTCGGCCTCGGCGACCCCGGCCTCGAACAAGGCCGGCAAGCCCGTCGCGAGCAGGAACTGCGCCTGCGTCGTGTAGCCGGCCACCGCGAACCCGGCATGGTTGCCGGCTTCGGCGAGCGCGGTGAAGTCGACCGAAGCGGTGATGTCCTGCAGGCCGACGAGAATCAGGGGATCGGCATGCGCACGATGGCGGTAGTGGCACATGAGCGTGCCGTCGCGTCGCTCGGGCCAGTAGAACTCGCCGCGCGGCTCGCCGTAGTCGACGAACACGGCGAGGCCTGCCTCGAGGGTGCCGGCCACGGCCTGCATCCAGAACGGCAGCTGCGGCAGGATCTCGGAACGGTAACCGTCGGCGAAGCCGATGCCGAGATCGTGCTCGGTGTGGCGCACCGCAGCGCCGACCAGCGCATCGGCCGGGCGATCCTGGCGCACGAAGCGGCCTTCCCCGTCGAGCACGACGTGCTCCTCGAACACTTCGCCGTCGCGCAGCGTGAAACGGGTGACCGGCAGCGCGTCGATGACCTCGTTGGCGAACAGCACGCCGCGCCAGGCCTGCTCGGGCGGGCCGTCGAGCCATTCCACGCGTGCGAACAGGTCGGCCTCGAGCGCGTCACGCAGCAACGTGCGCTGGCGTTCGCGCAGATCCGCGCTCGGCTCGAGGATCGCGTAGCGTGCCGGCACGATGCCGGCCGCCGCGAACCCGCGCAGCGCATCGCGTGCGAACGCGCCGCTGCCGCCGCCGAGCTCGAGGAACGAGGCCTCGGGTCCGAGCTCGCGCAGGATCGGCGCGAACGCACCGGCGAGCGTGCGCGCGAACAGGTCACCGAGTTCGGGGGCGGTCACGAAGTCGCCGGCGGCGCCGAACTTGGTGCGTCCGGCGCTGTAGTAGCCGAGCCCCGGCGCATACAGGCAGCGCTCCATGAAGCGCGGGAACGGCATCGGGCCGCGCGCGAGGATTTCCTCGCGCAAAGCGGCGGCGAGCCGCGCGGAATGGTCGAGTTCATCCGCGCCCGGCGCGGGAAGATCGTTGCTCACGGCTGGTCCGCCACGCCGACTTGCGGCACTCTGGTCAGGATAACGGCGGGCGTGGAGATCACCTAATGAGCGAGGCGGAACATCGCCCGGTCGCGCTGGTCACCGGTGCGGCACGACGCGTCGGCGCGTGCATCGCACGGCGCCTGCACGCCGACGGCTACGACGTGGCGCTGCATGCGCGTCGATCCCTCGACGACCTCGAAGCCCTCGCGCGGGAGCTCGAATCGACACGGCCGGGCAGCACGCACACGCTGGTCGCCGATCTCGACGACGGCGCGGCACCGCAGGCCCTCGTCGACGGCGTACTCGCGCGCTTCGGGCGGCTCGATGCGCTGGTCAACAACGCCTCGTCGTTCCACCGTACCCCGGTCGGCTCGATCACGATGGCCGACTGGGATGGCCTGTTCGCCTCCAACGCCCGCGCGCCGCTGTTCCTCGCCCAGGCCGCCGCGGACGCGCTGCGCGCGCGGCGCGGAGCGATCGTCAACCTCGTCGACATCTATGCGGAAAGACCACTGCCGGGCTTCAGCGTCTACTGCATGGCCAAGGCCGCGCTCGGCGCGATGACGCTGGCCTTGGCCCGCGAGCTGGCGCCCGAGGTCCGCGTCAACGGCGTCGCCCCCGGGGCCGTGCTGTGGCCCGAGAACGGCGACGACTACACGCGCCGCGACGAACTGGTCGCGCGCACGCCGCTCGCCCGCACCGGGGCGCCCGGGGACGTCGCCGGCGCCGTGGCCTGGCTGCTGCGCGACGCGACGTTCGTGACCGGCCAGATCCTGCGCATCGACGGCGGCCGCTCGCTGGCGATCTGAGGTCCATCGCCGCGGATGCGCCCCGGGTATCACCGTTGTTTGTGAAAACCGGCACAGCCCGGCGTACGATGCGGCAACACGGTCGTGCGCAGGGCACGATCATTCGGTACATTCCCGGAGCGGGCCGCTGCAGGTCCGCGATGCAGGGGATCCGTGTTGCACATCCTGTTCGTCGGCGACGAAGCGATCCTTCCGCCCGACCTCGGCGACTACGTCGCCGATCTCGGCGAGGACACGCAGCTCGAGAAAGCCGCCAGCGGCCGTGCCGCGATGGCGGCCTTGTCGCGCACGCCGTTCGACGTCGTCATCGCGGGCCCGGCATCGGCCAACCATTCGCCGGCCGACCTGCTCGACCAGACCCGCACGCTGCGTCCCGAGGCGATCCGCATCGCCCTCATCGATGCCAACAGCTCGGTGAAGGCACCGCCGGCGCGCCTCGTCGGCGTCGCCCACCGGTTCCTGTCGTTGCCGCTCGCCTCCGAGCACCTCATCGAGGCGATCCACAGCATCGACGAGCTGCGCGAGATCCTCGACGATCCGCGCCTGCGCGCGCTGGTCGGCCGCATCGACAACCTGCCGTCGCCGCCGCAGCTCTACTTCACGCTCATGCACGCGCTCGAGGACGAGGAGCGCAGCAGCTCGGCCGACATCGCCAAGCTCATCGCCGGCGATCCCGCGATCGCGGCGAAAGTGTTGCGCATGTGCAACTCGGCGTATTTCTCGAACGGTCGTTCGATCAGCGACCTGCGCAGCGCGGTCACGCGGCTCGGCATGGCCACGCTGCGCGACCTCGTGCTCGCCAGCGAAGTGTTCTCGATGTCGAGTTCGCTCAAGATCGACCGCACCGAGCTGCAGCGCCGCTCCCTGCTCGCCTCGCGCCTGCCGTCGCGCATGCTGCCCGAGACCAGCGCCGAACTCGGCGCGACCGCCGCCTTGCTCGCCGACATCGGCCTGCTGCTGCCGGGCGTGCGCAACGAGCGCCACCCACCCGAGGACGGCGTCGAGGACGACCGTCCCGGCCATACCGAGGCCGGCGCCTACCTGCTCGGCCTGTGGGGCCTGCCGATGCCGATCGTCGAGGCGGTCGCGTTCCACCGCCAGCCGCAACGCTCGGGCCAGCGCAGTTTCTGGGTGCCTGGCGCCGTGCACGTGGCGGTCGCGCTCGCCGCGCGCGAGCCGGTCGACGAGCAATACCTCGCGACACTCGGCGTGCTGCCGCGCCTGCCGGCCTGGCGCGAACTCGCCGAAAGCCTCGCCGCGCTCGACACGCCCGCCGGCCGGCGCTGAAACGAGAAAGGCCGGCCCGCTCACGCGGACCGGCCTCTCCTTGCCGGATGATCAGGCCTTGACGCGGAACGCGTCGGCGACGAGCTCGTGGCTGAACGCACCGCCGGCCTCACGGCCCGAGGCGTAACGGTACAGCGCCGCCGAGTACACGCCCTGCATCGCCGCCTGCACGAGGATCAGCAGGAGCAGCACGACCACCGACACGGCGACCGTCGCAACGAGCAGCGGCACGCTGCCGGTCTTCGCGGCGAGCACGACGAGACCGCCGCAGACGCACATGAGCGCGAAGATCAGGAAGCCGAACACGAGGCCCATGCCGCCGTTGCCGATGAGGTTCTGGCCCCAGGTCTTGCGCAGCATCTCGGCGCTGCGCTTGACCGCGTCGATCGGGCCGACGTTCTGGTTCACGAGCACCGGCACGACGAGGAACGTCGCCGCGGTCCAGGCCACGCCGATCAGGCCGACGATGAAGCGGCCGATGAAGCCCGCACGCTCCTGCAGCGCGCGCAGGATCACGCCGACGGTCGCCGCGATCACGGCGTAGCCGAGGATCGGACCGATCTTCGAACCGGCGATGCGCAGGCCGTCGGCGAGCGTCGGATCGCCGCCGTCGAGGCGGATCAGCGCGGCACCGACCAGCGCCGAGTTGAAGAAGATCACGACGAAGTACTGCACGACGTAGAAGCCGAACAGCAGCAGGTACATGAGCGGCGCGGGGCCACCGCTGCGCTCGAACGACGTGAACACGCCGCCGAGCAGCGCCGGCACGAAAAAGCTCGCCGCGACGATCAGGCTGCACACCGCCGACAGCAGCGGGAACACGAGCAGCTCCTTGTCGGAGCGCAGCACCGATGCGCTCGCCTTCACGAGCGCCCAGCTGTGGGCGAACTTCTCGAACATGACCGGTTGTCCCCTGGACGCTGGCAGGTTGCCAGCGGGCGCTATTGCAGCACTGCACCGTGTGCACGTAAAGCGTCAGGAGCGCGGCGTGTGACGGCCTAGAGGGCGACGACCTCGAGCATCTCGCCGCGCGCGGGATGCGCGTCCCACAGCGCGGCGAGCGACGCGCCGGTGACCGGGTGGCGGAACGCCGGCGCGAGCTCGGCCAGCGGGCGCAGCACGAACGCATGCCTCAGCTCGTCGCGCGGCACCTGCAGATGGCCGGGGCCGTCGATCACCTCGTCGCCGTAGAACACGATGTCGATGTCGAGTGTGCGGCTCGAGAAGCGCGGCACGTCGCGGCGACGCCCGTGACGATCCTCGAGGGCATGCAGCCACGCATCGAGCTCCACCGCCGGAAGACCGGTGTCGAGCGCGACCGCCAGATTGACGAACGCAGGCCCGTCGAAGCCTACCGCCGGCGTGCGGTACGCCGCCGACACCTCGATCGCGCCGAAGCGCTCGCGCAAGGCCTCGAGCGCGGCACGCAAGTGCAGCTCGGGCTGCTGGTTCGAGCCGAGGCTCAGGTAGACGCGCGGCATGGATCGACTCCTCGGCAAATGCACGCGCAGATCGACGACGCGCGCGCCCGCGACACGGACGTGGCGGATCCCCCAGCATCGCGGCTCGCGGGCGGTACGTGCAAGCGTGCGACCGCTAGAATCCTCGACCGGCACATCATGAGGCAGCGGCATGACCTACTGCGTCGGCATCCAGGTGCGCGAAGGCCTTGTGTTCGCGGCCGACACGCGCACCAGCGCCTCGTTCGACGACGTGCGCGTACACGGCAAGCTGCACGTGTTCGAAGTCCCCGGCGAGCGCGTGTTCGTGCTGCTGACCTCGGGCAACCTCGCCACGACCCAGGCCGTCGTCGCGCGGCTGCGCCGCGACATGGCCTCGCCGCAGCCGGTCCCCGGTCTCGTCACGGCACGCGATGTCGCCGAAGCGGCCGACTACATCGGCAGCCTGCTCGTCGCCGCCCAGGCGCAAGTGCGCGATGCCGAACAGCACGGCGTCAGCGTCGAGGCCACGCTCGTGCTCGGCGGCCAGGTCGCCGGCAGCGAACCCGCGATCATGCTCGTCTACCCGCTCGGCAACGCGATCGCGGCGTCGCCCGAGACGCCGTATCTGCAGATCGGCGAGTCCAAGTACGGCAAGCCGATCCTCGACCGCATCATCGATGTCGACACGATGCTCGAGGACGCCGCGCGCTGCGCACTGGTCTCGCTCGACTCGACGATCCGCTCCAACGTGTCGGTCGGCTTGCCGATCGACCTCGTGCTCGTGCGCACCGATGCACTGCGCGTCGCCGAACGCCTGCGCCTCGACGAGGACACCCCGCTCTACGCCGAGATCCACGACACCTGGTCACGCAAGCTCGAGGCCGCCGTGCGCAGTCTGCCGAAGTTCGCGTGGGAGTCGCCGTCACCCCTGCAACGCGCCCCTGCCGTCGAGACCGCACAAGCCCAGGTACAGCAGCAACAATGACGTGACGCACATACGAACGACGGAGGAGATCGGCATGGAGGGCAACATCAGGTGCCACAAGGACGGCGGCACGTTCGCGCAACGCCTCGTCGGCAATCTCAAGGCCTTGAATGCGAAGGAGCGCGATCATCTGATGCGCCTCGCGTATCTGGGCAAGACACGCGAGTACGAACACCAGCATGACGGCTGGATATCCGAAGCCATGGACCTGGCCCTGCGCAACGCCCTGCCCGTGCTCGACAAGGATGCGCGATGCGTGTTCGCCGGCATGGACTACCACCTCGACTGGCTCTATGCCGCGCTGTGCCTCGCCACGGACGAGGCGTGCGCCTGTACCGACGACGGCGGCGGGCATGCGTTTCCGAGAGACAACCCGGGATACGACATGAAAGCGTCGGAGAATCCCAAGCGCGCGGCGACATTGCGTCCGATCAGCGGCCGCCAGGAAGACGTCGATCTTTTCGTCGTGTTCGCCCATGCCGAGGGCGGCATCGAGACGACCACCTTGCTGTTCATCGAAGCGAAAGGCGTCGGAGCGGTCGACAGCGAGCAGCTCGCACGCAAACTCGTGCGTATCGATCGCATTCTCGACACATCACGTGCGCGCTCGTTGGGCATCAAGGCGAAGTTCGTCCTCGCGTTGCCGGCGGACCATGCAGGCGGCGATACGGGCGCCGACCCGCGCCATGCGCTTGAACACGCCCGCACCTGCAAGGACGAGGAACTCCGCGACCTCCTCAAACTCGACCTGCACGACGTCGGCATCGGCAGCAAGGATGACTCGCACACTTTCGTCCTGATGGGTTTTCCGCGAACGCTCGACAAGGTCACTCGCTGTCGCGACGAAGACGATGGCCCAACGCCGGACGACTACACACGTTGGACCATCAAGCCCCGCCGACGGCCGAAAGACAAACCTGAGAGCGAAACCTCGAGGACAGGCACGCCTCCGAACCAGAAGAGCGGAACCCCGCTCAGACCTTGAAGTAGGCCTCGTGCACGACGCCGTGCAGCGACCCGAGGCTGATCTGGATGCGATCCATGAAGTCGCAGGGATCGTCGCCGAGCTTGGCGGCATCCGCGTCACGCACGAGCGCGACCGACGACTCGAGCGCCTTGCCGACCGCCTTGCGCTCGGGCATCGACGGCAGGATGCCGCGCGCGCGGCTCAGGCAGAACAGCACGCTGCGCGGGAACTCGTCGTTCTGCAGCAGGAAGCGCAGCGCGAGCTCGGGCGTCACGCGCTGCTTCACGTGGCGGCGGTACATCTGCAACGCCGCGAGCGAACGCAGCACGCTCATCCACTGCATCGCGTTGAACGCCTCGGCGTTCTCGGCGACGCGCGCGCGAACGATGCCGGCGGCGCCCGCGTCGATGATGCGCGTGGTCATGTCGGCCTGCTCGAGCGCGGTGCCGAGGCGCAGGAACTGGTAGCCGATGCCGCGGCTCACGTTGGCCGTGAGCAGGCCCGACACGCGCAGGCAGCCGTCGATGACGCGGTTGACGAACTCGAGGCGGTAACGCCGTCCGACGCTGCGCTCGCCCTGCGCGTCGATGTAGAGGTGGATGTCGTTGACCGCTTCCCAGACTTCCTGCGGCAGCGTCTCGCGGATCGTGCGCACGATCTCGCGCGCATGCCGCACCGAGCCGCGCAGCGACAGCGGATTGCGCTCGTCGATCATGAGGAAGCGCATGACGTCGGCTTCGCTGGCCTGCTCGTCCGAATCGGGATAGAGCCTGGCGAAGACGTCGCCCGCGCCGACCGTGTCGATGAGCGGGCGCCACTCGAAGCGCGCCGCGCGCGGCATGTCGAGCTGCAGCTGGCCGCTGACGCCGACCAGGCGCGCGGTGTTCTCGGCACGCCGCACGTAGCGGCTGAACCAGTAGAGGTTTTCGGCGACGCGCGACAGCATCAGGGCACCTCGTCCAGGTCGACGATCCACGTGTCCTTGGCGCCGCCGCCCTGCGACGAGTTGACGACGAGCGAGTTGCGCTTCATCGCCACGCGCGTGAGGCCGCCCGTGGTCACGTGGATGTCGTTGCCCGACAGCACGAACGGACGCAGGTCGAGGTGGCGCGGCTGCGGGCCCTTGTCGGTGATGATCGGCGCGGTCGACAGTGACAGCGTCGGCTGCGCCATGTAGTTGCGCGGGTTGGCGAGGATCAGCTTGCGGAACTGCTCGTGCTGGCGCTTGGTCGCGCGCGGGCCGATCAGCATGCCGTAGCCGCCCGACTCGTTGGCCGGCTTGACGACGAGCTGCTCGATGTTGGCGAGCACGTAGTCGCGGTCCTTCTTCTCGGCGCACAGGTAACTCGGCACGTTCGGCAGGATCGCCTGCTCGCCGAGGTAGTACTTGATCATCTTCGGCACGTAGGCGAACACGACCTTGTCGTCGGCCACGCCGGCGCCGGGTGCGTTCGCGAGCGCGACCTTGCCGGCGCGCCACGAGCGGATCAGGCCTTTCACGCCGAGCACCGAATCGGGATGGAACACCTCGGGGTCGATGAACAGGTCGTCGACGCGGCGGTAGATCACGTCGACGCGCTGCGGCCCGTAGACCGTGCGCATGTAGGTGCAGTCGTCGTCGTCGACGAACAGGTCGCCGCCCTCGACGAGTTCGATGCCCATGCTCTGCGCGAGGTAGCAGTGCTCGAAGTAGGCACTGTTGTAGATGCCCGGCGTCAGCAGCGCGATGACCGGGATGTCGCCCGGGCGCGGCGACAGCGCGGCGAGGGTGTCGTAGAGCTGCGACGGGTAGGCGTCGACCGGCAGGATAGCCGTGGTCTCGAACAGCTCGGGGAACACGCGCTTGGCGACGAGGCGGTTCTCGAGCATGTACGACACGCCGCTCGGGATGCGCAGGTTGTCCTCGAGCGCATAGAGCGTGCCGTCGCCGTCACGCACGAGGTCCGAGCCGCAGATGTGCGACCAGATGCCGAGCGGCGGCTTCACGCCGACGCACTGCTTGCGGAAGTTGACCGAATCCTTGAGCAGCGCGCCCGGGAACACGCGGTCCTTGACGATCTTCTGCTCGCCGTAGATGTCGCCGATGAACAGGTTCAGCGCGCGGATGCGCTGGCGCAGGCCGGCTTCGGTGCGCTCCCACTCGGGTCGCGCGATGACGCGCGGGATCAGGTCGAACGGCAGCGTGCGGTCGACGTTGCGGCCTTCGGAGTAGACCGTGAAGGTTACGCCCATGACGCGCGCGGCGACATCGGCGGCGACCTGGCGTTCGGCGAGCTCGCGACGCGACAGGCCGGCGAGGTAGTCGACGAGTTGACGCGCCGCGGGACGTGGCTGCCCGTCGGCCTGGATCAGTTCGTCGTAGGTGGATGAACGGTAACGCCCCCAGTCCATTCGCTCACCTTGGCCGCGCCGACCGGCGTCACCGGACGCCGGCGCTCATGGCGATATTGCATGGCAACATGCCCGCATCGCCGGGCGGCCGTCAAGCGGGGACGGCGCGACTCAGGCGCGCGAACGCTCGATCTGCACGCCGACCGCGCGCGAGCCGCGCACGGCGCCGGGCTTGGACAGGCGCAGGCGCACGTAGCCGACGCCGAACTCGTCGAGGATGATCGCCGCACAGCGCTCGGCCAGCGTCTCGACGAGCTGGAACTCGGCCGCCTCGACGAACGCGATGAGGCGCTTGGACACGGCCTTGTAGTCGAGCGTGTCCTCGATGCGGTCGGTGGCGGCCGGGCGCGTGTTGTCGAAGCGCATCTCGATGTCGAGCGCGACGGTCTGACGGATGCGGCGCTCCCAGTCGAAGATGCCGATCACGGTGTCGATGCGCAGGTCGTCGATGAAGACGTAATCCATGGTGCGGGTCCGGCGTGCGGGTCGACGATTATGGCCAAGCACGCCGGCGCGCGCGACGATCGCGCGCCGGCCGACGTCCCGACGGTTCCGCAGCCGCGCCATGGCGGGCACGCATCCCCTCGCCTACCATCGCCGACAGTCCCCGCTCCGAGCCCTCCGTGTCCCTGCCCGCGCGCTTCCGCACCGGCGACCGCCTCATCGACGTCGACACGCGCGAGCTGTGGCACGACGGCGCGCGGCTGGACGTCGAATCCAAGGTCTTCGACCTGATCCTGCTGCTCGCCGCCGCGAACGGGCGCGCGCTGTCCAAGCGCGAGATCGGCGAGGCCCTGTGGGGACACCGCCCCGTCACCGACGCCGCGCTGTCGCAGCTGCTGCGCAAGGCGCGTCGCGCGCTCGGCGACGACGGCAACACGCAGCGCGTGATCCGCACCGTGCATGCGCACGGCCTGCAGTGGGTCGGTGCGATCGACGCCGACGATCCGCCGCGTCCCCCTCACACCGGATCGGCGGGCGACGCGCCGCCGGCGCATGCCGCGACCGCGCCTGTCGCGACGCCCCCGCGCCATCGCACCGTATGGCCCGTCGCCGGCGTCGTGCTCGTGCTCGTGGCGGCCGCCGTCCTTGCGTTCGCATGGAACGCTCGCAGCCGCACGACCGACGCGGCACCACGCCCGGTGCTCGCCGTCGCACCCGTGGCCGAACGCAGCGGCGACGCCTCGCTGGCCTGGGTGAGCCACGGCATGATGGGCCTGCTCGCGGCGATGCTGGCCGAGCAGCCCGACCTCGACGTGGTGCCGTCGGCGACCGTGCGCGAGGTGCTCGCCGACGTGGCGGTCGACGACGATGCGCGCCGCCGCGCGCTCGCCGCAGCGTCCGGTGCGAGCCACGTCGTGTTCGCCGAACTCGATCGCGTCGGGCCGCTGCACCGGCTCGTGGTCCGGCTCGTCGGACGCGACGGCATCGAACGCCGCGACGAGCTGCACGGCGAGGCACCGGCCGCGCTGGCCGCCGACGCGGTCGCGCGCGTGCGCGGCTGGCTCGCGCGCGGATCGGTCACGCCGGCTGCCGCGGCCGAGTCGGGCATCCGCGATGCCTTCGTCGCCGAGGCCTACGCGCGTGGCCTCGACGCCCAGCTGCGCGGCGACCTGCTCGGCGCGCGCAGGTACTTCGAACTGTGCATCGACCACGATGCCGACCTGCTGTGGCCGCGCCTGCGCCTGGCCACCGCGCTGGTCATGACCGACGACCTCGAGGCCGGCGCCGCGCAGGCCACGCGCGTCGCCGATGCCGCGCGCGAACGTGGTGACGACGTGCTGCTCGGCGAGGCGCTGCGCCAGCTCGCCTCGGTCGCCTACCGGCGCGGCGACCTCGACGCGGCCACACGCCGCCTCGACGAGGCCCTCGCCCTGCCCGGCACGCTGGCGCGACCGCTGTTCCGCGCCGAGCTCGCGGTCGCCTACGGTTCGATCGAGGACGACCGCGGTCGCACGACGACGGCGCGCGGGCACTTCGAGGACGCCCTCGCGATCGCGCGGCGTGCCGCCGACCGGCGCCGCGAGGCGCTCGTGCTCGCCAACCTCGCCGGCGTCGACAACAGCGAAGGCGATGCCGAACGTGCCGCGGCGCGCCTGCGCGAGGCGCTCGACGCCGCGCGCGGCAGCGGCGACGCCCATCTCGAGACGAGCCTGCTCGCCAACCTCGGTGCGACCGAACTCAACACGGGCCACCCCGCGCAGGCGATGCCGCTGGTCGCGCAGGCCCTGCGCATCGCTCGCCACCGCGGGGACCGCCAGTTCGAAGCGCTGACCATGGTCCTCGCCACCTGGACGCTCGCGGCGCTCGACCAGCCCGATCTCGCGGCACGCGCCGCGAACGATGTGCTCGCCGCAGGCGAGCGCGAGGGCAACGTGTACTGGCAGGCCGAGGCGCACGCCGCCCTCGGCGATCTCGAGCAGCGCGCGCACCGCTGGGCGCCGGCCCTGGACCATCTCGACCGCGCCTACACGCTCTACGCCTCGGGTGGGATGCAGCGCAACGCCGCGCAGGTCACGGCCGAAGCGATCCGCATCGCGGCCATGCAGGGCGATGGCGCCCTCGCCGCACGCCTCGCCGAGCGCTACCGCGAAGCCGCCGAGGCCGAGGCCGGGCATCCGCTGCTGCGCACCTACCTGCCGGTGATCGATGCCCAGTTGCGCCATGCCGACGGCGATGTCGACGGTGCGATCGCGGCCCTCGCCTCGTTCATGGAGGCCCGCGGCAACGATCGCGGGCCCGCCACACTGGCCGCGTGGTTCCAGCTCGCGCGCTGGCGCATCGAGCGTGGGCAGGCCGCAGCCGTACTCGCCGATCCGGCGTGGCATGCCTGGCTACGCGATCATCCCGATGCCCTCCTGCTGCGCGTCGCCGCACTCGAAGCCGAGGGGCAGCGCACCGATGCCGTCGCCGAACGCGTCCGCCGCGCGACGCTCGTCGCGGTGTCCGAGGACGAGCGTGATCCGGGCCGACTGACCGCGCGATGAGACATGCATCACGCCCGCATCAGCATCCGGAAGGCCCTCGTCATGATTCCGTCATGACCCGGGACGGCCGCGATGGCTCCAATCGGCACTCCCCGTGACGGAAGCCTCGCCCATGAACCGCCTCGCCCTCGCCTTCGCCCTGCTCGTCACTGCCATGCCCGCCGCGGCCACGGTCGTCACGGTGCGTTACGACTTCCCGAACGTCGCCAATCTCGCCGCGTCGTACGGGTGGTTCGGTGGCGACTGGGGGCAGATCGAGGAGGGCGAGATCCTGTCGACGACCGTCGTCATCGCCGACTACACCTCGTACCCGGGGCAGGACGCCTCGGAGTTCTACGTCGCCTTCGACGTGCCTGCGACCGGCCCGCAGACCCAGGTGCGCATCACGGGCGCAAGCCTCGGCTGGTCCGGTGCGGGCGTGTTCAACCACAGCGTCACGACCGACGCCTACAACGGCCCGATCCGTCCCGGCCGCTTCGGCGCGGAATATGTCGGCGGTGGCGACTTCGCGTCGCCGTCCTACATCGAGTTCACGGTCGACGCCGTGCTGCCGGATCCGCTGTTCGGCGACGGCTTCGACGACACATGGGACTGACCCCGCATCCGGGCGCTTTGCCTCGATGAGGTCGACCCGGCGCGGACGTGGTTCACGCCCGCGCCGGGTCGCCGGCGCTGCCGGCACGGCGCGTTGAGGCATCCTCAGCCTCGCAGGCTCCCTTCACCTCTCGCGCGACGCCGATGGATCAGCACGCGCCAGCCGCCCCGCGAGGTCACCGTGCACCGTTCAAGGACACGCCGTATTCGGCGAGACCACGACATAGCGGACATTCGAGAACGCGCTGCAACCGGTACCGTTGCACGCACGGACACCGTACCAGCCCGTCGAGCTGGTCAACATGCTCGTACTCACGCCATGCCATGTCATGTTTGCCGTTCCCGGAAAGCTCGGCGAAGGCGAGTAGAACATTTCGTAGCGGCCGATGTCGCCGCTCGAACCGCCCCAGTAGAGCTGTCGTATGTTGATGCTCGAACACTCGGAGTTCAGATCGCTCGGTGTTCCTGGCGCCGGGCCGGTGGTGATCGGATTGCCACCGAACTCGCCGAAGCCGATGTAGAGCAGGCGGTTCGGTGACACTCCGGTGTTGATGACGACGTTGGCCGTCGCGGCATAGAGGATCTGCGTCTTCACCGTGGCGGGTGATGCCGTCGGGTTGCTCTCGAGATACAGCGCGGCGGCACCCGCGACGTGAGGTGCCGACATCGATGTTCCCGTCAGCACCTGCGTCGCGGTGTCGCTCGTGATGGCGGCCGACAGGATGTGGGTGCCGGGCGCGAACAGGCTCACGCACGAGCCCCAATTGGAATCCGGGTTCCTCTTGTCCGTGGAATCCGTGTTCGCGACGGTGATGACGTCGCTGCTCGCACTCAGTCGCGCGGGCGACCTGTCACAGGCATTGCCGCCATCGTTGCCCGCCGCGGCGACGACCGTGATGCCTTGCGACAGAAGGTTGTTCACCGCCAACTCGAACGCCCCATCCACGTTGCCCGTGAGGCTCATGTTCACCACAGCCGGGTACTGGGCATTCAACGAAATCCATTCGAGGCCCGAGGTGATCGTCCCGAACGAACTGCCACCCGTGCAACCGAAGACACGTACGGGATGCAGTACGGCACGCTTCGCGACGCCGTAGAGCGCGCCGCCTATCGTGCCCGCCACGTGCGTACCGTGACCGGTCACGCTGCAATCATTCGTGCCGTTGCCGTCGCTGATCGCGGTGAAACCGCTGCCGATCGGGACCTTGCGTGAAGTGAACTCGCTGTGCGATGCGCGCAGGCCGGTGTCGACGACGTAGACGTGGACACCCAGTCCCGAGGTCGTGTACGTGTAGCTGTTGTTCAGCGGCAGTGAACGCTGATCGATGCGATCGAGCCCCCACGTCGCCGGCGTCTGCGTCGTCGACAGCTCGACCCTCTGGTCGACCTGCACGAAATCCACTGCGGGGTCCGAAGCGATCGCTTCCGCGATGACATCGTCAGCCCCCTCGAGCACGAAGCCTCGCAGGACGCTCGAGTAGCGTGCGCCGGTCGATCCACCGTGCGCGCCCACGAGCCGGTCCCCCAGAGAAGCCACGACCTGGTCGGTCGCCACGCGCTGCGTCGCCGCAAGCCCGGAAACCACCTCGTCGTTCAGTACGACGATGTACTGGCCCGCCAAACGATCGGGCGAGTCCTTTCCCACCAGAATACCGTTGCCGGCTGCCGCCCCCGTCAACGGAATCGACAGCAACGCGACGAACAGTCCGGCAAGCATGCCGGCCTGCGGCCCGCGTAGGCGGGCGTGCGACGCAAGGATGTCACTCATGGAATCGCTACTCCTTTAGATCACGTGCCGCATCGACTGCGGCGAACGCATGTCCACCGTGGACCTGCGTCCGCGAGGCTAAGGCTTGCGGCACGTGATGAAGAAGCGTCAGTTCACACTACACGTTCGAAGTCCGCGATTGACGACCTCGAGCCCGAGGTACGTGACGGGAGCATGTCGGCGCGCTCGCGTCAGCCCGCCTCGACGGCGGGCAGGCCTTCGAGATCCCAGCGCGGAAACACGCGGATCTGCGCGTCGTCGAGCTGACCGCCGTGCAGGCGGATCGCACCCGCGAGCGCGATCATCGCGCCGTTGTCGGTGCAGAACTCCAGTCGCGGGAAGTGCACGCTGAAGCCTTCACGCACACCGGCATCGGCGAGCTGGGCGCGCAGGCGCCTGTTCGCGCCGACGCCGCCCGCGACGACGAGCCGGCGCGCACCGGCCGCCTCGAGCGCACGCCGGCACTTGACCGCGAGCGTCTCGACGATCGCCTCTTCGAAGCCACGCGCGATGTCGGCACGCGTGCCGTCGGCCTGGTCGCTGCGCTGCCAGGCCTGCAGAACCTGGGTCTTGAGGCCCGAGAAGCTGAAATCGAGCCCGGGCCGGTCGGTCATCGGTCGCGAGAAGCGGAACGCCTTCGGATCGCCGCCCTCGGCGAGGCGCGCGAGTGCCGGCCCGCCCGGGTACGGCAGGCCCATGAGCTTGGCGGTCTTGTCGAAGGCCTCGCCGGCGGCGTCGTCGAGCGTGTCGCCGAGCAGGCGGTAGCGGCCGATGCCATCGACCGCGATCAGCATCGAATGGCCACCCGAGACCAGCAGGGCGACGAAAGGCGGCTCGGGCGGGTCGGCCTCGAGCAGGGGCGCGAGAAGGTGCCCCTCGAGGTGATGCACGCCGATCGCGGGCACCTCGAGCGCCCAGGCCAGCGAGCGCGCCGCGGCGGCGCCGACCAGCAACGCACCGACCAGGCCGGGACCAGCCGTATAGGCGACGCCGCCGAGCGACTCGATCGCGATACCGGCCTCGGACAGGGTCTGGCGCACCAGCGGCAGCAGCTTGCGTACATGATCGCGCGAAGCCAGCTCGGGCACGACGCCGCCGTACTCGGCATGCAGGTCGACCTGGCTGTACAAGGTGTGCGCGAGCAGGCCGCGCTCGTGGTCGTAGACCGCGACGCCGGTCTCGTCGCAGGAGGTCTCCACGCCGAGGACGGGGCCGGGTTTTGCAAAGCTCGAAGTCATCAGGATAGAATGCGCGGCTCGCCCGAGAGCCCGGGTGTCCAGTTTACCGTGGAGTGACCATGCCCAGCGTCAAAGTTCGCGAGAACGAACCGTTCGAGTTTGCCCTGCGCCGCTTCAAGCGCACCTGCGAGAAGGCCGGCGTGCTGGCCGAAGTGCGCAAGCGCGAGTTCTACGAAAAGCCGACCCAGGAGCGCAAGCGCAAGCGCGCTGCCGCGGTCAAGCGCCACCTGCGTCGCGTCTCGCGCGACGTCACCAAGCGCCAGCGCATGTACTGATCCCCGGCGCCGCCGGCCGCCTCCTGGCGCCGACGGCCCCCGCGGTTCCGGCCACCGGCACCGCACTCATCCGGGCTGATCCTTCGGCCGGCCTCGCGCAAGCGAAGCCGGCCGTTTGCGCTTGTGCCTTTCCGTTCCCTGCACGACACGAGGTATTCCGCCATGTCCGCGCTCAAAGCCCGCATCACCGACGACATGAAGGCCGCGATGCGCGCCGGCGAGAAGGATCGCCTCGGCGTGATCCGCCTCATTCTTGCGGCACTCAAGCAGCGCGAAGTCGACGAACGCATCGAGCTCGACGACACCCAGGTGCTGGCCGTGCTCGAGAAGATGGTCAAGCAGCGCCGCGACTCGATCGAACAGTTCACGGCCGCCGCACGCGAGGACCTCGCCGCCGTCGAGCGCGCCGAAGTCACCGTGATCGAGGCCTACCTGCCGGCCGCGCTCGGCGAGGCCGAGATCGACCTCATCGTCGCCACCGCGATCAGCGAGACCGGCGCCGCCGGCCCGCGCGACATGGGCAAGGTCGTCGCCCAGGTGAAGCCGCAGGTGCTCGGCCGCGCCGACATGGGCAAGGTCTCCGAGCTCATCAAGCGCAAGCTCGCCGGCTGAATCCCGCGCAACGGGGCCGCCCTCGGCGGCCCCTGCTGCACGCATCGCCCGTGGAAGGGAGTTCCCCTGCCACGAGGATCGCCCGATGCCCCTGCCCGTCCGTCTTCTCGCCGCCGCGCTCGCCCTCGCCGCGGCCTGCCCGTCCGCGTTCGCCTCGGTGCGCACACCGGTCAACACACGCATCCTGCATGTCGCGCCGATGCCCGGCGAGTACACGCTCGCCCAGATCCGCGGCCCCGGCGTGTTCGTCGGTGCGCGCGTCAACGCGCTCGGTGTCGACTCGACCCAGGTCACGGCCTATGTCGAGATCGACGGCCGTACCGTGTTCCTGAGTGGGCTCGGCGCGTCCGAGGCCGCGCTCGGCGGCGTGACCAACGGTGGCGTCGGCGTGACCTACGCGCCCGAACTGCAAGGCCGCTCGCGCGCGAGCTTCGGCTTCGCCGAGCCGCTGCGCTTCGAGCGCGAGCTGCGCGTCTACGTGCGCGTCGAGGCCGGCGTGCCGTCGCGCGTGTTCGGCGACGTCGTCACCGGCGCACCCGACTGAGCGACGTCGCGCGGGTGCGGCCGCTACACTGGCGCGATGGCCGGCCGCATCCCCGAACGCTTCATCGACGACCTCCTCGCCCGCGTCGACATCGTCGACGTGATCCAGGAGCGCGTCACGCTGAAGAAGGCCGGGCGCGACTGGACCGCGCGCTGCCCGTTCCACGACGAACGCTCGCCGTCGTTCACGGTGAGTCCGGCCAAGCAGTTCTACCACTGCTTCGGCTGCGGCGCGCACGGCAGCGCGATCCGCTTCCTCATGGATTACGACCGCCTCGAGTTCCCCGACGCGATCGAGGAGCTCGCCGCGCGCGTCGGCCTCGAGGTGCCGTACGAAGGCGGCCGCAAGCAGGCGCCGCGCGAGGATGCCGCCGACCTCTACGGCGTGCTCGCCGAAGCCGCGACGTTCTTCCGGTCGCAGCTCGCGCGCAGCGACACCGCCCGCGACTATTTCGCGCGGCGCGGGCTCGACGAGGCGATCCTCGCGCGCTTCAACCTCGGCTACGCGCCGGACCAGTGGGATGCGCTCAAATCCGCGCTCGGCACCAACACCGCGCGCCTCGCGCTGCTCGAGAAGGCCGGCATGCTCTCGATCGGCGAACGCGGCGGCAAGTACGACCGCTTCCGCGACCGCGTCATGTTCCCGATCCTCGACCGGCGCGGCCGCACGATCGCATTCGGCGGCCGCGTGCTGGTCAAGGACGAAGGCGGCCCGAAGTACCTCAATTCGCCCGAGACGCCGCTGTTCCACAAGGGTCGCGAACTGTTCGGCCTGTGGCAGGTGCGCGAGGCGCATTCGAAGATCCCGCGCCTGCTCGTGGTCGAGGGCTACATGGACGTCATCGCGCTGCACCAGTACGGCATCACCCAGGCCGTCGCGACGCTCGGCACGGCGACCACGAGCGACCATGCCGAGATCCTGTTCCGCAACGCCGCCGACGTGTACTTCTGCTTCGACGGCGACCGCGCCGGCCGCCAGGCCGCGTGGCGCGCAGTGGAGTCCGTGTTGCCGCGCATGCGCGACGGCCGCCAGGCCTGGTTCCTGTTCGTGCCCGACGGCGAGGATCCCGACTCGCTGATCCGCAAGGAAGGACTCGACGGCTTCGAGGCACGCCTGCGCGATGCGACGCCGCTGAGCACGTTCTTCTTCGCCGAGACCGGCCGCGACATCAACCTCGCCCACCTCGACGGCAAGGCACGCCTCGCCGAGCGCGCCCGCCCGCTGCTCGCGCAGATCCCCGACGGAGCATTCCGCGACCTCATGCACGGCGAGCTCGAGCGCATCGCCGGCGTCGCCACCGCGACGCCATCGGCCGCCAACGCACGTCCGCCGCGACCGAATGCCTCGCCGCCGCAGCGCTCGCTGGTGCGTACGGCCGTCGCGCTGCTCGTGCAACGCCCGGCGCTCGCGCTCGAGATCGAGCCGCCGTGGACGTTCGCGACGCTGCGCCAGCCTGGCGTCACCCTGCTCGTCGAACTGATCCGCCTGTGCCGCGAACGCCCGGCGATCACCACCGGGGCGCTGCTCGAGCACATGGCCGGGCGCGAGGAGGCCGCCGCGCTGCACAAGCTCGCGACGATGGACATCGTGTTCGGCGACGACGAGGGCCGCGCCGAGTTCCGCGGCGCGATCGCCCAGCTCGACGCCCAGACCGCCCAGCAGCGCCTCGACGACCTCCTGCAGCGCCAGCGCGAGGGTGCGCTGGACAGCGTCGAGCAGGACGAACTGCGCGGCCTGCTCAAGACCCCGCATATCGACGCAAAGACGGCCAAATGGAAGCCGCGCGCACGCCGTCCTTGACAGCGCCCCCGGCGATCGATTCCACTAGCCCGATGCGCTGCACCGACATGACCACTACGACGATGATGACCACGCGCCACCGCGCGTGGATCGTCGTGTGCGACTAGTTTCGCAAGCAACGATCCCGCGCCTCGACGAGGATGCGGGATCACCCCCACCTCGACGAACGCGGGGCCATCAACCGGAGGCCCGATGAGTCCGTTCGCCAACCTGTCCGCCACCCTCGCCGCGACGCGGCACAACCTGGGCCCGCTCGCGGGCGGGGGTCATGCGGTCGCGACCGCGCACAAGTTCGGCGGCTCGTCGCTCGCCAACGCGGAGCGCTACCGCCGCGTCGGCGCGATCCTGCTCGAGCGCGACGACGCCGTGCAGGTCACCGTGGTCTCGGCGATGCAGGGCGTCACCGACGCACTGATCGGCCTCGCCACCGCGGCGGCCGCGAAGGACCCGGCCTGGCGCACGAACTGGGAGACGCTGCGCGAGCGTCATCTGGAGACCGCGCGCGAGCTGCTCGGCGACCGTTCCGGCGCGATGCGCGTCTGGCTCGACGCGCGCTTCGCCGACCTCGCCGAGACGCTCAAGGCACTCGCCGTGCTCGGCATCCCGGCGCGCGAGGCGCTCGAAGCCATCCAGGGCCTCGGCGAGGTCTGGTCGGCGCATCTGCTGCGTGCGCACGTCGACGCGCTGGGCCAGCCGTGCGCACTGCTCGACGCGCGCGAGGTGCTGGTCGTGTCGCACGGCGAACTCGGCGTCTCGGTGGACTGGCAGGCCAGCGCGGCGCGCCTCGCCGAATGGCGTTCGCGCCATCCGCAGCCACGCATCGTCGTGACCGGATTCGTCGCGCGCGACGCCGACGGCCGCGCGACCGTGCTCGGGCGCAACGGCAGCGACTACTCGGGTGCGATCTTCGCGGCGCTGTTCGATGCGCGCGAGCTGCACATCTGGACCGACGTCGACGGCGTGCTCTCGGCCGATCCGCGCCTCGTGCCCGAAGCCGTTTCGCTCAATGCGCTGTCGTACGAGGAGGCCTGCGAACTCGCCTATTTCGGCGCCAAGGTGATCCATCCGCAGACGATGATGCCGGCGATGGCGCTCGGCCTGCCGATCCACATCCGCAACACGTTCCGCCCCGCGCATCCGGGCACCTGCATCTCGACGCTCGGCGACGCCAGCGACGGCCCCGTGCGCGGCCTCTCGCTCGCCGACGGCCTCGCCGTGGTCAACGTCGAAGGCGCCGGCATGATCGGCGTGCCCGGCACCGCCGAACGCGTGTTCGCGGCGCTGCGCGACGCACGCGTCTCGGTCGTCATGATCTCGCAGGGTTCGTCCGAGCACTCGATCTGCTGCGTCGTGAAGGGTGCCGATGCCGAGCGCGCCAAGGTCGCGCTCGACGCGGTGTTCGCGCGCGAGCTCGCCGCGGGCCAGCTGCAGGCGATCACGCTCACCTCCAACATCAGCGTGCTCGCCGCGGTCGGCGACGGCATGGCCGGCACGCCCGGCGTCGCCGCGCGCCTGTTCGCGACGCTAGGCCGTGCTCAGGTCAACATCCGCGCGATCGCGCAGGGCGCCTCGGAACGCAACATCTCGGTCGCGCTCGACAGCCAGCACGCGGCACGCGCGCTGCGCGCCGTGCACTCGGGCTTCTGGCTGTCGGCGCAGACGATCTCGGTCGGCGTGATCGGCCCCGGCAACGTCGGCCGCGCGCTGCTCGACCAGCTGCGCGAGGCGATCCCGCGGCTGCGCCGCAACGCGCACCTCGACCTGCGCGTGCGCGCGATCGCATCGAGCCGACGCCTGTGGACGCACGAGGCCGGCGAACTCGAGGCCGACTGGGCCGACACGCTCGAGGCGAGCGACACGCCGCCCGACCTCGACCGCTTCACCGCGCACGTGCACGCCGGCCATCTGCCGCATGCCGTCATCGTCGACTGCAGCGCCAGCGACACAGTGGCCGCGCGCTACGCCGAGTGGCTCGCCGCGGGCATCCACGTGATCACGCCGAACAAGCAGGCCGGCGCCGGCCCGCTCGAACGCTGGCAGGCGATCCGCGCCGCCGGCGAGGCGAGCGGCGCGCGCTGGCGCTACGAGGCCACGGTCGGCGCGGGACTGCCGGTCGTGCAGACGCTGCGCGACCTCATCGACACGGGCGACGAACTGGTCGCCGTCGAAGGCATCCTGTCGGGGACGCTGGCGTGGCTGTTCAACGCCTACGACGGCAGCAAGCCATTCTCGACCCTCGTGCGCGAGGCCCTCGCGATGGGCTACACCGAGCCCGATCCGCGCGACGATCTTTCCGGTGTCGACGTCGCGCGCAAGCTGGTCATCCTCGCGCGCGAAGCCGGTCAGGCCCTCGCGCTCGAGGACGTCGACGTGACCGGCCTCGTGCCCGCCGAGCTGCTCGCGCTGTCTCGCGAGGATGCGATCGCGCAGCTGGATTCGCTCGACGACGCGATGGCCGCGAAGCTCGCACGTGCCCGCGACGCCGGCTGCGTGCTGCGCTACGTCGCGCGCCTCGACCGCGACGGCCGCGCCAGCGTCGGCCTCGCCGAGCTGCCGGCCACGCACGCGTTCGCGAACCTGCGCCTGACCGACAACATCGTGCAGTTCACGACGCGCCGCTACGCGACCAACCCGCTCATCGTGCAAGGCCCGGGCGCCGGGCGCGAGGTCACCGCGGCCGGCGTGTTCGCCGACCTGCTGCGCGTCGGCGCGGCGATCGGGGCGAAGCTGTGAGCGGCGCGATCGACGGAAGCATGCGCGGCATGCGGAGGCGCGCATGAGCCACGCGACGGCCTTCGCGCCCGCGAGCATCGGCAACGTCGCGGTCGGCTTCGACGTGCTCGGCCAGACCTTCGAAGGCCCCGGCGACCGCGCCACCGTGCGCATCCTCGACGAACCCGTGGTGCGCATCGAGGCGATCCGCGGCAGCGTCGTCGACCTGCCGCTCGAGGCCGAGCGCAACACCGCGGGACGCGCACTGATCGCGTTCTGCGAGGCGCTCGCGCTACCGCACGGCTTCGCGCTCGAACTCGACAAGGGCATCCCGCTCGGCTCGGGCATGGGCGGCTCGGCGGCCTCGTGCGTGGCCGCGCTCGTCGCCGCCAACGCGCTGCTCGACCAGCCGCTGCCGGCCGAGGACCTCTACCCGTTCGCGCTCGCCGGCGAAGCGGTCGCGAGCGGCAGCATGCACGGCGACAATGTCGGTCCGATGCTGCTCGGCGGGCTCGCGCTCGCCACGGCCGACCGCCTCGTGCGCATCCCGGTGCCGGCGGCATGGCATTGCGTGGTCGTGCATCCCGATGCGGTGCTCGAGACGCGCCGCGCGCGCGAGGCGCTGCGTGGCGCCTATGCGCTGCACGACCTCGTCGCGCAGAGCGCGAACCTCGCGCTCGTGCTGGCAGGATGCTTCCGCGGCGATGCGAATCTCGTGCGCGCCGGCCTCGCCGATGTCGTGGTCGAGCCGCGCCGCGCGCCGCTCATCACGGGCTTCGCGGCGGTCAAGCAGGCGGCACTCGACCACGATGCACTCGGCGCGAGCATCTCCGGTGCCGGTCCGAGCGTGTTCGCATGGTTCAAGGACCGTGCACGCGCCGAGCGCGCCGCGCCGGCGATGCAGGCCGCGTTCGCCGAAGCCGGCTTCGCGAGCGAAGCCTACGTGTCCCCCGTCGACGGGCCTGCGGCCCGGGTGATCGCATGACGTTCCCGAGCACGCGCGGCGGTCCGGCCGCGAAGAACCTGAGCGAAGCGCTGCTGGCCGGGCTCGCGCCCGACGGCGGCCTCTACGTACCGGCGACGCTGCCGCGCTTCACGCCGGCCGATTTCGACGGCCTCGACACGCTGCCCGCGATCACGCATCGCCTGCTCGCGCCGCTGTTCGAAGGCGATGCACTCGCCGCCGACCTCGCCGCGATCTGCGACGAGGCGCTCGACATCCCCGCGCCACTGGTCGCGCTGACGCCACCATCGACCTGGCTGCTCGAGCTGTTCCACGGCCCGACCGCCGCGTTCAAGGATTTCGGCGCACGCTTCCTCGCCGCGTGCATGCGCCGCGTACACACGGGCGCGAAGCCGTTGACGATCGTCGTCGCGACATCGGGCGACACCGGTGCCGCGGTCGGCGCCGCGTTCCATCGCGTGCCGGGCTTGCGCGTCGTGATCCTCTATCCGGACGGCCGCGTGTCGCCGCGCCAGGCGCACCAGCTCGGCTGCTTCGGCGACAACGTGCACGCGCTGCGCGTGGCCGGCAGCTTCGACGACTGCCAGCGCCTCGCCAAGCAGGCACTCGCCGACCGCGACCTGCAGGCGGTCGTGCCGCTGAGCTCGGCCAACAGCATCAGCCTCGGTCGCCTGCTGCCGCAGATGGCCTATTACGCGGCGTCCTCGCTCGCGCACTGGCGCGCGCACGGCCGCGCACTCGGCTTCGTCGTGCCGACCGGCAACCTCGGCAACGCGATGGCGGCGATCCTCGCGCGCGAGAGCGGTCTGCCGATCGGACGCATCGTGCTCGCGACCAACGCGAACCGCGTGCTGCCCGACTTCTTCGCCGGCGCGCCGTACACGCCCGCGGCGAGCGTGGCGACACTCGCCAACGCGATGGACGTCGGCGCACCGAGCAACGTCGAACGCCTGCGCTGGTTCCATCCCGACGACGACGCGCTGCGCGCCGCGTTCACCGCACGCGCGGTCGATGACGACACGATCCGCACGACGCTCGCGGCCGCACCGGCGCGCTACGGCACGGTGCTGTGTCCGCATACGGCCTGCGCCGCGCATGTACTCGAAGGCCTGCGCGCCGAAGGTGACGACGGCGACTGGGCGATCGTGTCGACCGCGCATCCGGCCAAGTTCGAACGCATCGTCGAGCCGCTGGTCGGCCACGCGGTCGAGGCGCCGCCAGCACTCGCCGAACTGCTCGAGCGTCCTTCGCACGCCGAGCCGATCGCGGCCGACGCAGGCGCGCTGCGCGCGGTGCTCGAACGCTGAGACTCGCGGCGCCGCGTGCAGCAGGGCTGCGGCATCATCTTTTCCCTTCTCCCTCCGGGAGAAGAGCCTGCCCCGTACCCCGATCCGGGATGGCCCGCGGGGCCGGATGAGGGTACGGCCTCGCGACAAAGATCTGGCGTCATCGCAATCCCGCACCCTCTCCCCAGCCCCTCTCCCGGAGGGAGAGGGGCTCGAGTGCGACCCCACTGCGGACGGGGCGCCGAATCGGCGTCCATCGCGTGACAACGAACGCCGGGATGCACACTGTGGAAGCGCCGCTGGTCGCTCGACCCAGAGCTCGGATCTTCCCCTGACAGCCGTGCGTGCGGATCAGAAGCGCAGCGTCGCCGACAGGCGCACGTTGCGGCCCGGCTCGGGCAGGCCGGCGACGATCCCGTAACCCGGGATGCCGCGATAGTCCGCGACGCTCGCGTGCGAGCGGTACTGGCGATCGGTCAGGTTGTAGACGCCGGCGTGCAGCTCGAGCCGGTCGGTCTCGAGCGGCTGCCAGCGCGCGAACAGGTCGACGACCGTGTAGCCGGGCTTGTCGACGAAGCGCGTGCCGTCGATCCAGCCGAGCTCGGCTTCGCGGAACAGTACCTCGATGTCGTCGAGATCCTCGACGCGCGTGACGGTCGCGCCGAAACCGAGTGTCGCGGTCGGATCCCAACGCACGTCGAGGTTCCAGTTCGCGCCCATCGAGTTGCCGAGCGCGATGTGCTCGTAGCCCTCGATGCGGTGGCCGTTGAGACGCGAGTCGTAGCGGTTGTAGTAGGCATCGACCGACCACGCACCGGCGTGCCAGCCGCCCTTGATCTCGACGCCGCGCGAACGGAAGCGGCCGACGTTCTCGTAGTAGACCGGGCTCTGCGGCGCCGGCCCCGAGCCGAGCTGGTCGAGCACGACGTCGTCGATGGTCATGCGGTAGTAGACGGCCGAGGCACGCCACGCATCGCGCTGCCACGCGAAACCGACCTCGATGTTGTCGACCGTTTCGGGGCGCAGCGTCGGCGACAGGCTGAGCCGCCCGGGACGGCGCTCGAGCGTGAACGCGTCGCCGATCTCCTTGCCGCGGAACGCCTGCGCCCAGCCCGCGTTGAACGTGAGCGCATCGCTGATCGCCCAGCTCGCACCGGCGTTGAAGCTGATGTCGTCGCTGTCGGTCGATTCGCCGTAGGTGTCGAGATCGAGGTCGTAGGCGTCGTAGCGCGCACCGAAGCTCAGCAGCAGCGGCTCGGTGATCTGCCACTGGTCCTGCACGTAGAGGCCGAGCAGCTTGCCCGATTCGACGAAGCGGCCGATCGCGGGATCCCAGGCCCAGTCGGACCAGACCTCGGTCGGGTCGAGGAAGCGTCCGACCACTTCGTCGTTGCGGTGTTCGACGCCGAACACGAGCACGTGGTCGGACGCGACGAGGCGGCCGCGCAGGTCGCCGCCCCAGCCGTCGATGCGCGCGCCGTAGCGGCCCCAGCGATCCCAGCGGTCCTGCTCGAACTCGGTGCGCGTGCCGTAGAGCGTCGCCTCCACGTCGAATGCCTCGCTGGCCCGGTAGCCGTAGTTGACGACGCCGGTGCTGCGCTCGCCCTCGACCGCGAACAGCGGCTGGTCCTCGAGCACGGGCCAGTTCGGGCGCTGGCCGAACGCGCCGCGCTCCTTGCGCTGCTCGTAGCTCGCGGTGAGGCGGTGGCCGTCGCCGAGGTCGCCGCCGACCTTGAGGAACGCCAGATCCTGGCGCGCACCCGAGCCGCGCAGCGTGTCGCCGTTGCCGTCCTGCATCGCGTCGTTGTCGACGTGCACGAAGGAAGCGAGGATGCCGACCTCGCCGCCGAGGCGCGAGAACGCGGTCGCGCTGGCCTTGTAGCCGTCGTTGCTCGACCAGCCGCCCTTGATGATCGCGCCGTGGTCGCGGTCCGGCGCGAGCAGGTCGACCGGATCGACGGTGCGGAAGCGGATCGCGCCGCCGACCGCGCCGAAGCCCGAGGTCGCCTCGCCGGCACCGGCCTGCACGTCGACCGTCTTGAGCAGCTCGGGCTCGATCGACACGCGGCCGACGTGGTGGAACAGCGTGCCGCGCTGCGGCGCACCGTCGACCGTGACGTTGAGCATCGAATCCTCGAGACCGCGCACGTAGATCTTCTGCGCGATGCCGAGCGAGCCGCCGACCGACACCGACGGCACGCTGCGGAACAGGTCGGTCAGCGTGTACGACTGCGTCCGCTGGATGTCGGCGCGGTCGAGCTCGACATCGGTCAGCGCACCGACGACGACCACGTCGCCGAGTTCGGTCGGCGTGTCCGCGCGCGCGGCCGGCGCAGACGCCGTCGCGGCCTTGCGTACGCTCCACAGGCCCGGCGCCGATTCGACGGCTTCGAGGCCGCTACCGGCGAGCGCGCCGCGCAGCGCGGCGCCGACCTCGAGCTGCCCGCGCACGGCCGGTGCACGGCGGCCGTCGAGCAGCGCACTGTCGACGGCGAGCGAGGCGCCGCCGCGCTCGGCGATCTGGCGCAGCGCATCGGCGAGCGGTTGCGCAGGCACGTCGTAGTCGAGCGGCGCGGCGTATGCGGTGACGGCGAGGCCGAACGCGAGCGGGGCCAGCGCGCGGCGCAGGCCGCGCACGACGCGGGTGTGGATCGGGGACATCGGGATCTCCAGCGGGGCCGCCGCGGTGGCGGGTCGCAGGGTTGACGCGCGAAGGCGCGCGCACCCTGATGTCGATGTTCGAATCACCTTGGCACGAGCCGCGTGGCGGCGTCCTCCTCGACCACGCGCACCGGCGCGATGCCGGGCAGCACGCGCAGCACATCCTCGACACGTGCGGCCTGCACCACCGCATCGATGCGCGGCCCGCCCGGTGCCGCGAGCACGGGTTTTTCGCGGTAACGCGACAGCGCGAGCGCGACGTCCTCGAGCGAGGCCTGGCGGAACACGAGGCGCGCGTCGACGAACGCCTCGGCCTCGGCGACAGGACGCGCGACGCGCTGCGGTGCCGCGCCATCGGGAACGTCGACGGCGTCGCCCGCGACCAGCGCGAGTTCACCGCCCGGCACGATGGACGCGACCGCGACACGCCCCTCGAGCACGGTGACGGCGGTGTCGTGCGCATGGCGCGCGACCACGAAGCGCGTGCCGGTCACGCGCACGCGCGCATCGCCGGCGGCGACCGCGAACACGCGCGAGGCGTCGGGCACGACCTCGAAGCGCGCTTCGCCCATGCGCAGGCGCACGTCACGCGCGCCGCTCGAGAAGGACACCTCGACAGCCGAGCCGGCGCCGAGCAGCACGCGGCTGCCGTCGGCGAGCACGTGCTCGCGCGTCGCGCCACGCGGCGCCTCGAGCACGATCACGCCAACCTCGTCGCGCGGCATCGCCTGCCACCATGCGATCAGGCCGGCCGCCAGCACGCCGAACAGGCCGGCCACGCCCGCGGCACGCAGGCCACGACGACGTCGCACGTGCGTGACCGCGGCATCGAGGCGGCGGCTCGCGGCGAGGTCGTCGAAACCGTCCCACAGCCCGGCGATCGCGCGGAACTCGCGGTCGTGCTCGGGGGCCGCATCACGCCAGGCCTCGAAACGCGTGCGCAGCGCGGTATCCGCACCCGCTTCGCGCAGACGCAGGAACCACAGCGCGGCCTGTTCGGTGGCGTCGCGGTTCATGGGGTCCCCGCGGCGAGCTGCACGCGACGCAGGTCGACCATCGCACGCATGACATGACGCTCGACCATGTTGCGGCTGATGTGCAGGCGCACGGCGATCTCCTCGTGCGACCAGCCCTCGATGCGGAACAGCCAGAACACCTCGCGCGCCTTCGGCGGCAGCACGCGCAGCACACGCTGCACGACGAGCAGGCGTTCGCGCACCTCGGCCACGTGCTGGGCCGACGGCGCGGTGCCGTGCGAGGCGTCCTCGGCGTGGTCGTCGGGCAGGCCGACCCAGCGCGAGGCCTCGTGCCAGCTGTCGGCGAGCACGGCGTCGATCGCGCGGCGCAGGTAGGCCTGCGGCTCGCGGATCGGCGCGCCGGTGCGCGTGACCACGCGCAGCAGCGCCTCGTGCAGCACGTCGCGCGCGCGTTCGGGACAGGCCGTGCGGCGCGTCAGCGACGGCAGCAGCGTGTAGAGCCAGTCCAGGCGGATGCCGCCCCAGTGCTGCGGCACGCGTGCAGGCGTGGCGCCGGCCCACGCGGCTTCGGCGTCGAAGGCGGACTCGTCGAGCAACGGCATGCGGAACGCTCCATGCCGTCGCGCCGTGCAGCACCACGCCGTCCATGGGCGCGGCGCCGGACGGACCGGCGGTCAGGATTCGTGGGGCGACATGCCGGCGGGTGGTCGCACGGGAGGCGCGGAGCTCGCGCCCGTGGCGAACGCAGTATAGGGCAGGCCCACGCGCGCGGCGTGCGCGCGGGCTCGCTGCTGCCACGCGACGGCGTGGCGTCGCGTCGCAGCAGCGGGACGGGAGGGCCATGGCCCTCCCGCGTGCATCAGGGATCGAAGCCGTCCGCGAAGATCGCGTCGCCGCCGACCGGCACCGCGATGAAGCTCTGCACGCTGAAGGCGGGACCACGCGCGAGGCCGGCGATCGCGCCCTCGGCGTTCACGTCGACCGCGTTGAGCAGGTGGTCGTAGAGCGTCGCGTTGTCGGCCAGGGATGCGATGTCGTACGAGGCGCCGTCGATGTGCACGAAGGCCTTGAAGGTCAGCGTCGCCTGGTTGATCGCACGGCCGACGATCACACCGGCGTCGTTGAGGCCGTTCGCCGAGCCGCTGCTGAGTCCGAGCAACGCACCCGGCACCGGACTCGCGACACCGTCGACGAACGTTGCGGGTTCGGCCGCAGGCCCCACGAACGTCATCGAGCCCGCGACGACGCCCAGGTTGTTGATCGCATTGGCCATGCTCGGCACGTTCTCGGCGTCAGGGGCGAGCGGTGTGAACGCCTGCACGTCGGCCTTGCCGCCGATCGCATGCGCCGGGCTGCCCGGGAAGTTCCAGCCGCCGACGAGGTCGCCCGCGTTGTTGATGCCGGCCCAGTACGCCTGCGTGGCCGGGCCGAAATCGGGCCAGCCGTAGTCGACGACGTCGTTCTCGTACGTCCACGTGAACGCGCTGAAATGGCCGTCGGCCGAGGCGAGGCCGGCGACGACGCCGAGGTCGTTGATCGCGGCCGGATTGAGCTTGAACGCCTGGTTCTCGCCCATGATCGTGTAGGCCTCGGGCTCGAACGCCTCCCACAGCAGCGCGGTCGTGTCGGCGCCTTCATCGGTGTAGCGAGCCGAGGTGCCGACGATCTGGCCGAGATTGTTGATCGCCGCAGCCGAACCCTCGTCGCGGTTGTCGGGCAGGCCGAGCACGTGCACGGTGCCGTTGTCCCACAGGAACGCGCGGCTCTCGTAGGTCTCGGCCTCGAGGTAGTAGCCGACCGCCTGGCGCGCATCGTTGACGCTGGCGACGTAGACGCTGACCGCGCCCGGGATCTCGATCGGCACGAGGTGGTACTGCGGCGGCGTGCCGGCGAGCGTACCGGTGGAGAAGCCGGCCAGGGCGAACAGGCACGCGAGGCGCGCGGCGGTCGGGCGGAAGATCGCGGGTGTCATCGGTGAACGTCCTCGTCGGCAGGTCGGGTGGAAGGCACATGCGCCTGTCACGATCCTGCCAAGCGGTTGAAACGACACGATTCGCGCGACATTCGGATCGCGTTCGGATCGTGTTACGGCGTGCCTGCGCGCACCTCGGCGGCCGGCACGGCAGCCAGTTCGGCCGGGATCACGCGCTCGCCGGCGAGCGCGCGGGCCTGGTCGAGTGCCACCTGCCACGCCTCGCGACGCCCTTGCGCGCGGGCCAGCCTCAGCTGCACGAGGGCGCCGTCGTAGTCACCGCCGCTCCACAAGGCGATGCGGTGGGCGAGCGCGGCCGCGTCGGCGGTGCGCCCCGCGGCGAGCAGGAAGCGCGTGTAGTCGTCGACGACCGCGGCGAGCGTCTCGGCGACACCGAGCGCGTCCGCCGCGGTGAGCGCAAGCTGGTAGGCACGCTCGGCATCCTCGGCCTGCCCCGCGGTGGCGAGCCGGTTCGCCGAGGCGAGCAGGCGCCACGGCATGCGTGGATGCGCGACCGGCGTCCCCGCATCGGACGCCGGCAGCGGGATCGGCTGGGTCGAGACGATGCCGAGCTCGCGTTCGAGACGCGAGCGCAGCACGGCCACGTCGGCACGCACGACATCGTTGTCGGCAGAGGCGAGCTCGTCCTCGGGCAGGCCCTCGAGATGGGCGAGGGCCTGCTCAGGCCGCCCACGTCGCCAGGAGAGTTCGGCGCGCAACAACGGCAGGCGCTCGGCCTCGGAAGGATCGGACGGCGTGCGGTCGTTGGCCGGGTCGTCGAGCAGCACCGCGGCCTCGCCGAGGCGTCCGGCGCGCAGCAGCGCCTGCACGCGATACATGCGTACCGAAAGACGCGAATCCGGATTGACCATGCGATCGCGCTGCGCCCAGGCCTCGTCGATCGCCGCCATCGCGGCGTCGAGGTGCAGCTGCTGGCGACGTGCGACGAACAGCAGCTGCAGGTTGCCGATCGGTTCCTGCACGACGCCGAGCTCGCGGAAACGCGCGATCGCGCGCTCGAGATAGGGCTCGGCCTGTGCGGGATGCCCACGCAGGATCTCGAGCGCGCCGACGTTGGAGTCCACGCGCGCCACGCTGCCCGGATCGCCCGCACGCTGGAACGCCTCGCGCGCGACGCCGTTGTCGACGAGCGCGCCGGCATAATCCTGCAGCGAGATGCGCGCGACACCACGCATGAGATGCAGGCGTCCGGTCAGGATCGGATCGTCGCCGGCATCGAGCGCGATCGCCTCGGTCGCCACGCGCGAGGCCGCGGCATAGTCGGCCGAACGTACCTCGACGGTACCGAGCGCAGCGAGCAGCTCGGCGCGGAACGTCGTCGCCGAAGCAGGCGTTTCGGCGAGCAGCGCCTGCAGCTCGCCGCGCGCCGCGGCGAAGCGCCCGGCGCGGATGTCGACCTCGGCGAGCTGCTGGCGCAGCCGCGGCGCGTCCTTCGCGAGGTTCGCATCGGCGAGCAGGATCGCACGCGCGGCCTCGGGCTCGTTGGCGAGCATCGCGGCACGCGCGCGCTGCAGCGTCTCGGCGACGCCGGCGGGCTCGACCGGCGTCGGCGGCACATGACCGAGCGCCGCGGCGAGGCGATCGGTCGCCTCGCGCAGCGCGACCATCGGCGAGGCATCGTCGTGGCGACCGACGCGCGGCGCAGCGTCGCCGGCATCGGCAACGACCTCGGCCTGCCAGTGTTCGCCACGCTGCACGAGCGTCGCCGACACGAACACGCGTGCCCCTGCCGCGTCACGCAGCGCCGCGAGCGCCTGCGGTGTCGGTGCGCCCACCGCTGCGCCACCGTGCGTGCGCAGCAGGCTCACCGTGGCATCGCTCGGCAGTACGGCCATGCCGCTGCGACGCAGGCGGTCGCCGATCAGGTCCATGCCGCCGAGTCGGATCCAGGCACCGTCGCCGTCGGCGGCCTGCAGCGGCAGCACGACGACGGCACCTGCGGGGCTCGGTGACGCATCGTGCGTCGAGCTCGCGCGCCAGCCGAAAACGGCCGCGACCATCAACACGACGAGCGCCGCGCCCGCCAGAGCTGCCGACGCGAAGCGGCGGTCGCGACGTGAGGTTCTTGTCCGTACCGGTGCCGAGGCGCTCTCCGTCGCCGATGCCGGCAACATGACGGCCGCTTCGCCCGGCACGATCGCCGACGCGGCGACCGCAGGCATGGGAGAGGCCTGCGGCGCAGGATCGTCGCCATGAGCGGTGGAGCCGCTGCCCGCGTCGGACGGGACGGCGGGCTCCACCGGCGCGACCCAGCGGTAGCCGAAGCCGGGCACCGTGCGGATCGTGCGCTGCGCCTGGCCGTCGTCGTCGAGGGCACGCCGGCACTGCAGGATGAGCTGACCGAGCTGCACGTCGCTCGCGCTCGCACGTGGCCACAGCGCGGCGATCAGCTCGTCGCGGCCGAGCGCGCGGTCGCGCTGCTCGACGAGCATGACGAGGCAGGCGAACGCGCGCGGCGGCAGCGCGACGAGCGCGCCGTCACGGCGCAGCTCGCGGGTCGCGGGGTCGAGCAGGAACGGATCGAAGCGGAACGCGGTGGGCTGCATCCGGATGCGGACGACGCCGCGACGGCCTGGAAACGGAGAGCGCGATGGTACCGCAACCCGCCGCCGGGCTCAGGCGTCCTCGGGCGAGGCCCCACGACGCGCACCGATCGCGAGCAGCGCGACCAGCGTGACCGCCGCCGCGACCGAGAGATAACCACCGACCCAGGCAAGTCCATGATGCGTCGCGAGCCAGGTCGCCGCGTACGGCGCAAGCGAGGCGCCGACGATGCCGGCGAGATTGAACGTCAACGACGCGCCCGTGTAGCGCACCGCGGTCGGAAACAGTCCGGCCAGCGCCGTGCCGAGCGGGCCGTAGGTCAGCCCCATGAGGGCGAGGCCGATCGACAGGAACGCCAGTACGCCGAGCGTGCCGGCCGAGAACAGCGGCGCGAGCACGAAACCGAACGCGAGGATGCCGAGCGTCGCCGCGGCCAGCATGCCGATGCGGCCGCGGCGGTCCGCGATGATGGCCGACAGCGGGATGGTCGCCGCGAAGAACAGCACGCCGATCATCTGCAGGATCAGGAAATCCTTGCGCGCATAGCCGAGCGCCGACGTGCCCCAGCTCAGCGAGAACACGGTCATGAGGTAGAACAGCACGAACGTCGCGGTCGCCGCGAACGTGCCGAGCACGAGGGCGCCGGGATGCTCGCGCACGACGGCGAGCATCGGCAGGCGCACGCGCTCGTTGTTGGCGACCGCGCGCTGGAAGGCCGGCGTCTCGTGCAGGCGCAGGCGAACGTAGAGGCCGACGAACACGAGCAGGGCGCTGGCAAGGAACGGGATGCGCCAGCCCCAGCCGAGGAACTGCGCATCGTCCAGCCACTCGGTCAGCACGAGGAAGATGCCGGTCGAGCACAGGAAACCGATCGGCGCGCCGAGCTGCGGAAACATGCCGTACCACGCACGCTTGCCGGGCGGCGCGTTCTCGGTCGCGAGCAGCACGGCACCGCCCCACTCCCCGCCGAGGCCGAGGCCTTGGCCGAAACGGCACAGCGCGAGCAGCGCCGGTGCCCACACGCCGATCGACGCGTAGGTCGGCAGCAGGCCGATGACGACCGTCGAGAGGCCCATGGTCAGCAAGGCCGCGACCAGCGTCGCCTTGCGCCCGATGCGGTCACCGAAGTGGCCGAACAGCGCCGAGCCGATCGGCCGTGCGAAGAACGCGAGCGCGAACGTCGCCAGCGACTGCAGCGTCGCCGAGGCCGGATCGCCGGCCGGGAAGAACAGCTTCGGGAACACGAGGACCGCGGCGGTCGCGTAGATGTAGAAGTCGAAGAACTCGATCGTCGTGCCGATCAGGCTCGCGAACAGCACGCGCCGCGGCGAGTTCGCCGGCGCCTCCCCGGGTACCGCTTCGGTCATGTCACGCTCCCGCGCCCCGATCGGCGCCGGCGCGATTCTGCACCGGTGCACCCCGCGGGCGCGAGCGGGTCAGGCCGGTGGAACGGGAAGCGACGGGAATTCCGCGCGCGACGGTACGTGGGCGAGCGCGATGAGATTGGGTGTCTTCGGCGTGGTCGGGTCACGCGCCACGTTGGCGGCACGCTGCGCGGCCTTGTGCGACGCGCGCCAGACCTGGCCCGGGTGGTAGTGGGCGGGCGTGGCCGTCCAGCGCGGGTTGCCGGACTTCGCCGACGTGGGGATCTCGCGCGTGCCGAGCGCGCGGCCGGTGAACAGGGGAACCCAGCTTCCCTCCTTCGCATCGGCCTCGATGCACAGGAAGAAATGCTGCGCGTGCACGGCGACGTCGTCGTCGCAACTGCACGACGCGCCGTAATGCAGCAACTCGTCGGGATCCATGCGCAGGACCAGTCCCGGGGCATGTACATGGGACATCGGCATTCTCCACGACAAGGGCCGCCACCATGACGCATGCGCGGCGTCCCGGCAATCGAGCCGGCGGGGCGTCGGCGCGCCCGTTGCGCGAGTGTTAGCTTTGTGGAGGGATACCGGGTAGAGTGGGCGTACTGTGTTTGCCTAAAGGGTCACCGTGGATCGTGGCCCGATGCGGTCGATCTCACGATTTGCTTCATCGCTCGTCTCGCCCCTCCAGCAACTCAGTCTCGGCCCGGGATGTCCCGGTGTCGTGATCCCCTGTTGTTCGAGTGCAAGGAGATTCAAGCCATGGCTAATCGTCAGAACGGTACCGTCAAGTGGTTCAATGATGCGAAGGGTTTCGGTTTCATCACGCCGGAGAGCGGCGCCGACCTGTTCGTGCACTTCCGTTCGATCCAGGGCAGCGGCTTCAAGACGCTGCAGGAAGGCCAGAAGGTGACGTTCGTCGCCGTGCAGGGCCAGAAGGGCATGCAGGCGGACGAAGTCCAGGTCGCCTGATCCAGCCGGATCCCGCGTCACGAAAAACCCCGCGCGAAAGCGCGGGGTTTTTTTTCGCGTGGAGGGGCGGTCCGTGGCACGTTCGGGCCACTCGCGTGCACTCCGGCCGCCGTCACCCATCACCCAGGACACCGCATCGCCGGGAGACGCGACACGCGTGATCGCGTCGTCCCACGACGATCGACACGGTTCCCGCGCGTGCGAAAACCCGCATGATCGGCGTGTCATCGCCACCACGAAGGAATGCCATGCGCCTGCACGCCCTGTCCGCCGGACTCGTCCTCGCCCTCGCCGCGGTTCCCGCGGCACCGCTGTTCGCACAGGAGGACAAGGCGCCGCCGCCCGACGTGCAGATGACCTGGGGCGTGTCGATCCCGATGCGCGACGGCGTGAACCTCAACGGCACGCTGTACCGCGCGGTCGGCGCGACCGCGCCCGAGCCGTGCGTGTTCACGCTGACGCCGTACATCTCGGCGAGCTACCACGACCGCGGCATGTACTTCGCGGCGAACGGCTACGTGTTCATGACCGTCGACGTGCGCGGCCGCGGCAACTCGGGCGGCACGTTCACGCCGATGCTGCAGGAGGCGAAGGACGGCCACGACATCGTCGAGTGGTTCGCGCGCCAGCCGTACTGCAACGGCAAGGTGACGATGTGGGGCGGCTCGTACGCGGGCTACAACCAGTGGGCGACGGCGAAGGAGTTCCCGAAGGGCCTCGGCACGATCGTGCCGGTCGCCTCGCCGAAGCCCGGCGTCGACTACCCGATGCGCAGCAACCTGTTCTACGGCTACGACGTCACCTGGCTCAGCCTCGTCAGCGGCAAGGCCGCGCAGGACGACATCTTCGGCGACGGAAAATTCTGGGCCTCCAACTTCCGCCGCTGGTACACCTCGCACGCACCGTTCGCGACGCTCGACAGCATCGCCGGGCTTCCGTCGCCGATCTTCCAGGAGTGGATCTCGCACCCGACGCTCGGTGCCTACTGGGACGCGTTCAACCCGACCGGCGACGAACTCGCGAAACTCGAGCTGCCGATCCTGTCGGTCACCGGCCAGTACGACGGCGACCAGCCCGGCGCGCTCGCTCTGTACGCCGACCACATGCGCCACGGCACCGAGGCGGCGAAGGCGAAGCACTTCCTCGTCATCGGACCGTGGGACCACAGTGGCACGCGCACGCCGCGCGCCGAGGTCGGTGGCGTCACGTTCGGCAAGGCCTCGCTCGTCGACATGAACGCGCTGCACAAGGCGTGGTACGACTGGACGCTCAAGGACGGCACGCGCCCCGAGTTCCTCAAGGACCGCGTCGCGTTCTACGTCAGCGGCGAGGAAGCCTGGCGCTACGCGCCGACGCTCGAGGCGGTCACCGCGTCGACGCAGACCTGGTACCTCGATTCGGTCGCCTCGCGCGCCAACGACGTGTTCGCGTCGGGCAGCCTCGCGCGTGACCGCAAGGGCAGCGGCAAGCCGGACAGCTACGTCTCCGATCCGCTCGACACGCGCTCGCTGCGCCTGCACGACGGCAAGGAAGGCGGTGGTTACCTCGTCGACCAGCGCGCCGAACTGCTCGCCGATGCGCCGCGTCTCGTCTACCACACGGCACCGTTCGAGGCCGACACCGACCTCGCCGGCTTCTTCAAGCTGTCCGCGTGGATCGAGCTCGACCAGCCCGACACCGATTTCCAGGTCGACATCACCGAGATCAAGGCCGACGGCAGCAGCCTCGCACTGAGCAAGGACGTGATGCGCGCGCGCTACCGCGAGAGCCTGCACGAAGGAAAGCTGGTCAAGCCCGGTGCGATCGAGCGCTACGATTTCCACAGCTTCGACTTCATGGCACAGCGCATCGCCAAGGGCAGCCGCCTGCGCCTCGTGATCTCGCCGATCAACTCGATGTACTTCGAGAAGAACTACAACGCGGGCGGCGTCGTCGCGCAGGAGTCGGGCAAGGATGCGCGCAAGGTGCGCGTGCGCCTGTACCACGATGCGCGCCATCCGAGCGCACTCGTCGTGCCGATCGCGGCGAAGTCCTCGGTGCCCGCGAAGCCCTGACGGGAACCCCTCCGCACCACGGCGGTCGGAATGGCGTGCACATGCACGCCATTCCGCTGGAGGAGCTCCGCCGATGACCATGTCGTTCACCGCGCGCGTACGGCGCATCCTGCGCCACGACCTGCTCCCGTTCCTCGTCGTCGTGCTGCTGCTGACCGCGGCACGCTCGTCGTTCGCGAACCACTACGTCGTGCCGACCGGCTCGATGGAGTACACGGTGATGCCGGGTGATCGCGTGCTCGTGGACATGCGCGCGTACGGCTGGCGCGTGCCGTTCACCGACATCGTGTTCGCCGGGCGCGCCGCGCCGAACCGCGGCGACGTCGTCGTGTTCGACTCGCCCCTCGACGGCACGCGCCTCATCAAGCGTGTCGCTGCCGTCGCGGGCGACCGTGTGAGCCTGCGCGACGGCCACCTCGCGATCGACGGCGTCGCGCTCGGCGACGGCGGCGTCGAGCACTTCGACGCGAACGAGGCGTACCTCAACCTCGATCGCGGCGGCGGACTCGACATCGAAGGCCTCGTCGTGCCGCCGGGCCACGCCCTCGTGCTCGGCGACCACCGCGGCGACAGCCTCGACGGGCGCGCCTACGGCCTCGTACCGAACGATGCGTTCCATGGAAAGGCCTTCGCGGTCTATTGGCGGCGCGGCGAAGGACCGACCTGGCAGGCGCTCTGAGGCGCTTCATCGGGATCATCGTCGTCGCCTCCGATCTCGTGGCGGCGATGAATACCGCTGTGAAAACACGCTGTTTTCAAGGGGTTTCACGCGACACCTGTCTTCGTCGCGCGATGATCTTCCCTGCACGGCCCGAAGGTGGGCGCGCCGCCCCACGCTGCCCTCGCTTCTGCACGCGCACACCCCGCTCGTCTTCGATGCGCGAAGCACACGGCGACGGGGTCGCGCAACGTTGCAGCGCACAGCGGGAAACACGTGCAAAACGCCGCGGAAACGCTATGCTGCACCGCGCTTGGTGCTGCGCGGGGGCTTGGCCTACAGTGCGCACGCCGGTGTTGCAATCCATCCATCACCCACACAGGACCATCGGGATACTTATGGCCACGAAGTCAGCGAAGAAGACCGCCCCGCAGAAAGCCGGCAAAGCCGCCGCGCCGAAGCCGATCAAGGAAGCCCTGAGCAAGTCGGGCCTCGTCGCCCACATCGCCGAAGCCAGCGGTGTCGTCGCGAAGGACGTGCGCGCGGTTCTCGCGCACCTCGAAGGCGCCATCGCCGGTTCGATCAGCAAGAAGGGCGCCGGCTCGTTCACGCTGCCGGGCCTCGTCAAGATCACCTCGGTCCAGGTTGCCGCCAAGCCGAAGCGCAAGGGCATCAACCCGTTCACGAAGGAAGAGCAGTGGTTCGCTGCCAAGCCGGCCAGCGTCAAGGTCAAGGTGCGCCCGCTCAAGAAGCTCAAGGACGCCGCTGCGTGATCCTCGCGGATGCGACGGTCACCATGTGACCGTCGCATCCAGCCTCCGGCGGCGATACGCCGCCGCGCGGATGCCACGGCGCCGCGGTCCCGAAGGCTCGTGACACCCGCGCGGAGCGCGGTCCCGATGTCGCGCAAGGCGACGTCGCGACACACCCCCTGGTCACACCTGTGCGCGATTCCGCACCGCGGCGGTCACAGCCCCCCTTCACGCTCTCCGCGACACGCGATCGGACGACCGCCGTGCTGCGCGCGAACGTCGTGCCGTGGCGTGCGTCGTCGCTCATCGCGTGATTCGCCAAAAGGAAAGGCGCGGAACGAGTCCGCGCCTTTCGGATGCGCCGCCGTGGTGACGCCTGGCGATCAGCGACGCTGGCGCCTGATCTGCCAGCCGCCGACGACGACCAGCGCCGCGAGCAACAGCCACATGAGGCGACCGTCGACCGGGAGCGCGACCGCCGGTGCCGCAGGCGCACCCACGGCGGTCGTCGCCGTGGCCGCGTTGTTCGCCGTGTCCGGATCCGCGGTCGTGGACGATGCCGTGGCCGTCGCGGTGAGCGTCGTGCCGGCGGCTGAGGTGCCCACGTTCGCGACGATCGTCGCAGTGACGGTCGAGCTCGCCGTCAGCGCACCGGCCCAGGTGCAGGTCACCGGACTCGCCGTCGTGCAGGAGCCGCCTCCCGTCGCGACAGCGGATACGAACGTCGTGCCGGCAGGCAGCGGCAGCGATACGCCGACGTCGTCGGCCGCATCCGGTCCCGCATTGGTGACGGTCGCGACGTAGGTCAGCGCGCTTCCGGCCGCGACGGGATCGGGCGCGTCGGACAGCGTGACCTGCACATCGGCGCTCGGCGCGCCGCCGCCGACGTTGCCACCCTGGATCGAGAACGTCGCCGGACCGCAGACGACGCCGGGGGCGTTCGGCACGCCCGACACGACCATCGTGACCGGCGAGTTGGCGGGCACCGGGAAGGTCCCCGTGAACGCGGTCGAGGACCCATGCGCCCACAGGAACCCCGAGCAGATGTTGGTCGGATTGAATGCGGTGTGGAACGTCACGTAGATGTTGACGTCACACGACGCGCTGGGGTCGAAATCGACCGTCAGCTGGCCGCTGGCATCGCTGGTGAACGGCACTTCCTGGTACTGGAAGTTGCCTGCGCCGAAGGTGGCGCACGGATCACCCGGCAGGCCCGGACGGAAGAAGCGCGGCGACATCGTCGCCTCGGTTCCCGTGAACGTGAGGGTGCCGTTGACGTCGCGTGCGGTGATGCCGGTGAACGTGTTCGGCGCGTTGACGCCGGCGTCGTTGGCGCCCTGCGCGAAAGCGAGTGACGGCAGCAGCAGCGCTGCCAGAGCGAGCTTCTTCATGGTGGGGATCCCCGAGAAAGTTGATCGAATGCCGGCGTGGCGACCGACGCCACACCCCTGCGCGACCCGACGCGCCTGTCCCTGCAGCATGGCCTCCGCGACGCGCGCGTGCCCCGATCCACCCAGTCCCTCCCTGTTCCCTGAACCGTCGGAGAGGTTAACGCGGGCCGCCCCATGGTTCCACACCCGTATCCGCCAGCCCCCGTGACGGTACGCTGTGATGATCGGCCCCTTCCCGACGAACAACGGTTCCGAGCGCCCCTGCGGCGCGTGATCGCATTCTTCCAGACAGGCCGCCGTGGACGCCCCATCTTCCCAGGACCGTTTCGTCGCGTTGCTCGAAGCGCACCGGCGCATCCTCTACAAGGTCGCCAACGTCTACGGCGCCCGAGCCGAAGACCGCGCCGACCTCGTACAGGACATCGTCGCCGAGCTGTGGCGCGCGTTCCCGCGCTTCGACGGTCGCGCCACGTTCTCGACCTGGATGTACCGCATCGCCGTCAACGTCGCGATCTCGTTCCATCGCGGTGAAGGCCGGCGCGTACGCGACGCGCTGCCGATCGAGGACGCCGCGATGGATCTCGCCGCCGCCGATCGCGTCATGGACGCGGCCGGCGACGACCTGCTAGCGCTGCGCCAGCTCATCGCACGTCTCGATGGCGTCGACCGCGCCCTCGTGCTGTTCCATCTCGAAGGCTACGGCCACGACGAGATCGCCACGCTGGTCGGCCTCAGCACGACCAATGTCGCCACGCGCCTGCACCGCATCCGCCACCGCCTGCAGGACCTCGCCACCACGGAGACACCGGCATGAACGCCCCGCTCGACCTCGACGCCCTGCGCGGCCGCTGGCGCGCGCTCGACCACGATCTCGACGACGCGCTCGCGCTCGATGTCGCCGCGGTGCGGCGCACGCTCGAAGGCAAGGCGCGCTCGGCGTTCCGTGGACACCTCGCCCGCCTGTGGCTGGCCCTCGCACTCGACGCGCTCGCGCTCGGCGCGCTCGGCGCTTTCGTCGTCGCGCACCTGCACGACCTGCCCTACCTGCTGCTCGCGGTTGTGCTCGTGCTCGCCGTGCTGCTCGAGATGCTGACCGACGCGATCGAATGCCGCGCGATCGCGCGCCTCGATCTCGCCGCACCGGTCGCCGACGTCGACGCACGCCTTGCCGCGCTGCGTGCGCGACGGCTGCGCACCACGGCGACGATCCTCGTGCTGTCGGTCGCGCTGTGGGCGCCGTTCGTGCTCGTCGTGTTCAAGGGGCTGTTCGGCGCCGACCTCTACCGTGCGCTCGACCCGAGCGTACTGCTCGTGACGCTCGCGATCGGCCTCGCGTTCATCGCACCGGCCGTGTGGATCGGTCGTGCGGTGTCGCGCCGCTTCCGCGGCCATGCAGGTTACGAACAGTTCCTCGACGGCAACGCCGGCATGACGTGGAGTCGTGCGAACGCGCGCTGGCACGCCTACGTCGACTTCGAGGAACGCCTCGCGCACGATCCGGAAGCGGTGCGCCGCGGACGCGACGCGCGCGACGCCGCGGGCGTGCGTTCGAGGCTGCCGGCGTGGCGCGCGCTGCGACGCACGCAGGTGTTCGGCATCGTGGGCATGGTCGCGGCGATGCTGCCGATCGTCGCGTTCAATGCGCAGTCCGGCGGCCAGCCCGTGCTGCTCGTCGCGGGACTGTCGCTTCATTTCGCCTGCCTCGCCTCGATGGTCGCGTGCATCGTCCATCTGAATGCGCTCGCGCGCCTCGACCATGCACTCGACGATGCGCGCATCGCCGCGACGCTCGCCTGGATGGCCTCGCAACGCGCGCGCCTCGGTCGCGTGCTGCTGGCAATGTCGCCGTGGCTCGCGACGGCGGCGACGGTCGTCGTGGCGAACGCGTCCGGAACCCTCGCGACGGCGACCGTCACGTCGTGGGCCTTGCCGCTCGCGGCGGTCGTGGCGGTCGCGAGCGCAGCGCTCGGCGTCGTCCTGATGTGTCGCCCGCATGCCGCGACTCGCGTCGTCGATGCCCTGTGCTTCGGCACGCTGCGACGCACGAACGTTCTCGTCGACACGCTCGATCCTTCCCCACCGACGCCGCGCTGACGCGCGCACGCCGCCGCTCCCGTTTCTCGCCCTCACACCGTGCGGCCGTGCCGCGCGTCGGCCCCTTGCGCCTTGGAGATGCCCCATGACCACCGCGACACCCGAACGCCTCCACGCCCTCGACGCACTGCGCGCGGGTGCCCTCCTGCTCGGCGTCGTGCTGCACGCCGCGATCGCGTGGATGCCCGGCGCGCGCTACTGGTGGATCGTCGGCGACCCCGACACCTCGACTGCGCTCGGCCTGGTGTTCTTCGTCATTCACCTGTTCCGCATGACGCTGTTCTTCCTGCTCGCGGGCTTCTTCGCGCGCGCGATGCTCGAACGCCGCGGCCTGCGCGGCTTCGTCGTCGACCGCGCACGACGTGTCGTGCTGCCACTCGTGGCGGCGTGACCGATCGTCATGACGCTGTTCGTGCTCGTGTTCGCGCTGGCCGGCTCGCTCGCCGCGGAGACGCCGAAAGCGCCGCCGCCACCGCCGCGCTTCACACCCGACGATTTCCCGCTCGGTCACCTGTGGTTCCTGTGGCTGCTCGTGCTGTTCTACGCGTCGGCACTCGGCGTGCGCGGCGTGTGCAGGGTGATCGATCGCGACGGCCGTCTGGACCGGATGGGCATCACCGCCGTGCGCGCCGTGTCGGGCCCGTTCGGCCCGTTGCTGCTCGCCGCGCCCGCCGCGTGTGCGCTCGCCACGCACGCCGGATGGATGCCGTGGTTCGGCATCCCGACGCCCGATCGCGCGCTGATCCCGAACCTGCCCGCGTTCGTCGCCTACGGCAGCGCGTTCGCAGGCGGATGGCTCGTGCAACGCGAGGCGGACGCGGTACTCGCACGCTGGCGCACGACATGGCCCTGGCATCTCGTGCTCGGCATCGCCGCGATCACGACGTGCCTGGCCCTGCTCGGCATCGCGCCGAGCGGTCGTGAAGCCGATACGGCGGGCTTCGCGACGGCGTGCGCGATCGCCTACGCCGTCGGCGCCTTCGCGCTGCCGATCGCACTGGCCGGCCTGGTGCTGCGCTTCCTGCCGGGCGAGAGTCCCGTGCGGCGCTACGTGGCCGATGCGTCGTACTGGATCTACCTCGTCCACCTGCCGGTCGTGATGGCCGTGCAGGTCGGGTTCGCGCAGGTCGCGTGGCCGTGGTGGATCGAGTGGCCGGCGACGTTCGCGACCGCCGGCGTGGTGCTGTTCGGGAGCTATGCGCTGGCCGTGCGCGACACGCGCCTCGGCGCGCTCCTCGACGGCGGACGCCGGCGACGCGGCGACGGCGTGATCGCCGCGGGATGACGCGACCGGCGCACGCGGCGCCGGTCGCGCGAAACTCAGTCGAAACCGTTCGCGAAGATCGCGTCGTTGCCGCCCTCGACGATCGGGCGCATCAGGAACGCGCGGCCCGGGATGTCGTCGTAGATGCCGATGCCGACGATCTCGCCACGGTTGTTGATATCGAGCGGATGCGCGAGCGCGGTCCAGCGTGCCGCGGCGACCGTATCCTCGATGAGCGACTTGAGCTCGTACTTCTGGCCGTCGATCCAGACCCATCCGCGGTTCGGATTCTCGGACCAGCCGTTGAAGTCGTCACGCCCGACGATCCAGCCGGCCTCGTTGATCGCATTGGCGACGCCGGTCGAGTAGTCGGGATCGAAGTCGCCGAGGTCGACGATCGTGCCGTCGCCGCGCCACATCACCGAGCGGGAGCCCATGCCCGTGCCACGGCTCCAGCCGACGACCGTACCCGCCGAGTTGATGTCGCGGGTCTGCACCGCGGCCGGCGTGCCGAGCGGCACCAGCTCGCGGAACGAGGCATCGCGAGAGTCGTAGACCCAGCCGCCGTTGACCGAACCACCGTGGCCCGTGACGAGGCCGTTCTCGCTGATCGCCTCGGCGGCGCCGGCGTGCGTGCCGTTGGGGCGGCGGATGATCGTGATGCCGTCCGCCTGCGTCCACAGGAATGCACCGGCTGCTTCGCCGACCACCTGCCCCGCCGAGTTGACGTCCCACGCCATCGACGAGCCGGTCATGGTCGGCGTGATGTCGATCATGCCGGTCGCTTCGGTCCAGAAGAACGCGTGCGCGACCGAAGCGCCCGGGAAGTCGCTGGCCGGCGCCATCGCATAGCCGGCGACATGGCCGGCGTTGCTGAGGCCGCGCGCGATGCCGTGGTCCGTGCCGCTCGGCATCAGCGAGCCGATCGACGCCATGATGCCGTCGCGCCAGATGAAGGGCTGTTCGACCCAGTCCTCGTTCATCGCGACGCCGACGACCGTGCCCGAATCGTTGATCGCGTGCGCATTGGCGAGCTCGCCGCCGAGCGTGCCGATGTCGACGATCTCGTAGCGCGGCACCTTGACCGGTGCGCTGCCGCGCGTGATGCGCAGGTTGTCGATGCGCACGTCGAAGTCGGTGTCGATCCACGGCTGATACGGGATCGTCGTGGACAGGGAGGTCTCGTTGACGCCGGCGAGCACGTCGGCGAACGTCACTCCGGCCGGCAGGATCGGATTGCCCGTACCGGGCTCGTCCGCACCGGTACCGCCCCATCCGGCGGGCATCGTCGTCGAACGCGGATCGAACGTGACCGAGTACGTCGTCCAGTCCTGGCCCGACGAGAGCTCGCCGAGCACGTACCAGACCGAGGCGTTGTGGTCGAACGCGCGGAACGACACGATCAGCGGGCGCGTCACCGGCGTGCCCTCGACACTCACGTCGTCGACCTTGATGTCGATGCTGAACGTCACGGACTCGGACGTGCCGAACGAGCCGAGGAACGGCGACGTGCCACCGAAGATGTCGTCGATGTAGTAGGTCAGGTCGTAGACGTTCGCATCCGTGTGCGCGTTCGCGCCCGGATGGCCGCCGGTCGTGTCGATCGTGGTCGTGCCGCTGCTCGCGAACGGCGGGTTCCAGCCCTCCCAGCCGTTGTCGAACGTGATCGTCGCGTCCTGCGCCAAGGCGGCGCCGGCGAACAGGAGGGTGCCGGCCAGCAGGGCGCCCCGGATCGGGTTTCTCGTCTGCATCGGAGGGATCTCGCTATGCGTGTCGCGTATGGGTCGGCGGGCCCGCAGGGCGGGATCGCGGTTTCGGAATCGGTTGGCAACCGACGCCCGAGTATCGGCACGTGTCGCACGCTGCCGCATTCCGGCAACGCTCGTCAGCGTTCCGAAAACATTCCGAAAACACTCTGAAACCTCGATAGGATGCGGATCAGCCGCCCGCGCCCGCTGCCGCCGGGCCTTCACGGCGCTGGCCCGGCAGCGCGCGCTCGCCCGCCAGGCGAAGCGCGCGATCGGTCGCCTCGCGTGCCGCGGCCGCCTTGCCGAGCGCCTGGTAGAGCCGCCCCTGTGCCCAGGCGACGCGGAAGTCGGACTCGGCCCAGCTCGACAGATGACCGGCCAGGGTCCCGGCACGCTCGAGGTCGCCGGCATCGATCAGGGCCAGCAGGTAGGGCTGGGTGATCGCGACGGTGTCCTCGGGTACGGCCACGCCGCGCAGGCGCGTCAGTGCCGTCTCGTAGTCGGCCAGCGCGACGTCCCGCCGCCCTTCGATCCACGCCTGCTCGGCCCGCGCGAACGCACCCCACGCAGCGCGCCAGTCGTCGGGGCGCTGTGCGAGCCAGGCCTCGAAACGGTGCGTGGCGGTGGCGGCCGCGTCGATCGCACCGCTGCGACGCAATGCGCGCAGGTGCGTGGCCGTGGTGAGTACCCACGGACGGCTGTCGCCACCGGGCCGTTCGAGTGCAGGCACGAGTGCTTCACCCGCGAGGCGTGCCGCTTCGGCATCCTGGCCGCGCAGCGCGGCGATGCGCGCCTCGAGCGACACCCCCATCGCCATCGTGACGGCATCGGCCGTCGCGTCGGCGCCTTCGCGCAGGCGTGCGAGCAGCGCGTCGGCCTCGGCGAGTCGCCCCTGGGCGACGAACACCTCGGCGCGGCGCATGACGGCTTCCCAGCGCAGGCGCAGGTTCGGCACATGGCGTTCCGGCGGCCAGGTGCGATCGACCGCCGCCATGGCCTCGTCGACCTGCAGCAGCTGCAGGTACGCATCGGCCAGCGCGAGCCGCGTATAGGCGAGTTCCTCGCCGGCGGCCAGGCGGGCGAAACGTGCCTCGACATCACGCAGGCGCCGTGCGGCCTCGGCGGGACGCTGACGCAGCGCATCCACCGCGGCGAGGTTGGCCTCGACCTGGGCGATGCCGAGCAGGTTGCCGGCCCCCTCCATCGCGGTACGCGCACGACCGAGCTCGTCGAACGCGACATCGAGTTCGCCGGCCACGGCCGCGGTGATGCCGAGTCCGAGCAGCGAAAGGCCGAGGTCGCTGCCGTCGCGCCCCGCGAGCAGTCGCGCCGCCTCCTCGTACTCGGCACGCGCCGGTGCGATCTCGTCACGCCGCACATGCAGCGCCGCCAGCGTGTTGAGCGCCCGCCCGCGCAGGCCCGGGTCGAACGCGGCATCGTCGAGCAACCCGCGCAGGCGCGTCTCGGCCTGCGCATAGTGACCCGCGCGCAGGTCGACGTTGGCCATCACGTACACGACCTCGGGATGGTCACGCAGCTCGGGCGGCGCATCGCCGACGAGGTCGGCGGCGAGCGATACCTGGCCTGCGAGCGACGCGGCATGTGCGCGCTGCAGCAGCTCCTCGAGCGGGCGACCATGACCCTCGCCACCTGCGGGAGGTGCCTGGCCGAGCTTGATGAGCAGCGAGTCGGCCGCTGCACGTGCGGCCGCGAGCACGTCTTCGGACTGGCCGACGGCGAGAAGATCATGTCCGCCGCCCCGCGCCTGCAGATCGACGCGCCAACGCGCACCGTCCCGCGTGACGCGCGGCTCGATGCGCAGCGTGTCGGCTGCGAGCGGATCGACGGCGCCCGGCGAGGCTTCCTCGCGGGCCTTGACGAGACCGACAACGCTGTCGCTCGGCACGGTCGGCACCCGGCCTGCACGCAGACGGTTCGACACGAGGTCCATGACGCCGAGACGCAGCCACGCCCAGTCCTCGCCGGCCTCGACGCTCGCGGGCCACACGATGGCCGCGGACGGCGGCTGCGGGTCCGCTTTCGCAGCGACATCCGGCGATGCCGTCGCGGGCGCTTCGACCGGTGCACGCGAGAGGCGCAAGGTCGCGACGGTCGCGATCGCGACGATCGCGACCCCGAGCAGTGCCCCGAGTGCGACGCGCCGCGCGCGTGAACGAGGCGGCGCCGACATCATCGCCGGCGAGCGGGACGAGGCGGTCTCCGATCCGTTTCCGGCCGGATGCGCGTGCTCGGCGTCCTGCCCGGAAGCGGGTGCCGTCGCCGAATCCGGCGACGGCGACAATGGCAGGTCATCCGGCGCGTGAGGCACGACCTCCACGGAGCCTGCCGAAACGGCGTCCGGCGAAGCCTCCGCCGTCGCCGCGTGCGCAGCCGCCACCGGCATGTCGGACGTGTCGTCGGCCATCGCCGTCGCGGCGACGAAGCGATAGCCGAAACGCGGCACCGTGCGCACGTACTGCTGCTCGCGCCCGGTATCGCCGAGCACGCTGCGGATGCGCACGATCGCCTGGCCGAGCTGCGTATCGGTGACGCCGAGGCGACCCCAGATCGCACTGATCAGCTCGTCGCGCCCCACCGCACGCTCGCGATGCGCGACCAGATAGGCGAGTCCGTCGAAGGCACTGCTCGGCAACGCGAGGCGCTCGTCGCCACGCCGCAGTTCGCGTGCGGCGGGATCGAGGCGGAACGGGCCGAAGTGGTAGACGGGACGAGGCATCGCGAAGGCATCGGGCAACACGGTGGAGTGTAGCGGCTGGCACGCGACGGGCGACGCGCCGACGACGCAGCACGGCTGCTCTCTCGAGCCGCGACGAGGCGCCACCGACACGATTCCTCACCTTCTCCGCACACACGCAGGACGAACGACACATGACGCACGTTGCATCGGCACGGATCCGCAGTCCGGCGCTCTACACTGGCGAGACCTCGCACCTTCGGCGAACCTGCGAGCCCAGCGCCGCGTGCGACACTCGATGGGATGACCAGCACCGGAGGCTTGGACCACGCACCCGGAACATGGCGGCAGCTCACGAACGGACGTTGCGGCTTTGGTGAAGAGCTGCGTGGGGTACGCGCAGCGTCTCTCGCACGGCTCGTCACATGCCGGAACGGGCCTTATCCACCGCCTCGCGGGAAGCATTATCCACGGCTCCGACAGCGCAGAATGACAATGCGAAGGACCACTACCGGCCGACTTCGATAAATAATCGCGACGATCGGTTGAAAAAGCTTGCAATGCACCTTTCACGCGCGTAATGTCCGCGCCGTCGCCGGCGAGCGACCCCATTCTTTCTTTTGAAGACAACCACGATGAACCGCCTTCCCGCCCACGCCAAAGCCTGCTCGCCGCGCCCCTTGCGCGTGTCGATCACGCTCGCGTACGGCTGCAGGATGCAGCGGTTCTGCGGCGACAACCCGCCCGACTGATCCCCGCCTCGCGGAGATCGGTCACCCGATCTCCGAGGAACGCGAACGCCCTCGGATGCCATTCCGGGGGCGTTTTCATTTGCGCGTTCGCACAAGGAGATCGAGATCACGCGGCCATGCCGCGGAACGGTTTTTCGTGCGCCTCGAGATAATGTTTTCCAGTCGATTATTCCGGATGCATGCCGGAGGCTTTTCATCGCCTCCTCGACATGCCACGTGATAATCACGAGTCCGTGCACGAGACCGCTTTTCGCGATGGCATGACCGCACCTCATGGCGCCCTCACGGGCGACCATGCACGGCATCACCGACGGGTTCCTGCGGTACGGCATCGATGCCGTCCGGTGCGCACGGCGCTGCCGCTCGCGCATGCCCGAACCCGCACGGAGTGCTGCGCAGAGTGACGTTGGCTCAGGGGTAGAGCAGCGGCATGTGCCGCGGGTCGCAGGTTCGAGTCCTGCACGTCACCCCATTGGATAGCTCAGTCGGTTAGAGCTCTGGACGTTGACTCCAGCGGTCGCGGGTTCGATTCCCGCTCCAACATGACCTGTTACGTCATGACACGGGACGCAAGTCCCACCACCAGGAAACGCCCCGCGTGGCGGTTCCCGAGCGCACCACGCGCAAGCGTGGCGCACGAAGGGACCGCCGCAGCGACGGCATCGCCGGACCCACGCCCCCTGCCCCGCGCGGCCTTGCGCACGCGGCATGCACGGATCGAGGCCGGTGACGGCAAGGCCCCCACGGGCGGGCACGCGGGTTCCGCGGTGCCGCTCGCCAGGGGCGTTTCCACCTCTTCATGTGCGGGCAACACCTGCACGGACACCTCGCGCGCGGACCGGTCGGCGCGCGGACGTGACCCCCGTACGGACCGGACCACCAGAGCCAACAAGGAGAACACCCATGTTCTGGACCAAGACGGTCGTGATCGGAGACGGCGAGCGCGGCCTGGTGTATCGCAACCGTCAGCTGCAACGCGTGGTCGGGCCGGGCGAGTACCGCTGGTTCGATCCGCGCGGACGCCTCGACGTGGTCGTCCACGCGATCGCGCAGGGCGAGTACACGGGGCGCGACGTCGACACGCTCGTCGCGCGTCTCGGCGAGCACCTCGGCGAACACTTCGTGCTGGCCGACCTCGGCACCGCCGAAGCCGGCCTCGTGCTGAAGAACGGCAAGCTCGAGGACGTGCTCGCGCCGGGTACGCGCAAGCTCTACTGGCGCGGTCTGGTCGGCATCGCGATCGATCGTGTGCACCTCGGCGAGTCGCTCGAGGTCGCGCCGGAGGTCGTGCGCCGCCTGCGCCAGCTCGGCACGCTCGCGAAGCTCGCGGTCGTCGTCGACGTGCCGGTCGAGTCGACCGGCCTCGTGTTCGTCGACGGCAAGCTCGCACGCACGCTCGAACCGGGTGCGTACGCGTTCTGGAACTTCAGCCGCAACGTGTCCGCGGAGGTCGTCGACCTGCGCGTGCAGGCGGTCGAGGTGTCGGGCCAGGAGCTGCTCACGCGTGACAAGGTCTCGCTGCGCGTGAACCTGTCGGCGAACGTGCGCGTGACCGACGCGGTCGCCGCGCGTACCAAGGTCGCCAAGGCCAGCGAGCACGTCTACCGCGAGCTGCAGTTCGGCTTGCGCAAGGCGGTCTCGGCGAAGACCCTCGACGAGCTGCTCGCCGACAAGGCCGCGCTCGACGGCGAGATCTTCGCGAGCGTGCGCGGCAAAGTCGGCGGCTTCGGCATCGAGGTGCTCGGCGTCGGCGTCAAGGACGTGATCCTGCCGGGCGACATGAAGGAGATCCTCAACAGCGTCGTGCAGGCGGAGAAGGCGGCCCAGGCCAACGTGATCCGCCGCCGCGAGGAGGCGAACGCCACGCGTTCCCTGCTCAACACCGCGAAGCTGATCGAGGAGAGCCCGGTGCTCATGCGCCTCAAGGAACTCGAGGCGCTCGAGAAGGTGACCGAGAAGGTCGACAAGCTCACCGTGTTCGGCGGCCTGGACGGCGTGCTGAAGCAGCTGGTGACGCTGAAGTGAGGACCCGGCGCGGCGGCAGGAACCGCCGCGCCGGCCGGAAAGGATCCAGCACGGACAAGGACATGAACACCTCGTACGAATTGCTGCACGCCGAAGGCAGCACCACGCCGATCAAGGGCTGGGTGCACGGCGTGCCGCTCGAAGCGCAGGCCCACACGCAGCTGCGCAACATCGCCGCGATCCCGTTCGTCGGACCGTGGGTGGCGGTGATGCCCGACGTGCACCTCGGCAAGGGCGCGACCGTGGGTTCGGTGATCCCGACGCGCGGCGCGATCATCCCGGCCGCGGTCGGCGTCGACATCGGCTGCGGCATGGCCGCGGTGCGCACGACGCTGCGCGCACGCGACCTGCCCGACTCGCTCGCGCCGCTGCGCACGTCGATCGAACGCACCGTCCCGGTCGGCAACGGTCCCGGCGGCGAACACCGGAAGGTGCCCGACGGCATCGACACGCGTGTCGCGGACTCGGGACTCGTCGCACGCCTCGACGCGATCAAGGGCAAGCATCGACGCATCCGCACCGACAAGCTCGATCGCCAGCTCGGCACGCTCGGCGGCGGCAACCACTTCATCGAGGTCTGCCTCGACGAGGAGGAGCACGTGTGGGTGATGCTGCACTCGGGCTCGCGCGGCACCGGCAACCTCATCGGCACCTACTTCATCGAGCGTGCCCGCGAGGAACTCGCGCGCCGCGTGCTCGGCTTCCACCTGCCCGACAAGGACCTCGCGTTCTTCATGGAAGGCGAGCCGCTGTTCGACGACTACGTCGAGGCGGTGTCGTGGGCGCAGGACTACGCACGCCACAACCGCGAGGCGATGATGACGCGCGTGCTCGCCGAGATGCGCCGCACGCTGCCGAAGTTCCAGCTCGACCGCGTCGCGGTGAACTGCCACCACAACTACGTGCAGCGCGAGACGCACGGTGGCGAATCGCTGCTGGTCACGCGCAAGGGTGCGGTCAGCGCGCGAAAGGGCGAACTCGGCATCATCCCGGGCAGCATGGGCACGAAGAGCTACATCGTGCGCGGCAAGGGCAACGCCGAGAGCTTCCACAGCTGCAGCCATGGCGCAGGACGCGTCATGAGCCGCACCGAGGCACGCCGCAGCATCACGCTCAAGCAGCACCGCGAGGCGACCGCGCACGTCGAATGCCGCAAGGACCACGCCGTCATCGACGAGTCGCCGGCCGCGTACAAGCCGATCGATGCGGTGATCGCGGCGCAGGCCGATCTCGTCGAGATCGTGCACACGTTGCGGCAGGTGGTGTGCGTGAAGGGCTGAGATCCGGGTACCGGTGCCGGTGCCGATGGCGGCACCGGTACCCGCGTCGACGCGCGCCTGATCCCGTGCGACCTCGCTCGCCTGACCGTCGCCATCCCCGCGGGTGTACCCTGCGGTCATGGACGTCGATGGCCGATCGCACCACGACATCAAGCGCATGATGGACCGGCTCGCCGGCATCGAGAGCGTGCCCTACCTCCTGCTCGGCATCGCGACCTTCGGCGTGGGTACGCTCGCGCTCGCACGCTGGGCGCTCGGGCACCTCGACCAAGGACGGTGGCTGCCGACCGCCGGCGTGTTCGCCGTGTCGCTGGCCGCGCCGGCGCTGCTGTTCGCACTGGCCCGTCGCGGCCGGCGCTTCACGGCGCTCGCGGTCGTGATGATGTGGCTCGGCCTCGTCGCCTACGGCCTCGCCGACATGGGCTACGCGCTGCCGGCAGCATGGTGGCCGTAGGGCATCGGAGGCGACGTCGAGGCGCGCCCGAAAGACAGGCACGCCTCCACCATCGCCTCCGCAACGCCGCGTCAGCTCACTCCTGCGGCCTGACCCCGAGATAGCCCGCCGCCGCCGTCACCGTGGACCAGAACTCGTCGGTGATCGCGAACGACTTCGCGTACAGCGCCTCGGCGCCCGCGCGATCGCCGGCGAGGTGGTAGTAGGCGCCGATCTCGGCGATGTCCTTCTCGTCCTTCGGGTTCTCGCGCACGAAGCGATCGAACAGCACCTTCGCGCTCTGCCAGTCGCCGGCTTCGCGGTAGGCCCGCGCGATGCGCAGCACGTCGCTGCTCTGGTGCTTGCCGGCGAGCAGCGCGTCGAAGATCGCCTTGCCCTCGGCCTTCATGCCCGCGAGCAGGTAGATGCGACCGACCGCGATGCGCTCCCAGCTGCCCTTGCCGGCCTGCACGAGCGCCTGCTCGAGCAGCGCCTTGCCCGCGTCCTTCTCGGGCATCGCCTTGTAGGCATGGATGTCGATGCGCACCTTCGCGGCCATGCCCGTGCCGACGCCGAGCGCGAACACGAGCGCGCCGGTCATGAACAAACCCTTCTTCATCACGCTTCCCCTGTGTGTGTGTGTTGTCGTCGATGGGACGACCTGGCCGTGACGGGCCGTACCGTCACGGCTGCGGTGCGACGCCGTGGTAGGCCGCCGCCGCCGCGAGCGTGGCCCAGAATGCGTCGGTGACCTGGAACGAGCGCGCGAACAGCGTGTCGGCCGTGGTGCGGTCGTCATGGATCAGGTAGTAGGCGCCGATCTCGGCCATTTCCTTTTCGTCCCTGGGGTTCTCGCGCACGTAGCGGTCGAACAGCGGTTTGGCCTTCACCCATTCACCCGCCTCCATGTAGACGCGGCCGATGCGCATGAGGTCGCTCGCGGCGGGCTTCCTCGCGAGTACCGCATCGAACAAGGCCTGGCCTTCGCTGCGCGATCCCGCGAGGTACAGCACGCGACCGACGCCGATGCGCTCCCAGCTGCCGTCGCCGGCCTGCCGCAACGCGATGTCGAGCAAGGCCTTGCCGGCCTCCTCCTTCGACTTGCCGTGGAACACCGAGGTCTCGACCTTCTTCCCCGCGTGGGCGATCGACGCCCCGAACATGGCGAGCGCGAACGCTCCTACGATGCAACGCTTCCTCATTCCCTGATGCCCCTGTGGTGATGCGCCTGCTCCGCCGTGGCGGTCTCGATGGGATCACGACCCGGCAGGCGCCTGCGGGCCGCGCGATGCGAGAATCCCGGTCAGCGCAGATCCTTGACGATGACACGCGCCGCGTTGTGCCCGGGCGCACCGGTGACGCCGCCGCCCGGATGCGTGCCCGCGCCGCACAGGTAAAGCCCCGGCAGTGCTCCGCGGTAGTCGGCCTGGCCGAGCATCGGCCGTGCGCTGAACAGCTGGTTGAGGCTCAGCGCGCCGTGGAAGATGTCGCCGCCGATCAGGCCGAAATCGCGCTCGAGATCGAGCGGACTCTTGATCTGCCGGCCGAGCACGCTCGCGGCGAAACCCGGCGCGTAGCGGTCGACGGTCGCGATCATGAGGTCGGCGACTTCTTCGCGGTGGTCGTCCCACGAGCGGCCATCGGACAACTGCGGCGCGACGTGCTGGCAGAACAGGCTCGCGACGTGTTTTCCGGGCGGCGCGAGCGAATCGTCGAGCGTCGACGGGATCAGCATCTCGACGATCGGCTCGCGCGACCAGCCGTGCGCGAGCGCGTCGCGGTAGGCGCGGTCCATGTAGTCGAGGCTCGGCGCGAGGATGATGCCGGCGGTCAGGTGATCGCCCTCGCCCGGCAGCGCGGTGAAATCCGGGAGGCGATCGAGCGCGACGTTCATTCGGAACGTGCCCGAACCACAGCGCCAGTTCGCCATGCGTTCGCGCGTCGGCGCAGGCACCACGTCGCGGGCGAGCAGCTGCTCGTAGAGCAGCTTCGGATTGACGTTGGCGACCACGGCGCGTGCGTGCACGAGATCGCTCTGCGTGGTCACGACGCCGGTGACGCGGCCGTTCTCGACGACCACCTCGCGCACGCCGCAGCCCGTGCGGATCTCGACGCCGGCGGCCGTCGCGGCCTTCGCCATCGCCTGCGTGATCGCGCCCATGCCGCCGATCGCGTGACCCCACGCGCCCTTGACGCCGTTGACCTCGCCGAACACGTGGTGCAGCAGCACGTAGGCGCTGCCCGGCGTGTACGGACTTGCGTAGTTGCCGACCACGCCATCGAAGCCCAGCACGGCACGGATCGGCTCGCTCTCGAACCAGCGGTCGAGGTATTCGGCTGCCGAGATCGTGAACAGGTCGAGCAGTTCCTGGCGCAGCGACGCGTCGAGCCCGTGCAGACGACGGCCGAGCTTGCCCGCGCGCACGAGCTCGGGCAGCGCCTTCCACCAGCCGCCATCGGTGACGTTCGGCGGCGGCGCTAGCGCGAGCGCGCGCAGCACGTCGGCGATCGCATCGAGGCGCTGTTCGTAGGCGGGCAGACGTTCCGCATCGCGCCGCGAGAACTTCGCGACCTCGGCCTGCGTCTGCCCTGCGCCCGTGAGCAGGTACGTGCCGTCCGGACGCGGCAGGAAATTGTTGCGCCGGCGCTCGACCACGCGCAGCCCGTGCGCGTGCAGGTCGAGATCCGCGATCACCTTCGGCTGCAGCAGCGACACCGTGTACGAGGCCACCGAGTTGCGGAATCCGGGATGGAATTCCTCGGTGACCGCGGCACCACCCACGACGTCGCGCCGCTCGAGCACGAGCACCTTGAGCCCGGCCCTGGCCAGGTACGTGGCACAGACGAGGCCGTTGTGGCCGGCGCCGATGAGGATCGCGTCGAAACGTGGGCTCGTCGTCATGCCCGTATCATCCACGCCGCGGCGATCCGCGGCCAGCTTCGGCGGACAGCGCCCGGACCTTCGACGCCGTCATCGACCGGGCCTGTCCGCGTCGAACCCGCCCGAGAAGATGCGGTCCTGCGGAATGCGCATGCGCTTGACCATGTGCCCCGAACCGATCAGGAGGTCGATCTCTCCGGACCTGGCGTCCTCCCGCAGCACCGCCTGGTTTCCCTCGCCGAGCGCCGCGCCCATGAACCCGCTCAGCGCGTGCGCGAAACCGCCTCCCTGAACCAGATGAAGCACGCCGTCGGCTCCGATGAGCATGCTCGAACCACCGCGCACCCATCGCAGGAACTGCGCTCCGGCAGGTATCGGCCAATGATCGATCGGCTCCAGGGTCTCGCATGCGAGGATGTGCAGGGTGGCTCCCTTCGGCACGCCTGCGCGACACGATCCAGCGGCATCCTGAAAGACATCGACCCCCGCGATGATGCCGCTCGACGGAAGCACCACGCTGCGGATCGACTCGCGGGAACGCAGATCGAACACGCGCAGTTCGTCATAACCGTAAGCGATCGCGGTGGGGACGCCGGCGTGGTCGACATAAACGCCCATGCCCCCGAAACGCACGGACGGAAAGGCCTCCGTGTACCACACGAGGCTTCCCGTCGCCGCATCGTAGCGCGCGAGCCGCCCCTCACCGGTCAGTACGACGAGAGCGGGCACGCCGCTGCCGTCGATGTCGACGAGCGACATCCCGGTGATGGCGGGATCCCCTGGTGGTCTCTGCGTGGCGATCCACTGCGTCTGGAGCGTGGCTCCGTCCAGCGCCATCAGGCTGTGCGAGTGCGGATCATCGCCACTGACGATGATCTCCAGCGCGGGGTCTGCGTCGAGTTGCGCCAGTGCGATCCGGCGAATCCCGTTACTGTCCGAGAAGAGATCGCCGCGCTCCCGCAGAACGGCGCCGGTCTGCTCATCGAGAACCCTGACCCTCGGTCCTGCGAACAGGTGATGGGAGGACCTCGATACCCCGCCTGACGAGAACACGACTTCCTGCTTCCCCGTGCCGCTGATGTCGCCGGTCGCGATCGCCGTGTGCGGGCCGGATTCCTGCAACATCATCAACTCGGTGGCATTGTCCGGCAGGCTGCGGACGATCAGGCGGTCGCCGCCGGTATGCTGGAGTCCGTCACTGAACGCGATCTCGAGATCGCCATCGCCGTCGAAATCGGCCACGGCAACGGACCAGGTCTCGTCGGCGTGGTCACCCGCAACCACGTCGCCCGTGCGGAGGTCGTAGACGAAGCTCCCGCGCGCGAGCAGGTCACCGCCGTCCGCACGCGGCGCCCTGGTGAAAGCGCCACGTATCGTGGGCACCTCGCGGACAGGCGAGTACGGCTGCGCGCGGAACAGGATCGCGCTCTCGAAGAACCCCGCCACGATCGCGTCCTTCGTCGGGTCGTCGCCGAAGCGGCCCACGACGACATTTGCACCGAATCCGCTCGTGTACGACCATTCGACAGCACCCGAAGCACCGTCGAGGATTCTTCCCGGCGTCCCGGCCAGCACGAGCTCCATGGCGGGATCGGCGTCGAGCTGGCCCGCAGCGACGTCGTCGGCACCGTAGGGTGAAACCCATTTGACCTGCCCGGAATCGAGCGCCAGCGAGGTGACCTTCTGATCCGACCAGGATCCCGTCGAGGTCCGGACGACCATCTCCAGGCTGCCGTCACCGTCGATGTCGGCGACGAGGTCGAGGGCGACGACGAGCGGAACATGCAGGATGCGTTCGATGGTCGACGGCGAAGTGCCCGCGTGGATCACTATCGACGTCTGCATGCCGTCGGACACGAGCGCCGCAACACGCATCACGCCGTCGGATGACGTCCACGCGATCGTGCGCCCTCGCAGACGGCCGAGGTGGGTGCCGACCGAGCGCATCGCGTAGGCATCGACGCCCGCCGGAGCGAGGACCGCAAGCCGGTAGGAGTCCTGGATGGTCCCCGTGGACACGCGGTCGTAGCCCAAGCCTGCGAGCAACAGCTCGCCACGTCCATCGCCGTCGAAGTCGCCGAAGTGCATGCCGAGCCCGCCGGGACCCTGGATAGGCACGTAGTGCTCCCATTCCGGGATCTCCCTCGTATGGCCGATCGGACTCGAGGCGAGCAGCAGGACTATGAGGGCGGATGCGACGCGAGCGCACCCCCACACCCCGCCACGTCCCGCGAGCTGCGCGATGCGGACCGTTCCCCGCGCGCGGGACACCGGAGCCCGAACGTGATCGCCTCCGGCAAGCTGACCACCCGCGCGGGGTCGACATGCCGTCGATGACCCGATCCGGCCTTCTTCGCCGGTCGACCGCATCATTCGAATCCGGCCGAGAAGATCGCGTCGAACCCGAGCCGGATGCGCGTGACCATGGCCATCGATCCGACGATCACGTCGTACGCATCGTTGCCCAGCGGCACCACGACACCGAGGTTGCCGGATGCGGCGAGGTGGCCGAGCGGCCCCGATTGCGCGGTGGGAGATCCTCCTCGACGCACGTCGTAAAGCACATCGCCGTTGACGGTCACCAGGTGGTCGCCCGCCGCGTCGAGCGCGCGGAAGAACGACGTCCCGGCAGGCGGGGACCATGCGTTCAGGAACGCGAGGTCGGCGCAGGCATGAATGCGCAACGAGGACGCCGTATCGAGAGCGCCGATGCGACACGACGCGCCCTCGCCCCATCGCGACATCGCGTCGATGCTGGCGGGTGTCTTGGCGACCGCGACGACCAAGCCGGACGACGCATCGAAGGCGTAGACGCCGTTGCCGCGACTGGCGACGATGCGCGGCGGCGACGCGAGCGTCTCGATCGACCACGGCGTGTCGCCCGAGATCGTCACCGACTGCCACAGCGTGACGCCGTTGCGTCCGTCGAGCACCGTGATGCGGCCATCGCCGGAGCCGATCACGACATCGGGCGTGCCGTCACCGTTGGCGTCCACCATGGCCTGCGCGCTGATGGCACCCGACGAGTCGAAATCGTTCCTGCGCCATTGGTCCAGCAGGGTGACGCCGTCGAGCGCGGCGACGAACATGCGATGGCCCGTACTCCCCGAGACCACGATCTCCATCGGAGCATCCGCATCGAGCTGCGCGATCGAGAGACGCGGCGGCGCCGTCACGGAGACGTCGGCATCGCTCGGCCTGGCGCGAAGATGCTCGCCCGTGTCCGCGTCGACGACGAACAGGCCGTGCCCACCGCGGTTTCCGGACGCATAGCTGGCGAAAACCACTTCGTCGGAACCGTCACCGGACAGATCACCGCGGGCGATCGCGGCGTGCGGGCCGATCTCCTCCATCGCCTTGTAGTCGTCGGCCTGCGTGGTCAGGTCGACGATGCGAAGCATTCCGTACCACGGTGTCGACGGCGTGCCGTAGATCATCTCGGGGCGTGCATCGCCGTCGATGTCGGCGACCGACAAGGCGTTGATGCCGTACGCCTGCAGCGACTCGTCGCTGTAGAGCGTCGTGCCGGCGACGGCGTCGCGGATCGCGATGGCGCCGCTCCACGACACGAACGCGAGGCGGTCGGCACCGGCGTACGGGACGGCGAACACGCCGTGGAGGGACGACGTGGACTGCAGTTCGCCGATCGGGGTGTACGGCTGGCCACGGAAGGTCTGCACGTTGGAGCTGTTCGAGTTGCGCGTCGCGAACGTCGGGATGCTCGGGTCCGCCGCGAAGCGGCCGACGAGGATCTCGGTACCGAAGCCCGAGGGCCACGACCATTCCACGTTGCGGGTGGCACCATCGAGGATGCGTCCCGGCGTGCCGGCGAAGATCAGCTCGAGTGCGGGGTCGCCGTCCATCTGGGCGACCGCGGCGTCGACCACGCTCCCTGTGCCGCGCCACTCCTGCGCGCCCGTGGCGTAGTCGAGGATCACCGGGCTGTAGGCGGAGAAGCCTCCTTCGAAGCTCGATGCAAGAGCGACGATCTCCAGCGATCCATCCGCGTCGACATCGGCGACGGTCACGACGTCCTCGATGCCGGGCGCCGGAAAAGCGTGCAGCATGCGCAACGGAACCCCGCCGAACACGGCGATCTCGTTGGAAAGACCCGACCAGTCGCTGTTCGAGACGATACCGATGACGCGGTCGGCCTCGCCTTCACGCGGCATGAGCTTGAGCGTACCCACGAGCACGCGGTCCTGTCCCGACGGCGTCGCGGGTGGTAGCAGGGAAAGCGTACGCAACGAAAGCCTTCCGGCGGAATCGGCAGCGAACCAACCCAGCAGGTTGCCACGTCGATCCGAGCGAAGGGTCGTGCCGGTGACAACGGCGTCCGCACGCCCGTCGCCATCGAAGTCACCGACCACAATGCCGGACACGCCGGGATTCATGAGCGGTGGATAGTGTTCCCATACGGTGGCCGCGAAGCACCGACCGTCGGCAGCAGCCACGCCGAACGCTGCCAGCAAGGCAGTCTTGAAGATCCCCACGTTGTCGTCCCCTGAACGATCCGCGACTCCCTGCGCGGGCTGCCGCTCCTCGGCGCCCGGTCGATCTGCCGCGTACTGCCGGATGTCCCCCGTCCGCGATGCTACCGTGGCTTCGCCGTGCGGCACACCCCTCGTCAGCTCGTCGGATGCGGCCGCGAAAGCTTCACCGCGAGCATGCCGGCAAGGCAGGCCAGCGCCACGTAGTACACCGGCGCATCGGGTGCACTGCGCAGCCACCACGCGATGAGCAGCGGCGTGGTGCCGCCGGCGATCGCGTAGGCGACGTTGTAGGCGAACGAGATGCCCGAGAAGCGGATCGCGGGCGGGAACGCGTGCACCATCGCGGTCGGCACGACGCCGACCACGCCGACGCAGAAGCCGGTCAGCACGTACAGCGCGGTGAAGTGCTGCGGCGAAGCACGCGTGCCCGTGTAGAGCGCGAACACGACCGCCGCGAGCACGAGCGCACCGATCGCGATGACGCGGCGGAAACCGAAGCGGTCCGCGGCGAGTCCGTAGGCGATGCAGCCGAAGCACAGTGCGAACGTCGCGAGACTGTTGGCCTGTGCCGCGGTGGCCGGCGCGATCGCGTACAGGCGCTGCACGAGCGTCGGTGTCATGAGGATCACGACGACGATGCCGGCCGTCAGCAGCCACGTCAGCAGCATCGAGGTCGCGACCTCGCGCGCGTGGCCGGCGAGCACGACGCGCAGCGGCAGGCCGTCGACGAGGGCGCGGCGACGGCGCATCTCCTCGAACACGGGCGTCTCGTGCAGGTAGCGGCGCAGCCATACCGCGAGCAGCCCGAACACGCCGCCGAGCACGAACGGCGCGCGCCAGATGCCGTCGAGCACCTGCTCGGGCGTCCACCACGTGTTGAGCGCGCTCGACACGAGCGAGCCGAGCAGGATGCCGAGCGTGAGGCCCGCGGTGAGCACGCCGCAGGCGAAGCCCGTGCGCGAGGCCGGCACGTGCTCGGACACGAACACCCACGCGCCAGGCACCTCGCCACCGACCGCCGCGCCCTGCGCGAGGCGCAGCAGCAACAGCAGCAAGGGCGCGGCGAGACCGATCTCGACGTAGGTCGGCAACAGGCCCATGAGCAGGGTCGGCACGGCCATGAGCAGGACGCTCAGCATGAACATGCGCTTGCGTCCGACGCGGTCGCCGAAGTGCGCCATGACGATGCCGCCGAGCGGGCGTGCGAGGTAGCCCGCGGCGAAGATGCCGAAGGCCTGCAGCTGACGCAGCCACTCGGGTGTGTCGGGCGGGAAGAACAGCTGCGCGATGACCGCCGCGAAGAACACGAAGATGATGAAGTCGTAGAACTCGAGCGCACCGCCGAGTGCCGCGAGCAGCAGCGTGCGCAGGTCGCGGCGGGTCAAGGCTCCGTGGGCGGCGGCGGTCATGCGGCGGGTTCCGGTGGTGTCGACACGGCGCGCAGGTATACCACCGCGTGCTGCGGTCGACGACGGCCGAAGGGCATCGCTGCGCGGCCTGCCCGGCCATGACGGAGACTCGCCCGAGCACTCGCCCCATGGCATCGCCCCGGCAGCACTACGGTTGTCGGCATGACGTTCGCGCCTTGCAGGCCGACGCTGGCAGCCGCGATCATGCACGGGCCCATGCGGTCGAAGGCACGACGCGAGCGCCACGCGTCGCCCGCGGCGTCCGCACCCCGAGCGGCCGTACTCCGCTTCACACATTCTCCGCGAAACGCTTCCGATGCGCCGACTGCCCGCCTTCCTCGATCCGTTCACGCTCGCACTCGTCGCGACGGTCGTGCTCGCCGCCGTGCTGCCGTGCCGCGGGGTGGTGGCCGAGGCGTTCGACGTCGCCACCACGATCGGCATCGCGCTGCTGTTCTTCCTGCATGGTGCGCGCCTGTCGCGCGAGGCGATCGTCGCGGGCATCGTGCACTGGCGCCTGCACCTGGCCGTGTTCGCGAGCACGTTCGTCGCGTTCCCGCTGTTCGGACTCGCCCTCAAGCCGGTCGCGCCGTGGCTGCTGACGCCGGAGCTGTTCACCGGCGTGCTGTTCCTGTGCGCGTTGCCGTCGACCGTGCAGTCCTCGATCGCGTTCACCTCGATCGCGCGCGGCAACGTGCCCGCGGCCGTGTGCAGCGCGTCGCTGTCGAACCTGCTCGGCGTGTTCCTGACGCCGCTGCTCGTGTCGATCCTGCTCGCCACGCACGGCGACACGGGCTCGCCGCTCGACGCGATCGGCAAGATCGCGCTGCAGCTGTTCGCGCCGTTCGTGGCCGGGCACCTCGCGCGGCCGTGGGTCGGCGCGTGGGTCGAGCGCCGGCGCACGCTGCTCTCCTACACCGATCGCGGCACCGTGCTGCTCGTGGTCTACGTCGCCTTCAGCGCCTCGGTCGTGGAAGGCCTGTGGCAGCACGTGCCGTTGCCCGCGCTGGCGGCCGTCGCGGGCGTGGTGATCGTGCTGCTCGCCGTTGCGCTGGCGATGACGATGTGGGGCAGTCGCGCGCTCGGCTTCTCGCGCGAGGACGAGATCGCGATCGTGTTCTGCGGCTCCAAGAAGAGCCTCGCCAGCGGCGTGCCGATCGCCAAGATCCTGTTCGCGGGCCATCCCGCACTCGGCATGGTGCTGCTGCCGGTCATGCTGTTCCACCAGGTCCAGCTCATGGCCTGCGCGCTGCTCGCCCAACGTTACGCGCGGCGCGCGCAGGCGACGCAGTACACGGCCCGATAACGGCGGCGCTGTTATCCTCGCGATCCCCACCGACGCACGGACTCCCGCATGAGCCCTTCGACGCCGGCGCGCGCCGCGTTCGCCCCCCAGCTGTGCCTGAGCATGATCGTGAAGAACGAGGCGCCCGTGATCGCGCGCTGCCTCGCCTCCGTGCGCCCGTACATCGGCGCCTGGGCGATCGTCGACACGGGTTCGACGGACGGTACGCAGGCGCTCGTGCGCGAGCTCATGGCCGACCTGCCCGGCGAACTCGTCGAACGTCCGTGGGTGGACTTCGCGACGAACCGCAACCAGGCGCTCGACCTCGCGCGTGCACATGGCGAGTACGCGCTGATCATCGACGCCGACGAGATCCTCGAACGCATGCCCGAGGTGGCATTGCCGACGCAGCGGCTCGAGGGCCCCGGCTACTTCGTGCGCCAGGTGCTCGACGGCAGCCAGTTCGAATATGCGAGCGCGAAGGTGCTGCGCCACGAGCTCGGCTGGCGCTGGCACGGCGTGCTGCACGAGTACCCGGCCGCGCCTTCGGATCCGCGCATCCTCGACCTGCCCGGCCTGCGCGTGCGCAGCTACCCCGACGGCGCGCGCAGCCAGCGCCCGCTGCAGGAGAAGTACCGCGACGACGCCGAGGTGCTGCGCAAGGCGCTCGCGACCGAGCCGGACAACACACGTTACGCGTTCTACTTCGCGCAGAGCCTGCGCGACGCCGGCGACCACGCCGGTGCGCTCGAGGCCTATCGGAAGCGCGCCACGATGGCCGGCTTCGTCGAGGAGGTCTGGTACGCGAAGTTCCAGGTCGCCACGCTGCTCGAGCGCCTGCAGGCGCCGGCCGTCGAGGTCATCGACGCCTACCTCGCCGCATTCGACGCGCGTCCCGTGCGCGCCGAGCCGCTGTGCGAGCTCGCGCGCTTCCTGCGCAACCAGGGCCGCTTCGGCAGCGCCTACGCGCAGGCGCGCGTCGCCTCCGAGATGCCGGTGCCCGAGGACCTGCTGTTCCTCGACCTGTCGGTGTACACGTGGCGCGCGATCGACGAGCGCGCGGTCGCGGCGTTCTATGTCGGCCGCCGCGACGAGTGCGCGGAACTCAGCCGCAGGCTGCTCGCGTGGCCGGGCCTTCCCGCCGCCGACCGTCCGCGCATCGAAGGCAACCTCGCGTTCTGCGCGCAGCCGCCCGCGCGCTGACGCGACTCCGCGTCAGCCGCCGACCTTCTCGAGGAAGAAGCCACCGACCGGTGCCGCCTCGGCGACGAGGTAGTGGTCGACGAGCAGGAACGCGAAGAGCGCCATGAGGTAGATGATCGAGTAGTTGAACACCTTCATCGCGAACAGTTCGTCGGGCGGGTTCAGCAGCACGATCGCGTACCACAGGAAGCCCGCGCCGAGCACGAGCGCACCGCCGAGGTAGAACAGGCCGCTCATGCCGGTGAGATACGGCAGCACGGTCACGATCACGAGCAGGATCGTGTACGCGAGCACGTGCCAGCGGGTGTAGGTGACGCCGTGAGTCACGGGCAGCATCGGCACCTGCGCACGCGAATAGTCCTCGCGGCGGAAGATCGCGAGTGCCCAGAAGTGCGGCGGCGTCCATACGAAGATGATCAGGAACAGCAGCAACGCGTACGGGTGCACTTCCCCGGTGACCGCGGCCCAACCGAGCACCGGCGGTGCTGCACCCGCAGCACCGCCGATGACGATGTTCTGCGGCGTCGCGCGCTTGAGGAACGCGGTGTAGACGACCGCGTAGCCGATCAGCGACGCGAACGTGAGCGCCGCGGTGAGCGGGTTCACGAACGCGATCAGCAGCGTCATCGACAGCGTGCCGAGGCCGATCGCGAACGCGAGCACCTGGGTCGGCGTGAGCGTGCCGGTGGCGAGCGGACGATGCGACGTGCGCGCCATGAGGCGGTCGATGCGCTGGTCGATCAGGTGATTGATCGCCGCCGCCGAGCCGGCCGCGAGCCAGATGCCGATGAAGCCGACGACCGACTCGCGCAGCGGCGGCCAGCCCGGCACCGCCAGGAACATGCCGATGATCGCCGTGAAGACGATCAGCGCGACGACGCGCGGCTTGGTCAGTTCGAGGTACTGGCTCGCGATGGAGGGCATGCGGGAATCGCTTCGGGTTCGGTCGGACGTATGCCGTCGGGACGGCGCGCGGTCAAGTCGAGAGGTCGCTGCGCGGCTGCAGGCGTGCGAACGCGACGATGAGCAGGAACAGCATCACGACGGCGACGAACACGTGCGCGGTCGCGACGTGCAGCGGCAGGCCGAGCTTGACGTTGGCGATGCCGAGTGCGACCTGCACGAGCAGCGCCGCGCCGAGCGCGCGCCCGACACCGCGCAGGCCTGCGCGCGCGAGGCGGCCGCTGAGCCAGCCGACGTAGAGGAACGCGACGACCGCACCGATGCGGTGGGCGATCTGGATCGCGGTGCGCGCGGGTCCGTCGAGCACGCCGCCTTCGTAGTCCACGCCGATGCCGCGCCACAGCACGAAACCTTCGGCGAAATCGGTCTGCGGCCACCACTGGCCGAGGCAGGTCGGGAAATTGGTGCCGCAGGCCCAGGCGGCGTAGTTCGCGCTGGTCCAGCCGCCGAGCGCGATCTGCAGGCCGAGCACGACGAGGCCGAACGCGACGAGCGCACGCACGCGCTCTTCGGAGAGATCGTCGCGGCCCGCGCCGGACAGGCGCAGCGCGACGTAGGCGAGCAGCGCGAACGTGGTCAGGCCGCCGAGCAGGTGGCCCATCACGACGACGGGCTTGAGCAGCCAGGTCACGGTCCACATGCCGAGCATGGCCTGGAAGATCACGACACCGAGCAGCAGCACCGCGACGCGCCACGCACCGGCACGCCGCAGCGTCGCCGCGGCGATCACGGGCAGACCGAGCGCGAACACCGACAACGTGCCCGACAACGTGTGCGAACCCTTCATGTAGGTGACGACGCCGGCCGCGGCCGCGACGGCCGCGACGATCACGCAGAGCCGCGCGAACGGTCGCCGCCACGCCGCGGCGAGCGCAAGCGTGAGGATCAGTACGCCGAGCGTGCCCGCGACCATGCGGTGGCCTTGCTCGCGCCAGGTTTTGTGCGACTCGACCGGACGGTCGAAGTTGGCGTTGGCGTGCTCGATCTCGTGCTCGTGGCCCGGCCACGTCGCCTTGCCGTAGCAGGTCGGCCAGTCCGGACAGGACAGGCCCGCATTGGAGAGACGCACGAACGCGCCGAACACGATCACGCCCAGCGCGAGCAGCGTGGCGATCCAGGCCAGCCGCGCCGGCCAGGACAGGCGCAGGAAGCGCGCGATCATTTGGTCACCTTGCCGAGGTCCTTGCGCAGGCCGCTGGCGTTGAAGCCGTCGCGGTACAGCGTCAGCGCGATGCCGTCGGGCTTCACGAGCACGAGCGCGAGGCCGTCGTCGACCTGCGGAATCCAGTCATTGAACGCACCGGTCGCGTCGCGCGCCGGCTCCCACGCGGTCATGACCTCGGCGCCACCCTCGCCGTGCGGCGGCGTGCCGAGGTAGACGAGGCGCACACGCGCGGACTTCTGGTTGAGCGACACGCGCGCGCGATGCACCTGGTCGAGCTGGCGGATGCAGATCTCGCCGCAGGTCCTGCCCGGCAGCGCGACCACGCTCCAGCGCCAGTCCGGATCACGCCACGGCAGCAGGCTGCCGTCGGGGCGCTCGGCGACCGCGTCCTCGACCGAGCGCTGCGGCACGATGCCTTCGCCGAAGCTGCGCGTGCCGGGCATCCAGCCCATCGCAGCCATGACACCGGCGACGACCATCGGCGCAAAGAAGATCGCCCAGATCAGGACCAGTTGCAGGCGCTTGCGGGATCTCGTTTGCATGGCGTGTCTCGAAGGAACCTGGCGCTTCGCGCTCAGCGGGGCGGCGTGCGGCGACGGTGCAGCACGATGAAGATGACGATCGCGGCGATCGCGAACGAGAACCACTGCAGCGCATAGCCGCGGTGGCGCTCGGGCGGCAGGATCTGCGGCGTCCACGTGCGCTCGAAGCCGGAACCGGGTTCCGCGTCGAGCAGCAGCACCGACGTGTCGATGCGGCGTCCGGCATCCTCGCCGATCTCGCCGAGATCGATGTAGATCGTGCTCTTGGTCGGGCCGGCCTGGTTCGGCAGCGCATTGCCGCCGAGGCGCAACCCGGACCCGGGCGGCGGAGCATACAGCCCCGACACGACGAGGTCGCCCTCGGGCAGCGGCGGCAGCGTCGGCGCCGAGGCGCCCTCGCGCGCGACGAAACCGCGGTTGACGAGGATCGGCAGGCTGCCGTCGACAGGCTCGAACAGCGCGAATGCGACGACGCCGCGCCGCGCGTCGCGCACCTGGTCGTCGAGCAGGTACGCGTGGCGCGCGTCGAAACGGCCTTCCACGCGCACATGCGGATGATGCACGGCGTCTGCGGTGGTTCGTCGCGCCTCGGCCAGCGTCAGCGTCGGCTGCGCTGCTGCACCGCTGAACGACGCCAGCAGTGTTTCCTTCTCGTGCGCGCGCTTGAGCTGCCACATGCCGAGCGTGCAGAACAGCGCGAGGCCCGCGCAGAGCAGCGTGATCGCGAACCACGACGGCGACTTCCAGCGTGCGCTCACGGGGCCGGCCCTATACTCGCGGCCACGCCGGGCCGATTCGCCCGCCACGGACCACCGCCATGCTCAGCAAGATCGTGATCGTCGTGTTTCTCGTCGCCATCGTCTGGAACCTCGGCGCCGGCCTCTACTACATGATCACCGACAAGGGCGGCAGCAACCGGACCGTGAACGCGCTGACGCGGCGCATCGGCCTCTCGGTCGCGTTGATCGTGCTGATCCTGATCGGCATCGCCACGGGCATCATCCAGCCCCACGGCATCAACGGCTGATCGATCGGCGGGAAAGCGCAGCGGGCGCCTGGGCGCCCGCTGCATGTCGCGTCAGAGGACGTAGACGAAGACGAACAGGCCGAGCCACACCACGTCGACGAAGTGCCAGTACCACGCGACGGCCTCGAAGCCGAAGTGGTTGTCCGCCGTGAAGTGGCCCTTCGCGACGCGCAGCATGATGATGACCAGCATGATCGCGCCGAGCGTGACGTGCATGCCGTGGAAGCCGGTCAGCATGAAGAACGTCGAGCCGTAGATGCCGCTGCCGAGCGTCAGGTTGAGGTGGCCGTAGGCCTCCGCGTACTCGTGCGCCTGGTAGTAGAGGAACACCGCGCCGAGCGCGACCGTCGCCGCGAGCCACGCGACCGTGGCCTTGCGGTGGCCCGAACGCAGCGCGTGGTGGGCGAGCGTGATCGTCACGCCCGAGGCCAGCAGCAGCATCGTGTTGAGCAGCGGCAGGCCCCATGCGGGGATCGTCTGGAAGCTGCCGCCGATCTCGCTCGGGCCGTTGGTCGGCCACGCCGGCGTGAAGCCCTGCCACAGGAAGTGGTTGGTCAGCGCACCATGGCCTTCGCCGCCGAGCCACGGCACCGACAGCACGCGCGCGTAGAACAGCGCGCCGAAGAACGCCGCGAAGAACATCACTTCCGAGAAGATGAACCAGATCATCCCCATGCGGAACGAGACGTCGACCTGCTTGTTGTAGAGGCCGGCGACCGATTCGCGGATGACCGTGCCGAACCAGCCGAACATCATGAACAGCAGGATCGCGATGCCGACGTACATGAGCGGCAGCGCGGAGAACCCGCTCACGCCGTTCATCCACTGCGCGGCGCCGATGACCGTCGTGAACAGGCCGATGGAGCCCACGATCGGCCAGTGGCTGCCGTGGGGGACGTAATAAGCACCTTGTGTTTGCGCCATGATCTCAGGACCCCACGCTCGGAATGGATCCGCTCGCCGCGACCGCTGCGTCCGACGCCGGCACCTGGCCGAGGCGTCGCGTGGCGATGTCGTTCGCGAAGAACGTATAGGACAACGTAAGCGTCTTCACGTTGGCCGGCAACTGCGGGTCGACGACGAAGCGGACCGGCATGCGCCGGGATTCGCCTGCGGCGAGCAACTGCTCGGTGAAACAGAAGCACTCGGTCTTGTTGAAGTACAGCGACGCCTCGCTCGGCGCGACGCTGGGTACCGCGTTGCCGACGATCGGATCGCCGGACTGGTTGGTCGCGTCGAACCAGACTTCGGTCAGCGCGCCCGGATGCACGCTCACGCGCGTCACCTCCGGGCGGAAGTCCCACGGCAGCTTGCTGTTGACGTTGCCGACGAACTCGACCGTCACGGAGCGCGACGTGTCGACCACCATCGACGCGGCCTTGTCGTTCGAGATGCCCTCGGGCGACAGCTTGATGCCGAGCACGTGCTCGCAGGCGATCCGGTAGATCGGGATCATCGCGAAGCCGAACAGGAACGCCGCCAGCGAGACCATGCCGATGGTCTTCGCGATGCCGGCGTTGCTGACACTGCCCGGGGCGGTCGTGGAGGTCATGTCGTGTCCGCGTTCACCGGACCGGCGCGGGCCGGTCCGGTGGAATCGCTCAGTGCGTCACGTTGCCGTGGGCGAGCTTGGAGTCGTCGATCACCGGCGGCGTCGTGAACGTGTGGTGCGGCGCCGGCGACGGCACCGTCCACTCGAGACCGCGCGCGCCTTCCCAGACCTGCGCCGTGGCGCGGTTCTTCGAGCGGTACACGCAGTGGATGATCACGCCGACGAAGATCAGCTGCGAGGCGCCGAACCAGAAGCCGCCGATCGAGCTGATCATGTTGAAGTCGGCGAACGCGACATTGTAGTCCGGGATGCGGCGCGGCATGCCGGCCAGGCCGAGGAAGTGCTGCGGGAAGAACAGCACGTTGACCGAGATCACGCTCGACCAGAAGTGGATCTTGCCCCAGCGCTCGCTGTACATGTTGCCCGACCACTTGGGCAGCCAGTAGTACGCCGAGGCCATGATCGCGAACACCGCGCCGGTCACCAGCACGTAGTGGAAATGCGCGACGACGAAGTAGGTGTCGTGGTACTGGAAGTCGGCCGGCACGATCGCGAGCATGAGGCCCGAGAAGCCGCCGATCGTGAACAGGATGACGAAGCCGAGCGCGAACAGCATCGGCGTCTCGAACGTCATCGAGCCTTCCCACATCGTGGTGACCCAGTTGAACACCTTCACGCCGGTCGGGATCGCGATGAGCATCGTCGCGTACATGAAGTAGATCTCGCCGCCGAGCGGCATGCCCACCGTGAACATGTGGTGCGCCCACACGATGAACGACAGGAACGCGATCGAGGCGATCGCGTAGATCATGGCCTGGTAGCCGAACAGCGGCTTGCGCGCGAACGTCGGGATGATCTCCGAGACGATGCCGAACGCCGGCAGGATCATGATGTAGACCTCGGGGTGCCCGAAGAACCAGAAGATGTGCTGGAACATCACCGGGTCGCCGCCGCCGGCCGCGTTGAAGAAGCTCGTGCCGAAGAACTTGTCGGTGAGCAGCATCGTCACCGCGCCCGCGAGCACCGGCATCACCGCGATCAGCAGGAACGCCGTGATCAGCCACGACCACACGAAGATCGGCATCTTGAGCAGGTCCATGCCCGGCGCGCGCATGTTGAGGATCGTCGCGATGATGTTGATCGCGCCCATGATCGAGCTGATGCCCATCAGGTGGATCGCGAAGATCACGAACGCCACCGAGTTGCCGCCCTGCATCGACAGTGGCGGGTAGAGCGTCCAGCCGCCCTGCGGGCCGGCGCCCGGCATGAACAGCGTCGACAGCAGCAGCGTGAACGCGAACGGCAGGATCCAGAACGACCAGTTGTTCATGCGCGGCAGCGCCATGTCCGGCGCGCCGATCTGCAGCGGGATCATCCAGTTGCCGAGGCCGACGAACGCCGGCATGACCGCGCCGAAGATCATGATCAGCGCGTGCATCGTGGTCATTTCGTTGAAGAACTCGGGCTCCACGAGCTGCATGCCCGGCTGGAAGAGTTCTGCGCGGATGACCATCGCCATCGAGCCGCCGATGAAGAACATCAGCAGCGAGAACACCAGGTACGCGGTACCGATGTCCTTGTGGTTGGTCGTGAACAGCCAGCGATTCAGGAAGCCCTTGGGCTTGTGGTCGTGGTCGTCGTGGTGGTCGTCGTGGACGGCAGCGTGGGCCATGGCCTGCACCTCAATTGCGGATTCGGGATTCAGCCCTGCGGGGCCGACGACGGAACGATGGTCTGGGCGGTGGCCGGCGCGGCGGGGGAGGACTGCTCGCCCAGCCACTGCTCGAACTCGGCCTTCGGCACGACCTTGACGACGATCGGCATGAAGCCGTGGTCCTTGCCGCACAGCTCCGCACACTGGCCGCGGTACACGCCGGGCTCGTCGACCTTGGTCCAGGCCGAATTGATGATTCCGGGGATGGCGTCCTGCTTCCAGCCCAGCGACGGCACCCACCACGCGTGGATCACGTCGTCGGCGGTGACGACGAAGCGCACCTTGACGCCGGCCGGCAGCACGAGCGGGCGATCCACGTCGAGCAGGTAGCTCGCGTACTCGCCGTCCTTGACCGAGGTCGGGTCCATGCCCGAACCGAGCTGGCGCACGCGGTTGGAATCGTGCTTGAGCGTCGACATGAAGTTGACCGGCGTGGCCTGGCCGAAGTAGTCCACGTATTCGTAGCGCCACTTCCACTGGTAGCCGGTGATCTTGATCGTCATCTCGGATTCCGAGGTGTCGGCCATGCGGAGCAGCAGGGCCGTCGCCGGCCAGGCGGCGCCGATCAGGATGAGGATCGGGATGACCGTCCAGGCCACCTCGAGCTTGGTGCTGTGGCTCCACGTCTGCGCGACCGCGCCGCGCGATTTGCGGAAGCGGAACATCGCCACGAACATGACGCCGAACACGACGATGCCGATGACCACGCAGATCCACAGCATGACCATGTGGATGTCGTGGACGTCGCGGGCCGTCTCGGTGACGCCCCTGGTCATGTTGAGCTGCCAACGCTCGGGGTTGGCGGCCTGCGCGGCGCTGGCCAGCAGGCCCGAAACCATCAGGGTCGACACGCCGAGCACGCGGCGGATTCGCGAGGTCCCTACTGACGTCATTGCCATCACCTTGGAATACGGAAACATTCGGATCGTGCGCCGGAGGACCGGTCGTCACGACACGCAACCCTGGGTATCCACACGCCGCGCCCGACCCCTCGCGGCGCCCGTTGTCCGTCAAAACAACAGGCGTGGAACCGCCGAATGATAGTGGACGCCCCGAGCCAGCGGCAACAACGGCCTCCCCCCGCCCGGACCGCTCTGGGTCAATGTGCCGCAGCGCGTGCTTGGCCGCCATCCGGCCCCTCACTACACTAGCCGACCTGCGGCGCCGTGCCGCCCGCCAGCCCGCGAGAACCCATCCCGTGAGCGACATCCTGAGCCCCGAACTGCCCGGCCCGGCCGAGCCTGCGCGCGCGCGCATCACCGCCGCCTGGCTGCGCGACGAGACCGAGGCCGTCAACGAACTGCTGGCCCAGGCCAGCCTGCCGCCCGCCGAGCGCGAGCTCGTGCTGGCCCGCGCCGCCGAACTCGTCGCGCGCGTGCGCGCCAAGGCCTCCGACCAGAGTGCCGTCGAGTCGTTCATGCGCGAGTACGACCTCTCCAGCGAGGAAGGCGTGCTGCTCATGTGCGTGGCCGAGGCGCTGCTGCGCATCCCCGACGCCGAGACGGCCGACAAGCTGATCCGCGACAAGCTCGGCGACGCCGACTGGAAGAAGCACGTCGGCGCCAGCGAGTCGCTGTTCGTGAACGCCTCGACCTGGGGCCTCATGCTGACCGGCCGCCTCGTCAGCCTCGCCGAGGAGACGCGAAGCAACTTCACGGGTGCGCTCAAGCGCCTCGTCGGCCGCGCCGGCGAGCCTGTGATCCGCCTCGCGGTGCGCCAGGCCATGCGCATCATGGGCCACCAGTTCGTCATGGGCCGCACGATCGAGGAGGCGCAGGACCGCTCCGAGGGCAAGGAGCACCGCGTCTACCGGTATTCCTACGACATGCTCGGCGAGGCCGCGCTGACCGCGCGCGACGCCGAGCGCTACCTGCAGGCCTACCGCGACGCGATCGCCTCGCTGGGCCGCCGCGGCCCGTGGACCGACGTGCTCGAGGCACCGTCGATCTCGGTCAAGCTGTCGGCGATCCATCCGCGCTACGACGTCGCCAACCGCGCCCGCGTGCTCGCCGAACTGACCCCGCGCGTGCTCGAGCTCGCGCAGCTGGCCAAGGCCAACGCGATCGGCATGACCGTCGATGCCGAGGAAGCCGACCGCCTCGAGCTCTCGCTCGACGTGATAGGCGCCGTGTTCGCGGATCCGTCGCTCGAAGGCTGGAACGGCTTCGGCCTCGCCGTGCAGGCCTACCAGAAGCGCGCGCCGTTCGTGATCGACTGGCTCGCCGAGACCGCGCGCAAGGCCGGCCGCCGCTGGTGCGTGCGCCTGGTCAAGGGCGCGTACTGGGATTCCGAGGTCAAGCGCGCGCAGGAGAACGGTCTCGCGGGCTACCCGGTGTACACGCGCAAGCCGAACACCGACGTCTCCTACCTCGCCTGTGCGCGGCAGATGTTCGAAGCCGGCGCCAACCTGATCTACCCGCAGTTCGCGACCCACAACGCGCACACGATCGCGGCGATCCACCACTACGCCAAGGGCCGCCCGTACGAGCACCAGCGCCTGCACGGCATGGGCGCGGACCTCTACGCCGAGGTCATCGGCGAGCGCAACCTCGGCGTGCCGTGCCGCGTCTACGCGCCGGTCGGCAGCCATGAGGACCTGCTGCCCTACCTCGTGCGCCGCCTGCTCGAAAACGGCGCCAACACGAGCTTCGTGAACCGCGTCGTCGACGAGGACGTGTCGATCCGCGACCTCGTCGCCGATCCCTGCGAGCTCGTGCGCCACCTCGACCAGAAGCCGCATCCCCGCATCCCCCAGCCGATCGCCTTGTTCGGCGAACAACGGAAGAATTCCATGGGCGCCAACCTCGCCAACGACCTCGACCTGCGCACCCTCGCCGACAGCGTCAACGCGGCGCGCCGACCGTGGAGCGCCGCCCCGCTCGTGCCGGGCGCGAAGTCCACGAACGAAGCCAAGGCCGTGACCGATCCGGCCGACCGCCGCCGCACGATCGGCGAGTACGTCGCCGCCGACGCCGCGACGATCGAGAAGGCGCTCGCCAACGCGGTCGCCGCGCAGCCCGGCTGGGATGCGCTGCCCGCCGCGAGCCGCGCCAAGATCCTCGAACACGCCGCCGATCTGCTCGAGGCGCGCCGCGCCGAGTTCATCGCGATGGCCGTGCGCGAAGCCGGCAAGACCATCCCGGCCGCGATCGCCGAGGTGCGCGAGGCCGCCGACTTCCTGCGCTACTACGCGGCGCTCGCACGCAAGCTGTTCGGCCAGCCCGAGATCCTGCCGGGCCCGACCGGCGAGTCGAACCAGCTGTTCCTGCACGGCCGCGGTGTGTTCGTGTGCATCAGCCCGTGGAACTTCCCGCTGGCGATCTTCATGGGCCAGGTGGTCGCCGCGCTCGCCGCCGGCAACAGCGTGCTGGCCAAGCCGGCCGAGCAGACCACGCTGATCGGCCACGCCGCCGTGAAGCTGCTGCACGAGGCCGGCGTGCCCGAGGACGTGCTGCAGTTCATCCCGGGCAAGGGTTCGATGATCGGCAACCTGCTGCTCACGCGCCCCGAGATCGCCGGCGTGTGCTTCACGGGTTCCACCGAGACCGCGTGGACGATCAACCGCACGCTGGCCGCGCGCGATTCGTCGATCGCCGCGCTGATCGCCGAGACCGGCGGCCAGAATGCGCTGATCGCCGATTCCTCGGCGCTGCCCGAGCAGCTCGTCAAGGACGTCGTCGCCTCGGCGTTCGATTCGGCTGGCCAGCGCTGCTCGGCCGCGCGCGTGCTGTTCGTGCAGGAAGACATCGCCGACAAGGTGAAGACCATGCTCGCCGGCGCGATGGCCGAGCTCACGATCGGCGATCCGGGCCTGCTCTCGACCGACGTCGGCCCGGTCATCGACGAGGCCTCGCACCGCATCCTCGTCGAACACGCCGAGCGCATGGAGCGCGAGGCCACGCGCATCGGCGAGGTCGCGCTCGGCGCTAGCACCGAGCACGGCACGTTCTTCGCGCCGCGCGCCTACGAGATTCCGTCGCTGGCCACGCTCAAGCGCGAAGTGTTCGGCCCCGTGCTGCACCTCGTGCGCTGGAAGGCCAGCGAACTCGACAAGGTCATCGACGCGATCAACGCGACCGGCTACGGCCTCACGCTCGGCATCCACAGCCGCATCGACGACACGATCGACCACATCGTGCGCCGCGCCAAGGTCGGCAACTGCTACGTCAACCGCAACCAGATCGGCGCGGTGGTCGGCGTGCAGCCGTTCGGCGGCGAGAACCTCTCCGGCACCGGCCCGAAGGCCGGCGGCCCGCACTACCTCGTGCGCTTCGCGACCGAGCGCACCGTCACCGTCAACACGACCGCCGCGGGCGGCAACGCCTCGCTGCTGACGCTCGGCGAGTAAGCGCATGGCCGGGGCGGCCACGCTGCCCTGGCTGCTGCTGCCCGGCCTCGACGGCGGCGGCACGCTGTTCGACAACCTCGTGGCGGCGCGCGACGGCGCCGCCACGACGATCGTGCGTTATCCCGATCATCCCGATGCCGACCTCGACGCCTGCGTCGCCGAGGTCGAACGCCACCGCCCGCGCAGCGGCGCGTTCGTCGCGATAGCGGAGTCGTTCTCGGGCCCGGTCGCGCTGCGCTGGGCGCGTACGCCGCCGGACGGCCTCGCCGCACTCGTGCTCGTCGCGAGCTTCCACGCCTCGCCGCATCCGCTGCTGCCGCTCGCGTGCGCACTGTCCGGCATTGCCGCGTCGCCGCGCATGTGCGCGCTCGCCACACACGATGCGCTGCTGCGTGCGTTCTGCCTCGGCAGCGGGGCGACGCCCGCCGACCTCGCCGCCCTGCGCGCCGCGATCGTCGCGATGCCGCCAGCGACGCTTCGGGCGCGCCTGCGCATGCTGCGCGATCTCGACGAGAGCACCGATGGCCTTCCACACGACCTTCCGGTCCTCTGCCTGCGCGCGACACGCGACCGGCTCGTGCGTCGCCATCACATGGACGGCGCGCTCGACGGTTCGCTTCACGACGTACGCGGGATCGATGGTCCGCACTTCCTGCTGCAGGCACGCACCCCGGCCTGTCTCGACGCGATCGGAACATGGCTGGACCAACAGCCGGAACGCGTGACGAGCCGGGCGCCGTGATCGACGGGTACGCTTCCCGCGTCTGTCGTCAGCCTTTTGCGGCCAACGCCTGGACGAGCTCGCGCACGAGCCGCCGCTGCGCGGCAGGGAGCGCGGCGAACTCCGCCACCATGCGGCGATCTTCCGGCGACAACCTGACACCCCACGATTCGCGCGCCTCGTTCACCGCATCGGCTTCGCCGAAACGCAGGACATGGGGCTTGACGCCGTAGAGGTCGGCGATCAGCTGCAGTTTGGGCTGATCCGGAATCGACTTGCCGCCGAGCCAGCGCGACGCCGACTGGAACGCCACCGACTGTCCGCGCCAACGCGAGTTGAAGTGCGCCACCAGCACCGACGGCCTCGGCTCGTATCCGTTGTCGCGCATCGCCTGTGCGAGGCGCCGGGCGAACGCCTGACCTTCTTCGTTCATGGGCGCCAAGGCTAAGCAGCGCCTGCTCTCGAATTACCCGTATCGCGTTCACTGTGATTAACTTATCGCTTTCATTCGATGGAAGCGCCGCGTTCATGGCCAAGTCGCTGCTGGAAGAGCTCCCCCAGATCGTGCGCGAGGGCCGTCAGCAGGCCGAGCGCATTCTCGAGAGCCTCGAGGGCCGCCACCGGGTACGTCTGCAGACGCGCGAATGGGTGCTGCCGTCACGCGATGTCGTAGCAGCCGACTGGATCGCCCAGGCACGCCGCGAGGCGCATCTGGGAATGGTGGAGGACACCGGCTGGCGCAACCGGCTCGTCTACGGCGACAACCTGCACGCGATGGCGGCCCTGCTCGCGGGTGACGAGGACGCGCAGAGCCTGCGCGGTCAGATCGACCTCATCTACATCGATCCGCCGTTCGATTCGAAGGCCGACTACCGCACGAAGATCGCCCTGCCGGACGTCGAGATCGAACAGCGGCCGGCCGTCATCGAGCAGTTCGCCTATTCGGACACATGGTCCGACGGCACCGCCTCGTACCTGCGCATGATCGTGCCGCGCCTCGTGCTCATGCGCGAACTGCTGTCGGACACCGGCTCGATCCATGTGCATCTCGGCATCCAGGTCAGCCACTACGTGAAGATCGTGCTCGACGAGATCTTCGGCAAGGACAACTTCGTCCAGGAGGTGATCTGGGCGTACGGCTCGCCATCCGGAGGCCGCGCGGCCGGGCCCAAGATGGTGAAGATCCACGAGTACATCGCGCACTACGCGAAGCGCTACGAGAGCCGGTACACGAAGAAGATCTATCTGCCCTACGACCAGAAGTACATCGACGACTGGTTCAAGTACGTCGACGCGGACGGCCGCGCGTATCGCATCCGCCTCAGGGGCAAGGACGACGACGGCGAGAACATCGTGGAGCGTCAGTACCTCGACGAGAGCAAGGGCATGCCCGCCTCCACCGTCTGGACCGACATCAAGCAGATCTATGCGGATCCGCGCGCCTACAAGGCCGATCAGGCCGGTCACTCGGAGATCACGGGCTACGATACCCAGAAGCCCGCCCGGCTCCTCGAACGCATCATCGAGCACTCGTGCCCCGAGGGAGGGCTCGTGGCCGACTTCAATGGAGGCTCCGGCACCACGGCAGCCATCGCCGAAAAGCTCGGCCGGCGCTGGATCACCAGCGATATCGGCAAGCCTGCGTGCATGATCATGCGCAAGCGCTTCATCGACCAGGACGCCAGACCGTTCCTCTATCAGGCCATCGGCGACTACCACGTCGAGGCCGCCAAGACCCATTTCGGCCGCAACTACCGCATCGGCGACCTCTCGGCGATCGTGCTGTCGCTCTACGGCGCACAGCCGCTGCCAGTCGAGGACAACCCGCTTCGCAATCTCGGCTCGGTCAGCTTCGCCGGCCGCAAGACCCTCGTGCTCGTCGACCCGCCGAACAAGCTCGTCGGCGACGCCACGCTGCGCAAGGCCGTCGCGCAGCGCGACAACCTGCTCGGCGGCTGGGATCGCGTCGTCGTGCTCGGCTGGAACTTCGAACCGAGCATCGGCCAGAGCATCGCCGCGCTCAACGACGAGCGCCTCGAAGTGCTCGTGATCCCACCCGACCTGCTCGACCGCCTGCGCAAGAAGGGCGGCATCGAGAAGCTGCGCGGGCAGGTCCGCTTCTCGAGCCTGCAGTACGTGACGCTCAAGCAGGCGCGGCGCGAGAACACCGCCCCCGACGTCGACGGTACGGCCCGCGAGCACATCGAGGTCGTGCTCGACAACTATGTCCTGCTGTCACCCGAGGCGATCAACCTCGACGAGGAGAATCGCCGCAAGCTGCTGCGCGTCATGAACGCCGAGCCGCTCGCACTCGTGGAGTACTGGGCCGTCGACCCTGACTACGACGGCGAGGTGTTCCGCTCGGTCTGGCAGGACTACCGCGGCAACACGGCCAACGACGGCGATCCGTTGCGCGTGGTCGAGCGCGCGCGCTTCGAGGTGCCGCGCAAGTCCGGCGCGCGCCGCGTCTGCGTGCGTGTGGTCGACGTGTTCGGCTTCGAGGCCGAGGTGATCCGCACGGTCGCGGAGCCTGCGGCATGAACGCGATCGCCACGGACGATCCGCTGATCCTCGCCAGAAGCCTGACTGCGCGCACCGACCAGCTGTGCAAGCATCTCGGGACCGGCACCGCCGATATCTACGATCTCGTCACGCCGGTCACCGCGGAGTTGCTGCACTGGTGGTTCGGCGATGCCGCCCGCGACGCCCGCGCGTTCAACTTCCACCCGGGCCAGCGCGAGGCGATCCTCAACGTGATCGTCGCGCACGAGGTGCTCGGCAGCGCGGATCTTCCCGACCTGTACCGCCAGGTCTGCGCCGACGCCTTGTCGGCCGAAGGTCGCCTCGCGGAGGTTTCCCAGCCCAAGCACGCGCACCCGAAGTACTGCCTCAAGATGGCGACCGGCACCGGCAAGACCTGGGTGCTGCAGGCGCTGCTGGTCTGGCAGATGCTCAACCGAACGTCCGTGCTCGACGAGGATCGCGACGATCCGCGCTTCACGCGACGCTTCCTCGTCGTCGCACCGGGCCTGATCGTCTACGAACGCCTGCTCGACGCCTTCCTGGGCAAGGAGCGCACGCAAGGAGGACGCGACTTCTCGACGTCCGACACCGCACGCTACGAGACCCTGTTCGTCCCGCCCGCGCATCGCGATCGCGTACGCCGGTTCGTGCAGGGCAACACCTGCAGCAAGACCGACATCGGCCTCCGGACGACCGGCAACGGCATGATCGCGATCACCAACTGGCACCTCCTGCAGGAGGTCGGCGACGATCTCGAATCATTCGAAGCCGATGTCGAGGCGTACGAGGCGTCGACGAGCATGGCCGAGCCGCACGACGTGGTACGCCACGTCCTTCCCTTCGCGCCGGGACGCGCCACCGGCAACAGCCTGGAGGTACTCGATGCGCGCTGGTCACGAGGTCGCGTGATCGAGTTCCTGCAGGGGCTTCCGGACCTCATGGTCTTCAACGACGAAGCCCACCACATCCACGACCTCAAGCGCGACGGCATGCCGGACGAGGTCGAGTGGCAGAAGAGCCTGACCCGCATCGCCGAGGGCAAGGGGCGACGGTTCGTCCAGATCGACTTCTCCGCCACGCCGTACAACGAGCGCACGGGCCGCGGACGCCATGCCTCGCGCAGCAAGCTGTGGTTTCCCCACATCGTCGTCGACTTCGATCTCAAGAAGGCGATGCGGCTGGGCCTCGTGAAAGCGCTCGTCCTCGACAAGCGCAGGGAGGTCGGCGCGCTGCCCCTCGACTTCAAGGCCGAGCGCGACGACGACGGCAGCATGCGCCTGTCGGCCGGGCAACGCGTGATGCTGCGGGCGGGATTGCAGAAGCTGCGCCGCCTGGAGCAGGACTTCGCCACGATCGCTCCCGATCGTCATCCCAAGATGCTGGTGGTCTGCGAAGACACCGACGTCAGCCCACTGGTCGAGCAGTTCCTGCTCGACGAAGGGCTCGCCCAGGACGACGTGCTGACCGTGGACTCCGGACGCAAGGCCGAGCTCGGCGAGAAGGAAGGGGCCCCCGTGCGCCGGCGCCTGTTCGATGTGGATCGCCACGCGACGCCACGCGTCATCGTCAGCGTGTTGATGCTTCGCGAGGGCTTCGACGTCAACAACATCTGCGTGATCGTCCCGTTGCGTGCGAGTGGCGCGCAGATCCTGCTCGAACAGACGATCGGTCGCGGCCTGCGTCTCATGTGGCGCGAGCCGGAATTCTCCGACATCAAACGCGAGAACCGCGAACGCATCGATGCGGGCCAGGAACCCGGCAATCTGATCGACATCCTGACGATCGTCGAGCATCCCGCGTTCGAGGCCTTCTACGAAGAGCTCATGCGTGAAGGTCTGGTCGGCTCGACCGGCGACGACGACGATGCATCGTCGGTCGGCGACATGATCAACGTGCCGCTGCGCGAAGGCTGGGAAGCCTTCGACTTCGCGATCCCGTTCATCCTCCGCGAAGCCGACGAGAGTGTCGACCACCTTCCGATCGATCCGCTCTCGCTGCCCGCGTTCGCCGCGATGTCTCGGCCCGAGCTCGCCGCGATGCTCGGCAAGGGTGACGTGTTCGTGTCGCAGGACCTGCAGAGCAGCACCTTGTTCGGCGACTACCGCGTCGACGGCAGCGTCATGCAGGTCGGCGGCTACAACGAGCTGCTGTCGCGCCTGACCCGGCGTATAGGGCAGGCACTGAGCCAACCGCTGCCACGAGGCAACCGCGTCGCCGAGCATCTGGCCACACCTTACCTGCAGGTCGACACCACCGTGCTCGCCACGGCGATCGATGCCTACATCCGCGAACGGCTGTTCGCCGAACCGTTCGAACCATTCCACGACGAGCAATGGCGTCTCCTGCTGCTGCAGCCGGTACTCGAGCACGTCGTGAAGATCTTCGGCCTCGCCCTGGTGCGCGCAGAGGACCGCGGCACGTTCGGAGAAACCGAAGTTCGCCACAACCGCCTCTCCGAGGTGACGCACCTGCCGATGCGCGAGAGCACGTCGATCGAGGTCACCAAGTGCATCTACACGCGGCAGGGTTGGCCGGCACGCAGCGGCGGACTCGAGCACGCGTTCATCGAATGGTGCCAGGCCGATGCGGGCGTCGAAGCGTTCTGCAAGCTCAGCGAGAGCCGTCACGACTTCGCGCGCCTGCGCTACGTCAGGGAGGATGGACTGCCGGCGTTCTATTTCCCGGATTTTCTCGTCCGTACGGCGGACGCGATCTACTTCGTCGAGACCAAGGCCCAGCAACAGGCCAGCCATCCGAACGTGCAGCGAAAGCGCAAGGCGGCTGCCACGTGGTGCGAGCGCATCAACGATCTCGCACCGTACGACCGTGGAGGACGCGTCTGGCACTACGCTCTCGTCGCAGAAGACCTGTTCCACGACTGGCGATCGAAGAACGCCCGCGTGGAGGAGCTGCTGTCGTTCTCGCGCGTGCGACCGGCGAATCGCACCGCGGATCAGGGCGGCCTGGGTTTCTGATCACCGGGGCCGCGCCGACCACGCCGAACACGAGGCCGATCAACGCATGCCGCGCAGTCGTCGAAGGTCCTTTTCGCATGAACGCGGCCACCGCGTGACACGCTGACGTCATCCGCGACGGAGGCCGGTGTTCCGTCTGCATCGCCGCCCCATGGCGCCACCCGGACGATCTCCGCGCGTCCGCGGCCGGACACGCGAACGTCCGCGAAAAGCGTCCGCTGGCGATGCATGACTTCCGGACTAGCAACCCAAGTGCTTGTCCCTGCATCTGATTTCCCGAAGACCACGTCTGGGTACGCGCTGGCACGGTGCTTGCGATACCTCCCCTGCACAACCGGTCTTCAGGAGAACATCATGACCTTCCGCACCTCCACGATCCGCATCGCAGGCTTGGCCGCCGCGCTCGCCTGCGCCACCGCAAGCGTCCACGCGTCCGATGCCGCGTTCTCGGTCGAGGCGCGTGCCCCGCTGCAGGCGACGCTGATGCCGACCATGAGCATCGTCGCCGACGCGAACGATCCCTCGCGCGAGCCGACCTGGAGCGTCGCCGACACGGCCCCGCTCGCCGTCACGCTGATGCCGACGGTGACCGTGACCGCGCAGGCCGAGACGCTGCCGACCACGCTGCTGCCGGTCGTATCGGTGAGTGCCGATGCCGACCTGCTCGCAACGACGACGCTGCCGACCGTGCGCGTGATCGCACACGCCGAGCCCGCGAAGATCGACTCGAACGCCGCGCGCTTCGTGTCGGTCGCGCAGGTGAACGAGGAGACGCGTCGCGAAGCCTCCCGCGGCAGCCTGCTGCCGCCGTCGCTGGAGCTGTCGCCGCGTTGATCGATGGCGTCGGACCCGCGAGGGTCGACGCATGCGATGGGAGATGACGACGGAGTCCGCGAAGCGTGGTCCGTCGTCACGCTGCACATTAGGGCGAGTTTGAGGCGCCCCATGACAGCGTGCAGCGCCCACGCTGCGGTGACGTCGCATGATGCCGCCTCACCGCCGTGATTCGGATGCAGGGCACGGGATCCCGGCCTGCGCCGGGATGACCTCGCATTTGCACGCAGCGGACGGGCTGCGGGTGAATCCGACAGCTCGGGCCTCGAGCGCGCCACCGTCGTCCTCGAGGATCACGTACGGGACGAAGCGCGCCGTCGCACGTGGTCGCGAAGGCCTGCCTTGCATTCGCCGAGCATCCGGAGGCACGCGACCCACGCATCGCCACGCCGCAGGCGCACTGCCGGCGTCGGGCAGCGATCAGTCGATCGTGAACGACTGCAGGCTCACCGGAAGGCTCGTGACCTGGAACAGCAGCGCCGTCGCGGTGAGGCTGAACTGTCCGTTCAAGGCGGGTGCCGCGCCGGCATAGGTGTAGCTGAAGTCGCTAGCGCTGAAGCCCGTCTGCGAGGCGAACGTCATGAGCGTGTACGTCGTACCGGCCGTCGGCGGCGTGTCGGCATCGTCGAATGCGAACGCATACGTCCCCGTGCCGGATCTCGCGAGCGCTCCGGACAATGCGGTGTGATCGGATTCGACGTCCCCCGTGCCGAGGCGATGGCGTACGCCGGCTCCGGGCTGCCACGTGAGTGATGCTGCGGCGATCGTCCCGGCCCCGGCGACGGAACCCGGGGCGAGCGAGCCGCCGTTGCCGAGCACCACGGCACCGACGATGTCACCGTCTCCGGCCAGCACGCCGCCATCGACGTGGATGTCGGCCTGCGCGATCGTGCCGGGTACATGGAGCGTGCCGCCACCGACACGGATCACGGCATTCGTTCCTGCGGTCGCGTCGGTCGCGACGGCGAGCAGTGCGCCTGCGAGCAACAGGGAGCCCTGCATCGAGCGGATCGTCATCGGTGCCTCCCCGGAGTGGTTGCCGCCATCATAAGGCCGCGCGGCGACGCTGCGCATGCTTCCGGCAACCGCTGCACACGTCGCCGTCGAGATGACGCGAGTGACGACATCGCCAACGTCACCCGAATCTGGCTATCCTCCGACGATCGCCCGCCAGCGACGGATGGCGGATTTCCGTACCCGAGGGGAGTCGAGACGATGCGCAACCGGATGCATTTCACGCGGCATATGCTCGCGATCGCCGTCGCGACGGCGCTGTCGGCGCCCGCCATGGCCCAGGGCGACATCGAGGCGCGACCGCTGCCCAACCAAGGCTTCACCGTCACCGACGACACCGGCGCGACCGTGCGGCTGCGCGTCGGCGCCGATGGCCAGGTCACGATCCCGTCCCTGCCTGCCTCGCTGCAGCAGGATCAGGTGGTCTGCTTCAACGCCACGACCGGCGTGCTGGGTCGCTGCGCGGCAGGTGCCGGTCCGGTGGGCCCGACGGGACCGACCGGCGCCAACGGTGCGACGGGTGCTGCCGGCCCCGCAGGTGCAGCGGGTCCCGCAGGCGCGGCCGGCGCCACCGGACCGCAAGGCCAGGCAGGTGATCCAGGTGCGACCGGAGCCGCCGGTGCGACGGGCGCGCAAGGTCCGACCGGTGCAGCGGGTCCTGCAGGCGCGACCGGCAGCAACGGTCCGATCGGTCCGACAGGCGCCGGCGGTGCACCGGGTACGGCCGGTCCCACGGGCCCTGCGGGAAGCGCCGGTGCGGCAGGCCCTGCCGGTCCGACAGGCCCGATGGGCGACGCGGGTCCGACAGGCGCTTCCGGCCAGACCGGCGCCACTGGCCCTACGGGACCTGCAGGCAGCAGCCGCCACACCGTTCGCATCAACGGCACGGTGAGCACGGCACTCGCGCAGCCACTCCACCCGATCGGCTACTCGGGTACGGTCAACGCCGTGGTCAGTTTCGTCTCCCTCAACGGCTATGTCGTGTCGCTGCTGGCAGACGGTTACGTGTTCGGAAACAGCGGCGTGTCCTACGACGGCCCGAACTGCACCGGCAACGTATTCCTCAACAGCGTCAACTACATGGCCGGTTCCGTGGCCAGTGCGGGTGCCACGCGCAATGTGTATTACATCCCGCGCAACGCCACGACGGTGAACAACCCGACCCGCGCGAGCAGCTACAACGGCGCGACCTGCAACAACAGCCCGACCAACCCGATGAGCGGCGACTACTACGTCGGGCTGCCCAACGTGACGTCGACCACCGGCGTGGGGCTCGGCGACAACACGCGCTACACGGTGATCGTCGATTACGTGCCCTGATACACCCAAGGTGTCGCGCCATCGCGAGCGCGATGGCGACGCGCAGGAAGGAGGTCCTGCTGCCATTCGTGTTCGAGCTCTCGCCGCGTTGATCGATGGCGTCGACCCGTTAGGGTCGACGCATGCGATCGAAGGAATCCGCGGAGCGGACTCCTTCTTCATCGCACCGCGAGGCGAGCGCACGCAAAGCTGCAACGCGCGGGTTGCGCGGGAATGCAGGAGGCGCCGAGACCTCGGCCTCGACCCTCTACCGCACCCTCATCCGGCCCTTCGGGCCACCCTCTCCCGGAGGGAGAAGGAAGACAAATGCTCAGGCCTCGAGCACGCCGCCGTCTTCCTCGAGGATCACGTGCGGGACGAAACGCGCACCGTCGCGCGTGATCGCGGAGGTGTCCTCGCGCACGCCGAGGCCGCAGGCGCGGTCGCCGACGACCCAGCTGCCGAGCAGCGCATGACGGCCGTCGTGCGCGGCGAGCGCGTGGAACTGCTGGCGCACGAACGGTCCGCCATACGGCCCCGTCGACGCGAGGTGCTCGCCGTGCGGCAGGTGCATCTGGATGTTCGCGCCCTCGCGCGAGTGCAACGGCTTGCGCACCCAACCGGATGGCAACGCGTCGCGGCCGTCGTCGAAGAACGCAGGCAGCAGGTTCGGATGACCACGGTGGCGATCCCACAGCAGCGGCAGGATGCCCTTGTTGCTGAGCACGGCCTTCCACGGCGGCTCGATCAGCAGCGTGCCCGCGTTCGGAAGGTGCGCACCGAAGGGCTCGCGGAACAGGTCCTCGAGCGGGTACAGCTTGAACAGCGTGCCGATCACGTTGTCGTCGAGGTCGGTGTAGCGGTGGTCGGCGGTCAGGCCGATGTCCTCGATCGCGATCGAGCCGCACTCGATGCCGGCCTGCACCGCGCAGTCGCGCAGGTAGTCGATCGTGCCCTGGTCCTCGGCCGAGTTGCGCACGGCCGCGAACAGGAACGGACGCGGCAGGCGGCGCGCGATCGCACCGAAGGCCTCGACGAGGCTCTCGTAGATCGAGTTGTACTGGTCGGCCGCGGCCGGCAGGCGACCCGAGGACTGCTGGTCGTCGAGCCATTGCCACTGGAAGAACGCCGACTCGAACAGCGAAGTCGGCGTGTCGTAGTTGAGTTCGAGCAGCTTGGCCGGGCCGTGGCCGTCCCAGGCGAAATCCATGCGTCCGTACAGATGCGGATCCCCGTTCTTCCAGCTGCGCGCGATCCAGTCCCAGAACGGCTCGGGGATGTCGAGCTCGCGCATGCGCGCCTCGCTCGACACGATGTCGCCGACGAGGTCGAGCGCCATGCCGTGCAGTTCCTCGGTAGGCGCCTCGAGGCCTTCCTCGATCTCGCGCATCGTGAACGCGTAGCAGGCGCTCTCGTCCCAGTACGGCTCGCCGTCGATCGTGTGGAACACGAACCCGCTGTCGGCCGCGCGCGCGCGCCAGTTGGCGCGCTCGGGCATCGCGAGTCGACGCATCAGGTCGCCGCGCCGCGGTCGCCGCTGCGGTCGCCGAAGCCGCCACGCGACGCGGTCGGCGCACGGTCGGGCTGCTGCGCGACGGGCGCCATCGCCGTGGCGACACCGGGACGGTAGACACCACCGGCACCGGCGCCCGGTGCGGGACGCTGCCAGTTGCCGGCGCGGTCCTTGAACGCGGGGCTGCTCGTGAAGCCGGCGGTCTGGCCGCCGCGCAGCATCTGGCCGAGCAGGAAGCCCGTCATGAGCGGCATGAAATAGGACTGGCTGCCGGCCTGGCGCGCCTCGCACTGGCCTTCGCCGTGCGCGGCCACGCATTCCTCGCGCGACGCGTAGCGCGGCGCGGTCGCCTCGGCTTCCTGCTTGGCGTTCTTGAACGCCTCGCCGCAGGTATAGCTGTCGTTGGTCTGCGCGACGCAGGATTCCAGCGAGGTGTAGAGACCCTCGACTTCCGACTCCTTGCTGCACGCAGCGAGGAACAACGGCGCGGTGCCCATGACGAGCAGGGCGACGGTGCGGGAACGCTTCATGGGATTCCTCCTTCCTGGGCCCCCAAGCGTGCCTTGTTTGGCGTGACAAGGGAACCTCGCGGCCGCGCCGAGGGCCCGGACGTGACGCGGTCGACGTTCACGACGTGGACTCGCGCACGCGGCGCGCCATCGCGATCGGCGTGGCGCGAGCACGCCACGGTGCGATGTCCGCCGCCCTCCGCGCGGGAGGGCGGCGGAGCGGGCTCAGAACCGGAACTGCCCCGACACGGCGAGCAGGTTGCCGTAGTTCTCGTAGCGCGCGACGACGTGATCGCCGGTCTCGCCGCGCACGTCCACGTGCGAATCGTTCACGAACAGGTGCGCATAGCCGACGTCGAAGCGCATCGCGTCGCTCGGCGCGTAGCCGAGACCGAGCGCGACCCAGCGGCGCGTCGCATCGGGCACGCGCGGCGAGCGCGTGCCTTCGTAGGTCGGCGAGCCGTCGACCGCGAGGCCACCACGCAGGACGAGTGCGTCGCTGAGCTTGTACTCGGCGCCGACCGAGCCGAACGTCGAGTTGCGCCAGCGGAAGATCTCGCTGCTGTCGGGCTGGGCCGGGTTGTCGAACGTCACCGTGAGGTCCTTGAACGTCGACCAGCGCGTCCAGCCGTAGGTCGCGCCGTAGCTCAGGCGCTCGTTGTGGGTGTGCCACCAGCTCAGCTCGGCGAACGCGGGTGTCGTGAAGTCGGCGTTGCCGCCGGTGCTCTGGAAGGTCGGGCCGAGCAGCGGCGCGATCGCCTGCGGCACCGTGAACGTCGCATCGCCCTGGATCTCGTGGTCGATCTTGGAATGGTAGTTGAGGCCGATGCGGTCGCGGTCGGTCGGCTTCCAGAGCAGGCCGAGCTGCCAACCGTAGCCCCAGTCGTCACCCTCGATGCGCACCTTGCCGTCGGCCGCCTGCGGCAGCACGGCGCCGCCGGTCGGGCCCGCGAGGATCGCGCCGAAGTCGATCGCCTTGGAGAGATCCGCGCTCGTGTGCTGTGCGATCACGCTGCCGCCGATCGAGAAGCTGTCGCTGAGCCTGTACGACGCCGAGAACGTGGTCGCGATCGACTGCAGCTCGGACTTGAGCGCGTGGTAACGACCGACCCATCCCGCGTCGTATTCGGACACGAATCCGTACGGCGCGCTCACGCCGACACCGAAGGCCCAGCGCTCACCGACCGGCGTCGCGTAGTACATCGCGGGCACGGGCTTGGTGGCGCCCGCGTCCTGGCGGTTGCTGCCGGTGAGCGGACGACCGAGCGCATCGGTTCCTTCGCCATGAAACTTCATGCTGACGTTGATGCCGGTGAGGTCGGCCTGGAAACCCGAGCGCTCGAGCTCGGACATCGCGGCGGGATTGTTGACGACGACGGCGTAGTCGCCGGGTGCCGCGCCGTTGCCTGCGAACGCGCGGCCGAGGCCTTGGGCGCTGTTTTCCTTGAGCTGGAACGCGCTCGCCATCGCGTCACCCGCGCCGAGTGCGGCGACGACGGCGACGGAAAGGGCGAGCGGCGCGCATCGCGCGCGCGAAGGGTGACGTGATGACATGACGATTCCTCGGGAGAACGACCCGGCGCGGCGGGTCGCCACAGGGTCAGTGGACAGGATGGTGCAAGGATTGGGCCGTGCGGGGATTAATCCCCGATGACTCGCGGCAGCCTCACGACGCGGCGCGCGCCAGCGCACGTGCCTCGCGGCGCGCCTGACGCTTCTCGCGGCGACGCAGCGCGATGCGCGCGAAGACGAGGTACAGCGCCGGGGTCGACAGCAGCGTCAGCGTCTGCGACACGAGCAGGCCGCCGATCATCGCGACGCCGAGCGGCTGGCGCAGCTCGGAACCGACGCCGAAGCCGATCGCGAGCGGCACCGCGGCGAGGATCGCGACCATCGAGGTCATGATGATCGGACGGAAGCGCACGAGGCAGGCCTCGCGGATCGCCTCGAACGGCGTCGCGCCGGCACGCTCCGCGTTGAGCGCGAAGTCGACCATCATGATCGCGTTCTTCTTGACGATGCCGATCAGCAGCACGATCGCGATGATCGAGATCAGCGTGAGCTCGGTGTCGGTCGCGATCATCGCGAGCAGGCAACCCATGCCCGCCGACGGCAGCGTCGACAGGATCGTGACCGGATGAATCAGGCTCTCGTAGAGGATGCCGAGCACGAGGTAGACCGCGATGATCGCCGCGAGGAGCAGGAAGCCCTGGCTCGACTGCTGCTGCTGGAAGCGACGCAGCTCGCCACCGAACTCGCCACTGATGCTGCCCGGCATGCGCAGGTTGCGCATGGTCTGGTCGATCAGCGGGATGACCTGGTCCATGCTGACGTCCTTCGCCATGTTGAAGGTGAGGTCGAACACGGGGAACTGGAAGTCGTGCTGGATCGTCAGCGGCGCGCGGCTCGGCTCGATGCGCGTGAGCGCGTCGAGCGGCACCATCGCGCCGCTGTTGGCGCGCACGTAGAGGCGCTTGAGCGTGTCGATGCCGGGCGTCTCGCCGGTGATCGCGTTGAGGACGACACGGTACTGGTTGAGGTCGGAGTAGATCGTCGAGATCTGGCGCTGGCCGAACGCGTTGTAGAGCACGCTCGAGATCGCGCCGATCGACACGCCGAGGCGTGCCGCGGTGTCGCGGTCGATGACCAGGTTCTGCTCGATGCCGCCGTCGTCGAGCGAGGTGCCGACGCTGGTCAGCTGCGGCAGCTTCTTCATCTCGTCGGCGAGGCGCGGCCCCCACTCGAGCAGCTCCTGGTAGTTGCTGCCCTTGAGCGAATAGCTGAACTGCGAGTCGCCGCCACGCGGTCCGCCGCCACCGCCACCGAGATCCTGCACGCTGCGCAGACGCAGCTGGATGCCGGCGATGTCGGACGTCTTCTTCGTGAGGCGGTCCATGACCGCGAACGTCGATTCCTCGCGGCCGTCGCCGAGCGGCTTGAGGTTGATGAAGAGCTGGCCACGGTTCGCACTCGCGTTCGGGCCGCCACCGCTGCCGAGCGACGAGCCCACGCTGACCACAGCCGGATCGGCCATGACCACATCGGCCACCTTGCGCTGCAAGGCCACCATGGTCTCGTACGAGACGGTCGCGCTCGCGACCGTCGTGCCCTGCATCATGCCGGTGTCCTGCTGCGGCACCGAGCCGAACCGCAGGAACGTGGTCAGCCACACGGTCACGATGATGAGCAGCAGCGGCTGCAGGCTCATGAAACGCGGATGGCGCAGCGACCAGTCGAGCGCGCTGCGATAGCCGGCGAGCATGCCCGCATGCATCGCGTCGATGCGCGTGCCGAGCCAGGTCGGCGGGCGTTCCTCGTGCGGCTGCAGGTAGCGGCCGCACAGTGCCGCCGTCAGCGTCAGCGACACGATGGCCGACATCGCGATCGCGGCCGAGATCGTCACCGCGAACGAGTGCAGGAACATGCCGATGAAGCCGCCCATGAACAGCAGCGGCACGAACACCGCGATCAGCGAGGCGGTGATCGAGACGATCGTGAAACCGATCTCCTTCGCACCGTCGAGGGCGGCCTGCAGGCGCGGCTTGCCCATGTCCATGTGACGCACGATGTTCTCGATCACGACGATCGCGTCGTCGACGACGAAGCCGATCGAGATCACCAGCGCCATCAGTGTGAGGTTGTCGAGCGTGAAGCCGAACGCGTACATGACGATGAACGCGCTCGCCAGCGACAGCGGCACCGACAGACCCGCGATCACGGTCGGCGCGACGCGGCGCAGGAACAGCAGCATCGTCATGATGACGAGCGCGACGCTGATCAGCAGCGTGATCTGCACTTCCATGACCGAGGCACGGATCGTCGCGGTGCGGTCGTTGAACGGCGTGAGCTCGACACCTTCGGGCAGCCAGCTGCGCATGAGCGGCAGCTGCTCGTAGATGCTGTCGACGGTCTTGATGACGTTGGCGTCGGCCTGCTTGCTGATCACCATGAGGATCGCGCGCTCGCCGTTGAACCACGCCGCCTGGTTCTTGTTCTCCTGGCCGTCGCCTACTTCGGCGACGTCGCGCAGGCGGATCGGCACGCCGTCGCGCACGGCGATGACGATGTCGGCGAAGTCGGCGCCGTCGCGCAGCGCGTCGTTCGCGGCGATCGTCATCATCGACGTGCCGTTGCTCAGGAAGCCCTGCGGCGAGGTCACGTTGGCGGCCGAGATCGCGTTGCGCACCTGGTCGGCCGAAAGGCCCATCGAGGACAGCTTGCGCAGGTCGACGTCGACGCGCACGGCAGGCGTCGCGCCGCCGGTGATGTTGACGTCGGCGACGCCGGGCAGCTGGCGCACGCGCTGCGAGAGCAGCGAATCGGCCATGTTGTAGAGGTCGGCCGTCGTGTGCGTCTTCGACGTCAGCGACAGCAGCAGCACGGGATCGTTGTTCGGGTTGGCCTTGCGGTAGATCGGCGCGGTGCGCAATCCGGCCGGCAGATCGGCCATCGAGGCGTTGATCGCGGCCTGCACGTCGCGCGCGGCGGCATCGATGTTCTTGTCGAGCTTGAAGAACAGGATGACCACGGCGGTGCCCTGGCGGCTGTTCGAACTCATCTGGTCGACGCCCGACACGCGCCCCATGTGGCGCTCGAGCGGCGCGGCGACCGTCGAGGCCATGTTCTCGGCATCGGCGCCGGGCTGGTTGGCGACGACGAAGATGACCGGGAACTCGATGTTCGGCAGCGCGGCCACGCCGAGCTGGAAGTAGGCGATGAGGCCACCCACGAACACGCCGAGCGCGAGCAGGATCGTGCCGATCGGGCGGCGGATGAACGGTGCGGCGATGTTCACGGGCGCACCCCGCACGGACGCGCGACGCTGGGCGACGGCGTGATCACGCCGCCCTCCCCGCGTGCGCGAGCGCGCGGCGCTCGCGGCGCGCCTTCAACCAGTCCGACACGCGCTCCATGTAGAGGTACAGCACAGGCGTCGTGTACAGCGTGATGAGCTGCGACAGCAGCAGGCCGCCGACGATCGACACGCCGAGCGGGCGGCGCAGCTCCGAGCCGATGCCTGTGCCGAGCGCGAGCGGCAGCGCGCCGAACAGCGCCGCCGCCGTGGTCATGAGGATCGGCCGGAAGCGCAGCAGTGCGGCACGACGGATCGCGTCGTGCGCGGCCATGCCCTCGCGCTGCGCGTCGATCGCGAAGTCGATCATCATGATCGCGTTCTTCTTGACGATGCCGATCAGCAGGATGATGCCCACGATGCCGTCGATCGACAGGCTGAAGCCGCACACCGCGAGCGCGAGCAGCGCGCCGACGCCGGCCGGCGGCAGCGTCGAAATGATCGTGATCGGGTGGATGTAGCTCTCGTAGAGCACGCCGAGCACGATGTAGATGACGATCAGCGAGGCGAGGATCAGCAGCACCTCGTCGGTCATCGAAGCCGAGAACTGCGCGGCCTTGCCGATGAAGTTGCCGCGCACCTGCGGCGGCATGCCGATCGTGCCTTCGATGTCCTCGATCGCGCGCACCGCGTCGGACAGCGAGTAGCCCGGTGCGAGGTTGAACGAAATCGTCACCGCGGGCAGCTGGTTCTGGTGGCTGATCACGAGCGGCGCGTTGATCACCTTGGCCTCGACCAGGGACGCCATCGGGATCGTGCCGCCGCCGCCGAGCGAGATGCCCGTGTTGCCCTGCGCACCGATGCCGCTCGGCGTGGCCGAGTTGCTCGAGGTGACCTGGCCGAGTGTCGTCGCGTTGCTGCCGGTCAGCGCGCCGTTGCCGCTGCCGCGCACGGCGAGACGATTGAGCAGGTCGGCGCTCGTGCGGTACTTCGGATCCACCTCGAGCACGACGCGGTACTGGTTGATCTGGGTGAAGATGGTCGAGATCTGGCGCTGGCCGAAGGCCGAGTAGAGCGTGTCGTCGATGGTCTGGATCGGCACGCCGAGGCGGCTGGCCTGGTCGCGGTTGATCGTGAGCTGCAGCTGCAGGCCGTTCGCGGCGAGGTTGTTGTCGACGTCGGCGAGCTCGGGGCGCTGCTGCAGCGCGGCCGTCATCTTCTCGGCGAACGCGTTGAGCTCCTCGGCGTTCACGTCGGTGAGCGCGTACTGGTACTCGGTCGGCGCGATGCGGTTGTCGAGGGCGATGTCCTGCACGGGCTTGAGGAACAGCGCGATGCCCGGGATGTCGGCGGCCGTGCGCTGCAGGCGCGGCAGCACCTCGGCGAGGCCGCCACGCTCGGCGCGCGGCTTGAGCACGATGCTGAGCTGGCCCTGGTTGAGGGTCGGATTGATCGAACCCGCGCCGATGAACGCGGCGACGCCGCTGACCGCGGGATCGGCGCGCAGGGCTTCGGCGACACGCTGCGTACGTTCGAGCATCGCCTCGAACGCGATCGTCTCGTCGGCCTGCACGACGCCGGTGACCATGCCGGTGTCCTGGTCGGGCAGCAGGCCCTTGGGCATGAGCACGAACAGTGCGACGGTCAGCGCGACCGTCGCGGTCAGCACGAACATGGTCAGCGCGCGGTGCTCGAACACCCAGTCGAGGCTGCGCGCGTAGGCGTGCACGAGGCGGTCCCACCATGTCGCGCCGCGCCTGGGCGGATGCGTGTGGTCGTCCTCGGCATCTTCCTTCGGCGCGTTCTCGCGGCGCAGCAGGTAGGCGCACATCATCGGCGTCAGCGTCAGCGACACCACCATGGACAGCGCGACCGCGATCGACAGCACGACCGCGAATTCCTTGAACAGGCGCCCCGTCACGCCGGGCATCAGCAGCAGCGGCAGGAACACCGCGATCAGCGATACGGTCAGCGACAGCACGGTGAAGCCGATCTCGCGCGCGCCTTCCTCGGCCGCTTCCTTCGGCGAGCGCCCCTTCTCGAGGTAGCGCACGATGTTCTCGATCATGACGATCGCATCGTCGACGACGAAGCCGGTCGCGACGGTCAGCGCCATCAGCGAGAGGTTGTCGAGCGAGAAGCTCGCGAACGCCATGAGCGCGAACGTGCCCATGATCGACAGCGGCACCGCGACGCTCGGGATCACGGTCGCCCACAGGCGACGCAGGAACACGAAGATCACCGCGATGACGAGGCACACGGTCAGCATGAGCGTGAACTCGACGTCCTCGACCGAGGCGCGGATCGTCACGGTGCGGTCGGCGAACACGTCCAGGTGCACGTTGGCCGGCAGCACCTGGCGCAGCTCGGGCAGCATCGCCTTGATTGCGTCGACGGTCTGCACGATGTTCGCGCCGGGCTGGCGGCGCACATCGAGCAGCACGGCCGGCTTGCCGTTGGCCCACGCGGCGAGCTGGTCGTTCTCGACACCGTCGACGACGCGCGCGACGTCGCCGAGGCGCACGGGCGCGCCGCCCTTGTAGCTCACGATCGTGCTGCGGTATTCGTCGGCGCTCGAGATCTGGTCGTTCGCGCCGATCGTGAACGACTGCGCGGCGCCGTCGATCGTGCCCTTGGGGCCGTTGACGTTGGCCTGCGTGAGCGCGGAGCGCACGTCCTCGATCGTGAGGCCCTGGTTGGCGATCGCGGCCGGATCGACCTGGATGCGCACGGCCGGGCGCACGTTGCCGGCGATGCTGACGAGGCCGACGCCGGCGACCTGCGAGAGCTTCTGCGAAAGGATCGAATCGGCGTAGTTGTTGACCTCGCGCAGAGGCAGCGCGTCGGACTGCATGACCAGGGTCAGGATCGGCGCATCGGCCGGATTGACCTTGTTGTAGACGGGCGGGTACGGCAGGTTGTTCGGCAAGGTGCCGCGCGCGGCATTGATCGCCGACTGCACGTCCTGCGCGGCCGCGTCGATGTCGCGGTCCATCGCGAACGTGAGCAGGATCGTCGACAGGCCGGCCGACGAATCCGAGGTCATCACCGACAGGCCCGAGATCTGGCCGAACTGGCGCTCGAGCGGCGTCGTGACGAGCGCCGCCATCGTCGTCGGGCTCGCGCCCGGGTATTGCGTCGTGACCTGGATCGACGGCGCGTCGATGTCGGGCAGCGCCGACACCGGCAACTGGCGGTAGCCGATGAAGCCGAGCAGCAGCAGGCCCGCCATGAGCAGCGAGGTCGCGACCGGGCGGCGGATGAACAGAGTGGAGAAGCCCACGGGTCAGGATTCCTGCTGGAGCGTGGCGCCGCGACGGTCGGCCGCGGCTTCGGGAAGGCGAGGCGTCCGGATCAGCCGGCCGGGACCGGCTTGCCGTCGACCGGCGCCGACGGCGGCGTCGGCGCGGCGACTTCGCCCGGCGCCATCGGCTTGACCTTGGTGCCGGCCTTGAGGCGGAACTGCCCCTCGGTGACGATGCGGTCGCCGACCGCGAGGCCCTCGGTGACGAGCACGTCGCCGCCGTCGAGCGTGCCGCCGGTCACGAGCTTGTGCATCTTCACGGTGTCGTCGCCCTGCACGAGCCACGCGTACTCGCCTTCCGGGCCCTGCTGCACGCCCGTCGCCGGCACGACCACGCCGCCCTGCACCGTGCGCACCTGCAGGCGAACGTTGACGAACTCGCCCGGCCACAGCTTGCGGTCCGCGTTGGCGAACTCGGACTTGAGCTTGAACGTCGCGGTGCTCGTGTCGATCGTGTTGTCGATCACGACGAGCTCGCCCTCGGCGATCGTCTTGGCATCCGCGCGCGACAGCGCGAGCACCTTGAGCGGCGTCGCGTCGGCCTCGCGCACCTTGGCCATGTCCTGCTGCGGCAGGTTGAACACGATGTTGAGCGGCTGCACCTGGGTCAGCACGACGATGCCGCTGCCGTTGGCGGTGACGAGGTTGCCGACATCGACCTGGCGGATGCCGGCGAGGCCGTCGATCGGCGCGACGATGCGCGTGAAGCCGAGCTGGGTGCGCGCGTTGCTGATCGCCGCGTCGTCGGAGGCGATCAGCGCCTCCTGCTGGCGCACGGTCTGGCGCTGGTTCTCGAGATCCTGCGCCGAGACGAACTTCTGGCCGATCAGCTCCTCGTAACGCTTGAGCGTGCTGCGCGACGCGGCGAGCTGGGCCTCGTCCTGCTTCTTCTTGGCGATCGCCTGATCGAGCGCGGCCTGGTAGGTGCGCGGATCGATCTCGGCGATGAGGTCGCCCTTGCGCACCTCCTGCCCTTCGCGGAAGTGCACGGCCTGCAGCTGGCCGCCGACCTGCGCCGCCACGGTGACGGTGTTGAGTGCCTGCACGGTACCGAGCGCGGTCAGGAACAGCGGCACGTCGCGCGCCTCCGCGGCGACTGCGGTCACCGGCACGGGCGCGTCGTCGCGCCCTTCATGCGGACCACGCTTCTGGCCTTCGCGACCGACGAACCTCGAGCCCACGACCACCGCGACGAGCGCCACGACGGCGATACCGATCCACTTTCCGCGCGACATGCGCTGCATTCCTTTCATCTGGGCTACGGTGCCGGGGGCGTGTCGCCCCAACGGCGCATGGCAGCGGAACCGCCAGCTGAGCGGCTCCGGGGCGCGAATGATCCATCTATCGATGTGTTTCCGCGAGGTGCTGGGAGTCACGCATTCCGTAAAGAATTCCGAAAGATATGGAAAGATCGTGCAGCCGCGCCGAGGACAGCGGTTCCACATGAAGGTTCAAAGGCTTTGACATCGCTGCGTCGTTCACCTACGGTCCATGTTCCTGAACCGCCTTGGGGGCTGTACCTTGAAAGTCAATCTCGTTGCTGTTGCGCTCTCCACCCTCCTCGTTTCCGGCACCGCGCTCGCCCAGAAGGTTCCGAGCGATGGCCATTTCGTGACGGCCGCCGCGCCGCGCGCCCCCGGCAACCCGAACGGCTCGCCGACGCTGACGGTCACCGTTCCGATCGGCGGCAACACGTCGTTCGCGGCGTGCGACTTCGCGGCTCCGAACCCCGCGAACACCACGTTCACCGTCAACCTCGGCCCGAACGCCGTCGTCACGGGCTTCGGTGGCGCCGGCACGATCGAAACGATCGGCGCGAGCTGGGCCAGCGAAGCGGCGCTGCAGTTCTCCGGCGTCAACCCGGCGGAGACGATTCGCCTGCGCTACCTGTCGTCGGCCAATGCGTCGACGCCGGCCGGCGGCTCGCCGTACAACGTCGATCCGCCGCTCGACCTCACCGACAACGGCGTGGGCAACATCCAGCTCGGCGCCGACGGCCTTCTCACGGTCGAGTTCTGCGAGACCTTCGTCGACAACGCCGGCAGCGGTGACGCGAACTTCATCGAGCCGAGCACGCTGACCATCCAGTGCTACGACTGCGTCGCCCCGGGCGGCGGTGGCGGTCCGGGCGGTGGTGATCCGATCTCGTCGGTCCCGCTGCCGAGCACGAACCTGTGGGGCCTCCTCGCACTCGCCCTGGGCCTCGGATTCGCGGGCCGCCGTGCGATGCGCCGCACGTCCTGACCGGACGCTCCATCGCGCAAGAGAACGGGATGCCTTCGGGCATCCCGTTTTCGTTTGGGCGACCGCCCGCCTTCGGACCGCTCGAGCGATCGGCCGTGCCGCCTTCGACCCGGATGGCATTCGCCCCTGCAACATCGCATTCGCGCCATCGGCGCCCGCCATGCTTACGCCGGTGGTGCGAAGATCACCCGCCCCGGGAGGAGATCGACCATGCTGCGTGACCTGCTCGCGACAATGCTCAGCCTGGCGTCGATCATCGCCGCCGCGGAAGAACCGCTGACGACCCACGCGGAACGCTCCGGCTTCAGGCAGACCGGTCGCTACACCGAGGTCGAATCGCTGTGCGCGGCCTATGCCCGGCGCTGGCCCGATGCGGTGCGCTGTGAAACGCTCGGCCGCACCCCCGAAGGGCGCCCCATGCTCGTCCTCGTCGTGTCCCGCAGCGGCGCGCTCTCGGCGGCCGACGCGCGCCGCCGTGGCACGCCGGTCCTGCTCGTGCAGGGCGGCATCCACGCCGGCGAGATCGACGGCAAGGACGCCGGTTTCCTTGCGCTGCGCGAGATGCTCGACGGCACCGCCGCGAAAGGCGCACTCGAGCACGTCGTGGTCGTCTTCGTGCCGGTGTTCAACGTGGACGGCCACGAGCGCATGGGGCGCTGGAACCGCCCCAACCAGCGCGGCCCCGAGGAGATGGGTTGGAGAACCACCGCGCAGAACCTCAACCTCAACCGCGACTACGTGAAGGCCGACGCGCCCGAAATGCAGGCGATGCTGCGCCTCGTCGACACCTGGGATCCGATCGCCTACGTCGACCTGCACGTGACCGACGGCGCGCAGTTCGAGCACGACATCTCGATCAACCTCGAACCGTCCCACTCGGGCGATGCAGGCCTGCGCAAGGCCGGCGTCGCGCTGCGCGATGCGCTGCTCGCCGACCTCGCGCGCCAGGGTTCGCTGCCGCTGCCGTTCTATCCGTCGTTCGTCGAGTACGACAATCCTGCGTCGGGATTCGAGGACAACGTCGCCACACCGCGCTTCTCGCACGGTTATTTTCCGCTGCGCAACCGCTTCGGCGTGCTCGTCGAGACGCATTCGTGGAAGGACTACCCGACCCGCGTGCGCATCACGCGCAACACGATCGTCGCGCTCGTCGAGCACGCGGCGAAGGACGGTCCGCTCTGGCGCACGCTCGCCATGAAAGCCGATGCCGCCGCGACGAAGCTCGGCGGCACGACGGTACCCCTCGACTACAAGGCCAGCGACAAGACGCGCACGATCGCGTTCCGCGGCTACGCCTACACGCGCACGCCGTCGGAAGTGTCGGGCGCGCTGATGACGCGCTACGACGAGCGCACGCCGCAGGTCTGGAACATCCCGCTGCGCGACGACGTGCAACCGCACCTGCAGGTGACCGCGCCGCGCGGCGGCTACATCGTCCCACCCGCGCACGCCGCCCTCGTGTCGGCATGGCTCACGCACCACGGCATCACGTTCCGCACGCTCGGCGCCGCACGGCCGCGCGCCGACGTCGAGGTATTCCGCGCGACCAAGGCGACCTTCGGCACCGGCACCGTCGAAGGACACCAGCGCCTGGCCCTCGAAGGCACCTGGCAGCGCGAACCGCGCGACATCCCGGCCGGCGCGCTGTACGTGCCGATCGCGCAGCCGAAGGCACGGCTCGTCGTCGCGATCCTCGAGCCGCAGGCGCCCGACTCGATCGCAGCCTGGGGAGGCTTCAATACCGCATTCGAGCGCAAGGAGTACATGGAGGAGTACGTCGCCGAAGATGTCGGCCGCGCGATGCTGCGTGACGATCCCGCGGTCGCGAAGGCCTTCAACGAGCGCCTCGCCACCGACGAAGCCTTCGCGCGCAGCCCCGCGGCACGCCTCGAGTTCTTCGCGCGCCGCCACAGCTCGTGGGACGAGCGCCTCGACCTTTACCCCGTGATGCGCAGCGACGCCGAACCGCGCTGACGGGGCGCCCGTGTGTCGGGCCGAACGTCGCGACGTGCGGGCGAGACGATGTACCGAAGCCTCCACGACGCATGCATGAGCGCTCGTCACCCGGCGGCCCCTCTCCCCCGGCCCCTCTCCCGCGAGGGGAGAGGGGAGGCAAGCGTTTCGTCACGCCGTGCTGGCCTGCGCCCGCGGGCGCTTCCGCGGCGATTCGCGGTTGTCCGGCAGATGCTCCACACCGCGTCATGCTCGTCGCCGGCGCACGGCGCATCACGTCGCGATGTGGAAGCCGTGACCATCTCCCGCCGTGGTGGTGCGGAAGGCGCGAACCTTTCCAGGCGGAATACGCCCCATCTCCCCGCCCCCGGGCTGCTGAAGATGTGCTCACCTCCCCGCTCCCCTCGCGGGAAAGGCGTGACCATCTCCCGGCGTGGTGGCGCTGAAGGCGCGCCCCTTTCGAAGCGGAATACGCCCGATATCCCCGTCTAGGGCTGCTGAAGATGCGCTCACCTCCCCTCTCCCCTCGCGGGAGAGGGGCCGGGGGAGAGGGGGCGGAGGACGACGACATCCACGTCCGCGCCTTCCAGGCTCGTGGACAGCGTCGACACCGAGCCCCGCGACGGTCACTCCTGCTCCGACCCGTGCTGCTTGAAATTGAATTGTTATTCAATTTAATATCGAGCGCATGACACGCAGCACGCCCCCTCGCTCACGTGGCCGCCCAGGTGCCGAAGACGACGCCGACCGCCGCGCCCGCATCCTCGATATCGCCATCGAGCTGTTCAGCCGTCACGGCATCGCCGCAACCTCGATGTCGCAGATCGCGCGGGCGGCACATGTCGCGCCCGCCCTACTCCATTACTACTTCGGCGACCGCGACCGTCTCGTCGACACGCTGGTCGAGGAGCGCATCGCGCCCGCGATCGGCACGATCGGTGCCGCGGTCGCGGCCGCACCCGATGCACCTCGCGACATCGTGCGCGTGTTCGTGCACGCGATGACCGAGGGCGTCGCCGCGCACCCGTGGTTCCCGCCCCTGTGGCTGCGCGAGGTGCTCAGCGAAGGCGGTCTGCTGCGCGAGAGGCTCGTCGGTACCTTCGCGACGCCCGTGGCACGCGGCCTGCGCGATCGCTTCGCGCGCGCGCAGGCCGAAGGCGTCATCGACGCGCGCCTCGACCCGCGCCTGCTCGTGGTGTCGCTGATCTCGCTGACGTTGTTCCCGCACGCGGCCGCGCCGGTCTGGCGGCCCTTGCTCGAAGCCGAGGACGTGAGCCCCACGATGCTGGCCGAACACACCATCACCCTTCTCGAGCGCGCCCTGGAGCCGCCACGATGAAACGCCCGTTGATATCCACCATCGTCGCCCTCGTGCCGATCGCGCTCGCCGCGGGCTGCCGGCGCGAAGCTCCGTTGCCGCTCATGGGCACGCTCGAACGGGAACGCATCGGCGTCGCCGTCGAAGTCTCGGAGCCGATCGTCCGCCTCGACGTCGCAGAAGGTGACGACGTCAAGGCCGGTGCTCCACTGCTCGCGTTCGACACGCGCCGTACCGACGCGCAACTCGCCCAGGCCGAGGCCGAGGTACGACGCGCCGAGGCTGCGTTCGACGAACTGCGCCACGGCACGCGGCGCGAGACCCTCGATGCCGCACGCGCGACGCTGTCAGGCGCCGACGCCGCAGCTTCCAACGCACGCCGCGAGCGCGACCGCCTCGCCGACCTGCGCGCACGCGGGCTCGTCGCCCAGGCCGACCTCGACCGCGCCGAGACCACGCTGCGCACCGCGCAGGCCCAGGCCGGCAGCTCGCGCGCGAACCTGCGCGAACTCGGCAACGGCGCGCGCATCGAGGATCTCGACCAGGCCGAAGCCGCACTCGACGCCGCGCGCGCGGCGCGCGATCGCCTCGTGCTCGTGCGCGAGCGCCTCGAGGTGCGCGCACCGCGCGATGCACGTGTCGATGCCTTGCCGTTCAAGCTCGGCGACCAGCCGCCGCTCGGCGCGACCGCGGTGAGCCTGCTCGCGGGCGAGGCGCCGTATGCACGCGTCTACGTGCCGGCGAGCCTGCGCGCCGGCCTCGACCTCCATGCGCGTTGCCAGGTCCTCGTCGAAGGCATCACGACACCCTACGGCGCGCACCTGCGCAGCCTGCGCGCCGATCCCGCGTTCACGCCGTACTACGCGCTGTCGGGTGACGACGCGAGCCGCCTCGCCTACCGTGCCGAGATCGTGCTCGACGACGTCACCGCGGTGCGCCTGCCGGCCGGCCTGCCCGTGCAGGCCGACTGCGAACGCAGGGAACCGGGCGCGACGCCGTGAACGCGACCGGCGCACGTGATGCCGAAGCACGCGAACCAGGCGGCGACGCCGTCATCGCGGCGCGCGGCCTGACCAAGCGCTTCGGTGACGTCGTCGCGGTCGATCATCTCGACCTCACCGTGCGGCGTGCCGAGGTCTACGGCTTCCTCGGTCCCAACGGCTGCGGCAAGTCGACGACGATCCGCATGCTCTGCGGCCTGCTCGGCGCGAGCGAGGGCAGCGTGCGCGTGCTCGGCCACGAGCTGCCGGACGACGCCGAGGCGGTCAAGCGCCGCATCGGCTACATGACGCAACGCTTCTCGCTCTACGAGGACCTCACGGTCGGCGAGAACCTCGAGTTCCTCGCCGCCGTGCACGGCCTCGCCGGCGCGAAGGGGCGCGCACGCATCGGCGAACTGATCGAGCGCTATCACCTCGGTGCGTTGCGCGGACGCCTCGCGGGCGCGATGTCGGGTGGCCAGAAGCAGCGCCTCGCACTGGCAGGCGCCGTGCTGCACGATCCCGAGCTGCTGCTGCTCGACGAGCCGACCAGCGCGGTCGATCCGCAGTCGCGGCGCGACTTCTGGGACGCGCTGTTCGATCTCGCCGACGCCGGCACGACGCTGCTCGTGTCGACGCATTACATGGACGAGGCCGAGCGCTGCCATCGCCTCGCCATCCTCGACCGCGGCCGCCTCGTCGCCGACGGCACGCCGCACGACCTCATGGCCGCGCTGCCCGGCAGCACGGTGCGCGTCGACACGCCGACACCTCGACGCCTGCAGCAGGCGCTCGCGCGCGAAGCGCACGTGATCGGCGTCGCGCAGATCGGCGCGAGCCTGCGCGTGCTCACCGACCGTCGCGACGACGGCGTCGCCTGGATCGCCGCGACGCTGCGCGAGCGTGGCCTCGAGGCGGACGTCGACGACACGCCGCCCAACCTCGAGGACGTGTTCGTCGCCGCGACACGTGCGCGCGAGGCGTCGCCGTGAGGCTCTCGCGCCTGCTCGCCGTCGTCACCAAGGAGCTGCGCCAGCTGCGCCGCGACCGCCTGACGTTCGGCATGATCGTCGGCATCCCGACGCTGCAGCTGCTGCTGTTCGGCTTCGCGATCAACCTCGACGTGCGCCACCTGCCCGCCGCCGTGCTCGACGAAGCCGGCACGTGGCGCTCGCGCGAACTCGTCGCCGAACTCGCCTCGTCGCAGGTGCTCGACTTCCGTCATCGCCTGGCCGTGCCGCAGCAGGCCGACGAGCTGCTGCGACGCGGCGAGATCGGCGCCGTCGTGGTGATCCCGCGCGATCTCGAACGCCGTCTCGAGACCGGCGGCGAGCCCGCGTGGCAGCTCGTCGTCGACGGTGCCGACCAGTCCGTGCAGGCCGCCGCGCGCCAGCTCGCGGCATTCCCGACGTCCTCGCTGCGCGCGGGCATGAAGGCGACGCCACCGGCCGTCGAGATCGTCAACCTCTACAACCCGCAGCGGCGCGCGCCGGTCAACACCGTGCCGGGCCTGATCGGCGTGATCCTGACGATGACGATGGTCGTGTTCACGGCGATGGCGATCGTGCGCGAACGCGAGCGCGGCAACATGGAGATGCTCATCGCGACGCCGCTGTCGTCGTTCGAGCTCACGCTCGGCAAGGTGCTGCCGTACATCGGCATCGGCCTGATCCAGGTCACGCTGATCCTGCTGCTCGGCATCGCGGTGTTCGACGTGCCGATCCGCGGCGGGCTCGTCGACGTCTACGTCGCCGCGCTCGCCTACATCAGCGCCGCACTCGCGCTCGGCGTGCTCGTCTCGACGCTCGCGAAGACGCAGTTCCAGGCGATGCAGATGGCGTTCTTCCTGTTCCTGCCGCAGATCCTGCTGTCGGGCTTCATGTTCCCCTACGACGGCATGCCGCGCGCAGCGCAGTGGTTGGCCGAGGTGTTCCCGCTCACGCATTTCCTTCGCCTGATCCGCGGCATCATGCTGCGTGGCGCGGGCCTCGACGAGCTGTGGCCTTCGCTCGCCGCGCTGGCCGCCTTCATCACGATCGTGCTCTCGATCGCCGTGCGCCGCTTCCGCAAACGCCTCGACTGACGTCGTAACCCCGCCGCGCCGCGTGCCGCGTTGGATCGTGCGTCACTGGCCCGAGGGGACGCACATGGCGACGCAGGCATCGACGAGGCACGACACGCGCTGGAGCGCACAGAGGATCACCGGCATGGCCGGCACGTTCGCGGTGCATGTCGCCGCGGTGGCGATGCTCGCCCTGCCCGGCACCGCACCCGTGGCGGCGGTGCGCGAGGTGGTCGCGACGACCATCACGATGCACGAGAGACCTCCCGAACCCGTGGTGCTGCCGCCGCCACCGGAACCGCAGCCGAGGCCTCGTCCGCGCCGCGAACCGGTTCCGGTCGTGCGACCACAGCCGGTACCGATCGTTGCCGAGGCGACCGCGTCGATCCCGGTGCCGCCCGTCGCCGACGTGATCGACGAAGGCCCGGCGGTCGTCGACGCACCGGTCGCCGAACCTGGGCCGGGAACGCCGACCGGCGCGACCGTGACGCTGGCCTACGCCGCACTCGTGCAGCCGAGCTATCCCGATGCCTCGCGCAAGAAGGGCGAACAAGGGACCGTGCTGCTGCGCGTGCTCGTCGATGTGGAAGGACGCGTCGATACGATCGAGGTCGCGCGCAGCAGCGGCTCACAGCGTCTGGATCGCGCCGCACGTGACGCCGTGCAGAAGTCGCGCTTCCGTCCCGTCATGATCGACGGCGTGGCGCGACCGGCGTGGGGCCTCGTGCCGATCGCGTTCACGATCGACCGCGGCTGAGGCCTCAGGCGAACGCGGGGCGCACGGCGAACGCGAACTCGGCGTGCGGCCCTTCCTGCACCGCCGGCTCGGCGACCGAGTCGGCGATGAGGTCGTCGAGCGGCACGGCCGTGTGGATCGCGAAACCCTGCACCGCGTCGACGCCGAGCTCGCGCAGGCTGGCGAGCACGCGTGAACTCTCGACCGATTCGGCGACCGTGCGCAGGTTGAGGCAACGCGCAATCTCGCACATCGAACGCACGAGCACCGGATCCACCTCGTTGCGTGCGAGGTCGCGTATGAACGCGCCGTCGATCTTGAGGATGTCGACCGGCAGGTTCTTGAGGTAGGCGAACGACGACATGCCGCTGCCGAAATCGTCGAGCGCCACGCTGCAACCGTGCGCGCGCACGTCGTCGATGAACGCACGGGCCTGTACGACGTCGGCGATGACGGCCGTCTCGGTGATCTCGAAGCAGAGCTTGCGTGCGACGGCCGGGAAGCGCTCGAGCAACGCGCTGACGTGCGCACGGAACGCGGGCTGCACGATCGACTGCGCGGACACGTTGACGTGGCACAGACCGAGTTGCGCGAGATGCTGCGGCACCTCGGCGAGACGCTCGAGCGTGGTCGCGACGACGAGACGATCGAGCGCCACGATCTCGCCGTAGGTCTCGGCCGCCGGCAGGAACTCGCCGGGCATGTAGAGCCGGCCCGCGTCGTCGCGCAGGCGCAGCAGGATCTCGTAGCCGAGCGTGTCCGGCGCACCGAGCGTCTGGATGCGCTGCGCGTAGAGCAGGATCTGGCGGTCCTGCACGGCCTTGCGGATGCCGCCGACCCAGGCCATCGCGTCGCGACGACGCGAGATCGCCTCGTCGGTATCGCGATACGTGCGGATGCAGTTGCGGCCCTGGTCCTTGGCGACGTAGCAGGCACGATCGGCCGCGCGCAGCAGGTCGCCGACGTCACGCGTGCGTCCGTCGATCTCGACGAGGCCGATGCTGCCGGTGACGCCGAAGTTGCGGCCCTCCCACACGAACGCCGCGTCGGCCATCGCGCGGCCGAGGCGCTCGGCGACGCGCTCGGCCTCGTCGATCGCGGTGCGCTCGAACAACACGGCGAACTCGTCGCCGCCGAGCCGGCCGACCCAGTCGCTGGCACGCAGGTGGCTCTGCAGCAGCGCCGCGAGCTCGCGCAGGAGCTGGTCGCCCGCGGCGTGCCCACAGGTGTCGTTGACGATCTTGAACTGGTCGAGGTCGATGAAGCACAGCGTGTGGTTGCTGCCGTTCGCGCGCGCGCTCGCCGTGGCGCGTTCGAGGCGCCGCTCGATCTCCCGGCGATTGATGAGGCCGGTCAGGGCGTCGTGGCTGGCCTGCCAGGCCATCTCGCCGGCGAGCTCGCGCGCCTCGGAAACGTCTTCGGCGAGCGCGAACACACGTGGCTCGCGACCACCCGCGACCTGCACGTGCGAGGTGCTCCAGCGCAGCAGGCGCGTGCCGCCGTCGCGATGCAGGAAGCGGTGATCCGTCGGCGGTGCATGACGGTCTCCGGCCGGCGTGACCAGATCGGCGCGCAGCGCCTCGAGCTCGTCGGGATGCGCGATGTCGTCGAGGCACTTGCCGCGCAGCGCGGCGGCCGGCCAACCGAGGATGCGTCCGATCGCGTCGTTGACCTCGATGAAGCGGCCCTGCCGGTCCATCTTGAGCATGCCGACCGTGGCCTGGTGGAACGCCGCGCGATAGATGCCCTCGCTCTCGGCGATGCGGCGCAGCGTCGAGCGCAGGATGCGCAGCGCGAGCCACGCGATCGCGGCGAACAGCGCGACGCTGCTCGCGATCAGGACCGCGTTGAGTGCGCGCGCGCCGTGCACGAGCGAGGCGGAGAACGCGAGCTCGAGCGGCCGCATGCGTTCGTCGAGCACGATGACGCGCTCCTGGAACGCATTGCCTTCCGCCGTCGTGACCGGACCGGCGCCGATGCGCCGCTCCATCTCGTCGGCGAGCGCGGCGAGCTGCAGGATGTGGTCGTCGGCCTCGCGCCACAGCCTGACCGAATCACGGAAGTACGGGGCGTGGCGGAAATAGCGGTACATGCGCACGAGGCGCGGCACTTCCTGTGTCGCATTGCCGCCTTGCAGGAAACCTTCGCGTGCGGCGGCGAGATCGGGCGGATCGAGATCGAGCGCGAGGCGCGCGCGCATGTCGCCGAGGGGGACGGCGAGTGCCTCGCGCGCGAGGACGAGGTCCTCGTTCTGGCCGTGCTCGGCGTACTGGTAAAGCTCGCGTACGGCGTCCTGCTGGCCCTTGGACCAGTGGCTCTCGCCGACGATGTAGGCCGTCGCACCGGCCTGGATCTCGAGGACGGTCGAGGTCAGTACCGCGGCGACGGCGGCGAAGACGATCAGCAGGCCGAATTCGAGCGGCAGGCGCCGCGCGACGCTGCGGGGCGATGCCGATTCGATGCACTCAGGGTTGTCGGTGGCCATGGGCTTCCTCCCTTCACCGGCGTCGGCGACGGCCGCGCACGAGGGGACGCGAGGAAGATGCAACTTGTATACCTGTTCACAAACAACATGATCACCCGCCCACAAGAAGCGGTTAATCGATGCAAATCAACGAGATGAGGTCAATCAGCCGAATGGCGTCATCACGCAGCCTGTCTCACGCTGCGACAGGCATGCCCTGAGGAGTGGCGTTTTGGGCCTTTGGGTGGCCGGCCATTCAGATTGCGTGCCGACTAGGGACGGACGCGGCCGTTGCCTTCGTTGTCCCAGTAGCCGAACAGCTTGCGGGCCACGAACTTGTAGGCGCGCTTGCCCGTGGCGCGCCATGCCTCGGCGATCCACGAGCGGCGCGCGAGCACCCGGCGCTCCGTCGGCGTGAGGTGCTGAGGGCAGTACGTGCGCTTGTGCTTGAGCAGGTGGCGCAGGTCCTCGCGCGCGAGCAGGCGGAACAGTCGCCCGCGGCGCGGGCGGAACCAGGCGATCTGGAAATCGACGACGGCCGGCGAGCCGTCGACGCGCTGCAGCCAGTTCGGCTCCTTGGCGAGATCGTTGTGGACCACGCCACGCGCGCGCAGCGCCTTCAGCAGTCTGTGCGCCGCGCGGTAGTACGAAGGATCGCGCGGCTTGGCCTGCTGCATCGGGATGCCGGGCATGAAGCTGCGCTCGAGCACGCCGGCCTGCCAGCCGAGCAGGGCCGGGACCGCATCGACGCCTTCGAGCGCACCAAGCACGCGCGCCTCGCGTGCCGCGGCGGCACGCGCGATCCAGCGCACGCCCAGGTGCGCCGCACGCGTGTCGCGGCGGATCCAGATGCGCTCGCCGTCGCGGCAGGTCTCGATGCGGCCGAGGGCGTCGGCCTTGAGCAGTTCGGTGTTCATGCGGCGCGCATTATCGGGCATGACCACGGGCCAGGCGCATCATGCAGTGCGCCATCTCACATCTTTACATCTCGGGCGGTACGGTCTTCCGGATGCCGGATACCCGACTTGCCCTAGACTGCGCGACCCGCCCCGACCCCGCCGCCGATGACTGTCACGATCCTGCTCTACGTGCTCGCCGCCGTGCTCGTGCTGGTCGGCATCGCCGGAACGATCCTCCCGGCCCTGCCCGGCGTGCCGCTGGTCTTCGTCGGCATGCTCGTGGCCGCATGGGCCGGTGACTTCGCGTTGATCGGCTGGCCGACGCTGACGCTGCTCGGCGTGCTCTGCGTGCTCTCGATCATTGTCGACTTCGTCGCCGGGGTGCTCGGCGCCAAGCGCGTCGGCGCGAGCGGCTGGGCCTTGTTCGGTGCCGGCCTCGGCACCTTCGTAGGCCTGTTCTTCGGCATCCCGGGCCTGCTGTTCGGGCCGTTCGTGGGCGCGGTCGCAGGCGAACTGATCGCGGGCGGCACGCTGCGCCGCTCGGCGATCGTCGGCGTCGGCGCCTGGCTCGGCTTCGTGTTCGGCACGCTGGCCAAGATCGCGCTGTGCTTCACGATGCTCGGCATCTTCGTGCTCGCGCTGCTGATCTGAGCAAGCGGTACGCGGCGATCAGCGGCTGCCAGGCGCGTCCGGCAGTACGTGGAACAGGATCGCGAAGAAGTGCAGCACGCTGCCGAGCAGGACGAACACGTGCCAGATCGCGTGGTGGTAGGGCATGCGTTCGCGCAGGTAGAACGGCACGCCGAGCGTGTAGCTGACGCCGCCCGCGATCAGCAGTGCCATGCCGCCGGCGCCGAGGCGTTCGGACAGCGGCACCGCCGCGAGCATGCCGATCCAGCCCATGCCGAGGTACAACGCCACGACGATGCCGTGGCGTCGTACGCGCGCGAGCTTCATCGCGATGCCGACGATCGCGAGCGTCCACACGGCGGCGAACAAGGACCAGCCCCACACGCCACCGAGGCCGATCAGCGTGAACGGCGTGTAGGTGCCCGCGATGAGCAGGAAGATCGCGACATGATCGATGAGCTGCAGCACCGGCTTGGCGCCGGCATTCGGGATGCCGTGGTAGAGCGTGGACGCGGTGTAGAGCAGGATCAGCGTGGTGCCGTACACCGCGCTCGCGGTGATGTGCCAGGCATTGCCATAGAGGCTCGCGAATGCGACGAGCACGGCGAGGCCGGCGATGCTTAGGACGATGCCGAGACCGTGGATCGCGGTCGAGGCGAGCTCGTCGCGGAACGTGATGCGGGAATCGAGTGTGCCGGCAGGGGCCATCGCGACCACCTCGTCTGTTGCGCCAGGGCCCGTCTCGCGACGGGCCTCCAGCATGACTCAGCCGGCGTACGGCCTCAACGCTTCTCGATGATGAAGCTGCCGAACGCGACGCCGAGATCCCAACCGCGGCCCTTGCCGCTCAGCGCGAGCGAGATCGGCCCCTTGGTGACGACGCGTGCGCTGGTCGACTTGACCGCGCCCGCGTGCGCCTCGGCGGTCGCATAGCCGCCGATGATGTCCTCGATGTCGTAGACCTCGGAGAACTTGCCGATGCCGTCGTCGATCTCGGACTTGCCGAACGATACGCCACCGCCCTTCGCGCTGATCTTGACCTTCATCGACGTCCCGTTGCTGCAACGCACGGTGCCGTTGCCGGACGCGGTCTTGTAGAACGCGGACCAGCCCGACATCGAGAACGTCATCTCGCAATCGAGCTTGGCGGCCGATGCCGACGTCGCGGTGCCTGCGAACACGAGCGCGGCGGCGAGCACGAATGACCTGGACATGGCGATCCCTCTTGCATGACGGATCGCCATTCTGCGCAGCGGCACATGTCGCGCACAATCGGGGACGACCCTCGCGGTTGGGCCTCGTTCATCGCGCGGGCATGTCGCGGCGTCGTATGCTCGCGGTCTGCCGATCGCCGATGCCACGCCATGTCCGACGTCGATCTCGTCATCCACCTGCGCCGCTGTGAAGGCGAACCGATCGCCGCCGAGGCGGGCCTGCGTCTCGCCGCGCGCCTCGGCGCGCACGCGCTCGGACTGCACGTCGTCGCGATCCCGCCCGCCGCGTTCGTTTCGCCGGAAGCCGTGGCCGTGCACGTCAACGAGGCTGATCACCTCAGCGACGAGGCGCGTGCACGCGAACCCTGGTGGGACGCGCAGCTCGCGCGCTTCGGCGTCGAAGGCGCGTTCCAGGTCGTGCAGGGCGATCCCGTCGATGCGCTGTGCCACGCGGCACGCTGGTGCGATCTCGTCGTCGCCGAGCGTCCGGTGAACAACCCCGATGCGCCGGTGGGCTGGGGCATCGTCTCGCGCACGGTGTTCGACGCGGCGACACCGGTCGTCGTGGTGCCCGACGTCGCGCGCGTCGCCTCGATCGGCGAACGCATCGTGATCGCGTGGAACGGCAGCCGCGAGGCGATGCTCGCGATCCGCGGCGCGCTGCCGCTGCTGCGGCTCGCCGCATCCGTGGACGTGCTCGATGGCCTGCCGCCACATCCCGCGATGCCGAATGCCCTGCCCGCGTTCGACCTGCGCGCCTGGCTCGCGCGACGCGGCATCGACGCGCATTTCCACGCGTTCCGTCCCGAAGGTGCGCACGGCCCCGCCGTGCTCGAGGCCGCGCGTGCACACGCCGCGGATCTTCTCGTCACCGGCGCCTGGGGCCAGTCACGCATCGCCGAACTCGTGCTCGGCGGCGCCACGCGCCATCTTTTCCAGCACAGCGACATCCCGCTGCTGGTCGCGCACTGAGCACACGCGATGCCGCAACGAAAGAGGCGCGCCGAAGCGCGCCTCTTTCGCGGTCCACGAACGTGACGCTTACTTCGCGGCGACGAGCGCCAGCGTCATGTCGAGCATGCGGTTGGAGAAACCCCACTCGTTGTCGTACCAGCTCAGCACCTTGACCAGCGTGCCGTCCATGACGCGCGTCTGCGTCGCGTCGTAGATCGACGACAGCGGGTTGTGGTTGAAGTCGATCGACACGAGCGGCTTCTCGTTGATGCCGAGCACGCCCTTGAGCGGGCCTTCGGCGGCCGCCTTCACGATCGCGTCGATCTCGTCCTTGGTGGTCGCGCGCGCGGCCGTGAAGACGAGGTCGACGACCGAGACGTTGATCGTCGGCACGCGCATCGCGAAACCGTCGAGCTTGCCGTTGAGTTCGGGCAGCACGAGGCCGACCGCGGCGGCGGCGCCGGTCTTGGTCGGGATCTGCGAATGCGTGGCCGAACGCGCGCGGCGCAGGTCGGAGTGGTATACGTCGGTCAGCACCTGGTCGTTCGTGTAGGCGTGGATCGTCGTCATGAGGCCGTGGACGATGCCGATCTTCTCGTGCAGCGCCTTGGCCAGCGGAGCGAGGCAGTTGGTCGTGCACGACGCGTTCGAGATGACCTCGTGCGAAGCCTTGAGGCCGTCGTGGTTGACGCCGTAGACGAACGTGCCGTCCACGTCCTTGTCGCCCGGCGCCGAGATGATGACCTTCTTCGCGCCGCCGGCGAGGTGCGCACCGGCCTTGGCCTTGCTCGTGAACAGGCCCGTGCACTCGAGCACGACGTCGACGCCGAGGTCGCCCCACGGCAGCTTGGCCGGATCGCGCTCGGCGAACACCTTGATGCGGTCGCCGTTGACGACGAGGTCGCCACCTTCCACCGTTACCTCGCCCGGGAAGCGGCCGTGTGCGGTGTCGTACTGGGTCAGGTGCGCGTTCGTCTCGGCGTTGCCGAGGTCGTTGACCGCGACGATCTGGATCTCGCCGTTGCGCTTGGCCTCGTACAGCGCGCGCAGGACGTTGCGGCCGATGCGGCCATAGCCATTGATGGCGACCTTGACTGCCATGGGAACACTCCTCGAAGGGCGACGGAAAAGGGGACCGGCATTCTAGCGGCCCTGCCCTTGCGTCGCACGGAGCCACTCCGATGGGGCCAATCGCCGGGACCTCACCACACGCCCGGAACAGGCCGGATCGGCACCTGAGAGGTTCCACGACGCGGCACCGCGGCACCGTGCCGCAGGCGCGCCGGCCACGCCCATGTGACGAACGAGGGTCGAAGCGTCACACCCGATCGCGCACACTAGGCCGATGCCGAGCCTTCCTTCGACCGCATCACGCGCGCGCCGTGCACCCTTCCGTCCGATCGCCGCGTGTGCCGCGCTCGTGCTTTGCGTCCTGTTGCCGACCACGGCGCTCGCGTGGAGCGGTGCCGGCCATCGCATGATCGCCGAGCTCGCCGAACGCCAGCTCTCGCCGGCCGCGCGTGCAGAAGCGCAGCGCCTGCTCGCCGTGCGTGGCGCGGCACACCTCGCCGATGTCGCCACCTGGCCCGACGAACTGCGCGACGATCCGAAGCAGCGCGCGCTCGCCAAGGCCACTTCGCGCCTGCACTTCATCAACTTCGCGGATTCGACCTGCCGCTACGATGCCGCGCGCGACTGCGCCGGCGGGCAATGCGTGGTCGGCGGTGTCGCGATCTATGCCGCTGTCCTCGGCGACCGCACGAAGCCCGACACCGAACGCGCCGATGCGCTGAGTTTCGTCGTGCACTTCGTCGGCGACGCGCACCAGCCGCTGCACGCGGGCTACCGCACCGATCGCGGCGGCAACGACTACCAGGTGCAGCTCGACGGCAAGGGCACCAACCTGCACACGGTATGGGACTCGCGCATCCTCGGCAGCCGCCGCATCGGCTGGAGCGACTACGCCGAACGGCTCGCGAAGGAGCCGCGCCCCAAGGTCGCCGGCATGCCGCGCGACTGGGCCGAGGAGTCGTGCCGCATCACGCGCGACGACGGCGTCTATCCGCGCGGACACAAACTCGAGTCGTCGTATCCGGTGACGATGCGGCCGCTGGCCGAACGCCGCGTGCGCGAAGCTGCCACGCGCCTCGCGGCGACACTCGAGCGCGCTCTGGTGCGTTGATGCGCGCACGCGCGGTGCCGCAGCCCGGCACCGCATGGCGCGAAGAGCCGGCGGCGCTTGCCCACATGCGGAACCGTAGCCCGCGTCAGGGCTCGCGCACGACGATCGTGTCGAGTGCCGTGACGTCTCCGTCGACCGCCGCCGCGACATCGGCGGCAACACCAGCGCCGAACGCGATCGGCACGATCACGCGAGCCTCGTACGGCGCGCCATCGCGCATCGCGGGCTCGAATGTCCAGACCCGCACCGCGGCGATCGCGCTGTCCGCGAGACGGTCGGCCAGCGCCACGTGCAGCGCTTCGGGTTCGATACGTCCGCGCACGATGTCGAGCGGCATGCCGTCACGCCCGACGAGCACGTCGAGGTGCACGCGCCCTCCGATCGACCGACCGTTATCGTCTTTCGGCTGGATGGGCGGACTGATGCGCGCATAGCGTGGTGGTGATCCCGCGGAGGGCATGGTGGCCTGCGCCTCGTTCCCGCTCCATTCCGATTCGCCCATTGTCGCTGCGCCGACGAACCGCGCCGCGACCTCGAGCGTCCAGATTGGCTCGGCTCCAGGCTCGCCCATCCTCATCGACGCGGATCGCCCCGGCATGAAGACCAGCGACGGCGAACTGACGACGATGCCATTGTCGCGGACGACGCCACGCGCCTCGATCGCACCGTCGGCGGACGGCTGGAATGTGATCTCGAGCTCCTTGCGCGACGCGCCCTCGCCCACGCTGACGACGAGCGGCGCTCCCACGGCGAGCAATGCACGGCGGGTCGACACGTCCGGCGTGCCGGCCCGGCCGCTTGCCGCGAACGTCAGTTCGACGGCGATCTGCTGTGACGGCGTGGCGGGTTGCGTGGACCATGCGACGAAGCTCGCCGATGCCGTCAGCACGGCAACCATCGCGACACCGAGACGATGTCGGATCGGTGCGACGTCGCCATGGCGCAACATCCCGACGCGCTCGACCAGGGGATGGACGGATCGCCACGTGCAGCCTGCAGGCAACGGCGTCGAGCCAGACTCCGCATCGAGCATCGCGCTCGCGTACGCGCGGCGCTGGCACGGCGAGCAACCGTCGACGACGCAGGCGTCGCATGCCATTTCCTGGTCCCGGCGGAAACGCGACACCGCCGCATGCATGAGAGGGTTGAACCAGAACACGCATTGCCAAAGGGACGCGAACGCGTTGCACCAGTGGTCGCCACGTGCGCGGTGGACGCGCTCGTGGCGCAGGATCATCTCGCGTTGGTCCTGGTCATACCGCGCATCGAAATCCGCCGGCACGACGATGCGCGCCGGCAGCAGGCCCACCAGTGCCGGTGCGTGCGTGCTGCTCGACGCGCGAAGGATGCCCGATCCCGCATCCTGCAACCGACCGAGCGAGCGCACGAAGCGCCGTTGCCGCCGTACGAGCACGATCGCGTACGCGATGCCACCGAGTGCCCAGCCGGCCATGAGCCACGGACGCGCATCGATGGCGACGGCCGCGGTGTCGCCGGCCGCACCCACGACAGGCAACACGAGCGGTTGCGGCGCGTCGAAGACGAGCCTCTGCACGTCACCGACCTGCTCGCCTCCCGGCAGCATCGAGACGAGCGTGACGATCGGCACGAGGCTCCACGCGGCATGGGCCAGGCGCGCGCCGAAGCGTGCGAGCAGGGTTCCGCGCAGCACGAGCACCAGGGCGATCGCGGCACTCGACACGATTGCGGACCACAGCAGCATGAGGGCGGGATCATTCGCCATCGTCGATCTCCGCGATGAGGCGCCTGAGCTCGGCGATGTCCTTCTTCGTGAGCTTGCGCTGCTCGGAGAAATGCGCGACGAGCGGCGCGACGCGGCCTCCGAAGAGCCGATCGAGCAGCGAGGTGCTCTCGGCATCGACGTAGTCGCTGCGCGGCACCAGCGGCCGATACAGGTAGCGCCGTCCGTCACGCTCGGCCGCGATCGCCTTCTTGGTCAGCAGGCGGTTGAGCAGCGTCTTGACCGTTGCCTCCTGCCAGCCTTGCGCGTCGGCCGTGAGCGCGACGATCTCCTCGGCGCTGAGCGGTGAACGCCCCCACAGCGCCTCCATGACCACACTTTCGGCGTCGCTGATCTGCATGTCGTTTACACCCGTAATCGATGGCTTACGATTACATGCGTAAACGATGAAGTCAAGCGTCGGGTGCACCGATATCGTCGGCGCCCGTCATGACGATCGGAACCTCCCCCGCGCCGCGACGGCGCCCCGGATCAGCGTTCGACGAACGCGCGCTCGATGACGTAATCGCCCGGCGTGCCGATACGCGGCGACACGACGAAGCCGCGGCGGTCGAGCAGCGCCGAGATCGAGGCGAGCATCGCGGGACTGCCGCAGATCATCGCGCGATCGTTGGCGGGATCCAGCGGCGGCAGGCCGATGTCGGCGCAGAGCTTGCCGCTGTCGAGCAGTTCGTCGAGGCGACCCGTGTTGCGGAAGGCTTCGCGCGTGACGGTCGGGTAGTAGAGGAACTTCTCGCGTACGGCTTCGCCGAAGTACTCGTGGTTCGGCAGCTCGTGCTCGAAGTAGTCGCGGTAGGCGAGATCGGCGACCGTACGCACGCCGTGCGTGAGGATCACCTTGTCGAAGCGCTCCCAGGTCTCGGGATCGCGCACGAGCGCGAGGAACGGCGCGAGGCCGGTGCCGGTCGACAGCAGGTAGAGGTGCTTCGCGGGCTTGAGGTCGTGCAGCAGCAGCGTGCCGGTCGGCTTGCTGCCGATCAGGATCTCGTCGCCGACCTTCAGGTGCTGCAGGCGCGAGGTGAGCGGTCCGTTCGGCACCTTGATGCTGAAGAACTCGAGCTGCTCCTCGTAGTTCGCGCTCGCGATGCTGTAGGCGCGCAGCAGCGGACGGCCCTCGACCGGCAGGCCGATCATGATGAACTGGCCGTTCTCGAAGCGCAGGCCGGCATCACGCGTCGTCGTGAAGCTGAAGAGGAAGTCGTTCCAGTGCCGCACGCTCAGCACGTGCTCGGTGTTGAAGGCTGCCACGTTGTCACCTGTCGGAGGATCGCGGCGCGGGCGCGCCGTCGGGATCCGCATGGTCGAAAGCCCGGCGCCGTGGCGCCTTGGCGGAGATCAAGAAGGGCTGGCGATCCGGGCTGCGAAGCTGCGGCACGGTGACGCTGGCGTGGCATCGCGTGGACCGGCGGGTTCGCGATGCGCATCGGGTCCGGTCGCGGGCGACGGACCCGCGCATTGTGCCGTGTCGGCGCGCCGCGTGGGCGACACGCGACATGCGGCCGCGCCCCGCGGACGGGGCGCGGCCTGCGATCAACGCAGCGCGGCGGCGACGTCGGCCGTGCGCTCGGCGGTGATGCCGAAGTGGCGATACAGCGCATCGGCCGGCGCCGAGGCGCCGAACGTGTCGAGGCCGACGACCTCGCCATCGAGGCCGACGTACTTGCGCCAGAAGTCGGTCACGGCGGCTTCGATCGCGACGCGCTTGCGGCACCACGACGGCAGCACGCCTTCGCGGTACTCGGGCGACTGCGCATCGAACACGTTCGTGCACGGCATCGACACGACGCGCGCGGCGACACCGCGGTCGGCGAGGATGCGCATCGCCTGCATGGCCACTTCGACTTCCGAACCCGTCGCGACGAGGATCACGTCGAAGCGTGCCTCGGCCGGATCCGACAGCACATAGCCGCCACGCGCGATGTCGCCGACCTGCTCGGGCGTACGCGCCTGGTGGGCGAGGTTCTGCCGCGAGAACACGAGGCACGACGGGCCGTTGCTGCGTTCGATCGCGGCCTTCCACGCGACCGCCGACTCGACCGCGTCGGCAGGGCGCCAGACGTGGTTGTTCGGAATGATGCGCAGGCTCGCGAGGTGCTCGACCGGCTGGTGGGTCGGGCCGTCCTCGCCAAGGCCGATCGAGTCGTGCGTGTAGACGTGGATCGCGCGGGTCGGGATCAGCGCGCTCATGCGCACCGCGTTGCGCGCGTAGTCGGAGAACACGAGGAACGTCGCGTCGTACGGAATGAAGCCGCCGTGCAGCGCGAGGCCGTTCGCGATCGCGCTCATGCCGAACTCGCGCACGCCGTAGTAGACGTAGTTGGCCGACGCGTCGGACGAGTTGACGTCCTTCGAACCCTTCCAGATCGTGAGGTTGGAGCCGGCGAGGTCGGCCGAGCCGCCGATCAGTTCGGGCAGCAGCGGGCCGTAGGCGTCGAGCGCCATCTGCGAGGCCTTGCGCGACGCGACGACCGGGCCTTCGGCCTGCAGCTTCGCGATCCACGCATCGGCCGCGGCACCGAAACCTTCGGGCAGCACGCCGGCCTGGCGGCGCTCGAACTCGGCGGCGAGTTCCGGGTGCGCCGCACGGTAGCCCGCGAACAGCGTGTTCCACTCGGCTTCGCGCTGCGCGCCGCGCTCGCGCGCGTTCCACGCACCGTAGATGTCGGCGGGGATCTCGAACGGCGCATGCGACCAGCCGAGGCGCTCGCGCGCGCCTGCGATCTCGTCCTTGCCGAGCGGCGCGCCGTGGCTCGCTTCCTTGCCCTGCTTGTTGGGTGCGCCGAAGCCGATGATGGTCTTCGCGCAGATCAGCGTCGGACGGTCGACAGCGGCGGTCGAGGCGAGCGCCCTGGCGATCGCGTCGGGATCGTGGCCGTCGACGCCGCGCACGACGTTCCAGCCGTAGGCTTCGAAGCGCGCCGGCGTGTCGTCGGTGAACCAGCCATGCACCTCGCCGTCGATCGAGATGCCGTTGTCGTCCCATACCGCGACGAGCTTGCCGAGGCGCAGCGTGCCGGCCAGCGACGCGGCCTCGTGCGAGATGCCTTCCATGAGGCAGCCGTCGCCGAGGAACACGAACGTGCGGTGGTCGACGACGTCGAAGCCGTCGCGGTTGAAGCGCGCGGCGAGCACCTTCTCGGCGAGCGCCATGCCGACCGCATTGGCGAGGCCCTGGCCGAGCGGTCCCGTGGTCGTCTCGACACCGGGCGTCTCGGCGTATTCGGGATGGCCGGCGGTCTTCGAATGCAGCTGGCGGAAGCGCCTGAGCTCGTCGATCGGGAGGTCGTAGCCGGTCAGGTGCAGCAGCGCGTAGATGAGCATCGAGCCGTGGCCGTTCGACAGCACGAAGCGGTCGCGATTGGCCCACTTCGGGTTGGCCGGGTTGTGGCGCAACACGTCGTTCCAGAGCACCTCGGCGAGGTCGGCCATGCCCATCGGCATGCCGGGGTGACCGGATTTCGCGGCTTCGACCGCGTCCATGGCCAGCGCGCGGATCGCGTTGGCGAGTTCAGTACGGCTCGGCATTGATCGACTCGACTCGGAGGGAAGCGGCGTGCCCGACGGCCGGCCGCGAGGGGTGCGCATTGTCGCCGATCCGTACCGGCTTGTCCCCCGCGGCGGCGCTCCGAAGCTGGATCGTCGCGCAACGCCGACGCCGCGAAACATCGACCCCGGATCGAAGAGAAACCATGCAGATGCCGTGGAAGGAATGTTCGGAAAGCGTTCGGGGCGGCACTCACGATCGTGCGCATGTTCATGATTTCCATGACGAATCGACTACCATGAACAATATCTAAACTCATCAGTATTGAAATACGGAGGCATGAACACCAGCTTAGGACTCGCGACCACGACGGGAACGCCAGAGCGCTCCCGCCGTCGAAGTTCGCGATGCCTGCGGCGCCCCGCCGCGTGCGTCCCCCGAAACAAGCTGGAGCAGTACGATCATGAAAAACACGATGCTTGCGGTTGCCCTCGCCAGTGCGGGTCTCGTCGCCGTCTCGTCCGCTGCGCATGCGCAGGGCCAGGACAAGGGCGGCTTCTTCGTCAACGGCAACGCCGGCCAGGCCAACCTCGACCGTGGCGTGTACGACGACGACGACACCGGCTACGGCGTCAATCTCGGTTACCGCTGGGCGTTGAACCCGAACGTGGCTCTCGGTGTCGAAGGTGGCTACACGGACCTCGGCACGTTCTCCCCGAAGTCCGGCGCGGTCGGCGCGCTGCCGAGCGGCGAGTTCCTGCGCAAGGCCGAACTGAAGGGCTGGAACGCGGGCGTCAACGGACACTTCAACGTCACCGACAACTGGTACCTGAGCGGTCGCACGGGCATCTTCCGCGCCGATGCGAAGGGCGACTACCTCGTCGCGGGCCTGCCGGTCAGCGGTGACGACAAGAAGAACAGCTGGTACGCCGGCGCGGGCTTCGGATACGACTTCAGCAACAACTTCAGCGTGGGCCTGAACTACGACTACTACAAGGTCGACAAGAACAGGCTGGACCTCAAGACCGATCTCGTCTCGGTCAGTGCCGAGGCACGCTTCTAAGGGCACTCCAACGGCGACCACAGGCTTGTCTGCCGTTTGCCGCCGGCCTGCGAAAGCAGGCCGGCTTTTTTGTGCGTCAACGTCGCGCGACGTCGGGGGATGCGAGCAGGGCCTGCAGATCCGCACGTTGCGGTGACGAGGCCGCGAACGAGGCCTCGATGCGCCGAGCGACGTCCTTGGCGATGGCTCCGGCCTGCGCAGACTCGCCGAGACGTGCCTGCACGGCCGCCTGTGCGAGCCGATACTCGGCGGTGAGCGGATGATCCTCGCCATAGGCCTTGCGCGCGGATTCGACGGAAGCTTCGGCCTCGCGCACGGCGTCGCCACCACGCCCCTGTGCGAGCGCGATGCGCGAGGCGATCGCGTGGCTTCGCGCGAGCAATGCCGGATCCTTCGACGGCCGCAACGTCGCGAAGACGCGCGCGGCATCGCCGGGCTTGCCCGATCGCACGAGCCATTCCGCCTCGAGCAGGATCGCCTTGGCGGCGTTCGAATGCTCGGGCCCCATCCTCACGGCATAGCGGGCATGCGCGAGATCGAGCATGGACCTCGCCTCGGCGAGCCTGCCGGCACGCGTGAGCACGCGCGCGAGGTTGTACTCCGAGCGCAGCACGGCCATGTCGTCGTTGCCGTTGAGTCGACGACGGCGCTCCAGCGACTCGGTGAACAGCGGGATCGCCTTGGCGTAGTCACCCATGTCCTCGTAGGCCGACGCGAGGTTGTTGAGCGGGTACAGCGAGGCCTGCTCGCCTGAATCCGGAAGCGCGCGAGAGAGCTCGAGCGCGGCGCGATACTCCGACGCGGCTTCCGCGAAACGCCCATCGTCGTGCAACGCGGAGCCGAGCTCGTTGTGTGCCGCCGCAACGTCGCGACTGCCCGGACCGTAGACCTCCGTGTTGAGGAGAAGGCTTTCGCGCAGCAGCGCGATCGCTCTCGCGCGATCGCCGTTCTTGCCCACTTCGATGGCGTAGGATTCGAGCGTGCTCAACGCATCGGCACTGCGTTCGCCCGAGCGTTCGCGCTTGAACGCGAGGGCCTCCTCGAACCAGCGCTCGGCGGCGGCATGATCGTCGCGCTGCCGCGCGACGAGCCCGAGGTTGTGCAGTGTCGACCCGAGCGATCCTGCCTGCCCGGGAGGCAAGGCGCGCCGGATCGCGAGCGCCTTGAGCAGGAAGGCATCGGCTTCGTCCGGGCGACCGGCGGACTCGGCGACGACGCCAAGCGTGTTGAGCGCGTCGGCCATGTCGGCGGAGTCCGGCGCCGCGTACCGTTCACGCAGGTCCAGCGACTCCCGTGCGATGCGATCGGGTTCGCCGCCGGGCGTGCGCAGATTGCTCAGGACCACCGCGAGCTGGCTCAGTGCCGCTCCGGCCGCGAGCGGCTCGTCGACGGCCGGTGACCGATAGAGCTCCGCGGCCTGGCGCAGCAACTCACCCGCACGCGCGGGTTCACCGATGTGCCGGTACGCGGTGCCGAGCACATCGAGCAGCTTCGCCTTGACACGCGGCTGGTCGCCGAGCTCGTTGCCGATGCGCGTCGCACCCTGGTCGAGCACGTCGCGCGCACTGAGTCCGCGCGTCGTCGCGAGGCGCGGATTGGACACGTTGAACACCGAGACGAGGAACGCGCTGACCTCGTTCGCGGTGCCGGCCTGGATCGCCGACTCGCGCTCGGCGACCAGCGCACGGTCGCGCTCGGCGGCGATGCGCCACATCGAGACGCCGGTGAACACGCAGGCGAGTGCGGCGGCCGACAACGCGATCCAGTGTCGACGCGCGAAGCGCGCTGCACGGTAGGCGCGATCGTCACCGCGGGCGTGTACCGGGCGCAGCGCGAGGTGGCGATCGATATCGGCGGCGAGCGCATCGACCGAGGCGTAGCGCTTCGCCGGTTCGGATGCGGTCGCGTGCTGCACGATCGCATCGAGATCACCGCGCAGGCGTTGTCGCCACGGCATCGCCGCGGCGAGATCGCTCGGTCGCACCGCGGCACGGCCGAGCAGCGTGATCGTGTGGTCGTCGGCATCGAGGCGCGCGCTGCGGCCCGCGAGCAGCTCGAACAAGATCAGGCCCAGCGAGAACACGTCGCTCGCGGTCGTGACGGTCTCGCCACGCAGCTGTTCCGGGCTCGCATAGCGCGGCGTGATCCACGCGGCCGCGGCGCGGTCACCGGCGCCGGCGGTCTTGTCGAGTGCGCGCGCGATGCCGAAATCGAGCAGCACGGGCGTGCCGTCCTCGCGCACGAGCACGTTGGACGGCTTGAGGTCGCAGTGCACGACGAAGCGCCGATGCGCGAACTGCACCGCCTCGCAGACCTTCTGGAACAGGCGCAGGCGCGCCGCGAGGCCGAGGCCGAGCCGTCGGCAGTACGCGTCGATCGGCTCGCCTTCGACATGCTCCATGACGAGGTAGGGCTGGTGGCCCGGCGTCGCACCGCCATCGAGCAGGCGCGCGATGCCCGGGTGCTGCAGCGTCGCGAGGATCTGCCGCTCGCGCGCGAAGTGCACGAAGGTCTGCGCATCGGGAATGCCGCGCATGAGCTTGATCGCGGCGCGCTGCTCGAAGTGTCCGTCGGCACGCTCGGCGAGATGCACGACACCCATGCCGCCACGGCCGATCTCGCCGAGCAGGCGCCAGGCTCCGAGCAGGTCGCCGGCGCGCCACTCGCTTGCGGTGTCTTCGCCGCCCGCGCCGACCGCCGAGGTTTCGTCGTCGGCCGCGAGCAGGGCTTCGACCTGTGCGATCGCAGCCGTATCGGCTCCGAGCTCGGCGAGGCGGCGATGACGTGCCGTCGCGGGAAGGTCGCGCACCTCGCCGAACAAGGCCTGGATGCGTGCGGCGTCATCGCGCAGGCTCATCGCACCGTTTCTCCGTCGAAGCCGTCGCGATGGATCGCGTCGATCCACGCGCTGTACAGCGACCAGCCCGATTCGCCGTGCATCGCGGCATGTACGCCATGCTCGGGCACGATCTCGAAGGCGAGCTCACCCGCATCGTACTGCCCGGCGAGCAGGATCTCCTGCTCGTCCCAGCGCCGCGCGGGATTTCCCGCGGCAGGCGGGAAATCCCCCACCTCGACACCGTCGACGCGCACACGCGCCGCGGGTGCTCCGGCGAGACGCCCCGGCTCGCCCGAAGCGACGTCGATCGTACGGCGCAAGCGCAGACCCTGTGCCGGCTCGCGCAGCGTGAACGTGAAGCGGCTCGTGCCTGCGGCGAAGCCGCATACCGTCGCGTTGCGCAGGGTCGGCGGTTCGTCGGAGAAGCGTCCCGCACGGGCCTCGCACGACGTGCCGACGGGCGGCGCGTAGGCGTGTGCGGCTGCCGCCGGCGTGCCGACATCGAAGCCGCCGCGTGGAACGCTCGTCCTGCGGTCGCCGACATAGGCATGGACGATGTGCTGCGCGCACATCGGCACGGGCTCGGCCGGAGAAAGGCCCGCCTCGAGGGTCATGCGCAAGGCGCTCGACCACACGGGTGCATCGGTGGCCATGAGCCGATGTGCGGCCGTCGTGCCGCTGCCATCGAGGTCGACGCGCGTCGCGCCACCGAACGGGCCGGCGAACACGCCCTGGTCGAAGTAGAAGCCGCCCGAGTAGAGATCCTCGACGCCGGTGCCGTGCCATGACGGTGCGCGTGCACCCTCGACGACGATGCGCTCGTCACCTTCGAGGTAGGCCAGCGTCGAGTTGCCCTCCGCGCGAAGGCGCGTCGAGAGCGCGACGATGCGGCCCGCACCGTGCAGGTTCGCGAGTTCGACGTCGCCGCCGGCGACGCAGGCCTCGCTGCGCCAGGCGCGATAGCGTCCGACCTCCGGTGGTACCGCTATCGCGGCGATCGACACGTCGCCCGCGAACGCGCCGGGTGACGGACGCGAAGCCTCGGCGACGAGCGCGACGCGCAGCGAATGCGTGTAGGGCATCGGCCACCATGAATACAGCCGCCCGCCGCTGTCCTCGCCGAACAAGGCGTTGCCTGCGGCACGTGGTGCATCGGGCCATGCGGCGAAGAACGCATCGAGTGGCAGGTCGACCGCCGTCGTGCCATCGATGTCGATGCGCAGCGCGACGTCGGCGCGTGCCGCCGCGTCGATGTCGAGACGCAGGCCGCGCAGCACGCCCTCGCCGACATGCTCGACGAGCACGCGTGTCTCGCCCGCGGCGAGCACGCCCGAGAACGGCTGCGGCGCGAGCATGCCGTGCCAGGGATCGTCACCGGCATGGCCGAGGAAGTCCCGCCACGCCGGCGCATCGGGCGACGCAGGGAACGACGTGACCGGCGTGCCGTGACGCAGCCGGTGCGCGGTGAACTGGTACCACAGCAGACTCCAGCCGCTCGGATCGCAGACGGTCGATGGTGTCTCGGCACCGATCAGGCTCACGCGCAGCGACAGCGCGTACGGCATCGGCACATGCATCGTGTAGCCACCGCTCGAGGCGAGCCGGTCGGCGACGAGCGGCGTCGTGAACGGTGGCGTCGAGCCGTCGAAAAGCGCAGCGAGCGGGAGGTCGATCGACGGCACGGCCTCGCCGTCGAAGCGGAAGCGCACGCGGATCGCCGGATCGATGCAGCGCGAGATGCCGTCGCCGGTCGTCATCCACAGGCGCGTCAACGCGCCGGGACCACGCTCGTCGAACAGTACGGCTTCGGCACCGTCGCGGTACAGCCAGCGCAGCGGAAACGGATTGGCCTGGATGGATTCGGGCCCGCGCAGGCTGCGGTCGTAACGGCAACCGTCGGGACAGCGGCTCGAGTGCGTGACGACGATGTCGTCGCCATCCAGCTCGGCGAAGTGCAGCGGCGACGACCAGACCTCCCACGGCAGCGCCGCGGCCTCGCACGCGCCTCCGAGCGACGCGAACGCGACGCATCCGATGACCGCGCGACGACCCCGCTCCGCCATGCCCTCCCCCTGTTCACACCTAGCCGGTAGACGACTCCGCCGGATCCTCGACGACGCCGTTGGACACGACCACCGCGGCGGCGAGATCGCCGGTCACGTTGAGCGTCGTGCGGCACATGTCGAGGAATCGGTCGACACCGAGGATCAGGCCGATGCCTTCGGGTGGTACGCCGACCATGCCGCAGATCATCGCGATGACCGGCAGCGATCCTGCCGGTACGCCGGCCGTGCCGATGCCGCCGAGGATGCACACGAGCATGACGACGAGCTGCTGGCCGAGGCTGAGATCGATGTTGAAGAACTGCGCGAGGAACAGCACCGTGATGCCCTCGAACAGCGCGGTGCCGTTCTGGTTCGCGGTCGCGCCGATCGTGAGCACGAAGCGCGAGACCTTGCGCGGCAGCTTGAGGTCCTCCTCGGCGACCTTGAGCGCGGTCGGCAACGTCGCGTTGCTCGAGGCGGTCGAGAACGCCATGACGATCGCTTCCTGCGAGCCCTTGAAGAAGCGCACCGGCGACATGCCGCCGAGCAGGCGCACGCTGGCCGAGTAGACGACGAAGAAATGGATCGCCATCGCGAGCACGGCGACGCCGACGAAGCCCGCGAGCTTGAAGATGAGCTCCCAGCCGAACTGCGCGGCGAGGTTGAACACGAGGCAGGCGACCGCGTACGGCGCGAAGCGGATCACGAGGTGGATGAGGCTCATCGCGATCTCGAAGACGCCTTCGACGACCTCCTTGGTGCGCTGTGCGAGCGGCGAGCGCGTCAGCACGATGCCGATGCCGAACATGAGCGCGAAGAACATCACCGCGAGGATGTCGTTGTCGGCGGCAGCGCGGATCACGTTGGTCGGCACGATATTGAGCACGAGGCTCGGTCCCGAACCCTGCAGCGCGCTGCCCGCGACGATCTTCTGCGCGCCTTCGCTCGCATCGGCGAGCAGGCTCTGCGCCACGGCGGGATCGACGCCGTCGCCGGGACGGAACACGTTGACGAGCACGAGTCCGATGATCACCGCGATCGAGGACACGATGACCGTGTAGCCGAGCGTCTTCCAGCCGACGCGGCCCAGCGAACGGATGTCGCCCATCTCGGCGATGCCGACGACGAGCGCCGAGAACAGCAGCGGGATCACGAGCATGAACAGCAGACGCAGGAACAGCTGGCCGATCGGCTGCGTGACCCAGGTCGTGAGCAGCTGGACCCACTCGGCCTTGCCACCGTCGGCGGTCGCGTGCACCACGAGGCCGATCGCGAGGCCCGCGACGAAACCGATGAGCATCTTGGTGTGCAGGGGCATGCCGCCTGTCGTGTTCATGCGGCGTGCTCCGTCCGGGGACGGAATCCCGTGATCATGGCGTGTCGCCTGGTCTCGCTGCACTTCACCCGGAATTCCCCACGCTCGACGGTCAGGCGACTAGTGTGCCGCATGCCTACGTGGGCGCCAAACCGAGCGACCACGGCTCAGCGCCTGCGCTCGTAGAGTCCCGGCAGGGGGTCCGATCCCGCGACCGGTGGAGTGGCACGCGTCCACGAGAAGCCGCTGCGGAACGCAGACTCTAGGCGTGAACCAAGGCCGTCCTGCGCACCGCCGGCGTAGCGTGCACGCTGCAGACCGGCGATCGCCTCGCGCTGCGGCGCGTCATCCAGCAGCGACGCGAGATCGCCGGCATTGCGCACACCCGGACGCTCGGCTCGCGCCCACGCGACGAGCGCGCGTTCCGCGCCCGCGAGATCGCCGAGTGCGCATGTACGCAGGAACGCCGCACGCGCGTCGCCACCGCGAGGCGCTTCGGGTGCAGCCGTCGTGACGACGGCGCGACGCCGCGAACGCCACCACAGCAGCAGCGTGGCGAGCCACAGCACGCCGAGTCCGATCGCCGCGGTCCGCCAGACACGAAGATGTGTGTCGTCGGCGGCCGCAGGAGCGACGATGTCGCCGCCCGGCATCACGAACGGCGGGTTCGAAGGCACGGGCGCCGGTGCTGCAGGGTTCGCGGCGGCACCGACGGCCGGCACCACGTTGACCTCGTGCGCGGCGAGTACGGCTTTCGTCATGCGCTCGTGCGCGGTGTCCCACCACTGCACTTCGATCGCCGGCAACACGAGCTTGCCGGGCCGCGTCGGCACGATCGCGAACTTGCGCGAGACCTCGCCGTAGAGCCAGGCACCGTCGTCACGCGTCTGCGTCTCGGCCTTGTCGGGATAGACCTCGGTACCTTCCGGGGTATCGAAACGCAGCTCCGGCAACTGCTCGTAACCGAGACCCTGCGCACGCAGACGCACGCTGCGCGTGATCGGCTCGCCGACCGGCACCTCGGGCGGGATCGCGTTGTCGTCCGTCAGCGTGAGCGACACCGCGGGCAACCACGGTGCGGCGCCCCAGGTGGCCGGCTTGGCGCGCACCTCGAGGGTGACCGCGTCGGAGCGCGCACCGACCGCACGACCGCGGCGGAAGAACCCGGTCGGATCGGAGGTGTCGGGGGTGCTGCCGCGGAATGCGAGCGCGGGAAGCGTCAGCGTACCGCTCTGTTCGGGCAGCAGTGCATAGCGCCGCTCGAGCACGTTGTAGCGCCGCTCGCCGAGCGTGGCGACGTACTGGCGATCGCGCCCGAGCTTCTGCACGACGACCCCCGGCGCCGTCGGTTCGTCGAGCGAACCTTCGGTGAGGTCGATCGCATAATGCAGCTTGACCGTGTAGCGCACCTGCTGCTGCACGTACGGCGATACGGGATCGGCGGTCACCTCGACGAACACGTTGTCGCCGGGCTTGCCCTGCGCGCCGACCGGTGCGGGCAACACGGTCAGCGTGATCGCGGCGGTCGAGGCACTGCCGATCGTCAGCGCGGGAATCGCGAGCGCACCGGCGTGCTTGGGCTCGAGGCCGACGGCCCATACGGTCTTGGCCGTGCTCTGTCCGTTGACGAGGCTGAACTGCCGGCTCGACTGCGTGCCGAGCAGGTTGAAGTCGCCGCCGAGCACCGAGAAGTCGGGCTCGATGCCGGCGTTGCCGTCGACCTCGACGTTGAGCGTGACGGTCTCGCCGAGCTGCATCGAATCGCGGTCGAGCCACGCGCGCGCAGCCTGCGCCGACGCGATCGCGGGCCATGCGATCACGCCGATCGAGACGATCAGCAGCGTCCAGAGCCATCGCCTCATCGTCCACCTCCACCGCGCTGTCGTCTTTCGTGCTCGAGCAGGAACTTGCGGCGCAGCAACCCGCCCGGGTCGTCGGGCACACGCTGCAGCCACTGGTTGAGCGCCTGATCCTGCTCGCGCGCGGCCTCCTGCTCCGGATCGGCCGCGACCTGCTGGGCATCCTTCTCCGGAGGCGCATCCTTCATCGCCTCGTCGATCGCCTGCGAGAGCTGCTGCTGGCCTTCACGCTGCTTCTCGCGCGCCTGCGCCTCGCTCTCCTCCGACGCATCGCCCTGCGCATCCTTGCCGGTCGCCTCGTCGTCGCCCTGCTCGGGCTTCTTCTGCTCGGAGCCCTGCTCGTCCTTGTCGCCCTGCTCGTCGTCCTGCGACGAGGCGCCCTCGTTGGGCTGCTGCTCGTCGATGATTTTCGTCTAATAATTCTGCTAGGCTTGCAAGCCTAATGTTATCAAGTTCTTTATCAAGCCGCTTAGTTTTTCTATAATTATCAATAAAGTTGTTGTAGGTAACTTTGTATAAGTAAGCGTTTAAAGAGCCATCTGGGCGCAAAGTTTCCCGTTTGTTCCAAAGCTTTAAAAAAGTGTCTTGCACAACATCTTCTACTAAATTTCGGTCTGTTGTAAAGTTTAGGATATAGATACAGAGTTTTTGGTAGTAATTGGTGTAGATAGATTTCAATGCGTCTTGTTTTCCAGCATGAATTGCCTTTATAAGAATTATTTCATCCGCTTTTGAATAATCTGTCATTTGCTAAAGAAGCTAGGTAGGTTTGGAGCGCAGAAAAGTAAAGGTATAATATTATGAAATAAAAAAAAATAGAAATTGCGTGGGGGTTTTTTCTTTTTTTGCGTACTACGATAGAAAAATGAACTAAACTAGGCATGAAAGAATCCATAGAGGGGCTAATAGCAAAATTCTTAAGGAATGAACTGAGCCAAAGCGAAGCCAATTTGCTTAAAAGTTGGATGGAATTACCGGAAAACCGAGCGTTCTTACAAAATGAAATTGAGCTGTACCATTTAGTTAATGCTTATTGCGAAACTTTTGATGCAGAAAAAGCCTATGAACAACATCTTGCTGTTGTAGTGGGCGGGAAAGCAACAATAATTCGTAGCTTATGGCCAAGGTATGTAGCTGCGGCCGCTATACTTGCTGTGCTAACGTTTGGTTTCTACTTCGGCAGAAATGCGCTAAAAGATAAAGCCAATGCAAACCTAGTTGCTACAGAGCATGTAATAGAACCAGGAACAGATAAAGCAATTTTAACCTTGGCCGACGGTAAAAAGATCGTATTAGATGCCTCTCAAAGTATAATCAATTTAGACGCCCATCATCAAATTTCTAGTGATAGTAGCGGGTTAATTAGCTATGAAAACATGGAACTTAATGCCTCTCAAGCAGCTTACAATACCATTGAAATCCCGAAAGGTGGTACTTACCGTTTAATTCTATCAGATGGAACAAAAGTATGGCTTAATGCGGCCTCTAAATTAAAGTATCCGGTGGCGTACCAAGGTAGAGAAAGAGTGGTAGAGCTAGAAGGCGAAGCTTATTTTGAAGTAACCAAAGATCCTTCTAGAAAATTTAAAGTTAAAAGTAAAGGGCAGGAGTTGGAAGTGCTGGGTACTAAATTTAATGTAAGCACTTATAGCGATGAAGCTTTTGTAAAGACAACTTTGTTAGAGGGAGCGGTTAAAGTTTCTAACTCGAAGAAGTCAGTGGTACTTAGTCCGAACCAAGTAAGTATCAATGCCAAATCTGGTTTACACGTACAAACATTAGCTGATGCCGAAGAAGCAATTGCTTGGAAAAATGGCTATTTCCAGTTTGACGACGAGCCAATTGAAAGTGTAATGAGAAAAATTGCGAGATGGTATGATATAGAAATTGAATTTGTTGGAAAATCAGAAGGCAAAAAGTTCAACGGAATTATCACAAGAAATAAAACCCTAAAAAATGCGCTCAAAATTATGGAAGCTACAGAAAACGTAAAGTTTAAAATAGAAGGGAGGAAGCTTATTGTAAAAACCTGATCAAGCTAAAATTGACAGGGAGCAATGAAATCAGAGGCGTCGTTACCGCCCCTGATTAGTATAGGCTTCCTAGTCATCTATTGCGCTAAACAATTTTCAAACAAACTAAACCTATTTAACAAATGTATGAAATTTTACATGTTATAAAACATGGGCTAACCCCCCGTGCTTATAAGTTAATACTAACTATGAAGCTAACCACTTTATTGATTTTTGCAGTGCTGTTTCAAGTAAGTGCAGCGTCAAGAGCACAAATCACTATCGTAAACAAAAAAATTACACTCGAACGTGTTTTTAAGGAAATTCAAAAACAAGCTGGCTACGATTTTTTTTACAACAACGATCTCATTAGAAACCTGCCTGCAGTTTCGTTAAACGTCAAGAATGCAAGTGTTGCTGATGTGCTTGATGCTAGTTTAACCGGCCTACCTTTTCAGTATAAAGTGGTCGAAAACTCTGTAGTAATTACCATAAAGCCCAATACAATAATTGTACAAAAGCAACAGCGTAAGGTAGAAGTTACCGTTAGCGACGAATATAACAAGCCAATTCCGGGGGTTTCTGTAGTATCTAAGAACAAAAAGGTAGTGCTTGGCATGACTAACAAAGAAGGTAAATTTATGGCTGATGCCGATGAGGGCGATGTGTTAATTTTTCGCTTTTTAGGTTATGCTGTTAAAAGTGTTGAGGTTGGTAAATCTAAAGCACTAGCAGTGCAACTAGAACCAGTAGATAGCAAACTGGGAGAAGTACAAATATCTACTGGTTATCAATACATCAAGCCAGAGCAAAGCACAGGAGCGGTTACCATAATGAGCAATAAGGAATATGATAGCCGTATCAACACTACTGATTTTTTAACTGCGCTGCAAAGTAGAATTCCAGGTTTGCTAATTAACAATGACATTGAGTTTGAAGGAAACAGCCTGTTTCAAATACGAGGTATCTCCACCATCAATGGCAATAAACAGCCACTTATCGTTATTGATGGTTATCCTACAGAATTGTCTTTGGCCACTATTAACCCCAACGAAATAGAATCGGTAACGGTGTTACGAGATGCGGCAGCGGCAACCGTTTATGGGGTGCGGGCCTCTAATGGTGTAATTGTAATAGAACGTAAGAAGGCAAAAGTGGGCAAACCAAATGTTGCTTATCGTGCTACTTTTAGTTTAACGCCAAAAGAAAACTACGAGCGTTACCGCTGGGATAAAGATGCTTCTGCTACAGTGGTAGAGTATAATAAAGATATTTATAAAAATATTGGTGCTACTGCTTGGTCATTAACATTATTACCTACGCTGGGTTCGCTTTTTACTTATCCGCCCCCCTATACTATTATAGCCCGTAAAGCTGCTGGTATCATTACTGCAGAAGAGGCAGACCAGCAATTGGAGGCCTTAAAATTGTATAATAATACCGGAGATTATGGCGACCTATTCTTACAAAATGCCACTACCCAAACACATAACTTAGATGTTTCTGGAGGTACAGAAAATGCCACCTATTTTATTACCGCACAATTTAATGATAATGCGCTTACTAAAATAAAGAACGGAGGCAATCGTGTTGGTCTTTCGGCAAGGCTTAACTTGAAGCTTTCCAAACGACTTTCGGTAGATTTGAACACCAATTTCCAAGAGGCTAAAGACTTTGCTGCGCCTGTGCCTTCTATCAACAGTTTTTATCCGTATGAACGTTTTGTAGACGAAAATGGCAACCCCGCATCTACTTATGCTGGCTCTAAGGTAACTACATATTATAACGATGTAATCAAGAACTTGGGTCTACTAGATAATCTTTATTATCCGCTGCAAGAAATGGACTTGATAAGTGATAAAAAACATAGCATCAACAACCGTTTTATTGCCAATTTTAAATATGATATCGGTAAAGGGTTTAACCTCGCTTTTGGAGGTGTTTATGAAACCTCTAGCACTGATACACGTCATTTAGCAAACGAGAGTTCTGCAGAAGTTAGGCAAATTGTAAATCGTTATACCGAAATAGGCGCTAGTGGTTTAATTTATAATGTGCCTAAAGGCGATTACCTAAAACAAACTGCCAGCAAGACGGAGAGTTATACTGCTCGGGCGCAGCTTAACTATAACAAACAAGTCAGCACAGATCATGCGATTAACTTAATCTCGGGGTTGGAGATACGAAGGCTAGTAAATAGTGGTAACTCGACCGCAAATTTTGGATACAGCGACCAAACCCTTTTACAACGTCCGGTAAACTACGCTTTAATACAAAATTCGGCTTATGTCTCATCATATGGCAGAAATAATCCTGCACTTTCTTACGATGGTCTTTTCTCGCAAACGTATGTAGAAAACAGGTTTTTATCAGGCTATTTAAATGCTGTTTATAATTACAAAGGTAAGTATTCGTTAACGGGTAGTGCTCGCGCCCCGCGAGCCAGGCATGTGCACGTGCGCACCGATCGAGCGCGATCGTGCCGCGCGGGCTCGCACCGTAGGCGATCCAGCGCGCGAGCTCGGCACCGTAGGCCGATGGCTCACGCGTCGCGAGCACGAGCTGGACGAGATACGTCTCGAGCGCCGGCGCAAGATGCAGGTCGAGGACTTCCGCGCGCGCCGCGAACACCTGCGCCTGCGTGACGCGGCACTCGGGCGTCGCTCCGCTGACCTGCCCGGCACGTGCCCGATCGCGCGCAAGGCGCAGGATCGCAGCCTCGGCCTCGGCGCCCGGGTAACCGATGCGTACATGCAGCAGGAAGCGGTCGAGCTGGGCTTCCGGCAACGGATACGTGCCTTCCTGCTCGATCGGGTTCTGCGTCGCCATGACGAGGAACAGCGGCGGCAGTGCGTAGGTGGTCTGGCCAACTGTGATCTGACGCTCGCCCATGGCCTCGAGCAGCGCGGACTGGACCTTCGCCGGCGCACGATTGACCTCGTCGGCGAGGATCAGGTTGTGGAACAGCGGGCCGCGCTGGAACTCGAACAGAGAGGTCTGCGGACGGTAGATCTCGGTGCCGGTGAGATCGGCGGGAAGCAGGTCCGGCGTGAACTGGACGCGGTGGAAATCGGCTTCCAGACGCGCGGCGAGCTCCTTGATCGCGGTGGTCTTGGCGAGACCCGGCGCACCTTCGACGAGCAGATGGCCGTCGGCGAGCAGGGCCACGAGCAAGCGGTCGACGAGTGCCTCCTGCCCGAGGATGCAGCGGGAAAGTTCCTGGCGCAGGTCGGCGAAGGCGGCCGCAGCCGTGGTCGGTTCGGGCATGTCCATGGGAGTCGGCGACGGGGTCCGGAATGATGGCACGCGGACGGGAGACAGGCTCGGACCGCGGCGGAAGCAGGAAGTTGCCGGACCCTTAGACGCAAAAGTGCGGTCCTTGCGGACGGATCAACCGTCGGCCAGCACGTCGGCGAGCGACGTCGGGCGCCCGATCAGCCAGCCCTGGGCGTAGCGGCACCCCATCGCACGAAGGGATTCGCGCTGCTCGACCGTTTCGACACCCTCCGCGATGACCTCGCAGTCGAGCGCATGCGCCATGCCGATGATCGCGGCCGCGAGCGCCGCGCCGCGGGGCGTGTCGAGCGCGCGCACGAAGGCCTGGTCGAGCTTGATGCGATCGACGTCGAGTTTGAGAAGCGGTGCGAGATTGGAGTATCCGGTGCCGAAATCGTCGAGGGCGACGTGCATGCCGGCGGCGTGGCAGCGCCCGATCAGGGCGGCGACGCGCGGGCTGTCGAGCACGAGGCTCTCGGTGATCTCGACCTCGAGCCGGTCGGGTGGCAGGTCGTGCGCGGCGAGCCGCGCGAGCATGCGATCGACGAGCGACTCGTCCTCGATCTGGCGTGCCGACACGTTGAGCGCGATGAACGGCAGGGGTCCACGACCACGCCGCCGAAGCTCGGCGAGCATCTCGCAGACGCGAGCGAGCACGTAGTCGCCGACCGGCACGATCAGCGACGTCTCCTCGGCGAGACGGATGAATTCGCCCGGCGACACCGCCCCGCGCTCGGGATGATGCCAGCGCACGAGCGCCTCGTAGCCGGCGACGCGGCCCTGCTCGAGATCGAACAGCGGTTGCAGGAACACCAGCAGCTCGGCGCGCTCGAGCGCACCGCGCAGTTCGCTCTCGAGCCGGATCTTGTCGAACGCATCGGCCCCTTCGGACAGCCGCGGCGCGATCGGGCCACGATCACCGTCACCGGTCAGCGTGGCGAGTGCGGATCGGTATCGCGACACCTGGCTCAGCAGCAAGGCACGCACGATGGGATCGGCCACCTCGAGGCGCTCGGCGAACTGATGCCGGTCGATCGGCGTGAGGATGCAATCCTCGATCGCGGTGGCGGTCGCCGATCGCGGCGAATCGTCGATGACGGCCATTTCCCCAAGCAGTGCGCCGGCCCCGAGGTCGCCGAGGACACGCTCTTCGCCGTGCTGATGCGTGCTGACACGCACGTTGCCCGATTCGATGAGGAACGCCGTGGTCGGCGGATCGCCTTCGACGAACACGGTCGCTCCCGCGGCGATGCGCAAGCGGTCTGCAGCCATACCGATCTCCCCGGCCACTCGCGGTTCGGAACGTCGGCGGCGACGTCCCTGTCCGTGATCCTACTCGACTTCCACAAAGAAAAAGGGCCGCTCGCGCGGCCCTTTTTCGTGTCACCGACCTGTCGCTCAGTCGAGCGGGCAGGTGCAGGTGTCGGGACTGAAGCAGGTATCACCCGACACGGAGCCGAGGACCGTGACGACCGCCGTCGGACCACCCGCGACCGGCGTGCGGAACGTGCAGTTCGCGGAGTCGCGCTCCTCGCCCGGACAGGTCACGCCGAGGCCGAGGCCCGCGAGGAGCGCGGTCGTGTTGCCGGTGGCGTTGGTCGGCGCGATCGGGCCCGAGATCGAGGCACCGGCCTCGCAGGTACCCGACAGCTGCGTGTTCGGCACACCGTTGCCCGAACCGTCGGTCAGGCGCAGGTTGACGCTCGCCGTACCGGAACCGGCGACGACCGTCGACGGGAAGGCCTGCAGCACGAGGTCGGTGCCGGTGATGATGTCGACCACGACCGGCTCACCACCCGCGGTGAAGCTCACGGATGCGTCATCGTCGGCCGCCGACAGGCCCGCCGTCGTGAGGACACCCGTGGTGCAACCGTCGATGCCGGTCGGGGCGTCGAACACGCCTGAGGTGCTCGTGCCATCGATGGAACCCGTGCCGACACCGAGGCCGCTGAAGCTGAAGCCGATGTAGGCGCCGAGGATCGGCGACTGGAACGCGTCGTAGAGGCACGCGGTGACCTGCGTGCTCGTGTTGCCGGCGATCGGCGTCGGGCTGATCGTCAGCGTCGCCGGCGCCACGCCCGGCAGTCGCAGCGGGGCGATGTCGCCCACCGTCTTGACCGTCGGCGACGTCTGCACGTTGCCCTGCGCCCACACGATGACCTGCTTGCCGAGACGCGACACGGGGTAGTTGATCTTGGTCGTCGCGACACCGACCGCGTTGGTCGTCGCGCTCGCCGTCACGTTGACTTCGGTCGCGCGGCCGATCACGTACGGAAGGACCGGGCCGTAATCGACGAGGCTGCCCGTCGTGTCGTTGCGGTTGAACGCCGTCGTCGTCGTCAGCGAGGTCTGGGTCGGCACCGACTGCACGAAGCGGATGTTCTCGAGGTCGGCATTGCCGGTCACGAGCTGACCGAAGACGAGCACCGTGTCACCCGGACCGGCGCCGCCGCCCGCCGTACGGAACTGGCCCGTCGGCGCGGAGAACGTGCTGCCGCCCTCGAGCGGGTTGCCGTCGCCGCCGGCGATCTGGAACGTGCCGCCACCCTGGCCCGGGAAGCCCGTGATCGGCGCATCGATGACACCGAACTGGATGTTCGTGCCCGGCGCGACCGGGTTGCCCTGGCGATCGGTCGCGAACGCGCTGATCGTGAAGCTGTAGGTTCCGTCGGGCGAACCGACCGGATTGCCGTCCTCGTCGACGACACCGCTGTAGACGAGATTCTGCGTGATCGCCTGGACGTCCGGCGACGTGATCGCGAGCGAGAACAGCTTGCCGTCGGAGACGGTCACACCCACGGTGGCCGTGACCGGATCGGCGACGCCGTTGCTGACGTTGTTGTCCGCACGGTCGACCGTGACGCGGATCTGCACGGGGTTGTTCGGCGGCAGCGTCGTGCCGGCCTGGAACGAGACGCTCGCGATGCCGTTGGTGGTCTTCGCGGTGACGCTCGCACCACTGCCCGAGTTGGACGACAGGATGCCACCACCGGCGTCGCCGATGATCTCGTAACGCACGTTGTCGGCGCTGCCGGGATCCGGCACGGGCTGGTTCGCACCGTCGAGCACCTGCGCACGGATGACGGAGCTCGTGGCGCCGCCCGTTCCACCGACGTACACGACCGACGGCGTCGCCACCGGGTTCACCGAGGCCGGCAACGGAGTGGAGCCCGCGACCGAGAAGTTGAGCGTCGACGAGACGGTGCGACCGGTCGTCGGATCGAGCGCCGAGGCGGTCAGGGTGGCGGTTCCGGCAACGTTGTACGAGGTGACGAACATCACGTACGAGCCGTTGTTCGTCGTCGCCGGGAACGACACCATGCGCAATGCCATCTCGTTGATGTCGTCCGTTTCCGGATCATCGGGAGGCGAGATGCTCGCGACGCTGGGCGAGCTGATCGTGAACGTGGCATCGCTGGTCAGCGCGGTGATCTGGCCGTTGGCGTTGCGGTACGTGAACGACACCTCGGCCATGTACGGCGAGCCGGGATACGGGAGCACGTTGCCGGGGTTCAGCGGAAGCGTCGTGCGCGTCGCTGCCAGGGTGATCGTGCCGTTGGCCGGCGGCGATGTCGCACCGCCACCGTCACCACCGCCACCGCCGCAACTCGCAAGCACCAGGCTCGCGACGAGCAGCCCGAGGGCCTTGAAAGGAAGTCTCATCTGAATTCTCCAGGATCGAATCGTGGTCTATCGAAGCTTGTCGTCACTCGAGGTGCACCGCGTGCGGCTGGCCTCGCCCCTGGACGCCATCATCTAAGGCTCTCGCTGAGGATGCGCGGGGTCACGAAGATCAGCAGTTCCGCCTTCGTGTCGGTACGACCGCGCTTCTTGAACAGGTTGCCGAGCAGGGGCACGTCTCCAAGGACGGGCACCTTCGTCATGTCGTCGCGCTTCTCGACCTCGTACACGCCGCCGAGCACGACGGTCTGGCCGTTGTCGACAAGCACCGACGTGTTGATCTCGCGCTTGTCGATCTGCGGCACCTGGCCGCCACCGGGATTGTCGATGTAGCCCGCGAGTGCGTCCTTCTTGACGCCGAGGTTGAGCACGACGCGGTCGTCGGCCGTGATCGTCGGCGTGACCTTGAGCTCGAGCACGATTTCCTTGAACTGCACGGTCGCCGTGCCCTGGCCGGCGCCGCCGCCCGAGGACTGGAACGTGACGTAGCCGACCTCGGAGCCCTGCTTGATCACGGCTTCACGTTGGTTCGCGGTCACGACACGCGGGCTCGAGACCACTTCGCCGCGACCTTCGGTCTGCGCGGCCGACAGCTCGAGATCGAGCAGGTAATCCGCGCCGAGGATGGCGAGGCCGAAACTGCCGGCCGGCGTCGTCGCGGGAAGGTTGACGTTGAGGCGGTCGTTGAGACTCGGGACCGCGATGCCACCACCCACGTCGGTGGTCGGGCGCGGTGCGGGATTGAAGACCGGCAGGCCACGGCCTCCACCGAAGCGGTTGTTGAGCGCGAGGTTGCTCATGCGATCCGTGCCGATCGCAGTGCCCGCGGTCGAGACGACGTTGCCGTTGCGATCCTCGTAGCCGCCGCTGATGCCGAACTTGACGCCGAGTTCACGCGCGAACGAGTCCGTCGCGATGACGATGCGCGACTCGATCAGCACCTGCTGGACCGGTCGGTCGAGTACCGCAATCAGCGCTCGGATCTCCTGGACCTTCTGCGGCGTGTCGCTGACCAGCAGCGTATTGGTGCGGTCGTCGTAGCTGACCGTGCCGCGCTGCGAGAGGAATCCGCGCTGCATGTTGGCGGTATCGCCGCCGCTGCTCGACTGCTGGTTGCCCTTGCTTTCCTGGGTCAGCAGCGCCGCGATGTCCTTGGCGTTGCCGTAGCTGATCGGGATGTAGTCCGAGATCAGCTCGACCTTGTCCTCCATCTTGAGGCGCGCGTCGGCGAGTGCCTGCTCACGATCGGCGATCTCCTTCTGCGGCGCGACCCAGATCACGTTGCCCTGGCGGCGCTGGTCGAGGCCCTTGGCCTGCAGCACGATGTGCAGCGCCTGGTCCCACGGCACGTTGATCAAGCGCAGCGTGACGTTGCCCTGCACACTGTCGGCGACGACGATGTTGAGATCCGACACGTCGGCGATGAGCTGCAGCACCGAACGGGTCGGGATGTCCTGGAAGTTGAACGTCACGCGGCTGCCGCTGAACACGGGCTCGGCGTTCTTGTCCTTGGGCTTGTCCTCGCGCTTCGGAGCGATCTCGACGACGTACTCGTTGCCCGTCTGGTAGGCGAGCTGCTCGAACGGCGGCTTGGCCGAGATCTCGATGCGTGCACCGCGACCGCGGCCACGCGTCTCGATGAACTGCACGGGCGTCGCGAAGTCGAGCACGTCGAGGCGCTTGGCGGCCTCCGGGGCGAGCTTGACGTTGCTGATGTCGAGCAGGACGCGGTCACCTTCGCGACGCAGGTCGGCCGCGGCGCCGGGCGCGGAGAAGTTGACGACGATGCGACCCTCACCTGCCTTGCCGCGGCGGAAATCGATGTTGCTGAGCTGTACTTCGCTGGTGCCGAGCGACTTGGTCGGATCGGCACTCGCGAGCACCTTGGCTTCAGGCGTCGTGCCGCCGAGGTTGGACGCGACCGAAACGACGAGCGTCTTGCCCTCGATGCGCGTTTCGTAGGAGGCGGGGCGGAACAGGTCCACGACGACACGCGTGCGGCCACCGGCCTCGACCGCCGATACTCCCGAGGTCGCGCCGGCATTGATGTCGATGCGCCGCTGGGCGAGCCCGTTGCGGGTGCCTGCGAGGTCGAGCGCGATGCGCGGCGGCGTCTCGGTCGTGAAGGCCTGAGGGTCGTTGACCGGCTCGGCGAAGCGCAACGTCACCTCGACACGACCACCCGGCTGCGCCACGTAGGTCATGTCCTCGAGGACGTTCTGCGCCTGCGCGAGCGCCGGCGCACCGGCGAGCCCGAACAGGACGAGCAACGCTGCCAGGCGCGATCGGCCTGTCCGCGCCGCGTTCCGGCCACGCCCATGGAAGTCAGCTGTCGTAAACATCATCGTTACCCCCAACGGGTCGGTCATTTCGGGTTGGCATCCGCCAACGCAATCGTGGTTTGACGTTCCATCCAGCCACCGGTGCCGTTCGGCACCAGTTCGACGAGCTCGATGTGATCTTCGGCAACGGCGGTGACACGCCCGTAGTTCTGGCCGAGGTAGGCGCCGGCGCGCACCCGGTGGATGACGCCCTCCGGATCCTTGACGAGCGCCTCGGGCGACGTCGGTGCGCCGAGCGTGCCGACCATGCGGAGACCGTCGAGAGCGAACGCCTCGAGCGGCTCCTTGGGGCGGTTCTCGTCGGGCCTCGGGCCACTCGTCGCGGCGACTTCCTCTTCGTTGGTTCCCCCCTCGAACGGGTCGCGCAGGCCGCGTCGCTGCGCGGTGTACTCGACCGTCTCGAAGGTCTTGATGACAGGCGGGGGTTGCAGCGGAGCGCCCTTCTTCGCCTTCTCCTGGGCCACCCAGTCCTCGACGGTGCCGCGACCGGAGTCGCAGGCCGCGAGCGTCAGGCCGATCCCGGCGAAGAATGCGGCGCGGGCAATGATTTCGAGTCTGACTCGCACGTCACTTACCTCCGGCGGCAGCTTTGGCCGCGGCTTCGGCTTCGTACTGGGCCACCTCGTCCTCGTCCAGGTAGCGGTAGGTCTTGACGGTGCCCTCGAGCGTCAGCACGCCTGCCGGCGTGGGTACGGCACTCGCCGCAGGCCGGGCTCCGCCTCGCGCCGCGATGGCATCGGGGCGCAGTGCGACGTCGTGCATCGTGAGGATCACGACACGCTCGAGCGATGCAACCGTGCTGATGAAGGCACCGAACTGGTGATAGGTTCCGACCATGCGGAGCTGGATCGGTTTCTCGGCGTAGAAACCTTCCTTGCTGACTTCCGCACCCGGCTGGAACAGCTCGGTCTCGATGCCCGAACGCAACGCGGCCTGTGAGATCGCGAGGATCAGCTCAGGCATCTCGGTACGGCTCGGCAGCTGGCCGATGAGCTGCCGCAGCTCTTCCTTCATGTCCTCGAGCTGCTTCTCGTAGGCCTCGAGATTGACCACCTGGGCCTGCTTCTTGGCGAAATCGGCCTTCAGGGATTCCTCGCGCTGCATCGCGCCATCGAGCTCCACCTGCTGCGGATCGATGTAGAAATACCAGCCGAGGACGCCGATGACGCCGACGATGAGGATGCCGAAGAAGACCTTGATGGGCTTGGGCCAACCGCCGACATTGTTCTTGTCGAGGTTGCGCAGATCGTCGAAGAAACTCACGGCTTCTTCTCCCCGCTGGTGTTGGGAGCCTGGGGTGCCGCGGGCGCCGGCGCCGCGGCGGCATCGAGGGCCGCGCCAGCCGCCGCACCGACCGCCGTGGAGCGCGGGGCCGTCGCCGAACCCGCCGCGCCGGCCTCGGGAGTGCCCGGCACGGGAAGCTCGGCCTCGGTATCGGCCTGCTTGCGAAGGTTGATCGCGAGCGAGAACTCGTAGGGCATCCGGCGATCCGCGTTCGGCTTGCCTGCCATGTTCTCGATCTTCGAGAGATCCGAACGCCCGAGGTTGGGCGACCTCTCGAGATTGCGCATGTACGTCGCCACGCGCGTATTCGATTCCGACACGCCCTCGAGCGTCAGCACCTGCCCGGCCTGCTTGAGCGACGTGAGCTTGGAGCCGTCGGGAATCGTCTGCGCGAGCTCGTTGAACATGTGGACCATCTGCGAGCGGTTCGACTGCAGGTCCTCGATGATCTGCTTGCGCGCGAGCAGCTGCGAACGGGTTTTCTCGAGATCCTTGATCCTCTCGATCTTGCTGTCGAGGATGCTGATCTGGGCGGTCAGGTAGTTGTTGCGCTCGTTCTGGTTCTGGATGCGCGAGCTCATCCAGTACGACGCCGCCATCACGACGACCACCGCACCGAGCGCCGACGCGCCGAGCGCCATGTAGAACTCGCGCTCGCGCTGCTTGCGCCGCTCCGCGCGCCACGGCAATAGATTGATTCTTGCCATCAGTCGAAACTCCTCATCGCGAGGCCGCAGGCGATCATGAGCGCCGGCGCGTCCTGGGCGAGGGTCTGGGCCTGGACGCGGTTGGACAGCGACATGTTCGCGAGCGGGTTGGCGACCGCGCAGGGCACGCCGAGCTGCTCCTCGACCATGTCGGCGACGCCGGGGATCGAGGCGCAACCACCGGCGAGGACGACCTGGTCGACGCGGCTGTACTCGCTGCCGGCGAAGAAGAACTGCAGCAGGCGGCTGATCTGCTGGACCATCGCCTCCTTGAACGGCTCCAGCACCTCGATCTCGTAGGATTCGGGCAGACCGCCCTGGCGCTTGGCGAGGCCGGCTTCCTCGTAGCTGAGGCCGTAGCGGCGCATGACCTCGTCGGTCAGCTGCTTGCCGCCGAAGACCTGCTCGCGCGAGTAGATCGTGCGCTGGTTGCGCAGCACGATGAGCGTGGTCATCGTGGCACCGACGTCGACGACGGCGACGACGGCCTCCTTCGGCACCGAAAGCTGGTCGGAGATGAGCTTGAACGCGTTCTCCATCGCGAACGCCTCGACGTCCATCGTCTTCGCGCCGAGTCCGCCGAGGTCGAGCGCGGCGACGCGCAGGTCGACGTTCTCGGTACGCGACGCGGCGAGAAGGACATTGACCATGTCCGGGTTGTCCTTGACCGGGCCGAGCACCTCGAAATCGAGGCTGACTTCCTCGATCGGGTACGGGATGTACTGGTTGGCCTCGATCTGGATCTGCGCCTCCATGTCCTCCTCGGACAGGTCGGCGGGCATCGGCACGATCTTGGTGATCACGGCCGAGCCGGCCACGGCGGCCGCGGCGTACTTGGTCTTGGCGCCGGAGCGGTTCAGCGCGCGACGGATCGCGTCGCCGACGGCCTCGACCTCGACGATGTTCTTCTCGACGACGGCGTTCGGCGGCAGCGGCTCGACGGCATAGTGCTCGACGCGGTAGCGCCCGCCAGCCTGGCCAAGCTGAAGCAGCTTGACGGCCGTGGAGCTGATGTCCACACCGATCAGCGGCGGAGCTTTAGGAGTGAAGAGTCCCACAACTTTTTCCCCTTCCCACGCGCTCTTACGAGCGAAAGATGCGCCACAACATTAAATCCAAACTTTAACCAATTATCAACAGGGGGCCGTCAAAGACGTCGACCCCGTCTCCAAATCCGCGTTTTGCCCCCGTTTCGCCCTCTTCCGGACAGCTTTCCCCGCGTCCCGGAAACGGCAATAGCTCTATACTCCGGGGCTTGCGTCACTAACTTTGACTGACATCACAAGTCCTGTCCGCGGCATGAGAATCCTCCTACGCCTCGCGCGCTACGCGCTCTACCTCGGGCTCGCCGGCGTCGTCACCGGTGCCGCCGCGATCGGCATCGCCTACTGGCTCATCTCGCCGCGCCTGCCCGCGGTGGAGACCCTCAAGGACGTGCGCCTCCAGGTGCCGCTCAGGGTCTTCTCCGCAGATGGCAAGCTGATGGCGACGTTCGGGGAGACGCGACGGATCCCGATCCGCATGACGGATGTTCCCGACCGCCTCAAGCAGGCCGTGCTGTCCGCCGAGGACGCCGACTTCTACAGCCACAGCGGCATCGACATCGGCGGCATCGTGCGCGCGGTGTGGCTCGTCGCCACCACCGGCAGCAAGCACGTCGCCGGCGGCAGCACGATCACCCAGCAGGTCGCGCGCCAGTTCTTCCTGAGCCCCGAGGTCACCTACACGCGCAAGTTGTCGGAGATGTTCCTCGCGTTCCGCATCGAGAGCGCGCTCAGCAAGGACGAGATCCTCGAGCTCTACCTCAACAAGAGCTTCTTCGGGAACCGCGCCTACGGCATCGCGGCGGCAGCCGAGTTCTACTACGGCAAGACGCTGGACCAGCTGACCCTCGCCGAATCGGCCATGCTAGCGTCGCTGCCCAAGTTCCCGTCGACCGGCAATCCGATCAACAACCGCCCGCGCGCGCTGCTGCGCCGCACCTATGTGCTGCGCCGCATGCTCGACCTGCGCTACATCGACCAGGCCACGCACGACGTGGCGACGAAGGAGCCCGACCTCTCCTTCGCACACGAGCCGCCGATCGAGATCGAGGCCTCCTACGTCGCCGAGATGGTGCGCCAGCAGGCCATCGAGCGACTCGGCAACGAGGCGCTCAACGACGGTTACGTGATCCGAACGACGATCGACTCGCGCATGCAGGACGCGGCCAACCGCGCGCTGCGCGACGCCCTCATCGCCTACGACCGTCGCCACGGCTACCGCGGTGCCGAGGCGAAGGTCGAACTCGCCGCCGACGCCACGCCCGAGGACCAGGTCAAGCACCTCGAAGGCTATCGCGCGGTTGCCGGCCTGTTGCCGGGCGTCGTCGTCGTATCCGATGCAAAGGAGGCGCAGGTCCTCTTGTCGGACGGCCAGGACGTCGGCCTCGACCTCAAGGCCGTCGAATGGGCGCGCCCGTATCTCGACGAGAGCCGTCGCGGCAATCCTCCCAAGCGTGTCGACGAGGCCGTCAAGGCCGGCGACATCGTGCGCCTGTCGCGCGACGACGAAGGCGCCTGGACGCTGGCCCAGCTGCCCGCCGTGCAGGGCGCACTGGCCGGCCTCGACGCCGACGACGGCGCGATCCGCTCGCTGGTCGGCGGCTTCAGCTTCGCCCGCAGCAAGTTCAACCGTGCGACCCAGTCGAACCGCCAGCCCGGCTCGAGCTTCAAGCCGTTCATCTACTCGGCCGCATTCGACCACGGCTTCACGCCCGCCTCGGTCGTCAACGATGCACCGCTCGTGTTCCCGGACGTCTCGCGCCCCGACGGCGTGTGGGCCCCCTCCAACGACGACGGCAAGTTCGATGGCCCGATTCGCCTTCGCGAGGCGCTCGTGCGTTCGAAGAACCTGGTCTCGGTGCGCCTGCTCGACGCGATCGGTGTGCGCTACGCGCACGAGTACGTGACGCGCTTCGGCCTGTCGCCGCAGCAGGTGCCCGAGAGCCTGTCGATGTCGCTCGGCACCGCTGCGGTGCCGCCGCTCGCGATGGCGCGCGGCTACGCCGTGTTCGCCAACGGAGGCTTCCTCGTCGATCCGTACTTCATCACCGAGATCGCCGATCGCGACGGCAAGATCGTCTACACGGCCGATCCGGTGCGTGCATGCCGCGACTGTCCGCAGCGCCTGCTCGAGGACGAGCGCGAACGCCTCGGCGCCGCACCGTCACCGGGCGCGGGGGCCTCGGCATCCGGCTGGAGCCCGATCAGCACCGCGAACGCCGCGACGACCCAGCCCACGCGCACGGCCGGCGAGCCGCGCCTCGCACCGCGCGTCATCGATGCACGCAACGCGTTCCTCGTCACCTCGCTCATGCGCGACGTGATCCGCCGCGGCACCGGCTCGGCCGCGCTCGTGCTCAAGCGCGGCGACCTCGCCGGCAAGACCGGCACGACCAACGACCACCGCGACACGTGGTTCTCGGGCTTCAATGCGAGCATGGTCGCGAGTGCCTGGGTCGGCTTCGACGACTTCAGTTCGCTCGGTCGCGGCGAGTTCGGCGCCAGGGCCGCCTTGCCGGTCTGGATCGACTTCATGCGCGAAGCACTGCGCGACGTCGACGAGCGTCCGTTCGACATGCCGCCCGGCATCACGACCGCGCGCGTCGACCGCGAAAGCGGCCTGCTCGCGCCGGCCGGCGATCCCGACGCGATCAGCGAGTTCTTCAAGACCGAGGACGTCTCCCGGCTCGCGACCCGCCCCGACCAGCCGTCGGAAGAGCAGCGCGAAGCCTACGACGTGTTCTGATGGCTCGAGGACCGACGCGTACCCCTCGCGACGGCGGATCGGCCACGCGACGCCGCATCGCGGTCGAGGCGGCGCGCCTCATCGCCGAACAGGGTCTGCGTGACTACCACGACGCCAAGCTCAAGGCGGCGCGAAGGCTCGGCATCCACGACGACGAGGCATTGCCGCGCAACACCGAGATCGAGGAGGCCCTGCGCGAACACCAGCGCCTGTTCCAGTCAGGGTCGCAGCCGGCCCAGCTGCGCCGCCTGCGCGAGGCGGCCGTCGAGGCGATGCGCTTCCTCGCGCGCTTCGAGCCGCGCCTGGTCGGGCCGGTCGCCGAAGGCACCGCGGATGCCCATTCGAGCGTGACCTTGCACCTGTTCCGCGACGACCCTGGCGAGGTGCTCATGTTCCTCGAGGATCACCGCATCCCGTTCGAGGAACGCTCGCGCCGCCTGCGCACCGCGCACGACCACACCGAGGACCACGCCGTGCTCGTGCTGTCGGCGGGCGACGTCGACGTGGACCTGACCATCCTGCCACCCGAGCGCCTAGCGCATGCGCCGCTCGATCGCGTCAGCGGTCAGCCGATGCGGCGCATGACGCTCGCCGCGCTGCAGGCCTTGCTGGCTTCGGAAGGCGACGCCCCGCCCGGGGGCTGAGGCGTCGTCCGGGACCGCGGGGCGTTGCGCCACCGCGGTCGATCACGCGGGCCGGATCAGCCGCGCTTGTCGAGCGCGACGTAGTCGCGCGTCGTGGCACCCGTATAGACCTGGCGCGGACGGCCGATCTTCGCATCCGGCGTGACCTGCTGCTCGAGCCAGTGGGCGACCCAGCCGGCCGTGCGCGCGATCGCGAACATGACCGTGAACATCTCGGTCGGGATCTTGAGCGCCTTGTAGAT